>BNJT01002364.1_pt1 | contig 466403 bp, 384 predicted proteins | sample 8540491 | NCBI WGS metagenome assembly BNJT01 (sample SAMD00202455, study PRJDB9452) | human saliva metagenome | host: Homo sapiens
TGAAGTTACGGGTATTACACAGGCGCCCCAGAAAATGTGAGGTTGATAAATACCGACGGGCTTTTACACGCTAGTTGATCAATTGGTTGATAGAGCTTTCGCACTTTCCGGTGCCTTTGGGATAAGGCCGAGCATAGACGAGTGGTCTCAACGGCGTTTGCGCTTGAGTGCGAGAGGATACTAAAGGTTGGTGGGTACTGGAGCTAAGGAGGATAGCAAAGAGTACGTGACTTATTTGAGTAAATTTAGAGCCCACAAACCTGCAAATCGAAGCTTTAAAATAGAATTGAAGTACGAGCAAGTATGAAGACCGCTGGACGCCAAGAAAAGGATATCTATGACGTTATTTATACTTGTGAGGTTGAAAGTAATGAAAGGTTTTTGGCTGGGGATTTTAGCTTTGAAGAAAAGACAAACGTAAAAATATCATTAGTATTCTTAGTACCTCCTATCACTAAAAAAAGATGATCATTTTACATTTTGAGGAAAATTCTACACCATAAACGAGGGGATGAAATTTGCTAAAAGTCGCCTTTTGAGCGTTTAATAAACCAGAGCAGTGTTTATCAAACAAGCGATGAAAAAGCGAATATTTTATAAAAAAAAAAAACCGGATATTAATACGTGAAAATTAGAAGTGAGCACACGAGCTTTGAAGGAGTATTTGGCTGATGCAAGAGATAATTAGTGCAAGAATCGAAGCTCAGCTTATGAGCGCAATGAGGTTGTGACCAATAGCGTACCGAGACATCTACGCAATGACTTTGTCTTTACTACAGGCAAGAGTGGAGCGGGAAAAGCACGCTTTTAAAGTCATTTTACGGAGAAATTTTCGCCCTTGCTGCGAGCTAAATGTCTGCATGACGCAATGGACGACATCGATAAGAGACTTTGCGAGCTTAGGCAGCGAGTTGGCATTATATTTCAAAACTATCGCTCGATAAACGAGTGGAGCGTCAGAAAATGTCATGCTACCTCATCATCAAAGCAGCATCAAACCAAAACGTGAGCAAAAGCAGGTTAAGCTTAAAATATGTAAACATGCTTCACAAGGCCGATAAATACCTAAGTGGAGCTAAGCGGCGGCGAGCATAAAGGGTTGCCATGGCAAGAGCACCTGCGCACAATCCAAATGGTTTTATGCGACGAGCCAACGGGAGATTACTCGCTGACGTAATCTGGTCGCTTCTAAAATCAGCCAGAGAATTTCCTAGGTACAAGCGTCGTCAGTGACGCATCACATCCATCAACGTTTGGTATACCATACCGCCACTGTCATAGAAATGAGGTGCATGAGATCGCTTAAAACCATATGGACGAGAATACGCTCATTGCACTTTTTACTTTTCAGTGCAGTTTAGCCTCACAGCTGACAAGGTCGGGTGAGCATTGAGCGTCTTATGGGAATGACTACAATATCGTGTGGTCTCAAGAAGAGCCGTTACCCGTGTTAAAGCCAGTTGTTAGCAAACCAGCCTTGAGCCACTAAGCCTGCAAAGATCATCGACCGTCGCATCAAATCAGATATCTCGGCTGGGTATCGATCCATCCTGCAAATGCGCCACCCAATTTACCTGATAAACTTAGCGAATTCCTCCAACACCACAACACATGACGAGCTTGCCAAAGCTTGAATTCGGACGGCATAACCAAGTGTCGAGGACATTTTCAAAGACCCACGACAAGGTCTTTAAGATATTAACCGTAGCCAAAAGCATATCGTACGCATTTATGGCGACACTTTGCGATAGTTTAGCTGCCAAAGCTAAAGCAGGCTGCATCGGCTATTTGACAGAGAGATTGAACACGACGCTTTTTGAGCGCCATTTTGGCTAAAGTCAAATATGCTTATAAACTGTGCTATGGTCGATAGCCCAGTTGCCACGATCATTGTCGGACGTTTTTCTTTTTCTTGCCAGCTATTGTAATTTTAGAGAAAATGCCAAAAGCATCGAGAATCGTGCCCAGCCTGATCAAGGATATTCATCCCACGGTGCGGCCTTGTTTTAAGCATTTTGCTGTAAGTTTCCAGAATGAGTAAGGCTAGAAAAAGCACGATATGAGTATTTACACTTTTGCTAGCTTTTAGTCTAGCTTTTTGCCTCAAATACTAAAGAGAAGTGATAAAGACTCTAAAACTGCTAAGATCGAGCCAATTGATGAGTGAGCAGCTTGCAGCTGCTGACAGACTGGCGATATGCTATAGTAACTGGCGAGAAAACTGCCAGCGCATAAGCGGCGATATCCAATGCAGGGTCAGATCAGTACCTACGTGGCAGGACAAATGCCTCACAAAAGCACTCATCGAGCTTGAAAATTTGACAAAACAGAAACAAAGAGTCTGAGCAACTTTTCAAAGAGCTAGAGCAAATATGAGTAAGGATCATCGCAGAAAGATCTTTCTTTTGACCTTTTAGTACTCAAAGCGATGGCAAACAAAGCGAAGAGAGCATCATCTCATCAAATTACACCTATAGCTAAATGCCATCACAAAAAGAGGACTTTAACGAAACTTATGCGAGGACTACGAAGAGACGATAAGCAAATCTCATAAAAACCAGTCAAGCAAGATAAGCGGGAGATAAACACTGAGATAAGGACTACTAAGCGCAAAGCAAAGCGACGTGTCTAAAGCCTAAGAGAGCACGCAGAGAAAATACCATTAGCGGGCTTAAGCGATGCATGGTAGGTAGCACCAAAAAGCGCCAAGCTTCAAGCGCAGCAAGATGAGCCTGAAAGACGCTGTGAGCAGCTTGCTATCATGCAAAAGCTAAAGAGGACGATACAGCTCAGAGCAGCTGGACAGCAGAAAAGAGCGAGCTGGTAGAGTGACAGCGGCGTCAAAGAGAGCCAGCCAATGGGCGGGAGGCTATCAGACTAGCTCGTGTAAAGAGATATTCGGAGCGTAAGGCGATCGCTCCGGCTTGAGTGGCTACTCTGCAGCGTGTACGTGGCAGCACGTGGACGCGATATAACATCAAAGAAATTTGTACCCGCCAGGTCAGGTGGTGCTTTCGAAACTCAAACGCACGCCAGATGCGAAGGTTAAAAGCGCGTGCTAAATGGCAAGGCAGTGGTCTTGCTAAAGCCACTCCGATGCTTGAAAACGCTCGCCACCATAGAAAACGAGCAAACGGCATCCACACGATCTATGCTCACCTGAGCCGAGATCGCGCCAACGGAGTAAGGTAAAACTCACTCGTGCAAGGAAAGGCTACGTCATATGGGCGAGTTAGAAACGTCTCACCTTTGAAGTGACGCGAAAGAAACTACCATATCGAGCCCGCTTGAAAAATGATCTCAGGCCAGTCCGCTTTGTAAGTCGCTATTAGCTAGCGATAAAAGCCTTTTGGCTAAAATGCGTGAATTTCAAGGGAGCACTGACAATGAGTAAGAGAAAATCATATTGGTCAAGAATGCTGGCGAGCCCTATTGGCTGGAAAATGGTTTTGCAATGTGAACACTGCTGTTGCCAGCATTACTGAGAAACCGGCGAGATGAGAGCTCATCGATTGCTGGGATCGCAGTTGGCATCGTCATCGAGCGGTGGCAACATGGTGCGCGGCGTGAGTGGCAGCAAAAGACGGCATCATCAAACGAACGAGCGGCGTGATCCTTGCTGCGCGTGCCTAGCAACCGTCATCGGCTCGATCGCGATGCAGTGAGCGCTTTGGAGAGAAGCGGCCTTGCAGGTGAGATTACAGCGCGAGTCAAGATGGAAGCGATCTGCGGACTTCATCGTGGGACGTGCGCAGCGCATTTGGAGCGACGAGTTGTCAGCTCTTTCTGTGCAGGCACTGCAATCCATTCTTCACAACAAGACACCGCAGCCACGCTAAGAGCTATCGAGATCGGCTCCAGATATGATCATAAAAGCGACAAAAGTTGATGGCGTGGATGCCAAAGATCCGAAAGAGTCAAAGATGCGAAAACTCTCGAAAATCGCTGCTACGAAAAAGGCGATGAGCGACGACATCAAGGATTATGGACGACACCGCCACAGCTTTGGCAAAGGACAACTCACTGCCGATCTTGGTTATGTACTATGTTTAAAGCTGGAGAGCTGGCTAAAATAATAAATGAAGAAGAAGCAGCCCTATACTCAGTAGTAAAATAAATTTCAAAAGGATAAAAGTGAGAACAGAACAAATCACAGCAAGGGCGCTAAAACAAGTAGACGATAGATATAAACTTTCGCTTATCGTTTGCAAAACGCGCAGAAGCACTAGCAAAATGGTGCCCAAACCTTAGTAAGCGCTGATACTTCAAAGATGAAATTTGCAGACATCACACTACGTTGAAGTGGCTGAGGCAAAAATAGGCTTAGAGGCAATAGTTGAAGGAAAATAGTCTTTTTAGAGCAGCTTATCGAGCTACTAGCTTTGCAGAAACGTCCAGACGCTATGGCGCTGCTCTTTTTCTCTTTAATGAAAAGAAAGTGAAAATTACAGACAAAGCTATCGACAGCTGCGTCACATCTCAGTGGACAATACCGAGCGGCGAACCGTACGCCATCCACCCCATCTTAGTAGCCTCATCGTTGCAAACATGGGCGGCGATGAGAGTATGGTTATAAGCTGCACCTCACGACGTGGTCGAGGATACCAAACGTCACGCTAGGCGAGCTTCAGGCTGAATTGGCGATGAGGTAGCAAAGCTGGTTGAGGGACCCTACAAAGATAGTCGCCATTGGAAAACAAGCTCGCAAGTCCGATAGCAACGAAAAACTGGCAACTCGGCTCTAACTTTTTAGAAAGATGCTCTTAATCTCCAGAGAGACGTAGAGTCCTTGTCGTAAAGCTTTGCGACAGACTTCATAATATAGCTAACGCTTGATGCGCTAAGGCCAGAAAAGCAAAAGCGCATAGCCGAAGAGACGCTTATGGTTTTACGCTCCGATCGCTCATAGGCTGGGAATTTCATCGGTCAAAACATCCTTGAAGACCCTAAGCTTTAAATACGCATTAGCCAGAAGAGTACGCCAAGATCGATGGCTATCTAAATAAAAACAAACAGCAGCAGCTTTCAAAACTAAATGTCAATGAAAAGTAAGTCAAAATTTACTTGAAAATGGCTTTATCGAGGGCACTTTTTGAGATACAAAAACGCATAAAACACTACTACTCGATCACCTAAAAATGCAAAAGAAAGGGCATTTTCCATAAGAGGTGCTTGATTTTGCTTGCTATTAGAATTCTCGTGGAAAAGCCGCTTTGATTGCTACTTGGCACTGAAATTACATATCAAATTTTAACCCTCTCATCTCGAGATTTAAAGACTATATCGCACTTCCAAAAGCAAAATGGCTATCAAACAATACACACAACCATTTTTGATATACAAGAGCATTTTTGAGGCGCTAAGTACGCACATACTTGACATGCATATGACCGCTGAATACGGCGTCGACGCACTGGAAGTATAAAAATGGCGAGGGAAGCCTCTTAAGTCAAAAGCTTGACTGGCTAAGCGACATCAGCATACAAAAGTAACGAGGTTGAAAGCAACGTCGAGGAGCTTTTACGAGTACGCAAAAGATAGCCTTCTCATATCGAAGATATCGCAGTTTACTCTCCAAAGGGCGAGGTCTTTACGCTGCCACGTGGGGCTACGGCGCTGACTATGCTGATGAAATGTACACAGAGATCGGCCTTTACGCAAAGAAAAACTGAAGCCTACATAAACGCGTTGGGATGCCGCTACGAGCTAAAAACGGCGATATCGTTAGGATCGTAACTGGAGATGAGGCACTGGGCGCTGTTCGTGGATAAATAGCGTGCGAACAGGCAAGAGCAAGAGCGACGATAAGGTCATTTTGCAAGCAAAAAGATCAAAGAGATAAACCATAAAGATCGCGATCGATATCTTAAAAATCAGTATTTAACGTCTCAAAAGAGAGGATATTAGACTGGGTCGATGCTGTAATCTGGGCAAAAAGGTATTTCGTGCGACGACTGATAGCGAGTTTTTGCAGTGAGCGGCAAATATGTTTAAAAATATATCAGAAAGAGACGCCCTTTTCTTTATGATCTCTTTGGGCGACAAATATCAGATAAAAAGCAGTAATTTGAAAAATATAGTGATCTACTCAAACCACAAAAATTTCAAGCGTTGAGTTTGATTATTGCTGTAATCCAAAAAGGGAGACAGCATAGTTGGCTTTAAAATGGTCACACCGCAGTGCATCACAAGCTTTGTGAGCGCACTGGTAAGCTCATGGAGAGTGGCGATGAGATCGGCTTTTCGTCAAATGGACGAGAAAATGCCCACATAGGTATAAAATTACTGTCCAAATTTAGAAAATAGAAAAGGTGCGTTGGCTTTACTCTAACATATCTTGGCTAGACTTGATATAAATTTTAGCTACAATCTCGCTTAACGAAGCAAAACGATCTTAGTGGCGACACGCTTTGAGATAAGCGTCGGAGATAGCCGAAAAATATCGACGTTAGCGAGCTCAAAGAAGATCAAAAGATAGATATAAGATTATTGATTTTTGTTTCGCAAAGCGACCCATATCACAATTAGGGAGAAAAATGGTCAAGATTTAGATGATATTTTCACAAGAGATAAACCGCGGCGTTGCCGAGATGATCGACTGCTGAAAGAGTCGAGACTTTAGTTAAAAATTATTATGAAAAAGGTCGGTAGCCTCCGTAAAAAGCAGGCTTTGACCCAACAGCTCCAGACCTTCACCTAGGCCACACAGTCGTTTTAAGCAAGATGGCGCTTCAAAAAGCATGGCGCGATCGTGCAGTTTTTATAGGCGATACCGCTCAAATAGGGCGATCCAACTGGCAGATCAGCCACTAGAAAAAGCTAGATCAAGAGACTGTTTTAAAAATGCCAAAAACCTACGAAGAGCAAGTTTTTACAAATCTAGATCCTACCGTGATAATGTTTAACTCAAAAATGGTCAAATGAGCTCAGGAGCTGCTGGGATAATGAGCTAACGAGCACATTTTCAGTAGCTAGAATGCTAGAGCGCGACGACTTTGAAAAAGAGGATAAAGCGCTGGGCAACGATATCAATCTCCAGAGTTTATGTATCCGCTGCTTCAAGGCTATGACAGCTGGCGATGAAGTGCGATATCGAGATGGGCGGCACTGGATCAGAATGAACCTTCTAATGGGTAGAACATTGCAGCGAACATATAACGTCGGCAAAAGAGCAAGCCGTCATCACTGATGCCGCTCTTGGGGGCTTGATGGCGTAAATAAGATGAGCAAGAAGCCTTGAGCAACTACATCGGCGTAACTGAAAAATGCAGATGAGATGTTTGCAAAACGCTAGCATAAGCGACGAGCTAATGTGGCGCAGTACGAGCTACTAGCACAGCTGGCGAGATAGAAGAGCTGATGAGTGATGTAAAATAGTGGCAAATATCATCCAAAAAGGCAAAAAGAGGATCTTGCATACGAGATAACAGCGAGATATCACGGCGCGAGGAGGCGGCAAAGGCTGCTATGGCTGATTTCATAGCGTCCACTCGCAAAAATCCAGATCCCAACTGATATCAAAAAGAATGTAGCCTAAAAGCTCCAGTTTTGGATCAGTGGAGGCGTTGTCGCAGTGCGAGCTAAGCGAGTCAAATTCTCAGCAAGGCGCGACATAAAAGGCAAACGCCGTTAGTGTAAATCAAGATAAACGACGAGCAGTTGAAATTAGAGACAGGCGAGTATATCTTGCAGGTTAGTAGCTGTCATCTGCAAAAGTAAAGGTTGTATAAATGGAGTCAAACCATTAAAAACAGGAAAATATGAGATAAAGTATCCGATATTTCAAGGCGGTATGGGTCTTGGCATCAGCTGGGACAAACTAGCTGGCAGTGTGAGCCTAGAAGGTGTCTCATCATAGCTCGGCTGGCACAGGCTACATGAGAGCCGCAAAATTTATAGATAAAGAGCTCAAACGCAAAGCCTTTTGGCAGTGAAAGCATTTACCTGCAAGAGGCCTTCGAGCTGTCATCGAAAATGCACGTAACGCGGCGACAGCCACTTGGCGCAAATATAATGTACGCTGCAAAACGACTACTGCAAAGTGGTTGAAGGACGCTTGCGAAGCTGGTATAAATCATCAGAGTCTCAGGTGTGCCAACGGCCTGATTTACCTGATTTACAATGTACTTTAAAGAGATAGCACTTGTGCCGATCGTCTCAAGCGCAAAAAGCACTAAAGATCATCTGTAAGCGCTGGCTTCAAAGATATGAGCGCTTGCGGATGCTGTCGTGCTTGAAGGACCGCTATGGCGGACATCAGGGCTTTACATACGAGCAGTGCTTTGACCCGAGGCTGCTATTTAACCCATCCCGCAGGTAAAAGCCGAGATCAAAGAGTGGGGCGACTTTTCCGCTCATCGCAGCTGGTGGATTTGGGATAAAATGACATCGAAAAGGCGAGATCGAGGCGCAGACGCGTTGAATGGGCATACACGCTTCATCGGCACTCATGAGTGCGACGCAGACATCGGCTTTAAAGAGGTCTTTGCTAGCGGCTGAAGAGGAAAGACATCGAGCTATAAAGAGCCCAGTTGGCTATCCAGCTCTGCGGATAAGAACAACATATGATAAATTTAGTCGATAAAAGAATGGGTCAAAGATCCAGTGTATGAAGCAAACTGCGTGAGCCCTTGCCAAAGAGGTAAGGAGGCAAAAGAGGTCAGTCTGCATCGCTGATAGGCTATTTGACGCATATAGCGGCAGAGAGAGCGGACTATTTTCTCAGGAGCAACGGCTACAAAACTAAAAGAGCTAAGTACATGCGTAAAAGAGCTAATGCCAAAGCTGGTACATGGTGAATGAAACGGGCGATAATCCTCTTTTTCTTGCTTTTAGTTTCTTTTTGCGGCGACAATTCGGCAGACATCAATTTTGATAAGACTTGCTGGCTCAAACAGGAAGTGCAAAATAGAGGCTTCATAACGAGATAAAACTATCTACGTTGATGCGATCATTAAAAACGACAAAAACCCACGAAAAAGCAGGCACTTACTAGGGCTCATAATGCGCCCAAAGTCGCTTGGATTTTGACTCAGGCGCTTACGTAAGACCTAAATGCGCTAAACGGCGTAAAAGTGCCAACGCCCCCAGCAGCCGCGCGCTCAACGCCACTGGCATGCGACAAAGGTAAATGAGACTTTGGTGCACTTAACACACAAAAGTAGACACTGCAAAGCTAAAACATCACTTTAAAAACAGCAAAAAACAACTACAAAAACATCATGGATATCGAGGGCAGGCTAATGGCAACCCTCTAACATATAAAATTTTATCTCAGACTACATCCACATCTCGCAGTACGATAAAAACACTCGCTAGGATCATCTTTTCTGACAAGGCTCCAAAAAGACGATAAAAGCAAATGCAGCAGGCGACGCGCTGATAATTAGCACGCAAAGGGCTCATCTCAAATGAAAATGTTAGAGCGCGCTTAATAAAAACAAAAAGAAGAGGACAAGCCAAAAGAGCCAGAGCCAATTTAAAGCCAGAGCCAGTGAGCCAGCGCACAGCGAGCCAGTGACGACGCCTTGCCTCAGTTGCAGCGGGTGCGGTCACTCACGCAACAAAACCATCGTCATCGACCCGGGGCATGGCGGCACAGACCCAGGCGCGGTAATGGCAAACTGTCAAGAAAAACAGCCGTTTTAGGCGTAGCAAAAGCTTGGCGAGATACTAAAAGTCTGCGTGGCTACAGGTCTATTTCTACCAGATCAACTGACGTTTTTATACCGAAGATCAAGAACCAATGGTGCAAAACGACAAGATGGCTGACCTCTTTCGTCTCCATCCACGCAAACGCCGCTCCAAACGCTAGCTAAAAGCAAAGAGCATGCACGGCATCGAGACCTTTTTTCATCGCCTGCAAGGAGTGAAGCGTAGCAAAAACGCAGCCGCACTTGAAAAATAAATCAGACATCAGAAGAGATGAACCACTTTTCGCAGCAGACGTTTTTAAACGTGCTAAACCGCGAGAAGATCATCGCCTCAAACAAAGCTTGGTATCGACATCCAAAAGGACATTTGCAAAGCGCTAGAAAAGGTCTCATGCAGCCAGCGACGGCAGCGTAAGAGAGGCGCCATTTTGGTGCTCGTGGGCGCCTATGCCAGCGGTTCTTGTCGAGATCGGCTACACACACATCCAGTCAGAGGGCGAAAACTCTTTGACGAGGCTACTCAAAAGTGCCCTTGCAAACGGCATCGCAAACGGCATAGATGGATATTTTTGCAAAAATAGATGAAAAATGCAATTGAAAGCTTTTAAAGGGCAAATTCCATTTAACGAAGAGTTTCGAGCGATATCTACTTTAACACCGACAAAACCCTGGCTTGAGGCGAATTTGTCTTTGCGAGCGCACGTGATGAAATGGCAGAGCAAGAGATAGCTTTGAGTAGTCGCTGAGACTGGCTTTAGCGCTGGGCCAACCTTCACACTTTGTGAGACTTTTAAAAATAGCCCCAAAAAGCTTTCACTTGTTAGCATCGAAAAAGCCCCATCAAAAGAAGACCTTTTGTACTTATGAAAATTTAGGCATTTTTAAAGCTTATGCCAGCTAGTTTCGCTCTATCCACCGCTAATCTCAGGTACACTGCATACTCTCGCAAATATCACCCCTTGATCTTTTGCTACGGCGAGGCAGATCAAATTTGCCTGAGCTTGATTTTAGTGCTGATATCCGGTTTTTAGACGGCTTTGCCCCAAGCAAAAATGGCTCGATCTGGAGCGAGGACGTCTTTAAAGCAGATCGCAAGGCTAAAGCAGGGTTGGCACCATAGCTAGAACCTACTCATGCGCAAAAATGGTGAAAGTTGAGTAAAAATGCTGGCTTTTTGCTGAGCCTAAAAAGAGGGCTACGCTAGAAAAACGTCAGATGAGCTAGCGCCAGTAGAGAAAAAGGATGAAAATGAAGGACGCTTGGTTTGCGAGGTGCGAGCCAGTTGGCAGTCGTCAAAAAGGCAAAACAGCGCTTGTGATAGGCGCAGGAGTGGCTGGCTTGCACAGCCAGCGAGCTAGCTAAAATGGCTTTTAAAGCGGTGATCGCCGAGGCAAAGGGCGAGGTCGCGACAAATGGCTCAGGCAACCACTGCGCCTTTGATGCCGCTAGTTACGAAGCCTGGGGTACTGAGGCCGCATGCATATAAATGCCTTTTTGCAGGTGAAATTTTACAAAGGCATTGCTAGCCTCATCAGATTTAATGGCTGCATCGACTATGCGTTTGATGATGAGCTCGTGAAGAGAGATATGGCTCGTGGCAGGGGCAGAGCGCAGATGAAATTTTTAATTTGATGAGAGCTTTAAAGCCATATCCTGGGATATTTATAAAAGAGGCGGCGTACGCTAGACCGATAGAAAATTTGTAATTTTTCTCTCAACCACCTTAGAAATTTTATTTAACCACGAGTACGAGAGCAGGGCGCACCTGAAAAATGGCAAGATCAGCGTTAAATTTGAAAAACGCCAAAAGAGCTTAGAGACTGATATCTTGATCTTTTGCACCAGCAGCAAGAGCAGTGAATTTTAAAGACTATGACATGCAAATAAGTAGCGTCCGCGGTCAAGTCACGCACCTAAAGCCAGTTTTAAAAACTACATGCCACTAAGCGCAAAAGGCTACATCTGCCCAGCCGTCAAAGGTGCAAGTCATCGGCGCAAACCCTACGCTAGAAATGAAATTTTACGATACGCCTCAAAGCTGAGGATAACGCTAAAGAAATTTAAGCGACGTGAGCGAGTTTTTGACATCAAAAAGCCACCATCATTGGCTCACGTGTAGGGATATAGAAGTTATAGCGGAGATAGGTTTCCGATAATCGGCGCCTTACACGATGAGGCATTTTACAAGCAAAACTACAAAAGGGCTATTTTGGAGTAAAAATAAAGATAATAATCCAAAAAGCAAGCTACGAAAAATGTCTTTGTACATTCGCTCACGGATCACGTGGCCTTGGCACGGCGATACTTGGAGCAAAGTGATAATGGATCTTGTGCTTGCTCGCCCACTTTGCATAGAAAGATCGCTATTTTTGAGCTTCATCCTGCTAGATTTTTGATAAGAAAGTTAAAAAAAGGACTAAAAATAGTCAAACTCCTTAACATATGTTAAGAACTGTTATCAAAACTTGCATTATAATCCTTCACAAAAGGATAAAAATGAGTCAACTTTATAATCTCAACAAAGACACAAAGATAGTTGAAAAAGCGTCGTTAGCAAAAAGGCTCTTTTCAAAAACAAAACGCAAGCATCGATATATACGCATTTGACGAGGGCGAGGAGCTGATCACGAGATGCTTTTTATAGACAGCCTTGCATTCGTCATTGACGGCGAAGCGCAGCTTGAATACGGTGAAAAGCAGATGAGGCTTGACGCGACGAAGCCTGCCTTATCGAGGCAAAAACTTGGCGAAAAGCTCAAACTTACAAAGAAAACAAAATATTTACTAATAGATTTTTAAGGAGAATGTTATGATAGATCATTTAGACAAAGGAGCGTTTTAGCCTCGCAGATGCCGTTAGCTACGAGAGTGGCAAGATAGTTAGCAAGACGCTTTGTCAAAAACGAAAATGGCTCGATGTCGCTGCTTAGTTTTGACAAAGACCAAGAGCTCTCGACCCACGCAGCACCAGGCGATGCGCTACTTATCGCGCTTGATGGTGAGCTTGATTTAAAGATAGCTGATGAGCTTTCATCTAGTAAAGGGCGATAGCATCGTGCTTCCAGGCAAGATCCCACACGGCCTAAAAAGTGAAAGACAACTTAAAATGCTACTATCGTCACAAAAGACAATGTAAAAAGCCCTATTTTAGGGCTTTTCTCTTTATAAATCACATTAAATCACTCTAATAACTCAAAAAGCAAAGTCATAATATAATCGTTTTTAAAAAGAAGAGCGATGAGAAAAGAAAATCTCGAGATATTTTTACCGTTATTTTTAGGCGCACTTTCGGTTTGGGGCCGTTTGTGACAGACCTTTATCTGCCCGCCCTTCCAGCTATAACTGAGTGGTTTAGTACAAGTATCTCGCCACGCAGCTAACGATAACTACTTCGATGGCAGGCCTTGCGATCGGTCAGCTGATAATTGGGCCCAATAAGCGATAATTTGGCCGAAAAACGCCACTTACCATCTCTCTCATCGTCTATACGATAAGCACTGTTTTTATATTTTTGCGCAAAATATCCAGTTTTTATCTTTATGCGTACTCATTCAAGGGCTTGCAAAGGGTGGGCAGTCTCGTCATCTCAAGAGCCGTCGTGAGCGACCTCATAAGGGCCATGAGATGACTAAATCTTTTTAGTTCTAATGATGGTTATAAACGGCCTGTCCGATACTTTCGCCAATAGGCGGCAGCTTGCTACTTAATTTACCGACTGGCGCGGCATTTTCATCGCGCTAACTCTCATCGGCATTGTGCTATTTGTCGCAAAACTTACTTCAAAGAGAGTCTAAGCCAGCGAGACCGCCTACAAAGTGCCTTTTTGCTTCAGACTTACGCCGTCTTTGGTGTAAAATTTCTAAGAGATTTATGCTCTTTATCGCGATACAGACATTTACTATGGGTGCGATGTTTGCCTATATCGCGGCATCTTCTTTTATATTTCAGGATTTTTACTGCTGCTCCAGTAAGCTACAGCTTTTGTTTTGCGGCAAATGGGTCTAGGCATCGTCATAGGAGCTAGGATAGCGAGCCTATAAACGAGCGAAAAGCCCTAAAAACAGGTGTTTTTGGTATTTTATTTGCAAGCATTTTTATAGCGATCATGCTCTTTGCTTTTAATGAAGTGATCGGCGTTATCATCGCATTTTTCTTGCTGCTACTTGCTGGGTTTTTATCCTGCCAACAGCCTCTTCGCTAGCGATGAACGAGGGCGAGAGTACGCGGCTCAGCCTCGGCGGTGCTTGGATTTTGCCCATTTTCTTAGGCGGCGTCGTTTCGCCACTAGTTGGCTGGCGATATATTTTACTCGACATCTATCGTCATTTTTGTCTGCACCTTGCTTGCTTTATATCATTTGTGGGGTTAAAAAGAGTTGCGTAATTTATCTTGTCTCAACACAAAAACGGCTGATGAGAGCGTTGTAATTTAAGCGTTAGTAGGATTGATTTTAAAATTTGATGATAAATTGGAGCGACTGACCTGCTTGTAGCAACCTCAAAATGCCTTTAATGCTTTAGATATCTAATGAGATCAGCGTAGTAGAATTCTACCAGTTTTTGCCATAGCAAGTGGTCGTGCGGCGGCTGCAAAAGGGGCTTGATTTACTCCAAATTTACACTGGGCAAAATGCACACGGAGATGACTTTGCAAGAGAAAATTTTCGCCACTTTTAAAAGGCAAAAAGGTGCTTTATCTAAAAGGTAAAGATAGCGCTTCAAATTTCTTAGAAATTTGCAAGATGGCGGCGTAAATATAAAGGCGATCATCAGCTTATGAAAATGTCTTAAACCCTTGTAAAATGGAGCTAAAACCACCAAAAATAGCATTTTGATATTTGCATCTCCGATAAATGTAAGAAATTTTCTTATTAATTTTGGCTGGGACGAGCTCACCAGACGATAAGCATCGGAAAAGGTCACTGCAAAAGAGCTATTTACCACGCCAATAGTGAGCCAAAAACCAAGATATAAACGCTTGTATCGCACTCTGCCAAAACGTTACTTTAGCAAAAATTTATATAATTTCTAAGCCTGAGTGAAGCGAGTCAGCATTTACGGGGTCCAACACTTTTTGTTAGCGAAAAGGTATGGGTGTCTGTGATGTGGCTTCGTTTGAGCCTTAACCAGCGAGAAGTTGCAACCTTTTGGCATCCATCTATTTGCAAGATTGGCTTTTGTTTATGGGCCACTCTTCTGCGACGCCCACTCGGGTTTTTAAATTTACGGAGATAATATGAACATTCTCATAATAGGAAGTGGCGGCCGCGAATACGCCATCGCTCTTAAGCTAAAAAGTGAAAAACGATATAATTTATACTTTGCGCCAGAAATGGCGCTGACCTCACGCCTTGGCGAGAATTTAGATACACAAAAGACTTTTCGTGAACTAGCAAACTTGCCAAGAAAAATAGGATCGAGCTCAACGATCGTGGGACCTGGAAGCGCCCGCTTAGCGAAGGTGTGGTGGATATCTTTAAAAAGAGGGTCTGCTCTATCTTTGGACCAAGCAAAGCAGCTGCTAGACTAGAAGCTAGCAAGGCCTATATGAAGGACTTTTTAGCTAGAAATAAATATAAAACTGCAAAAGATACTTTAAACACAGACGATAAAGAAAAAGCATTTTAATTTATTGATACATTAAGCGTGCCAATGGTCGTAAAAAGTTGACGGACTTTCTGCGCTGAAAAGGTGTCATCATCGCAAATTCTGAAAAGAAGAAGCCAAAGAGGCAGTTAGCGACACATGCTGAGCGGTGCTAGCTTGTGGGATGCTGGTAACTGGTGGTGGTTGAGGAGTTTTTGGATGGCTTTGAGCTTAGTTTTTTGCCATTTGTGATGGCGAGTACACTCGTAAGCTTTCGCCAGTGGCGCAAGACCACAAAGCGCTTGCTTGATAACGACGAGGGACCAAATACTGCGGTATGGGTGCTATGCTCCAAGTCCGCTTGCTTCAAAAGAGCTAGTAAAAAGGGTAGAAGAAGAGGTGTAAAACCTACGCTAAAAGGGATGAAAAACGAGGGCAGTCCATTTTGCGGAGTGCTTTTTGTGGGACTGATGATCGTGGAAAAATGAGCCTTATGTGCTTGAGTTTAACGTGAGATTTGGCGATCCTGAGTGCGAGGTATTTGATGTCTTTGATAGATGGAGATTTGAGTGAAATTTTACCAAACGCTGCAAAAGGGCGAACTAAAAGCCCATCAGTTTACAAAAAGATGACTGTGTTGTTGGCGTCGTGCTCTAGCAAAAACTATCCTTATAAAAGCAGCCCAAAAGCTGTACTTTCAGTTTTTAAAATGATGTAAAAGATGCCTGGTATAGCTTATGCAGGTCGTGAGCAAAGAGGGCGATGAAATTTACGCAGATGGTGGCAGAGCCTAGTCTGCGTGGCGACTGCAAAGAGCATAAAAGAGGCGCGTGATAAGGCCTATGAGCTGCTGAAAAATGTCAACTGACGGAGCGCACTTATAGAAAAAGATATCGCATGGCAGGCATAGAAATGAGCATGCAGATAGAGGAAAAGCTCAGAAACGAGAAGTCTCACTTGCCCCTTTTTCTAAAAAGAGTGCTAGCTCACTCAGTCGATGAACTCATCGTTTGCATTTTTGTTTTTTGATCATCTACTGGGACGCATTTGCAGCGATTACGACCCCATACGATGACGCGTAGATTTGAGTATAAATTTTCGGCAGATATTTGCTCAAAGGTCATCTATCGCACTTTTTCGTTTGGTATTATGGTGCAAGCCTCGAAGCAGATGATAACAAAGACGATGTGTATAAATGTAGGACTTAGATAAGCCAAATTTAGTCAAAGTCTAGAGGGCGGTATTTAGGGCAGGGAGTGAAGCTTGTTTCTACCTTTGGCTTTGCTTTGGGCACTCTCAAACCCTGCAAGGCAGACGTGGCAAGACAAAAATAGCAAAAACAGTGGGTGATAAATGCGTAAAAATTTTATTTTAATCTGGTTTGTGTTTTTAGTTTTGGCGCAATAGAAAGACGTGCAGCTATTAGCTGATGACGTGAAGCAAGATAAGGGCATAGTGACGCGCAAACACGTCGTCGTCTACTCTGCAAGAGTACTCTTGGACGGTTGATTGCGCGGTGTATGACCAAAATAACTCTATCGTTGAGCTCTTTTGGCAAACGTCAATATGATGAAGGCAAGAGCGAGGTCTCGCGCTCAAACTACGCAAAGCCAATGTAAAAAACAACGACATGCACTTTTCGAGTCGCTTTTTATGATGAATAAAGATATGGAAGTTTGATGAGGAGCGACGAGAGAGGCTCTGATAGTGAGGTATTACAGAGTTAAAAAGGCTATGGTATCAAGCTGCAACGTCCAAGACCGACTGGAGCATCACTTCAAGCACGGCTATGCTAAATAAAGAGAGTACCTTCTGCACCTTTTTAACCCAGTCTTTCGCATAGCAAATGTGCCGGTTTACCCGCCATACTTTTGGCTTTTCGACTGATACGACAAGAAGGACGGGCCTTTGCCGCCTGATCTTGGATATAGTAAATCAGAGGGCTTTTACTACAAGCAGCAGTATATTTTGCTCCTTATAATGAGTGGGACTTCGAGCTTGATCCACAGATAAGAACGAGCAGGGAACTGCGAATTTACGGGGCGTTTAGATTTACCGAGTCGCCTGATTCTAAAGGTGAGATCAGTTTTGGTATGTTTAGCGACAAGCAAAGATACCGTGACAAGCAAACTAGCAAAACCTCAAACAGCGCCGAGCTAAAAAACAAAACCCACAAAGGTGTTGGGCTAAAATATGAAAGAGATAAGCTTATAAAATATCTAAGCGAGGCTGACCTCTGTAGGAAGGTATGTGGATCGACGCAACCAAGCCAAATGATATAGACTATCTAAATTTAAAGGGCAGAGACGACGACTATGACTCGCTTGTCACCTCAATCTAAACTACTGTCAGCAAATGACGACCACTACTTTGTGCCTATGCGAAATACTACATAGATACCGAGAAAATCGGCTCTACAAACGAGAATAAAGATACGCTTCAAGAGCTTCCGTCGCTTCAGTATCATAAATTTACAAATGATCTATTTTTGCCAAATATCTTGTACTCGCTCGACCTTCAGTCACATAGATACGATAGAAAGATCGGCGTAAAGGCGACGCAGTATGAATTTACCCTGCCAGCTTTCGGTGCATGTGCCGCTATTTGATGATAGCCTAACGTTTTCATTTTACGAGTATCTCTACGCGTCAAGGATAAACTACGATCAACAAGATCATCGCGCTTGATGACACAAGAGAAGATAAGCACACAAATTTTATAAACAACTATCATAATTTATTCTTCACACAGACCTTGCAAAGGCCTATGAGAGCTTTTATCACACTCTACCTTGGCGCGGAGTACTTGCCGCCGATATAGAAAAGGGAATGGACGATGAGTTTATCTAAATGACAAATCTAAAATGAGTATGAAAAATTCCTCTAGCTCAAGAGCAGAGCAAAGAGGAAGTTTTCGGATATTTGACGCAGTATTTCTTTTAATGGCAGCGCAGAAAGGTCGTAAAAACACAGCATATCTCAAGGATACTACAAAAGAGGATGAGTACTCAATTTATGCGATCTATCTATATCCATTTGAAAATCTAAGTTTTTATAACAAGCTCGAGTATTCGCACAGAGATAAAGAATGAAAAAGCTTCAAAGCGGTTTTTCATATACGCACGATAGATTTTGATAAATATGCTCATACTATGAAGAAAAACGAGACCAGCGAAAAAGATAGTACTTCACAAGTAGTGCTGGCGTCAAACTACCTCACCAGTATAGCGTGATCGGCGGCTGGCAATACGACCTTGAAAGGAGCTATACAAAGAGCGGAGAGTTGGCCTGCTGCATCATAGAAAGTGCCGGAACTACGGCCTTATCTATCAAAGAGATATCGAGCCAACGACAACGACAAGCGGTTCTGCTTCGACCAAGTCAAATGGCGTCTATTTTACTATCAGCTTTTACCCAATGGGCGGCTTGCACTATGACTTCTCGCAAAGCAGCAGCACAAAGCTCTTCAAGCGAAAAACTACGATGGCAGATAATGGCGATGGTTAACTGAGACCAACTCTGACGCGCCAGCAAGCTCATCGAGATCTTGCCTAGGAGCTTGCAGATAGAAAGACTATCGTCGTTTGTATGTCGCTTGAGTCGGTTATCTTAACGAGATGTGGTTTGCAAGGGGTTCAATGTAAGCTATGAGATGCTCTTTAGCGAGCCAATACCTGCGCCAAATAACAACGAGTGTGATGTCGCGATAGTTAGTGAGACAGAGGATATCGTGCTAAATGATCCTTTGATAAAGGCCTTTGGCATAAGCTACGACTACATCTACGGCGAAGCGCTAGGACAATATGAAGAGAAAATTCAAAAAACGTTTATAACACCGAAAAGGGAATGATAGGAGAGTTGAAGGACAAAAACATTTTGCTGATCGATGAGGGGTGCGAGGACTGGCATGACGGCGCTCATTTGTATAAAGACATTGCTTGATGTGAAGGTAAACCATCCCCATACGCAACGCCAGTGATCGCCACTGATGTCTCTTTTGCAAAATTTAAATGATATGGTCGATGAATAGTACGATAAACAAGATCGCTGATTTTATCGATGTGGACTCGTACTACGAGAAAGAAGATCGAGGCCACGAGCGAGTTTATCATGTCGATATTAGAAGAGAGCCCTCACTATTTACCGTTACAAAAACAACAAGGAGATAAAAATAATGCAATATAGTATAGAAGTAAATAATCAGGTCGAATGTGACCTTAATAAAGTAGCTAAATAGTAAAGCTACAGTGGGCGGTGCTTTTTAAGGGTGAAAAAATACCGTCGTTTTAGCAACTGTTGCAAGAGAAGATGTCAAGTTGAGGAGGACTTTTTGCCCTAACTGTGCAGTACATCGAAAAGGCCTACGCAGCTGGCAGGATCCCTGGGGGCTGCGTCAAGCGCGAGACCGCCAGGCGACTGTAGACGCCAACAGCTCGTATCATAGATAGATCGCTTCGCCCACTTTTTCCCAAAAAGGCTACGCATACCCAACACAGATCGTAGTTATGGTGCTTTCAGCTGATCCTGAGGTTGATCTGCAAGTTGTTGACAATGCAGCTTCAGTGGCACTTTATCTTAGCGACATCGTAGTAAATCGCCCGGTTTGGCGTAAGAGTTGGCTATATAGATGAAAAATTTCGTTATAAACCCAAGCAACTCTGAGCTAAAAACAAAGCGCGATCGACCCTATGTAGCTGGCACAAAAGATGAGCTTTGATGATCGAGATGAGAAGCTGGCTCAGCAAACTACGCAGCTTATCCTGATGGTAGCGATCGAGCCGATGATAGACCCTCAGCCTAAGTGACAGCATGGCAAAAAGCAAGTGATGAAATGATTGAGCGAAGGAAAGATGGTTGAGGCGATAGACTTTACGAAAGGCAGATCAAGAGCTAGCAACGCTTTAGCGAAGAGCGCTTTAAACGAGCATAAAAAGAGGACGCCCCTGCTTGAGCTAAAAACCAGAGATAGAAAACGAAAATGTCGCTATTTATATAGATAATTTATAAAGCAGAGGTTAAAACGCGATCAACCAAAATGGCAAAAGAGCGAGCGTGCAAGGAGCTTAGCAAGATCGCTAGCAAATACTCAAGCGATGAGGTAGCTCAAAAAGAGGGCTGGGATGAGGCTGTCATCACAAAATGTCCTTCTGGAAAGCCAAAAAGAAAATAGTTAGAGAGCAGATCATAAACGAAGGCGTTCGAGCCGACGGACGCGGTCTTGAAGAGGTTGAGCCTATTAGCATCGAGACAAACGTGCTTCCAAACGCTCATGGCTCTTGTTTATTTACCAGAGGCCAAAACCCAAGCGCTAGTAGCTACTCTTGGCACAGATAGCGACGCTCAGATGTATGACATCCTGACGAAAAGCGCCTTTGGTTGAGAAAATTTATGTTTAACTCACAACTTCCCAGGCTTTAGCGTAGGCGAAGCAAGTCCTGCTAAAAGCCCAGGCAGGCGTGAGCTTGGACATGGAATGTAGCCAAACGTGCCCCTTGCACCAAGCATCGATCTAGCTTCTCCATATACGATAAGGGTTGTTTCAGAAAATTTTTGAGAGCAACGGCTCAAGCTCTATGGCTAGCGTTTGCGGCGGCTCGCTCGCACTTAGAGCAGCTGGGGTAAATACTCAAAAACTAGTCGCAGGTGTTGCGATGGGTCTTATATTTGAAGGCGATAAGCACGCAGTTTTAATCTGACATCATGGGACTTGAAGACCACGACGGCGATATGGACTTTAAAGGTTGCTGGTACAGAGCGATGGTATCACAGCGCTTCAGATGGATATAAAGCTTGGTGGCATAAGCTTTAGAGGTGCTAAAAGAGGCACTTTATCAAGCAAAAACGCGGCAGAGAGCATATCTTGTGCAAGATGGTTGAGGCTGATAAAAATATAGAGATAAACGAAGAGGTGCTTCCAAAAACTTGAGCTATTTAGCGTTGATCCAAGCAAGATCGTCGATATCATCGGTCAAGCTGGCAAGACGATAAAAGAGATCATCGAGAAATGAAGTTTCAATCGACCTTGATAGAGAAAAAGGCGAGGTTAAAATAGCAGGCGGCGCTAAGAAAAACGTCGATGCGGGCAAAAAGACTACATCATCTCTATCACTTCAAAAAGAGAACTCTCGCTCATTTGGCAAAAAGCCGTTTAACACGACAAAGACCGTGTAAAACCGACATTTAACATAGAGCGATGACCGTACAGGAAGCGTAAAAAGCGTGGTTGATTTTGGCGTATTTATCGAGCTGAAAAGACGGAGTTGACGGGCTGCTTCACATCTCAAAAGATAAAGAGCCCATTAAACGTAGGCGATCAGGTAAAAGTGTGTGTGAGCGAGCAAAAAGGAAATGAAATTTCGCCTCTTTGGTTGAATAATATTCAAGCGATAGATGATGAACATACAAAAGTTGCTTTTTCCCAATAGGAGCAGGAGAAGATATCGAGCCACGTATCGGTGCATTAAAAAGTCGCGCAGTGGTTTAACACTCATATGGAGATTTCTAACTGCCAGCTTGACCCAAGCGTGGTTTATAACATGAAAATGACACTTCGTGGCGGAGTGCTTTTTGAGGAATTTCTAAAATCAGCCAAAAACAGAGCTTGCCGTCGAACACGAAGAAAACGAGAAAATTTCTAACGTAATCGGTTCAGAGCTTGGCATAAAGGTGACTAGCGATGTTATCGAAGATGTCTGCACCGCAATTCACCATCCATAGCGGAAAGAGAAGCGCCATAGTTGAGCGAAGAGTAATCCCTGCGATCTAGTCGTAGCCGCTGTGCCACTTTGATGGCAAGATCACAGGTACATTTGAAGCTGCGGTTATAAAAAGCGGCAAAAATGCGATCGTAATCCCTAGAAAGATGCGTGAGTTTAAGGCTGATAACATCCTTGTAAGCTGGACTGGCACTACCCAAAAACGCAAGAGCTATAACAGGAGCGATCGATCTTTTGAAAAAGGCAAAAAGCGTTCAGTGCATCACCTCAAAAAGCTAGCCTTGGCGAGAATACCGAGCTAAGCCTTAAAAAGCTTGAAGAGTACTTCAAAGTGCATGGCATCTCTGCGACCTTTGACGTCATCGCTACTACGACGATACCAGGCGAGGCGCTCCTAAAGGCGGCAAACGATAGAAATATCGACCTTATCGTAGCTGGCAGACACGGCGAAAACGGTCTTATGGAGATGGTGCTAGCGGAACGTCAAGATTTTTCTTACAACACACACATATCCCAGTATTTTTTTATAAAATCGCAAGGGCTTAGGCTCTTGCACTCTCTTTTTATCTTAATTTAGTAGTTTTTTCAAAGAATATAAATAAAAATAGTCTCAAAAAGGCGGTAAAAATGAAGCAGGCTTACGAGGTTGTTGGCGAGTTTAAAGAGGCCTAGCTAGGATCGACATTTGGAGCTTATGGCTTTATAAATGAGGCAGGCGAGCAGGTTATTAGTACATGCAATCTTTAGCGATGCGAGCGACTTTTGTGAAGGGCTGGCTAGAGTTAAGAAATGGCGACATTTGGCTTTATAGATAAAAATGGCGAGCAGGTGATCAGGTGTAAATTTGACGATGCGAGCGACTTTTGTAACGGCCTTAGCGAAAGTAAAGATAAATGGTAAAAAGCTTTGAGATAGATATCTAGCAGCAAAGATCCTAATGCCAAAGAGAACGATGAAAAGGTAGAAATGTCAAAAAGATATTAGTAGTTTTCAAAGTGATATCGGACTTAAAAAGATGAGGAATTTAAGCCTATAAATGTCAAAGATGAAGATATTAGGAAAATAGAAATTCCCAATAAAGATTTGATGATGCTAAGAAGGATAGATAGATCAAGTGTGAGTCAAAAACATCGTTCAAGAAGACGGAAAGTGGTATGAGGGTGATGCTGATGGCAAAATGAGACCAGCTTGATGAAGATAGCAATGAGATGGATTTTTAACAAAATATTACCGAATCCGATGAATTAAAAAGATACTATCTGACTCTACAAAGGTTCACGAGTGGAGCAAGGTCAGCGTCAATGCAAAGAGCGAGTTTTTCGACAAGGATAACAATAAAGATCGTGCCATCAGAAGATGGGACATTTGTGATAAGTGATGGCGATAATAAAAATAGAAATTTCAAAAAGATGGTGACTCAGTATTTATCGGTGGTGATAAAAATAGAAATCTCCACCAGAGCCAAGCGATCTTAGGGTTTTAAAGAGGGCTCAACTGTCGTTAAAAATATGGTTAAGATAAATGGTAAATGGCAAGATATGGGCGGCGAGGGAGAATTGCAAAAATGATATCAAAGTAGTGCCGCTTCAAAAGATGGAGATACTATGGTGGAGGATAGTAACGGCGGGAAGGTAGAAATTTACAAAAATGGTAGCGCAATAGTTAAAGAGCTACAAAAATCAGAAATTAGCACATCCAAGCGGCAACGTGACTTTTAAAAAGGGCTACATTAAAGCTCAAAAAGTTAAGGACTGGTTTATCGAGAAGAAAAAGAGAGCGATGAGAGCTTTACTATCACAGGCACACTCGGTATCGTCTATAATATACTTAAACTTTATCATACGCCTTTTTAAAAAGGTAATTTACTTTATCTCGTGGTTTTTAAATACTATGCGGTAGTAGATCGCCCCAATGAAAAAGAGGCTTCCCATGAAGGCTGCGATCATCTCCACACTTAGCCCTAAGCTCGAAAAAGTAGGCCGATCGCAAATGAGATAAGCGCGCTAAATCCAAGAAAAAAACCATATCGTTATAGGCAATCACACGGCCGTAAAATTCTTCTGGCAGTTTTGCTGAAGTAGCGTGTAGGTGTAGTCTCAAAGGCTTGAGGTGCAAAGCCTGCAAAGACGATGCCAACTAGTGCGAGGTAGACTGGCAGCGATAGCGCCCAGATGATGATGCCAAGACCCTGCCCGATATAGACGTAGACAAGTGTATTTTTATTTATAATTTGGTAGCGGTGCTGGCGCAAACATTAGCGAGGCGACCTTGAGGCATTTAGTAGACCAATTATCAATGAGGCTGAGAGTAAATTTGCGTATTTATAGTCGGCCAAAAGTGCGATCAGTGCGTCGTAGGCGGTGATACCAACAAAGGCGTGTAAAAATATAAGATGGACGATGAGCCTATTTTTCTTTTAGGTAGATAAGGCCGTTTTTAGCATTTTTAGCGGGCGTTCTATAAGCTCTGGCTTTTAGGCCTTGTAAACTTTTAAAAAATACAAAAAGAAAAAAAGCTAAAAATATAGAGCATGCCGTCAAGCAAAAAGGCGCTTTTGATGCCATGTATATAAACCCCAGCAAGTCCCATGCCAGCGGTGTATGAGACCGCCCAGATGATCGAGTGGATCCCATTTGCAAGCTTTTAGGCTCTCTTTGTTTAGTACTTGGCAGCACGCTCATCTCAACTTGAAAAATACATCCCGCCAACGCTGTTTCTAACAAATATTATGAGTAAAAGCAGCCATAAATAGTCAAGCGACTTTATAAAAACTAGCATAAAAACGCTCACCGTCTCAACCGCCATCATGATAACAAGCATCGGTTTTGGGGCCAATTTATCCACCAAAAATGCCGCTAAATGGTGCAATGACGACGCCTGGGATAAATGCCATCGCCGCACTTAGCGTGAGTGCCCAAACTGGGGCGTCAAGCGTGATAAGCAGCGTAAAGATGCCCAGTGTGCGAGAACCACACACCAAAGAGTAGCACATGAGCTGGACGGTGCTTAAAAAGGCGGAAATTTTCCTCTCATCCCTTTAAAAGCTTAAGATACTCTTTCAAACTACTGGTTCCACATGAGTGTTATCTGACTCGATCTGCGCAACGTCAGGGATCTGGCTTAAATTTGTTATCTCTTGTGCGAGCGGGTTTTTAAGCTTTATTAACATGTCGTGGCTATCTATTTTAGCCAGATATTGTTTGCGTCGCTATAAATTTAGAGATAACAAGGGCGTTTTTATATCTTTGAGATTTGACTTAGGCTGATATTTTTCTGGAGTTTTATACTCGTACGAGAAAATATTCAACGCTTTGTGATGATGCCATTTAGCAAGGTGTACTCGCAAATTTTTCTCGTTTTTGTTTATGACGATGTAGCTATTTTCTTTTTGGTATTGTCGCGTTTTTATATTTTTGGGCTGTACTCATCACGTCGCTGTTTGTAGACTCGCTTGTGATCCTCGCAAAAAGCCCTCTGCCAAAGAGGTTGCCTCGGCCTTTGTCCTTTTGTAGTGTCCGCTTATGCCAGCGCAGATCTCATCGTTTGACTTGATAAAGATGTCGCTATTTATCTTATGAACGCTTAGCACCACGCCTTTTTCGTCTAAAAGGTAAAAATACCCTTATCATATATGAGCTCGGCGCTAAAGCTGCAAAGTGGGGCGCCATTTTTAGCGACGAGTAAAAGCTGATCTTTGCGCCATTTTTGCTGGGCACAAGGACGGTTTCAAGAGCCATTTTTATCGTTCATGGTAGTAAGCAAAAGCCATCTTTATAGGCTCTATTTACTGGCTCGAAGTTGTAATTTGAGCTAAGCACGCCAATCGCCTGTTTCTTTTCTCATCAAGCTGAAGCAGCGAGCTTTTTGTTTGGCACGAAGTAGCTAAAGTGCGCTACTTTTCATCTTTTAGCACGATAGCGCTTTCATCGACATCGAAAGTGCTGCCTGTTTTTCTACTCAGAGGTAGCAGCTCTTTATCCATCGTAGGGCTATAGTTTTTGTGTAGGGTTTTGTCTTATTTAGAGTTAAGATAGTCTGCTACGCCTCGCAGTTTGAGCATGGCAGTATGGTGTAAAAGCTGCTGTAGATAGAGTTTGCAAGGATAAGTTTTTCTGGTTTTTAGGTGTGTGTGCTTGAACTAGGGGTTTTGTCTTCTTTTTGTCGTATCTTGCGTGGTTGGCTTTTGGCTCTAAATTTTTCATTTTAGCGCAGCCAATGATAAAAATGAGATAAGTATGGCAAAAAGATATTTCATTTTGCAACTCCTAAAAATTGCAAAAATTATATCATTTTGCCTTTAAAATTTATTTTACGCGTTTAAAGATGTATTTGTCTTTTTAGCTCGCCAGTGACCCTTTTTGGTCCATATCAAGCATCTTTAGGCTATCACCCCTCGATCTTATAAAAACTCTCTCTTTATACTCATCAACCGTTGTGATAACGCCATTTTTGACTGAGTATTTGCCTGCTAACGGCTTTGTAGTTGTCTTTTGACTTGTAGTTCATCACACTTTCAAATGTGCCGTCTTTTTAAGCGTAAGGGTTGAGTCTATACCCATGCAGCTAGCGCAAGGTAAAAATGCCTTGTAAGTGCCCTTCGATGCTGCTTACTGGAGTCATGCAGCTACCGCTTTTTACTTCACATTTGCCTTGTGGGACGCTTGTGCTTTGGTTTGACGTAGCGCAACCAGCCAAAAGTAGAGCTGCACTTAGTAGCAAAGATATATTTTTCATGCTAATCCTTTTAAAAATAAAGTTTGAAAAATGTATTATAATAGCTTGAAAATAACAAATTATAAATTAAAGGAGAGAATATGCAAGTTGAGACATTTGGCGTCTTAGTCGTTGTTTTGGTTATTTTTGCATTTTTGTTTTTAAAAAGCTGGCATCATGATCGTTTCGCAAGCAGATAACCTGCTGATCGAGCGTCTTGGTACATTCTAAGGTGCTTGACGGGGATTTTCACGTGATCATTCCATTTGTTGATCAGATAAGGGCGATCATCACCGTAAAAGAGCAGCTTGTGAGACATCACAAAACAGCAAGTCATCACAAAGATAATGTTAATATAAGCGTCGATGGCATCGTCTTTTTAAAGGTATTTGACGCAAAAATGGCGGTTTATAATGTCGATAACTCAAGCGCGCCATTGCACTTAGCCATGACAACGCTTCGTGGCGAGATAGGCGCGATGAACCTTGACGATACGCTAAGCTCACGTGACCGCCCTAAATGCCGCACTTCAAGTGGCTCTTGGCGACGCAGCTGGCAACTGGGGCAAGTAAAGACTGCATGCGTGTGGAAATTTTCGAAATTTCTGTCCCACTTGGCATCGAAGAGGCGATGAATATGCAGATGAAAGGCTGAGCGTGAAAACGCGCGATCGAGCTAAAAAGCCTTTGGCTGAAAAAGAGGCACTTATCCGCAAACGCAGAGGCGCTAAAAAGCAAGAAAAAAGTGCTTCAAGCAGAGGCGATAGAGCGTATGGCTGATGCGAAAAATACGAGCAAATAGCCATCGCAACGGCTCAAAAAGAGGCTATGGATATGATAAATGACAGCATGAGTAAAACGCAAATGCGGCTGAATTTTTGCTCGCTCGTGACAGGGTCGGGCGTTTAGCGAGCTAGCTAAAAATAGCTCAAAAAGATGAAAATTTAGTCCCTTACGAGGCGGCTGAACTCATCGGCTCGCTTAGTGTCTTAAAGAATTTCTTAGCTAGGATAAGGCGTGATCAGCCCCTTATATATGTTAGCCATTGGCGCAGTTTTTATGCGCCCTTGAATTTACGCTATTTTCGTTTTATCTGCTATTTTTGGTCTGGCTTTATCATCGTCGGGGCGGTAAACTTGGCGTTGCCTTTGAGTGGCCATATCAATTTTCGGTGTCTCAGCACTTGCGATTGTCTTGCTGGCACTTTTTAAAAGCGCCATTAAAGAGCAATTTATGACTAGAAAAAGAGCTTTAATGAGGAATTTTTAGACGAGGCTGGCGTTGGCGAGATCAGAGAAAATATGGTCTATTTTAAAAGGCACTCTTTGGAAAGTACGACGGAGCGCTAAACGGAGAAAAAGTGCAGGTTCTTGGCACTAAAGGCGACAAAGGTTATAGTTAAAAAAAAGTGCCAGTTTGGCACTTTTATCTATGTTTATGCGTGCATGGGCGGTCTGCTGGCATGCCCATGCCATCTCTCCTGCATGCCGTGGTGTGCAGCTTGGCATATTTTTCTGCATCATTTTTTGATGATGAGCACATCCACATCTTGCACCTTGTGGCTCAGCTGGCTTTTGGCTCGTTTTTGGCACAACCAACTAAAAATAATCCCACAGACTACGGCTATCGATCTTTTTCATAATTCTACTCCTTCCAAAAAGAAAGTGCTCATATTTCTAGTCTACTAAAAGGTTAAATTTTGTGATAACGACTGATTTATCAGATTTAAAAGCATTTTTGGCTAAACTCTCGCCCAAAAATAAGCAAAATAAAAAGGTTAAATTTGAAAAGACTTAGTGTAAATGAAGCCATCGATCTTATAGAAAATGCACCGCTTTACGAGCTTGAGCAAGATGGCGCTAGCTAGAAAAAGAGCTTCATCCAGAGGGCATTACGACCTTCATCGTAGATCGCAACATCAACTATACAAATGTCTGCTGGGTGGATTGTAAATTTTTGCGCATTTTACCGCCACGCAAAAGAGGAAGACGCATATGTGCTAAGTTTTGAGGAGATCGGCAAGAAGATCGAGGAGCTAATAGCCATTGGCGGCACGCAAATTTTATTTCAAGGTGGCGTTCATCCAAAGCTAAAGATCGAGTGGTACGAGGAGCTAGTAAGCTACATCAGCAAAGCACTATCCAAGCATCACGATACATGGCTTTTCGGCTGTTGAGATCGACTACATCGCAAGAGTTTCAAAAAGTTTCTCTACAAAAGAGGTCTTAAGACGCCTAAACGAAAAAGGGCCTATACTCGATGCCAGGGGCTGGAGCGGAGATATTAAGCGACAGAGTGCGTGACATCATCGCCCCTAAAAATGTGACACCGCAGACTGGCTTCGCATACACAAAGAGGCGCACGAGCTTGGCATGAAGACGACTGCGACGATGATGTTTGGCACGGTTGAGAGCACTCGCGAGATCGTGGAGCACTGGGAGCACATCAGAAATTTACAAGATGAGACGGCTGGATTTTAGAGCCTTATACTTTGGAGCTTTCAGGGCTAAACACAAAGCTCATGCAAGAATTCCCTGAGATAAAAAGCAAAGCTCAAACGTCTATCTAAGGCTACTTGCCGTCTCAAGGCTCTTTTGGATAACTTTAAAAATATCCAAAAGCAGCTGGGTCACGCAGGGCAGCTACGTAGGCCAGCTAGCGCTTCTTTTTGAGCGCAAACGATCTTGCAGCACAATGATGGAAGAAAACGTCGTAAAAGCCGCAGGGGCGAGCTTTTAGGATGAATCAAGACCAGATGATCGAGCTTATAAAAAGATGTCGGAGAAAATCTCAGCTAAACGCAACACAAACTATGATATTTTTGGAGAAAATTTTAGATGAAGAATTTTAGATATCAATGTAAAAAAATGTAAAAATCCCAGTCGTTTTTGAAAGCTCAAAAAGCGATGCCAGTAGTGAGCCCTAAAAGCTAGTTTTTCAAAGCAGCTGGTAGCTCGCAAAATGGCAAGCTTGCAGGCCTTGCAAGACTAAGTGCAAAGTACTAAACGAAGGCGATATGAAGTTAGGCTCGGCTAATTGCCAAAGAGCTTGAAGTAAGGCGATTAGCCTAAATGCAAGCTGGTGGCTTTGAGACATTTTGCATAGACCTAAACTGCCTAAAAGAGCACTTTTGCCTTTGCGTGTGGCAAGCTAAAAAGAGCTCTGACTCGCTCCAAATTTAAAAGATGAAATTTCTAAATAGGTGCAAGACCGTCACTCTTGGCGAGATCGCAGCAGAATGAAAAACGACTTTGACTACGTGGCAAGGCAGGGGACTTTTTGAGCTTTTATACCCAAAAGTGTCCTTGCACAGCCAAGTATCGGCACGAAAAAGAGCGTAAAAGCGATCACGCTTGAAGATGTGAGGAATTTTTAAACGAGCATTTAGACCTTTCAAATCTGCTTTGCGTGCTTGGTGGCGACATCGACGAGAGGCAGACAAAAGAGCTAGCTAGCGTTTTAGAAATTTTCAAAACCTGGCAAGGTGCGAAAGCTAGAGCGCTTTAGTCCAAGCAACAAGTGTGAAAGCAGCGAGATCATCAGGCAAAGCGAGCAGGCATACATCTACTTTTGGTGCGCCATTTAATGTAAAACCTGAAGAGAAATACAAGGCCGCAGTGGCGACATTTATCTTTAGGCGAGGGTGGCTTTGGCTCGAGGCTCATGGAGGAGATCCGCGTGAAAAAGAGGGCTTGCATACAGCGCCTACGCTAGAAATTTGACTAAATCTCTCTTACAGCCAGCTTTACGGCTACATGCAGACAAAAATGAGAAAAAAAGACGAGGCGATCGCCGTTATAAAAAGATGAAATTTGTAAATTTTAGCAAAAAGGCGTTAGCAAAGGCCGAGCTTGAGCAGGCGAAGAAAGTACTTGGCTCGTTGCCGCTTAGACTTGAGACGCTATTTAAGCGACTTTGACATCGCGCAAGGCGAGTTTTACGAACATGGCGAGCTTGGGGCATTTTTAAAGGACTCTGGATAAAAACTCAGCCCTTTTCGCTAAACGAGCTAAATAGCTTCATAAAAAGCCCACGCAGAGATAAACGAGCTAAGCTTTTTGCGTCCTAAAAATGAAAGTGAAGCAAGCGACAGAGCAAAACTTCTAAAAATAGGCGTGCTTAGCCTGCTTGACCTTGTCTTGTGCTGCCAAAGGGCTTTGAGGATACGACGATCGCTAAGAGCCCAAGAGAAGGGCAGGTCTGCATAAAATGTAAAGATCACCTCGCTCGCCTCACGCCCCTGGTCATGCTAACAGCACTTGCCTTTGCGAGCAGTGGCAAAGTAGCGTAAAGATCGTCATTTTTAACGCAAAGTCTTGGCACTACGGCGCTTTTTAAGGTTGGCAAAAGAGATGGCTATATATGGGCTTTTGCTCCTACGCCTTTGGCTCGTGGCGAGATAGTAAATCCTAAAATCACCACAAAAATAGGCCAGATCGTGCCTAAATTTAAGACCGAGCTAAAAGACGAAGAGCTAAAAAAACTCATCTTAAAATATCTAAACTGTACAGAAATTTTAGTCCGAGGGCTTTAAATGAAAAAGAGGCTACTTTTCAGCTGATTTGCAGCGGCTAGATGAGCAAAGCGTGCAAAATTTTATACCGCCTAAAAATGATGGCGATGGGCGTGGAAATCTTAAAATTTGTAGAAATTCTTTAACCACATAAAAAGCTAAGTGCGAAAAACCTACTTTAAAAAGCCCAAAAATCAGAGCTTTTTGACATAAGCTCTTGGCTTAAGAGCTTGCCATTTACGCCTGACAAACGACCAGATAAACGCGATAAATGACATCAGAGACGACCTTAGCGCCGTGCAGGCAAAAAGGCGCGTCATCAATGGGCGATGTGGGAAGCGGCAAGACGCTTGTGATCCCTAGCAGCCGCTCTTGGCGTCTATCCGCAAAGTGCCATTTTGATGGCGCCAACAAGCATCTTAAGCGAGCAAACCGATAACGAAGCAAAGAGGCTTTCTGCCGCCATTTTATGAATGTGATGCTCGTGCGAAGCGGGGAGAAAAAGATAGACTTTAGCGGGGCAATTTGATCGTTGGCACGCATGCGCTGCTCTTTCACGAGCTGCCAAACTCGCCACTTGTCATGGTCGATGAGCAGCACCGCTTTGGCTCAAATCAGCGCAAAAAGATAGAAGAGCTCGCCTCAAACGAGGATGAGCGAGCACATTCGTGCAGTTTTCAGCTACGCCCATACCTAAGGACGCTTAGCCTCATCCAGTCTGAGATCGTAATTTTAGCTTTTTAAAGCAGATGCCGTTTAAGAAAAAAATATAACGAGCCAAATTTAGGGCGCTAGTGAGTTTGGCTATCTGCTCGCTCACATCAAAAAGCAGCTTGAAGGCGGCTTTTCAAGTGAGCTATCATCTCATCCGCTAGTTGAGAGCAGCGAGAGCTCAAACTACCAAAAGTCTAAGCGAGGCGCAGGGCTTTTTGGCTAAAGACTTTCAAAATGTCTTTCGTCACGCACGGCAAGGATAGAAAAAGAGAGTACTCAAGGCGTTTTGAGAAGAGGGCGAATTTGCTCTCAACAACCGTTGTTGAGGTTGGTATCTCGCTGCCAAGGCTCAAATACTATCGTGATCGTGGGCGCTGAGCGGCTGGGGACTTGCCACGCTTCATCAGCTGCGAGGCAGGGTGGGGCGAAAATGGCGGCGATGGATACTGCTTTTTATTTACCAAGCTAAAAGAGGCGCCTGCAAGACTGAAAAGAGAATTTTGCGCGACAAATGACGGCTTTAAGGTGGCCGAGCTTGATCTGAAAAAAACCGCCAAAGCGGCGATATACTAAATGGCTTTTTCCAGCACGGAGCGACCTTTAACTTCTACGACTACGAGGATGATATCACGCAGGCTGCAAAGATGAGGGTGGCTGAGCTTAAAAATAACGCTCAAAGTTGATCTTGTGGGTTGCGTTAAATTAGAGTAGATACTTTTGGCTAAGAGGATTTAAACTGCGTCAAATTTAAGATGATGGCGCAAGCTTTATGGCTAGCTTTTATGATAAAAATGGCAACTATTACGCGGTTGATTTGGTTTTGTTACGACTGGTCTATGTCTTTTCAATATTGCTGTTAAAAAGGTTGCTAACAAACCAGTCTAGGTCTCTGTGGCAAAATGGTCAGGGTTTTTAAACACCTTTATTTTTGCGCTATACCTAAAATCTTACCTAGCAAAAATTTAACCTTGCAGACTCTTTTTGAAAATTCTATGAATTTGATGTGGCGTGACAATTTATCATTTTTATCGCTCACTCCCAAACTCCCATTTTCTCTCTTTTAAACCTGCTACTATATCCTCATTTACTGCTGACTAATGCAAACCCACTCTTTTGACATTTTTAGTTATCCACTCGTTTTTTAATGGCGTGTTTATAAACAAACAGACCCATCTGCTAAGTCATTTTCATCACCCTTTTGCGATGAAAAGTATTTTTGTCAATCCTAATCAGATTACATTGTTCGGCAAGTTGTCCAAATACTCGTAAATTACGTCTAGCTTATACTTTTTCTCTCCTTAAAACCTTTTCTTCATCGATCACGATCTTTGTGCCTAGCAGTGGGTAAGCCATTGTTATCCTTTCAATTTATTTTGCATTTTAGCATTTATGATTAGTAAATTTCAAGTAGAAATTTTTAGATAAAACGAGTGATCTGCCCTAAAAATTAGAGCAGATAAATTTATAGTGGATAAGTGAGGCAGCAGTTTCTTTTTACTTCGTCGATGTAGCTCACGTTTTAGTTTAGTCCGTAAAGCTGGCTTGATCTCACTTCTGATTATCTCATCAACTGTGCCAAATCCAACCTCGCCATCACCCTTTTCACAAGATGCGACATATCCGCCAAGAAGCACAGCAAAAGTCAGGGTTGTGAGTGGTTAGCACGACCGAGTAGCCAAGCTCTTTTTAGCCATTTGACGGTGCGTAGGGATTTATACTGGTTGCCAAAATCAAGCGCGCTCGTTGGCTCGTCAAATATGATCATCTTTGGCTGCGCAGCCATCGCACGAGCGATCATACACATCTGCTTTTTGACCGCCACTCATCTGCGTGATGAAAGCGATCTTCAAGATACTCGATCTCAAGCTTTTTGGTGTACAAATCCTAGCGATCTCTTCGTCCTCTTTGCTAGGTCTTGCAAAGATACCAAGGTGTGCCGCGCGTCCCATCGTGATAAACTCAAGTCCAGTGTAGTCATACTCAGTAACCTCGCTTTGAGCGACGTACGCCATGATCTTAGCGCGCTCTTTTGTTGCTTAGGCTATCTACGTTTTTGCCATCAAGAAGATCTCTCCTGAAACTGGCTTTAGCGAGCCACTTATTAAGCCTAAAGTTGTTGATTTGCCAGCTCATTTCGACCAAGTATGGTTAGAAATTTCCCCAGCGCCTATCTTTAATTTACATTTTCTAGTTTGCCAGCCCCATTTGGGTAGCTAAAGTTTACATTCTAACTTCAAGCATCACGCAACCTTTTTATTTCGCCATAAGACCCAGACGAAAAATACCGTGCCGATAAAGCCAGTAAGTACGCCAAGAGGCACTTCGCTCACGCTTATGCTGCGCGCCAAAGGTATCGACAAATAGCAAAAATATCGCACCCATAAATATGCTTGCAGGCATGCTTTTTATGTTATTTGCGCCAACTAGCATGCGCGCTAAGTGAGGCATGAGAAGTCCCACCCAAGCGACTATGCCGCTTATGCAGACGCTGCACGCTGTAAGAAGCGTAGCGCAGATGATGATGATGGCACGCTCAAAATGAGCTACATTTACGCCTAGTCTTAGCCGCACTCTCGTCGCCAAGAGAGAGCAAATTATACGCCAGCTCATGGCTATAAGCAAAAATGGCGCAGATGATCATCACTGGGGCGATGTATATTAAGTTATCACTATCGAGCTTTGCAAGGCTACCAAGCTGCCAATAAACAATGTCAGGTAGCTTTGTCTCAGGGTCTGCGACATACTTTAAAAAGCCGATTATTGAGCCCATGAGGCCACTTACGATGATACCAGAAAGAACTAGCATAAGCGTGCTCGTGCGTCCCATCATCTTAGGTATGGCTAGAGTGATAGCAACGGCTGCTAGGCCAAAGCCAAATGCAAAAGCCTGTATCCCAAAAACAGCGATAGATCAAAGATGATCGCAGTGGCTGCTCCCACGCAAGCGCCCGCTGATACGCCCAGAAGATCAGGGCTTACTAGCTGGTTTTTAAAGACTCTTGATAGGCTGCACCGCTCACGCTAAGAGCAGCTCCAACAAGGATGGCTGCGATGATACGCGGGATGCGTAAAGTTTTCTATCACGTTTGTGATGTTGCTAGCTGCGCCATCTCCAAAACCAAAGCTGTGAGCTAGCACGCTAAAGACGTCGTTAAAGGTATGTAAAATCTACCAACACCAAGTGCGACAAAGGCGCAAACAAGCGTTAGTAGGGCTAAAAAGATATAGCAACTAATGAAAAATTTGCGTTTTTCATATCTTACCTTGCTACCCGTCAGGGTTTAGGCCTTTTAAGATATAGCCATACTCTTTGTCACTAAGATCGTGATTTAAAAACTCTTTATAAAACTCTTTGTTTTTACTTTTCATATCAACATCTTTAAATAGATCTGGTTGGATAGTTTTTGCTGCCCATAAAATTTGAAGTACGTTTTTCAGCGCCATATCTATCCCAACTAAATACACCTTTTGGGTTGCCGTAAACTTTTGCCGTTTTTCACAGCGTTTGAGCCAGAGAATGCAGGGTGCTCTTTTTATCTTTTTGATCTGTGCGTCTGTGTCATTGCCGCCAACGATGATGATATCAGGATTTGCATTGATGATCTCTTCAGCGCTAACTTCGATCATTGAACCCTCAGTATTGATAGCATTTACACCGCCACCTAGCTTGATCCAAGTGTTTTGGATAGTGTTTGTGCCATCAACTTTTTAGCAAATTTGCGCCACCAAGCAAGTGAAGTACTTTTTGGACGTTTAGCGTCAGGGATGTTTTTTATTCTTGCTGTTACAAACTCAGAGTTATCGTGGATTTTATTAGCAAGCTTTTTCAGCTTTTTTCTAGCATCATCAGTGCCTATAACTTCAGCTGTTGCATAGATGCTTTTTCTCCATATCTGGATAGTCTCTAAAGATCAATCTACCGCGCTAAAGCCATTTCTTTGATAAGTTCATCTTGGTAGTTTTTTTGTTATACACTATGATAACATCAGGTGCAAGTTTAACAAGCTCTTCGATCTGAAGGTCTTTGCCGTTTAGCGCAGCTGGTGACTTTTAAGTTTTGGATAGACGTGCTCAAACCACTTGTTGTTTTTGATCAGATCAGTTGTGGCTACAACCTTATCCATACCGCCAAGTGCTAGGATGATCTCGTTGTTTGCATTCCACAGTGCAGCGATCTTCTCAACCTTTTTCTGGGACGCTAACTTTTACGCCTTGCATATCGGTGATGCTTCTAGCAGACTCAGCAGCGCTTAGGCTAAGAGCTGGCAAAAAGTGAGGCAACAAGGCCTATTTTTAGCCACTTTGTGCATGAAATTCATTTTGCATATTTTTTTCCTTTTTGGTGTGAAATAGTTTGACTGATATGTTACTGCTATTTACATTAATGTTATGTAAAATCTGCATATACATTGTAGAAAAATTGCATATTTTGTAAATCTCATATAAAGCTAATAGGATAAATATTCTCCTTTTATTGACGTATGTCATTAGTCACTATTTTGAAATAGGATAAACTTTCTCTCAAATTTTAAAAAAGGAGAATCAATGCGTGAATACAAAAGATACTGGCTCGCACTTGTTGCTGTGCTGGTAGTTTGCTTTTAGTATTTTTAGGCTACTATGGCGTTGAGGGTTTATAGAAAATTCGCCTCCAGTTGTACTTTCACTGACGAAAATGGCAAGGTCGTAATCGACAAAGAGAGTATCTACAAAGGTCAAGAGGCTTGGCAAAGCATAGGCGGTATGCAGGTTGGCTCTGTTTGGGGACATAGGGGCATATCAAGCGCCTGATTGGAGTGCGGACTGGCTTCACAAAGAGCTAGTTGCCTTTTTAGAGATCAAAGCTGATGAAGTGATCATCTAAAAATACGCTGATCTAAACGATGAACAAAAAGGCAAACTTAAAAGTTTTTGCTTAAAAAGAGTACCGAGAAAATGGCGTAAAAATGATAGTTTTGTGCTAAGTGCTGACAGACTAAAAGCGATCAAAACAAGTAGCTAGCGAATATGCTTCACTTTTTTGGCAATGACCCTAAAGTTTAAAGCCTTTAAGAGAAGCTTATGCAATGAAAGAAAATACTCTTCCCAAATGCTATCTGATAGAGATGATCTTAATAACTTTTTCTTTCTGGTCGGCTTGGGCAACTGCTACAAACAGACCTGGCAGCGAGGCAACTTATACAAACAACTGGCCGCACGAGCCACTAATCGATAACGTGCCAACAAGTGAGAATATCTTTTGGTCGATTGCAAGCGTCGTGATACTTCTTACTGGTATTGGATTTCTTGTTTTGGTTTAGCTCTTTTTATGGCAAAAAGATGATGAAAAGCTTGGAGGCTGTTAGTGAAGATCCACTTAGCAAAGCTTAGTCTAACTCCATCTCAAAAAGCTCTTAAAAAGTATCTCTTTGTGACTCTAGCTCTATTTTGCATTTCAATTTCTAATAGGTGGCTTTTACAGCACATTACACGGTCGAAGGACAGGAATTTCTATGGTATAAATTTATCAGCCTACATCCCTTATTCGCTTGCTAGAACGTGGCATATTCAGGCTAGCTATTTTCTGGATAGCGACAGGATTTTTAGCGGCTGGACTTTTTCCTAGCTCCTATTATAAATGGCGGTAAAAGGATCCGTAAATTTCAAAAGCTTGGTGTTGATCTGTTATTTTTATGCACTACTTATCCTTGTAGTTGGCAGTTTTGTGGTGAATATTTATGCCATCGCAAACATCATGCCTATAATTTAAGCTTCTGGCTTGAGGCATCAAGGATATGAATATATCGAGCTTGGACGTGTTTGGCAGATTATTTTTGTTTGTCGGTCTTGTCATCTGGATGCTACTTTGCTTTACTTCGTGGATTTGCTGGTGGATTTTAAAAACAAAGGTGATAAAAATTTACTAGCTATCTTTGCTACTTCAGCTGTTGCAGTTGGATTATTTTACGGAGCAGGATTATTTTACGGTCAAAGAAGTCCGCTTCCAGTGATGGAGTACTGGCGCTGGTGGGTTGTGCATCTTTGGGTTGAGGGCTTTTTGAAGTCTTTGCTACTGCTTCACTTGCCTTTGTCTTTGTCTCAGTCTGGGCTTGTTTCAAAAGAGATTTGCGACATTTTTCAACGCTTGCAAGCGCGTCACTCTTTTATGATAGGCGGAATCCCAGGAACATTCCACCACTTATATTTTGCAGGTACCACAACACCTATAATGGCAGTTGGTGCTAGCTTTTTTCAGCACTTGAGGTAGTTCCTCTTGTTTTGCTTGGCGCTGAAGCTTATGAGCATTACAGACTTCAGTTTGCTCAAACTTGGGCTAAGACATTAAAATGGCCACTTTACTGCTTTATCGCAGTTGCTTTTTGAATATGTTAGGCGCTGGTGTATTTGGATTTTTGATAAATCCTCCGATTTCACTATTTTTATATCCAAGGTCTAAAATACGACTCCAGTTCACGGACATGCTGGCGCTATTTGGTGTTTATGGATTTTTGGCTCTTGGATTTGTTTGGCTAGTGGCTACTTATCTATTTAAAGGGCAAGGGATTTGATGAAAAATCTTATGAAAATAGGCTTTTGGGGCTTAAATATAGGTCTTATGTTAATGATCGTGCTTTCACTACTTCCAATAGGAATTTATCAAGCATTTGCAAGCTTAGAGCAGGGCATGTGGTATGCAAGAAGTGCTGAGCTTTTACAACAATCACACTTGCAAAATTTAAGATGGGCGAGAATGATTGGTGATACGATTTTAATAATCGGCGGTATTAGCTTCTTTGCTCAACTTTTGTAAAAGTTTATGCTTAATAAAAAGGCTTAAAAATTATAGGGGGCGCTTTTTGCCCCTTTATTTAAAGCTATCTTTTTCATAAAATAGCGCAAATTTAAAGGATAGAAATGATGAAATTTTTAAAGAGAATTTGCGTTACATTTGTCGTGCTTTTGCACCTGTTTTTGGCGTTTTTGGTTGATTTTTTTCATTTCCACACTACGCAAGCGTGCAGATAACTGGCGGCGACGTAAAACGCATGGATAAAGATGGCATAATAGACGCCAAAAAACCCAGCCGACGGCCCAGTGCGCGACGTCTACTTTCATCTACACAAAAAGATGCGAAAAACGCTGAAAAAGTTATGGCTTATAGAAACGAAGATACGGCGTGGGGCTTTCCATTTTATTTTTAAAACTTTAACTCAGCCGACATCCAAGCCAAGGCTCAAGGCTTTACAAATAGCGATAACAACGTCACTATCAAATACTATGGATATAGAATTTTCTATGCTAAACGAGTTTAGAAACGCTATCTCTATAAAAAGATAGCGGCACAAACACCAGCTGGCCTATCGCTAGCTACGTGCTTGTACTTCATTTTTATTTATCTCGCTTGTTATCTGGATAAGAAAGATAAACAAGGCTTTTGCGCCAAAAGGCTGGAGTAGAGACAAAAAAGAGCTGTTAAAATCAGGGGGCTTTGATCAGCCCTTTTGTTTATTAGATCAATGAGCCTAACGTCCCTCGCTTCTTACGATTAGGCTCTTTGGCAAGTTAAATTTAGCTATCACCTCGCACTCTTTCTCTCTCATCTGCCCGTCATCTTTTTCGTGATCGAAGCCCTAAGATATGCAGCAAGCCATGTGTAAAAAGTAGCGCAGTTTCGGCATCTTCGCTGTGATTTAGCTCGGTGGCTTTTTCTTTTTACCATATCTTTGTTTATGACTATTGAGCCAAGCGGGGCATGGACGATGAGCTCAAGGGGAAAGCTTAAAGACGTCAGTGGTTTTTATCTATGCCACGCTCAGATCTGTTTAGCTCTCTCATCTCATCTTTGTTGATAAAAACTAACTCAACTTCACCAGGCGTTAGATATGAGCAAATTTGATCTAAAATTTCAGGATAACTCTCTTCGCAAAGTATCATTTTTGGCTTGTCCTTAGTAAATTTTTGTATAATTTTAGCACATCGAAAGGGCAAAATATGAAAAAAAGCAGTTTGTATAATGAGCGGCGGCATGGATAGCACGCTTTGCGCTGTGATGGCAAAAAGGGCTGGGATATGATGTAGTCGCACTTCATTTTGACTATAACCAAAGGACGATGAGGCGAGAGAAGCGCGCGTTTGACGAGATATGTGAGCGGCTGGGTGTGGTTAAAAAGATAAACCTTGATGTTGGCTTTATCGCTCAAATAGGCGGAAATTCGCTAACCGATACTAGCCTGCGGATAAGAAAAGATGGCGTTAGCAAGGATGATGCCAAACACCTACGTGCCGTTTAGAAATGGCGTATTTATCTCCATCGCTCGCTGCGCTTGCCGAAAAAGAGGGGCACAGGCGATCTACGTAGGCGTGGTCGAGGAGGATAGCTCTGGGTATCCTGACTGCAAAAGAGAGTTTTATAAAAAGCATAAATGAGGCGATAATGTAGGCACTTCGGCTGATTTTTCTTGTGAGATCATCACGCCGCTTGTAATGTAAGCAAGGCTGATATTGTCGCAAAGTCGCTTGAGCTTAATTCACCAATAGAGCTAACATGGAGCTGCTACGAGAGCGAGGACGAGGCGTGCGGGCTTTGTGATAGCTGTAGGCTAAGGCTAAAATGGCTTTTAAAAGCAAACGCTGTTGATGAAAATCCCTTATAAAAAGTGAAATTGGCCTTGAATGTAAAAGCTAGCTACTATAAATTTAGTAGCCAGCCTAAAATTTACTCCAAATTTAGCTCGCTTATCTGTTTTGCAAGCTTCTCTTTGTACTCAGCCAAAAGAGCTTTTGATGATATTTATAAAGTCGTCATTTGTCACTAGAAAATAAAACTCAGAGCGTTTTAGCTCAGTCTTTTATCTCTTTGTCTTTGACACTTAAGAGCGTTTCTATATCCATATTTAGCCCAACCTTGCTAAAACCAAGAGCTATATAAGACCGTAAATTTATCTATCTTAGCGCTTGCGGTGAGCGTGTTTTTCATCGATTAGGCTTTTTGTCTTTTACGATCTGGTAGCCATTTTCTTTAAAAGCCTCTTCTATGTGCGATCTTAGCACCGAGCTCACATTTTGGTTATTTTTCTAAAAATAACGTTCCACAGCCCTTTGCCATAGCCGTTTCTGGTTCTACCGATGTATTTTTGTTTCTCTTTGCGCTAACTTCATTTACATTGTGCTTGTATAAAGATGGGGTGCTGGCTTGTTTTCGGGTTGTTTTTCAAAAGTCCCTCACATCCTTGACGCTTTCGATGTAAATTTTGTCTTTTTGCTAATGCTTGAATGCGCTTGCTCGTCTGGTAAGCTCACAAATATCCCCTTTGGAGCGCAGACCACAAAGCATAAAAAGCGGCAAATACCATGTAATAATTTTTCATTTTCATCCTTTTTAAATAAATTTCTCAAAATGTAAATCGTGTAAATTTTATTAACACTAGTGCGCCAAATTTTCAAATTTATATTTTTGATATCCATAATCATAAAACCTCAAATTTAACAATTAAAATTTAATTAACTTTTCTTGACTGCTATCAACCAAAATGGCTAGCCGCCCTAGGATAAAAATCCGCTTAAATTTCTAAATTTCACAAGGAGAGACGATGAAAGATATGAAGATGTTTTTGCCATCAGTGCGAGATGAGCGCTGAGGATGGATGCGGTGCAAAGGGCCAGCCTATGGGCACCTGTGGCAAGAGCGACACGCTAGCGCTTTTTGCAAGATACGATGGTTTTTGGCTTAAAAGGCCTTAGCGCATACCGCCACCACGCGCACGAGCTTGGCGCTGATACTAGCAACGTTGATCGCGTTATGGCTGATACGCTTTATTTTCACGCTTACAAACTCACTCAACTTCGATGAGCACATCAAACAGCTTCTTGAAGTAGGCGATGCTGGCGTTGAGGTGATGAACCTACTAAGCGAGGCTCACACGGCTCAAATCTGGCATCCCAACACCAGTTAGAGTGAGCCAAAACAAGGTCGAGGGCAAGGCGATCTTAGTAAGCGGACACAACTTACACGCTCTAAAAGCACTACTTGAGGCGACAAAAGATAAAGGCATCAACATCTACACTCACTCAGAGATGCTCCCAGCTCACGGATACCCAGAACTACGCAAAGTATAGCCACCTAAAAAGGCAACGTCGGCAAGGCGTGGTTTGACCAAACTAAGCTATTTAACGAATTTGAAAGGTGCGATACTAATGACAACAAACTGCATCGTGCCACTACGCTCAAACTGCACATACGCTGATAGGCTATTTGGCTACTCGATCGCAGGCACAAACGGCGTAAAAACACATCGAAAACGACGACTTCACACCACTTATCGAGTGCGCACTAGCCTGTGGCGACGTTAGCGGCTTTTGATAGCGACGAGAGCCCAGTAACTGGCGGCCACTACAAGACTATCCTAACTTTAGCCCCTAGCAAACTTTAGACGCGATCAAACACAGGCAAGATACGCAGATTTTTTTCGTGATCGCTGGCTGTGACGCGCCTGGCAAGGGACGTGAGTACTATAGAGAGCTAGCTGCTAGTCTTCCAAAAAGACTGCGTGATACTTACTTCAAGCTGTGGTAACGTAGATTTAACGATATCGACTTTGGCAACGTCCCAGGCACCGAGCTACCACGCTACATCGACCTTGGTCAGTGCAACGACAGCAACGGCGCGGTTAAAGATCGCCCTTGCGCTTAGCGAGGCAACAGGCATCGCAGTAAACGACCCTACCAGTTTCTATCGTGCTAATGTGGATGGAGCAAAAAGCGGTCATCATCTTGCTAGCGCTATTTAGCCTTGGTATCAAAAAAATATCAACGTAGGGACCCAAGCTTGCCTCGAATTCTTTTCAATGAAGAGATCATAGATTTCTTTAGTGGATAAAGTTTAACGTTAGACCAATTAGCGGCGACGCGCAGGCTGATCTAAAAATACTTCTTAGGTGAGTAAAAACTGCCAGGGCTTAGGCTCTGGCTCTAAATTTAAAAAGAGTCCGCTTTGCTCTTTGCTTTGGCTTAGGCTATCAAGTAGATCCCTTTTTGCAAAGCACAAGGGCATAGACGAAATTTTGTAGCCTCTTTTATCTCGTCCAAATTTTCATAAAAATGGCGTTTTCAACCTTTTAGTGTGCTATCTTTTAGCAGGCAAAATTAAGCTCGCTCTCACTGAAATTTCGCCTTAGAAATATGCTTTCAGTCAAAAATAGCTCTTCGTCATTTTCAGCTATCACCGCTCTAAAAGCTACTTCCAAAACCAACTGGCTTAAAGTCTTTGTCGATAAAGACTGGGTCAAAGTGCGATGAAATCCTACTCTCTGTCACTTTAAAGCCGATATTATTTTTTTCTTAAGATAGCCAAGAAGTCCGCAAAACATCCCAGCAAAACCCTTGGGATGCTGATAAATTTTGATAGTATTTGTCATCGTAAATGAGCGTTGTAAAAAGATCGAGCTTGGATTTAGCACGCTTATGTTTGTGTCAGTCCATGCCGTCTCGTAAAGTAGCGAGAGCCTTTGAAGTATCCTCGTATCGTCGCTAAAAAATGTGTCAAACAAATTTGCATGGAAAATTTTATAAAAAAGCTCGGTTAAATTTTCAGGTATGACGTGGGCGTCCAGGTGCGACTTCTAAAAGCGCTTTTATGAAGGGATTGACCGCGCGAAAATTTCGGATATTTTTGTGGATCGCTTCAAAGCGCATGAGCTTGATGATAGCCGTTTGCAGGCTTGCTACCTTTGATAAAGGCTATCTCATCGTCGCTTGGCGTGATATCCTCTTCACTAATGATAGCGTAGGCACCTTGCTTTATCGCAGGTGCGATCTGATCGCTTTGTGTAGCGATGAGAGCGTAGCCTCGTTTTATATTTTTAGCCTCAAACGCGAAGCTAGTCACGCTTGAGATGCTTGGGTTGTTTAAAATCTGCCCATTTATTATGTGGGTTCAAATTTTCTCTATCGTCATTTAGCCAACGATCGCGCCGTTTTTTGACCTTGCTCTGCGTGCCAAGAAGCGTTAGCGAGCCGTCTGATGCGCTTAGGATCATGCCTTGCGAGACATATTTTTTTCATCATCGTTCGCTCTTTTAAATGTGCTAAAAACGCAAACTTGCTTTGCCCACAAGCGAGCTTAGGCTCGTAGTATTTGGCGATGCCTGATAAGATTTGACGTGGTTGCTCCCTCGCCAAGATCTATCTTAAATTTAAGCAGCTTTCTCGCTACCCTCAACCCTCTCGCACTCGAGCACTTCACCTACTTTTTATCACAATTTTGGCAAAGTCATCGATGCTAATGATCTCCTCTTTTTTCTCTTCTTTTGGCTCAGCCTTTTGCCTCTACTTTTGGCTCTTCTTTTAGATCCTCTTGCCTCGCCCATTAGCTCTTTTTTTCTATCCTTGGGAAAAAGTGGCTCAGTAGCTTTTGCCATGTAATCTGAAATTTTCATTTTTCAAATACAAGAGTTTCGTAAGCAGGCCGTATCTATGCTAAAAAGCCAAGCGTCTCAGCTATCTTAGCGCAAGTTTTTGGCATAGCTGGGCTAAGCAAAATGGCAACTTTAGCAGTAATTTGCGCAAAGCGCCACAAGTGCGTTTGCCTCGTCACGTTTTGCCAGCTTTTACAAGCGACCATGGCTCATACTTCGCAACGGCTGCGTTTGCGAGAGTTACAACCTTCCAAAGATCCTCTAAATAGCGGTTTGTCGCCAATTTTTCTAAAGTCTTAATAGCCTCATCAAGATAGCCCTTCGCCCTCATCAAGCTCGGCTTTGTGAATGGATCACGTCTTTTGAGTCTATTTTATAGTCGCTATACTTTGCGCTCATGCCCACAATGCGGCTTAGCAGGTTACCAAGTCCGTTGCCAAGCTCTGAGTTTATGCGCTCGATCAAGGCTTTTTGGCTGTAGTCGCCATCTTGTCCAAAAAGGCACCTCTCTAAGCAAAAAGTATCTGAAAATTTTTCAAGCCCATAAGCGTTTGCGACCTCTCTTGGGTTTATGACGTTGCCCTTGCTTTTTGCTCATCTTTTTCGCCATCTATCGTCCACCAGCCGTGCGCTGCGACGTGTTTTTGGCAGTGGCGCCAAGGCTCATCAAAAATGCCGGCCAATAAACTGCGTGAAAAGCGTAAAATGTCCTTACCAACGATGTGTGTGGTGTGGCCAAAAGGTCCATTCTAGCGTTATCTCTTGAGTATCCTAGAGTTGTTAGGTAGTTTATGAGCGCGTCAAGCCAGACGTACATAACGTGTTTGTTGTCGTTTGCGCTCTTTGGTAGCTTTTATGCCCCAGTCAAAGCTCGTTCTTGTCACAGAGAGGTCTTTTAGTCCGCCTTTTACAAAGCTTACGACCTCATTTTTTCTTGCCCTTTGGGATGACGCAAAGTTCGTCATTTTCATACCATTTTAAAAAGTGCGTCTTCATATTTTTGAAAGCTTGAAAAAGTAGCTCTCTTCTTTAACTAAAGATGTCACACGGCCGCAGTCTGGACAGCGGTTGTCCTCAAGCAGGTCTCTTTGGTTGAAAAACGTCTCGCAGCTAACGCAGTAAAAGCCCTCGTACTCGCCCTTGTAGATATCGCCGTTTGCTTGCATCTTTTTCAAAGACATTTTGCACGGTTTGCTTGTGCTCTTCGTCGGTTGTTCTTATGAAAAGTGGTCGTAGCTTATCTCAAATCGTCCCAAAGCGATCTCAAATTTAGAACTGATCTCATCAGCATACTCTTTTGGCGTCTTGCCTCTAGCGCGAGCTGCTTGCTCGATCTTTTGACCATGCTCGTCTGTGCCAGTCATAAAGTAGGTCTCTTTGCCTTGCAAGCGGTTAAATCTAGCAAGCGTATCAGCGATGATAGTCGTGTAGGCGTGGCCGATGTGTGGCACGTCATTTACGTAATAAATCGGGAGTGGTTATATAAGCTTTTTCTTTCATATTTTTCCTTTAAATGTAAAAATCAAATCCGCCGTCACTGCCGGTGTTGCCTTTTTGACATCGAGTTGTAGCAGCTATTTACATACTCTATCCTAGTCTCACAGTCAAAAATGCCTCGCAGTTAAAACAGCTTTTTGCGACCTTTTTGCTCCTGGCACTCTTGCATGATTTTAGCTTTTGCTTTTAGGGCTAGCTCAAATGCGTCAAGTGGCTCGTTTGCTTGTGCTTCTTGCATTATTTTTGCTCGTAAATGATGCAAAAAGAGAAAATTTTCATCACGTGAGCCAAAAAGAAGCATGGCGTAGTTTGGTGAATTTTTCTATTTTTATATCAAAAAGTGTTTGATTTTTTTGCCGTTTGAGGTTGCGCCCTTTGCGTTTTTCATATATAAAGGCAAATGGCAGCACCTCAAAGACAACCCTTAGCTTGCCATTTGGATGATCGCTCGTTGCTGGGTAGCTAAAAAGACCGCCGCCCTTTTAGTAAAATTGATGCAAGTCGCTCACCATCGCACCTGAGTATCTTAGTCTGTAACCCTCGTTAAATAGCCTCGTTTATGAAGTTTCTATGAGTTTGGCTCCAGCCTTTTTGCGTAGCTCCAGTGGCGTTTAGCTTGCCTTTTTCTTTTTAGCTCAAGCTCTTTTACAAATTTCAAACTCGCCATCTTTGCCAAGCCTATAAAATTTAGGGCAAAGCCCCTTTTTCTCGGCAATTACGAGCTCAAGTCTTGGACCATAGATGCTGTAAGCTGCGGCTATTAAATTTTTCTGGTTTTTACCTCGTCTTCGTAGATGCCAAAGATCGAGCCAACGGCGAAATTTACATCAACTAGGCTTGAGCCATCGAGCGGATCATAAGCGATTATAAATTTAGCGTTTTTATTTATCTCAAGCTCGTCCTCTTTTTCTTCGCTAATCAGCGCTTTTTACGCATGCAAAGCTCGCTCAAACTTAGCCGTGATGATCTCATCGCTTTTTGACGTCAAGCTTTAGCTGGGTGTCGCCAGTTGCGTTTTCGTGAGTTGTGTAGCCAAGATCGGCGTATTTTATCACCTCGCTTATCTCTTTTGCGATATCTTTTAATGGTGTTAAAAATTTGGTTTAGTTCTTGCATTATACAGCCTTTTGCATTTTTGATTATCCACGCACAAATGGCGTCTATATCGTCTACATTTAGATTTGTGATCTCGTAGGGGATCTGTCTTTATAGGTAGCGATCGCGTCTGAAAAGCTAAGATATGCTTCATCGATCTCACCTTTAAAGACGCTTAGTCTTGGCAGTGGCAGTGTCTTTAGCCCCCTCGACTAAGAGCATGTCAAACTCGCCGATCATCCTTATGACCTCGTCTATGCTTTGCGAGCTTTGTGAAAAATAAGTCGTTCTAGTCGGACTCATCACGACTACGTCAGCTCCTGCCTGCGGTATGTAAAAGCTATCCTTGCCTTCAACGTCAATTGGCCTTGTCGCCTGGGTCGTGCTTGACCACAACGACCTTTAGCCCCATCATCTATAATTGCGACTTTTAAGATAAGCGTCGTTTTTCCGCTATTTGAAGGGCCAGAAAAAGCAATGGCAAGTCTTTTTCATAAGAGCCTTTTTCGTTAAAAATTTTCTTGCGATTATAGCTCATATTGGCTTTTAAAATTTATGAGTGAAATTTAAAAAAATAAAATGCTAAAATGCGAGAAAAATTTAATCTTTTAAGAGATTTTTATGAGAAAATTTACACTATTTTTATATTTGTTTTTGATGATATTTGGCTGTGCTGATCAAAAAGTGATCGTGCATGAGCCACTAAAAAAATGAGCTTTTAGCCTACACAAGCAAGAGCGAGATCATTGATGGCACCGATAGAACGCTCATAATCGCAACCTATCTAAATCCCTATATATAACTCAAATTTAGACCAGAACAAAGAGCACTTTTTAGTAGCCATAAACCCAAAAAGAGCATGCACAAAATCTGAGCAATATAAAGGTAAATGGCGACTCAAATGCCACAAGCGCAAGGCTGCTTGAGTGAAAATGACGAGATGCTTAAATTTGCTGGATTTTTCTATGCCTTGGGCGGTCTATTACGAAGTGACCGCACCAAGTAAGCAAAGCGGACGATCTTGCGCTTAGTTTTCGAATGTATCAGTCAAAGCTGGTTTTTGTTACATTTTCGAAAAGTTGCGAAATCTTTTATACTGGAACCATTAAGCGCCATATAGATCACGTAGTTTGCGAGCACCTTCTGCCGTAGTTTCTAGTCTCAGCCACTGGGAACTAGCTCGATCGATAAAAACGGCTCACTTTTACCTTCTTTAAAACATATCATCTCTTGTTATGAGCTTTTTTGTAGAAGCCGATACCGCCGTTATACGCGTAGGCTGTAAAAGAGCGGATGGTAAAAAGAAATTTATCAAGGTAGTTTTAGGTGGTGATTTGCAAATTTAAATGCGACATCAGTTTTAAAAAGATCGTCCTGGTCAAGTTTGGGATTTTTAGCTCTTTTTGCCGATCGCATTTGCAAGAAATGGCATAAACTGCATCATGCCAAGGGCGTAAGAGGTAGAAACGACGCTTGGGATAAAGAGGCTCTCTTGCCTTGCTAGTGCGTAGATCATCGACTTTCGCTCAGTGCTGATGCCTCAAGCTCTGGTGAGCTTGGCATCAAAAAGCACTGCTTCTCCCAGCCGTGCGCCTTTTTGCATGAAGTAGGCATATGCGCCGATACTCTCGTTTGTGTAAAATCTCATCGCAAATTCCGCTTGCTTTGCGTGGCGTTCATATCCCTTTGCAAGGGCACGTGGTTTTGTTCCATAAAAATGGATCGCTTACACTCAAAATTTTTTCGATATTTTTGCTTGCTAGGCCTTGGCACGATCACCTCAAGCGGTTCGCCACCTATTATATCTCTAGCATAAAGCGAGTAGATATTTGCGTCTTTGTATAGCGCTTAGCTCTTTTAAAAAGGCCCTCATTTTTGCTTATTTGATAGAGCCAAAAGGTCGCATTATCCCTTTGCCAAGCCCCTATCAAAAGTGCTTTTTGGCTCTTGTGAAAAAGGCTAAATGCAACGTCATTTTGACCAAGCAAGATAGCGTTTATCCCAAGCGTAAATGCGTCGCTTTTTCGGTGAATGCTGGGTTGATACTTAGTAAATTTCTTCTAAAACCTCTCATATTTTGTTAAAAACAAGGTCGTTTAGCAAAATTTGTAGAAGCCCTTTTTGCATGTAGAGCTTGTTCATGACCTATGCGTCAAAGCTCTCGCTAAAAAGCGCGTTTTTTATTTTGCGGGCTTTGAAGCGTTAAAAAGCTCTAAAAAGCTCTTTGTATCGTTTAAATTTACAAATGCTTGGGCTGGATTTGCCTCATTTAATGCAAGTAAAAATTTGGCTTTTTTTCTGGGTTTGTGGCTGCAAGATTGGCCGCTAAATTCTCACGAGTTTGGCTATCGCTTTTAGGCTAAATGAGATCGTGGTAAAGTAAATTTTGGCAGCTTAGGCTCGCTTGCGTGATATTTTTGCATTTACGCCAGGACACTTGCTAGGAGCTGCTTTTGGCGGTAAATTTTGTCGATTGATTTTTGAACAAGACCTGCTTTTCTAAAGACTTCACGCGAAAGGTCGGCGATCTGCTCCTTTTGTGTAGCTGCCCTTCGTTTATGAGGCGGTTTATGTAGTAGTCTTTTGCAAGGCTTTTTGGCTCTTTTTTAGCTCTTCGTAGGTGTAAATTTCAGCTAAAAAGAGCAACGCAGGCTAAAGAGAGGATACTAAAGTGACGCAGCAAAAACAAACAAAAAGCCTTATTAAAAATTGATCTATAGAGTTGAAAGTGCTAAAAGCACGATGAGCGGGGCAAAAGTCTATGCCATTAAATTTTCGTCTTTTGATGTAGCGTCTGATGAAGCTATAAACAGGATCAGTCAGCCTATAAAGTAGCTGCACGACTGGCGAGCTAGGGATCAGGCTTGACCCAGCTAACAAGCGCTGCTGCGATGACGATCCACGTATAGACGGTGATGATAAGGTGCAAAGATGTTTTGCGATCGCTGAAAATAGGGTGGAAAGTATCATTTTGCTCCTAGATTGTAGTCTGCCTAGATCATCTTTGATGAGCGGATAGAGCTCGCTAAGCTCAGGGCCGTGAAGGTCGTTTGTAAGCAGCGCACGTAGCGGCATGAAAAAGTTTTTGCCTTTTTAAATTGTAGCGCTCATAAGCTCTTTTTAAACTCATCAAAATGCTCTCACACGGTTTTAAATTACGAGCTGCTGTTTTGATGATCTCAAATTCATTTTTTTGTACTCATCTGGGAGCTATTTTTGGTGAGTATATAGCCTCTACTTTTTGCCTTTATCTCAGGCACTAGTGAGCTCTCTTGAGTGTAGAAATTTAACTCAGATCAACCTTGCTATCATCCACGCCAAAGATCTCTTTTATACGCTCTTTTTGAAGCAAGCTTGATGTGCTCTCTATTTATCTGCTCAAGCTTTTCACGTCAAATCTAGCAGGTGAGCGTGAATATAGTTATATCAAACCACTTTACCGCCTCTTCGATCGTAAAAATTTCAGTTGGAGTTTTGTTGCCAAGAAGTATCAGATAGTTTGCGATCGCCTCAGGTAAAAATCCCTGTTCAAAGAGCCATTTTTACGCTTGATTCGTTCTCGCGTTTGCTCATACCCTCTATATTTAAAGAGGATAGGCAAATGCGCGTAGTTCATCTTGCCAGTGTAGCCAAGACCTCTCGTATGAGGTCTTGCTTTGGTGTATTGCTCACGTGATCCTCGCCGCGCATGACAAAGGTCACGCCCTCAAGCATATCATCAACCGCGCAGGCGAAGTCTAAGTTGGAGTTTTGTCTGCTCATGATGACAAAGCTATCAACTGCGTCTGGCTCGAAGCTTAGCTCGCCTTTGATCGCATCTGTAAAGCTCATCGTGCCAGTTGGTTTTTCATGCGGATGACAAATGGCTTCTCGCAGTTTAAAACTCAGCGTCGCTTAGTCGCTCGCAGGTGCCGTCATATCTATACGCTACGCCTTGCTCTTTTGCTTTTTGCTTTTTAGCTTCGAGCCTTCTTCGGTGCAAAAAGCAGGCAAAGGCCTTTTTATCGATGAGAAGCTTTGATGCAAGCTGTCTGTGAAATTTTAAATTTTTCACTTTGGATGTAATTTGCTCTGGTTTTTATGCCAAATTTGCTCTACTTTCTAAGATATCTTTCTCTTTTCCTCGATATTTCGCTCTTTGTCGGTATCTTCTATGCGTAAAAATAAAGCCACTTTTATCTTGCAAAGAACAAATATAGTTGAAAAATAGCAGCACGTAAATTTCTATGTGCATATCTCCTGTTGGAGAGGGTGCAAAACGATACATAAGCTCATTCCTTACGTTAATTTCGAAGTTTGGATTATAACACTAGCTTGATAAATTTGAAAGTTATGTAATTTTTAAATTTTTAGGCTAAGCAAAGCATATTTTTATAAAATCCGCAATGAGTACCCTAACTATTTATTAGGAGAAAGCAATGAGTTTTTATAAGCGACTGTAAAGAATTTGCGAATGCGCGGAAATGTCATAGATATGGCAGTTGGTGTTGTTATCGGTGGAGCATTTGGAAAGATTGTCTCATCACTAGTTGGCGATATTATCATGCCAGTAGTTGGCGCTATAACAGGCGGTGTAAATTTTCACTGATCTTAAGCTAACACTAAAAGAAGCAGCAGAGGGTGCGCCCAGCTGTTACGATAAACTATGGCTCATTTATACAAACAATGGTTGATTTCTTAATCATTGCGTTTTTGTATTTTTTTGCGTCATCAAAGCTTTAAATACACTTAAAAATAAACTACCAAAAGAAGAAGAGGCAGCTCCTGCAGAGCCTGAAACTCCAGCTGATATAGCACTTCTAACTGAGATCAGAGATCTTCTAAAAATAATTCTAAATCAAAGGGAGAAAGCTCCCTTTGAAATCCGTTAATTTTGTCCTATTTTTTTATGCTAAAATGCTTTTTCATCTTAAAAAGCGAGTGAAAATATGATAGAACAGATCCCATTTTTTCAAGGCCTTGAGCGCAGAGGACTTAGCTAAACTTGAAGCAATAAGTGTTGTTAAAAAAATATAAAAAGGCGAGTTTTTATTTTATAGAGGGCGAGGAGCCAAAGTGGCTTACGTTTTTGATAACTGGCTCAGTTAAGCTTTTATAAAACTACGGCAAATGGCAAGGAAAGGTCTTTATCCATCAGCTTGCACCTATGAATTTTGTAGCTGAAGTCGTAATTTTGAAAAATATCCCTTATCCAGCAAGCGCCATTTTTTACTATCTCTGGTGAAGTTTTAAAGATAAATTATGAAAAATTTGAGGCACAATTTTTAACAAAGCCAGAATGCGTATGAATTTCTGAAAATCAATGGCTCAAAAGATAAGGATCACTACAATTTACTCCACCAAGAGTTAATACTAAGCTCTGAAGAGAAGGTGGCTAGGTTTATTTTTAGATCATGAAGATCTATTTAATGAGCTAAAGCATACAGTACTTTCATCAATACTCAATATGACTCCAGAAACTTTTTCGAGAATTTAAAACTAATTTAAAACAAATGGTTTGGTCAAACTTGATGAGAAAAACCAATTTGGAAAAAATGTAGGTGGGCTACAAGAATGTATTCTTATTGAAAGTTAATATCAAATAAATATTTTCATTTACTTAAAAGAAAGTAATTTATATATTTTTGGATAGTATTCGTCTAAAAATTTTCGTAAGAAATTTACGATATATTGATAAGTCAGGAGGGTAATTTTGGCTGAGTTAAGAAGAAATTTTTGTTTGGTCATCTGTGATAATAGGCATCGTAATCGGCCTTATCGCTTCTATGGGCATAGCTGATGCACTTCACGCGACTGGTAGCGGATTTCATCTGTACCATTTGTCACACGATGGATCCTATGAATGCTGCATATCATGAAGATGTAGCACGGCGGCAATAACAAAGCTTGGCATAAAAAGCTGAATGTTCAGCCTGTCACCCTAAATCATACAAGTGCCTATACCTATGTGCTTACAAAACTTAAAGTATCGATAAATGATGGCTATAAGACATTTTTTTACAGATACAGACAAGATCGACTGGCGTACGCGAGCACGCATCTCACTTTGTCTATGATAGTGGATGTATGACTTGCCACTCAAATTTAAAAATGTTATTCAAGCTGGTAAATCATTCTTTGCCACATAGAGATTATTTTCGTTCTTGGAAATCCTAATAAAAAATCATGTGTTGACTGCCACGAGCACGTTGGTCACAAAATTTAGGACTACAAATCGATAATTTGAAGCAATTAAAAACAAGAAAACAATAAAACCAAGTAAGGAGGAGATGTTTAAAAGTCGCTAATGTTATTAGCCTGTCTAATGTCTTTTGGCTTTGCCGCAAACATGGATGCAAATAAATCTGACGCTTTAAACCTTAATGTTGTAAAAAAACATTAAAGTTGCTCACAAAAATGTCAGACTTATCAAAAAGCTGTGTTGAGTGCCACGCTAAAGAGACACCCGGCATAGTTGCCGATTGAAAAATAGTCGCCACGCTCACGTTGGCGTAAGTTGTATGGATTGCCACCTGTAAATGCAGATAATCCTATGGCTTCAGTTAAGGTGCATCCAAAAGATTCTAACAACCATGTTTCAATGCTAGTTAGCCCAAAAAAACTAGTGCTAAGTGCCACGAGAAAATGAGGTTGAAGAATCTGTTAAGAGTGGTCACGCAAGAGGTGCTATGCAAATGTATGCTAACCCTGCGATGGTAAAAACTAATGTATCACTATGAAGGTATGGATCATCCAGAATACAAAATGGCTCCAGACGCTACTGGTTGTACACAGTGCCACGGAACCGTCATCAAACTAGACGCTGATCACAAACCTACAAAAGAGACTTGGCCAAACTACGGTATAGGTAATGTTTATCCAGATGGTGGCGTAGGTAACTGTAAATCTGTGCCACAGCGCACACACATTTAGCATAGCTGAAGCTAGAAAACCAGCTGCTTGTGCATCTTGCCACCTTGGACCTGATCACCCAGATATTGAGATCTTTAACAACTCAATGCACGGACATATCTATAATAGCGAAGCTCACAAATGGAATCTTGATGCTGCTCCTGATACATGGGATGTACCAGACTTTAGAGCTCCAACTGTGCAGCTTTGCGACATGAGTGGTGTTGGTGAAACAACAACAACTCACAATGTTTCAAGAAGACTAAAATGGAACCTATGGGGCGTCAGCAGTAAGCTAAGAACAGCTGGTGATGAACAAGCTGCTGTTGTTTACGAAAAAAACTGGCAAACTAACCATAGGAACGCCACTTGCAGGTCATCCAAATGGACCAGAAGCAGCAAGAGCTGAGATGAAGCTAGTTTGTAAAGCTTTGCCATACATCAACTCATACAGATAACTTCTTCATTATGGGTGATAAGCAAGTAGAGCTTTTATAACGTTTACAGTGCTGAAGCAACTAAGATGCTTGAAGAGTTGAAAGCTAAAAACCTACTACTAGAAGATGCTTGGTCAGATGAATTCCAAGATGTCTACTATCATATGGCACCATGAAGGTCGTCGTATGAGACAAGGCGCTCTAATGGGTGGTCCCTGACTACTCACACTGGCATGGTGTATTCGAAGTTAAGAACGACATTAGAAAAACTTCGCAAAGATCTACAAAAGAAAAGAATGGAATCTGGTAAAGTCGAGTAATGCTTTTTAAGGTGGGAGTTTTTCCCACCTTTTTCTTATCACTAAAAATTTTACTTTTTAATCACACAAAAACACCTAAAACAAAATTAAAAGATTTTTGCTTTTTCTGCAAGCATTTTGATATTTTTCTGCTAAAAACATTTGCATTTTTATATATTTTTAGCTGTTTATGGCCATTAACAATCAAATTTCAAACAAAGCCAGTAATGTAAATTTAATAATCTAAAATATAATTCCCTTTGTTTTCAAGGAGATATTTTGGGACTTTTTGCGCATTATCATCGGGAGCACTTTTATCTTTAGTGTTCTTACAAATTATATTCATACAAAGCGCTTTTATCAAAAGGTATCGTTTTTACGCCTCATCTTACAAAATCTGTATATTTTTCTACATTATCTGCGTGCTAGAGTTTATATTTGTGTCTTCAGATTAGATTTTTCATTTTGACTATTGAGCTCTATCTGATTGCTAGCACGCTTATAGGCTTTTTCACTATTTTTTTATTTGCTGATAAGCCTGTTTTACGACATTTTTGCAAGCATATTTTCTAAAAGCTCATTTAATCCCCACAAGAGCGTAAATTATAAAATTTCTGCTTTGATGTAACCTTTGTCATCTTTGTAGTGCTTGCTTTTTGAAAAGGACTTTTTAACGCTCTTACGCCACCAAAGATCAGACAGGTCGATATAAAGATAAAAAATTTACAAAACGACCTAAAGATCGCCATGATAACGGATGTGCATATCGGCGAGTTTTTTTGCAAAAAAAGATTTTTATGGCAGAGCTTGTGATAGTGATAAATTTAGCTAAAAGCCTGATATCGTAGTCATTGTGGGCGACCTTTGGTCGATGTGAGCGCGCAGTTTATAGGGACTTTCTTGATCCATTAAGAGATATAAAAGCACTTATGGCACATATTATGTCCCTGGTAATCACGAATACTACCACGGAGTGGACGGCATTTTAGAAAAAGATAAGCTCGCTTGGCATTGGGGTACTTGGCAATAAAAATGAAAAAGTTAGCTGCATAAACTTTGGCTGGAGTTTACGATCTGGCTGGCTTTAGGTTTAGAGACTAGAGCCAATTTAGATGAGGCGTTTTAGCAGGTCGCGACGAAACTTTCACCGACCATTTTGCTATCTCACCAGCCAAAAATTTATAAAAACCATGCAAAAAGATGTCGATCTAGTTCTTTGCGGACACACGCACGCTGGACAGTACCTTTCCCTTTGGCATTTTGGTCCTGCTAGATCAGGTTTTTACATGGGCTTTTATAAGATTAATGATAAAATGCAAGCTTACGTTAGCAGCGGCGCATGGATTTTGGGGGCCTCAGTTAGGGATCTTTGCGCCAACGAGATCGCGATATTCAATTTAAGCAAGGAATAAAATGAATAGTGACAATCTCTTTCTCTCAAACTTGGCAAGGTGGCAAAAGCTAAAGCTTTATTAGGCCGGTGCAGGAGCTTTATAAACTCATCTTACATAAAGCTTTTTTAAGATCGATATGAGCGAGTTTAGGCCAGCTGGAGAGTATAAAAATTTAAAACGAGCTTTTTCACCAGAGGGCTTATAAAGCCAAGGGATTTGACGCAGCAGACGGATATTTATCAGCCCAGTTGATGGCACCTGCCTTAGTTTTTGGCAGTACGAAAATGAGCTAAAGGCCTTTTAGTATAAAGGGCATGAGCTACGGGTGAAAGGAGCTTTAGGGCAGGGGCGAGCTTGATAGCGAGTATGACTTTGCCAACATCTACCTTAGTCCAAAAGACTACCACCACTATCACGCACCTTGCGATATCGCCGATCAAAAAGCGGTCTATATCCCGGGTAAGCTTTTACAGCGTGGCGGTAAAAATGGCTTAGCAAGGTCGAAAGCTCTATACACTAAAAACGAGCGTGTGGCGCTACTTTGCGAGATGAAAAATGGCAAAAACTTTGGCTAGTTTTTGTGGGTGCGCTAAACGTTGGCAAGATGAAATTTTGTTTTGATGAGCGCATCCAGACAAATGCGATGGCAAATTCCACGCAAATTTATGAGTATGAAAAATTTACATATCAAAAAGGGTGAGCGACTTGGAAATTTTCGAGCTTTGGTTCGACCATCGTCATACTTAGCGAAAAAGATGCGATCGAGTACAATCTCTTTGAAAACAAAAGAGCTCAATTTGCTGAAGCGATCGGCAGGATAAAAGAGTAAATTTGACAAAGCTAGCCTGATATCATTTCCAAGCTAGTAAAAATTCATCACTAGGCCGTCTGGATAAAAGCAAATTGGACCCAGATGGCAGCCTCAATTAATTTAAAAATCTCCATAAATTTATTTATAAAAACCTTAGCCCGTAAAATATCTGATCAAATTTCTAAAAAGCCCACCAGCCATAATTTAGCTCAAAAACAACTAGGCCTTCAAATTTATAAATTTAAAGTTGCTCTTTAGCTCTGTTTTTGAGCCGAGTTTATCTCACTAAATTCTGACTTTACAAAGCCTATGAGCTCTATCTTGCTCACATTTGGCGACAATATCTTTATGTACTCTTTTTATCTTTTTTAGCTCCAAGTCTTGGCTAAAGAGAAGCACTCTGACGTCAAGCTTTAGCATAGACCTTAGCTCGGAGATCGTGGCTATTAGCTCGCCCATATCAAAGCCCCTCAGCTGCCTCATCTACTAGCACTAGCGAGCAAGGCTTGGTTTTTTACCTTTATCAAAAAGCTCGCTAAAGCTATTTGCGACCTCAAGCGTATTTTTGGAACTCACCAAGCGCGCCAGCAAATATCTTATTTTTCAAGCTTTGTGCTCTTGTAAACTGCGATATTTTCGTTTTTGATGAAGTTTTTATTTTCTTTTATCGGTTTATAGTTTCGCACATAGTTTGGCAGAAATTTGATTTAGCTCGAGCTTGGCTAAAATGGCTTTTTGATCCACGCGTCAAAGGCCGGCATGATCTCTCTTTCAGAGATATTTGAAGTGTTTGAGACGATGGCTATTAAATTTCTGCTTCTCGCTTGCATAGCTCTTATATCTTTTACGAAAAGTAGCCGTGTTGTTTTCGAAAAACTGCGTGTCTATGAAAATGGCGTTAAAGCGGTTTAGCTGCAGCGCTTGTTTTAGCTCTTTTAGAGCTGCTAACGCCGATAACTTCGCAGTCAAAGTAGCTAAAGGCCTGAGCTGACATCTCAAGACTTAGCGGATTTTTTTGTCGCAGAGTAAAAAGCGCACCTTCTCATCGGCTGGATTATCGCTCTTGTTTTTTTCTCCATATATACGAGCCTAGCGACGCTTAGCGGAGTTAGCGGGTCTTTTAAAAAGGACTAGGGTTTTTGGCGTTTATGTTTTTGCTCGTGCTCTGCCTTGCAAAGATGATGTCGTACTCTCTTGATAGGCTTTTGGTTGCTTGAGATGATATTTTTGAAATGTAAGCCCAAGATCTTCTAGTGTTTTTGGTAAAAATTCGTTGTATTTGACGTTTATATCAGGCAGATAAGCGATCTTTAGGTCGCGGTTTAGGTTGAAATCTTTGCTGGCTTTGTATCTTTTTAGGTTGAGGATAGTGTAAACTCATTGCCAGCTCCGCTAAGCGTGCTTATCTCAAGCGATGACTTAAATAGCTTTTAGATAAAAGCTCGTGACTTTTTAGATAAAACTCGCTCTCTTCGTCGTTTAGCCTCGTTTTTCGTCCTCTAGTTTTTAGTGCGTTTAGCTGCTCATCTTTAGGTAATTTGATTTGTTCTTATCTTGGTTTCGATGCCTAAAAAGTCCGCTTTGGCTAAGGCTATCACTTGTGTTTCTTATCTCAACGATCGAAATTTGGCAAATTTATCGCACTTTGCGACGATGGCTAGCATTATGAAGTTAAAGATGACGCTTATTTTCTCGGCGTCGCCTTCTAGCTCGTCGCTGATACGCGCGTCAAGATAGGGTTAGGAAATTTAGCTTTTTGCTCTGCGTAAATGGTATCTGTGCCTCAAGGATATTTGAGAATAAAATTTGCCGGATTAAATGGTTTTTTGATTTAGAGTAAGGTCTGATAGTCTGGTGTCAAGCAGGCCCTTTATGTTTGCCGTAGTTTAGGGCTATGATCTGGCTATTTCTTTCTACTTTTCAAAAACTAGCTCATTTTTAAGGACGTTTTCATCTTAAAGTAGCGATCGAGCTTAAAATTTGCTCCTTTTGAGAGGTGGATTTTCTTATTTAGCCTGACAAGCAGTCTATCTTTGATCGCTGTAAATTTCTTCTCTTGTTCGTAGTTTTTGAAGCAGGGTTTTGTAAGACCTCGATAAAGGTTTCTATCAAATTTTTAGGATTTTTATCTGTTTTTTTAAGTATCTCATCTCTTATGAGCTTCATTTTTGATTTAAATATTCTAAACTTTTCTAAACCAACCATAGGCTTTGTAGCTAGCGTAAAATAGCCAAATCGAAAAGATAAACATCACAAACGAAAGGCAGAGCGTATAGACTCTCAAATTCGTCGTTTTTAGCCTTTTAGCTCACTAACTAGTATGCTAGAAATTTCACTAAATAGATCAAACCTATCGTTTTCAAAAAGAGTTTATCCGCCTGATCTCATCTTCTGAAATGCTGCTTTTTGTTCCAAGATCGATGCGAATTTGATCAAATCCTTTAGAAATTTTCAAGCTCATTTAGCCTTTCAAGCTGCTTTATGATCTCGCTTTTTGTCTCGCTATGAGGAGCAATTTATATTTAGGTTGTTGTGTTTTAGGCTATTTACGGCTCTCTTAGTGAGCTGCTATTTAGGGTTTCTTTGCCTTGGAGTATGGCTGATGATGTGCTGTTTTGCTGTGTTTATGTTAGCAAGGGCCTCATAGAGCCTATTTATGACGATCATATATCTCTCTATGTCAGCGTCTATAGCCATATCTTTTAAACCTAGATGCCCGCTTATGATGACTGAGATCGCTATCTCAAAAAAAGTTGTAAAAAGGCGGTGTTAAAGCTCTCCCAGTCGGCAGTCGCGTTTTTTAGGACTATTTCAAGCCTATCTTTCATCCTTGTATCATCTGGGCTGTTTGAGATGTTGTTTAAAAAGTTTGTTACAGCAAATTTTTCTGGCTGTATTGGCGCTTCTTAGCGCTTCTTCGTTTTGAGGCGTCTTTGCTTCTAAGAAAGCTCTTTCGTGGGCTTTTTCTTTCATCAATGATGGTTTTTACGACATTTTTTTAGTAAATTTCCTCTGCTTATCTCGTTGTTTAGGCGAGCTGAGAGCTTTGAAGTCGCCAAAAATATAACTCCCTTCGTTAAAGAAATAAATGGCAGAGAACAATATAGATAAAAATACTAAAATCTCTTAACACTCATAGTCTAACTTTCTTGAAAAATTTCTTGCAAAGTGCGCTTATCTCGTTTAGCCTTTCATTTATAAGAGTAATATTTTTTTATCTTATTTGGCTGCGAGATCAGCGCGTCAAAGCTCGATACAAGCGGCGTTATCTTTACCAGTAGCTGGCTCTTTTTAAAATTTTCTATACTCTCTTCTAAAAATTTTAGAGTCCCTAGCTAGCACCGCACTTTGGATAAATATCATCTTATCTTTTGCCTTTGCTTAAAAAAATATACCAAGATAGGTCGCAAACTCGCCCTTGCTCAAATTTAAAAAGCTCGCCGTTTCGTTAAACCAGCTCTCGTTTGAAAATTTCTCATCTTTGCCAAGCAGGTGCCTTTCGTCTATCTTTTCAGGCTAGGCAGCCTAAGCTTAGTCTTTGCTTTTATCGCAGCTTGCTGGTTTTGGCTGTAAATTTCTGTTTGATCAAGGATGAGAAGCTCAAAAATACTCTTCGTTTTGTACTGAGCTGATCTTTGAAAATCTAAGCGTCGCATTTAAAATTTTGCCGTTTTTAGTCTTTAAATCTACTCTAATCGTGGTCTTTTTGCCAGATAGTCTATGAAAAGTCCAGGCTCTTTGTAGTCCAAAAACTAGCTCGTCAATGTCTTTATGCTCGCTTAAAAACTCCCTTATATCTTTAAATTCAAGCAGACCAAGAGAGATATCTCCCATCGCTATAAATTTGACCGTTTTTGTCGTATATTATCACTTCAAACTTCCTTCTTTGAGCGTTAAAAGCTTTGCTGCCACGCTTTTGTTTGTTATTTTTGCCACTTCGTCTCAAATTTGCTTCGCTGATTTTATCAAAACTTCCGTAAAAGCTTATTAATTTCGCGATACTGCCCTCAGATACGCCAGCTTGTCTTAGCACTGATCTTTGCATATCGTTTTTTTCTGCCTTGTTTTTCTGTGGAAAACTGATGACAAATCTATGGCTCTCATCGCGCATTTTTGGAAAAACTGCAGCTTTTTATCGCTCGTGCTTAGGCTAAAAGCCGCCATTTTTGTATAATGTTTATCTTTCGCCTCGCCCTTTGCGCGGTGAGCTTTGGCGTCTATTTTTCTTTTGAGATAGCGATCACATCGACATTTGCGCCGCTGCTTGCTAAAACTTTCGCAGGCTAAGCTTTAAAAGCGCCTCGCCGCCGTCAATAACCCAAAGATCAGGCGGACTAAGTTTATCAAACCTAAGCGCTCTGGCAGTTAGGCTCTCTCATCTGATCGTAGTCGTTTTTAGAGTTTAGGTGCATGTGACGGTAGTTTTGCTTCGCCCACTCGCCATGCTCATAGCGCACCATCGCCTCCGACACTTGCCTCGCCAAAAAGGTGCGAGTTGTCGTAAGCCTCGACTACGTAAGGCGTGTGAGCTAGATTAAAAATACTCTTTTATCTCGTTTAGTAGCTCGTTATCGTGCGTTTTTAGGTATTTTTCGATGCTAACTCGGCGTTTTTGGTGGCGATCTCACAAATTTTACGCTTATCGCCTATTTTTTTGGGCAAGTGATGCTCAGTACGCCCAAACCTCTCGTTTGAAATTCCTCTCAACCAGCTCGCTATCTTCAAAGTCCTCATGGACGTAAATTTTTCGGGTGCTGATTATTGGCTGACCAGCGATGAAGCTCTTTAAAATGGCCTGTTTATAAGCCTCGTTTATCTCGTCATTTTGAGCGTTTTTTAGCCTGCGTGATATCGGTTTTTACGCCCGTTATCTTGCCACTTTGCACGCTAAATCTCACCGCGCAGATCATATCGTGCACGCAAGCGACCGAGTAGGCTCTCAAAGTCCCTCAAGCTTTGGCTAGATCAACCCTCGACCTTTGTTTGCATATTTTTAAGCGTCTGCATCTTATCTCTAGTCGCGGCTGCTTGCTCGTAGTCTTCGGCCTTGGCGTAGTTTAGCATGAGCTCTTCAAGGCGAGCGATTAATAATTTGGATTTTTGCAAAGCGGCTGTGGCATCAGCAACTATTTTGGCGTAGCTCTCTTTTGTACTCGCCTCACATGGGGCGTAGCAACGTTTTAGCTGGTGAAAAAGGCAGGCTTTTTGCCTTTGATGCAGGACTTTTTTCTGAACTAGGTTGAGGTAGATAAAGTGCCTCAAGTAGTTCGCCAGCTCCACTAAAATATGGCCCAAAAATAGCGTATATTTGAGCCTTTGACCACCTTTCTAGTGATCTCAAATCTAGGGAAATTCATCATTTAAATTTATAAAAGATATAAGGGTAGGTCTTGTCGTCACGAAGCAAGATGTTGTATTTTGGCTTAAGCTGCTTGATAAATGGATTTCTCAAGTATGAGCGCGTCTGCCTCGCTTGGTGTGACGATGTATTCAAGATGCACCGCCTCGCTTATCATCTTTGAAATCTTGGGCTTAGCTTTTTCAGCTGGTGCTAGGCTTGGGGTAAATTAAAGTAGCTTTTGACCCTGTTTTTTTGTAAATTTGGCCTTGCTGACATATAAAAGTCTGTTTTGAGCGTCAAAATATTGATATACGCCAGGCTCGTTTGGAAGCGTTCTTATCTCGTCTATTAGCATCTTGCCTGCTCGTTTTTTCTTTAGCAAAATTTCTCTTAGCTCTTCAAATTTCTTATAATTTGCTCATTTGTGGCTAATTTCTAAACTCGCCCCTTGCTGGCTGGATGATGACATTTGATCTTTGCGTAGGTTGTGGCGCGAAAAAAATTTTTAGATATTTAGTCACGATAAATCTTATATTGTCCTCTTTTTTTGTTTTTATATAGTTTATTTCATTAAGAGGTTTTGGCTCGATGACGCTTGCAAAATGCTATCTTTTTGACCTTGCAAAAGGTTTTTAATAACCCTTTTATCTCATTTATACTACTATCACGCCTAAGCTCCAAAAAGCCCTGAGGGATGAGTGAGAACGAAGGTTAATATACCTTCTCTAACGTAGCAAAAAGCTATGTAAAATCGCTTTGCTTTACCCCATGAGGCGAAGAAGCTCTCGGCACTCGTCTGCCATGCTTAATTTTTTTCTTTATACAAAGGATTTTTCGTGGATAGCATCTATCATAAATTTGGCGTCTTTCATAAGGCAATCTTATCATCTTTTATTTTAATTTTCGCTCTTTTTGCACTTAGTGGCTGCGGCTACAAGGACGATCCATTTTATGGCGATGCACCTGTAAAAGAGAAAAATTGACAAGATCAATGTAATTTGATCTTAAATCTGGCGTAAGATAAAAATGTAATGCAAGCTTAATAACTTTAACTAACCTCAATTTCTAGGCTCATTTAAGTAAAAATACGCAATTTTTATCTTACAAGGAGAGTATATGAGGTTATTTGGACTTCTAAGTTTGTTTTTTTGCTTTAGCCTTTGGTGCTGACGGAGAAGTCTGCGGCTATTGACTTAACTACTACATGGGCGGGAATTTTATCGCTTATCATTTTTGTTGTTGGATACTTTTTCATAGCAGCAGAGAAAGTACTTTCCACATCGACAAGGCAAAACCTGCCATCTTTATCGGCACGTTTATGTTCCTACTCATCGGCGTTTATATGCTTATAAATGGCATGGATGTGCATTCGCTAGAGCACGAGGTAAATCACCTGATCCTAGAGATAGCTCAGATCGTCTTTTTCTCTAATGGTAGCGATGACATTTATCGAGGCACTTGTTGAAAGAGATGTATTTAACGCACTTAAATACAACCTCGTATCAAAAGGCTACACTTACAGAAAGCTATTTTGGCTAACTGGTGTTTTGGCAGTTTTTCATTAGCCCAGTGGCTGATAACCTCAACAACAGCGCTTATCCTATCGACCGTACTTTTTAACGATAGATAGAAACTAATACAATTTCCTAGTCGCAGGCGCGATAAACATCGTCGTTGCGGCAAACGCAGGCGGAGCGTGAGTCCATTTGGCGATATCACTACGCTTATGGCTTGGGCTGCTGGTAAAGCACCATTTATCGACTTTTTCGCACTTTTTCCCAGCATCTTTCGTAGGTTGGTTTGTAACAGCATTTTTACTTTCACGCGTCGTGCCAGTTGCTAGCGCCGCACTTTTGACCCGGCTACTGAGCCAAAAGTGGTCATGAAAAAAAGGGAGGTAAGCTATCTGTCTATTGGTGTATTTACCATCTTTTTGTGCTGTTATGATGCACCAGCTATTTTCCATTTGCCAGCGATGTGGGGCATGATGTTTGGCTTCTGCTACTTAGCCTTTATACATACTATTTCAAAAAAAGCTACACAAAGACGAAGCGCCTATGAACGTCTTTCACTACATGTCAAAGATCGAGAAACAACACGCTATTTTTTCTTCTTTGGGAATTTTAGCTGCAGTTGGCGCTCTTCACTATGCTGGATTTTTTTAAATTACGCAGTATCACTTTATGATAAATTGGCTCAACAGCCGTAAATATCGGAGTTGGTTTCCTTTCAGCGATCGTTGATAACGTTCCAGTTATGTCAGCTGTCCTAAAAAGCAAACCCTGTAATGGGTCCAGATGCAGGCGAGAGCTTGAGCCAGTGGCTACTAGTGACACTAACGGCTGGTATCGGCGGTTCGATGATCAGCTTTTGGTTCGGCAGCTGGCGTTGGAGTAATGGGTAAATTAAAAGGAATTTATACCTTTGCGCACATATGAAATACTCTTGGATGGTGGTTCTAGGATATATTGTATCGATCATTGTTTGGTATGTGCAGTTTGAATTTTTCATCTTTATTTTTAAAAAGGTTATAAATGAACAATACGATTATAGTTTTGGACTTTGGTCTGCAGTACACTCAGCTAATAGCTAGAAGGCTAAGAGAAGAGGGCGTCTACACTGAGATCTTTGCCATTTAATGCTAAAGCTAAGTGAGATAAAAGCGAAAGAGCCAAAAGGTATCATTTTTAGGTGGTGGTCCAGCTAGCGTTTATGCTAAAGATGCATATTTTTGCGATAACGGCGTCTTTGAGCTAAATGTCCCTATCCTTGGCGTTTGCTACGGCATGCAGCTACTTGCTCACACGCACGGAGCTGAAGTTTTAGCCGCTGATCAAAAAAAGAGTACGGCAAGGCTGAGCTAAACGTCATAAAAGAGCACAAACTATTTCAAGGTACCCCTTCAAAACAGATCGTATGGATGAGCCATAGTGACTATGTAAAAAGACCCTGCCAGAGGGCTTTGAGGCGATCGCAGTTAGCGAGTACTCGCCTTATTGCGCTTTTGGTGATGATAAACGTAAGATTTTATGCGATCCAGTTTCACGCAGAGGTGCAGCACAGCGAGTATGGCACGCAAATTACAGAATTTCGCTAAAATATATCTGTGGGCTGCGAGAGCACATGGAACATGGGAAGCTTTGCTAAAAAAACAAGATAGAAGAGATCAGAAAAACAGTAGGCACTGCACAAGGTGCTTTGTGCAGTTAGTGGTGGCGTAGATAGCTCTGTGACCGCGGCGCTTTTAGCGGCTAGCTGTGCCTGGTAAATTTGATCCTTGTATTTTGTTGATAACGGACTTCTAGAACAAACGAAAGAGAGCAAGTTGAAGCCACATTTAGAACAAAACTTGGCGTTGAGCTAGTTAGTATAGACGCGAGCGAGACCTTCCTTGGCCGCTTAGCTGGCGTGGTAGACCCTGAGAAAAAAACGCAAGATCATAGGCGAGACATTTATAGAAATTTTTGAAACAAAGAGGCTAAGAAGCATGGCGATGTGAAATTCTAGCTCAAGGCACTCTTTATACTGATATTATCGAAAGCTCAGTTGTTGGCTCAAGTAAGACTATAAAGAGCCACCACAATGTTGGAGGCTTGCCTGATTGGATGACATTTGAGCTGATAGAGCCGCTAAGAGAAATTTTCTAAAGACGAGGTTAGAAAGCTTGGACTTGAGCTTGGACTAAGCCGCGATCTAGTCTTCCGCCACCCATTCCCAGGACCGGGCCTTTGCTATCCGCATAATGGGCGAGGTGAATAAACCAAGCCTAGAGCTACTTTCGCAAAGCTGACGTGATCTTACGTGACGAGCTAAAAAGCACTGGCTGGTATAACAAAACTTGGCAGGCGTTCTGCGTGCTTCTAAACGTAATCCAGTCGGCGTAATGGGCGATAACCGTACTTATGAAAACGCTGTTTGTGTACGCGTGGTAGACGCGAGTGACGGCATGACTGCAAGCTTTTCAAGGCTCGCCTTATGATCTACTTGAAAAACGTAAGCCGCCGCATCATAAACGAGGTAAATGGCATAAACCGCGTAGTTTATGATATCTCAAGCAAAGCCACCTGCAACTATCGAGTGGGAGTAGTAAATTTAGGCGTTTTTGCGCCTAAGTTTTTACATCATATAAAAATCAAAATCATAATAACATTAAAATATTTCAAAAAAAGAAGTAAACTTATGAAAGCTGTAGATTTACATATTCACACAATACCAACAATTAGCGACAGTACGTTTGAATTTTTCTATGGATTATCTAAAAGAGTATGTTTGCAAAAATGAGATTGGATATAATTGCCATAACAAATCACAACCTTTTTGACAGTGAACAGTTTGAAGAAATACGTAATGAACTGGAAATAACGGTTTTACCCGGCATAGAAATAAATCCCTTTGAAGGCGGTCATCTGCTTTTTGATTTCTGATGCAAACAATATAGAAGATTTTTCAACTTAAAATGCAATAAAGTAAAGGATAAAATAAATAATCCTAAAGATATAATTACAAAATTAGATCTAATAGAGATATTTGAAGATATTCACGAATATCTATTGATACCCCATTATCCTAAAAACCAAGTGTGCCACTTGATGTAATTAAAGAATTTTCTCTAATGATATCTCTGCTATTGAAGTTTCAAGTGTAAAAGATTTTTCTTAGAGAATATAAAAACAATAAAGAGTATACTCCTTTGTGGTTTAGTGACATCAGGGCAAGCAAGGATTATAAATGTCCCACTGGCAGGGTTTATCTTGACATTGGTAATAATGATATAAAATCAATCAAATATGCTTTAAAAGATAGATGTAAAGTAAGTTTATCCGCAGAAGAGTCTAATGTTATTTCCTATAGATAGTTTTGGCTTTCAGATTTCAACCGGGCTGAATGTTGTCTTGGGTGCTCGATCTAGTGGTAAGTCATGGATAGTATTAGTAAAAGTATTGACAATGTAAAATATTTAAAACAATTTTTCTATTGGATAAGAAAGAGTTAGACTCTAGGGATTTTGTCATGCGTTTGAATAATAAGTACAGTGTAAAGGGTGAGGATTTTTATTAGAATTTAAAAATATTATAAGCGATGTTGCGGATATTAATTTATTATCATTGGAAAAAGCTTTGATGAATACACTAAGTCATTAATTAATGTGCTACAGAGGAAGAAAGGCGCGATAGCTTTTTCTAAAGTAAAGCTTTTACAGAATCAAAAATCTAAGAAAAAGAAGTCAAGAGTATTGACGTATTAATATCAAGCATAGAAAAAATTTAATAATAAATCAAGAATATAAAGAAATATTAAAAATATTTAGATTTTTACTGTCTTAAAAAGAACTAATTTTGGAACTAGCAAAACAAAGCATTGGAAATACAAAAAGAAAAACATATTAAAAAAAGACAGCAAACCACATAATTAGCAATATACAGGAAAGATTACAAATCAAAACTACATCAAATAGAATACAAGAAATTAATTTTAAAAGAGTATATTGTTTGTATTGATAAGATTAATAAGTTTAATGATATATACGAGTTTGTAAAAAGTAGAAAAATTTGATTTAGAGGAAATAGGCAATTGAAATTAACTATGAATATAGAAAAAAATATTGCAATGTATCAGAAATTAGGGACAAAGTTAAAATAAAACCTTCATTGGCGGATGCATTTAAAAATATTCAAGCGGATTTGAATATTTGCAGGAACTTAAAAACTAGACATACCAACGGTAGACTACTATAAATATTATTGTAATATCTCCTTTGATATTCTGAATGAACTTGGCTTAGCTGCATCTGGCGGGGAAAGAGCTGAATATAATTTATTAAATGAAATAAGGTCGGCTTTGGATTTTGATATTTTGCTAATAGATGAACCTGAGTCTTCTTTTGATAATCCTTTCTTGAAGGCAGAAGTTAATGAACTAATAAAAAGATATTTCAAACAAAATGCCGGTAGTTGTGGTAACCCATAATAATACAGTTGGATTATCAATAAAGCCGGATTATTTATTGTATACTTTGCGAAGAATAATCAATGAAAAAGTAGATTTTGATATCTACCAAGGAACTCAGATTCTATGTTTTTATTGTCAAAGAATGGTAAAACAATTTCTACCAAAGATATCCTAATGAAATCTTTAGAGGCTGGAGAAGAAGCTTATCAAGCAAGAAAGGATATTTATGAATTACACGAAAGTAGATAATAATATGGTATATTTCAGGTTAAAGGATGATGAGAATTGGCAAGTTATATCTGAGATCAAAGGTGATGATATTCTAAGACTATTAAAATTAATATTTGAAGATAGCGATTTGTGATTGCACCATATAATGATGACAATATAAAAATGAGGTTCATAATATTATATATAAAAATATTTATAAACAATTTGAAGAAATTATTCGCAATAAGGACAATATTGCAGATGAAAATACGGCACGATATAAGGATGTTATTGAAAAATATAAATAATATATTTGTGTTAATCTGATTAAACAGATAATCCTTATCAATAAATCTTTCAAAAACTTTAGCTACAATGATGCGTAATTTACGAAAGGAAGAAAAATGAGTGAAATTTACAATTTAAACGCTGACACGAAAGTGATCGCAAAAAGCGTCATTAACAAGAGAATTTTCGATTGTGAGAATGCTCACCCTCGACGTGTTTGCCTTTTGACTCAGGAGAGGAGCTCATGAGAGGAGCTCATGAGGGCTTGGCCTCTATGTATAGGGGAAAATAATGATACATTTAATGTAGATATATTAAAAGAAATAGGAAAAAAATATAATAAAAGCACAGAATAGGGTGTAGTAAAAGCACTTAATTAAAAAGAAATGTCGTCATTATTTCAAAATCGGTCAAGATAGAGGGTATGAAACAAAAATATATAGAAATTTTTGATTTTGCTCTACCGATAATGATATGAAAAAGCTACTTTGTATACTTAAAAAAAGTACAATACACGATCCACAAGACTTAGAAACTGCAAGATGGAGTGGGACATATGAGAAGAATAAATATAAATAGTTAAAAAGGCGCAGCATTAGAATATAGCTAAAGTGTAAACTTTGAAAAATTACAGTATTGCTATATACGAAAAACAAATAAAAAGCCTTACAATATTTGTTCTGTAATTTATATGAAGAGCGAGAGTAATTTACGATTTAAATTTTTCAATTCCAAATGATTATCTAAAGAAAATATTGAATGAGTTAATTATAAAGTACCCTTTGCTTTCACTAAAAGTAAAATAGATGTTATATTGTAGCTATTATTGGAACTACTTGTTATATAGATTATTAAAAACTAAAAATAACATTAAATAATGATGCTGAAGAAAAACCAAACCCAATTGGAATAGATTTAATGAAAATTATAATTTTAAAAGAATAAATATTTCAGAAACCCTAGTGGTCGCTAGGAATTTTCTTATACATTTAAGACCCTAAAGCCTTGTCTTCATCTTTTTCAAACTCATCTTTGATCACTTGTTCGTGTGGTTCGCTAGTCATTTTATTTATCGCATCGCCCCAGATGCTGACCATTATGATGGCTAGGCTTGAGGTTAAAATGCCTGGGTGAAATTTTACAAACATAGGCATTTAGCCCCTGATGCTATCCAAAATATTACGGTCGCACCGCCAGCTATCATGCCAGCGAGCGCTCCAAGTGCACTCATCGCGTTTCCAGTAAAGGCTAAAAAGAAGCACCGGACCAAAACTTGCGCCAAATCCAGCCCAAGCGTTACCAACGACGTTTAAGACATTATCTGTTGATATAAAAGGCAAGCACTGTGGCGATTAGTGCTACGACCACGACAGCATAGCGGCTGATCGCTGTTTGCGTGCTTTGGCTCACCTCTTTTTTATAAAAGGCAAATATGAAGTCTTTTGTGACCGAGCTTGATGTGACTAAGAGCTGGTTTGAGATGGTGCTCATGATCGCTGAAAGCACGGCTGAGATGATGATACCTATAAAAATGGTGGGAAAAAGTAGCTCACCAAGTTTTTAAAAACACGGTCTCAGGGTCGCTAAGCTCCCGCCTCTTTGGCTAAAGTAGACAAAGCCGATAAGTCCGCTCATGATAGCGCCCAGTAGGCTGATGCTCATCCAGCCGATACCGATCCTTCTAGCCTTTGCAAGCTCTTTTTGAGTCGCGTATCGCCATAAATCTAACTATGATATGTGGCTGCCCAAAGTAGCCAAAGCCCCAAGCCAGAAGGCCCAAAATGCCCCAGAAAGTCTGATCTCTAAATGGATTTAGGTGATTTGCATCAAGTCTGCTTATCTCTTTATCAACCGGTATCGCTTTGGCAGGTCTAATCTAGATATGCCACGACTGGGATCGATACTAGGACACAAAACATCAAAAAGTCCCTGAAATGCGTCAGTTATGCTAACAGCCTTAAATCCACCAAAAAAACGTGAAAAACCACGATACAAAGCGTAAACATCGCACCATATTTAAAGCCTATGCCAAAAAAAGCTTTCAAAAAGTCTTTCCGCCAGCGATGATACCGCTACTTACGTAAAGCGTGAAAAATATCAAAATGATAAGACCAGATACTATCCTGTAAAATTTTAGTCCCTATCTTTTAAAGCGGTTTTCTAAAAATCAGGTATCGTAATACTGTCGCTTGCAACCTCGGTATAAACTCTAAGCCTCTTTGCTAGAAATAAGTAGTTGCAGTAGGCTCCCACGATAAGACCAGCTATCATCCAGACATTTGCTACACCAGTTGCGTATAAGGCCCCGGGCACGCCAAGTAGCATCCAACCACTCATATCAGAGGCGCCAGCACTAAGTGCGGTGACGACTGGACCCATTTGACGGTTATCCAGCAGGTATTGGTTCATGCTTGCATTTTTATCGTAGAAATATCTTCCGATAAAGAGCAAAAAGCCAAAATAGATGGCTATGGCTATATAAGACCCAAAGCTCATAAAAATTCTTTCTAAAATAAAATAAAACGCTTATGTTATTACAAAAAAATATTTAATTCAATGAGCGGGCTCATTCCTTAGAAAATATCTTTAAGCAAAATGATATATTTTTCGTATCATTTAAGGCTACATTTTAAAGAAAAGGACGAAGTTGAAGGCTCAAAATTTAGCTAAATTTTCTATTTTTATAACAATCGTCTCACTTGGAGCATATTTTTCTATCCCAAGGAGCTTAGCGAGGCGCAGCAGCTCGCATATATCAAAAGTTACGGAGTCACGCTGGGAGCTTACGATAGGCGGTATTGCTATAGGTATTACGCTTGGATTTATCTTTAGCGTTTTATAATCTTTAGACATCAAGAGTCGTAATTTTACGTCATAGACGAGATACATCGACATCTTGCGTGGAACGCCTGTAATACTTCAACTTCTCATATTTTTCGGTGGTGATTTTTGCCACTTGGAGTGATAACTTCTACGTCGCGTGATCGCACTTGACCAAATAGCTCGGCTTACGTTGCTGAGATCGTAAGAAGCGGCATAAATAGCGTTGATAAAGGCCAGATGGAGGCAGCTACGGGCGATGGGGCTAAACTACTACGTTTCGATGCGCGAGGTAGTCTTCCACAAGCTACTAAAAATATCTTGCCAGCGCTTGCTAAATGAGTTTATCTCGCTTTTTAAAGAGACCTCAGTCGTTGGCTACATAAGCGTCGTTGATATCACGATGCAAAGCAAGAGCCTTGCAGGCGGTGTTTTACAGCCCAGAGCCAGTCATTTTTTACAGGGCATTGTCTATTACGTGAGCGTTAAATTTTTCACCTTCTTGGTGAAAGCTACTTGAGAGGAGACTAAATCGCCATGATTGAGATTAAAATGTAAATAAAAGCTATGGCGATTACGTCGTTTTAAATGATATCAGCGTAGATATCAAAAAGGTGAAGTCATAGCGATAATTGGCCCAAGTGGCGGTGGCAAAAAGTACATTTTTGCGTTGCATAAACCGCCTTGAAGAGCCAGATAGCGGACATATCAAGATAAACGGCGAAGATATCCTCGATAAAAAGTCAGACATTAATAGAAATCTCAGCCAAAAAGTGAGCATGGTGTTTTCAGCACTTTAACCTTTTGCAAACAAAAAAACGTCTTGCAAATTTAACTCTAGCTCCGATAAAAGCTGGATCTTTAGACAAAGAGAGTGCCGAGAGGAGGGCAGATGAGCTGCTAAAGAGTGTTGGGTTAAGCGATAAGAGACTGCCTACCCGCACAAGCTCTCAGGCGGTCAAAAGCAGCGTATAGCGATCGCTAGAAGCCTAGCTATGGATCCAGAGGTGATACTATTTGACGAGCCGACAAGCGCGCTGGATCCCTGAGATGATCGGCGAGGTGCTTGATATCATGAAAGATGTCGCAGCAAAGGGGTATAACGATGCTTGTGGTAACTCATGAGATGGGCTTTGCAAGGAATGTGGCAAATAGAATTTTCTTTATGGACAAAGGCAAGATCGCCGTTGATGACACGCCAAAAATGTCTTTTTCAAATCCTGCAGCATGAGCGTTTAAAAAGAGTTTTTAGGGCAAAGTACTTTAAAACCACTAATAAAGGATAAAAATGAAAAATTTTTAGCATTTTCTAACATTAGGGTTAGTAGTATTTTTTATAGGTTGTGGCGATGATAGTGGCAAAAAAGTGCGACAGATGCGCCAGAAGCTAGCAAAGAGGTAGTTTATAAGGTAGGATCAAGCGCTGATTACCCTCCGTTTGAATATCTTGATGATAAAAATCAAATCGTTGGCTTTTGAGATAGACCTTCTAAAATGAGATCACTAAAAAAACTGGGATCAATTGACGTTGCAAATATGAGTTTTGATGGGCTAATACCAGCTTTTAAAAACTGGCAAGATAGATATCGCGATAAGCGGTATGAGTGCTACTGACGAGAGAAGAAAGTCGGTTGATTTTACTAAGCCATATTATTTTTTTCAGAGAATCTGTTTATCCGCAAAAAGGCTCAGATGTAAATAAAGATAACCTTAAAGATAAGAGTACTCAGCTCAAGTTGGCACGCTTCAAGAAGAGGCAGCTAAAAAGATCACAACTCAGTCAATCCCAGCTGAAAACGTAGCGGCAGCTATAATGTCACTAAATGCCGGCAAGATCGATGTTGTGCTAACTGATAGCCCAATAGGTGTTGAGTTCTTTGAAACAAAATCCAGACTTAGAGGAGTTTTTTTAAGACTTCCTGACGGCACAGAGGGCTTTTGCGATGGCATTTGATAAGGGCAAACACACTGATCTTATCAAAAAGATAGATGCTGCGATCGAAGAGCTACAAAAAGTCTGGCGATTGACAAAAATGCTCGCCAAATACGGCCTTAAAAAATAAATCCTAATATAAATTTGCAAGAGGCAAGATGCTTCTGCAAAAATCTCACAATTTCTAATTTTATAAAATTTTAAGCAAAATATAAAGTCAAATATTGTACAATTACACTTTTAATTTTAAGGAGAATATAATGAAATCACTCAGGATGAGAACAGCACTTGTGCTAAGTGTCATGATCTTGGTTTGTGTCAGCGTAGTTGGTCTTGATGACCTATAACATGGCTAAAAGTATATACCGACAGGGTCGAAAGTAAAGAATCCCCACTTGCTGTCAATGAAGTTGGTTATAAAATAGAATCTTACATCGATAAGATAATCGACGCTTCTTATCAGATAACTCAAAATAGCTTTTTTTAATAGACTGGGTCAAAAATGGCGAGGACGAGCACGGCAGAAAGGTCTTGTTTGACTATTTTCAAACTCTTGCTAGAAAATTTAAAGCTAGATACGATAATGTTTGGCTCAGATAGAACCCCTAAACTACTACGTCGAAGATAAAATTTTAAAAGTCATTAACCCAGAAAATGACAAGTGGTACTACGCCTTAAAAGATGGCAGCAGCCTAAGCCTCGATCGACATCAACAAGGCTGAAGACGGCAGCGGCAAGATAATGATGTATATAAACTACAAAGTTCAAAAAGATGATAATTTTATGGTATCGCAGCGACTGGCGTAAACTTTAAGCGAGATAGTAAATCTTTGTCCAGTCACAAAAAGATAGGTCGCGGCGGTACATTTCTACTAGTTGATGAAAAAAAGGCGACATCAAGATCGGCAAAGATGAAAGCGGCAATCTAAAAAGATATAGTAGGCGAAGCAAATCTTAAAAAGCTAATCAACGAAAATGGCAGCTACATATCGCTAGATAAAGATGGCAGAAAATTTATTGATCGGCTCAAAATATATCAAAAGTATGGGCTGGTATCTGATCGGCGAGCTTGATAAAGATGAGCTTTAGAGGATCTAAACTCACTTGCTTATGCGTCTGTTGGAGTGCTTGTGGTGGTGCTTATCTTTGGGACTATTGCTCTCACTTTACCCTATCATCGTACCTCCTAAAAAATCATCCTCAAACTAAAACAGGCCTACTATCTTTCTTTGATCTACTAAATCATAAGACAAACAAAGCAGAGCCTATAGAGATAACATCTAAAGATGAATGGTCAAATGGCAGAGCTAATAAACAAAAAAACACAAAGGCTATTGAAGATGGTATGAAAGATCAAAGTACTATTTCATCCAAAAAGCCAACACCTTCGTAAATGAGATAAAAAGATGGCAACTATGAAGCAAGCTCTAGAAGCTGATACTAATAACCCAGCTCTAAATCAACTAAAAATACATTTAAAGATCTTCAAGTAGCTTTAAAAAGAAGCAATATCAAGTAATGGTAAAGATGTATTAAATTTACTAAACACTTATAAAAAAACCAAGACTTCTACAAAAAGACTTGATGATAATGGCAAGATAGCAAGTGGTATAAACTCTCTAGGGTATAGAAATATCTAAAATGCTAAATGACAATCTAAAACCAAGCTCAAAGTCCTAGAAGAAAAAGCAAAACTTCTAGCTAGCTCAGTATCAAAAGTAGCAAGCTCAGCAAACACTCAAGCAAATAGCTTACAAGAAATGTGCAGCAGCAGTAGAGCAAATGTGTAGCTCAATGAATGCCATCTCTCAAAAAGACAGCTGATGTTATAAGACAATAGGATGAAATTAAAAACATCATAACTATTATTAGAGATATAGCAGATCAAACAAACCTTCTAGCACTTAATGCTGCAATAGAAGCAGCCAGAGCAGGAGAGCATGGCAGAGGATTTGCCGTTGTTGCTGATGAAGTTAGAAAACTAGCAGAGAACTCAAAAATCACTAGGAGAGATAGAAGCTAAATACAAATGTATTAGCTCAATCAATAAATGAGATGAGTGAATCCATAAGAGAGCAAAAGTGAAGGCATAAATATGATAAATGAATCAGTTGCTCAAATAGATCACCCTAACAAAAGAAAACGTAGCAATTGCTAATGAAGCAAACGAAGTAACATCAGAAGTAGATGAGATGGCTAAGAGCTATAGTTGAGGATGTTAGGAAGAAGAGGTTTTAGTAAACTACTAAAACGATAATCGAGTTTTAGTAAAATTACATACCACTCAGGCAACTGCTTAGGGCATAAAATATATAATTTATAAGAAAAATAGCTATGTAGTAGTTTTAAGCTTTTTAAATGATAAAAGATTAGAATACGACTTCTTTTGATGTCCTGGATTAGCTCAGCGGTAGAGTAGGTGACTGTTAATCACTTGGTCGCTGGTTCGAACCCAGCATCCGGAGCCATTTATATCTAAAAACCCTTTTCAAGCCTCGATTTTAACTATATTTCAAGAGCTTTAAGTTTTCTTGGTTTTTATAAAATTTGTTCCCTATTTGTTCCCCGAAGTTTTTAATATTCCAATTTCTTACCAAAAGCTTCTAAGTTAATCTAAGATGCCTTATTTTTGCTTTTTAAAAACAAGAAACCAATTTTTGCTCTCGACTACCTAAAATACTCTAAAGAACCATAGGTATTAGTAAATTTTAAAACTACCCAAAAACCGCTCAAAATAGCAAAAGTAAATGAAAAAGTACATATAATTAGTTATATAAGAATAAGCAGAAGGAGAAAAATAATATGCTTAACGAATATATAACGACCCTAGAGTACAAAAACGCTTCTTGGACACATATCTAGCCACATAAAAAGGAAAGGTGGTTCTAGACAGAAAGCAAACCGCGACTGGTTCTTGGCATCGGCGTATCCACTCTAGATCTTCGTATATCGCAGGGCAGGGATATTCCACGTTATGTCAAAATGGGCGATGCGAAGAATTTCTCGTATAGCGTTTGCGATTACTGATATCGCTGCAGACATCTTTCAAAAACGAATCAAGACATGTTCCTGATTCTTAAGAAGGAGTAAGTAAATGAACGCCCTTCAAATAGGCGGACACAGCCCTAGTTCTTTGTGTGAGTAAGAAGCGACTCTTGAGGCTCAAAAAGCTATCATAAGGTATGAGCACAATGTTAGAGAGGTTAAAACATGCCTCTAAGATCGGATACCTTTAGAGGTAATAGCCGCAATAATAGATACCTAGTACTTAGCGAGTATAACAACAACGGCCACATGCGAGAGATGCCCTAGTGGTGATAGGGAGTTAACGACAGAAAGTATATAAAAGCACTCTTGAAAAATACCACGAAAAAAATGAAAGCCGACTACGAAGCCCAATCAAAAAATATATAAAAACGGTAGAATAGTAAAGAATCGTTGGCGAGAAAACATGGTAGGATTTTTCAGAGATAGTTATTAGCTTTGGTACTCAAAGGCCAAAAGAACCCAAAGAAGGTTTAAGCCAAAACCGAGACAAATTTTATCAACGCTCAGGTTTCGCTTGATAGAGTTAGAAGATTCGCAAACGATTATTGCGCCAAATACGGCGTAAAGTGTTTATTGATTAGCGAGCACAACGACGAAAAGACTAAACATTATCAGCTTATTTTTACGAATTACCAATTTGAAAAATCACAAAAACCTTAGATTTGACGGCAAGGGCGAAACGCTGAGTCGGTAGAAGCATGTAAGAAATGGGCGGCATGGCATTTGACAGCATCGCCCTAAGAGGCAAAAATCGGCGAGCAAGGCAAGACATAATTTAAAACAAATGCACCTAGACGAAAAAGAGTTTAACGACAAAGCAAGATCTAAAAAGAAAAATAAAGCGACTCATAGTTGAGGGAGCAAATAAGTATATAAAAAGGAAAAACCTATGTTCGGCAAAAGAATATTTTAGAATAGAAGCCGAGAACGATAAAGCTTTTGTAGAAGACCTTACAATTTGGTTTTTAGAGCAAATGCAAAACAGTATAAGCATAATTACGGATAGCGAATTAAAGCAAAAAGTAGAAGAACTAACTAGGCAACTTTTAAACAAAGGTGAATGATAGCAAAAATAATAAACTAGAGCAATCTAACGAAGAGCTAATCCAAGAGAATAAAAAGCTAAAAGAGATAAACGCAAATCTAAATAATCAAGATGAAATTATAAAAGATAGAATGCAAAATAAGCAATCTCTCAGCCGACCTAATCCAAAAAGAAGATAAAACAATAAACTACAAAAATCAAATAAAAAGCTTTGAAGCAGATAAAAGAAAAATAGACGAATTAAAACAAAAAGCAAGTCAAAAAGCAACATACTAAAAAGTGAGCTTGAAAAGGTCAATCAAGACCTAGAATATAAAGAAAAACAAATCAGTCTTTGAAACAAAGAAACGAAGAGCTGGAGAAGTCTGCTAAGTAATGAGAGTACCTTAAAGAAAGACAACGATAGCAAACGACTACAAATCGTTAAACTACAAACTTCTATAAATGGTAAAGATCAAAAGAATATCTGAGTCGGAAGAGAAGTAAAAAGTTAAAGACGAAACGATAGAGAAAATTTACAGGATAAGTTAACTATATTAGAAAGCTTAAAACGAAGGTTATTAGTTTTATCTCAAAAATAAGCAATTTAATACCGAAATTTTAGTCAGGTTGCTAGATGACGAACCAAATGAAATAAAAATGAAATAAAAAGCAAAATAGCCGGCAAAAGACGGTATGGGGATAGGCTTTAGTTGGATTGGTTTTTGATTTTCGAATATAAAGTTACCAAGATTTACTAGTCAGCATATTTAATAAGCTTCTTTTTGCCAACATATACCAAGTTATATAATGTGCGAGCTGGTTACACCAAATCTGAGCGTATACCCTAGATCTTTTTGTGCTTTTGGTGATGTGGCTGAATTTGTCAAAAGTTCTTAAAATATGTAATCTATCCCCTAAACGTCAAAAATATTCTTGATAACACCTATCCATTTAAATATAATCTGACTAAAATAAAGGATAAACTTTGCTTTTACAGGTCGCTAACTGTGCTTAGCCTTTGCATCGCGCAGTTTATTTGCATCGGATTTTTCGGCGAGGGGCTCGTTAGCATCCTGCGTCAAGATGGTTTTAGTTTAGAGCGCGTCGGCGCGCTTAGAGGGCTTGGACTTTTCGCGGTTTTTGGCTTTTTGTGGTCGCCGTTTATCGACGCCATAGCGCTAAAAATAGGCGGTTACAAAAAGATTGTCCTAGCCTTTTCAGTGCCTTACTTTGGCGATTTTATATGCGGTTTCGCTTCTAAATCCGCGCGACGATTTACCTGCCGTAATCGCTTTAGCGGTGCTTTTGGCCTTTATCTCGGCCACCTGGACGATGACGTCAAACGCATTTTTATGTAAAATTCAAGAAGCTCGAATTTAAGCTTCACAAACGCCCTCAAGCTTAGCGGCGGATTGATAGGGACACGTATCCGGTAACGGCCTAACGCTCGTAATCTACGCAAATCTGGCTGGAGCGAGGCGAGTTATTCTTGACGTCTTTGATAGCGGTTTCGCTTGTAGCCTTGCTTTCTTTAAAGAGCCTGAGCGCGTAAACGTCGGCGAGGGGCTGGATTTTAGGGCGATGTTTGGCTTTTTAAGGGCAAAAAGGCTTTGGCTTAGCGTGCTTTTTCGTACAATCTATCGGTATCTGCGCGGCTGTTTGACCGCTTTAGCCCGATGCTCGTAGATATTGGCTGGAAGCTGGAAGATATCGGCGAGGTCTTGCACATATACGGCACGATATTTGGCTTCGCGGGTGCGCTCGCGGCGGGCTTTTGCGGTAAAAAGCTAGGGCGCTAAAAGAGCCTTTTTATACGCCGTAGCGATGCAGACGCTAGGCATCCTGGCCATCTGGTTACCTATCGGCGGCTGGACGGACCGCGCGTCGGTACTTTTTGCTTCGAGCGCGGCGTATGCGGTATATGGCGCAAGCGACGATAATCTCCACGATGATGATGCAACGTGCCTCGGGACGGCGACCCGCTAGCGAATACGCCGTGCAAAGCGACCCTAAATATGACATTTCAGATATTTTTCTTTTTATCTCGGAACGTTTTTGGCGGGGACGTTGGGTTACAGGAGCGGTCGTGCTGGGCGCAGCGGCGTTTTGCGTTTTGAGCCTAATTTATTTTTATAAAGATTTGATACATTATCTAGCGGATTGCTATTTTGCGGGATTTTAAGTCGCAGTCCAGTATAAAAACGGCGTAAAGTTATATTCCGCGGAGTTTTTGCAAATCGCTTTGCAGACTTTAGCCCGCGTCGGCAATGCGGATTAAACGCACGTAATTTAACCCGAACGCAAGGCCGACGTCTCTGGCGCAAAAAGGCGGTAAACTATCCCGAATCAAGCAAACCTACCCGCAACAGAAAAACCGCAAAACGAGCTTGAAATCTACGCTTAAAACGGCGCAAATTTGGCTCGTAAAATTTCGCATAAAGCTAATTTACAACCGCTCTTTTGATGATCTTTTAAAAATCCAAAAAGCGCCTTTTGCGCTATGATGAGGCGTATCCTGGGCGGCGATTAGTTCGCAGTTCGGTAGCATCCTCGACACTCTGCGAAGCGACGGCAAAAGGCACTTCCTCGTCGGCTCTGGAGTGATACATAAAGCACGCTTTGCGAGACGTCTTTTAGCTCAAATCCCCACGGTCTGGCTTGAGCCAAAGGTCAAAGCCGATGCCGTTAAGCTGAGCTTTTATCGCTTCTTTTAGCGCACCCTTAGCCTGCGAGCCGTATTTTTCCCACGCCATTTGCGCCGTATTTTCAGGAGTATTACGCAAAGCGAAATCGTACATTTCGTCTGTGCGCATAGTCGAGTAGCTTGTCAAAAGTTTGGGCGGGGCGTTAAATCCGCTTAGTATAAATACCTTTTTCGCCTCTTCGCCGCAAGCTACTGCCGTAGCGTAGGCATAAGCCGCGCCCACCGACTCGCCTAGCACGCTAAATTCGCTTAGATTTAAGGCCTTGAAAAGCTCTTTTTAAGCGTAAGGCAGAATTTTAAAAACTATCGTCCGCGCTAAAAAGCGAGCTGTCAAAATGCCCGCTTCTGTATATTAAAACGAGCCTTTATTTGATTTTTTTCTCGCAGAAATTTATCACAGTATTTTGCGGAAAAATCATCAGCGGATGGTGATAAACCAAAACATCCTTAAAATCGCTACCTAAGTCCTCGTAGCTTAGATTTTCGCCGCTTTTTCGAAATTCCGTAATTTTTCATCTTTTCCAAAATTTATACTGAATTTACGCCGATCTCGCGAGGGTCGGACAGGTAGTGCATCGTGGCGTATTTTACGTCGTGATCTTTGTCAAAAATATTGTTAGCGTAAATATAAACGTTGATATTTTTGTGATTAAAGCCTACTTTTTGCATCGACGGTCACGTAGCCCGCGTTTTTCACGACATTGGCCTTTATCGGTATAAAATCGTTGTGTCCTCGCAAAAATGCCGCCGCGTAAAATCCGCTTGAGCCTCATACGAAAGCCCTGCGCCATAAGTTAGCCCTGGCGCGTAATATACGTATTTACCGCTATAATCGCCCTGTGCGTCTTTATAGTCTTTAAAAACGCTTTTTGCATATCCCAAATTGCGCTAAGCTTTTAATCCATCCGTTAAAAAGCGTTGCGGCGTCAAACTCAAAGCCCTGAGAGCGAGCCTCGCTGGCGTTCTCTGCCACCGTGATATTAGGCGCTGCGATGACGCTTACTACTTGCTTGTTTTTGATATCGGCGCGAAAAACGGCGCGCCTAATTCAAACTGCTCCCCAAGCCCCTTTTACGCCGACTTCGTAGCTAGTCATAGTCTCTTTATCGTACCATAGACGTAGGCGATGCACGCCCAAAAACCGCCCGGCTTAGCAACCCTTAGATACGCTCGCATACGCCGTAACCTCGTCGTTTATAGCATACTTTTAGCCCAATCTTAGGCGATAGCGCGCTATATGAATCGCTTAAATTTCTCACCCCTCATGCGGTTTTGAATTTGACCCCTATCTTTGTCGAATCTAGCTCCCAAAATAACCGAAAAATCAAGCGGCAGATAAATTTCGTTATGCTAAAAACGCCGTAGTTTTTACTTCTGGTTTTGTTATTTTGCAGCGAGCGAATACCGCCGAACATCACGCTGTTTACACTGCTTCGCACGTCTCTTTGCGTAGCGCCCGCCAGCAGCTGCCTAGGACCAATCGCCGTACGCGTTATCGGCGCTAAATCTAAACTCCTGCGTAAAATCCTTTTCTGTCCTCTTTGTAATACACATCCAACAAGGACGCGGGGCGATGATCGCCGTCGTAACTACTGTCGTTTTTATAATCCCTAAAAGTCGTAAGCGAAGTGAGCGCGTAATCACTAAATCTATATTCGGCTTGAGCGATGCTTCGTAGTTTTTGGCATTTTCCTTGCCTTCTATGCCGTTAGCATAACGCGTTCTATCGGTCGCGTTAGGCAGATTTGATCTTTGCGCACCGTTAGCTATCTTGTAATGATTTTTGAATAAGATCTACCGTGAAAAGCTCATCCGTAGGCAAAAATCTAAAAATAATTACGCCGTAAAGGGCATCTTTGTAGTCGTCGCTTTTGTTTAGATCTTTTCGTTATACATAAAACCGTTTTTCTTTTTTCGCTAAAACCTGTAAAACTAGCCAGAAATTTATCCTTTACTATTGCTCCGCCTGCACTAAAGCTAATGCCTCGCAGACTATCTTTTGCCCAGTTTTTAGCCCGATCTTAGCTTGCGGTTCGTTGGTAGGGGGCTTTGGAGACTGCATTTATCACGCCGGCGTAAGCATTTTTGCCGTAAAGCGCGCTGAGGCCCTTTTGCAGGATCTCGATACGCCTCGATATCCTCCAAAAATACGTAGTTACCGTAAAGTGCGCAAGATAGCTCACGCCGTCAAGATAGAGCCCGACGTTTGGGCTATCAAATGCGTAATCGCTCGTAACGCCGCGCATGATAAAAAGCGAAATACCTCCGCCTTGCAAAAACGATAAATCGGACGATACGCTCTAAGCCCGTTTAGATCTTTTTGTTTCTCTAAGCCGCAACTCTTTTTCGTCCAGCACGCTCACCGCAGCCCGCTACCTCGCTAGCGTTTTCATCGATCTTTGAGCCGATACGCTGACTTCTTCCAACATAACATCAGGAGCTGCTATCGCTAGCGTCGCAACCGCGCTTAAAATCAAAATTTTTCTCACTTTAGACTCCTTTTTATAATTTCTTTTACTTCAAGGATAGTATAATAGTTTTGAGATTTGATTATCAATCCAAAATTTACAAATGACGGATTTATTTTTATATTTAAAGGAAAAATTTGCGCACGGTATCCGCGAGACGTTTTTATGGATAAATTAATAGCAGCGAGAACGGCGTTTTAGCGGGTCTGGGCGTCAAAATCCGTGCCAGAAATATCGCGATAAGCGATGAAATAGCCTTCGGCGCGCTAAAATGGACGTCAAAGACGACACCAAAATAGTCGATGATTTTTATGCTTTGCAGGGTTGCTTTATAAATCCCACCCTACAAGGAGGCATCAGCCTAAGCTTTAGCGAATGACAAAAATCGAATACAAAAAGCGGACTATCCACGATTAGCTCGGTCGATCTACCAAGCTTGGATCAAGAGATTTACGGCGGCGCGCACGCGGAACAATGTATTCCTAGAAAATTCGTTTATGAGTGCAAATTTTCGGCGATCTTATCGAGCTTGGCGCAAAATAAACTCGTCTCGCAAAAACGACACCTGCGCCGTAAATAAAATTTTATTCAAATCAAATTTTGTCGCTAAATACTGACGAGCCGCTTGAAAGACTACTTTTGGAAAGTAAAATTTTAGAGCTTATTTATAACGAATTTAGCCGCCCTAAAAATGCCCAAATAAGCATGTTATACTAGACGAGGCGGACAAAAACGCGCTACAAAAAGCTAGGCAAATTTCGAGCTTAGATATCAAAAATTCGCCGTCCATAAAAAGAACTCTCAAAACAGGTGCGGCTGAACGAATTTAAGCTTAGAGTCGGCTTTAGAAGTTTGTTTGGGCAAACTCCTTACGAGATTCTTACGTGAAGAGCGAATGAAGCGAGCGCTGGCGATGCTGCCAAGGCTCGAGCTAAATATCGCCGAAAATTTCGGGATGCGATGGGCTTTAAAAATCAAAGCCACTTCAGCAAGCTTTTTCGCGATTATTACGGTACGGCACCTGAAAATTTGATGAAAAATAGAAAATATTATTATTGATTTTGCAAGGTTGTCTCAGTTGCTGTAGACGGCTCTCAAAAAGCCTGTTAAGATAATATTTCTAGTGGGATTATAACAAATTTGATATGACCACTATAAAATAAAATATGCTCAAATTAGCAGTAGTGCTTACCAAGGCATATTGTACGCCTATGCTTTGCAAATCGGAAGATTTATAAGCTTTTAACGAATGATCGTTAAAGCTTCTGAAGAAAAACTAGACGTCTGATTGACAAAAATCATTTTTGATTGATAAAGTTTCGTCTAAGCTTTTTATATTTTTCTTTTGCTCGGCCAAAGAAAAATATCGGCTCGTCTGTTAAGATCTACAGCAAACTCATTTGAGTTTGCTAAGTAAGTATTAAGATGACTATTCTATGTAGAGAGTTATTTGTTCTTAATATTTTGATAAATGATATTAAGTTCTAAGACTGTACGATGGAATTAAAAGCTGTTTTTATTAAGTTAAAGTAAATTTTGGTTTATAGGAAATTTACTTTTACTATTTGATATTTTAGTACAAAATTTAAAAATAAGATATTATTGTTTTCTGTCTGGCTCAAAGAATATTAAGTTTCTATGATTTTGCTAGATAAAAACGGTTTTTTGGAACTATCGTAAAGAGGGATATCTAGCTTTTGGAAAGGTTGATTTATCGTTTGTATAGATTCTTTCGCATTCATTTTCTAGGGCGCAAAAATATTGCAATATATCTTCAAAATCCGATTTTTAGAAAAATCGCTATTTTCAAGATATTTTTACAAGCCAAGTCTATCATATCTTTGCTAAAAGCAACTATCCTAAAATGACTATCGGAGTTAATAGTTTGAAAAAGTGAAAATTCACGGCTTCTTTTCTATTTATGCAATTCTATATGACGTTGGTCATAATGTCCTGGCTAAGAATCATTAAAATATTCGTCTCGTAAAGACCTAGTATTAGCTCGACCTTTTCTTTATGATCCGCTCTTTGAGAATCAAGATAGGATATAATTATATTGGTGTCTAAAAAGACTTTCACGACCTAGGAGCCTTTGTTTTTCTCATGTCCTCTACGGTCATATCTTTAAAAGCTCCGCTTTGAGAGCCTGCAAAACCTCATAAGTAGTCCTTTATCGGCTTGTAAGGTTTTCTCATCGGTATTTGCCTGGGAAAGAGGCCACTTTTTCGAGAGAGATTAGCTTTGCCATGTCTATAAGGTCTATTCTATTGCTTGAATTTTCGAGATGAAAAAAACTTGCGTAGCATTTTTATCCTTTTTGCTTTTTATCATTATAGCATAATATGTATAAAAGCCTACTCATACAACGTATCCACCGTCTCGCGTCCGCTGTCTGACATCAACTTGGCGTATCTTAGAGTATGATTGATGTCCCGAGTGGTTCATTAGCTTTTTATCGTTAGTATCGGAGTACCTTTTATAGCAAAGATGCGAAGCGAACGTATGTCTAAGGGTATGAATAACTACTCTATTAGTTGCGTCGCTTATATCTAAATTTCGATTAAAAAGCTTATTTAATAACGGTCGCAAGACGTTTTGGATAGTGGCTTTTGGGTTTATTTACTAAAAAGTCGTTCAGGGGATAGGGCGGTATAATTTGATTGATCATTTCTAACGCCCTTTTGCTTCAAAAACCCGGTATAAGTGCTCTTTGTTTTAAAATCGCTTATGGTGACCGACTTGGTAGATAGCGCTAAATCCTTTTTCTTGATATTTAAAATTCTTCTAATCTAGCTCCCGTGCACATAAAGCAAAGCTCAACAAACAGCTCTAGGGCAAAAGTCTTTCTTGCCCGCTACTTCTTTGCGTAAAAAGTTCTATCTCGATAAGCTCTAAAAATCTCTCTCGTTGTTTGGTTTTTAGCTCTATTTTGTACGGGCTAATATGATCGATAAGATCATTTTTATAGCGTGATTAAAAATCGTCCTAACTATACCCATTATGGCATTTATGCGAGATTGCGATAATTTACGTTTGGTTTTAGGAGAGATGATTTGAGAGATATCCTTATGGTGCTCGCTTATCGTCTCAAGTGTTATCTGCGTCGTGGCTAGACTCCCTAACTTATCCTTATGGTAAATTCATAATCTCGCCTTTGCTCTTTTATATTGACGGCGTTGTCTCGGTTCTTTTTCTAGTTTATAGCTGAAAAAGGTGTCTGCGATCTCATCACTCGAAGCGAGCTTTTGTTATTCTTGGCAGCTATTTTCTTGATATGCTATCTGGCACCGCCGTTTCTTTGTTTGGCGTCGAATTCTTTTCTTTTTGTTATATGCGTAGGTTATATTTACACCTTCGGATTTTGATCCAATTTTAATGTTGGCCTTTTTACCCTCAAGCGTAACTCTCATATAAAACCACGTCTCCGTTGGCTAGATTATTAAAAGAGTAATCCCGGATATTTATTGACTCCGAATGATGAGTTGTAATTTTTAAGTTTTCCTGCCATAATACCCCCTAAATTTGTTCCCTATTTGTTCCCTGTAAATTTGTAAAAATACATGATATTCTAGTGTAACTTAGAATATGATTAGCTTATAAAATAGCGTATTTTAGGGATTTATAGAGTATTTTGGAGTGTTTAAGAATTATATATTTTTGAACCCAGCATCCGGAGCCATTTGTCTTTAAAAATTCTTTAAAACCCTGATTTTTCGATGTTTCAAGAGCTTAAGTTTTCTTATGTTATTTTCCCTTTGTTTCCCTCAGTTTTATTTAATATTCTAAAATTACTTCTATTTCGCTCTAATGTGTTTTTGATGTATATTATTTTTGACTTTAAAGCTTTTTAGCTACAAAGCAGTTTCTTATTTCTGTATACGTTATGATCATTTTTTAAAAATTACCGCAATTAAAATAGCTACATTAAACACAAGACAAATAAAAATTAGGTTGTAAATATACTGCAACTGTCTTGGATCTAAAGATATCTCACGGTTTTAAAGATAAATCTTTTTATATGTAAAAATAATTATAATTGATAACATTATTTGTGTGAAAGGAGTTGCTGTGAGTAGCCATGATAAATCAAATCGGCGCGTCATCTGAAATTGATGAAAACGCCCAGCTTATTGATAAGTGATATTTTTGGATGGCAAAACATCAATATTGCAGTGGATAGAACAAAATATACAAGACGGCAAATTAAGTATAGAAAAACAATATGATATGCCAGATAAAAATGACTATTATTTATCTAAGAGTGAGCTAAGAGAATTAAAATTTGTTCCAGGAGCGTTAGAAACTATAGGAAGTGGTTGGAATAGTGATGAAGGTAGAGGAAGTGGGTCTGCTAAAATCATTGTTATGATTAGAGATATTCACGTAATTTTTCGTCTAAAGAAAATATAGATGACCGTATGCTAGAAGTTAGTTTTGGCAAATTTCTATAAATTTTTACTAACACAAAGCGCTTGCGTATATGGCTATGATTTTGTGGAGATGATTTCAAAAGACGATGAGCTGTATTCAACTGCACTAAGAGTCGGTGTGTTTTTTATGAAAAGAGCTGTGCACAAAGAACCGATCACGTTTGGCATATGTACTACATGGTATTATGAGTTTGAAGAGATGGACTATTTGCTGTATGTACCCTTGGATTGGCGGATGATTTTTTCTATATATACAACATGTTCATTTGAGATGAAACACGATAGTGTATTTAAAATGGCAAAACTAACTGACGGATATGGTAGATTGAATTACTTAAAGGGTCTTGATGCTACCAATGACGAGATAAAACTTGGATGATCTATCATGGCTATAAAATGTAGTTTGGGTTGTGAATTTACTGCTTTATATTTGTGCAAGCAGAGGAGATTTGTTGTCTCACATAAAAAGGGTGGAATGATGATCTATATGATTGCGCAGGTGATATTATATGCGGGTTGATAGATGATCATAAAAATAAGATCTTTGAGTATGTGGACGCAAAGGAAGTAGTGGAGCTTTTATAGAAGAGTCTTTAAAGCAAAATATGAATATAGATACATTAGTAAAGCTCTGCGATATTTTTATTTTATAAAGACGATTGGGAAGAAATTGGATGGAGTAAAGAGACAAAGGTGAGTTGATTGATCAAATTCAAATATCGCTTACAATAAAAATTATGATTGGGAAGGACTGAGTAAAGAAAAAATATATCCAACTACAAAGCAAGAAATATAGCAAAAGCTTTAAATATAGATATTTGGAATGATTTATTTAACTATGCGATGCAAAATGATAATTTCATGGATTGGTATTCGTTGGCTCAAACGGATAATATTGATGAGCTTAGAATGGTTTGCGCGCTTGCAGAAAAAGTATTGGATATTGAAAGCATATCTACCGGTATTGCTGATGAGCTAGGTTTTAACGGAGAAATTTTGGAAAACATAACGATCTATCTATTATTTTGCAAAAATGAGAGAATTTTAATCAAATTATTAGCGTAAAACTAGTGCAAGCCGGTTTAAACTGTCCTGTGACTAGCACTAGAAACATGGCATTGAGTGCTGTTTTGTCGTCTAGTGATATTCCGCATGAAATTATCCAAACAATAACCCGAAACAGAGATATGGAGCCAAATAAAGGATTCTTTGAGTATTATAATATGATTTTGAATATTGTAAAAATGAAAATTTATTGACGGGCATACTAAAACATGTAATATATTAAAAAGATAACAATATGCGGTGTCAAATAAAAATACCGTTAATTTCAGAAGATTAACTTATTGATGATAGTAATTTAAAAACTACTAAACGCTTTAGATGATTTGAAAATGAATATTTTTAAAAATTATTGTATTAAAGTGGTGGGTTCACCAGGACTCGAACCTGGGACCATCCGGTTATGAGCCGGATGCTCTAACCAACTGAGCTATGAACCCACTGAGTTGAAAGAAAATCGTATTATACAAGAAAAGCTTATCTAAATATAAAAACAGCCTTTTTATGTGGTGCTATAAAACGAACAAACTTAAGAAAAAGCCCTAAAATAGAGCTTATGAATGATATAATTTTTAATGCAGCTCTACTCTTTTGCAGCGTTTGCGTCTCTCAATCTTTCACTTTAACCCATTTGTTTGGCTCGAGAAATTTTATAAGTTTTCAAAGGAGTTCTGATCTTATTTAGTGTCGCAGTTGGCAAGTCTTCGTAGCTTTTTATCGCTTCATATCTTGGATCGATCTTTGTAACTGGCACAGCCAAAGTTTCTCATCCATGCACGCTTCATCTTCCATTACCAAAACGCCTATCAACGGCAAGGGATTACGCTGCCAGCTTGGAGAGGATACTCGTTTAGCACCAAAATATCAGCTGGTCGCCGTCAGCTGCAAGTGTGTTTGGCACAAAGCCGTAGTTTGCTGGGTAGAACATCGCTGAGAAAGCACGCGATCAACTACGACTGCACCGCTATCTTTGTCGATCTCGTATGTCTATATTTGAGCCATAAGGTATTTCGATTACGGCATTGATTTTGTCTGGGTTTGAGCCATTTGATCTTTGAAACGTCCATATATTCGTCCTTTTTATTAGAGTACCTCGTGATTTTAGTATTTTTGCATTAAATATGCGTGAAAAGTGAACTACTTTTATAACCTCTACGCTATCTACATCGATCTTCGTTTTTGTAAGGTCTTTATCCACTCGCCTATTATCCTTGAAAAGTGTATCTTCGTTGGCTGTTACATTGCCCCATTTTTGTCGCCTATCTCAGACAACGATGACATCGCCATTTTTATCAACACGTTCATACTTATCTGATTTGATGTGTGACTTTATCTCGCCCTCAAGCACGACTTTGGCAGCTCGTCATTTAGTTTTAATGCCTCTTTTACGCTTATCGTCTCGCTTGATGATGTTTTGATGCAAAAAGCCTCCAGCCATTGCGATGCTAGCAGCTAGTGAAGCGATGATGATTTTCATTTTTATCCTTTTAAAATTGGTTGTAGTAATCTAAAAAGGATATTACATTTTTGGTGTTAATAAATGGTCAGTTTTAAAAACCTGCACCTTTTGATGCAAGGTCTGTAATTTATATAAGTTTAGCTAGTAAAATTTGATGTCAGCTACGATCTCGTCTATGCCACGCTCGCCATTTACTACATGAAGTAGCTCTTTTTCGCTGTGTATTTGCGGATAGGTTTGATCGGATCAAGATAGACCTTCATGCGGTTGTTAAAGACTCGTTGTTGTCATCAGCGCCTCTTGCACGGCCAAGCACTCTAGCTCTTGCTACATCTTCGCTAACATCTACTTCGATGACACCTTTTAGAGAGAGTTTTCGTCTTGCTCGCTTAAAACCTTGTCAAGCTCAGTCATTTGCTCAACGCTTCTTGGGTAGCCGTCGATTATGATGTTTGATTTATTTGAGCTTTTGATGGCAGAGACGATCGCATTTACGACAACGTCAAGCGGGACTATTTTCCTCTTTGAGATAAAGCCGTCTATAAGCTTTCCAAGCTCACTACCGCTAGCTACTTCAGCTCTTAAAAGATCACCAGTTGAAAAAGTGTACAAAGTACTTCATCATGCTGTGCGATGAGTGATGCGTCTGTTGCTTTGCTGACGCCTGGAGCGCCGATGATTAAAAAAATACTTTTCATTCTCCCTTTTTATATTTTTTGAGCGCCTTTTGAATGAGTTTGAAATATTCACCCTGCAAAGCAGACTATATGTTCAGCTTTGGGATGAAATTTTCTGCACAACATCAAATTCATCTCAAAAATTTAATCTTTACAAAATAACTCACTAGACATCTAAAAAGTCTCAAATTTATTGCAGTACTTTAAGCCTTTTTGCTCTTTTTCTCTTATCCTCAGTCCCTAGCTCCCTAGCTGTTCGTTGCTAGCGTAGCTTGGTGCCTTGTGAGTGGGCACTGAGCACGCTGTGTTTTAGGGAAGGCATGACGTCACGGATCGAGCCTGCTTTATTTACAAGCATATTTAGCCTGTCAAAGCCGATCGCGATACCGCCATGTGGAGGCGCACCAAATGTCAAAAGCATCAAGCAAGAAACCATTCTCACGCTGCTCGGCTTCATCTATGCCAAGAAGCTTAAAGACTTTTTGTTGGATATCATTTTGTGGGATTACTTATACTTCCGCCGCCAAGCTCAAAGCCGTTTAGCACGACGTCGTGAGCGATAGAGAGGATGTCTTCAGATCAGGCTCATCATATTTTTGGCATAGTAAATGGATGGTGCATAGCTGAGTAGCTGCCATCGTCATTTTGCTCAAACATTGGGAAGTCAAGCACCCATAAGAACTCAAGTCTGTCTTGATCGATGATGCCCATTTGCTCTGCTAGGAAAAATTAAATCTTCCCATATAATCAAGCACGATCTTTTTCTTGCCAGCACCAAAGAATACTACGTCACCAACCTTTAGCTCACATCTTGAGACGATCTCGTCAAGATCGCTTTTGCTCGAAAAGACTACAAAGTGGGCCTTTTAAGCCATCTTCTTTCATCTGGAGTATCCCAAGACCTTGAGCGCCATCTCACGTGCAATTCTTCAAATCTATTCATCTCGCGCTTACTAAAAGATATTGTCGCCATTTGGCACTTTTAGCGCTTTTAGTGCGTTTTTCTTCTTATCTTTTTGCGATACCACTGAAAATTTCATTGGCATCGCTCGAAAATATCGATAACATCGATCATTTTTTAGATCATATCTAAGGTCTGGCTTGTCTGAGCCGTAAGTCTCAGTCGCCTCTTTGTAGCTCATGCGTCTAAAAGCAGCGTTTTGATATCGTGTCCGCAGGCTAAAGATATCTTTTTAGCATCGTCTCAGCCATATTTATGATATCTTCTTGCTCGACAAAGCTCATTTCGATATCTAGTTGGAGTAGATTCTGGTTGGCGATCAGCCCTTGAAGTCCTCGTCACGGAAGCATTTTGCTATCTGAAAATACTTATCAAAGCCAGAGCACGTCAAAAAGTTGTTTAAATAGCTGTGGGCTTTGTGGTGAGTGCATAAAACTGCCTGGATACACGCGGCTTGGCACTAGGTAGTCTCTTGCGCCTTCTGGAGTTGCACGTGTTGCACTGGGTTTCAAAACTCGATAAAGCCCGATTTTATCTAGAGCTGTTTCTGGCTGCGATTGCTCGCGCGAGACGCATTTTAAAGATATTTTGCAAGCGCTCGCTTCTAAGATCTAAAAAGCGGTATTTTTAGCCTGATGTCCTCATTTACGCTCTCATCGCCTATCATAAATGGCAACGCCTCGCTTGGGTTTTCGATGATGAGCTCGCTTACTATCACTCTATCTCGCCTGTTTTTAGCTTTGGATTGGTGCAGTCCTTCGCCTCTAGCTCTTACTTTTTCCTTTTTGCTTTTAGACATATTCATCTTCTTACTTTTGCAGCCACGTCGTGTGCTTCTTTGCTGTCATCGGGTCACAAACTAATTGTATAAGCTCGCTAACGTCTCTTAAGTCGATGAAAACAACGCCACCGTGGTCTCTATATGTGTTTGCCCAGCCACAAAGTATTACTTCTTTGCCGATATCAGCTTTGCTAAGATCGGTACAATAATGACTTCGCATAAAATGCTCCTTTTACAATGTTTTTAGGCGAATTATAATCGCTTTTTCTCTTTTGAAAAGCTTTGTTAAAATAAAATATGTTACAATCATTTCTATGAAAAATGAACAAAAATTTAATACCACAAACGCCAAAAAGTGGGACTTATCGCCAAAAGATTATCCATTATTTAAGCAGGGATTTAGCAGAAGCTAGAAATAAATTTCTAAAAAGTATAACGCAGAAAATTTTCAGCTGAAAAAGCTGCTAAAACAGGTAGAAAAAGTGGCTTTGAGCTGATAAAACTAGCCAAAGAGTGCGACCCTTCTTATCACGCTTGGCGGAGATGGCACGATCATATCAACTTGCAGAAAGCTAGCTCATCATCTCGCCGCTAATGCTCGGCATACACGCCGGCAGGCTGGGCTTTTTGACAGATATCACGATAAATGAGAGTGAGAAGTTTTTAAAGACTTTTTGATGATAATTTGAGGTAGAAACGCCTTTTATGCTTGATGTTACGCTTCACAAAAATGATGGCAAAACAGAGCAAAAGATAGCATTTAACGACGCAGTCATCGTTAGTAAAAATGGCGGCTCGATGACGCATATAGAAATCACTTTTTAAATGAAAAAGTATTTTAACTCATACTTTGGTGACGGCGTCATGGTGGCAACTCCAGCAGGCACAACAGCTTATAATATGAGTGCAAATGGTCCCGATTATGCTATCCGCTAAGCGAGGTCTTTGCGCTACTCCCATCTGTTCGCACTCGACTCACGCAGCGTCAGTCGTGCTTACCAAAAATCACACGGTTCGTTAGAACAAAAAGCGACGCCATTTTAGTAATAGACGGTCAAGACCGCTTTGATATGAGTAGATTTCAGCCGTCAGCATGAGCCTCAGCGAGAAAAAGCTAGGCTGATACGCCATATTGGCAGGGATTATTTTCACATTAAAAGAGAAACTTCACTGCGGTTATAATGATTGATCGAATTTTTGATTAAGGATTATCTAAATTTCTACAAAAATGTCGAGCTAAATTTCAAAAGAGGGTCTTAGCGTCTTTACGGGCGTTAGCGGCGCTGGTAAGTCGGTGCTGATGAGCGCTATAATGGCTGTTTTTGGGCTAAAAGATAGCGAAGCAAGGCTAATAAGAGCTCGACGTGGAGCATACGTGAGCTGATGAGTTTGGCATAGAAAAACGAAAGAGGTCAATATTTTCAAGCTTTTAAAAGATAAGAGCACGAGGTATTTTATAAACCAACAAGCCATCTCAAAGAGAATTGGCCCAAGTGGCGCGCGAGCACATCAAATATCTCTCGGCAAAAAGAGGCAAATGGGTGAAAATGAGAGAGCCTGAAATTGCTTTGATGAGGCTTTGAAAATTTTCAAAAATGAGAAATTTAAAGAGACAAAGCAAGGAATTTGAAGAGGTGTTTTTGATTTTCTAAAATTCTCAAAGAGCTAGCCACTATAAAAGAGGAAGAGGTCGAGGAGCTAAAAGGAGCTTGCTAGCTTTGAGATCGAGAAGATAGAAGTGTTGGGCCTAAAAGGCGAGTTTGAAGAGCTTATGGAGACTAGGCTTAGTAAAAAGGGATAAGATAAATGAGGCGTGGGCTAGAGCTGAGCGGATATTTGAGCTAGAGCACAGCGTAAATGAAGCGCTAAGTATCAGTGACCTTGATAGTGGCTTTTTGAAGATGCGATGAATGAGCCAAGGTTTGTAAGAGATAGCCTAAATATGGAGGGAGCTTGATGATATCGACGTGGAAGAGCGTGCTTGATAGGATAGAAGCGCTAAATGCCGTATTAGGCGCTACGGCAGCGAGGAGGAGGAGCTTTCGAAGCGCTTGATAAAAAGGAAAAAGAGCTAGCTAGATATACATTAAGCTTTGAAAAGAGCGAGCGGAAAGATTTCGAAATTTTGTAAGCAAAAGGAGCAAATGAGCTAGCCAGCACTTTAAGCAGGGCAAAAGGGCGTCGATAAAAGAGCTTGAGGCGATGATAAATTATACCTAAAAAGGCTTATATGCAGATATCACGCTGGGATCGAGGTAGAAAGCGATATTTTAGGCGCTGATGAAAGTGTTTAAGTAAACGACCTCGCTTATTGAAAGCTCAGGCGGCTAAACCATAAGGCTGGCCTTTATAGCCGCTTCTAGTGAGATGCACAAAAACTGGCGGTGACGTGCAATTTTAGACGAGATAGATGCACGTGTTAAGTGGAAAAGAGGCGATGGAAGCATCCGCAAATGTCTTAGTAGCTTTTGCATTCTATCAGTCTGCATTTACTCACCTGCCGTCAAAGCTCATGCACGCCTTTTGGTGGAGCGTGAGCGAGAGTTCGGTCGTAGAGAGCTTGATAAAGAGGGAGCGAGTCGATGAGCTGCACGTATGATAAGCGGCGAGCAATATAGCGAAGAGAGAGATAAATTTCAAAAAGGGACTTTTAAAACAGCTGAAATTTTAAGTTTCATAGCTCTGTGATTAGTTTTGTTTGATAGAATCGCACTATTTATACTTTACTTGGACATGGATAGAATCTAGTAGTTGATGATAACAAAGCACTATGCAAAGCTAATCGTCATGCAAATGGAAAAAAGAGCATCGATGAGATGGCTATCGACGTAGCGTACGACTGCCGAAGCTCAGATGCTTATAAGCGAGCATGGCAAAAGAGTATTTTATGACTCTTTTGGTTTACTTACCTGACGCACCAAACGGCGAGATCGTCGACTACGTGCTTGCCCAGGGCTTTCAGCTATCGTTTCTAACAGGTAGCATTGACGATCAAAGCAAGAAAGGTACATAAACAAAGATATCGTTGACTACGTCTATAAAGGCAACATGGATGATATCAACGGCATATTTCAAATGATAAATAGGCTTAGCAAAAATAGACAATACAAGGTCCTTGTCGTGGAGGACTCACTACCATGTAGAAATATGATAAAAAGTGCTAACAAGCCTTCAGTTTAGGGATGCTAGCAGCAGCTCACGGCGAAGAGGCGATGAACTGTGCCGACCATCCAGATATGAAATTGATAATAACAGACTACGAGAATGCCCGTTAAAAGACGGCCTCGGAAGTTTTAAAAGAGGTCAGAAAAGAGAAGGACAAAACCAACTTAGCGTTATCGTCGCGGCCTCGCCTTAGTGAAAAACGGACGCTTCGATGTTTTTAAAAATGGTGCGACTGACTTCATAGCAAAGCCATTTTTCTAAAGAGGGCTCCATCTGCCGCGTAAATAACTCTATCGAGGCGATGGAAAACATAAATAAGATAACCATTACCGCAAACCGCGACTTTTTGACTGGCGTTTATAACGAAGATGTTCTGACAATGATATAGAAGAGTATATAAAGTGGCTGAAGAGATCGACGAGCCTTACGCTTTTGCGATGCTTGATATCGATCACTTTTAAAAGATAAATGATCATACGGACATGATGGTGGCGACAAGATACTAAAGTCACTTGCGAAGATGCTAACTGACAATACAAAAGGAAGCGACGTTATCGCGAGATTTGGCGGCGAGGATTACTGTAGTTGTGTTAAAAAGATCACCAAAGAAGAGGCGATCAAGTTTTTGTAAATTTGGGCAAAAGTTGCTGAAAATGTGGTCATGATAAAGGATAAACCAGTAAGAGTTACTGTATCTATCGGTGTATCTTTTGGTAAAGGACACTGTGAGATGAGACGATATGCTAGAGGCCTGCGATCGGCGCTCTACGTCGCTAAAGAAAATGGTAGAAATAGGTAGAAATAGCTTTATGATTATAGATGCGCATTGCCATTTGGATAGTAAAGTTTATATGATTTTGACTTGACAAATCGTTCATCTGAAGCTAGAGTAGAACTAAAAGGCTTTATTATATCCTAGAGCTGATATTAATGATTTACCAAAAGCGGCTAAAATAGCGCACGATGACATTTTCTTTGCCGTTGGGGTTCATCCATATGATAAAAGAGAAGGTACGATATTGAAACTTTAAGAAAATTGCAAAAAGATAGAAAAAGTGCGTGGCTATCGGTGAATGTGGGCTTGACTACTACCACTTGCCAAAAAGATGAAGAAGAAAAGACAAGAGAAAAGCAAGATCAAAAACGTGCTTTTAGCTCAACAGTTTGGCTGTTGAGTTAAACAAACCCGTTATCCTCCACATCAGAGAGGCTAATGAGGACTCTTTTAACATTTTAAAAGGTATGCGCCAAAAGCTTGAAGCTGGAGCGGTTTTGCGTGTTATAATGCTTCGCCGACTTCTTTAGAGCTTTATGGGTTGAGGAATACACTTTGGCATAGGTGGTGTTTTGTTGACATTTAAAACGCTAAGAATTTCAGTTGAAATTCTGCAAAAATTCGCGATTTCAGATAGGGTATTAATAGAGACTGACGCCCCTTATCTCACGCCAGAGACCAAATCGTGGCAGAGAAATGAGCCAGCATTTACAAAATTTGTTGCTAAAAAGATAGCTGAGTACCCAAACCTTGAGATTGGAAGTGGTTTGTAAAGAAACTTCAAATAATGCCAAAAAGGTGTGCTAAGTGCTTTGCTTGAGTGGGCATTGCACTTGCCTAAGATGCTAATGCGTCATTGAGGCTTTTGACACGAGGATAGAGATAAGCAATGCTTAAGATATTTTTAATGTTTGCATGTAGCACCTTGCTACTAGCAAATGCCCTAGAAGAGCTCTTACGACACTCAGGTTAGTACTAAAAGAGCTGAGACATTGACGCTAGCTTTATGAAGACTCTCACTGTGCAAAAGATGAGGCAAAGGCATCCAAGAGCTCACAGGTTAGAACATTTACAGATGCCCTAAAAACGGCTATGTATATACCAATGGTAAAGAGCGGATCAAAAATCAGGCGTGCCTGGTCGTTTTTCTACCTAGCGATGATCGAGTCTGGCTTTCAAATCACAGTATCAATGCAAAAGCTACTGGTATGTGGCAGTTTATGGAGCAAACAGCGAAGCTTCACGGCCTAAAAAGTGAGGTCAATACGTTGATGAGAGAAAAAGACCCAGTTGAGTCAACTATCGCAGCTACAAACTATCTAAGATCACTTAAAAATCAATTTGGCAAAGTGGTACTTGGCCGCAATGGCATGCATAACTGTGGCGACGGCGCGTTAAGAAAAAAGCTATACAAAAAGCTGGCACAGACGATCTTGTCACACTTCTTTGACTCTGAGAAAAAGTATCTTCCAGCTGAGACTAGAAATTTCATACTCAAAATTTTTAAGGCAGCATATATCGCAAAAGATGCGGACTTTTTGATCTCAAAGAGTCGTCTTTACGTAAATATCGATGGCGGCCTTAAACTTACAAAAGGTAAAAGTGCCCAGGCGGTACAAATTTAGCTCAAATAGGCGATAGCATCGGTCTTAACACAAAAAGATGAAGCAAAACAACCCACATTTAAGATTGTATTTACTCCGCCAACGCTAAAAGACTACTACGTTTACATTCCTGAGAATAAAAAGCAGCTTTTCTCTGAAAATTTACAAACCATTTAATGGCAAAAACAACTTCTATGCCTACACAGTTAAAAAGGGTGAGACGCTACTTTCTATCTCTAAAACGGGCGTGAGCCACGGAGCGATCAAGGACTACAACGAGCTTAGCACAAATGCTGTAGCTACGACCGAAAAGCTATCATTCCATTTTCTACTCAAAACAAGTCGCAAAACTATGAGTGCAAACAGGCGACACGATCGCATCTTTGTCTAAGAAAGTGGTATAAGTGAAAAAGATCTAAAAGATGACAGAGTTCTTTTGGCTAGTTCAAATTTAAAATGTACGGAGCAAGTATTGTCATACCGTAGAGCCTAAATTTCATTTCTATCTAGCTAAGTTTTATACTTCTAATCACTGGCTGTTCTTGGGGTGGGGGCTCCATTGCTCCAAGCGCCCAACCAACGTCAAAGGCAACAATTCAGCCTCAGTCCAAAAAGCGACGATGAGGCCTTACAGATAAACGGCAAAACCTACTATCCAACCGTCGTTGTGCAGCGTCGGTGACAAGGCGAGTGCACTGCAAGCTGAGTCCATGGAATTTTCCATGGCAAAACAACCTCAAACGGCGAAATACTAATATGTACAACTGCGGCCGCGCACTACCTTGCCTATGAATACGATCCTATAAAGTTACGATTAGAAATCAGCGTCATCGTGCGCATAAATCGAATGGGCCATTTTGGCTGATAGGGTGCTTGACCTTTCAAAAGCGGCTGCGGTGAAGCTTGAGTGTGTCGGCACTGGAACGGCCCCTGTTAGCATGGAGGTCATCGGCTTTAACGAGGGATGTAAATGTAGTTGCTAGTGCGCAAACAAAGCCAACAAAGTACTGGCATAGGGGTGCCAAACCCAGTCTCGCCGACAGCCCCAACTGGTGCATCGTCATCTCATCAGAGCAGCTGAGGTCGTGGGCGGAGATTATGGTGCAGATAGGCTCGTTTAAAAACCCAGGAGCAAACAGATATCGAAAGAGCATCAAAGCATAGATGGCTCGAAGTCGGTGGTTAGGACATTTTACAATCAGATGGCTCGATCATTTATAGATATTTTTTACATGGCTTTAGAAGCGAGGACGAGGCTAGGGATGACCCTTGACGCAGTAAAGTGTCAAGAGGCGCATTTATAGTAAGAGCTAGGACGTGAGAGGAGAATTACAGAACTAACTAGAGACACAAAAGAGACGTATTTCGATGAAACTTCAGATTACGGCTCTGGGACTGCAAGGATAAGCACAGGCATAGGGTTTTTGACCATATGCTTGAAGCTTTTACACAGCACTCTTTGCTTGATCTTGAAATTCATGCAAGGGCGATACGCATGTCGATTTTCACCACAGCGTCGAGGATGTCGGCATAGTTTTGGGACAGCTTTTAAAAGAGAGCTTTGTATCCACTAAGTGGTGTTGAGGAGTTTGGCGAGGCGAGCGTTGTTACTGGATGGGGCGGCTGTTTTGCGCGCTAGATCTTAGCAATAGAGCCTACCTCGTATATGAAAATTACTAATGAAAATGCCAAAGTTGGCGAGTTTGATACTGAGCTTGTGGAGGGAGTTTTTAGGGCGGTTGCTGTAAATTCACGTGTCACGCTTCATCTAAACATCAAATTCGTGGCAAAACACTCACCACATCATCAGAAGCAACGTTTTAAATCATTTGCTGTACGCACTTCAGAGCGCTTGCTAAAAATGCAAGGATCGGCACTCCAAGCTACAAAAGGGTCTTTTATGATAGAGAGTTATATTTTTGAGACGTTGATGGGTGCCTCACTGACTGGCGAGATCATCTATAACGCAAATGGCGAAGAGCTATTTTTGACGTAAAAGATGGCTACGCGATAGAGAGCTGGCTAAAAGCTTGGCAGTAGTGGCATACTGGTAGAAAGTCAGCTATCGTTGAGCGAAGGCTGAGGATCTAAAGATAAATCCACGTCTACCAAGGCGTCGGCGTCGTGCGGTGCGAGCGGATACTAAAGTGAAGGGCGGCTTTAAAACGCTGCGGCCCATCGGCGATGACTACAGCGACTATAAGATATTTAGACGCAGTTGCATGGGTTTAAGTCAAAAGATGCGATAAAAGAGCTTGACGTGAAGACAAAGCTAAACGCATAAAGGTGGCAATGGTGCAATCAGGAGATGATCGAGCTGATCGGCAAAATCAGAGTATATCGAGTGGTGGTCGAAGCGTTGGTTGTAAAATCCTACTACTTCGTCGTGGCTATTTTTGAGTGTCGTGATGATATTTTAGCGGCTCAAGACCCATATCTACGCAAATGAACTAAAGATAGACACTAAAGATATCAAATATGCAGATAAATGACGTGGTTGATTATGAGATCGTTCGACTAAAAATAAGCGGAGATTTACGAGGCTGACAGGCTAAATAGATATAAGTAACGATGAGATTCTTAGACTTTAAAAGCGAAGTACGAGAGAGGTGAGGCACTCTAAGCTCAGACAAGAGCGATCTCGCAAAATGACGAGATAATATTTCATATGCAAACTACGAAAACAACGATAGTTTAAGGTTTATAAAGCGACGAAGTGATATATGGCACGAAAGACAAAGATAGTAAGATCAAGGCAATTCACAGTCACTAGAAACGGCGATAGGGTGCTAGCGAGCGGAAGCTACGATCTTGATACAAACGCAGATAAAGGGTTAGGGGCATGGGTAGAAGAAAAGGACGATTTTTAGCGGTGGTTTTGGGCTTTACATTTTTAAAACGCAGAGCAGGTTGAGATCACTTCAAATGATTTTTGCTTGACGAGAATCAAGCAGATCAGCGAATCTGTAGGCAATGTAAATATCAAAAAGGCTCATACGACGAGCCAGCAAAATAAGTGGTGGTCGCACTTTGACAAAAGCGCCAACCGGTAAAATCACGCAGCCACAGGCAAACGCTAGGGCTAAAGTACCATGAAGACACAAAGCACTACGAAGGCAAGGCGATACGCTCATTTATGAGCTGCAAAAGCAGACCCACACAGAACTGGCAATGGCTATTTTGCATGAAGTGGAGACTGATAAAAATGTCTCTGGCGAAAAAGATCGTTGTCAATCGAAAAAGATGGCACATATAGCGTAAATAGCGACGAGAAAAGCCAGTTGGTTATCTTTCAGATCGAGGATAAAAACCAGTGATAAGAGCCTCGAGCGCCACATTTATCACTTCAAGCCCAAGCATAAAAAGAGGCTCCAAGCTTTGTGACAAGCGAGGTGGTCTTTTGGATGGTCAAATGTGTAAAAGTAGCCTCATAAACGCACTTGTCAATCAAAAATGTAGCCAAAAGCTCATCGAACTCCCTGGCAAAACGCAGCTTATACAATTCTTTTGAGGCTGAGTTTTGCGAGCAGATGAGCAAGATGAAAAAGAGAAATTTAAGCTCATCTTAGTCGATCTTTCAGGCTTTGGCTACGCAAAGAGCGAAGTCAAAGCACGATGAGTGGCGCAAAAATCAGATGAGTTTTTGAAATTTAGAAGCGACATCAGACTTTTATACACCTCATAGACGCTAGGCACTTTGACCTAGACATCGACGCGAACGTGGATACTTACTTAAAAAGCTACAGCAGCTGATCATCTTAATCTATACACAAAAAGCGACAAGCTAAATCAAAAGCCAAAAGAGTGATAATGAAATTGACCCAAGCGGGCATTTTGGTCTCGACACCCTAACAAAAGCGGCATCGACAAGGCACGAGAAGCTATTATAAACCACGCCTTGGCAGGTAAAATGCAAACCATAAGCGATAGACGTGTGCGTTCTGAAGGATTTTTATCGGTCGCATACTCTTACGAGATCGCAAGCACGCAGTTTGGCTTCTTGCCGCCGCTTATTGGCACATTTTTACCTATATGATCTTAGAGTATTCAAGAAGCAAAAGCACTATGATGAGTTTAAGCTCGTGGTATTTCGGTGCGTTTTTGGTCTTTCGCAGAGCAAATTCACGGCTGTCTCTTCTCAACCATCATCGCATTTTTACTCTTTTTACAACTTCGTTCTAGACTGGCTCTATACGACGATGAAGTGCAGGAAACGCCTGCTTATCATCTTTGTAGCCTCTGGATACGTGCTAACTTTTCTTATAAAACAACCTCTTTGCATACGTTTTAAATGAGCCAACGAATCTTTAGGCTCAGAGTATATGTTCTTCATAGCATTTGAAAAGTATCCTTGCTATCGTGCTTTTTGAGATAAAGTGCTATGAGGATGTATCGTGGCGTGGTCGCGCTCTTTTGGATCATGCTTGGGGCGAATTTATCACCTAAGCATAAACTCAAACACCTACTACAACGAGATCGCCGAGCAAAATGCTATCAAACCATCACATACCGCCAGTTAGAGGCATCATCTTTGACGCGCATGATCGTCCCTATGGCGGTCGATCGCCTCGCTTGATCTCACGTAAAAGCCACATCTGAGTGCTAGCAAAAAGGTGGCAAATTTAGAGGACGAGCTATCATACATCGGCTCACTTTTAGCGATCTAAACGTCACAAAACTAAAATGAGTACATCAAAAACGACCCAGCCTACAACCAAGACTTCATAAACGTGGTTGAATTTTGTTGATTACGATACGGTGCCATTTTTGCGCCGCCTCTTTACGTGAATAGAGATCAGGCCAGCTTCAAAAGGCACTATCCATACAATGACCCAGCCTCTCACATCATCGGCTACGTCGGCAGGGGCAAACCAAAGATATGGATAACGACCCATTAACAGCTATAAACTACATCGGCAGAAGCGGAGTCGAGCGCTTTACAACCCTATCTTGCAAGAATTCAGGGCTTTAAAAGATCAAGGTAAATGCGCTAAATGAGAGATCGAGCAGGTGAATGTAGCAAGCGCCGCGAAAGCCAAAATATCAAGCTCGCAGTCGATCTCGAGCTACAGCAGTTCGTAGCTGATGTCTTTGGCAAGGACGCAGGCAGCGTCATCGTTATGATCTAAAAGATGGCGCTATCATCGCTGCTGGAAGCCTGTCGAGTACGATCTAAACCCATTTGTGCTTGGTATCAGTCAGGCTGGAGTGGGAGGAGCTCGTTGAAAACGTGACCACCCATTTACAAATAAAGCTGATAAACGGCCTCTATCCGCCAGGGTCAGTCGTGGGCATGCGCTAGCATTTTTGGATAATGGCATGAGTAAATACGATAGCTGTAGCGGTTCGTATGAGCTTGAGGGCGGTAGTCCGCTGTTGAACTCGTACGGACATGGCAATGTCAATATGAATACGGCCATTAGAGCATGATGACTATTTTTGACAAGGGTAGCTAAAAGATAGGCATAGATGCCATTGTGCCGATACTGAGCGCATGGGCTTTTGGTAGAAAGACCGATGTGGACTTCTGCCAAAATGGAGTTTTGTAGGACGCCGCCAAGCAGGGAGTGGAAGATGAGAAAGTACGGCAAGTCGTGTTTCAAGGCGAGACGCTCATCACCCCTATCGGTCAGGAAATTCTCAGTTACGCCTATGCAGGTGGCTAAATACACGGCTGGCTCGCCACTGGGCTAAATATGACGCCGCATTTTTAAAGAGTATCGAGGGCGAAAAAGGTTGATTTTACCCCGACAGATGATGCTTTTACGCCGTTTGAGAAGTCGCAGCTACTCGCCAAAATGACGATGTGATGCGAGGTGGCAAATCACCCAAGAGGCACGGCAAATAGGCACTTTTACAGGAAGCCTTGTAAAGGTTGCAGCAAAAGACTGGAATTGCTCAAGTCGTGGGTGGTATCTCGCAAACTGAAAAGAAGCGTATGAAAGAGGAGGATATGGCGTATTTGCAGAGGTCTCACGCGTGGATGACGACCTAGCGCCATATGGGCGAGACCCGCAATACGTCATCGATGAGTTGTCGAGCACGGCGGACAACGGCTAGAGCGCGGCAGGCTGAAAGATCTCGCAATTTATACAAACTCGTGCAGATGGGCTACATAGACCCCAAGCAAAGCGCAAAACGAGCAAGACAAAAGAAAGATAAGAAGAAATAGTCCGCACGTTTGCATTGAATTTGTAGGTTAATCACTGAATTACTGCTGGTGCGCTGGGAGTTTTCGGTTTTGGAAATTTAAGTCTTATTTTTGTTGGGTACATTAACTTTGTTGCTTGAATGGTAATTTGTAGCCCAGTGTGCCAATTTATAATTTAAAATCTTAGCTGCAGTGTGTTTTATCACTAATTTTAGAGCTGTGATATGCTCGCTTATACCTGATCGATTGAAATTTAATAATAGCTCTATGCAGTTTGGCATGTTAGTGACGTCCTTGTGTGCACCAGTCCCTTCGCGCCTTTTAAACTTCATTGTCTGGCTTTTTAAAACAGCGGGCATTTAATGGCTGTTAAACTCGCCTCACTCGCAAGGGCTGACTCAGGTGGTTTTGGGCTCATGTAGCCACTTCGCCATTAAAACAGAGCCGAAATCACTTGTTTCGCGAAAGTCTGTAACGGTTGAATTTTAAAATCTCATGGGTGCGTTGGTGCTGAGGTATACCTTGAACGTGAGAGAGTTTTTCTTCGACCTCGTCTTACAACAGCAAAGAGGCAGTTGTCAAACAGAGAATAGGACGATTACTTCCTGCTTTACCATGAAATTGTGAGCGCTCGAGGTAGGATTAACTTTCATTGTTTAGCTAGTACTCTCACAATCGGCGAAAGTCACGTAATTTAGCTACACTTGCCATAATGCACTACCACCGGTGCCATGTGATATGCTGCTAGATTTACTAAAGAAGATAAAATATGTGGTGTGTTATATAATTTGTATGTAGATAAAAGGACTTCAAAGAGGGATAAAGGAGCAGACTTCGTCTCGCTTTATGTTACCAGTGTAATTTAAGTTTTAATTGCCGTTTTAAGATTCGAGTCGATTCTCGTCAAACGAGCATGTGCCGTTTAAAGATTGTCATTTAAGATATGAGAATTTTTCCCAGCTGACGGCGCAAATGCTAGAGTACGGATGTCTTAGCCCAGCTACAAGAGCGTCTTGCTCATCTGATCAGTACTCCAGGCGACATCTCATGTCGCCTTTCTGCAGCTGGGATATCGACAAGGTCGCGGTCGCAGTGTTTTACGAGGTATCAGAGCTGTTTTGATGCCAGCTTTCTAGCAGTTGGCGATAAGCTTCTCTGGTCCGCCGGATAGGTGAAACTCTGCCTGTTAGTGTGATCTCGCTGACTCATTGCGATGTCGTGTTTGACCTTCGTGTCGGCATCGTAGATGCGTTCGCAGCGGTTAGCATCGTGATGCCAGCACCTGGACCGTCTTTGGCACGGCACCCTCTGGCGTGCAGGAAGCGCAGATGCGTGGCGTCGTCGGCATCACCTTTCGCTGGTCAGCTTGTGCTTGTCATCATCGAAATCGCCTCGGCGCGATAGCGATTGGTACTGAGCTTTTCGCTATCAGCGGGCGCACTTTTACGACGCTAAATGCGATGGTGAGCGCCCTTTCTCATCCCTTTCGCCTCGCTGCGCCGGTGAGTGCATATTGCCTTTTGCGCTTGTATCACTGATAGCCTCTATCCTTAGCATCGTCCACCGACACTGAGTCCACGCGAGGCGTTACCAAGCCGATCTGATCTTTTTATCAGCTGGCTCGATCTCATGAGACCTCTCTCTACAAACTCTTTCACCTTTTGGCCGTGACGCTGATCTTGCCCTCATGCGTGATATTTTGGCCACGACTCTCATGTTATGCCTCGGCGTGCGGCGGCGCATCTCCGCTCGCCACTCCTGCTGGCATAGTCGCTGATGATTAGCTCGAGTGCCTCTTGCCGATGTTACGTCAAGCTTGGTTTTAGGCCACCGTGCTTTTCGGCCTGCCGCAAGAGATGGCTGAGCGATCTCATTTCTGCTTGTGGGGTGTATGAGGCTGGCTCGATAAAACTCCATCCCGTCGCGCGGCGCTGGCTTCAGGTATCATGCTGCTCCGTCATTTGCTGTGGCGATGAAGATGATCTTGCTAAGATCAATGTTGCGTAGGTAGTAGTCTCGGTGTATTATTTGCTCTGGGTCTGTACTCTCAAAGTGGAAAACAGCGGTCAGGTCGCTGCCCTGTAGCTTCTGCCAGCCTTGTCGATCTCATCTCAAGACAACCGACACGGATTCATCTGCTTGGCTTCATGAGCCCTTGCACGATGCGACCCGGCATGGCGCTCATATGGGTGCGGCGTGTGGCCCTCTTAAGCTCGTTTACGTCCTCAAGTCCGCCAAGTGCGATCCTAACTAGCTCACGCTTTAGTGCGCTTGCGATCGAGTTTGCAAGGCTAGTTTTGCCCACACCCGGAGGGACCTGCAAAGCATAAAATGGCGCCATTATTTTACCTTTTCGCCAACGCCTCTAAGCTCTAAAAAGCTCACGCAAGGCAAAAATACCCTCTCATGCGCTCTTTTGGCTTCCTCTAAGCTGTAGTGGTCGGCATTTAGGTGCTTGCTCACTTCGGTGATAGATGACTTTTCTTGGCTGTATTTTCAAATGGGATCTCAAGCACCCAGTCAAGGTAATCTTTGCAAGGTGTTTGCGTCTGGTGAGTCTGGATGCATGCGAGAAAGCTTCATCTATTTGTTTTTGATCTCTTTATAGGCGTCCTCATGCAGCAAATTTCTTTCTTCGCATCAGCTTTTTGCGGTACTCTTCAAGCTCCTTCTCGGCTCGTGTCCGCCTAAGCTCAGCTGAATTTGCTTTAGCTGCGCTTTAAAAAGTACTTTATTTGTCTTGTCGATCTTTGAATGGACCTATTTTTATCTCTTTTGAGGCTTGTATGCCTCGATCTCTTCGATAACGTAGTCGATGAGCTTTAGTAGGCGTCGCTTCATTACTATCTTCGATAGCGCCATAAGCGATCTGCTTTTTAGGCGAAGTGCGCTTGAGACCAGGTCGCAAACTCTGATCGCTTCGGCACTCTCTTCGATCGTCTTTAAATATCGAAGGGCGGGAAAGTGGCTAAACTGCGAAAAGTTCTCTCACTTTTTCTCTCAAAACCACGATAAGAGCGTCAGTTTTGACCTGTGATGGGCGCTTGACGTGGAGCATATCGACGATACCACGGAGCGGATCTATGCCTGATTGTTTTGTCACTGCCCTTATCGATACCTTGAAATAGCACCTTCACACGGCCATCGAGCAGTGGCACGGCGCATTATCGTGCCGATAACGCCTGCGTCATATATGCCGCTCAAAGTCTCTAGCGCCGTCTTGCTGGCTTTGTAGGCACGACAAGGATCGGCGTTTCCTCTGTATGGCTAGCTCAAGCGGCTTTTAAATTTCTTTCTTCATCGCTCAAAAAGCGGCGTTATCATAAATGGATATAAAAATAGCTCGTCCTCAACGATGATAGGGAATTTCGGTTGGCGAAAGCTTTTTGTTTTCGTTTATTTGCGTACTTTCTCCATTCAAACAGTTTTCTATACCATGCCACGTCAGGTTTGATAAGGTCTGAGTTTTTAAACGGCGACTCTTCTAGCTTTTTGCTCGTAGAGTGCAGCCGAAACATCACGGCCAGTTCTTTTGTAGAGATCTGCTATTTGCACATTCTAGGAAGTAAAGCGCTAGTTTAATTTGATAAGCATGGTCTCGATGATGGCTTATACTCGGTGTTTGGATACATATAAAGGCCTTTCTCGATCTCAGTTACGCCATCTTCGCATGAGCTTTTTGGTTGCGGGTTTGGCTGGGTAAATGAGTCAAGTACTTTGCTTTTATCTTTGGGTACTGGGCAAAGTCTGTCCTTTGGGCCGTTGTCGCCATATCTCTTGATGTACTCGTCAAGATAGTGGTTTGCCATAAGATACTCTTCCTCGTTTGCGTGAGCTTGGGCAAGGATGAGTGAAATTGTGCTCTAAAAAGTGGGCTTCGCAACGTGCTCACTCGCCATTGAAACATAGTGTTTATCAGCTGACTCCAGATCGCCATCTTTATGTCAGCGATGATCCTGAGCGTACCACTCGTCTGGGAGTTAGATTGTAAAGTTCGGTGTATTTTTCAGCACAACCACTAAAAAGCCCTAAAAGAGCCATCAACTGCTAGAGACTAGAAAATCTTTTCATGCTTTTTCCTTAAAAGTTTAAAATTCACGTATTCTACATTTTTGCCATTATTTTTGTATAGATGCTAAAACTATGCTAAAATAAGGCAATTTTACAAAACAGGAGTTAGTATGATTTTTAGTGTTGAAAAGCCCTGACTAGGGCTTCGAGCATATCAAGACGATGGGACTTATTGAGCTCGACAATTTTTAGTTTAGCTGGCAAGCAAAGATGACGAAACATCTTTTACTATGATAAATCCTTTTTGCATTAAGAAGCTACGAATTTGACATACCAAGTTATTATGAAGAGCTTATGGATATTAAAGAGAGTTCGCAACTTAAGATCTATAACATCATCGTAGTTGCTCTTCCGCTTGAGAAATCAACCGTGAATCTCGTAGCTCCTATCGTTTGTAATATGGACAATATGACCTTGTCTCAGTGGTTTTAGACGTTACAAAAATATCCACATACGGACAAGCTGAGATGATAGAAGTACATACAAAAGTAAGTCGCAGGGAGGCTTTTAAAAACAATCCTTGGTTTTCTTTTTGTATCAAGGAGATTACAATGAAAACTATATGCCTTCTTTTCTTTATTATTGCATTTAGTTGGTGTAGCCAGAGATTGCACACCAGGTGAGGCGACTTCTATAGCTGCAACGTCGGTACTGATCGGTTTTGTTTGATAGATGCCGAAGAGGTATCATGGGCGGAGTCTCAAAAATATCCCACTGCATAAAACCTTTCCTAGAACTTGGACGATGAATGGTGACAAATTACGTCTCAAATTGGCACAAGATCACTATCATCTATATGTCACAGGAAACCCAGGAGTAGAACACGACTTATTTGTTGCATTGGATGATAAAGCACTAGGAGTAAAACAAAAAGAGCGATAAATGGCAATCTAAATACAAGAGTAAATGGCGATATGGTCACCATTGGCGCCACTGTGATGATCCCACAAAATGGCGGATATGATTTTAACCAAGACGCAACAAAAACATCGTCAATCACTGCTAATAAAGGATATGTAAATATGATGGTGGTTTTTGGCGCTAGCAACTACTACGCAGTGTCAAGATGATTTTGTTTTATAATCCAAACAAAGTTTAGCTATTGCAAAAACTCAGCCTCATCTAAGTTAATTTTAGTGATAAAGGTACTTTTTGTAGATGGCAACCTTACTGGTGCAAATGTCATCTATGCTAGAACTCTGCTGCGGCTCAGCCTATCAAAACTGGATGGTCTCAAATCGGGCCATTCATCCCAAGTGCTCTAAAGTACATAAAAAGGATATAGCAGGATAGACTTTCAAAGCACCAAATATGCCAGTAGTCTGCCATAGACGCTAAAGCCAGAAGATATATTTTGGATTGGCTCATTTAGACGAGTACCAACCAAAGTCAATGACAGATCAAGTATTTAAATATAAAAGAGGATATGGTGATGAGAGTTATAAATACGCAGTAAAAATCTAGTATAAACTACATATACTCAGCAAGCGCAGATGTGACGGATATAGTAAAAAGAGCTTGGGTTTAGGGCGATGCAAATAGGACATTCTCTGCTGAAATATAAGATCTACTACAATGCCTATTAAAAAGATTATTTAGATCCAAACAACGATGAAAGGATTTTATAATGCAAATAGCAAGCCTTTGCACTTAGACGACAGGCAAACAATGAGCTCGCTACTTTTGCACCTGTAGAGAATAAAAATAAGCATATAGGATGCGAAGAAGAAAGTGTAAAAGATGGCTATTGGGGGTTGTTGTAGCTCCGCAGTTTGCAGCTTGGAGTTTAGTTATCGTCTATAACTATGACGATAAGACCGCTATACAATATAGAGCCAAAAAGGCAGTTGGTATATATGACGGTCTTGCAAAGCTAGCTCCAGATCTATCTATGACCCAGAAGGTACAACTATACTAACTAGCGTAGAAACTAATTTTGACAATCTTTACACACCAAAAAGCAGGAAATATAGATGCGCTCTTACGATGTTCTCTTTTTGGTGGCAAAATAGAAGTGGGTAGCGAGATATAAAGATAAAAGATAATAAATATGAAAGCATAACAAATGAGAACAAACAAAAAGGTGAACAGTTTAACTCCACTATGACAAATGGCATGAAGCCCATAAATCCAGGTAGAGCCTACAATAACTTGGTTGATCTAGATATATTTGACATATCAGATAAAATTAAACCTGGGCAAAATAAAGTTGATACTGAATTTTATCGGTCGCAACAAAAAGAACATCGGTGGTAAGTATAGAGACGTCTATATTTAGCGCTTGCTGGCTTCTCTACTCGTATATATAGGCCAGAAGTTTGCTATTTAGAGGATTTTGTATTATCAAGAGCCAGGTAAGGTCGAGTTTGAAAAAGCAAAAACTGAGATAAAGCAGAAAGGAAAAGTGGTAAACGAGATAATAGAGGCAAAAGATATAAAAAGGGCACTATACTAGAAATTTGTCGTAAAAAGTAATGAATGAGTCAAAAATGAAGATGCTAAAAACTTTGTGTTAAAAACCATTATCGACCAAAGCCAGGCATATGAACCAAACTCAACAACTATAGTTAAGACAACGACAGTACCTGGCTATTCTGATAGTATGCCAGGACGTGAGCACTACAACGACAACACTGGTTTGCAACGTTTTATTGGCAATAGCCTGACCTTTTTTTAGGAAAAGATGCTATACCAAATAAAGGTGGAACAATAAAAAAAGAAACAGAGGCGACTATACATACGTTGTATATAAAACTAAAGTTGGGAGATAAATTGAATGAAAATAGCTATAAAGCAACAGTTACAGATCCTATTACAAATTTGGAGCAATATGGACATATATCAAAAATGCCATCCATATGACATAAACATAACAGTGAAGAAAGAAGACAAACCAAACGACTTCATACCAAGTAGCAAGCCAGATGATGGCACAGGGGCTTTTTAAAAATAGACTTTTTAACCCAGATAGTCTCAAAAGCCATTTGATATCTATGTCACAAACTACGGAGAAGATGGCATCAAAAAGCACCAGACTCTCCAGTGGATGTAAAGGTTGAGTTGGTTACGTCTTGCGGCGCACATCAAGTATATGAAAAAGATATAAATTTTAGCGATAAAGAGTGAGGTTTTATTAAAGGATATTAAAGTAGATAGGGGCATATAAAAAGCCTTAAATTTAGAATTTTCACACCCTAACCCTAAGAAAAACAGACCCTACGGCACCAGAGAAAATCACAGCATGTGAAAAATTTAGATGATTTTGCCGTTAGACCAAGCCATTTTAGGCTTTGGGATAATGCAACAGGTGCTGTCATAAACACTTCAACAAAGTCTTTTACAGGCGGCGAGACATATAATGACGCCATTTCGCTTGCCGCTATGAAGCCAAACGATAGCGATCTAGCAATAGGCTGATGCAAATAGCCTACTTGCAAGCCTATGTGGCTAAAAATGGTAACGTCTGCAATGCCATTTTGGATAGCAAAAACAGGCTAAATGTAAAATTTACAGAGGCGAGCGGAGGACTGGGTAAAAATCACACGTAGCGCAAACAGCAATGATGGCTTTTCATACTCAGATATAGGCGATACAACTTTTTATGTAGTAGATGGTAGTTATACTTTGACAGACCAACATGCTTCCCCAAGAGACAATGACTGCGTGAAAAATATAAAAACCAGCGTTTGACCCAAATAATCCAGCAGATGATCCAGACGGTATCGGTAGAATTAAGCTGCAACGTTGAGCTCAAAAAGAGGGCAATGTTACGTTTCAATTTATCCCAGAAGCCATACAGATAAGCAACCTAAAGATAATCAAAGATGATGACGTGACATATCTTGATAATGACGGCATACAAAAGTAAAAACTTAGTTTTGATGTGACTGCAAAAACTATCTGATACATTAAAAACTGCATCCTGAGCTTTTATGGTGACTACAAATACTCAGATGAAAAATATCTGCCAGCAAGTATCTATATCGATGGTCGCTATGCAAATGAGGCTAATTTTTGAGTTAAAGCTACATAAAGTGCTGCTAAATTCACCGACAACAAGGGCAATGCTGGCACGCTTGAAAAGGCAAATGAGAGAATTTTTATTTTTGAGTTCTTGGCTCAAATACTAAAAAGATCAACCGATCCTAACGCTAAAAAGGTATGTTTTTATATCGAAAAAGCGCATTTGAAGAGGGTAAGGCTAGCGCTGAGGTCTTTTTAACTTCTCTAGAAAGATAAACCGTGCCAAAAATCCTTTTACGGTATCCAGCGATGACTTTAGTCTTGATGATTTGGATAAAAATAAATGGCAAGTCTTATAAATATGAAACACCAGCTAAAAACATCGGCACACTCTACTATGGCAGGGTCTATGCGCCATATTATGAAGGGCCAACGTCTGGCTTTAAGGCTAAAATTTACTACGGGGGCATATTGCGATGGTCGCGATAAAGAAATGAGTATATGAAACATGGCGTACGCAGTGGGAAATGGCTCGTCGACCATTTCATGGTTTACAAACCCAACTCACCACGCCGGCGTGCTTAATTTGAGGATTTTTGCTTTGCAAACAAAACCATCTTAAGAAACGACGTGAGCGCAGTTAGCAACGGCGAGCAGCTCATCTTTGTAAGCAACCAAAGACCAGTCGTTGATATAGCTAGGATGCATGCAAACAGCTGGCTTTTTGTGCAATGAATTTGACGAAAAATGCACAGACAAATGACTTTATGCTTGAATTTCTCAGTGCCAAAATGGCGACTGGGCGGGCAGAACTATGGCGAAAACTCAAACATGGGCGAAGTCGGAAGAGTTATAGGCGCTGAGGAAAAGTACTTTAAAGATCTTAGCGATAAGACAAATAGGGAGACTGACTAGTGATTAGTTATTTGTATTTTTTAAAAGTTTTGAGTTGCAAGAGAAATAAATTTAAAAAGTAAGCATAACTTTAGAACCAAAAGATATAATCCAGCATTTTGGCAAGAAGCCATTATATGATTACATTATGGAGATTGTAGTTTGAAGCCACTTTTATTTATTCTTTTATCCCTAGTTTTTGTTTTTCGGTGATGCGGATCCTCTTGAGCTGCCTGCCACTACCAGAGGGTGTACCCAAGCCGAAACAGATAGTTGCCCTGGAAAAATTTTTGTAGTATTGACTTTGATGGTATAAAACATTGCGTTGGCTACGGTGAAGATACACACATGGTCTATACTGATAATCCAAATGACAAACCAAGTACCCTAAAACGCTTGGTGGTCACCGAGATGTAAACAAGGACGTAGACAAAGATGGAAAGGACATTCTTAAATTAAGAAGTAATTTTAAAAAGAGTTTTTGGTGATATGGATGTTATAGGCGCTACCGTTATTATCCCAAAAGATGATGGCTATGATTTTTACTCCAAAATTAAATACGGCTGGAGAAGACGGTCTTACACAAAATATCTCAAGTTATACCTAAAAATATGTTAATGAAGTAGCAGGTCTTGGCACTGCTAAATTTCTAATTCCTCTCAGTGCGACATTCACATTTTAGTCATAAAAAGCGAACATGAACGAAAATATGTAGATGGTAGTAAGATAAAGTACGCTAGGCTTTACTGGGGAGGATCTATATATAAAGAGTGGAAAGCTTGCAGATAAGCTCTTAAGTGGTCTTTTTGATAATATCTTTGGCTATTCAAGTGTTAGGTTTAAAAACGCCAGATGATTCGGTGCATCTTATAGTAGCTAAGCCAGAAGATATCAAGTGGTCTCAGCTCGTTTACAATGTATAGTCCGACTACTGTAACTAGAGATACTTTTTATACGCTTTGTAGAAGTAGAAGTGACCGAAATAAGATAGGTGGTTGTGGAACTGATGACTTCACAGAGCATTGTTTGAAGATGGTTTTTAAGCAACCACAAAAAGTCAAACATTGGTGGTAGAAGTGGTATGTATTTTGTCTACCAGGCAGAGTGCTGATGTTACCGATCTAGTAAAGGCAAGCCTCGGTGCTAACCAGATGGTCTAACGCCAGAAAAACGAACATTTGCTGTTGGTGGTATTGCTTCTACTATAGAACAAACTAAAGCCAAATCAATACACTTTTAGAATTCACAATGAAGATAGAATATATAGAGATCAAGCGCGGAACAGTACTGCACGTTGATGGAGACTGGAGTTCGGCTTATTTACCATCTCAGTATGGTGGCTGGAGCTTGGTTATAGTCTATGACTTTGGCAATGAAGGTAAAAAGGAAGGCGTAACACCAAAAAGCTGTAAATATATATGACGGTCTATCTATGGTAGAGCCCGCAGAGAAAACAAATGGTTTAGATTTAGTTGAAGAGTTTTTACGCCGACAACTGGAGATGTTACATCTAGCTTGGCGCTTTTGGGATTGGTGGTCGCCCAGAGATTGATGGCGAAGATATATTGATAAGTGATAAAGGCAAAGAAAACAAATTTGAGAGTATAACCTCTACAACAAACCCTAAAAAGGCAAGCAATTTAACTCTTCTATAACCAGATATGGTGAGATGGTTAATGGTAGAAAAATCTAACACTCTAATGGATCTAGATATCTTTGATATATCAAATTTATGGATGTTAAACAGTAGAGTTAAAATTAAAGCTGCGGCTCAAAAAGATGCAAACCAAAACTACCAAGGCGATAGGCTAAATATCGGTATGGTTGCTTTTCTCTACACAAATTACGATCCACTAGTTTTGCTATGTTGAAAAATGCAAGTTAAAGAAAACGGACAATGGGTTGATGTTGCTGTAAAAAGGAGTGACATATCCAGCAGACAGAAAAACAACAACAAAGGCAAAGCCTGGGGACAAAAATAAAACAGTAGTGACAGTCAAAAAAATCAAGGCAAAGAAGATGCTATAACACTTTTCTGCTAGCACAATATGATCCTGAATTTATAAAAATACGAAAAAAAGACTCAAGTTGTTTGACAGCAAATCGCGATAATGGTTCTATTGAGACCTGGTGTGATAAACTTAAGGATAGTATAGCCGAAGATGGCAGGGGTAATTGTTACAAGTAATAATATTTTTAAAATATGTAGTTGGCGAAGGCGCTGGAAGAGATGAACAAACAGTAAGTGCTGGCAAGCTAAAAGCAAATAGTGCCAACTTTTGCAAGGGTTGGTTTTGAAGGTGTGGTACAAGAAAAATATGTAAAAACAGAGTATGGAATAGAGTTTGAAAAACAGTGCGATAGGTCTAAAAATATAAAGACAAAAATCCCAGAGTGTGATCCAAAAAGAATATATCTTTTAGAGTAGGTACTGAAAGAGGAAAATAACTTTTATCCAAGAAGTATGATCCAACTGGAAATTTTAAAAATAGGCTTTTTACAAAGATAGCAAACAAACTTTTGATATCACGATATCAAACTACGATAAGACAAGTGGCGCTCCAAAAGCACCAGACTCAGACACACAAAGTCAGTATGGAGCTAGTAGAGAGCTGTAGCTCAGGTAGTTCTGCAGTTATACCAAAGGTAGATTATGACTTTTCGAAACGACTCACAGCGTAACAAAGCAAATAACTGTGCCAAGACCGTATAAAACTATATGTTGAGACTCACATATAATGATAAAGCTTTTGGTTGAAGGTAAAAACATAATTCTGCCTAAAGTAAAATGTGAGGAAGTGATAGCTTTGCAGTCAGACCGGCTAAATTTAAAACTTTATGACGCTATAAAAATCAGAGTATATAAGTGAAGGTAAAACATTGATAGGTGGCAAAGAGCTATGATGGTATAGTGCTTGGAGCCTATAATGAAAATGATACTTTTGGCAAATGGCTACACAAATACGGTAAATGCCAATGAAAACGTCTATGAGTGAGAGCCATCCAGACTATAAAAGAGCAGTGACATAAGACTTGTTTCTGCAAAAAGCAGATGGTAGCGACTGCTTTATCCCTGAAGCAATAACTGATAGAAAAATAATAGATTTAAAATAAGCTTTAACGATCCTGAAAATGCTGTGGGCGTTATAAGCAAACTTGCTGAGCCTGGCAATACAGAAGATGGTGGCTTTTTCTTTCTCTGATATCGGCGATGTACGCTTTTATGTAAATGATGCAACTTATACAAAGTATGATCAACATGGCAATGATAGCGACTGCGCAATTGGTAGAGAGTCACTACAAAACAGAAGCACAGCGACGGTAATTTCGGTTGTAATATAGAACTAGAGACGTAATTTTCACTTTGGTCCGGAGTATCTTGATGTGAGCGACTTTGAGATCATACCTGGAGATATCTTATATATCTAATAGTGAAACAGCTTGGTCTCCAACGCTAAATTAAAGTTAAAGCAATGCTTTATAATGGCAAACCAACCCTTCTTTATCAAAATGGTTGTTATGCAAAGAGTGCAACATTTCAAATAAAAATAGGGAGATGATAGCTGGCTATGTTGATAATAATGGCTCAAAGCTAAGCAATGATGCGGAGGACATTAAAAACTAAATAGCGAGATAATGTTCTTTAGCACTAGCGATACAAATGCACTTGTTAGAAAGGTAAACACATCTCCACACGACGGGTTTATGAGGTAAAAAGAGGCATTTAAAGTTAGTAGTAGTGATAAAACTGCAGCTGAGGGTTAGTATCAAATTTAACTTCAAACGTGATGTTCCTAAAAATCCGTTTGAAGTAACAAGTGATATATTTACTTTTATAAAACCTTCTGAAGGTGGCGCAAGTACAATAAGCACTTTTGAAAACTTGGTTGAGGAGAATACAGCCTACAAAAACCAACTACAAAAACATCAGCTAGAATTTTACTATGGCAGGGTCTATGCGCCTTACCACGAGGGCCAAACACCGGCTTTAAGGCTACATTACTACGGAGTATATTGCAACGGTCGCGATGAGAGTACTCTGATGCTGCAAAAACCTGGCTCAAGCGGTCGCTGGAGGAATGGCAGACACACACTCGTGGTATGTAAATCCTCTTCATAGCTCAGTCTACGGAAAGGTAAAAAGACTACACTTATGCAAACAAGAACTCCATAACGGTTGAGGATACGACTAAGCGAACATCGCCGGTTGATGGCATAAGCTATATATTTGTAAGCAACCCAAAAGCTGTAACTGACGTAGCCAAGATGCATGAAGATGATTGGCTCATATATAATGACCTAACAAGACGCACAAACAAATGACTTTACATTAAAAGATTCTCGTGCCAAATGGCGAATGGGCTGGCAAAGTGCTAAAATCCAACAAACAAGAGGATAAAAAGTAACACAGCGAGTCCGGAAATGTCGTGGGTGCTGAGGAGATTTCAAAGATCTAAGCGATAAGACAAATAGGAGACTTTCTTGGTAAAAGAGGCTTTTCTCTCATCGAGCTCATACTCGCGATCGTCGTCGTAGCAGTCGTTAGTACCTCGATACCGCTCGTTTTAAAAACGACATCAGCAGCTAAAACTCAAAAAGGCCGTCACGCAAGAGAGCCTAATGAACGCCAAAACATATATGGGCTCATCTTAAAAAGCTCCATTTAGCAATAGGATCGTAAAAAGTAACGCAAGATGGAAACGCATCTACTTTTTCCTATCATCTTAGAGCCAAACGATAAAAAGAAATGAATTTGTATAAGGTTAATAAGATAGGTGGCGACGGACATAGAGCTTTTGCCTACGCAAATTCTGACCTACTAAGTACGGACAACTCGGTAAGATCAGTAGAATTTTATAAAACATAAAAATTTAAATACAGAAAATCAAAACAGAGACTACATCGTAGGCTCAAGCTACGAAAGTGAGTGTGACAAATGGCAGTGGCGACTTTAAGCCAGAGCTTGGCTTAAAAGATAGTGACGTAAAAGAGATAATAGTAACCGCTATCTCATATAAAGATACGCAAGTCCAAGCTACGACATCAGTGCTAAAAGCCTACGCCTTCAACCTTGGTGAGCGGCTCGCTGAAACACAAAAGAGTGGAAATGAAAAAGAGCCTTTACGCTTCTTGAGCTAGTAGTCGTCATCGTCGTGCTTGGTATCATCGCTATCGATGAGCTTTAACGCGATAATGAATATCTACACAAACTACTTTCAAACAAGAACGATAAATGAGCTTGAGACGCAAACAGAGATCGCTGGAGCAAATCTCCCAAAAGACTAGAGCACCGCATAAAACCAAGTGTGATCGCTAGAAAAGGCGGAAATAATAGCGCAAATTTGTAGCAGCTCTAAACGACAGCAGGGTTACGCTGGCACAAGACCTATGATATTTTAGGGATCGATACCTTCACGCATATAGGAAATTTCTAACGACGTGACCGAAGCTGATGCCAACTGGTGATGTTGTCAAAAAGACGGAAAGCCAGTTATTGGACGATATAGTGGCTTTGTAGATCTAGCAAAAAGCTCACCAGCAACTGGTCTCATAAGTCCCTGGAAGTAAATTATAGCACAGACTTGTTGAAACCATAAAGGATCTAACTTGCAAAGAGAGCACAAACGGATGCGTTGATTTTAAAAACAAAGAAAGTGGCGTAGTTGCTATATTTTCTGATGTTTTTATGACGTGCAGCTCATTTGGATATAGTGGCGATACTACAAAGCTGAGACATCGCAAAAAGTAGGTGTAAAAAGCATAGATGGCGACACGCTAGAAATTTCGAGGTTTTGCTAATAAACAAATTTCAGAGCAGTATCATCTAGCCTACACTGCAAATGCTCGTCGTGCCAGAGCAGAGCCAGAGTCAAGCAGATATGAACACATGGCGTATTTGATCTAGAATTTATATTACAAACTACTGAAAGCCGTGGATGGGGTAGGGCTATAAAACCGGTGAAAAAGCGACACTTGCTAAAAATGTGACGAGATTTGTCTTCTACGGATGGCGTTATCGTGCTAAAAAGCTTTGCATGCGTGCTAAAAATGCAGAGAGATAACTATCTGCAAGTCAAAGGCGGTCTACTAATGAGAAGAGGCTTTACGCTTATAAATCGGCGATATTTTTGTCGTGATCGCTAGCTCTGTTGTCATGTTAGCCCTTTCGATCGCTACAACATCAGTGAAGCAAAAATAGTGAAAGCTATCTCAAGAGAGCAAAGCGAGCTTCATGGCTCGTGCGGCGACTGAGTACGCCATGCTGAGCTATCATAAGCAATGACTTTTTATAAAACTGGAGCAATTTGCCTTGGCGACGAGCACAATCCGATAAGTGGCGAATGGCGATCTCTTTACCTTTAAGGTATATGTAAAAATACTTTGGCGATATGGGTGAAGCTTGCAAAACAGCAGAGGCTGTGATAGTAAAAGGGACAAATCAAGGCACGATAATGCTCTGATGTCTTTGTCGAGCTCAAAAACCAGGAAAAAGCCTCAAATCCTATAAATTTCCACAAACGAACGCTTCAAAAACTTTAAAAATTTTATAAAGATTTTTACTTTAATTTGCTTTTAGTTTCTCGGCGTGTTATAATCATCATACTTTCTATAAAGGAGATTACGATGAATATAAGCATTGTAGGAAAACAATTCGAGCTAACAGAGCCGATCAAAAACTATATCCAAGATGCCTTTGATACGCTTGGTAAGTACAATCTCGACATCATCTCAGCAAGATGCGTTGTCGCGACCGACGAAAAACAAGGCAAAAAGGTTTTAACGCAAGGGTCTCTAAATATGGCCCACAAAGATACGATGAGTCGTCCGCCAAAAAGATAAAGACTTGTACGCAGCGATCGATCTTGCGGTTGAAAAGGCTTCAAAAGTTTTAGAAGAGAGCATGATAAGAATGTACTGTAAAAGGTAAAAGCTGATGATAAAGATTTTCGTTCGAGAATAGGCGAAGAAAAGATTGAAGGTGTCGAAGAGATCGATACCTATGGAGCTTGAGAGTTTACAAACCGCTCGAGATCGAAGAGGCACTGATAAATTGAAAAATCGAGCGATAAACAATTTTTATGTCTTTAACGACGTTGACGCAAAATGCGTGTCATCTACAAAAGAACAGACGGAACTTTTGGTCTTTACTAAAAACTAGGGGCAGCTTTGCTCAATTTATTTTCCATTTTTAACTACTATTTTTAAATTTCAATTTTATTTTTGTATTGTCTAGGGTTTTTATATTGTGCGGCGGAAAATTTCATGGACAAGCTCTAAAGTTAACTTGCAAATAATATAAAATGCGTAATACAATTTAAAAGCCTTCATGGAATATTCTATTGTTTAAAAGTGGTGTACATGTAAGAATTTCAGTGGGTGAGTATAAAAAGCTTTCCAAAACTTGATGAGTAAGATATAGATTTCAAAAACCAGATAACATCTAAACAAATTGGCTAGCTTGGTGATTTTAAAAATGTTAATAAATTTGAAGATTTTGATGAGCAATTTTATAAAAACTTAGAAATAGTAAAAATAAGAGTTACTTTAAAAGGTTTTAGCCCAAGATAGGGGCTAGTATCGGATTATAGACCTTCAAAAGGGATTTGTAGCTACGTCTTTGCGATCAACTATGTAAGGTATGATAGGCTGCGTGGCGAGCTCTCTTGATCGCTTTTTCTACCATCTCTTGGTATCTTTTTGAGTGTGCCAGTTAGGCGTCTTGGCATGATTTTAAATCTCTCTGACAAGCAATACTTCAAAAGTGAAGTATCTTTGTAGTCTATAAAATCAATTTTTGCTTCTGTAAATTTGCAATATTTGCGTGAATATTTTCTTTTTCTGCCATTTTTATCCTTTTAAAATTAAAACGGTATTTCTTCATTGTTGAAACTATCAGCATCAACGTCTATATCAGGAACTTCTGAATAACTCTCTGCTTTCTTTTGCGGCGCAGCTTGTGGTCTAGTCTCTTGCGGGCGAGTTATATTGGTTGTTTGATATCCGCCTTGTTGTCCGTAGCCACCGCTGTTTTGGCTATTCATAGGTATCCGCCTTGTTGCGTTTGGTTATTTGAGCCAAGCATTTCCATGCTTTCAACGGCGATAGAGAGTGTTTTGAGCGATTTTGTCCGTTATTGTCGGTCCACTGATCACGCTTGAGTCTTCCTTCGATGCGCTGCTTTGATCCCTTGTTGAGATATTGGTTTGCTATCTCTGCACTCTTGCCAAAAATGATATATCAATAAAAAGCAAGTCTCATCTCTTCTTTCCCCATTTGAGGGTGATTTTGCGTGTCACAGCTATACTAGAATTTCCTATGGCAACGCCGCTAGTAGTATATCTAAGCTCTATATCTCTGGTTCAGTCCAACTAATACTACTTTATTGAACATTTTTATCCTTGATTATTCTTCATGTAAAATGTTTGCTCGTCTACTTTTTCAACTCTTGGCTCGCGTGGTGCTCTTGGCTCGAGAGTCTCTTTATAGTTTGCTTGATACCTTTGCAAAGTCTTTCCCCAAGCTGCGATTTCGCGTTTGTTTTCATATTTAACGCTTAAAAATCTTATGATATCTTCTGTGATCCTTACGTTTCTTGTAAGTTCTGCAAGAAGTGCTGGTGGAGCTTTGCAGTAGATAACAAAGTATGTTCCACGCTCATATTTTTGATGGTATAAGCTAGTTTTTCTAGTGCCCATCTCAACGACAGTAGCGATCTCGCCGCCGTTTTTGTTATGACTTCTTTTACGAAATCAACCTTGAGCTTTAACTTCCTCTTCCGTCAATGTCGGCTTAAGATAAATAAAAGCTCGTAATGTTTCTATTTTCTCCTTATGGATATTTAGCTCACTTTGTGAGCAAGGATTTTGCATTGCCAGGTGTGGATTTTAGCCAGTACTTAATATTTGCTGTTGATATGAGGTGTTGCAGATTTAAAATGGTCGATAAGACGAAAAATTCTTTATCCATTTTTGTATTTGTTTTTAGCTCTAGCTCAGCTAAATTAGCGTTTTAAATATCTCAGATCAGGCATTTAAACTTAGCTTTAAACTATTTTGTCTTTAGTACGGTTTGCCACATTTACAGGTGGCTGATAACTGATCGCTTCATTTAAATTTAGCGGCCATTTATCTTGATGTAAGAGTAATCTTTAAATAGCCCTATGCTTTGTAAAGTGAGTTTAGAAGTAGAAATTACTAAATTTGGATCTTCTAAGTAGGTAAAAGTCGTTTTTATGTCTTTTGAGACCATAAATTTATTGAAAAATCATCATTATCCCGCCAAGTCCAAAAACCAGCCTTTTTACATCGTCTTGCTTCGATATGAGCGTTTAGGCTTTTTAGCTTTTGTTAGCTCGCTTGCTCGCAAGGTATACATTTTTCATTATGCGTAAAATAAAGCTCATAAAAGTGCATTTTGGTTATATTTAGGCCTATTTTTGGCCGAGTTTTTGGCTAGTAAAATTTATCGCTTCATCTGGAGTTGAGGGCTTAAAAAAATCTAGCGAAAATTGTCCCAAAAAGCTTTTTGTATCAAAAAACTAGCTTCATATCGGCCTCATAAAGCTCAAATAAAAAGTAGTTGTCCTGGCTCTTTGAGCAAAGCGAGATGAGTTCTTTTAGCTCTTTTGCTGGGATCTTTTTGTCGCTTTTTATATAAAGGATATGCCGCCAAAAAGGCGACTGCTCGCTTAGGGTGAGCTGCTTGCACGTAGTTGTACTCGTCAAAAATAAAGGCTTAATAGTATTTTCATCTTCGCTTGCATAAAAGCTCAAGTACCTCGCCAAAAGCTCGATCTGAAACTCGTCCGCCCCAAAAAGCAAGAAGTAGTTGCTTAAATTTGCATTTACAACTTGGCTCCAAATCTTTTCTATACATCGATCTTTCTTACCACTTTTGCAAAAATTACAGCGCTTGCGATGTCGGCTTCTGTGATCTTTACGACAAGCTTTTTGAAGTAAATTGCGCTCGTATCCAGTGATGAAAAATCCTAGCTCCAACAAAATGATCATCAAGCTTTAGCTAGCAAAACATTTTGGTTTTTCACTCACGTAGCAGCGTACCTCTTTGCCGATGTTTGCGGCTGCCCAGCGTGCAAATCTCCTATCCATAAAGTCGTAGGCCACCTTGTCGGCCTCTCTTTCAAGCTCGCTTAAGGTTGCACATGTGCTTTGGATGTTTAGAAGCAAGAAGTTGTAAAGCTTCTCATCTTTTAAATTTTCAGCCTTTAAAAAGCCTGTGTAAAATAAGGTCAGAAATAGCGTCTAATAGGGCTTTGTAAAGTGTGTATATCTGTCAAATCAAGCCCAAAGTGGCCCTACATTACTCCTTGAATATTCAGCCTTTTTGAGACTTGATGATGAGCTTATCTATCTCTTCGCGGTTGCCCATCTCATCGGCCTTTGCTTGGATCTTTCTTATCAAATTGCAAGGTCACTCTCGTATGTAAAGTCAAGTCCCAAAAGCTGCAGGTCCTCAAGCAAGGTATCTATCTTTTTAAAAATCAGGCGATGCGTGGTTTCTAAAAACGCCCTTTGTGATGAGCTTTGCTGCGGCTTTGTTTGCTAAAAGCATGCAGTCCTCGACTAGTCTATGCGAGTCAGAGTCGCTTTTCAAACCTAGTTTGCGAAATTGACCCTCATCATCAAGGCTCATTCTAAGCTCTTTTTGTCCTGAAGTCAAATGCGTGCAAAAGCCTGCGAAGCTTTGTGGTGAGTTTAAAAAGTGGCTTGACCCATGAAATTTTTCACACTCTCTTTTTGCCCTCTAAATTCATCGATCTCATCGTAGTTAAAACGCCTTTTGAAAGGATGATCGCTTCAAAAGCTCCTCTTTTTACCCTCGTTGTTTGCATCAGGTGAAATTTCTAAAACAAAAATGCAAGGCGCGGCACGTCTGGCTTTAGCGAGCAGATATTTTCACTAAGCGCTCTTGGCAAACATCGGCACTGAGATGTGCGGAAAAGTAGATAGAAAAGCCTCTTTTTAGCCTCGCTATCAATGGCACTATACGCGGTCACATACTCGCTCACATCAGCGATAGCGACATACATTCGACGCTTTTTCTCATCAAAAATATATGGCATCATCAAAGTCTTTAGCATCGACTGGATCGATCGTACAAAACTCTACATTCTTAGATCAACCCTGTTTGGATCATGCTAGCATCGACCTCATCGCCAAATGCTTTGCCTCAAGCTCGCAAGCCTCGCTTCAATTATCGTTTTTATTATAAATAGCAAAGCGAAATTTCTCATCGCTTAGTGGATCTTCTACCTTTCCTAAAACCTCAACTATTTCGTTGTTTAGGTTGTTTATCTTTAGTAGCGTCCCAAGCGGGAGCATCTTTAGGCTTTTTGAGTTGCGCTTTTAGGGTTGTGCTTAGTCCAGTTTTTTAATTTACCCCTAAAAATGGCCGCTCCCAAAGCGTTTTGTATAGACGACGCTTGTCTCATTTGCAAGCTTTTAGGCTCATTACTATCTTAGCGCTTTGGCGTCTTAAGCGGCAAAAAGCTTTGCTAGCACGATATCGCCAAGGTGAGAGTTGTTTAAATCTACGATGATATCTTGCTTGTAGCGCTTGTCAAATGGCATGATAAAGCCAGTTGCGTTTTTGGCTGATGTCTAGCTTTACCGCAGACATAGCCGTTGTTTAGGTAAAATTTATCTTTATGTAGCTTTACGGCACCAAGGTTTAGGAGATTACGTAAGATATCTTTATCTTCGTTTGATATCTCTTTTTCTTTGATGCCAACTAGAAGTGATAGTTAATCTTTCACAAATTATCTTTGACTTTGCTAACAGCCATTAAAAATGTATCTCTCTCAAAGCCATATTCATTTTATAAGAAGTGTTGCGTTATTTACGCTCACATCATCAAGCTGGTTAAAGATATTAACCGCCGTTTTTACTACTTTCAATGCTCTTGCATACTCTTTTACGTGGTCAGGTCGCCTCTTCAGGTAAATGTGAATAGAGGATAGAATTTCAAGCTCGATCTCAAATCCCACTGCTCGAAAAATTTTAGCCGTGACCTCTTCGTTTTGTGATGTCTAAAATTTCAGACTCTAAAAGTGCAAGGTCGTATGTAGATGAAAATTTGTTTTAGTTTTGTCTTAAAGTCATTTGTTTGGCCATTTTCTGTGAGCTCGTGAGCGAGACGATCTTGCCAACTTCTAGCATAAATGAAGCAGGAGAGAGGATCTCTAAACTTTTTAGGCTTTTATCTTTGAGTACCAGTGATACATCAGTGCGTTTTGCATGATCGAGATATTTAAAAATCCTGCGCCGTAATGTCGTACGGCTCGATGTATAGAAAAAGGTCTTTTTAATGGCACTTGATAGCGCAAAACCGCGGATAGTAGCCATGCCAAAAAGTGAAATAGCTCTTGCGATGGTTGTGATCTCTCGAGAAAAATCCGTAAAGTGATGAGTTTGCTGAACGCAAGATATTTTGCCGTTAGCATCGGGGTCCTTTTTCGACAACTTTTGTAAGGTCATTTATCGAGCTATTTTCGTCAGCATGTAGGCGCTGAATTTGCACAACAGTATCGTCTAGTGGGGAAGTGCTTTGATTTTTTAAAATTGATTCGTTCATTAAGATAACTCTTTGTTGAAAATTTTGCCACATTATAGCAAAAAGCTGCAACATAAAAACTTAAAGATAGCTTTTTGGACTTTTTCAGCAACGTTTTTGTTGCTAAAATGTATAATCTCGCAGAAATTAACAATAGGAGAAACAATGGCTATAAGTGTTTATTATGATAAAGACTGCGATTTAAGCCTTATTCAGAGTAAAAAGTAGCGATCATTGGCTTTGGTTCACAAGGTCACGCGCACGCTGGAAAAATTTAGAGATAATGGCGTAAGTGTCGTAATAGGTCTTGCAAAAAGGTGGTAAAAAGCTGGGCAAAAGGCTGAGCAAAAGGGCTTTTGAAGTAAAAAACTGTTAGCGAAGCTACAAAAAGCGCTGACGTGATCATGATCCTAACACCAGATGAGCTTCAAGCTGAGATTTATAAAAAAATGAGATCGAGCCCAAATTTGAAAGATCATGCTGCTATCGCATTTGGACATGGATTTAACGTGCATTTTGGACAGATCAAAAGCTCCAGCAAACATCGACGTCATCATGATCGCTCCAAAAAGCCCCAGGACACACAGTTAGAAGCGAGTTTGTAGGGGTGGTGGCATACCTGATCTTATCGCTGTTGAGCAAAATGCAAGTGGAAAGGCTAAAGAGATCGCGCTAAGCTACGCATGCGCGCATAGGCTGGCGGTAGAACTGGCATCATCGAGACTACATTTAAAGATGAAACTGAAACAGATTTATTTGGTGAGCAAAGCGGTTTTATGTGGTGGCCTTTGCGCGCTAGTAAATGCTGGCTTTGACACGCTTGTAGAGGCTGGATATGAGCCTGAGATGGCGTATTTTTGAGTGTTTGCATGAGCTAAAAACTGATAGTTGATCTAATGTATCAAGGTGGTCATGGCTGATATGCGCTACTCTATCTCAAATACCGCCGAATACGGCGATTACGTAAGTGGCGTAAGAGTAGTTGGCGAAGAGAGCAGAAAAGCTATGAAAAGAAGTTTTAAAGAGAAATTCAAAATGGTAATGGTACAAAGACTTCATCCTTGAGAGAAAAAGCAGGCTATGTTAGAATGAACGCTGAGCGCGGCATAGCCGAGAGAAGCTTGCTAAATCAAAACTGGTACTTCGCGCGATGATGCCTTGGATCACAAACGGCAAACTTATAGATCAAAACAAAAACTAAACTTTGAGGCGAAAAAGAGTGCTAAAAGAAGCGTCCTGCAAAAGAAAAACAGGGCGCTCTTATAACAAAACCTTCATCGGCATCGGCATCATCGCAGCTATCCTCATAGTAGCACTTATCGCAGCTTTTAAGTATCAAAATAAAGACGTGGAGCAGATAAGCAAAGCAAACAGAGCCAAAAGAGCGAGAAGTATTTCAAAAAGGCTGAGACAAAGGTCGCCAGCAACGAGAGAAAAACAAGAGTATGAGAAGAGAAAAATATCCTTAGAAAATTTGACGAAGATGAGATTAAGCAAAATTTTCTACAGACCCAAAACATGAGAGCAAACAAGCTCTAAAACCAAAAATCGAGCCAAAAGAGCAGAAAAACAAGCACTAGAACCAAAGCTCGAGGCTAAAAAGAAGAGCCAAAAAGAGCAAAACGATACTAAAAATTTACTCGCAAATTAAGTAAAATCTACCGAGCCGACCGTCATAGAAAACGAACAAAAAGATCGAGCCATTTTATAAGAGCGAGCCAGCAAAAAAGTAGAGCAAAACAAGAGCGTTGAAGCAATTTAACGATAAAAGATAATCTAAAAATAGTGAAAGCTTTAAAGCCCTGAGCCAGCCAAAAAGAGCTGAAAACTGAGCCGCCAAAAAGACTGAAAAAGTCAAAAACAAACGATACCAAAAGAGAGAGCGTGAAAAAGATGACTTTGCGGTGGCGCCATTTACGCCAAATAGCAGCGTCGAAAGGGCGCGCAAAGCTCGTTATCATAATAGATGATGTGGCGACATTTTGAGCACGCAGGCATGATAAAATCCCTTTGGCCTAAAGATAACGCCGTCTATTTTCCCAGCGACCAAAACTCACCCAGACACGACCATCGATCGCTAGGTCATTTGAGTTTTATATGATCCACCTGCCGATGCAGGCAAAGCACTTTGACAGCCCAGAGATAGGCACTCTAACGATCAATGAGAGCTTTGAAAGCATGCTTACTAAAATAAAAAGATACGCAAAGACTTTCCGCGCGCAGTCTATACGAACAACCACACAGGGATCGCGCTTTACTAGCGATTTTAACGCGATGGATAGGGCGTACATGGCGCTAATAGATCAGGGCTTTATCTTCGTTGACAGCAAGACGATAGCCCAAACTGCCGTGGCAAAAGCGGCCAAAAAGCACAACCAGCCATACATCTCAAGGGATATTTTTCCTAGATGACAACCGTCGGCTTCCGCAGTCAGACGTGAGCTCGTGGCTGCTGTACATTTAGCTAAAAAGGGGCTATGCCATCGCTATTGGGCACCCAAAGAAAAACACGATCGCAGTTATAAAAAGAGAGCAAAAACAACATCTTAAAAAGATGTCGAAGTGGTCTATCTAAAAGACATTTTATGAAGCTTGAAAGTACACCCCAGGCGCTAAATAGGCTAAAAATCCCCCAAAAGAGCTACATTTCATCGGCGACACCTCGCTTTTGGAGCTACCAAAAGTCGCAGTCGTGGGCTCAAGAAAGGCAAGCGTCTACACAAAAAGAGTGCGTTGCGGCACTTTGCACGGCACTAAAGAGTGCAAATGTTTGCGTGGTAAGCGGTGGGGCTATCGGTGTGGATATCGCAGCGCACAAGGCGGCCATGCCACGAACTATCGGCGTCTTTGCTAGCGGCCTTGACATCATCTATCCAGCTCAAAACAAAGCAGCGATAAAAGAAATTTATGACAAAGGTCTGGCTTTGAGCGAGTATAGACGAGGGCGAGCCGCCGATCGCATATAGATTTTTAGAGCGAAACCGCATAGTTGTGGGGCTCTCGCAGGCTCTTGTCGTCGCACAAGCTGATCTAAGAAGCGGCTCCATGCAAAGCGCAAGGCTGGCACATGAGCTTAAGATCCCTGTTTTTGTCCTGCCTCAACGCATAATGAGAGCAGTGGCACAAATGCCTTGCTAGCTAGCAAAAGGCCGAGCTTATTGATGATTACGTCAAATTTGCCTCGCTTTTTGGTGAGGTAAAAGAGCAAAAACGGACGATGATATCGTGAAATTTTTGTAAAAACGGCGTGAGCCTTGATGAGGCATTGTCTAAATGGCGAGATCATTTTATGAGTACGAGCTTGACGGGCTGGTCGAGATATCAAATTTAAGAGTGAAAAGCGTGCTATGAGAGAGAAGTATGGCGATCGATGTTGGGCTAAAGCGCATAGGACTTGCTTTTTGGCTTTGGCGAGGTGGTGACGCCGCTTGAGCCGGTGCTTAGGAAAAATCGCAACCAAGCCGCAAGAGATGTGAGTAAAAAGGTAAATGAATACGCTCCAAACACGCTTGTGGTGGGCGTTCCGATCGGTGGTAGCAGCGAAGATGAGATGAGAAGGCGTATCGAGCATTTTGTCTCGCTTTTGGAGGTGGAAGTCTGCGATCGTCTATCAAGACGAGGCCTTTAGTAGCAGCGAAGCAAGCGAATTTACACCGATACAAAGCGCGATGGCAGGGCTTGATAGCGTTTCGGCTACTATCATATTAAAGAGATATCTAAAAATTCCTTGAGATTTAAGCTTTGAAATGGGTTTGGCGGCTATTTTTGGGCTATTTTAAAAATTAAATTAGTAGCTTTTGGTTTTATCTTAAATTTTATTTTTAGTGGTTGTGTTGGTTTTATAGACGCTAAGCCTTTAAATTTATTTACAATCTAATACTAGTGGCAAATAGCTATATAATATTGATAGTGGCAGAAGCAAGCGTACATTTTATTCAGAAAGAAATAGCCTTTGGCACGAAATAGTCTCCTTCAATTTTAATTTTTGAGAAAACGAGTGCTGTTGCGGTTTTATATTTTGGCTGATAATATTTAGTTGTGGCTATGTTTTAAACTTGATGAGCATATAATTTGAGCTTGCTAAAAGTGTTTTTAAATGGTCTGAGTGGATTAGGATAAAAGCAACTATAGAAATTTTTCTTTCCAGACGTGTTTGGCGGTGCTCTCTTAAAATAGCGCCTTTTTACTTTTAGTGGTAGCCATTGCTCTTTTTGAATATCACATGCGCTATTAGCCTTAAATCTGTAGCTAACAGCTTTGGTTGCAGCTGCTTTTTAGAAATTTGAAAACATACAAAAATTGAGTAAATGTGATAGAACTTTAAAAACTTCTAGCGATCATCTCTAGCGTTTCGTGCAGGCTGTCGCTGGTAAATGGTCTGCCTTTAGTATGCCTATCTTCTCGTTCGTTGCCTCGATACCTTCGCCCTTGCAGATCACGACGATGTAGAATTTTTAAGCTTTTTGATATGTTGAAAACAGCCTCTAGTATCTCTTTGTCGTCAAGATACTCTTTTTGTATAAAGATGATGTCTGGTCTAAAAATGGCATCTCTTATGTGTAAATTTAGGGCTCTCTAAAGCTCTTTTTGTTTGCTAAGCTTGAGCCCTGTAAAGCTTAGCTCGTGGCTGAGCGTCAAAAAGGTTTTTCATCGTCGCATGCGATGATCGCATTTTTGCCAGATGAGACTCGGGATCTCCGTGTTTTGCCGCTTGAAAGTCCCACTTTTTGGCAGTGGTATGCTGATATTTATGTCAAAACCATCGTCGCTTCTAGTGATTTTTGCATTTAGCTCTTTTGCTAGCTCGCCAGCCTCTCAAACGAGCCTCTCATTTGGGTTTTTGGGGCAGTGTCGCACTTTATACGGATGTCAAAATGTATCAACTGCAAGCTGTAGCTAACTAGGTTAAAAGGCGATCAAAAAGCTTAGCGTCGTTCACTTCGTTTAGGTAAATTTTGCTCACTCTTTGATGATGCCTAGCAGTTTTTGAGCTGTCGATACTTAGATATCTTGGGTAGTTTGGGTTGTAGTTAAAGACGATGGCGTTCTTTCCAGCCGCTGCGTCCTTAAAAAGTGCCTCTAAAAAGCTCCATCTGAGCGATAAAATCAACATTTTTTTCATATCACAAGCATCCCATCGCCATAAGAGTAAAATCTATACTTTTCGCTAACTGCCGTTTCGTAAATCCTCATCGTCTCTTCAAGCCCTATGAAGCTAGTAACTAGCATTATCAGTGTTGATTTTGGTAGGTGGTAAATTTGTTAAAAAGGTAGTTTTGTCCTGATAGGTTTTATTGTTTAGATTTAAAAATAGCTTGCAAAAGCCGCTTGGCTGCTTGCTTCTAGCAAATTCTTCAACGCATCTAGTAACCGTCGTACCAACGCCAAGGATGGGCTTTTATTTGAGTTTATGATCTCTTGAGCTTTTTCGCTTAGCTCGTAAAAACTCAGAGTGCATTTTGTGGTCGTTTATGTTTTGGCACTCTACGCCCTTAAATGTCCCAGCACCCACGTGAAGCGTGATGTAAGCGACCCTCGTGTTTTGCCTTTATTCTCTCAGCATCTGCTCGCTAAAGTGCAGACTAGCTGTCGGAGCTGCCACTGCGCCGCTATTTTTGGCAAATATGCTTTGATACCAGCTCATCGTCTTTTGTATAGGCTCTTTTTGATATATGGCGGAAGCGGGACGTGACCGATCTTTTTCAAGTTCGCTAAAAAAAGTCGCGCCGTATCTAAAATAACGCCATTTTTGGTGAATTTTACCACCCTTTTGAGCCATCATCATTTAGCTCAGCAATATTTACTTTTTATATCATCAGTGAGATTTAAAAACGCTACCGACACTTACTCTGCCCCTTATATAGACGCTTCATTGTACTCGCCAAGTGGTTGATTTAGCATCGCTTCGCAGGCTCCGCCGCTTTGCTTATGCCCTAAAAATGCGGGCCTTAACTACCTTTGTATTGTTAAAAAAATGACCGCCGCGTCCTCTGGGATGAGGCTGGCTAGATCTTTAAATTTAAAGTGTTTTATCTCTTTGTTTTTAAGATAAACAAGCAATCTTGCCTCTTCTTTGGGCAAAATTGGCTCTTTTGGCTATGAGCTCACTAGGCAGAAAAATAATCATAACTTGAGATGTCGTTTATATCACTCATCGTCTGCATCGCTGTTTTGTGTCGCTATCTTGTTCATCGTCTCGTCGCTTTTGCCGGCTCTTTGGCGACTATTATTGAAATCCCATAAAAGTCCGATGAGTGGCAGTGCCATTAGAAGTGACTTATAACATCTGGTGGTGTGACGATGGCTGCAAAGATAAAGATAACGACCACTGCGTATCTGAAATAATCTTTTAGCATCTTGTCATCAACAAGTCCTATCTTTGCTAAGAAAAATGTAATGACTGGTAGTTCAAATGAAAATTCCCAAAGCCGATCAGCAGTTTTGTAAAAAGCCAACGTATTCGCCGATGCTTGGCAGTGCTGTAAAGAGCTGACCGCCAGTACTTTACTAAAATGTAAAAGCCAAGGGATGACCACGTAGTAGCAAAATGCCGCCCCACACGCAAACATAAATGAAGCAGAGAGGACAAATGGGATCACATATTTTTTTTCATTATCATAAAGTCCAGGTGCGACAAATAGCCAAAACTGCCAAAAATGATAGGCAAAGCAAGCACCAAGCCAGCAAAAATGCGACCTTCATCGCAGTAAAAATGGCTCTTGAATTTGAGTAAAGATGATGTTTGAGCCAGCTGGCAAGACCTGCTTTAACGGCTCGCTCATCCATGCAAGCAGTGGATTCCAAAATGTAAAACAGATGCCAAAACAGACAAAAACGCTTACTATGCTTATAAAAAGCCTCTTTCTAAGCTCGATTAAATGGGGTCTTAACTCTTCAAACATCACGCCTCTTTTTTTATCGTTTAAGATCGCATCTTTAACTCAAATTGTTGGATTTTTGTATATTTTCTACCGTTTTTTCGTGTCGCTTACGACGTTTTGTATGCTCGGTGACGTCGCTTGCGCTTTTTGATCTCATCAAGCTCCTTCAAATAGTAAGCTTTTTTCGCACGCTTTGCGCACTTTGAGTTATGCTCTCTTTGTATTTTTGAGCGTCTTCTTTGAGCTCGGCTATCTTCATCTCTTGATCAAAAAGTTGATTTTGCGTCGTTTATACCTTTTTAAACATCTTTGAGACTGAGCGATCTGCACCATAGCACTTGGCAGCTTGTCAGGGCCCAAAAACTAGCACAGCGATCACGGCGATGACCAAGATCTCAGAAAAACTCATTCCAAACATTTTTGCCTCTGTTAAAGTATTTAAGCTTTGTATTTTATCTTGACTTTGCTCAAGTTCTGATAACTTTAGCCCTCGATAAAGAGTGCGATCTCGTCGCTTAGTAAGAATGGGTTGTAAAATTGCCCTCTTTAAAGAGTAGCTTTTTCATTTTCTACAAGTAAATCTGCTCTCTGAGCCTCGCTTTAAGCGCCCGAGCCTCACGCCCTACGACGCTTCTAAGTCCCTAAAAATATATGCTCTTGCTAGCTCGCTTTGGCTTGTATCTCTTTTCTCTATGCGTTGGCCGCTTTGACTATAGGCGTCTATGCTACTTTTTGGCGTAGTATCTGGTGGCGTCATTAAAGCCCACGCTAAAAGCCCCCACGCCAAGGTAGTTTTGCCCTGCCAGTAGCCAAGATTGTGCCTGCAAACATTTGCCCGAAATTTGAAAGTCTCATACTGCTTAAAGCCAGCCCTTTGGATCTGCTCTATCATAAACTCTAGCCAAAGTGTCGCTATCCTTTTTATAGCTTTTTGCCAGAAATGGGTGTTTTCTTCAAGTGTGAGCGAGTAGGCGCTTAGATGCGTGATAGCAAGGCTTTTTAGATTTTTCAACCTCAGCCAAAAAGGCGCTGGTATCAATGTGTAGTGTCATAGATGAGGTCTCAATGTATGCTCTTAAAGCCAGCTGCATAGGCGTTTTCAACCGCTTTAAAAATTTGCTCCCTGCTGTGGATTCGCCCTAGAAATTTAAGCTTGTCTTCAAAAAGCTTTGAGCGCCAAAGCTTATGCGGTTTGCGCCTAAGTTTTTACATGCTTTTAGCCAGGCTAAATTTGCATGACGGATTTGCTTCAAAGGTGATCTCAGTTTTAGGGCATGCAGTGGAGCTAAAATGCTAGTACCCTCATCATAAAAAGCTTAGCATTTACCGCGCGGTGTGCCGCCGCCAAAAAGATAGTAGACTTTTTTACATTTTGGCTTTTTAGCTGGAATAGATCAAGCAAAGCGCTTTTAAAATAGGCGCTAACCTTGCTAAAGTCTGTCATCGCTTGAGCCAAAGGCGCAGTAAGGACACTTGCTCTCGTCAAAAATGGCACGTGGATATAAACTTGCAATTTCTCTTTTAAATTTGTACGGCGATTATAAGAATTTGGCATTTAAGAGCAGTTTAAAAAGTAGCTTTTTGCCTTATTAGCTCGCTTGGTAAAAAGCCAAAAAGTGCCTTTTTGTATTTTTGCAAAATGCGCTGCATTTGTGTAGCCAACGATGCTGGCAGCCCTTTTATGCTGATATCATTTTGCTTTTAAAAAGGGCAAAATGCAAGCTTTAGCCGCTCTTTTTGCTAAAAGCTGATAGATCGTATCTTTGAAAAAGAGTTTTAAATTTTTCTTAAGCCAAAAGTCATTAGTGCCACAAAGATGGGCTAGCTCTTTTGATGCTTGGGGATTTTTGCATGCGAGTAAGTAAGATTTTTCTTAGCCTTTAAAAGCACTTTTTCTCGTCACTGCTAAAAATAATGTTTCTTCATCTTTTTAAAGCTTTACTCTTGTAGATAAGCTCTAGTAATCTTTTGACTCTATAAAGATCTCTCTCATCATACCATCATATAAATTTGTCGTCTCAAGCTCATTTAAAAACGCAATATTGAGCCTTTATCTTTTGTATTTTTATAAGATCAAATTTCTCTTCAAACTTTTCCAGCTCGCTAGAAAATTTCAAAGCTTATTTGCGTAGTTTTTCTTCAAAAAGCAAGGTTTTGGTTTTATAAAATTGATTTTGATATTCAAAAACGCCTTTTTAAGCTATCATTTACCAGCCCTATGCAAAACTCATCCCTGCTTAAAAGATACTCTTTTTATCAAGTTTGAAAGCAAAGGTTATCTTTTGCTTCGTTAAACATCAAAAATAGATATTTTCTATCTCCCTCGCTCTCTTTTGATGATTTCGTTGCATAAAATCTCGCTTTTTAGGTAGCTGATACCATTATTTTGTTTGAAAAATTTCTACATTTATCCGCTTGTTGCTTTTGTGAGATTTTTACTTATGCCATATCTTTTTATCTAAATTTATCATTTTTATCCCTTGAGCGTTAAACGTTAATCCCTCTAGCGTTATGTCTGATATTGATAACGATTATTTTTATTTTAGTAAAAATGTGATTTAAATTTTAATAAGGAGTTTTTGTGAGAAGTCTATTGAAAATTTCTCTATTTGTGCGGCAGTTTTTATCAAATTTACCGCTTTTTGCAAATGAAGATAAGCTCTTGCCAGAGGTTAAAGTAGTGAGTGCAACTGGCTTTGAGCAAAAATATAAAAGACGCCCCCTGCAACGCTTAGCGTCATCACTCAAGATGCGCTAGAAAAAGAGAAATCACAAGGACGTTGAGAGCATGGTAAAAGATGTGCCAGCCTTTTGGAACGACTCCCGAAGCGGCAAATAGACGAGACTTATACGCGGATTCTCTCCAAGATTTTACTAAGATACTTAGTAAATGGCATGCCAGTGCCAGGAGATAACGCTATAAGGGCTAAGAAGCGTTGAGGCTCTATAGTTTTATCCCGCCAGCAAGTGCGATAAGCCGTATCGAAGTGATACGAGGTCCTATGAGCTCGCTTTATGGCGGTGACGCACTGGGCGGCGTGATAAATATAACGAGACGAGTTTAGTAACGACTTTCATGCAAAATCTTGGCTCAAGCTATAGATTGCAAGAAATAAAAACATAAGCGGCGAGTTTTATAACAGCCTCTATCTGCACTCTGGGCTAATAGACGATATTTTAAGCATCTCAGTTTATGGCAAAAATTTAAACAAATCAGAGGATAAAATCTCACACGCAAACAGAGAGCAAAAAGATAGAATACGGCACGAAGCTCTTTTTTAGGCCAAATGAAAATAACGACATCACGCTTGAGCTTGCAAGAAGTGATGTGGAAATATAAAAGAACAAAGGCAAAAACACTATCAACTGGCACCAACTCGGTTGCTAGTGAGAGAATAAAAAGGGCGATGTGATAAATCAGAGCCACGAAGCAAGGCTTGATAACTATCTTGCTTCCAAAGCTACCTGTCTTATGGCAAGATAAAAGAGATAGCACAACAGAAATTGACGCTAAAAACACTCAATTCCTGACACAAAAGGCTCATATTTTACTGATAATAACGCCTTTACTTTAGGACTAAACGCCAAAAAGAAAAGCTTGATGAAAAGGCAACCACTGCAGACGCTGCAAAATGTAAAAAGATATGACGTTTCGCTTTATGGCGAGGATGATCTATCACCTTTACAAAAGACTTTATCTTAAGCGCTGGAGTTCGCTATAACTACGATGAGAACTACGGTTCGCACGTTTCACCAAGAGTTTATGGCATCTACAGCTTCAATGACTTTTTGCCCTAAAAAGGCGGAGTTAGCACAGGATACGCGACACCTGACATCAAACAACGCACGCAGATCCTGCATTACCTTTTTGCTGGAGGACGTGGAGCACAGCTTGGTAGAAGCGCTCTTAAGCCAGAGACAAGCGTGAGCTATGCGACTGGCGGCGTTTATGATGACAATGAAGGCTTTTGAAGCATCGCTAACTGGCTTTTACACAAGTTTTTAAGGATATGTTAGCTATAGCCCTATCTGCTCAAGAGGCAGTGTTTGCAGACATAAAAGGCAATTTATCCAAATGGTATTTGGGAGAGTGTAAATATCGGCAAAGCTGAAATTTACGGAGTTGAACTAACAAATGAGTGGCAAGTCACAAACGCTCTTAGGCTAAATCAAAGCTACGTCTATACAAGATCAAAAGCAAAAAGATGGAGCGGAGATAGGCAAAAGTTTAAACAACTATCCGCTTCATACATTTCAAATTTGGAGCGAACTACGAGCTAAACAGATGGCTACTCTGGTCTCAGATAAATTATTATGGTAGGACTAAAAACTCATTTAGCTATGCTGATGATATGAGACCTTACGTGATCGCTGATCTTGGTATAAACTACAACGTAACAAAGAATTTTCAGTCTAATTTTGAGCGTTTATAACCTCTTTAATGAGTATTTTACGACAAGATCTCGGCAGATACGACATCTTGATAGCTGACGGGCAAAAAGATCGAACTTGGTTTTTAATCTAAAGTTTTAAAATGATAAAAATTTTGAAAAGCAAATTTTCATCTTATCTTGGCTTTTTATCTTTGTCTTGCCGCTTCTTGTGCTTAGCATTAGTGGAGCGATCATCTCGTATCATGATGAGATAATCGATATCTTTAGCAAAAGATGAGGTTGTGGCTGGCAAAAAGCCTTTAGAGATAGATGAAATTTCTAGAATTCTTAGCAAGAGCGAGCCACATCTTTATGCTAGCCCTAAAGATAAGAGCAGAGGGCAAACAAAGCTTACGTCATAAGCGGAACTAGTGAAAATGGTGAGTTTGAGTCGTTTTTATAGATCCTTATACTGGAGAAATTTTCGGGCAAAAACAAGGCAGAGAGAAATTTATAGGGCTGGTTTTAATTTGCATAAAAACTTAGCCCTTTCTGCTTTTAAAAATGAAAATTTGACCAATTTCAAAGCGAGCTAGTAGCACTTTCTACGCTTGCCTTGCTTTTTATCTTTGATAAGCGGGGCGGTGATATATTTTTGAGGTTTAGAAGCAGGGTGGGGATGCTTTTAAGCTAAATTTAAAGGCAAAGAGAAATTTGCGTGTTTTGTATTCGATTACACGGCTTTTTGGGTATCTATCTTGGTGCCGTTTTTAAGCGTGATTTGCATTAGCGGGCTTTTACTTTTCTTATGAGAGCTTTGCTAAGGTTATAAATCAAATTTGTGGCGAAGAAAAGGGTCTTTAAAAAGCCACTTTTACAAACAAAAATGGCTTTTAGCTTAAGCGATGAGCAAAAGGTGGCAAACCTTAAAAAGCTTATGAATTTTCTCTTTCTAAATTTGGCGGTGAGTTTGATGCTTTACTTTTATAGCAAATAGCGGAGGAGTCAAATTTGTGCTCTTTTACCTGCCAAAAGGTGCTAGTGAAAATGATGGCGTTAGGCTTATGGTCGATACGGCAAGTGGAGAAATCTATACCATGCCAAAATCTTTTGAAATTTAGTAATTTATGCTTGATTTGCACGCTGGATATATCTTTGGTGAGCCTGGTAAACTGAGTATTTTGTCTAGCATCATGTAGTGTGGTTTTTCTGTTTTTAGCGGAGGTGCGATTTATTACAAACGGCGTAAAAAGTAACTCTTATTTATCTATCTCTTAACTCTTTTTCGTTATCATCTCAAATCAAATTTTTGGAAAAACATGCATATAGACCAAATGTAGCAGCTGTCATTTTGTCTAGCTCTTACCCCTTTTAAATGCGAAATTTTAGTCGCAAAAAGGGTTGATATGGACGATATCTGGCAGTTTCCTCAAGGTGGCATAGACGAAGGCGAAAGCCCAAAGCAGGTACTAAAAAGAGGAGCTCAAAGAGGAGATCGGAACTGATAAATTTGACTTCTAGAGGAGTATCCTGATTGGCTTAGCTACGACTCTTCCGATCAAATGCGTGTCAGTTGAGCCCTACCCATTTGATGGGCAGACACAAAAGTACTTTTTGGTTAGGCTAAAAATGGTGCTAGCATAAATTAAAGACCGAGCATCCAGAGTTTAGCGAGTATCAATTTGTAGATATCAACAAGGCTTTAGAGGGGATAAACCACTCAAAAAGCCTATTTATGACAAAGTTTTGAGTTATTTTAAAGAGAAAGGATATTTTTGATGTTAATCGTTCAAAAATTTGGAGGAACTAGCGTAGGCACGCTTGAGCGCATCGAAGCTGTGGCAAACAGGGTCATAGAGACCAAAAATAGCGGCGCTGACGTTGTGGTCGTAGTTTCTGCGATGAGTGGAGTTACTAATCAATCAGTTGAATATAGTGAGTATTTTTCAAAGCACCCAGACGGCGTTGCTACTGATATGCTTTTAAGCTCTGGCGAGCAAGTAACCACCGCACTTTTGACGATTGCACTTAATGCAAAAAGGCTATCCTGTGTGGGTTTAACAGGCGCAATGGCTGGGATAATGACTGATGATGTGCATACAAAGGCTAGGATAGAAAAGATAGATACCGCCAGACTAAAAGCTGAGCTAAGTGCTGGCAAGATCATCGTTGTGGCCGGTTTTCAAGGCATAGATGGCAAGGGCGATATCACCACACTTGGCAGAGGCGGAAGTGACCTTAGTGCGGGTGGCTTTAGCAGGGCACTAGGCCGATCTATGTGAAATTTTTCACCGACGTTGATGGCGTGAGTACGACTGATCCAAGGATAGAGAAAAAGGCACTAGAGCAAATAAGCTACGATGAGATGCTGGAGCTTGCCTCTGCTGGTGCAAAGGTGCTAGCAAAATCGCTCAGTCGAGCTTAGCAAAAAACTAGACGTAAAAATTAGTGCACAAGAAGCAGTTTTAATCACAACGAAGGTACATTAATAGCAAAGGAAAGATAATAGGAAGCGGTTTTGGTAAGCGGAATAGCACTAGATAAAAATCAAGCAAGAGTAACTTTGAGAGGCGTAGTAGACAAGCCCGGCATCGCAGCTCGAATACCTTTCACAGCTCTTAGCAAATCAAAAAATATAAACGTAGATATGATCATCCAAAAACGTAGGACACGACGGCACGACAAAATTTGGCTTTACAGTGCCTCAAAAACGAGCTTGAGGTGGCAAAAAGAGACTCATGCAAAAACTCTCAGCCGCAAAAATGTAGACCGTGACGATGCGATCGTGAAAGTCTCAGTCATTAGCGTGGTGATGAAGAGCCACAGTGGCGTAGCATGTCTAGCATTTGAGACACTTGCAAAAAGAGGGGATAAATATCCAAATGATCTCAACAAGCGAGATAAAGTAAATTTCAATGATCGTCGATCAAAAATATGGCGAGCTGGCAGTTCGCGTGCTCCACGACGCCCTATAAGTTAGACGTATAATGCAAGATTTTATTCAGTGGACGCTTGAGACTATAAGAAGCGAAAGATATGAGCTGATGGAGGAGAAAGCGCGTTGAGTGGACACCTCTGCTCGCATCTAGGCTTTCTAGGCTCTACTTGATAGCAAGGCTTTTTATAGTTGTTCGCGACGATGAGCGAGAGTGGTTTGAAAAACTATCTTTTAAGAAATATCAACCGCACAAGAAGCGAGCGTCCGTTTTTGCCATTTTTAGCCTAAGATCGCTCTATCCAGCCTTGACAGCGTCGAGACAAACGAACAAAAAGCAGCTTTTAAAAAGATATGCTAAGTCTTGCCTTTCCAAACGGCTACATCTACATCGGCAAGAGCATAGACAAGCGTGCAAACCGAGCCAAAAACCGACGAAAACAGCTATATGTGGCTCTTTGATGAGCAGGCGCAAAACAGTTCACGCTAAGCTCGAGCGATGGTGACTGGACTCCTAAGCTTCAATGAGATAAACTTTTTGACAAGAGCATAGACGCTGTGCTCTTTGCGAAGGTGATACTCTAAATGCTTAATAAAATCGTAGTTACAGGCGATTTTGACTTTAAAAAGCCAAGCTTGAAGCCGAGTTTGGCGTAAATAACTTAAGATTTTATAAGCGATGATTTTTGCTAGAAAGTGCAAAAAGAGGTCATCGCCGAAGCTCTACATTGCCGAAAAAGATGAGTAGTGGTTTTGTTATCAGCGCAAAATCCTTCCGCACCGAGGCTCAAAAACGCACTTTTAAAGATCATCGAAGAGCCCCCAAGAAACATCAAATTTATAATAGTAACGCAGAGTAGTATCGGCTTCACTCAACGATCAGATCGCGGATGTTAATAGAAAATAACCTCGCTAAAAACCAAAAATGAGCGTAGATTCAATTTAAAAAGCCCTTAGCCTAAAAAGAGCTCAAGCTTTTATCGATCAAAAGATAGCAGAGGAGCAGGCGCAAAAATTTGGCAAAAACGAGCTAAAAGAGCTTGTCGGAGCCATCGTGACAAAGGCGGTTGATAGCGGGTATAATTTAGCGGCGAGGAGATGGAGTATTTTTCTCGCTCATCAAGCTTGCCGATCTAAACGCCAAGTCTCATGCCGCTTTTGACGCCACTTTTGCTTAATATCTTTGAGAAAGGACGACGTTGAATGTGATAAGATAAATAACAAAAAGCGACTTTTGATCAAATTTGTAAGGCCGTCTCGCCAAGTCCGGCTGGCGCGAAGCTCATGCGAAGAAAAAGAGCGAGATACCCTTATTTTTATCGATGAGATAAAACCCCAGCGGCAAATATTCTAAAAACAAGACGCACTTAGCGTTAGCGCCGAGCTGGTTGACGCATAAAGATACTATTTTAGGCGAGAGAGCCTAAATAAAGCCTTGCTAATGACGACAAACGCGGCAGCTTATGCAGTTAGCTCAAAAAGAGAAGCTGCAAGACTTTTCGCTTAAAAAGCTTGCAGTTTTTGAAGCTAAATTTTACAAAACCTGCAAAGCCCCTTATAATGGTGTTGCAAATATCAACACAGACAGCTTTTAACGAGCAAAGCCGCATAAATACTCAAAATGGCATAGCAAAAATCGAAGCCATGATCGAAGCAGGGTGCCCACTACATCGACCTTGGCGGCGTTAGCTCAAGGCCAGGGAGCGAGTATTGCGGACGCGAGGAGGAATGAGGCGCATAAAAGATATCGTGGAGGAAACTGACAAGCCATAATTCATGAAAAGGCACTTTGTCAGCCTTGATAGCTTTGATCCTTATTGTTTAGAATTTGCGCTAAATCACGGCTTTAAGATGATAAACTGACATCACGGCAAATGCGGGATTTTAGCCACACTTGCTGCAAGATATGACGCTCAGTTTTGCATGATGCACATGCAAGGCGATCCTGCCACCATGCAGATCGCTCCCAAAGTACAATGACATTATCGGCGAAATTTCTGTGATTTTTCGAGCAAAAAGATAGCCCTTTGCAAGGGAGCTTGGTGCTAAAAAGATAGTGCTTGATGTGGGGATTGGCTTTGGCAAGACGGCTGAGCAAGTAATTTGCTGCTTATTAAGCATTTGGAGCATTTTTAAATGTGACTGCCCGCTACTTGTTGGTGCTAGTCGCAAATCAGTCATAAATCACTACTATAAAAGCGAGGTCAAGCGACCGCTTGCCAGGCTCGCTTTTATCTGCATCTTGAGGCCTTTAGAAACGGCGCGCAGATCATAAGAACGCACGATGGGCCGAGCACAAGCAGCTGATATGCACGAGGCGATGAGCCAAGCTTTCACGCTTTGGTAGGGCGCTTGGCTAGAGAGAGGCTAGATGAAAAAGTTCACTTCCACCGCCTTGGATCACCTTTCCTCAGATTAGCCACTTTTCTATCGGCTGGAGGATGGGCGCTGGCGAGGATTATAAGTTTTAAGTCGAATGGCTGGCTAAAAACGCTAAGTCAAGATGAAAACATCAATATCAGCAGCTTCTTTGCCGAGCCCTACGACGTGGCGTGGATACTGGGACGAGAGGCTAGGCTTTGATGAGAGCACGCTTTTTACTTATAATGATTTGACATAGATCTTTTTGGGAGCGTGAGCCCTAGATATGATGCTAAAGTGGCTTTAGAAGCGCTATAACGCTGGCAAGGCGGATACCTTTCTATTTTTGGGGTCATCAAAAGAGCGCAAGCATAAGCGCAAGCTGTCTAAGCCAGTGGTACGGCTCTAGCTTTTGGCAAGACGAGGTTCATTACATTTGCGCCGAGCAAATATATGATGGCTGAAAAAGGCTGAGTGTTTTGGCGACAAAGAGGCTTTAGAGCAAATTTTATCCGCCAAAGATCCAGCGCAGATGAAGGGCTTGGCAGGCAGGTGCGTGGCTTTGACGTTAGGTCTGGGACGAGATAAAATGAAGCGTCGTGCTAAATGCGAGCTATTTAGTAATCGAGCCAAAAATGCCCCTTTGCGATACTTTTACTTCGAAACTGGGAGTAAAAATTTTAGTCGAGGCAAAGCCCAGCTTGATGTAACTAGGCGGGGACAGGTTTGGGTGCAAGCGATGAAAATGCGCAAAAATCCTATGAAGTGGCGCGGGCAGTAATTTGCTTGGCTTTGCGCTGATGAGAGCGAGGGACGAGATAGCAAAGGTCTATAAAAATGTCCATTTGTGCGATGAAAATGAGCTAAATTTGGATCATTTATAAAAGTATGTTTATAAGATAAAAATGCGGTGTAAATTTGGAGCAAAAATGACAAAAACAAGAGTACGAACGAGCGATAGATACGCTAAATGCGTGGGCAAAGGCCTACTACGACGAGGACGAGCCACTTGCAAGCGACGAGGAGTATGATGCGCTATATCACGCGGTTTTAGCCTTCGAGCAGGCAAACCCAAGTGAGTTTCGCTATTTTTCGCCGACTAAGCGAGTGGGCGGAGGCGCAAAAGAGGGCTTTAGCAAGGCAAGTCACATAAAGCGCATGTGGAGCATGGAGGATATCTTTAACCTTGGCGAGCTTTGATGCGTGGCTAAAGCGGAGATAAGGAAAAGCTTTGACCTTTGTCGCTGAGCCAAAACTCTGACGGAGCGAGTCCCAGACTTTACTCTACGAAAATGGCGTTTTAGTTAGGCGATAACCAGAGGCGATGGTGTTACTGGCGAGGATGTGACGCAAAATGCAAGGACCATTAGCTCGGTGCCAAAAGAGCATTAGCTACAAAGGGCTCATTGAAATTCGGCGAAGTCGTCATAAGAAAAAGATGACTTTGAGCTACTAAACATAGAGCGTGCAAAAGCTGGCGAGGCGCCGCTTTCAAACCCTCAGAAACGCAGCTGCGGGAAGTCTTAGGTAGCTTGATAGCGCAGTCTACGGCTAAAAAGAAAGCTACTTTTTCATACCTTGGGGCGTGGGCGAGCAGAGCTTTGGGCTAAAAGATCACAGCGAGGTGATGAAATTTGCGCGTGATCTTTGGCTTTGAGAGGGATGAATTTTTCTGAAATTTAAAAAGATGAGCTTGAGACCGCCTATAACGAGCTACTCAGCCAGCCGCGAGGCAAAAGAGCGTGATGATGGATGGCATGGTGATACGCGTAAACGACCTTAGCACGCTGTGGAGCAGCTAGGCTACACGGTCAACCCTTCCAAAATGTATGGTGGCGTTTAAATCCAGCCATTGGAAAAGGTCACAAGGCTAAGAGACGTGGCACTTCAGGTTGGCAGGAGTGGCGTGGTGACGCCTGTTGGCGTGCTTGATGAGGTAAAAATAGACGGTGCTAATGTAAAATCCGCCACCCTTCATAACTTCGACGAGATCGAGCGCCTTGGCGTCATGAAAAACGACTACATCGGCATCATCCGCTCAGGAGATGTGATACCAAAGATCACAAAGGTTTTTAAAGATAGGCGAGATGGTAGCGAGCAGGCGATAGAGAGGCCCACTTGCCCGTTTGTGGCTCGCACCTGCTTGATGAAGGGGTCTTTGTAAAGTGTCAGTAAATTTAGCTGCAGGGCAAGAGTGGTGGCTCGATAATCCACTACGCACTCGAAAAATGCTCTAAATATAGATGGCCTTGGCGATGCGATAGTAATTTGTTATTTGACAAGGGGTTGATTGCTTTGCATAAAGGACATCTACGGCCTTAACGGATGATCTCATCGCACTTGAGGGCTTTTAAAGAGAAAAAGGTAAACAACCTTTTTAAATGCGATCGAAGCTAGCAAAGGTGCGGAGCTATCTCGCTTTTATCACGGGCCTTGGCTGCGAGCACATCGGCGAGGTGAGCGGCTAAAAAGCCAGCAAGTAGCTTTTGGACTAGGCTGGCTTGATGCTAGCTTTGAGGAGCCAACCGCGCTTGAGGGCTTTTGGCGTGGAGATGGCAAATAGTTTAACTGACTTTGCCGAGGTAAACTAGAGCGAGAAAGTTTTAGCTCTCAGCCAGATCGTGCAGCCAAGCGTGACGCAGGGTACAAAAGCATCTCAAACGCGCTAGCGGCAAAACGGTCGTTATAACCGGCACGCTAAGTCGCCCAAGAGATGAGATAAAGGCGGAGCTTGAGAGTTTTTGGCGCAAAGGTTTCTGGCTCAGTTTCTACGGACTTCGTCTTAGCTGGCGAAGAGGCTGGCAGCAAGCTAGAAAAAGCAAATGAGCTAGGCGTGCTGAGCGATCGATGAGAGCTGAATACGAGAGGCTAAAACTTGAGGCTTTGATAACTACGTCGCAAGTGTTTTTAAAGCATCAGTAGAAACAAGGCGAGGCGAGCTCATTAAAATCTGGCAAGGTGCAATAAAATGGCGAAAGGTGCACCAAGGTTTCGACGAAGTTAGCGAGGCTGTAAATCTCACTACTTGATGAATGCAGTTGGGCGTGGAGCGCTTAAGCTAAAGAGCTTTTTAGGGCAATGAATGGATCTAGCTGGCAAAAACGCACTTGATATCGGCAGCTCAACTGGCGGCTTTGGCGTACATTGACTTGAGCGTGGCGTAAAGAGCGTGACCGGCGTCGATGTGGGCACTGGATCAGCCGGACGCCAGCCTAAGAAAATGACGAGCGGGTGAGAGTAGTGAGAAAACTGACGTCAGGGAGTTTGCAAAGCGATCAAAACAAGTTTGATCTCATAACCTGTGACGTGAGCTTTATCTCTTTGGCTGAAAATTTTGCCAGCCATTTGCGAGCTAGCGAAGCAGGATTCGCTAATCATCACGCTTTTTAAAGCCGCAGTTTGAAGTTGGGCTCTTGGCGTAAAACGCACTAAAAAAGGCGTTGTCACCGACGCTAAGGCTGTAATTTAGCTATGAAGCGCTTTGAAGTGCTGGCAAGCGGTTTGAAATTTGAACTGATAGCTTGCAAAGAGTGCGAAGTCAAGGGAAAAGGAAGGAAATGCCGAGTTTTTCTACGCTTTTAACAAAAGATAACATCACCGCCGTTGCGATAGGGCATTTTGACGGCGTGCACAGGGGCACAAGCAGCTTTTTAAAGCAGCTAGGCGAGTTTGGCGGACTTGTCGTCATCGACAAAAACAAAAGCCAACATCACGCCAAAGCTAAAAGCGAGCCGAGTACTGAGCTACCCATGTGTATGATTTTGACGCTATAAAGGGGCTTAGTGGGGAGGAATTTATCGAGCTTTTTAAGGCATGATTTTGATTTAAAAAGATCGTAGTTGGATTTGATTTTAGATTTGGCAGAAATAGGGCTTGGGACAAGTATGATCTGGAGAGAGTTTTTGATGGCGAAGCGGTCGTTGTAGACGAGGTTTGCTATGACGGCATGGGAGTGCATAGCTCGGCGATAAGGGAATTTATCAAGCAAGGCAAGATCAAAGAGGCAAACAAGCTGCTAGGGCAGGGGAGTACTCTATCGAGGGCGACGTCGTAAAAGCGGGCAGGGCATCGGCGCAAAAAGAGCTGGTTGCGACGCCAATTCTGGACGTCAAGAGCTATCTTTTGCCGCGCGAGGGCGTTCCATGCGCACAAGAACAAGAATGGGCCCATACACCCATACGGCTCGGTCACTTTTTATAGGCACCAGAGTTAGCACGGATGGCAGCTATAGCGTTGAGACGCACATTTTAGACGAAGTCGCGCCAAAGGTGACCAAGCACGTAGCAGTTTGCTTTTGTAAAACGCATAGAGATAATGAAAGAATGTGCAAACTTTAAACGAGCTAAAAAGAGCAGATAAAGTGCGATATAGTCGAGGCTAGAAAAGAGTGTTGGCGTGTGCGATTTGTATTGTGACGAGACGATAAAATATTTTGACGGAAGCGGAGCTGGCATATGAGAGATGAAATTTTTAAAGAGCCCATAAGCGAAGCAGTTTGAGTTTGACGACTTTGTGGCGAGCGTTTTTGACGATATGATCTCGCGCTCGGTGCCATTTTTACGACGTGAGCTCACCGAAATGCAAAAGCTGCTTGCTAAAAATTTTGCCAAAAGAGGCAAGCGTGTGCGACCTTGGCTGCTCGACGGCAAACAGCCTGCTTTTTGCTAAATAACCTACGAAACGACCTTGCGCTAAGCGGCGTGGATAACTCTGAGGCGATGCTGGCAAATGCCAAAAACAAGGCAAAAGCGTATGGCGCTAGTATAAATTTTATCTTGGGTGACATTTTAGAGTGCGAGCTGGCAGGCTTTGACGCAGTTTTGAGCAAACTATACTTTGCAGTTTATCAGGCCAGCCAAAAAGAGCAAATTTGCTGCAGAAAAATTTAGCGATGGGCTAAATGAAAAATGGAGTTTTTTGTTTAGTGAAAAGATCATCTTTGATGACAAAGAAAAGCTTACAAAAAGCGTTATAGAGAAATTTACGAGGACTACAAGCAGGCGCAAGGCTACTCACGCTATGAGATCGCCCAAAAAGAGAGGCTCTTGAAAATGTGCTGGTGCCATACACCGAGGAAGAAAAATAGAAACTCAGCCTCAAATGCTGGCTTTTAAACGAGTCGAGAGTACATTTAAATGGGAAATTTAGTGAGCTTTTTGGCTTTTAAGTCAGAAGCTTTAAATTTATCTTTACTTATCTTATATAAAAAAGTGAGGCGCGAGGCCCTCACCAACGTACTCATTTATCGCTGCATTTCCGTGGTGGTGGAAGTCATCGTAGATGATCTTAGAAGTTTTACCTTTCTCGCGTTTTAGCTCGCGAACTCTTGATCTTTTTCGTCGATCTTCTTGATCTGGATCGCTGCTTTAAATGTTGGAGTCTTGCTGATGAAGTCCCAGCCGCTGCTTGTTAGCTCGTTGCATGAGCTCCCAGTAGTGGGAAAGTCATCTGTATGATGCCCTCAGGCACGATATCGGTAACTTCGGCTTTGACGACGATGTAGCCGTGTCTGCTCCACGCTTTGATAAAGTCACCTTGTTTTATGCCATATCTTGCAGCAAGCGACGGGCTCATCTCAGCGATAGGGTCCGATGCTGTCGCCACCTTCTTCGATCGCTAGAGCGCCTTGTCGTTGGTGCCAACGGTGTATTGATAGACCTTTCTAGTGGTTAGAAGCTGTATCGGATACTGCTCGCCGGTCTTTTTCATCAACTGAGCCGGCCATGATAGGATACTCAGGCGACATATTCATCTTTTTGGCAATTCAAGTTTTGCAGGCTCGATCTCGTCGGCATTTTTCCACAAATAGGCATGGTACAAAGCGACCTTTGCCATCAGGTGTGAAAAATTTCTTATCAAGATATAAAGCTCTGACCGCCCATGCTATCTTCTGTCTGGGCATGGCCAGTGAAGTCCGTGATATTTTTGATGCGGTAGTAGCTCATGCCACCATAAACGTCTCAGGGTCGCATTTTCTGACTCTTCCCGACCTTCTTCTGGTGAGTTGGTAGTAGAAGCCCTCAGTTGCGCCCAAACGGCGTGCGATCTCACAAACGATCCGCACCAGTCTTGTTCCAGCATCGCCTGGAGGTGTGATAACAGCTTCGTTGTGTTGACACGGCGCCTGCGTTGGTATGAAGGCCTTCTTTTTCGCTGCTTGCAACACCTGGGGAGTACGACGTCGGCTTTTAGGGCAGTTTCAGTCAAAAATAGGTCTTGAACCACGTAGAAATCAACATTTGCGATGCCTTTAAGAAGTGGTTTGTATTTGGCTCAGAGATGACTGGGTTTTCGCCGATAGTCCAGAAGAAATGCACTCTACCATCAAGTATCGCATCAGGCACTTCTGTCTTGTGGATGCCTATTTTTGAGTTTAAAAATCCAGGCTCAAGGTGCCACATTTTCTCAAACCAAGTTTTTGCTCAGGGTCGGTGACTGAGCCAAGATTTGGAAAGATATTTGGCAAAACACCCATGTCGCAGCAGCTCTTGAACGTTCTCTTGACCTCTAGTGGCAAGTCGCCCGTGCCAAGCTCGCAGATATTACCAGTGATCAAGAATAATTTGATACGTCGCAAACCCGACCAACGCCGTGGTTAGAAGTGAGTTACGCCCATGCCGTGAGTGATGACGGCTGGTTTTGTTGTAGCGTACATTCTTGCAGCTGCTCTGATATCCTCTGGATTTAGCCTTGTGTATTTAGCCACGACTTCTGGGGTATAGTCTTTTTACAGCTTCTTTTACCGATACTCGATGCCTATCGTGTGATCTTCTTACAAATTCCTCGTTTACAAGGCCTTCTTCGATGATAGTGTGAAAGCAGCGTTGATAACTGGATGTTGTGTTCGGGCTCTAGCTGCAAGTGGATGCTCGGCTCTACTTGCAAACTCAGTCTTGATAGGGTCGATAACGATCAGTTTTGCGCCGCGGTTTAGCGCTCTTTGATGTGCATAGCTGCTATTGGGTGGCCATTTTCTGGGTTTGAGCCTATCATTAATATACAGTTACTATAAACCCGATCTCCGTAAAGCTATTTGTGGCAGCTCCATTTCCGATTGTTTTAGCAAGTCCCGCTACTGTCGGAGCGTGTCACATCTTTAGCGCAGTGATCGACGTTGTTTGTGCCAATTACAGCGCGCATTAGCTTTTTTGAGCGACGTAGTTGTCCTCGAGTGTACAGCGTGCTGAGAATTTCCTGCTAATGAGTCAGGGCCGTATTTCTCTTTGGCTTCTTTCATCTTTTCACGACAAGATCAAGCGCCTCGTCCCAGCTAGCCCTTCAACTGCCATCTTTTGAAAAACGCCGTTTTTCTTTCTGATAAGCGGTTTTGTTAGCCTATCTGGACTTGCTACGTAGTCCCAGCCATAAAAGCCTTTTAAACATAAATTTTCCTTGGTTAACGGGGTTGTCTTCGACGCCAGTGGCGGCACGGACGACGTTGTTTTCCACGTGCAAGGTTACTTTGACAGCCCTGTCCTGCAATAAGGACAGATGACTTTTGCCTTCCTTCATCACTTTCTCCTATACTATGAATTTCTGCATATTTATATTGAGTAATATTACTCGCGAAAAACTTAATCTTACATAAAAGTATCTTATCTACAAAATAAATTTATTTTAAGATAGATTTAAACTAAATTAAAAAGCGACTATATGGGGAATTTAGAAAATATGCCAATTTGCAGGGAATTTCTAGTAATTTATCAAATAAAAAGTAAATTTGTGTAAATTTGATGCAGAAACTAAAATTGATAAATTAATTTTTACATATTTACGAAAAAGTGAAATTAGGGTGAAAAGAAGTTGTAAATGTAAAAAGAGCTGGAAATTAAGGGAGAGCAGGTCCGCTCTCCTGTGAGATTAGTTATCTCTTGTAAGCTCAGAGATTAGTTTTGAATATGTAGTGTAGTCTTTGTTTTTAAGATACTTTAAAAGTCTTTTTCTTTGACCAACTAGGTTTCAAAAAGACCTAAACGTGATGAAAAAGTCTTTTTGAAAAATTTTAAGGTGTTCTGTAAGTTCAGTTATTCTAGCTGTTAAAAGAGCTATTTGAACTTCTGGAGAGCCCATGTCTCCCTCTTTTCTAGCGAATTTCGCAACTATTTGAGCTTTTTAGCCGAATCCAAAGCCATAATGACCTCCTGATTGGTGAATTTTGGAAGAGCGATTATAGCATTTTGAAAAACATAAAAATTAGATAAAACGGCGCTTTTTAAAAATTAATGAAAAATGCAGTAAAAACCCTGATAAAATAAGGGCTATTTAAAGACTTAAGGAAGATAAATGCTTTTTACAAAGGCAAGCGAATACGCTCTACTTTCGCTTATTTTTAATATCTCAAAAAATCATCGCCAGTTGATGTTGATACGATCTCAAATGAGCTTTAAATTTCAAAAAGCTTTCTGGCAAATACATTTTCATGTAAAGTTTAGCAAAGATGGAGTTTTAAAGTCATTTTAAAGGAGCAAATGGTGGATTTTGCACTAAATGATGAACCTGAGAAATTTAACGATAAAAAGATCATCGAGTGCGCTGAAAACGCGAATTAAGCGTTTTTGAGTGCTCGTCTTCAGCCCTTGGCTGCCCGTCAAACAAAGCCTCAAGCCGTCAAACTCGGTCGATGTTTAGCGGCCTTCAAAGCAAGATCGACGAGAGTGCTTGATGCGATAAAACCAGTGACATCGTTAAGAAGTAGACTTGGCAAAAGCAAAAACAACATCCTAACCTCTTGTCGCACCGTTTCTTGCGCCGATTGTCAACTTAAAAAGTCTTAGCATCGTTGCCATCATCGTTGCCATCCCTTGCTATCATCATCGTGCCGCTTCCAAGTGCGGTGCTTGACTTTTCTCTGGCACTTTCGATCTCGATTTCAGTGCTTATTATTTTGATCTCATTTACGTGCCAAAACCAACTGACCTTAGCACGTTTCCGACGCTCATTCTCATCATCACTCTTTTTCGCCCTATCGCCAAACATCGCAACCACTCGTATGATCTTGAGCGAGGGTCACAACGGCCCAGAAGCGGTCAGTGAGATCATCTCAGCTTTGGAAATTTTTCGTCGTTGGTGGCAACTTCGTCGATCGGCACCATCGTATTTTCGTATCTTGCGCCTGGACGCTCATGGTCGTAACAAAGGGTTCAACCCTGTGTGAGCGAGGTGCAAGCTCGTTTTTACACTTGATGCTATGCCTGGTAAGCAAATGGCGATAGATGCGGACCTAAACGCAGGTCTAATAGACGAAAAACAGCGCGCGAAAAGACGTCAAGCCATCATCGGCGAGGCAAACTCTACGGCGCGATGGATGGTTCGTTCAATGTATAAAAGGCGTGACGCCGTAGCTGGCATCATCATCACCATCATTAACATCATCGGCGGCTTTGCTATTGGCTCGTTTCAACACGGCCTTGATATGGCGACATCGGCTCAGTACTATACGATCCTAACTATCGGCGATGGCCTAGTTAGTCGGATCCCAGGACTTATCACTTCAACAGCGACCGCCATCATCATCACAAGGGCTAGCAAAGACGACGAGGACTTTTCGCAGAGGGCACGCTAAATCAACTCTTAGGGGATTATAAAACCTGCTGATAGTGGGTTTCATACTATTTATGTTTGCCCTTGTTCCAGGACTTCCGACGCTCTCGCTTGGCTTTTATAGCGCTGCTATTTTTGGGGCTTGGCTACATCATCAAGCAGACCAAAGATGGCGGGCCAATTTAAACCTTTGCGCCAAAAGAAAAAGTAGCTGGTAAAAAGCTGGCGGCGCTGCGCCAAGTGGGGCTGGAGCAACAGCTGCAAGTGGTCGGAGCTGCTAAGGCACCAAAGAAGAGCGATGAAGGAGATCGCAAGAGAAGAAGAGACGAAGATATAATGACATATTAAAGCTTGTAACGAGCTTGATTCTAGGATACGCTTTGCCAGCTCAGCTGATGTGGATCTAATCGAGGAGAATCTGCGCTATGAGGCGAAATATCGCTTCAAGTTCTTGGCTTTTGACGCCAAAGATAAGGATCCGCGACAACCTTCAGCTGCCGCCAAATGAGTACCGCTTCAAGCCAAAAGGTATCATCAATCGGTCAGGGTGAATGGCGCGGATACATTTTCAGCGATGGATAGTGGTCTCAGTGAGCGAGGATATCGAGGGATACCGACAAAAGAGCCAGCTTTTTGGGCTAGACGCTCTTTGGATCGATGCTAGCGTCAAAGAGACGCCATACTTTAGTGGCTAGCATGATATGATCCCGCAAGGCCATCTCAACGCACACGAGTGAGCTTATCAGCAGAAAACGCGCCGAGCTTCTAACCCGCCATGAGACGCAAAATTTACAGACAAACTCAAAGATCGACCATCCAGTCGGTCGAGGATATCGCTCTAGGATCGCACCCATACTTGATCCAAAAAGGTCTTCACGCTGCGAAGACAATATCCTGACTAAAAGACCTGCTTAGTATACGGAGCCATCAGCGACATCGCCGAGGTTAGTGTACTTAGATATGATCATCGAGCACGTGCGTGCAGCGCTTTCACGCGTCATCACCTCGCTTTATGTAGATGAGGACAGCCACTTTTACTATCCTAGACACCGCCGCGCAGCAAAGCTGATGGATGCGTGCAGTATAAAGACGGCGCCTACACCTGATGATAAACGTGGCGCAGACTTCATCTATTGTGCAAGTCACTTAGGCGTGAAAAAAGAGAAGCGACTGATGAGCCAGCACGGAGAGATGGTGCTTTGCGTGGGAGCCGTTTTCGCACGTGAGTAGCAAAATATCTGTGACCTGCCATCGATCATAGTAGGTGCTGGGCCTTTGCTGATATCTCGGCACCACGCCATTTGAAACAGTTGGCAGTCATAGAAATAGAAAATTTATAAAGCGACGATGGTACTCTGATCACCCTCACACACCGATCTCACGGACACGGCGCGCAACACAGTATACCAAATTTTACTTCAAAGATGTGAAATTTCTCTAAACTCAAACTACGCAGAGAGATAGATGATAATTTGCTCACCCTATCTGAGATAGATGCCCTCAAAACGATGATAGAAAACGTCATCTTGATTACTGATCTAAATTTAAGCGGCTCAGTGCGAGAGCTTTTGAGGAGATGATAGAGGCAAAACATAAAGCTTACTTTTTGCTAGATCATCACCAGCGGCGCTGAGTGCGCGAGCGCTACTCACCGTGGTATGATAGTTTCAAAGCGTGCGCACAAAGATCACTTTCACGACTTTTTGCAGGCATTTTTGGCAAAAACAAAGAGCTTGAAATTTTTAGTGACGTCGAAATGCTGGATATCTGGCTAAAAAGATGATGAGTACCTGAGATGGAAGGTCTGCTTTGGGGTTTGTGGCAAACGCCAAAGAGATAAACAAAGTGATGTTTTGAAGCTGAAAACAACCCCATGGATCACCATTAAAAGAAGCAGCAATAACGAGAAAAACGACTATATGGACTTTGATATGCAGGTGCATGCCATTAAAAAGTCATTTTTCAAAGAGGACAAGGACGACACGCTACAACCTGATCTCAAAACTACGTCGTAAAAACTTAGTGAAAATATAATGAGAATTTAGCATAAAGTATAAAGATCATAGCGATTTAACCACATGTCGGCGGAAACGTTTCTGGTTATCGGCAACGACTTTTTAGTGGCAACCTAACTGACTTTTTATCGACGTGACAAAAACAAAAACACTAAGCTTTCGCGCAAAATGGCAAGCTGGATGTTAGCGCCATGGCGAAAGCACCTAGTTGGCGGAGGCGACATGTGATCGCAAGCGGGCGGGCTCTGCACTCAAAAGATCGGCTTTGAAGCTATGAGCCGATCAAAAGCGCAGATAGTTGGATCTAATAAATTACACAGGAGGAGATATGAAAGAAGAAGAGGTAGTAGAGGAGCTTAGCTACGAGCTTAGCATGGTGCTTTGACGATGTTTTACTATGCTGGCGTGAAAAAGATAAGTTTGAAGAGGCGGCAAATCAGTGGTAGAGCGCATCGACGATGCTAGGAAAACTCTGATGCTAGCGGTAAGCGACGAGGTCATAGAGATAGTTGAATATATGAAAAACACCATCCAAAAGTTATTTAAATAAGAGAAAATATGACAGTAATTTTAGTTTTGCAGCGGCACTTTTTGCGTTAAATGCTATGGTCAAATGGTACCCTCAGAAAGGCAAATGAGCTTTATGCGCAAGCAGAATGTAACGAGGCCATCTGGCGTTTAACAGCTTGCGGTGAGGGCGAGAAAAAGTTTGTACGATGAATGCGATCATGCTATTTAACGGCGATGGCGTGGCAAAAGATAGAGCTCAGGCTGAGATGGTACTTACATGTGGACGAAAATGAGGGCATGGCCTGCGAAAACTAGGAGAAATGACAGCTTATGGGCCTTATAAAAGACAAAGACGACAATGAAGCAAAAAGGAAGTAGAAGGCAAAAAGCTAGTTTTAAAAAGTCTAGTGACAATGGCTACAAACCAGCTTGTGACTTTGTGTAACAAAAATAGATCAAAAGTGGCTTTAAAATGGGCTACAAAACATAAAGATTTGATAGGAACTAGAGAGTTTAGCAAGGAAGAAATTTTATATTTTTCCAGAGGCGGCGAAAGAGTTTAAGGAGCCACGAAGTCAAGTGATGACTACCTTCGTGGAAAAGACTCACGATCAACGCGTTTTGCGAAACTCGACAAGAACTAGAACATCCTTTGAGATCGCGGCAAAGAGGCTTGGGGCTGATATGATACCCGGAGCTCATCAAGCTCGAGCGTGACAAAGGGCGAGAGCCCAATGACACGATGAATAATATGGCTGGCAGGAGAACTGATATCGTCGTGCTTCGCCACCCAAGCCTGGAGCGGCTAAACTTTGCGGCCGATAGGACAGACAGCTGCGTCGTAAAATGCAGGAGACGGCACAAATGAGCACCCAAGCCAAGCTTTCTGCTTGATCTTTTCACGCTAAGAGAGCATGGGTGCACTTGATAAAAACTTAAACGTAGCTATCATCGGCGATATCGCCAGAAGCCGTGTGGCAAGGTCATGACATCTGGGCGATGAAGAGGCCTCGGCATACCTGAAGCCTTTTTGCGCCACTGATGATGATGCCAAAGACGCTGGAGGTCTTTGAGTCTCAGAATTTTGCAAAAATATGGAGGAGGGTTTGCGAGGGTAGCGACGTCATCATCATGCGTCGCATCCAGCTAGAGCGCGGCGGTGCGGACGTGGCATTTCCAAGCCTCGAGGGAGTACTCGAAATTTTTTGACCAAATAAAAATAGGATAAAGCTAGCGAGCCTGACGCGATCGTGCCGCACCCAGGGCCGATAAATAGGGGCGGAGTTAAAACTCAGACGTGGCAGATGGCACACACCAGTGGTGCTTAACCCGGCAGAAAAACGGCGTTGCGGGTGATAAGAATGGCGATACTAAATACGCTTGCATAGGGGCCAACGATGAAAACAGCATTAATTAACGGCGCTATCGTAACAGCGACGAGAAATAAGGCAAATATCCCACAGAAAACGGGCAAAATAGCCAAAATCGGAAGTGAGAATGGAGGCCGAGAAGGTCACTGACGCTACAACAGTTAGTCAGCGCCAGGACTTCATCTGACACGCTGCATTTCTCGCGTGATCCTGGTCAAGAGTACAAAGACGACATCATCTCGAGTCTCAGAGCGCGTGTAGCTGGATGGAGTGACCACCACGCCTTTGCATGGCTAACACAAACCCAGTAAATGACAACGGCTCGACCACAAGGGCGATGATAGAAAAGTGCTACAGAAACTGGCAGGACTGATCGGACCTTGCCACAATCGCAGCCCATCAGTCAAAGGGGTCGGTGCGCAACGAGCATCGCCGAAACTGTGTGACCTGGCAGAGGCTGGGCGCAGCTGCATTTAGCGACGGCGGCTTGCCAGTGACTAGCCCGCTGTGATGAGCGCGCACCTGAGTACTGGCATGTTTGGCAGCTCGTACGCGTTAAGTCACTCTGAGGACTGCCTGCTTGCAGGCAGGCGCTCGCGCACGAGGGCAAAGGTCCTCGGCGATACTTGACTCTCGCGGCATGGCGAGAGAGAAAGAGGAGATCGCAGTGAGCCGTGACATGCTACTTGCAAAGCTCACCACAGGCGCACATCCACATCGCTCACGTAAGCCTGTAGCGTCATCAGCTAAAGATCATCGGAAATGTAAAGAGAGGCATAAACATCACTCGTGAGGCCACGCCATCACTCACTTTAGCTAGCGACGATGACTGAAAATGCCTACGATACAAATTTCGAAAATGTCACCGCTACTCAGTGGAGATCAGAAGCGACGTAAAAGCGGTGGGTAAGAGAGGCGCAAAAGCGGTCTGCGACAGACGTCATCGCCACCGATCATGCGCCGCACCATACGGACGAAAAGATAGTGAATGGACAAAGGCGCCATTTGCATCATCGGACTTCTCAAACCCTTGTGCCACCCACTCTTAAGCTCGTAACGAGGGCATGAGTAAGCCCAGAGCGCATGGTGGAGCTTAATCATCTACAAACGCGCCAGATGCTAACGTAAAAGATAAAAGGCAGGCTTGCTGAGGGCATGCTAGGCCGACATCGCGGTGATAGACCCTGAGATCGAGTGGTATACGTCGCGATTGAGGAAGATAAACCGCTCAAAATCGAGTACCCTCCACTCTTTCGGCAAAAAGCTGTGTTGGCGCAGCTGACCACCACGATAAAAGTGGCAAGATCGTTTTAAGAGAGTTTGGAAAATAATCTAAATCGGTCGTGCGTGCGAGCACTGGTTTAGTTGCTTTGAGAGATGTAAAACTGGCTAGTAAATTTCTAGCAATGTTTTTAAGAGTTAGTACTTTTAACGACACGGCGAACGACTTTTCGATAAAAAGCGCAGAAGCGACTTTGCAGTGCCTCTCTTGTAGAGTGAGGTGAGGTAGATGTTTGGTCCAATAGAACATGCGCAAGACCCGCTCTCCAAAAGCACTCCACACTCAAGGCCTGCGTGCACGGCTGTTGTCCTAGCTTCTGGCTTATACTCTAAGCTCTTCAAGATGTCGTTTTGCAGTCTACTATCATTTATAGGTTTCCAAGCTGGGTTTCTGTCTTTGCTGACAACACTACACCAACCGCTTTTGGTAAGCTCAGAAATTAAATTTTATCCTATAGGCTGTCTTTACTCATTGATCTTGGCAAAATACCCTAAACTTTATAGATAAGCATGTAGAATGGCGCACTAAAAGAAGCGTATAAAATATGATGGCAGTGACGATGAAATTTGCGTTTCAGACTAGAGCTACCATTTGCGCCAGACAGATGCTCAGTAAGCCAGCGGAGCATACCCCATATAAATAGGTAGATGAATTGGTTTTGATAAAGCCCACCGGCGGCCCTTATCAAAACGCTTACCGAAAAGCCAAAATGGCTAATTTAACTCTCTTTCTCTTTACTCTTCGATCTTGCTATTTTAACTACGTGAAATTCTTAGTTGCCGCAGTCGAGCATATATCTCTTTGTAGGTGAGCTAGAAAATTTTTGACTCTTTAGTGCAACGGCTGCAAAAACGCTCTCACAGGTCGAGCTCTCTCTTTGTGTACAATTTTCCATCTATTTTCCTAGTACCTTTCTCATCTTTATTGACAACAAATAATATTTCATCGTCGTCAAGCTCACATAGCAGTTTGCAAAACAGCAGCAGCAGCTTGGTGGCTTTGATGTTGCCAAGCCTCCAGTCCCTGATATGTCCTCAGCGTGGGCACGCCAAGATCCTCTGCCATTTTTGCTTGTGAAATGTTTCTGCATATGCCTCAACTGCTAATACTATGAAGCAAAATTAACATGTCACGTGTTTCTTATCCGCTGGTGAATTATGCCGTTTTATTTCATTAAATATACCCAAAATATTATATAAATAGAGTAAAATAGTATATAAATATCATTACAAATTATAAACAGACTATTAAATAAAACTTTTATGTCACGAAAACGTATAAAAGCTCTTGCACATTGAGGAGTGATCGCACTCTTAAGATAAGAGTTGTTTAAACTTAAGGTTGATTATTACTAGTTTACTCCTTCTTGCTTTTGGGATAGGCGGCTGCTTTTCAATTTGTTTAGTAGTTTTGGCTTAAAAGAGTCTTTGTTCCTTGGATACAGCTTAGTCGAAAAATACTTTTATAAAAGAGCAAAAAGGTTGCCCTAATAGCTTGTTTAAAAAGAAATAGGTTACTGCGGATATGGTTTATCTCAAATTTAGCCACAACTTCTAAAAATATGCCTGCTGTAAAAATGGCTTAGCGCAGATAAAATGGCTCTATTTTGATAAATAACCTGTTGCACAGCCTTTGCTAAAAATGCAAGCTTATCTACAAAGACAGGCAGACACTGAAATAGCCATCAGCGTCTCTGTCAGCAAAAGAAAACATGTCACACATAAAAGATTTCAGTATAAGCATTCTCAGTCAAACCCTACATTAAAAGCCTTTATGAAACTTTTAGTTATATAGACTAAAAGATAAATAAATAATGTACTTTTTAACTTATATACTTGACATTAACAACTAAAGTTGTATAATCCGCTTTAGCAAATTAGAAAGAGTGCTAAAAGTGAGTAAAACAACAAACGCGATTTGAGTTACTACCCCTATCATTGAAGCTCTATTTGCAGGACAATATGCCTATTGGCTCAAAACGGAGCTTTGGTCTCGTACGAGCGTGGCTATACCGGCATCAACGATACGTGTTTATTTTAAAAAGCTCCTCAGATGAGGGCGAGATCACAAAGCTTCACATCAGTGGCGGCAGTGATACCAACCATCGCTAGCGATGAGGAGATATTGGAGCGAATTTTTGATGAAAAGCGATATGATACCTAGAGATAAATTGGACCCTTATGCTCTGAAAATGCCTCTGTGATAACTTTGAGCTTTATTGTATGATTTTGCGCAATAGATCGATAAGGAGCTGCTAGAAAATTTGGGAATTCGAGATGATAGATATCTGGTTTCTAATGAGACGGTGATGAGATCGTTATCAATCTTTGACGCTAGGACTCGCAGATTCTTAAAGCAATCGAGTCGGAGTTAGCTTTAGACAAGCTTGAGCTATCTGTGCCGTCAGGTTGGCTTTAAGCGAACTAAGAAGCAAGATAAGAGAGCTTAAAAAGGACCAAAATTTCCACTCTCAAGAGAAACGAAATTTAGCCTTTGATATGCTCGAGCGATAGACGCTTTCAAGATGATTTTGACCCAAGTTTTCAGCTTGCAGATGGATGAAGAACTTACATTTTCTCCTGCGTTTGATGAGCCAGCAAGAGCGGCTAATAATGAAGCAACCTTACTCCGTAGCGATGGCGCATGATGCTGTGCCGGCAGTGTTTATACCAGATGACGCGATGTAGCAACCCACAGCGAGGCCGCGTGAGCGAAGAGGTAAAAGAGCAAAATCTACCTGAGGTCGAGCCAGTGCAAGAGGCAGCCAGCGATAGCGTACCTGACGCACTGGCGATATCTCAAAGTGGAGAAGCTCGAAAAGAGCTTCGCGAGATCACTGAGCAAATATTACAGAGCAAAATGCTGAGTTTGAAAATATCAAAAAGCGTCACGTGAAAAGAGAAAGCAGACGCCGGTGTTGCGTACTATGCAATGGAGAAATGGGTGCGCGACTTGCATACCAGTCATCGATGCGCTCGAGATCGCCGCAATTTGACCCAGGAGGATGTATGCCGACCGGCGCAAAAGATCAAAGAGGGCATTTTGATAACGATAAATCAGTTTGGCAGAAATGCTTTTGAAAAGCATGGCGAACGCGATCGCAACCGATGCCGAGTTTGATCCAAATGCGCATAATGCCGTTTAAGCGGTCGATAGCGAGGAGAAGCAAAGCGGTCAGGATCGTGCAGGCTTTGGCAAAAGGGCTATATGATAAATGGCAGGGCTTTGCGCCCAGCTATGGTCAGTGTGGCAAACTACCGAAAATCTATTCCACAAAGGAAAACATGTCAAAAGTTATAGGTAGTAGGACTGAGGTACAACAAACTCTGCGTGGAGCGTTTTTGAGCGCGCGAGAGCAAGGTTATCAAACAAAGAGGGTACATACACCCATCTGTTGTTGCTTACAGACAAGCGAGTGGTGCTTAGCAGGCGACGTCGCAAAACGTCAAGCGGTTACAAACCCTGAAAAGACGTATCTTACCTGATCAAACGTATCATGGGCTTGATGATGAGCAGCGATGACGCTGAAGAGGCAAAGACCCGCTTGCCATACCGCGTGGTCGATAGAAACGCGCTTGCGCAGCTGAGACCGCTGGCAAGGCGTCTACACTCGCGAAAATTTCGCTGCACTCTTTATCAAACTAAAAAGAAGACGCTGAAGCATATCTGGCGAGAGCGTGACAGGACGCGGTTATCATCGGTGCCTGGCGTACTCAAATGACAGCCAAAGAAAGTGCCGCCAAAAGAAGCTGAACCATCGCTGCTAAACGCGTGCTTTCGTATCATCAACGAGCCGACAGCCGCGGCACTTGCGCATGGTCCTGACAGTGAGGCTGAGTAGTACCTTTAGTTTACGACCCTGGGTGGTGGTACACCACGCCGTGACAGTGCTTGAAACTGGCGATAACATTGCGAAGTTTTTGGCAACTGGCGGTAATGCATCTCTTAGGTGGCGATGACCCTGATAACAAGATCACCGACTGGCTAGCAAGTGAGTTTCAAAAACGAAACCGGTATCGATCTGCGTTAGGCGATACATGGCGCTCTTCAACGCTTAGTGGAAAGCAGCTGGAAAACGCTAAAGAAAAGATGGCTAAGCTCTTAGCTCAAGAGACCGAGACAATTCTACCATCATCACAGCTGATGCTTACTGGCCCAAACACCTTGTCAAAAGCTTAACCTGCGCTAATTTGAAGGCATGATCGACTCACTTGTTGGCGAGACTATCACTGGCGATGAAATGCAGTCACCGCGATGCAGGATTACAAGAGCGACATCAAGTTAGTGTCGATGCGGTGCACCAAACTCGCGCCGCACCAAATGTGTCAGCACGTGCACATCGGCAGAGACAGTAAGGTCGCAAAGCAGACAGTCGAGCGCACGGTGCCATGCTGCGCAGCGGTTATGTAGCTGCGACGCGCAGACGTGCTACTTTGACGTTACTCCGCTAGCCTTGGTATCGGCGACACGGCGGCGTGCACGAGTTCAAGATCATCGAAAAAGGCAATAAACTTATACTCCAAACTACAGTAAAAGCCAAGTTTCTCTCAACTGCTGAAGATAACCAAAGTGCTGTCGTTACTTATCATGAGTCGCACAAGGTGAGCGTGAGTTTGCAAGTGATGCCAATAAATCATCGGAATTTCTCAACCTCTGAGGGCATCCCCAGCAGCTCCGCGAGGCGTACCCTCAAATAGAAGTCGACCGGATATCGACGCAAACGGAATCGTCAACTGTTTCACAGATAAAGTTGGGACTCGGCAAAGCGCAAAACATCACTATCTCCAGGATCATGCGGCCTGGCTGAAGGATGAGATAAATAGCATGGTAAAAGACGTCTGAGCTTCACAAAGAAGAGGACAAAAGCGCAAAGACGCAGTTGAGAGCTAGAAAACCAAGCAGACGCGCTTGTTCACCAAACTGAAAAAGAGCATTGTATGAGCTTTAGCGAGAGCTGCGCCTGCTGAAGATAGAAGCAACATCGAAGTTGCAAGCTACAACGACCTAAAAGAGGTCTTAAAAAGATGGTATCTCAAAAAGAGCAGATCGACGCAAAGTAGTAGCTCTGGGCAAAGCTAGCCGTAAACTTAGCAGAAGCTGGCGTGTATAGATGCGAAAACGCTGGCGCAAACGGCGGAAACAATGCAGACGACGACGTAATCGACGCCGCCAGTCGAGCAAACGCGACAGAGAGCAGGGCGCCTGCCTTGCTCTTTTAAACTTACTACGATACCCCATTTCACTTTTATAGATCACGCTCGAGCAGCACCAGCACCATAAGATGATCAAAGTATACTGTCGCATGCTAGTCCAGCCCAGTACAAACTATGAGCTTCTAACGACGCATCCAGCACCCATCAAGCGCTCGCTGTCTGACTTGCAGTGTAGCTGCTTTCGCCGTGCCCTGCAGAAGAGTGAGTCGCCATCAAGTGCACTTTTCTAGGCCATTTATCATCCCGTTTTGTGTCTGAATACGGAAAGTCCCAGCGGCCGATACTGCCTCTAAAAATAAAAAGTCCCGCCAAAAGATCACGCCATTTACCTCTATCATCGAGCATCCTGGCGTAGCTCGAAGTGGGTGAATTTGATAGAAAAAGTCATTCCATCACAAAGCTCTCCATCGCCTTGAGTCAAAAACATCTGGCTCAAAAGTATTTTTCTATGGCATGTCACCTCGCACATGAAAGTCAATTTCATGGATATAAACTGAATTTCTAACTCAGTTTTGCATAAGAGCCCTGCGTCGTACAACGTGGTCAAAATGCCCATGCGTACAGAGGATCGCCTTCACTTAGTGTGCATTTTGCAAAACCCACTCTAGCGCCGTCGCCTGGGTCTATCACCAAACTTGAGCCATTTTGGTGTGAGCACGTAACATTTGTACCAATCGCCAAAGTATTTTGATGATTACCTCATACCTTAATTGGCATTTCTCAAAATATTTTTACATCTTTTACTTAAACTTAAAGAGTATTCTAAATGTAGTGAGTATGAATCTAACTAAAAGGAAGCTAGCGTAGAGCAAAGGGACAATGAAGGAGTATCGTAACATCGAGAGAAACTTTAGTTTTAGCTTAAAAGATAAAACCAGATAAGCAGCTATTGCTCGAGTGTTAGCGGCGGTATTGATTCTGCTGTAGTAGCTACTTTGTGCGCAAGAGCTAAGCCAAACAGAAACTCACGCACTCATCATGCCAACAGCTATCATCAAAGTAAACAAAATATGGACGACGCCTTAAGGTATACGAAAAAGCTAAAGTATAAAAATTACAAGGTTTGGCCATTGATGAGTATTTTTAGATGCTTTTTACAAGACGATAGATGGGATGAAGCAATTTAAGAAAAGGGATCAGTAGCTAGAGTTAGAATGAGCTTGCTTTTATGATTATTCATCTAGTATAAATGTCTAGTCATCGGCACAAGCAACACAAAAGTGAGCTTATGCTTGGCTATGGCACGATATTTGGGGACTGGCATGCGCCATAAACCCTATCGGCGAGCTTTATAAAGAGTGAATTTTGATCGGTAAACATCTTGGCGTTGATGAATTTTATAGACAAAGGCACCCAGCTGATCTGGATGGGCAAAGTGGACGAGGGCGATATAGGTTACAGCTATGCTGTATCGACGAGATTTTACAAGAAATTTAGAAAATAACAAGGAGCAAGTCATCAAAAAGTTTGGATCAAAAGCGGTCTTGGATATAGAAAATAGAGTTGTGTCAAACAGGTTTAAACGACAAATGCCGTTGATATAAAAAGTTTAAAAAGGATTTGATATGAGAGAAATCCCGTTTTACAAACCGACTATCACTGAGCGCGAAAGTGAGCTTATAGAGGAGGCTTTGCATTCTGAAAATGCTACTGATACGGTTGCTAAATTTGAAGAAAAGATCAAAAGAGTACTTTTGGTGCGAATGTGATCACTACAAACAACATCGCAGCAGCACACCACCCAGCGCTCAGGTGCGATGGATACAAAGCGCGGTGACAAAGGTCATCTGTTCTGTAAATAGCCTTCCCAAGCGTAGCTCAAGCTGTTAGGGCATTTTGACGCCGAGCCTATCTTTGTCGATATCGACGAAGATGACTTCAACATCAGCCCAGAAGCCCCTATGAAAAGGTCTTAGAAAGAGAGCAAAATCACAAAAACTAAAATGCTTTCATCTCACAACTTGCTGGACAAAGTGCCAAAATAGACGAGATAAAGGCTATCTGCGATAAATACGGCATCGTTGTGCTAGATGACGCAAACCGCGGTACAGGGCCCGACATATAACGGCAAAAAGTCGGTTCAGACCTTGCTTTTACTATGCTTTCAGACAAACTCTCGCGTGCAAAAATCCAATCTCAACAGTTGGTTTTTCACGACAAACGACGAAGAGGTCTATAGCAAAACTACTTCGCAACTACGCCCTTGTAAATGGTATAGATAACGTCGGTAGCTTAGCTATATCTACGACGTCGTTGATATGGCTTAAAATACGACATAAACGCGATAAATGCGGCATTTTCTATCGCTCAGCTGAAAGCGAGTGATGCTTATAAAACGCAGACAAGAGATCGCGCACTCTATGATAAAGAGCTTGCCGAGTGCCACAACATCGCGACTCCAGTCAAAAACGCGAGCACATCTACACGCAGTACATCATCAAGATAAATAAAACCGCGCGACAGCTTGCTAGAGAGCTTTTGGACGTGGAATACACTTTTGCACTACATACCGATACATTTGCTAAGCTATTATAAAAATAAAATATTCTGCTTAAAAGTAAATGACTTCCCAAATGCTCTAAAAGAGCATATCAACAAGTCTTTCTGTCACACCTATATATCATAGTTTGAGCGACGAAGAGGTGCAACAGCATCTGCAACACGGTAAAAGAAATTTCTAAAAACTCGTGTTTAAGAAATCGACATCCTTTTGCACACCTGGGCGAATGACTACTTTTCGCCCAATTTTTCAATTTTACTAGCATTTTTACTTCGACCACTAAGTCTTATATACGCCTAGTCATTATTTGCAGAAATGGTCGCGCGAAAAGAGATTTGGCATAAAGATAATAGCGTTGAAACTTAACCCTTGGAGGAAGCGGCAAGACCGACTTTGCGTCGCTATCGCTAAAAATTATGGGGGCGCCTTTATCATCCTTAGAGGATATAAAAGAAAGAGCAAAGGCATGCAGGTAGTCGCTCGTGATGGCGAAATTGTACTTGACGTGGCGGCGAGCGGCGATGAGGCGATGATATACGCTACAAGCATTAAAAACGCAAACGTCATGCTAGTGAAGATAGAAAAGTAGCGATAAACTACGCCAAAGAGCACGGCGCGAAAGTATATCTTGCTGGATGATGGATTTTCTAAATTGATATAGCAGTCTGACATCTTTGGTGCGCCTAGATGCGAGCCAAAGCTAAAGCTGCCTGCAAGGGGCTTATAGATATCCGTTTGGCTTTTTATAATCGGTGATTTCTATCGCACTGAAGGGCAAACTCACTCTAGAAAGAGCGTAAAATTTCTAAAACAAAGCTGAAAAATGGTGCTAGTTATCAGCCATAGCAAAACCCAGCCCGCCTTGAGCCATTTTAGCGAGTGCGTGATGGTCTTTTTCCTGATCACCATGACTTTTCAAAAGAAGAGCTAAGTGAGATTTGCAAACCTACTGCGCGACCTCGCTTTGATGACGCAAAGGACTATGTAAAGGTAAAGGATTTTAGCTGAGAGTATCGCTTATCACGCTTGAAGTTACGCTAAGCGAGGAGTTTAAAAAGGTTTAGTGCAGCATTGAAAAGCCCATTTTGTTATAATGAGCCACTTTTTAAAAAGGAAAATTTAGATCAAAATGAGAATGAATCACCCTCAGTCGCAAAGAAAAAGAGGCACTACGCAAAAAGCTCGTGAAAAAGGGACTTGCAGCATGCGTGAGTAGCTTTTAGCGCAAAAGAGCACTATCTTTGGCAGAGAAGCTTTGATGAAAAAGAAAGAGCAATTTCTACTCATAAAAACAGACGAGAAGTTTAGATAGCCAATTTATAAGAGCACCACAGCTACGAAAACCCCAGAAATTTCTGGCACTTAAGCCAAAAGAGGTTTTTATATGAAAATTGGATATCAACTCAAAAGGCAAAATGAGACTAACACCAACTAGAAGCGTAAAAGATGAAAAAGGTAAAAATGTAATTAAGCACAGCCACTTGCCCCAAGCTCCGCTCACGCGGACTTTACGCCCAAAGGCTAAAGATCACAAAGGCAAAGTGCAAGGCTCTCGAGCTTGGCCGAAAAGCCGCACTTCATCATCTCGCTTTTCGTGATGAATTGGGCGTTTTTTAAAAGCGCTCAAGAGATATCTAGCTTTGATACGAAGCCCTGTCATTTTACAGATAAAAATTATACGTAAATGAACTCTATCACTGGCTCAACTAGGGCGTTTGAGGATATGACCTTCAGCCTTTGCGGCTCGCTGCTTAGCCAGCTAGCAAAGGAAAGGGGCGAAAGATACCTTATCATGTGCGCAACTAGCGGCGACACGGGCCCTGCTGACACTTCAAACCTTTGCAAACGATGAAAATATCAAGGTCGTTTGCCTCTATCCAGACGGCGGCACTTTGAGCGAGGTTAAAAGCTTCAGATGCAGACCATGCAGGCGGGTGAAAAATTAGGTTTTTGGCATAGAAAGGCGACTTTGACGACGCTCAAGCGGCGCTAAAAACGCTGCTTGCAATGATACCGTTAACAGCTGAGCTTAAGAAAAGCGTCTTAAACTAAGTGCAGCAAACTCGGTAAATTTTGCAGATCTTTCAGATCATCTACCACGTCACGCTTACCAAACGTCTAAAACAAAAAGGCGCTTTAAGGCAAATGAGAGCTTTGACATCATCGTGCCAAGCGGAAATTTTCGGCAACGCACTTGGGGCGTATTACGCTATGGGCGCAAAAGATCGGCAAGATCAAGATCGCCTCAAACGCAAACAACATCTTGACGCAGTTTTTACGACCGGCGCTACGACCAAAGGATAAAAGCTGGTTAAGACGATAGCTCAGCCATGGACATTTTGATCAGCTCAAACGTCGAGCGCTTGCTGTTTGATACGGTGGCAACGTTAGAAGAGCAATGAACTCGCAAGCCTAGCTAAAATAAATTTTAGAGCCAGCAAGCAAGAGCTTGAAGCGCTACAAAGAGGACTTTTGAGGCTAGCTGGTGCGATGATAAAGAGTGCGAGGCATACATCGCAAAAGCTCGCAAAGGACGGCTACGCGATCGATCCGCATACGGCAACTTGCTTTTAAGATGGTGGATGCCAGCCGAATAGCGTCATCACATCGACAGCGCACTGGGTGAAATTACTCCAAGCATGATCAAAGCTGCCAGATCACAAATACAAAAGATGAAAAAGATGCGCTGGCAAAAGACTGCTAAAAATCTTGAAATGACAGCGTGCCAAGCTCGATAAAACCGCCATTTAGCGCGAAAATTTTACACAAAACACATAGCATAAAAGAGGACGAGATAGAAAAGTGCGTCCTAGAATGGATCGAGCGATGATAATCATCCCAGCCCGCCTTGCCTCAACAAGGGTTTAGTAATGTACTTACAAGAGATAAAATGATGGTGTGCCGATGTTTGTGGCGACGGCTCTCAGAGTAAGCGGCGTGGACGATGTGGCGGTTGCGCGTGGATGAGCCAGCGTGCTTTGATATCGCCAAGGCTCACGGCATAAAAGCGGATGCTATCTTAGCAAAGATCATCAAAGTGGCACTGAGCAGGATAAACGAAGCGGCGCAAATTTTGAGGGCTAAGTGAGAGTGAGGATCATCATAAATGTGCAGAGCCGATCGAGCCATTTTATCGAGCCTGAAAATATCCTACGATAGGGGCATGCGAGCAAAACAAGGGAGAGCTGATGTTTTCTTGCTACAAAATGATGGATGATGAGTTTGGATGATAGTAGGGTAGTCAAAAGTGGTGACTGATCTTTGAGGGCTATGCGCTTTACTTTTCAAGATGGAGGATACCATTTAACAGAAGGAGTGTACCAAAGCTACATAGGCAGCACCTTGGCATCTACGGATACAGCGTAAAAAGCCAAAAAGAGTTTTGCGCGCTCATGCCTTCAAAGCCTGAAAATACCGAGAAGCTCGAGCAGCTGCGTGCTCTAGAAAATGGCAAAAAGATAGCGATGCTGAGGGTTGAGAGCCAAAGCATCGGCACTCGATAGCGAAGAGGACTACCAAAGAGCGTTAGCTACCTGGTAAATGAGCCTAAATTTGTTTTGCTGGGTGGCGTTTTGTTGGTGGCGACAATTTTAAAATTTTATACCGGTTAATGCTTTGACTGATTTTCGTCTTTCATTTTGCGGTTTTGCTCGCTTGTACGTGATTTTTGATTAAGTTCTTAGCTGTGTTATTGTTAAACTTACTAATACCCTATATTTTTAAATTTATTTGAATAATTTTTGTCTATTTGCTGAGATGTTCAAATTGCGAATTTGACTGGTGCTTTTAATTTCGCGGTTTAGGTTATTATTTTAAGGGTCTCTTATATTTACGAGATGTTTTGTAATTCTCATAACCGAAGATAATCGTAGGCTTTACTTAGTTTTGTTTTTTGCATTACGGTCTTAGAAAGCACGCGAGATTGGAGTTAAAATTTGATTAAAAATTTTAGTTGTCCTGTCGCCTTAGTGCTAACCAATTTAGTTTCTATTTAATTGTTGGCATATTTTAAAAATTTGATAATTTTAAGATGATCATTGATGGTGCTTTTATCTTCTATTTTGCGATTTTGTCATACGTGATATTGAGCGAATGGATCACATTTCGGTTGTTTGTATCATCCTCATAACCAAAACCAATTCCGCTGATATTTTTAAAATTTTGATACCGGTGATGACTGCAAGTTTTGGCTTTTGTAATTTTGCTCACGTTATCACACAATATACCTGATAGCTGATTTTACTTATTTGCTAGAATACTTTTCTAGTTAGTTGTTGTCTGCAGTCAAAAGAATGGCTGATAATTTTAAAATCCAGCCAATGGTTTTGTAATCTACTCTTCAAGCTTTACAGGGAATGGAGCATTTATAAAGCCGATCGTTCTGGCGTGATTTTTGCTCTTCAGTTGTTTTAAAAGTAGGGAGTGCAGGCGGATCGATGGAGTCCCAAAATTTTCTTAACATCTCATCATTTTGCGCCCCGCCACTTGTCACGGATGCGGAACAAGCGTAATCGGCTAAAGCATTTTTCACGCCATCGTCTCAAAAGTGATGTGTGCTCTATCTCTCTTGCGGGTACCGCGCACCAGCGGCGTAGAAAAGTCCACCAGCACCGGCTTGCTTGGAGCTTTTTATCATCTCATTTAGCTCGTCAATTTCTGGCATTGTTTGTACTTCTAGCCTTCGCTCTCTCTCGTGGCTCAAAATTTAGTCCAGGAAAGGGCGAAAAGGCATCTTTGAGCCCATGCGCCGATTATCAGCATTGAGCGAGTAGATAAAGACCAGCACGACAAAGTGCTTTTCAAATTTAGCCCAGCCGCTATTTGCTGCTGCCAGCTCCAAGATAAAATGGCTCGCAAAGACGCTCTATGACGCCAGATCCCAGTAGCAAAAACGCTCCAAGCTAACGCGTGCGAGATCAAAACAGCCATGATGAGTCATCAAAAGCCAAAGAGTGACTTCATCCACCCAGCCGCCAGGGTCTGGCAGGAGCTTTGCCAGGAGCTTTAGGCCTACTGCTGACGAAGCATGGTGCGCCCATGCTCTAGCCCCATGGATCAAAGAGCATGATGCCCCCATAAAGTGGCGTCGCCGCTTTGCGCGATAAGTAGTAGCGCGCCTGCTATGTGCGCTACGCATGGCGAGACGATGAGCGCCGAGGCAAAGCCCATGATGAAACGCCGACGAGGCCTGAGCTGTTTTGTGACTTCTTGCTGATCAAGTTTTCACCCCTAGAGGGCGCGCTTTTGATGTCGTGGAAAAGCCAAAACATACTAAAAGCTTATGATGACATGGCCGCAAACGCGCCAAGGCCGTAGATGCGTTTTGCAGAGCCCCTGCGATGCCAAAGCTAAGCAGGTCGCCCTAACGCGCAAAGCGGCAGTAAGCAAGGCCTGCATCGCAATGACATAGACTAGCGAGAGTCAGTTTTCTTTGGCATTTAGGGTCGCCGCCTTTGAGACGATGTAGATGCTTTGATAAGATCGGTATCACTCGTGAAAGACGCAAGCAGGTGAGTCGAGAGCAGGAGGCCGTAGCCACGTCGCAAGCGAGATGAAAAGTGTCGCTAGCCTGCATATGCGAGGCTTTGATCTTCTGAAAGCTCGGTAATCCAGGATTTGGTTTCGTCTTTTGCTCGTGCTGCAAAGGCTATGTGCTAATTTGGCCAATCGCTTTCTCCGTACTCTATAATTTTGTTTTGCGGGCGGTAACAGATGCCATTTTAGCGCAACCTTGATAGCTTTCAATTTAGCCCTTAGCACTGCTGCTTTTAAGATGCCTCTTACACCGTAGTGGGATAAACAGTGAAAATCTTTTGGGTACATTCTTGTATATCTCGCCGAGTGTTTTCGCCTCTTTGGCATATTTAGAGGCTGTTTGATCTCTCTCTTCTGCCAAGTTTAACCTCAAAGCTATCTTTGTAAAGATAGATATTTTCGCCACCGTAAACTTGATCTCCGCGCCTTGTTCATCGATACTCTTTGGGCTTAAAACAAACGCCTTACTAACGTCTAAAACCTCGGCAAAAAGCGAGCCTGCAAACAAAATGAGAGAAAAATAAATTTACATGCTAATCCTTGCATAAACTCAAAAGAGATGATTTTAGCTCCACCCTCCAATTTATTCTATTTTATAGTAAAATCGTGAAAAGCGTTGCGTACTCGAGAAAGGAGCGATGATGTCAAAAGGATAAAAAGACACCAAAAGAGCGATAAACTCTCGGCTACGAAGATGAGCTTAGGGTCGCTTCAAATAGAACTTTTAAAATTCTCAAAATCACGCCAAAGACAAGGGGCCGAGGGTGCTCATGGCGTTGATGGAGCGCGACGCGGCTGTGCTAGCGCATCGATAAAGCGCCTTACTGAGCATCTGATCGCGCGCGGTTGCCGTATCGTGGCGCATAAAAGCCAAGCGATGTCGAGAAGACGCAGTGGTGTATTTTCAAAGATATGTGACACATCTCGCCAAGCGCTGGCGAGAGATCGTGATCTTTGATAGAGCTGGTACAACAGGGCTGGTGTTGAGCCAGTGATGGGCTGCACGCAGGCTGGAGTACAAAGAGTTCTTGCGCGAGGTGCCGTAATCTGAAAGAGATGATCATTACAACTCAGCATCATTTTCTTTTAGTAATTTACCTCTCTGATCGCCAAAAGAGGAGCAGCGCTTCAAAGATGAGCGTCTAGCGACCCGCTAAAGCAGTTTGGGTACCTTCTCCAGTAGACCAAAAGGCGCAGGAGCTTTGGGACCAGTACTCTAGTCGCCAAATACCTGATGTCGCTGCCTCTCTACAACAGCATCTCGCCGTGGGTCGATCGTCTCAAGCGCGACAATAGAGGCGAGGCTACATGTCTAACGTATCCCAACTCACGTCGAGCACCCAAAAAGATAGATGAGGACTTCAAACATTTCGACAGTCGTCAAGAGACGGAAGTGAAGGAGGATCAAGCTGCATAGAAGAGGGCTAAATAAAGGATGCTGAAAGAGCATCGACGATTTATTTTGGGCTTGTGTCATCTGTGTTTTAGGCCAATTTACTATGCACAAGTTTTACTGCTAAAGCCCAATCACATACGTCTTTGCCAGACGACCATTATCAGACAAAGCACAAGGGCTATGAGTGTAGCATACCACAAATGGATCTGGCTTTTTAAGATAGTGACATTAAGAATAGAGAGATGAAAAGTGACGTGCACATGAGAAGCAAAACTGGATCTTTGCTGGCAAGAGCTTTTTGAAAGCTCTGCCACACCAGCCTGCCCAAGATAGTCCTTTCGCCATACAAAGCCCACTTATCAAAGTAGCAAAATGCCGTACAAAACTGCTGGCGCTACTTTTTGTGCAGGCTCGAACGCTTCAAGCGTCTTGTGGATTTATCGTTGAAATGATATATGCAAACATCGTACGATAGTTAGGCAGATAATGGCACAAACTAAATGCGTAATTAGAGAGAAAAAGATACATTTTTGCCTTTTTGTTTGGCATTATATTTATTTTTGATTTGAAAGTGATTGCTGATTTTCGATTATAGGGTTTAGAAGAGAGGTCCGAGCGAAAGCTCTGCTCTGGATGTAGGGTTTTTAGAAGCTACATTTTGCTTCAAATCTGATAGCAGATCTTGCTCGAATTTTAGCACCATCTTTTTGTCTTCAGCAAATGCATACCAAGAAAGGAATGTGCAAAGTGTTTTGCTGTATTTGTAGCCAGCATCAAGATACTCACTCGTCTCTTTTTGCTCTATCTTACCAAGTGCAAAAGCTGTGACCTTTACCCTTTAGTATATCCAGCGCCAAAGCCAATTTATCTATGCTGCATCCACCATTAACAAAACCAGTAGTCGTTGTTGCCTTTATTATTACAATACTGTGCCCCACCAGCCATTGCACAAAGATTTAGATCTTTTGCTGGGCTGATTAGATCGCCATTTCCATCATGCGTTACAAAATGAAAACTTTTCATCTTTATCTTTTTGTATCAGTATCTTTATTTTTAGCATCAAAGTCTCAGGTAACCAGCGTTAATGTAGCACCAAAATGCTTTAACGCCTGCTTGAAGCTGCCCAGAAGTCCGCATCAGCTACAGCTTTTCATAGTCTGCAGTCATTGTGAAACATACTGAGCTTTACCATTAATGCTTACATCATTGTTTATACTAAAGTCTCACGCCAAGGTCTGCACCATAAAAGTGTAGCTACTTCTTGAACATTTGCGATAGCTACTTTGAAATGAAAGAGGATCATAGCTACCAAGCGTCGCTAAATAATAGATATTTGCAGGTGAATCGCTGAAATGTATTACTACCTACTAAAGTGCCTATTAATGGACCACTTGTATCTGCACTCTTGACTCTATAAGCATGCAAACGCTGCTGCTAAAGTAAGACCTTGAACATCAGTATTTACTAATTTAAGTCCCAGTGCCTGCTAGATCTTTAGCATCATAGAAAGTGCCAAGTAGCTGTTTACCAGCCGTAATAGTAGTGTTGCCTACTTTGTATCCTAGATACATCTCATATACACCAAATGAATCAGTTGTATTTGTTTTGTCTGTTCCGCTTTTTAACATTATCTCCTGAAATGTCTTTTGCTTCTATATCTTAAAATCAAAACACCAAAGAAGTTGTCATCGATCGCGACCTTTAAATGCTGCTTTGCATTCTAAATACGTGACCAGCATTGCTACCTTTTTAGCTTCTGTGTTTGGTACTGATTTTAGTATGATCGTTTGTATAGCGATATCTTGCACATCCTGTAAGGTCTCACATTTTTATAGCTTCTTCAAGTGGAGTTGCACTTTGCAACGCTTGAAAAATGCACCTAAAGCAACCAAAGCAAAATGCTAAGCTTTAACTTTTGTAAGTTTCATTTTGAATCTCCTTTGATAAAAAGTTTTGAGAGGATATTAACACATAAAATTAATTTTTAAGCTTAATATCACTACCCTTTCGCATCGTTACCGATCGTTTCACTCAAATTGAGATATTAGGATAAAAATTTCTCTTTTAAAATTTGAATTTGATTTGAAGTAAAAGATGAGAATTTATATCTCATCAGTTACTTTATATATTAGCCTTTGACCTGCGCCTCGTCGCGCTCTTTTCTTTTTGTCTTATGGCGGCTTCTTTTTGATATGCTGGGTGACAAAGATATGTTCTTCAAGCGTCACTAGCTGAAAAGTCCCTTCAGTACTGTCACCTCTTTAACGTGTCCAACCACCTTGACCTCTTTTTCTGCTCTTCAAACCTTGCACGCGCATCACCCTACTATGTCACCAAGCTTTTGAGCGGTCCATAGAATTTATCCTAGCGCCGATGCTAACGCCACTTTTCGTTTACAGCTAAAAAGTGCCGCGTAGTTTGCTCCCATGAAAGACAAAGCCGCTATGTATAAGCCCTTCTGCGTCGCTTACCATATCGGCTGTGGTAAAAACCTTAGTTTTTTGCGCTGATTTTTCTCAAGTAAAATGCCGTTCCGCTAGATGTAGCTTCGTTAGCGGTGCTGTTTTTATCTCGTTTCTCAGTGGGTTCTCGTCCTCTGGGAGATTATTTGTGATTCGTCTTTTTGACCCGTAGATGTTTTTCGTCTGCCATATTTATCCTTAATTTTAACCTCACGTAGGCTCTTTTTGGCGCTGGGTAGCCCTCGATGGTCTTTTGTGCTGTCGTCTGGGTCTAGGAAATTTCCAAGACTCTCCCGTCTATCCACTGCGTTTTTCGCCGCTCGTTTAGATCAGTCGCCTTTGTCTCAGGCAGGGTAAAAAGCCCTGTATGCGCCTCTCGCACCGGTTTTGAAAGTGCCGAGGTGTCGGCACAAAGCAGATATTTGGAATTTTAGAGTATCTATCTTTGACGTAAAGTGCAAAGTCGCCATCCATATCTATATACATCGTATCTAAAAATAGCTCGCCGCCAGGATTTAGCGCTGTTTTTAGCTCTTTTTAGCATCTTTATAGGGTCACTTCTATGATATATGACGCCAAGGCAAAAATGGTGTCAAATTGGGACTGCGTATTCATGGGCAAGCTCTCGACGCCAAGAAGCTCATAGTTGATATTTGAGCGGATACTATTTAAAAAGCAAACTGCAAATATGTATGCACGCCAGGATCAAAGCCAGTTATGCTTTTTGGGGCGTACTCTAGCATCTTAAACATATAATATCCATTGTTGCAACCTCACGTCAGCTACGCGCACTTGCCAGCCAATTTAGGGTGGGGCGCTAGGATATTAACTGACAAAACTTTGCCACTCGCTATCTATATATATATCATCAAGTAAAAATGGTCCTTTCGCCAAGGCTTTAGGCTAATGGCGAGGTTGTACTTTATCTTTTTGGCTTGGTCTAAATTTTTAATCGGACATTTACGCTATCTTTTTAGCTCAAGCTCGCAGTCGTAATGTATAATATCTATCCTATTTGTAATTTGTTTTTTGTTGCTCGTTAACTTTGGCTAAGATCCACGCTATTTCAGTTCTACGATGTTGTGCGGACACTCTTTTGGTAGGTGCCAGTCGCGTCATAATACTCTTTACAATCATTATAATATTGTGTTGAAAACTCCACGCTCATTCATATAGAGACAACCATTGAAAAATAGCGCTATAAAGCTCTAAAAATATAATCTTTTTCATGTGGCGGATTTTTATCATAAATAAATACTTTATGCTAGAATAGCAGGCAGTTTTAGAGCCAAGTTTGGCTAAGATTAAGCAAAAGGCATTTTATGCAAAGAAGAGATTTTTAAATTCAGTAGTTTTTAGGTGCAGCAGTCCGCTTCCAAGTGTCACCTCTAGCTGACGAGCCAGCAAATCCAGTAGTTAGAAATTTTTGATGTAGATCAAAACATCTGCTTCTTTGAAAAGGGCAAAAGCTCGAGATTTGGCTACCGCTCCCACTCAAAGCACCACTTATCAGCACTAACCCAAGACTACGTCATAAACACAACCGCTAAAAACGTCACATCTCAGACACGCTAATACCAATCAATGTATGGCGGGATGAAGAAAAATGAGCAAGACCTATTTTTAAATATCCAGTTTAAGATCCAAACAACAGAGCGCAATACCGACTTTAGCAAGGTAAAATTCTCCGATCCAAATGAGAAGGTCGATCCTGCGATTTTGGAGTTTTTAAAAACCAACTTCACATTCCAACAGATGGCGTCGTAAGAGCAAAAAGCGCTAGAGATTATCAGCAATACTAAAGGGCGATTTGGAGCGCGCAAAAGCGATATATACGTGGGTTGCAAAACACTGGCGCAGCGTGATAACAGCGTCCTTGGATGTGGTACTGGCGATGTAAAGCCATACTTGAAAGTGGCAAGCTAGTTGGCAAAATGCACCGACATAAACTCAGTTTTTGTGGGACTTTTGCAGATCAGTTGGCATACCTGCTAGAGAAAAGTTTTTGGCATTAGAGTTGGTCAGTCTAGATTTTTCAGACCAAATGGGTAGCGCAAAAGATGGCGTGGCTACATTCAGGCGGACAGCACCGCAGGGCTGAGTTTTACCTAAAAGGCTATGGCTGGATACCAGTCGATCCAGCTGACGTTACAAAGGTAAGACTAGGTGAGAAATTAACAAACGACGACGCTAAGATCGTAGCTGTCGGACTACTGCTTTGCAACTGGGAGATGTGCTGGATAGGCTTTAACTACGGACGTGACTTTGTCTATAAAGCCAACTCAGAGCAAACACCGCTAAATAACTTTGGCTATCCATACGCTGAAGTTGATGGCAACACACAAAACTACTATTCGCCGAAAAGAAGATTTAGCTACGACTACGCCTCAACAGAGCTAAAATGAGAGCCTTTTTGGCTGATACTAACATCCATAGGTAGTGCTATCGGCGCTACCTTATGCTGCTGCCGGCACTTCTTTTTCTGCTTTTTGGCACATCTTTTTCATTTCTATCTTGGACATGAGTATACAGAGTACCGCGTCCCTTTTAAGTGTCGTGGCAGTCATTTGCTTTGTGATCTCTGGTGTGGCTTTATTTTACAAGCCAAAAAGTCTGTAACCTAAGCTACATGGATACTTATATATATCTTTTTGAGTGATTTTGCTTTTACTCCTACATATCCGGAGCTTTTTAGGAGAAATTTGGGTATGCGTAAAATTTTAGTTTTAGCCCTTTTGGTGGGCGTAGCAGCTACGCTGATAAAAAGATAGAAATTTTGTGCCTAGCATGCACGCTGTCCGCTTTGCACAGCGATAGTAAGAAAGGCCGCACTTAGCGTTGAGGGCGTAAAAAGGCAGACGTGTCGCTAAAAGAGCGAAAAGCTGTCGTTGTAGCAGATGACAAGGTCGATGAAAAAGAGCTTTTAAAAGGCGGTTGATGCGACTGGCTATAAAGGCGAGATAAAAATAAATTTAAGGGGAGGTAAATATGTCAAAGAGTGAAATTCTAACGAATCTGGAGACACTTGCGACGATACCGCACTGCAGTTACGAGACCGATAAGATGCGTGATTTTTAGCTGATTTTGCAAGAGATAAGGGCTGTGAAGTCGTGGTCGATAGCTTCTGGCAATGTTCATGCCTATAAGGGCAAGCCAGTAATGGCTTGCAGAGCCACTACGATATGGTCTGCATGGGCGATGCACCAAAGATCGAGATAGTTTATGGCGATGATGGCTACATGAGGGCTAAAAACTCATCTTTAGGTGCCGATAACGGCATAGGCGTGGCTATCATGATGCAGATGATAAGCGAATTTGACGACATTGAGTGCCTTTTACAAACAACGAAGAGGTCGGCATGGTAGGAGCTGCTGGCTTTTAGCGGCGATCTAAAAAGCTGACAAACTTTTTAAATTTAGACAGCGAGGAGGATGATAGAGTCACCATCGGTCGCGCTGGCGGTATAACTTGATTTGCCACTATCGCGCTTAATAGCAAAAACAAAAGAGAGCGCGCTTTACTGAAGTAAAAGTGAGCGGACTTCCTGGCGGACACCTGGCAATGAGATACATAAAAATATCCCAAATGCGATCAAAGTTTTGGCGACTTTGTGACTAAAAATGGCCGCAAGCTTGTTAATCGAAGGTGGCGAGCGAAGCAACTCTATCCCAAGCGGCGCAACTGCGCTGGTTTTAAGTGATAAAGAGCCAAAGAGCGAGTGCGAGAGTCAAGCGTGAAAAAGCTTGGCACGGGGATGAAATTTTAGAAAACGGCGAGAAAGAAATTTAGCACTTATTAACTCATTTTCACAAGGCGTAAGAGCCTACAACTGCGAGCTAGGGCATACCACAAGATAGCGTCAATCTCTCACTTGCAAAGATCAAAGATGATGGCACGCTTTGAAGTGGAGTTTTTCGCAAGGTCAATGAGTAAAGACGGGCTAAATAGGATGGAATTTGAAATTTCAGAGCTTGCAAAAAGCGGTTGGTTTTTAACGTCATTTCAAAAAGATAGAAACCCTGCTTGGAAGCCTATAAATGATAAATGGTAAACGATATCTTAGAAGAGCTTAGAAATTTATAAGCCAGAAGCTAGGATAACAGCCGTGCATGCTGGACTTGAATGTGGAGTGCTTTTAGAGAAAAAGCAGGTCTTAGTGCATGTTCAATAGGACCAAACATCTACTCACCTCACTCTACAAGAGAGCACTGTGAAGTAGCATCTGCGCTTTTTATAGAAAAAGTCGTTCGCGGTATCGTTAAAAATATAACTCATAATAAAAACAGACTTGCTAGAAATTTCTCAGCAAATTTTATCTATATCACCTTATCCTTGCTCTTACAAAGATCGTTTAATATGCACCATGGCAAAGCGGTTTTTTTAGCCTTGCAGGTATAGCGCCCAAAAAGAACCATGCCTTGATGAAGCTTGCCAAGATCAGTTTTAAAGGCAAGAGTTAGATCCTCTTCAGTCGCTTCTGGCGTCTTTGCAGCTGCTAAACCAAGTCTATGTGAGACTCTAAAAACATGCGTATCAACGGCCATTACATTTGCATTTAGCCTCTAAAAAGCACGACGTGAGCGGTCTTTTGCCCAACTCCAGCAAGGGCTTTTAGCTCTCTTCATCAAGTGGATTTTCTCCGTTATAAAGCTCAACCACGCTATTTTGCCATCTTGATCACATTTCAGACTTTTGATTGTTAAAAACTGCATGAGTTTATCATGAGTTTTAGGCTGGCCAATTTGCGCTAGCTAGCTCAAAAACGTCTTTATACGCCCTCAAATAGGGCAGGTGTGATCAATTTACCCTTTTTGTCGGTGCACTGAGCTGAGAGCATGACACAGACAAGAAGTTCATATACTCTAAACTTAAGCTCGCTTTTTGCGTCCTTAAACTCTTCTAAGAGCCTTTTTATCTCTAAAAATATCTTTTTGTTCTCATTTGGCTATTTTTACCTAAAATTACAAGTTAAACGAAAAGTTACTCGCATTATTTGATATAATCCTGCCCATAAAATCAATTTTTAAAGGATTTATATGAAAAAGTAATTTTTGTTTCCAGCAGTTTTAAGTTTAGCTCGCAGCCTGTCACTCTAAAACGCACGACAGAAGTTGCAACAGTAGATGGTGACGCTATAAACGACAGCGATATTTCAGCGCTTTTATCAGCAGCTATGCCGGGATTTGACGCCAGCAAGCTTCAGCCAAATGAGAAAAAAACGCATTATCGACGACCCTAATCAACAGAAAACTTCTTTTTAAAAGACGCAAAAAGCAACAGGCATTGAAAAAGATGTTGACTACATCAAGGCTGTAAAGCTGCGCAAGAAGGCATCGCAGTTGAACTTTATATGAGAAAACTATTTGACGGCATAAAAGTAAGCGAAATGAAAGCGAGAGATTTTATAACAAAAACAAATCTAGCATGCTCAGCTCTAGCTCAGGCAAAAGCTAGACATATCCTAGTTGAAGATGAAAAACGGCAAACGACATCATCGCTCAGCTGTGCACTTTAAAAAGGTGAGGCGCTAACTAAGAGAAATTTTGCAGAGCTAGCAAGCCGCAAATCAATCGACAAAGGCTCAGCATCACATGGTGGCGAGCTTGGCTGGTTTGGTCAAAGCCAAATGGTAAAACCTTTTGCGGACAGCGCATTTTCAATGGCAATGGCACAGTTTCAACAAAGCCAGTTAAAACTCAGTTTGGCTACCACGTTATCTTAAAAGAAGATGGCAAAGCGCTGGCACTGTGAGCTTTGAACAAGCTAAAGGTGACATCGAGCAAGCTGCATGGAGAGATCCTGCTGCTGTTAAGCAAAAAGCGAAGCTCTACGCCAAAAATGCAAAGATAGAATACAATAGAAATGTCGGAGGATAAAATGGGCGTTTTAGATATTGTAAATGCTGGAGTTTTAAGCGGAGATGATGTAACAAAACCTTTATGCTTACGCCAAAAGAGCAAGGTTTTGCGATACCTGCTGTAAATGTCGGGAAGTGACTCTGTTAATGCCGTTTTTAGAAGCAGACAAAAGGTTGCTAACTCGCCTGTTATCGTTCGGTTGTCAATGGCGCGCAGGTTTTTACGCTGGTAAAGCCTGCGAAAACGCATGAGTCCTTGGAGCGATCGCTGGAGCAAAAACATGTTCATTTGCTAGCTCGTGCTCACGGCGTGCCAGTCATTTTACACAGACCACGCCGCTAGAAAGCTTTTTGCCTTGGATAGATGAGCTAATCTCTTTCAGCCGCGAGCATAAAAAGCCCACGGTGTGCCGCTTTTTAGTTCTCATGATGCTTGATCTTAGCGAAGAGAGCAGAGAGAATTTAAGCATTTGCGAGAATATCTAAAAGAGCTTAGCGAGCTTGGTATCAGCCTTGAGGATCGAGGCTTGGCGTCACTGGTGGCGAAGAAGATGGCGTAGATAACACAAGCGTTGATAACGCGCTTCTCTACACCCAGCCAGAGGATGTCGCGCTTGCTTGTGAAAGACTAAGCAAGATGAAGCGATCGATTGAGCATTGCAGCTGGGTTTTGGCAACGTTCACGGCGTCTATAAACCGGGCAATGTCGTGCTAAGACCAGAAATTTATTTAAAAACTCACGCTTACGTCGCTAAGAAATTTAATACAAAAGATAGCAAGCCTGTAAATTTTGTATTTTCACGGCGGCAGCGGTAGTGAGCTAAAAGATATCAAAAGATGCTGTGAGCTATGGTTATCAAGATGAACATTGATACCGATACCAGTGGGCATTTTGGGACGGCGTGCGCGAGCATGAGGCCAAAAATAGAGCGTACTTGCAAGGGCAGATCGGCAACCCAGAGGGCGATGACAAGCCAAATAAAAATACTGCGATCCAAGGAAATGGCTAAGAAGTGGCGAGAGCATGGTTAAGCGTCTTGAGACTGCTTTTAGCGACTTAAACTGCCTAAATAGGAACTAATCCTATGCAAAATCAAAATGATTTTTAGTGAGCTAAGCGTGCCAAAAAGAGCGCCAAGCTCACTCTTTCTTTGTCTTTTAAAGTTATCTTTATTCCCTTGGCCATCTATGTCTTGGCAATACTAGCGTATCTTGGCGTTACTAGATTTTCTCAGATGAAGCTTCATAGCCATCGTAATGATGGGCGTTATACTCTTTGTTGCTTTTATGTTTTCACGCCACAGCGCCTTGGTAGCCTACTCCATTTCTTAGCAAATGCCAAAGACTACAAGATAAGGCTAAAAGAATTTATCATCGCTCATCTCTTTGAAAATTTCAAGCGTCAAAAGGCAAACGCAGTCTGAAGATTTTTTCGAGAGCTATACAGAAAAGGTAGAAATGACAACCCTAGCAAACATCGGTAAAGCGGTCTTTCCTATGCTTGGGATCACAGGCACATTTATCAGTATCGTATCTCGATGCCAAGCTTAGCTCAAGCACTGCAAACGGACTTGAAAAAGAGATCGCTATACTGCTAAACGGCGTGGCTACGGCGTTTTATGTATCGATATATGGCATATGGCGCTGGTGGATGTTTTTGAAAAGATCAGCATTAGTAAATTGAGAGATTTTACAGCGAGCAAAAGAGCTAGAGCCGTGAGTTTTTCTGGCAGGAAAATGAGCTAAATGCATTCATGAAAGCAAGTGTAGGCTACTTTAAAGATAGCCATGACTGCCTAAAATGGTGCCGACGATAAATTGTAAGAAAATTAAGTGAGCAAGTGAAATGAGAAAATTTAACAGCCTAAAAGAGCTTTTGCGAGGTTGAGAAAATATCATCAATCAAAGCAAAGGCAGAACTTAGCGCAAGTTTAAAAATGCTAAATGAACATGCCCTAAAACAAGATGAGTTTGTAAAGATTCACTCCGATATACTAAAGGCAGTTGGCGCGTTTTCTAACATATCTTTAAAAGATATGGAGGTTAGAGTACTAACCGAGCATGCAAAAGCTTGGCGGGATTACAGTAGAAATTTAAACGCCACAAAAGAGAGCCAGACAGTGAGCAGACTATAAAAGAGCTTTGACAAGGGTTTTGAAGAGTATTTTCTCATACTCGCTCATGAAAGAGAGCAAAATGGGGCGTTAAAAGAATTGAGCCTCGCTCGTGGGAGAGCGCGACGATGTTAAGGCGGCGTATGAGCAAGAGGGGCGAAGCTTGGAGCGCGAAAAGAGCGTGGGAGCCTCATTGCTGAGCTTAAAGAAAAAACATAGACGAGATCGACAAAGAAACCGAAAGTCTGTAATGAGAAAAATCGAAAATCTAGTGCAATGAAAATAAACAAAAATAACGAGGATCAATCGAGCTTTTGGGTTTCGTACACGCAGACTTGATGGCTGGTCTGCTTTTTGTTTTTATCTTGCTTATCGGCGCTGTCGTCGTAAAAATGGACGTCCTAACTCAAAACACCCTTGAAAATAAAGAGCAAGCTATCATCGCAGACACTATACTCGGTTAAAAGACGCTCAGGGCAAAAATTTCACCCTTGAAGAGCTAAATGACGCCCTAAAAAGCGAGCTTTCAAAGATAAGCGACGAAAACATACCTGTAAGAAAATCAAAGTGAAAATTTTTGTCACCTACAAATAGACGCTCTAAAAGAAAAACTAGCCCAACTCATAAAATGAAAACAAAGACGCAAATGCAAGCATAAAAGGCTAAACACTAGCATGTTTTGAGTCTAAATCAAAAGTGATCGAGCAAACATGATTCATCAAAAAGATGAGAGCACTTAGCGACGCAAATGCGAGCAGCGAGAAAGAAATTAGCTAAGATCGCCTTTTGCTCGAGCAAGTGAGCAAAAAGAGGCTAGATATGACGAGCTTTTTAAGGGATCTAAATGTCACTCGTGACAGGGTCAAAACCTAACTGGCATAAGGGTAAAAGTGATCTCAGCTCTGAGATGAGGCTTGGAAATAGCACTCGAGATCGACTCAAACTCAGGCGCACTAAAAGCTTAGCTCCTCAGTACTTTTGACAAGGGCAGTGCGGTCTGTAAAAGAAGAGGTCAAAGAGGAGCTAAAGGCGACACTTAGTGAAAGTATTTTTGACGTGCTTTTAAACGATGAAAGAGATCGCCTCAAACATCGATCAGATCGTCATAGAGGGCTTTACGGATGGTGATGAGCTACATTTACAACCTAGAGCTTTCGCAGAGCCTACGCCGTGATGGGTTTATAAACTCATTTGATGATGACGCACGCGCTAGAGAGTTGCTTGTCGCAAGTGGTCGAAGCCACAACGAGCTAGGTTTTTAAAGACGGAGCCGAGGATAAGGGACGCTTCAAGGCGCATCGAGATCAAATTTTCACTCTCAAACAAAGAGGGCTATCGATTAGATGAAGAAATTACTGGAGTTTAAGGGTGATTGATAAAATTCGCTCGAGGGCGACATTTTTGGGCTTTTACAGAGATGATTTACTCAGGCGAGTTTAACGGCAACAAAAGCAAGAAAAAGCTAGAGTATTTTTCTAAAGGCAGATCTTGGTGGCATCAAAGCCATCGTATCTCACAGCTCAAAGCAGTCAAATACTATGTATAGCCTAAGCCTTTTGTGCAAGCTAAAGGGCCACGTCGTACGTCGTCTCATCTTAGCTCACAAGTAGAGCAAAGATCCGGTTGAAATCTTTCAAATTGCACTTGAAAATGGCATACGGGGATGTAAAAGAGGAGCGTGAGAATGGCTAAAGAGCTGTAAAAGAGGCAAAACGCGCTATTTATAAAACGAGGGCGTAGCGCAAAAGCGAGGCCGAGCTTGAAAGCTAAATCACGCAAGCAAATGAGATCAATGAGTGGAGTAGTGGCATAAGGCCTGATATTTTCTCGCCCCTCAGGCTACTGGCACAGGCATGCTACCTAGCAAAACACACCGATCTTAGGGGTCTTTACAGCACACTTGCGTCGATGGCGACTCATCTAAAAAAGCAATTTGTGAGCTAGATAAAGATGGCAAAGTGCAAATTAAAATCCCCAAAGAAGTATCATTTGGAAAATTATACCTGAGCTTTATGTAATTGGCTTGAGGGTTTGCAAAAGTGGTGTGATTGAGCTTATCTACGACCCAGTGGGCTTTTATGACGCTTTTTGCATTTAGATAAACTGGAGCGGGTCCCTATATATCCACCAGGGCGGGAATTTTAGGTAACATTACACAAAAAGCAAAGATATGAGAAAACTAAAAAATAAAGGATCATAAATGAGCTCTACACAGCGGCGACGCTGGGACTTTGAGAGATGGGTACTGCAGCTTTGTTAGACGAGTGACAATGACATGAGTGCCGTGATGCCAGTGGTTGCAGGCATAATAGACGAGATAAAAGATGGCGATAGCGCACTTTTTACGCAGATAAAGGGCGTGATAAATTGAGTGTCACTGGCAAAAAACGACATAATAATCGACGTAAAGAGATGGAAGCGGCCTACAACTCGCTGTAGATAACGCCCCTAGAGTGGCTCAGTTTAGCTCACGATAGGATAAAAAAGCTATCACGAGCGCACAAAGCCAAAGCGACTGGACCTACAAAGACGAGCACGATATCTTGCTTGGTGCAAAAATACACTCCGGTTGATGGCGCTGGGCTCTATATCCCAGGTGGCAAGCGCGGCATATCCTAGCTCACTTCTTGTGAATGCTTTCAACCCGTCAATCGTTGCGGGCGTAAAAGAGATCGTAGTCTGCACCCCAGCGCAGAGGGCAAGGTAAATCCTCTGCTTCGTCTGCGATGCACCTTTGTGGTATCGAAAAGCAGCGCTAAAATAGGCGGCGCAAGCGCGATCGCAGCGGTGGCGTATGCTGGCACGGCGACCGTGCCAAAAGTGGACATCATCACGGACCTGCTCAGCAACATCTACCGTGGCGACTGCTTCAAAAAGCTGGTTGTATGGTGACGTAAATATCCGACGCGATCGCGGGTCCAAGCGAGATAGAGCGTGATCGCTGATGATAGCGCGGACCCTCGCACGCAGCGATCGATCTACTATCACAAAGCTGAACACGACGAGGATCGCGAGTGCCCGCGCAGTGATAACGCCAGTGGGGGCCTTCGCAAAGACGGTGCAAAGAGACATACAGAGGACGAGGCTAGAGCACTAAAAACGCAGACCAATCGCGAGTGCTAGTATGAAAGAAACAAAGGGCGCTATCATCATCGCCAAAGACTTGCAGGAGTGCTTTAAGTTGATGATGAATATGAGCTTGCTGTGGAGCACCTAGAGATCGCTTCTAAAACGATGCTTTTGAGGCTATATGGACGAGGTAAAACACACGCTGGTGCGATATGGACACTTCACGCCTGAAGCGATGGGCGATTGTTAGCTGGACCAGAACCACGCACATGCCAGCTGGCGAGTGCGAGATTTACTCACCGCTGTGGGTTGAAAAATTTGATGAGCGAGGCTCTATCATCTCAGTTAGTAGAAAAGGCGTCATGCACCTGGCGAGCGCGCGCCATGCAGCTAGCTGGCGAAAGCCGAGGACTAACAGCTCCTCAGATCAATCGTCGTGAAGGACGTAGAAGACTAAAAGGGCAAAAAGAATTTAGGAAAATATGGCTCTAAGTCTGATGCTGCCATCTTTACAGCTACAAGATTTTGGCACACAACTTTTTATAGAGTTATAGTAAAATCCATCACCAGAGACTACTAAAAGGGTTGACATGAAGTTAGGAACTTATACTGCAAGAGCCAGGCTTCAGGAAACTGTGAACTTCGATCAAGCTAAAAATGGCGAGAGGCGCTTCAAACGCCATCTCTGCCGATAGCGAGATCAAAGCATCGAGGTGCTGGGTCCGCAAATCGCGAGAGCTTACTTTCTGCAAACAAATGTATCTAAACGAGAGAACATATGGCAAGTGCAAACGATATGATCGGCGTACTGTGAGATCGCTGACTCAACGCTTTTTAAATTGTTAAGCGAGGAGCGCCGGATGCAGATCGGCGAGCTATCAAGCAGCTCAAAGCCAGCTCTTTCAGCTAACAGGCAAAAGGGCATAAGAGCGAGATAAATGCGCTAGTGCGATGGTGACAGCGTAAAGGGCTATTTCGGTAACGGTAAAAACGTCTGACGCCGAGGCTTGCCTACAGGCAGCACAAAAGTATGCATTAGCGCAAATGCTCTTTTAGACGTGAAGAGGGCGGCTCAAATTCAGGGTGAGTGCACGAAAAATACTCATTCACTTCGGCTGGAGAGTCCGGCTCAACACAAAATGCTGTGAGCCCGAGAGGTATGAACTGCTCTAGGCGCTGGAAGCGGCAGCAAACCGCTAATAGCATAGAAAACCCTTGATAGTAGCGACATCGCCAAAGAGCTTGGAAGAAAGATTACAAAACAGAGCTTACGGCTTCCCACCATACTACCTCTTTAGCTAAAGCTCACGATACTGACTGAACTTGGCGCAAAACTAGATAAACTTACTGGAGGTGAATAGAATTTTCTACCGGAGTCTTGTGCCGGTGAGCTATCTTTACTTCATTTCTAAAAATATGTATAAGTGGCTTTTCGGGGTAATAATCGCTGAGTTGATGTGTCGCATATTTAAGTGCCGTAGTTTTGGTGCGATCATTTGACTAAAAATGTATAAAGCTTAGGTGGCTTTTGATTGTAGTTTGTGGGTTTATGGTTGTACTTTATATTTAGTGGTAGATATATAAATTCTGCGCTATGGAGTTTACAACGCTATGGAAAGCTTGTGGTTTTGACAAGTCATTTTATTAAGTCCGCAGTGCCGTAAAAACGGCGTCACGCGCATATAAAAGTAGTAAATTACAATCTATTTTTAGTAATGTTAATCTTATTATAACATATTTTTAAAATAAGATGTCTAATCATTAAAATTTTAAATGACGACATTATTTAAAAACCGCTCTTTGTTTAACTTCCTTTGGCAGAAGTATTTTGCATAGGAACGATAAGTCTCGTTCAAATCCTTATGACCCATCATTTTGCAACCCACCCACATAGGCTCCTCTCCACGACTTAGCATAACGGAGGCGAGAGTGCCTGGTGTCGTCAAAAAGCCTGCAGATATTATAGCCAAGTTTTACTTGCAGATCATTACATTAAGCCGCATCATAGACCGAGAAAGCCTAAAAATACGCGGCCTCTTGTCGCCGCCATCAAGCTATGAGTTCATTGTAGACGATTTGTAGCGATATCGATCGTACGGTTGCTGGATTTAGTTTTAGGCGAGATCTACGATGCCGATGTCTGAAAGTGTTTTTAGTTTATTCGAATCTGCCTATTTTCAAAGTCGAGATCGCTGAAAGTAAGGGCTAAAATTTCACCGGTTCGAGCGCGGTAAAGAACGCCACTACTGAAAAACAGCCGTAGCTCGTTGTCAGCATTTTTAATAAGCTCTAAAAATTTCATCAAGACTAAACGGCGGAAATTTTTTCGTCCTCTAATTCATCGAGGTGTTGCTTAAATCAGGAATAAAAACGGATTTTTGGAGATTATGTCATTACTTACGGCGTATCGAAAAATCATCTTGAAAAAGGCAATAGCCGCTAATAGAGCTATCCTTTAAGCCTTTGCCTTACAAATTGTAACAGATTCTACGCTGTGGTGCCTCTCAAAGTCGGCTAAGTAGAAAATACTATTAGAGCTTAAGAATTCCGTGATCGTATGGCTCACTAATTACGTAAAAAGCCGCCTGGTTTTATCCTTTAAAAAGGACTTCTCGGCAAGGAGACGATCAATTACGCTATCAAGAAACTAAACTCGCTAGATTACCCCAATAGCGTCGAGTGCCTTTCTCCCCTTTCTAAAGGCCTGTCGGTCTACAGAGTCCTCAAGCCTCGCGATACCGGCGTCTAGCCTCCGCGATATCAGTTTAGAGCCTAAAAATAAATCATGAATTTTTACGAACGAAATCAAACGCCAAAGGCGATTTTTTAAGACCCGTAGCGCGACGAATTCTAACGCTGTCCTTTTTGGCAATCAATATAAAAACGTCCGTCTTTTGCACAGATATTTTATTTTCTAGATTACTTTCATACGAGTAACTTTATCAAAGTACCCGCAATTAAAAGTAAGCGAAAAGCGCTATCTTTAAAGGTTAAATATCTGAAATAAAAGTCACACTTAAAAGTAGCGATTTTATGGAGCTTGAAAATCTTAAAAAGAGCAAAAAGGCAATTAAGAAAAGCAATTTTTACAAAATCTCGCTAATAATTAACTTTTATTTTTAAAGCTTTATATAATAAAATAGTTATAAAACAAAATTGTCATCGCTATTAATTCAATTAAGTAAAGAGTTACATAAAAAAGTTTAAGCTTTTACAAAATCTCGCCCCTCATACTATAATGTAAAAACAAATTTAGGGAAAAAAATAAAATTTGAGATAGGGTCTATGTTGCTGAGATTACTAGAGTACATATAGCTAGAATTTTTCTTAGAAATATATTTATATATACAGAGAAAGTTTACAAAAAGTATTACTTAATGCGATGAAAGAAATTTTTAAAATTAGAAGCTGGTTTTTAGATTTTAAATCAGTTAAGCATTTAAAACGATTTTAAAAGGCTATTAAAATGCATAGATAAAAAAACAAGAAAAAGAAATAGGGAAAAGCCTATTTTTGATTGTGAAACATTTAAAAAGGTATTTGTGAGCGTTTTCACATTCACAATTTTTGATTTTTATATATCACTTTTTAAAAAGTTTTTCGAGTTTAATGAATGATAAACTACTGAAAAATAATCTATCAAAAAGGAGTTTAGAGTGGCAGAAGAGCTGACGCAAAAGCAAATAGCCGAATGGGCATATTTAAGCGAGGACAGAACAGATGCTTACAGCTTGCAGGTATGCAAAAGGGAAGAAAACGAGCCGCAAACGCAGAAACAAAGATATAGACGACACGAGAGACAAATTACAGATTGTCGAGAGCCATCGAAAACACCAGGTTGTTTAAAAGCAACAGAACAAGCGCGGTAGCTTGCGTCGAAGATTTTTATACCGCATACGGAACGGACGACGATAGCAGGTTCAAGAAGCGATCGGCGTATATACTAAAACCAATATGAGTCAAGGGATGTGACCGAAATAAAGAGCTCACCTAAGAGAAATGAATATGGACTTAAAGAGGACTTCGACAACGGCAAAGAATACCATACGAGACATTAACAAAATTTGCCTACGAAGTAACGGGCATGCGAAATTGCAGCAAGACACTGAGCAAACCAGTAGAAATACTAGGCGAAAAAGAGCTGACTAGATACGAGAATCAGGGAAAGAGACAGGCGGAGCTGGACAGTTAAAAGCCCGAAAGCAAAAGAAGAGTCGTAAAGACAGATTGGACGGCGTGAAAAAATGAGTCCTTAAAAGAGAGTCTGCGATGTACAAAGAGAAAAGATAGAAGAGCAAATCAGAGACAAAAGAAGAGCAAATCTCAAAAAGGAAAAAGGGGAAGAAAAGAGCCAAGCCCAAGGCAAAACGAACACAGCCGGGCAGAGAAAACAGCGCAAGAGCAGAAGACTGGAATAAGAGGCCGACGAACTAGAAATGCGACACGAAAAGGAGCTCGAAGACCTCAAGATAAGCAATCAGCTTGAGGCGAATTTTTCAAAAATCGATCGACAACCTAATGAATAGCGATGGGATAAACAGCATTATAACCGCGCCGCAAGAGATGGACGAAGCCTTGAGATGATGCTAAAACAGGGCAAAAGAAGAAAGCATCACAAAGATCGCTCAGCGCCAAGAAAAAGCTAGATCTAGCTGACAGTCCTCGATTAAAGAGGCTGTCGCGATTTGTGGTAAAAGAGGTCTATACGCAACACAAAAAGTCAAAAAGGCGGTTTTTGAGAGATGGAGAATGAGCGGGCTAATTACGCTAAAGTTACAAACGACCTGCGAAAAAGAAACCAAAAGGAAGCGATGTCAAAGGATACGAAAAAGCTAAAAAGATGATGGGCGACATCGAAAAGAAACGCCAAATGAAGATAGCTACCCTAAATTTTTATCAAAAGGTGCAAACGATACGCTAGTGCAGGCCAAAGACAAATTACAAACACAGGCCAGGGGCAAGAAAACGAAAATGACAGAGGCGAGGGGACTATAATGAGCAACATAACGCCAAAACAAGAAGAAACGTGATTGAGGTGACTTGGAAAATTACTCAAAAGCGAAAACGATTTTTGAGCCTAAGAAGAGCTTTATAGACTTAAATTCGAGCTAGCCTAGCGTGCGAGGCACGACGAACAAAGGGCGAAAAAGTACCTAGATGCACAGAGAGAGATACAGGACTCGAAGATAAAGCAGGACAAAGAGGAAAGAGTGGGAAATAAGCAAGGGATAACAACAAAAAGTGATGACCCGCATAAGGACGACGATTTCAAACCACTCGAAAGAGAAACCCGACTCCTTTTCAAGTGACTACAAAACGAGCTAGAGCTCATGAATAACGAAACAAGGTTATACGAAAAATTAAAGACAACAAGGACAAGGCACTAGATAAATTAACGCCGCTTTACGTGGAGAGTTGCAAGAGGCAAAATCGATGCAAAAGAAAACACGAGAGACAGGGAGCAAGCCGATAGATACCGATAGATTTTAGGTATAGCTATCAAACGCCACCAAAACATAGAACAAACCATCGGAAAAATGGGCTGAAAAGGGAAACTAAAAAAGAAATACCGAGCAGAAAGGAAGAGAGATGAAGAAAACATTAATATCTATTGGTCGCAGCAGCGGCATATTTTTATAGCGCACGAACGCGGGAGGCGTTCGGTTATGACGTGGCTCGCGATAGCTCAAGCTGGTAATGGAAGCTATTCTCAAACGCTAAAAGACTATGCTGAGCAAATCAAGCATGCAGGCAAATGGTCAAAGATACGCTATCTGCGAAAAACGGATGGCCGAGCTCGGCTCGAATGGAACAGTATCTACGATATACTCAGGCGATGCGCAAAAGCGTGATCAGTCAAATGCAAAGTATCATCGATAACGTCAAAAATATCCCAATGACGCAATGGGCATGGCGAGTGCAAAACGCGTGCTCGTTTTTGGAAAATAATACGATTTTTCGGAATGACGCTAGGAAAAACCAAAAAGCTCAATCAAAAGCAAGGTTAATCAGCTGCACTTACGCATTGCGAGACGAGCGCAGGGTGAGGCAAAAGCATAAGACGAGCTGACCGAGCAGATGAATAAAGCGTCGATCCGTATCAAGAGCGAACTATCAAGCGCAAATCAACAACATAAAATGCTGAGAAAATTCTGCAGAGCGGGATAATATCGAGAAAACAAACGCCTTGCGTTAGCCTTTGAAGATAGCGTTTAATAGCGACGATAGACTAATCTTACTCAAAAGCGAAAAGTGAACGACGATTTAAAAGCGACACCAAAGCAGCGGAGCAACCAAACAACCAAAAGCAACTCAAGCCTCCCAAACTCGATACTGCTTAAGTACAGAAAGTACGGCAGATAATACGAGCTGAATATCAACTCAGCAGCACGATGGCTACTAGCAAGCGGCTAAACGAAAGCGGCGGCAATAAAATTAACGAAAGGCAGCTTTAATCAGTCAGTCGTAGAATATAAGCGCAACGACCGCCATATTTGAGCCAGAAACCAAGCAACTCCCGAAAGATGAGCTGGGACCACCAAAATTGCGTATTTCAAAATAAAAGGGAAAGATGAAAAACTAGTTTTTAGTTTTGATCGTAGGCGCAATTTTTGCGTAAAGCGGCGCGACCGCAAAAAGGAGACGAGCGCAAAGGATACGGCGACAAAGACATCTGCTCCAAAAGAGCTCGGCGACGTGTTTACCGGCGATAAGAAACTGGCATGCGAAGCAGTGCTAGGTCTCGCAAGCGCTACGCGCCCACCGGAGTGTCTTTGCAAGCCGCAAAAGTACTATTCGATTACGGCTAAAAAGGCGCATAAGCAGGCTCAAAAAAGACAAAACATTTTTAGATCTGTGTGCAAGATGAAGAAAATCGTAGTCGAGCTCGCGCTCGATGAAAGTAAAAATAACTGGCTACTTTGAGAGACAAAAGTAGCCGTAACTACAAACACACGAACGACTACGGAGATACGATAGTCATATCACGCCAGTCAGACGGCCACTACTTATATTTTAATCCAAATGAGCAGGTACCGATCGGGCACATTTACAGCTTCGCTAAAAATCGCGGAGTAGAGTAAAAGATTTAATGGACGAAGACAAAAATAAAAGATATAAAAGAGCTACAAAACAATACTATACAAAAGCAACTACTATCGATAATGAAATAATAGAAAGTGCATTAGATGAGACGGATAAAATTCATTTTTAATTAGCCGTGGAGCTAAGCCGGAGAACTATTGGCACAATTTAGCGACCTAAAACAAGACAGTAAATACCAAAATGCGGTCGTACCGACGTACACGTTAACGTCAGTGCAGGCGGACGCCGCACGAAAGTGAAAAGCAGCGGAACGATAAGCTATCTCTCAAAAGCCCTTAACACACGATCCGCAAGGAAAAGCATACGATAAAGCCTATCAAACAGCTTTTGCAACGAAATAAGGGGCTAGAAAATTTTTAAAAGTCGATAACGCACGTCAAAAGCCCCAAAAGAAATTTAAAAATATAATAATCAGCGAGAGCATGATCCGACACGCTATCGCTTTTGCGAGGATAAAAGGATAGAGTGCAAGAGACGCCGCTAGCTCCGCAACGGGCAAATATCGACATCGCAAAAGATGCGATTAAAGCCTTTCGCAAGCTCGCCCCTGGATGCAGAGTTACGCTGGCGTTCGATGGTGACGATCGCAGCAAGAAGTTTAACAGATCATAGAGCAAAAATGTGCCGAATGCCGACGGGCAAATACCTATATTAAAGGACTTTAACGATGATTTGCGTGATCGGCAAGCATTGGGGCTAGCGCGCGCAATAATAGTAGAAAACGTTTTAAAAGCCTTTGAGCGAGCTTGGCAAGAGAGTAGAGTATTTATCAAAGAAATATGATTTTTAGAGCCTTGCGCAAAAGAATGAGCGCGTAAATGAGCTTTACAAGATTTAATCCCTTCGATTTAAAGAAATAGCAAAGGTGCGCGTCTGCCTGGAATGAGAGAATGTTAAGCGACTTAATCTGCGTCGAAAGATCGGCAGGGAGTATTCTAGGGCTATATGATTTATAGAATATTGATTAATTCGGGCGATCAAGATTTAAGCGGCGCGCTGGTTTTGAGTTTGAAAGGTTTAGATAAGCTTTTTGGGAATTATATCTTATCCCTTTGTGAGTTTGATAGAAGTTACGGCAAGTGGATGACACGATCTCGCTCATGGTGTCACTGCCGGATTAAGTAAAGCGGTGGCTCTCGGATGTTCGGGCGAAGATCGATTTGGGCTGGCCGGATCAGAATTGGTAACGCTTTGGCCAAAGCGGTGGTGACACTCTGAAGTTTCAAGGTTTGAGATAAGCTCGTATCATCTTATCCCCTTTATTTTGGGAGTTTGGTAGAAGTTACGAGCAAGTGGATTCACACACAAAATCTCGCTCATAGTGTCCTTGCCCTTGGATTAGAAGTAAAGCGGTAGCTTTCGTACATGCGTGTGTGTTGGCGGTCTGCACTAAGAGTCGTCTGCGCGTAGAAGCTCAAAACCTGAGGTCTTGAGCTTCTATGGGTTTCAGCAGCACCCTGCAGCGCCCTCTAAATACAGGAGCTGCCATATTGTGGCGGCGACGAGAATCAAAGGGAAAGAAAATCAAAGTTGAGCTTAAATATTAGCTTAGGTTTTTAATTTGTTTTAGAGCTATTTTTGCTGCTATTTATATTTTATATATTTTAATTATTTGATATTTTATTATTTTAAACTGTTTTAATATAAGTTAAAAGTGGTATAATCGTTTTTATAAATTAGAAGAAAGGAGCTTAAAAGATGAAATTAGTGAGACACGGTTGAAAACTTTCACTTGAGTCAAATACGGCGAGAGTTAAACAAAGACGAGAACCGGAGCAGGGTTCTGAAATGTCACCGACGGCTGAGACTTACGGCGCTGGCACGAGTGCGGAACGAGCAAGAGGTTCTCTACTCATTGCTAGATGCGGTACCGACACACGGATGAGGCACTTTTATTCCATATAACACGCTAAAAGGCCTTAAAGAGTTGCATGGATGAGATACATCACGAACAGCGGCGTAACCAAGAGGATTACAATGGCATTGTTGTGACGAAATAGACTACGTCCGTTTCGGTCTTCGATGGATGAGGGCGATACTCGCGCCAAAAGGGATGGTGACCACGCGGAGGCGATAAAGCTTCGGTGTATCCCATAGGCAGTGCGACGAACGTTGAAAGCTTCTCGCATGGCGCATCTTTAGCCACGATCCGTTTCTAAAGTTTTATTTTAGATAAAGCTGGCGCAAACGTTTAGAACAGACTATTCGATGGTTGGGCGCCGCAGAAACCTTTAGAGGTCAAATAGACGAAGAAAAGCGTGACGCAGGTCAATGAACAAGAACTATGATCCGGTGAAAGAGCACACGATATATATGGCCGGAGCCAATCAAAGCACTCCCTCTTGAGCCGGTGGAGCTTGGCAGCAGTAGCGACAGGGAGCTTAGCGGCACGAAGAGTAGCGTAGAAATGATGGCGGACTACGCTTGGACTCGCTGGGCTTTGATTTCAGAGGCCACAAAGAGAATCGCAGTGCCACCGATTTGCGAAAGGAGTTCGAGGCGGCAAAAGTAAATAACAAAATATGCTATAATTTGTAAAAATAAGGATGAAGAGTAAGAAAGATTAAACTACTGACAGCTATTACGTTATAGCCGACTTATGGTGGCAGGATGCGGAAGTGAGCTGATGACTGATAAAAGCTAGGAGATGCAAATCCGGCAATAAAACAAAGCAAATTACGATGCAATGGTCAATAAGCTAGAGAGAGAGTTAAAAATACAGATTTTAGATCTATCCTGCACAGACCTTATTTAATGGCGAAGAATGGAAAAATTATACACATCGAGACCAGGGCTTCGCCATTACAGATAGAGAAGCCCAAAACGGCCTCATAAACAATGAGAAACTCGTGGTAGTAGTCGTCGATATAATAAAAAGTAGGGTCGGCATACGAGGTCTGAATGTACAAAATGGGACTAGATGTGAGGTGCGATCCAGAATATATAGCGGTTCTTGGAAAACGGAAAAAGATAGAAAAAGAGAATCTCCCAATGAAGACGACGTTACGATTTAACCAAAAGATCGATACTGCACTATCTATCTGAGCTCAAGCCGGGTCTTGAAAAAGACGGCATCCAAAAAGATAGGACTTTTCGGAAGCTATGCAAAGGTTATGCAGGGCGAAGACTCGGATATAGATATAGTCGTAGCCGTGATAAAAGGACTGGATAGACTGCATGCGTGAAAGCGCTTGCGTATTTAAATGATTTAAAAGAGCAGATCGCGGGCAAATTTATAACTCGGTAGATATTTGCATTTCTATTCTGACATGCAAGACGACAAGATAGTTAAGGGGGCGATTATGTCTGATATTATATATATCGATTAGAACTGGCGGTGATAGATCAAGTATTTGAGAGTTTATAAGCCCAAAAGGCGTTGCGAGCACTAGAAGACGAGCTGCTTACAAAGAGCCGGCGATAATGAAACATATTGATGTAGTATACCAGCAATTTTAGAAAGCTTGAAGAAGCTAGAATACATATATTGGATAAATTAAAAGAAAGATATAAAAGGGATAAGAGATATCGAGAATTGGTCTTCACATGATTACGACAATATACAAAACGAGATCATAGAGACGTCATACGCACAGAATCTTCCTAATCTCAAAGAAAATCTACAGAAAGTCATAAAAGAAACGAAGCAAGAGCTGTAGCAAGATTTACAGATCGATCGCTTCGTTAAAAAGCAGAAATATTTCGCTCCGCAAGACCAAGAGCGATCTTTGGGGCTGAATATTCAAAAAGGCTACAACGACTTACGAAAAGTAGTGGACTTTGAGCTTGACAAAATCATATGCAGACAAGCTAAAGGAGGCATCATCAGACAACTCGAACGAAAACGTAAAATAGTTTTACATTCCGATGCAGGAGATAGAATAAATCTAAACACTTCTCCTAAATTTTAATTTTTATACTTCTTTTTGCATAAATTTATATGATATTTCTAATTTTACTATAACGTAATGAAACATAGTATTTTAAATGTCATTATTTCTTACTGCAATATAATCTACTCGACCGCCAGGCTCATTATTAAATTGATGATCCTGCCGGGCGAGAACCCTGTGAGTGAGTCTTACTCGGATCGTTCAGCCAGACGTCTGCTCTAAAGCCCTCTTTCGTTTTGATTTTACTAGACGATCGTCAGGCTTAATGCCCAGCACCGATACGCGCTTTAAAACTATTCTTTGCACCAAAAGCCGTCCTTATCGAGTTTTACTCGCTTTCTTCGCAAAAGCTTTTGCCAGAGCGTATTCGAAGCGTTTTGCGACAGAATATCCGCGATAAACTCCTTATTGCTTTTAGCCTCTGCAGTTGGGCGGTAGCCTCTTCGCCGATTATATGCCCGAGGCTCTTGCCAGAACGTAAAGGTTTTTATCTAGTATCGGGCTTTGCGGTTAATTTAAAAAGACTCGTTACGCCCGGAGCATGCGAGTAACTGGTAGGCTATCCTCGAAATGCTTCTAGCCGCATCGTCCTCGCGGCCACGATGTGAACAGCGATAGCGCGTCGCACTTTTAGTACCTTTCGATATCGGCGCTTTGCTCGCGCCCCCATTTTCGGATAAACGTACGTGGTGCTGTAGCCAAAATTTATGGCTACGTACCAAGTAAAGTTGGCCCTGCGGAGTGGTCTGATAGTGGTCAACGCATCCTCGTTAGTCACGCTTGACATTGAAATTCTATTTATTTTGTCGATTTTCCGAATAGCACGGCCTTGCTCTTTTCTTTGATGAGCTCGGTTACTTTCTTTTAACTCACAGGCATGAGCTTATATGCGTTTATTTCTGCTTTTTAGTATAAAAGCATAAAAGAGCCGTAAGAGCCTCTTTCGTTATCTTTGCTACTAAGCGGGCATGCTCGTTATTCCATAGCTTCAATTCGCCCCGCCGTAAGCGTCATAGCTTTGCTTATTTTATCCTGCATTTTTGAATAATAGTCGCTTTATTTTATCTGCCGTATAGTCGTCCGCTTCCAGCTTCACGGCGGATTTTACTTTGGTAAATTCGAGCCTTTAAATCCTTTTGTGCAGAAAATTTTTATTCTACTCTCGTATTTTGGCCCACGAGGCTCCGGAGAGAGTGTCGTATCTGATCCGCACGTCGTCACTCTCTGATTTCGCTTCTGCTATCAGTGGATATTGGTAAAAGCTATTTCGTTTATTTTAAAACCACGTGCACGTGCGGATTATTCTGATGGGTGTGTATAGCACGAAAAGCATCTTGTGTCCGCCAGTACCTAGGACCTACTACGTTATGTACGCCTGCTCAGCTCTTAATGCTGGATCGTCGCAAGGCTCGTTGTTAGAAAAATTAGATGCCACGCGTCAATCCTTCGAGTTTGGATTATCGCTGAAAATCCTTGCCCCAATCTTTTTAAAAACTTCATCGGCCGCCTACTCTCTCCCTGCCTGTTGTCATTGATCGCGCCGTCGAGAGAAGCTTTAAGAGCGTAGTCGATGCAACGCTTGATGGAAGTTTTGAGTACTGGAAATCATCTTTTGACGACTGATTGCTTGGCAAAGTTATTTTTAGAAAAGGAATATGCGAGCGAGGAAAATGCTGCGCCGCTTCCAAAAGAGACGTATTTATGCTCCGGTTTTGCCGTTGCGAGAGTATAGCCGGCTCTGATAGCTGTTTAGTTCTTCTGAAAACGCATCCCAATCGCGTCTTGCCAAATCTCTCCTTTTACCGCTCAGTATTCATAGCTTTTAAAGATATTTGCAAAAGATGTCAGTGTAAGTAGCTTTAAGAAAAGATAATGCCAGAAGTAAGGCAGGATAACCCCTTTATATATCACTTTAGTTTAGTCATCTTTACGGCGATAAAAACGCTCAAAATGAAACTAAACTTAAAGCTGTGATTTTCGGTAATGTAATTGCCGAAAATAAAATAAAACGCAGACATTTTATTTTTGGAGAAAAAGCAAGTAGGTTTTTAAAAGGAAAGCGTAAAAAGCACCGAAAAATATTTGAAAGTTAGAACTATATTCACGATGCGTAAAAATAAAACAAAGAAAAATTTTATTCGGATAAGCTTATGGACAAAATATAAGAAAAATTAAAAATATCTAGCAAAAGTATTCAGAGATAAGCAAAACGAACGGAAGAGGTACTCTTAAAAGATTTGTAAAATTTTAAAAAGCGACTTTTGTAAAAAGACTTTTATAATCGCAAAAAGCCTATAAAATAATCAATATGAAAAGTAGTAAATAAATACTTATAAAATCTTTAAAAAGAATTGCTTATATATCCTTTAAATCGCTATTCACAAAATCACTTTTTACAAAATCTCCGCTTGAAAATAGTATAGTGTTAGAAATCGAAAATATTCTAATCACAAAGGAGCAAACAATGAGAGAAGTCTCAGGCGAAAGTATACTTTTTAATGTTCTTGCTGTTTTCATTTTATTCGGAGCGGGCGGCAAAACGTTTTTAAAACTTTTTGGAAACAAAGGCAAACGAACAAATCACTGAAGCCGGGAGATAATTGCCGCAGCGTTATCAATACGGTAATCACCGTATTTGGATTATTTGGGTCGTAGTATGCTTTCACCGATAATGTTCCGTAAAATATCGAGGCTTTAAAAATAATATAAATTGCACTTTGGTATCGCGATTATTCTTGGTATTGCATGACAGCTTATTCTGCCGCAGACAATGTAAAAGGTAAAAGCGAATGATAGTGACCGACTGCTATATGGACTTAACCAAAAGAACGAAAAATCATAGTCTAACAACCACGAGTCTATTCACGATTATAATCGCTGATTTATCTCGTAGTTTATCTTGGATTTTATATTCAAAGCTAGTCGTTGCTATTTTATACTGCTTCTTCTTTATTTTAGAATTTCTGATGAAGATATACGACATCATCGGTTCTAAAATGAAAATATCGCAAAACAAATTTTATGCATAGGTTAGGAAAATGGCTCATGGATGATGAGGCGTAATCAAAGAGTGGAATCAAAACAAAAAGAAAGAAAACTAAAAGAGAGCTTACTGCACGACGTAAGCCAAGAGAAACTAAGCATTATAAACGAAAACGACGTTTTATCAAAAATCAACAAGATCAATAGCGGATGAATTTTAACGATAGCAGAACCGCTACCGAGTACACTGGCAAAGAAAACAACATCGCCTGCAAATACGGCGAGAATATAATAATCACCAAAGACGGCAACGCAAGTATAGCAGTAGGAGCTAAAGGGTAAGCTACGCCGGAATTAAGCTTGACGACGAGACGGACTACCTTTAAACCACGTTAGTGTTTTACGACTTTGAAGATGACGAGAAATAAATTTAATCATCAAAACAAAGCAAGACTATGAAAGAATATACAGACAAAAATATAAATCCGTATGAACGAGATCATAAAAATGGAAACCAATCAAGATATATACGCTATAAGATACTTTTAATAATTTCTACGATGACGAAAATATCACAGGACTACTGAAAGCTTTTGGGCTAAACCAAAATGGCTGCGAAGAGGGCGACGAAAGCAACGAAAGCGCAAAATTAGAAAGCAAAATCGAGCTTTTTAAGCGATACGTTCTCAAACATCAAAACTACTTTTCGATTTATCAGCCAAGACAGCCAAGCGGCGATTGAGATCGTACGTTTTCATGCCACGTATTCAAAACGCGAAAGAGAGACGACCGCATACAAGAATGAGCTGATCACAGATAGTTACACCTAAGCTCACATGTCGAATTTAAAAAGACTACATAGAGTTTTACCGCAACGACGGTATGATCAAATACGCTGATTTATCAGCGTAAAAGCCTACGAAAACTGGGCAAATCAAGTCGATCATCACCGCGGGATTTAATCGAAAAGCAATAACAGATTATGGCTATGATTTATCTAAAAGCCACGAAAAGCAGCAAGGCGATCAAGAAGATAAAGGACACCAAAAGCGTTTGCGGTAGAGCTAGTCCGCCAAGAGCTAGATCAGTTAATGGAGCTAATCAAGCTGACAGAGAAAGTTGCAGAAACGAGCTGGTATATTGCCCAGCCGATAGCCTCAAAGAGCTGGAAAACCGCTCGAACGAGCTAAAAATATCCTAGAAAATCAAGGATTAAATGTTGTCCGAGAAACGCTAAATCAAAAAGCTCTTTATTTTTAGTTTCTTTCCTAGTCGCGAAAATTTAAACGCTAGAAAGAAAACGCTTAAATATCAGCAACTTAGCCACGATCGCGTACTTCTGAAAACGAAGTAACCGGATTTAACCAAAACGACTGGGCGGCGAAGCGATAACGACATGATACCTAGACGCACGCCGTATTTATTCAATTTTCACTGGCGCCAGACGGCGATCGCCCAGCCGGGCATACGATGATAGTGGGCGGAACCGGAAGCGGAAAGACGACGCTGGCACAATTTTTAATGACAAACTTATTTAAATACCCGATAGATATATTTGCAATGGATAAGCTACGCGGTATGTATAATTTCACGAACTACGTGGAGCGGCGAATACGATAGTGAGAGCGATGGCTCTTTAAATTATCCGTTCAGTCTAGCTGACACGAACGAAAATAGAGACTTTTTAAAGTCATGGCTACGCTTTATGGCCGAAGTTAAAAACGACGAGCATGAAGCAATAAACGATATAACAACACGATAGACCGTATATACGACATGAAGCAAGATGGTCAAACGCTAACGCTAAGCGATTTTATTATATCGCTCCAAGCGACAATAACGAGAAATCAAGACTATCAGATTTGACAATTATAAGGTTCGATATTCGACAACAAAAGAAGACGCCCCAAATTTTCACCAAGCAGCTATCAGTGTTAAATATGGATGGCATACTGCAAAACAAAAACCGCCGGAGCGACGGCTATATATATTTTATAACTATAAAGCTCAAAAATAGCGGATAAGCCGGCTTCTTTTGCTTTATAGACGAGTTAAAGGAGTTATTTGCAGGATGAGGACGATGCAAGAAAACTCTAGAAGCAACTCCTAGAAGTTAGAAAAATCGGCGGAGTAATGTGTATGGGCTTTCAAAAATATGAGCTTATTTAACAACATTGAGCGCGGCTCGTCTTTTTGACAATATCGTGTACGGTCATATTTCCGACCAATGGCGAAGAAGACGCTGGCGGAGTTAAACGCGATGATAGGATTAACGCCGACGGAAGCCAATTAAAAGAGACAAACTGAATGCGAGGCAAATATTAGCAAATATGAAATTAAGAAACGAGAGCGCAAAGCTGATATGGATTTATCGAGGGGCTCGAAGCTACTTGCGAGTATTCTCGTCAAGCTCGGACAACGTAATGCTTTTAAAGCAGCTTAAAAACGATAGCCCGGTTCACTGGCGAAAACATTACATAGAATTTGAGGGGAAGAGGAGTTAAAAGATGAAAAAGATTGCAATCATCATGGTGGCGGCGTCGATACTAGCGGCGCTTTAAGCGGATGCGCGGATAAAACCTAGCAAAATAGAAAAGAATAAGCCCTGCGCTTGTTAAGCGATTTTATAAAGGTGGGTTAAATGGCGTTTGAAGAGAGAAAGATCGACCCTACCTTATTTTTAGAGCCGAAAGAAACATTAAAGTGCGTATATGTTTTATACGATCATAGCCCTCGCGGTCGTAAGCGTAAGTCTGGCGGTAGCAATAGCGCTTTAACGCCGTTAGAAGGAAACAGCCGGTTTTACTCTACCAGATGGCGACTCCCGCTTCGTGACCATAGACGATACGAGCCTAAATGTCCGCAGACGAAGAGCCGCTAAAAAAGTATTTTAGCTGGATACGTTAAAAACAGAGAGATGATAAATCGCATAGATGATGTCGAGCGCTACAATGAGATACGCACGCAAAGCAGGAGGCAGGCAGGTAAGGGAAGCGTTTAGAGTAAGCGATCCCAACTCGACGTTATACGACTAAAAATTACTTCCGCAACATCTGGAGCTTTAAAACGTAGCCGTTTTAAGTCAAAACGTAGCGACGGTCGACTTCCAGGCCGAGATCACGAATCCTACGCGCACCGAAGTAAGCTATATATACAGAAGCGCGATAGAGTACGACTTTCGCAACCAAAAGCGGCACATACGCCGATACGATGAAAAATCCCTACCGGTTTTATCGTAAGTAAATATCAAATAACGCGATTTGGACGAAAAAGGGCTCAAAATGAATTTATCAACTCTGATCGTCTCGGCACTTGCTTTAAATTTAAGCGCGGCCGAGCCTCAAGAGGGACTCAAGCGAAGAACAGATGAATCAAATCCGCGCCATTATGCGCCAAACGCAAGAGCTGGTAAACGAGCAGCAAGCAAAAACGGCTCTATGGGTGAAGATATTTAACGATAAAACAAAGACGTAAACAACAATATACAATCGAATTTCGAAATAAACCGCTCGACTATACAAACAAAGGCAGCAGCCCGCAAGGGGCATCATGGTAACGACCCTAACGGCGGGCAATCCCCGAACAAGACGTAATAGACTTCGGCGGTGCGCCCGATGGTTCGGATAGCAGATAGCAAAGACGAGCTGGAGCTTATGAAAAACGCCATCCGCAATCAAGATTTAAAAGGCATTGCAGCCAGTACTCACTCAAAGAAATACAGTGGATACGAAAATACGCAAGTAGTCAAACATCAGCCCGCGATAAACCATCAAAAATCTCGCACGCGCCATGCAATGGCCACTACGCTGATATTTGATAGCGGGATAGATAATCTCGTACTAGGTGACCAGACTGGCTTTTAAAAATAGAGCATCCCCAAGCCAGCCTCACGCTATCGCAATAATCCCGCAACTAATCGGCATCGATACTAGCTCAACGATTTTTACAGGTGATGGAAAAATCCATACCTTTTATATTTTTCAACGGATTATAAAAATCTCAAGACCCAAGCTTCATAGGTTCGTATAAAAGACGGCGAAACGCAGAGCTAAAGCTTTGCTAAGCTTGAAGAGGACGGCAAGGAGTATTTAACAATAAAAGACGGCATAGCCGAGCTGAAAGTCAAAAAGAGCGATATTTACAGCGGATATACGCAAAAAGCCAAAAAGAAAATGAGTGGTCGCTTATCGGCTGAAATTATTTAGCGATAAGAAATGTACGTATTTTAGGTATTCCCAAAAGACGAAATGCCGCGATCCCTACTATTTACGCAGTCATTGATAAACAAGATAGCCCGGTAGAAACGAGGGTAATAGGCGATTATACCGCAGAGACTATAAATCCGGAAATTTACGATTAAAAAGCGGCGATAGCTACGCATGCGTAGAACGCAAAAGAAACGCAGGCTGAAAAACTAAGAGAAAGAGATAAGAAAGTACTAAAACACCGATGAAGAAGCCGCAAAACAAAGACAAAAAGAGAATAGTCAAAAACAATAACGAAAACCAAGAAAAATATAACGAATCCACAAAGAAAGCAAGAGGATTTTAGAATGAAAAGGGAAGAAAACGCTCGCTTTTAAGCCTTGCGATCGTTTAGTATAATTTCCTCTCCCCTTTGGCGAGGAAATTTTAAACGAGGCGGCCGGCAAGAGCGCAAGACGAGCAACATAGAGGGTTTCTACAAAACCAAAAGAATCTGAATCATCTGAAAATTCAAAAATTTCCGGTCGACGATTACATTTACTAAAAGCCGGAAAGAGAAATGCCGAGCGAGGACGGGTGTAATGTAGGCGAATTTTAAAGAAATTAGAAGAACTGAAGCTAATAAAAAGCAATCCGCAGATCGCGCCAGGATGCCGTTCGCCACGCTCGAAGATATGACAAAAGAGCAAGAGCAAGGAGGCGCAAGGCCAGAGATAAACAAGAAGAGCTAAAAGCCACACAAGAGAGTGCTCAAAAACAAGAAATAAGAAGAGACAACCAGGCCGCTCACGAAAACAAAAATGCGCGAGCTAATAAGAGACTCAATGTAGCTAATCGCAACAACGAGAGACGTAAATCAAAAACTCATTAAAATACGGCGCCGATGGGCTTTCAACCAAAAAGCCCAGATGTCAGCACGAATGAACTAGACCATACCGCACTACTAGAGCGGGCGGTTGATCCCGGCAAACGTTAACGAGCGCATAGTTCGGATTTGAGCGGAATAGTAACGGCTCAAATAGAGCAAGACATATATGCCGCTACGCGAGCGGTGCTGATCCTCGCGGAAGTAAAGTGATAGGCTTTACACCAACGACACACACCAAAATCGGCGCGAAAGGTTGGAAATCAGTGGCGGCGAGATAACACGCCGCAAGGCACAATATAATGCTAACAGACGCAATGGCCGCCGATAATATGGGACGAATGGAGTCGTGGGAGCGATAAACACAAATATTGGGAACGCTACGGCATAGCCCTACCAATTTCAACGATTACGAACGCTTTGCTTTTAGGTATAGCCTCAAAATGGGAATCTAAACAACTCTTACGCCACCGAATGTATCAAATGCTAGAAGGACGTACAGCAGGTAGTGCAAGACATAACCAGCAGAAAGCCAAATCAAGCCAACCATAGAAATCAAAAAGGGAAGCTGTATATTTTTAGTGCTCATACAACTATCGGGTTTGGCAAAACCAAAAACGGCAAGTGATGATGCAATATTTTTAACGATTAAAGGGAAAAGCCGATGCAATACGAGCAAACTCAAAAGCCAAGTTAAGACTGAGCTACAAAATAGCAAACGATAGACACTAAAAACGCATAGCAAATCAGCTAAAAATTACCGAAAAGGCTGAGGCAAACGCTGCAAAAAGAAAGGCAGAAGTTAGAAAAGCTTAGTGCAAGACGATTTGGCGCACGGAGCACAACAGAAGCAAGCTAAGAAGAGTAAAATGAGCGAAAAGCATACCAAAACAGTATGAGGCGTAAAGCTGTACCGACCCTGCGGGCAAACGAATCTATTTAATCGGCCGTGCGAAATAAACATAGACTACGGCGACCACTAAATGGTGCAAGACCCAAAGCTAGATATGTACTCAAACAATGATCGAGCTGGCCACTAGAAGAAAATCAGCGCTTGACGAAACGCATTGCCACCTCTCATGCGAACTGCCCGATCCGTTGCGTTACCGCGTCCGGGCGCAGCATAAATCAAGTTCGTTTAACAGCGATATCGCAATTTGTGTAAGGATACCCAGCAAAGAGGCCTTTAAACAGAAAGCTTTACATTAAGTCAAAACGGAGCAAACGAGGGCTGGACGTATGAAAAATCAAAGAGCTGATCCCGGGATAAGAAAAACGTACTGTGAAGCGGCGGAACGGGAAGCGGGAAGACCAGTCTTTTAAACTCGTTAATGGGAGAAATAGACCCGGCGAGCGAGTAGTCACCACAGAGTGGTGACAGTCAAGAGCCGAGAGTAGAAAACGCAACATAAAACGCAGCCGGCCGTACGCAAAATCGCCACCGAAATTTTCCAGTTAGTGTGGGTCAGCGATCGACAATGCGATGCGCTTGCGACCCGATGAGCTATTTTTAGGCGAGATAGACATCCGCAATACCTTTTTCGTTTTTAAGGGTAAACAACACCGGGCATGCCGAAATCCGGCTACCTGCACGCAAATAATCCCAAAGACGCTGTAAAGGCCATTAAAACCAATATTATTTTAGAGGCGGCTCTATCGTGCGTGGACGATCGTCATCGCTAGATAGCCTTATCATTCGGCGATCGATTACATTATCCAAATAGCCAGGTTAAAAATCAAAGAGTCGTGACGGATACTTCAAATTGAAAAGAACTGGACATTGCAAAAGATCGTATGATGAGAAAGAAAGTAGCAGCGCATTTTATACTATATTTACCGATGCCGACGCAAAGGGTACTAAAATGCATATCTCAAAAGACGCAATGAAAGTAAATCAGCAGTAGTTCGAAAGCTGGTACATGTAGAAAATACGCTGACGTAGCAGAATGATGAGAAACGAATAACGAAATAATAAGCGACTTACGAGAATTGGTCGCTTGGGAGTAATGAAAATCAGATTGCCTATCATCTAAATGCAAACATTACCGAGTCCCGAAGAAGCCAAGAACGACCTAGATATGCGGGCTTCTGCAGTAGCCATAAAAGAACTAAGCGCAAAATGGAAGACTTACATAGATGTCAAACATACTTCAAACGCCGAGCAAATGAGGGGGCAAAAGGAGGAAAATGGATAGTTCAAAGAGGAGATTTTTACCGCCAAAAGATGGGCTTCTGGGCTCGTTTCACTTATAATGCGAGTAAAGCTATATTTGGCGGTAGTCAAGCGAGCTTTTAATCCGGATTTGATAAAGCGCTCCGCAGTGGCGCATAAAATTTTAATAAACATAGGCGCGCCGACGTGCCGAAATTGAAAGGCTTACGTTGCATTATTTTCACGCTGATCGCCCCGTTTTGGTAGTCTCTACGTGGGTGGCTTATTGCCGTATTTAGAGACGGCGAAGATTGGCGTGGCTCAGCAAGGTTCGCGACGCCCGAAGACTTCCCAAAAATGAATATAAACCATGCAAAAACGGCTTGGTGCTAGGGATGTCGCTAACATAGATATATAGTGATAATCCGCAGTTCTGCGGCTACGCAGCCGCGCTCTCAATCGCCAGTGCGGTAGCGCCTCCGAAGTGGTACGGCGGGCATGATCATCTGCGATTTCACTAAGCGCACCGGCTTTGCGTAACGCCAGATATCAAAGGCGAACCATAAAAGACAGCCGGGTATAGGCAAAATATTTAACAACGAAATCCAGCTATTCTCCCTTTAGTCGGATAATACGCTATAACCCGTCTCGATCGCTCAATCGCAAGATCACGGAGTATATTACATATCAAAAATTGAAGCCGAGCAGATAGCTTCTACCACTGTAGGCGAAAAGGCAGCCGAAAACGATCACTGATGCACCGGCGAAGAACGATGCTCTGTATTTTTCGCCGAATACTATGCAAAGACAACACACGCTCACGCTAGCCCAACTCGCAATAAATGTCCAAAAGCCGATTATTCTGAGTATTTGGACGATCTATGAAGAGGTACTGAAAGCGATAGACGAGGACGACGACAAAGAGAGAGGACTATGATCGTGCAGGATATCTGTGTCAAATGTGCTAAAACAGACAAGCTTTTGACGAGTACTCGACGAAAGCACGAGAAACTCAGGCTAGAGCGTATGCAAGAGCCGCAGATAATGAATGGTAAAGCTAGCAAAATCGACATTGGGCCGATACAAGTTTACGACGGTTTTAGCAATCCGCAAGCAGCCAACGCAACCAGCAAGATGAGCTTTACGTTCGAGGAGCCAGAGTCGCAAAAGAAGGTCGATACGTACGTCGTTCAAACCGGAAGATATCGAAATTTAGCTCCTTTAATTCGTGTTTTATAGAAACATTACTTTAAGAAATTAATGATGCGGAGAAGAGTGCAGCGATCCCGAGAGACGTTTATATACTTTTTCGGGGATGAGTTCGTGCGCTTCCGGCAAGATGCCGTTTTTATTAGAAGCCCCGCGCCTTGCAGGTAGCTATGGGCTTTTACCGGTTTTCGTTACGCAAAAGCTACGAGCAGATCAAAAATACCACGGCGAAGACGATATGAATATCGTATAACAGCGGATATCACTGTAATTTTTAACATGAACAGCGACAGATGCAGAGGATACGAGCAAGTTAATCGGCGAGACTACACAAATATCAAAATCAGCAAAATCGCAAGGTAATATGGAGCTGTTTGAAAGTACAATATCTCAAAGAGTTAAAAGAAGCCAGTAAAAGCTAGTAACCGCCTCAAGATTTCGAAAACCAAGATAGTAGCTGATATTTTACCCTCGTTGAAGTGACTTTTTACAAGATGCCTCATCAGCAAAGCGCGCTCATTGGTTCAAGACGGCATCAGTGGAAGAGAGGCGGACGAGCCAGGAAGTTGAGGCAAAAGGACGACCAGCGAAGCCGCTTCGCTCGGGCAAGACGCCTATACGGCACGAAAAAGGGAGCGAGAGTGCGCAAAGGCGAAGTAACACGGCGCTAAAACGGCTCAAGCGAGATCAAGCCTGCGGATGAGGTAAAAGACGAACAAAGAGACGAGCTCGCTAAAAGCTCTAAAAATTAAAGTGATAGGGAGTGTATCTTATACTTATATAATTTAGCAAAATTTATATAATATTTTTATTTTTACAATTTAAATTATATGTAATTTTATTTTTAGATGTTTTATTATTTTTTAAGAGCTCTAATCTAAATTTTATCAAAGATTCGAAATTAGAGCTCAAAGCTCTCACTCTACTCCTAAGGAGGGCAATGACCTATGCAGAGAAAAGCAAGAGCAAGAAAAGGCATACAAAGAGTATCGAGAAAAATCTTGCTGAGCGATTTGCGACAAGCGAAGACGTTTAGGAGTTTGAAATCAGCGACGGCGAGAGCAAGGAATGGGAATATTTAAATAAGTCCCACTAAAGCATGGAGGTCGCTCGATCAAGACGAGCTCATACCGACTCATAGCTCAAAAGCGCTGAGTAAACGACAGACGTAAGGATAAAAATGGCAACGGAACAAGAGAAAAAGAGTTGGGAGCAGATGAGTAATGCCGAGAAAAAGAGAGCTTGATAAATATATGAAGCATAAACTTTTTGAAGCTCATAAGACCGCAAAAGCGGATTGGCAGGGATATGAGCAAGGAAGAGGTGGATAACACCATGCTCCGCAACGCCTTAACCGGCAAAAACGTATTCAAGAGAGACCAGCATGCTTTTAAGGGCGGAGATGGCCATAAAGCGCTGCCGACAAGGCTCAATTCGTAACGATGGAGCAAGGCAACGATGGGCGGGTGCTAAAGCTCAAACACGACGAGCAAAACCGGGCGAAATTTAAAAACCAAAACGGCCTACTAAGCGAGAGTGGACGGCGTGAAAATGCTTTTATATCGCAGATCACGAGCTAAGGCCGAAACTGGACAAAGACGGCAAAAGAGGTTATAGCAGCAGTCAAAGACAAAGACGGCAACGTTAGACTCGATGAAAAATACCGGCAAGGCGATCACGTACGTAGTCAAGCGATCCTGATAAAGCCGCACTAGAGCGAAAAACGCTCTATCACGTAAGTCAATCTGACGGCTAAACGAAGACTCAAGGAGCGACCTAACTGCCATCCAAACTACGGAGAGGCGACGGAAAAACCAAGCATACGAAGTCAGAATAGACTACAGCAAGACATTGGGGATAGGGCGGGGAATGCAGCAGCGCAGACAAACTCAACTCATGGGCTCACAAACCGACGTAGACTATCTATAACCCGGCGCAAAGGTCTTGATATGTCCAAAGAAGCCGAGAAAGCTAAAAGCAGACTAGGGCAAAAGATAAGGGCATGGAGCAAGGCAGGTAAGTCTAAACCAAACTTAGTAGACGCGAAAAGCCTGAATCGAAAGGAATTAAAATGTTATTTTGATTTTGAATTTTAGAGTCGGCGACGGAATGACCGCCAAAAAGCAAAACTGATAAGCGCGGATGATGGGTATAAAAGAGGGAGCTGAAGAGTTTATCATCGAGATGCAGCCTCGTATTTTCAAGAAGAGATCACTACCGAGATGATAATGAAAGACGGCATAGAAATCAAAAAGATAAAAATCTCAGAGCCGCTAGATAACAATAAAGCACTAATATCGATAAAACCTATAAAAAGATATAACGAGAGTATAAAATGGCACAGCATGTAGTAGCAAAAACGCTTTTAACGGATAGCAACTGATAAACAAGACCAAGCAGTTACGCAAGAAAAACGTGATGAGTTTATTTTGAGAAATCGGATCAAGGAGCTCACGATTAGTTTATCTGACCGCCACGACGACGATCGTAATCTTAATAGTCGTATTTTGGCTGTTGATAAGCTACGGCTATCCGACGCGAGAGGAGACATTTAACGCTATAAAATACATAACTGGCTTTTGCTTTATTTTGCCGTTCTTACTCATTTGGCGCATATACTGGCGCCCTATACGTCCTAAACTCCAGTCCTGGAAAATATGATAACCGCGACTGTAAGCTCGATTTTCAGAGTCAAGATTTCGGAACGATTGTAACGGAATCGGCCAATAGGGTGGATAATTTAAGAGCTTTAATGTGGGACTATGGAACGAAAAACTTATTTAAAATCACAAGAATGGTCATGGATTGCTTTTAATGGTCCGAGGATTATATTAATGGCAGGTTGTAACGGCATTTTTAATGATCCTGTTTTGATATTTTACTTAGTATTTTTCATTCTATTAATCGGCATCACGATCGTTATATAGCAAATTCGTGGCACTGATATTAAGCACGCCGCCGCTAGTGCCGCGCATTGATAACGCCGCGCTTTTTGCCGTATTTATGGAGCTGGCACAAGCTATACCATCATCACGCCATCATCGCTCCTTTGGCATTTATAGTCTCCAATTTAGGCAATGAATCCGATCATAGAGCTTGAGGAAATATCAAAAACGTCATAGGCGAAATCATTTATAAAGCAGTTTGAATATTTGATTACTGGAGCAATTACTTGCACAACTGCGCTTTTCATAATCAGGAAAAATACCAAAATTTGGAGCAAATGCGGCACTAGGAACACAGATGGAAAGCGGAGCAGGCGGAGTAGTGGCAGGCGTCAGCAGGCGGCACAGCCGTGGACAGACTTTCTGCTGGGTGGACTAGCTAGAAAAGCGACGTGGCGGCAGCCTTTACGGCGGAGTTGCAAAGCCGAGCAAGGCTACCGGCGGAAATGCGGTAGGACAAATCACGAAAAGCCGGAATAGACGCGAGCGTAAATCTGGAAAAGATGTAGTAAAGGCACGAAAATGCTAGGAAAAGGCGCATATGATGCTTTATAAAGTATCGCGGCGGATACGCGGTGCCGTAAGGCTGCACCGATTTATGTCTAGGGGTAAAATGTCTCGCACAAGCTACAATCACAGTGTGGTAATGAACCAAAGATATAGAGCTCAGGATACACGGCAAGTGGTGGTATGGCTACAGGCAATACCGCAACAGCCTCGACACACAGTCCCGACGCGAGCAAACGGCGAGAAGCGGGAAGAGACGTGCTTTATAGACGTAACTTTATGGGTAAAAGCGCGGAACAGCCAATCAGTACCGCCAAGGGTCTGCAAGGATATTTATCGAGGGACGGTTGGAAATGACCGATGGACGGATAATAACGGACAAAACAGGAAGCAAGTATAGCGTAGTCGTCGATAAGTATGATATGCTCGGATACCAAAGAGGATGGGCAAGAGATCGGGCAAAACGAGCAAACCGCATTCTGCGTCGCAGATAGACGCGAATGAAGAGTCGATAACGCGCAAGATGCGCCGTTTGGAGCACATTTAACTCCAGGAGCGAAAATGAGCACGCCGTAATCATCATCGAAAGCCCAAACAGCAAGATGCGATAAGATAGAGCATATAACCGAGCGCAGGTTTGTGCTACCAAAGGACATTTTAAAGGAGCTTTGCAAAGGAGATATAGTGGTTGGGATTATACTCGGCTATGAGCCGATATTTGAGATGAAAGAGCAAAAGCAAGCATAGAATGAACGAAATTTTTAACGATTGCAAAGGCAAGGACGTCATTATCGCCACCGACCCGGACAGAGAGGGATAGCATCGGCTACGGTTTACGAGACGATTGACAAATATCGCCAAAAGCGTAAAGCGCCGAGTTTCACGAAACAACGGAAAGCAGACTGCAAAAGGCGGGCAGATAAAAGCCGTGCCGTTTGGCAAGCTCAACGAAGGAATCTGATAGCTGAGCACGAGCGGTAGGCGATAAGCTGGTGGGCTTTATTATGTCGCCTGCTTACATCAACAAGCTCAACGATATTTATCCGTCGGCAGGGTTCCAAAACGCCTGCGCTCGCCCCTGATCGTAAAAAGAGAGCTTGAAATAAAAGAGTTTTAGCGAGCCCGGCATCAAAAACAGATCGACTACAAAAATCAAAGCAAAGCTAAAACGAGGAGCGGCGTAGAATTTTACGGCCGTAAACGATAATATTTTTAGCTCAAAGGACGAAGCGAACGCAAAAATCGCTGAACTTGGCGGTAGCAGGCGAAAGTATATCAAATAGATACGAAACAAAGCTCAATAAAGCCGCAAGCCCGTTTAGAACCAGCCCAAAATGCAAGAAGCGGGCGAATAAGAGGCTGGGGTTTAGCTCGGATAAAACCATGAGCCTAGCTTCAAAAGCTCATTCGGAAAAAGGTCTTATAACGTATCATAGAACCGACAGCAACACTATATCGGACGAGTTTATAAACGAAGTAGAGGCCAATTTAAAGGAGGAGTGGTACGAGATATATATGCCGGCGAGCAAAGTCAAGCCGAAGCCCACGAAGGATCCCAGTAAAGCTCACGTGCATGGTTACGGCGATAGATGAGATCGCCGCGAAAGCCTGGCGATGAGTGAAAATCGCTTTGAGCTCATTTTTCAATCCAGTCCTAAGCCGCTTTCGCAAAATGCCGTAAACGAGAACAAAACATACGACATAGACGTCAAGGTCTAAGCTTTAAGGCCAAGACCGGCAAAATGCATTTATAAAGGCTTTCATGGGCTTTGAAAGAGCAAGCGGACGATCAGAAGACGAGCAAGATAAAGACGTACCCAAATAGAGCTACCGAATCAAGTGCGACAGTCGAGGTGCTAGGCTCGAGCTACAAGAAGTTAAAAGCAAGCCCGCAAAGACCACAAGGAAAGCAATTTCATCTCCCTTTTAGAAAAAGAGGGCATCGGTAGGCTGCCATCGCATGCTACGTTTCGCCTACGCTTAAAGCGGGAATTCGTAGTTATCGAAACCAAAGGCAAAATCAAAACATAGTGGCCACCGGCAAAGGGATAAGTTTCATCGAAAGTGTTAAGGCGAATGACGAGGGATCACGCAAAGCAATGACAAAGCAAAATGGAAGGCGTGCTAGACGAAATAAGCGACGGCAAAAGCAAATTATCTCGATTTTATAAAGCCGCTGACGGAGAGAAAATGGGCTTTAAAGAGCTAAATAGCGGTGAAAACCAAACCTCGGAGCGAAGCTCAGCCAATTTGCGAAAACATAGCTTCGGATTTAAAATAGTATCACAGACGGTATCGAAAAGCGGACTGGTACTTTGCTCGATTTTATAAATAAAGAATAAAGATAAGGCCATCCGTCCGCCGAGCGACAAACAAATCAAACTAGCGCAAGATCTAGCAAAAGATAAAAAGCTGAGCTACCGAAAGGATACGATACTGATCTGGTAACGTAAGGCGTTTATAGAAAAGGCATTGAAGAGGAAATAACATGGTTGTGGACAACACCGAAATCTTTTCGTGTCTGCCGTAAAACGACAATCGATAAAGAGCAAGATATAGCCGGGATTTTATTTTCGGGTATATATATATTAGATACGTTAAACCCTGTATACATTTTTATACAAGAAAACTTAGAAAGTCGTTATGAGGTATTATCGGCAAAGATGATTTTATATGCTTTTCAGCAACGCAAATAAGAAAAATTTATTAAAGAGTTTGGCAGCCGCACGTTCAGAACTCACTTCATTTTTAGAGCATTATTTAAATGATCCCAGAAGCTGATTATTTGAATGTGCTAAAATCGTACTTCGACACAAAAAGCAAAACGGGACAAAAAGGGAAAAGAATGAGCCAATTTTCAAACTCCAAAACGAGCTGGTCGAGCAAGGCTGATGGCAGATAAAGAAAAGAGAGCTAATGTATATTTTATGAAAGCCAAATACGAGATCGACGACGAGTTTTATACTAGCTTTTGACGAGATCAGAGAAGAGCTACGAGACTAAAGCGCACTTTAAAGGGCAAAATCGTAGTCTGCCCGTGCAATGACGGCAAAAATAGCAACTTTTATAGGTATTTTCGCCCACCTAAAACTTTGGATCAAAAAGCTGATCACGACGTTTAACATCAACGAGCTAAACTCGAAAGGCACGGAAAAATAGAGATCACGAGGACGGTATGAGCGAAACGCAGTTGCGCGGTCAGCGACTTTCGCAGCGACGAAGTAAAGGAGATAATCGCGCAGGCCGACATCGTCGTAACTAATCCACCCCCTTCTCCCTTTTAGAGCTTATAGATAGCCCAAAGGTCAAAAGAAATCTTTAATCGTAGTGGAACGTATTCGATTACCTATAAAAAGATATTTGAGCTATACAAAAATAACCGACCTGGCTAGGAAATCACTAAGTAAATATTTTACCGCCCGGACGGCGCAAAGCGATTTAGCAAACGTATCGTGGTTTACGAATTTAAAAAGCACAAAGCATCAAACCGGCGTAAGACTGATGAAAAACACAAAGGCAATGAGCACGAATACCCGGAATACGATAACTACAAAATCATAGAAGTGACCAATTATAAAAACATACCGATCGACTATGATGGCGTAATCGGCGTACCCCTTGATGTTCTTTTTACGGCACAAACCCCTGCGCAGTTTCATATATTAGCTGATTTTGAGATCAAGGAAAAATACCCGAGCTAGTAAAACAAGACTATGCTCAAAGCAACACGAAAATCGGCTGTCCTAAACGGACAAGAACTATTTACCAGGATAATATGCAGCGAATCAACGGCTCAAACCGAGAACTAGGCTAATAAATCAAATTTAGGAGCAAATTTATTAAAATCATGAAGAAGTCAAAGAAAAGAGAACTATTTAACAGCCCCGCCAAGCGATTTATGTGGGTATTTTTAGCCATAATTTCATAGGCTTTGGCACGAATGCAGTTTTTATATCAGTACCCAATAAGGTGGAACAATCCTAAAATGCGGACGCGTTCTTTATAACGCTGGTCATGATCTGTTATATCGCATTTAACGCAATGCTTTATTTTATCATAAAAATGCACTTTCACTATCAACTAGAAAAAGAGAGAATTTATAAAATCTTATTGCTATTTTTATGTAAATTTTATTTAAAATATACTTTTTATTTTTGATTTTATCTTTATAAAGATAGCATTTTAACAATATATATTTTATTATTTATTAAGTTTAAGGCGATATAATCATTTTCAATTCTATGCAGGAGGATGATGATAGTATCGATCTGCAACGAAAAAGGCGCAGCGGAAAAAGCACGCTTGCTCACAAACAGAGCCATAAATCATATGGTAAAAGGCGAGTCACTTTTGTCGCTGGATACCGACCTAAAAAGTCGATCGCCACGTTTTTAAAATATACGAAACGAAGAGGGGGCATCCAAAGGCATCGATTTTGCTTACAAATACGGCGAAATGGGGAAAGCATTCCTGCAAAAACGTGATCGCAGCAGTAAAGACATAGTTGTAGACACGGGCGGCCGAGATAGCAGAGAGATGAATAGCCATCGCTCTAAGCGACATCGCGATAATCCCTGACCATTCCAAGCCAGTTTGACGTAAAGCGTCCTAGACAAAATGGTCAATATTGTAAAATGGCCAAAGAGTAAACGAAAAGCTCGTGCTCTATATCGTAATAAACTGAGCCGACCAACCTGTTTTTATACAAGAAAAATAGACAGCCTAAAAAGCATTTATCGAGGAGCTTCCAAGAGGATTACATAAGGCTAGCGAGCACGATCATATTTGAGCGCGAGCGCCACAAAACAGCTACGCAACTAGGGCTACGGCGCAGTCGAGATGAACGACGGCAATGCAAGCGGGAGCAAGAAACAAGAAACTTGATACGAAGAGATATTTTAAAAGGGTGAAAATGAGCATCATATACGCATGATAGTTTGCGGGCGCACGTAGCGCGGATGACGCCGTACTTATGAATTGGGAAACTAGATGTCAAAGAATGCTGCACAGGCATAGATGAATACGACTCACTCGTAGAGGGTGTTTCGAATGAACTGAACGAGGAAAAGACCTGCGCATATAGTAGGCAACCAAACGTGTTAGGATACATGATAGACAAGGAAACAATAATAGCCGGAAGAACAAGTTGACTCAAAAACCGAACTCGACTGAAGCCAGCGGTCGCGTGTGTCATAGCGCCGCCCAAAAGTTTCCGATTGGGTCGGTTGTCTTGTAAGCAGTTGTAATTTGAGGCCGTCCACCAGCTTTGCCACTTTTAAGCCGGGCACGATTTCGTCGTCAAAAAGGGCGGTGCACACAAAACGCTTGAAAACATTGCCGTGCGAGCGCTGCGGTATTCGCGCCACCATGAGGGTCGTAGAGAGCGCCGATGCATTTATGAGGCAGTTTGAATTTTTAGATAAAGACGGCGACTGATAGTAGGCGAGATAAGAAAAATCAATATCGTAAGCGATAATTTATAATTTTTATCGCTTTTTAGTATAATGTAGAAATACTATTTTTAGTTTTAGTGAAAAATTATAATGCTATTTTAATTTTTAATATTTTTATTTTTATTAATATTAAGAGATTAGAATTTTAAAAATCAAAAAGGGAAGAAAATGGACTCTAAAAAGAGCAAGCAAACTCTACGGACAATCTAGAGGAATGATAGCTGGGGCGACACGCAAAAAGAAGCGCCGGCAAGAGCAAAGCGGGCGATAGGGACGAAATCCTCAAAGGAACTGGCCGAAAAAATACGAAAAATATCCGACGTATAGCCGCTGGCCAACTTTATAGTAGAGCTCGCCCTAACGACGCCGATACTCGCATATAAAAGACGATGTGCTGATAACAATTTATGATCAGGCCAAATGGTTCAACACCAGCATGAGCGCGAGTTTTGTGCGGTTCAAAATGGGCTTATCGAGGCGCTGCAACCAAACGATCCAAAGGGACGTGCAAGAGCATAAAAAATTATATCGTATTCGTAAATGATTCCAAGAAAGAGAAAATAAGGCAGATCGCAGAGAGCCTAGAAGTAAGCATCCTGACGTATTCAGACGTTGCACGCTAGCCACATACGAGCTAAAGATATTTTTACCTTTGACGAACTGATGCAGTGTAAAGCCGAAGCGAACAACTACGACATAGATACGGGACGAATACATCGCTATGAGAATAAGAGGATAGCGCAGAACCCGGCAATTTATTTTGTACCGGGAATGCGTTGTTTTAAGATAATTTTAAAGTCCCTTAGAAGCCCTGTAAGCGACGATGAGGATCAAAGCGATAGGGTTATGCACCCAAAGCGACAAGAGGCGCAGTTTTAAGCCCCTATTCTTTTTCCGTTTTTCATTCAACAATAAATGGAATGAGTAGCCGACCACCGCTTTTATATTGCCGTCAGCTATTCTTTTCTCAAAAGAAGTTTTTGAAATAGCTTTCATTTAATTCGTTTATAGACGGATTTAATTACAAAGCGATCCAAATCGGAAGCGTTATATTTGGCCGGCGCGCTCATAAATCTTTCAAAGTCGTCTCTATTGTAATTTACACACTTAAAGCCGTCTTTATCGGCTTTTACGTTTTCGTATTGATGCAGGAGTCGATATAAAGTCTCATATCCTACCCTTAATCGCAACAAAGTCGTTTAAATCTATTTTCATAATTTAGGGGTACTGAATAAAAACTCAAGAGCAAACCGGGTTTAATCTAAAACTTAATGATTGCTTATTTCTAAAAATCCGAATATCCGTAAAAATACGCCTACGGTAGTTATTTCATCACTTCGGTACTTTCGATGCTCCCATAGATGGCAGAAGCATCGTCTTGCCCTAGAACTTGGCTCTGTGTAACCCTTTACTTCATCGTTAAATCTGGTTTTTATTCAGGCCGGACGGCACAAATCTACATACTTGAGAGTAAGGTATTTCAATAATGGCATTTTCAATATAGCCCATCTGCTTTGCATACCAGCAGATCGTAAAGAAAAATATCATAACCCAGCCGTGAAATTAACCGGGGAACAACACAGAGTTCATTTTGTCTTGAAAGACAAGCGTGCCGCTCTTTTCGGCTTTAACAACTCTACTGGCTTTTAACACGAAATCACCTTCAAAATAGAAAGAAATTTCAATCATGTTCATACCTCGCAGTTTAAAGATTTAACTGCTATAATAGAGTAATGAATGTGTTGCGACTTAATTTTATTTAGTATGCCTATGAAAAACACATCTCTTTCTTTCATGCTAATTTAGATAGATACACAAACACAATCTCGGCATTAAAAGGATGATTTAATATAGTAGAACAACTATAGAGCATATTAAAAATATCAGCACTAAAAATTTTTCATTAGAAATATAGTACTCGTTCTACTGTGCTTTGCGGTATAGAAGCGTTTCTGTAAGGCAAACCTTTTTAAAAACAATCAACCACCACCATATTATCTGGTTCTAATAATTCATATATCTCGGTACCATTAACTTTTTCTCGGGTATAAGCACGACTAAATGCCCTCAATTAGACCCTTATGATGATATAAATGAAGTATTTATATATGGCAAAAATATTATCTATAAGCTATCTTTTTAAATCGTCTTTTATCTAGTTTTTCTATAAAGTAATTAGCCAAAAAGATAATCACCCAGTTTTTCATATGCAAAAGTAGATATATTCAGTGTCTTTCAACATATTTTTAGCAAAAAGACCTTCACTTATCAAATCATCTAGTAAAATTCTACTATCAACACAAAATGAGACTTAACTTTTTCATTAACTCTAGAACAAATGCTCTTTTTCATATTCGATTGAGCCATGTTTTTCCTTTGCAATATTAAATGAAACTATTACATTAATCACCTTTTGTGATCAGTTTTAAACTTTTGCAATTTGGATATTTTTTATAAAATTGCACTCTCATATTATCTATATAACAGTTTAATAACATCAGAAATACTTTAATGAGTTTATATTGATACGATTTATTGTCTTGATAATCCCTTGCAAAATAGTTTTAAAATAGCGGATTTGAAAATCCTAGGATTTAGTAGTGGTATTGTCGGATGTGGTAGCCTATAATAATCAAAATACCTGCATAGCATCATATTCTACGCCACTAAAAACCCTCATGATGAATTACGCACTCAGATATCTCTTTTGGTATCATATACCTAAAAATAAGAGCTCCTTATGCTCAAAAGCCACGCTCAACCACTCATATTTTTAATATCTTCTATAAAGCTTATAATAAGAATTTTCTCCCAAAAATCCTTTTGCGACACCCCTCATTTATCGCATCTATAAAAATAATAATTTTATTGAATTTGCCTGTGCCTTTGAGTTGAGTGCTCCAAGAAGATTCATATTTATTAATTTAGCAAAAACCAAGCAAATTAGTAATTTGCGCCCAAGTGATCTTTGTTCTCTATAAGATGTTGACCTAAAATAAGTATGGATTGTTGATTATTTTTGGCTCTATGTTTAATTATGTCTGCAAACAGATGCGATTTACCAACTCCTGCTTCACCTATGAGTATCAAATATTGATTTTTAGCAATTTGTAATGCTGTTTTGTATTCTTCAATAAAATTTAAAATCATATACTATCTTGAAAGTTTCAAACTTTTTCAAAAGGATATATTGTTGAAATTAGTTCATTTTTGGATGTAGTTTTTCAAGATTACGAAGAAGTTTTCTTTCAATTTATCATAGTCAAAGTTAGCAAAATTCAAATTTTGATGCCAAATTTTTAACTAAATTAACCTCATCTTTTTAACTCGTCTGAATATCTCTAAGCAGATCAAATTACTACAAATGTATTATAGATTTTGTAAAAACCGCTTTTTATTTTGCTAAATATTGCGAATTTCTTACTAAAAAGTTCAAAATACCTGCAAATTTCCAAGCTCCACGTTAATTTCTGGGGAATACCTAACACCAAGACTTTTATGGCACTATCATTTTGATCTTTAAACCACTCATTAGATAGATCGATCTCACTCAAAAATACTTAACCAAACCAGCACTTTGTCATCTTTAAGCATTTTAATCAGCTCATGACTCCCCAATAAACAATCTCTATCTCTTTAGAATAATCATCTTTTGACTTTATCTTGCCATTTTTGACCCACGCTTCCCATCTGTCTTTAAATGACTTTTTATTATCTTCCTGGGATCAGCTCTATCAATTGGAATAGCTCACATAGTATGATTTTTAAATTTGGATGTTTTTCGAGTGCTGTTTTTATAGAGCTATCAAGCTGATCAAACTGCGCTTTTTGGGGCGTTGATAAAAAAATATTTCTGCTTGAAATCCGATCTCATCATCATTTTCTTTTATTATATAGCACTCAACACCGCCATCAGGATTTCCGACTTTAATACAATTTACCACTTTCAGAAATAATTCAAATCCGCTAGCTGACAAATAAGCTCTTCTAAAAGCGTTATTTTGTGAGCCATCTAAACTTATAATATTATTCAATTCAAAAATATAATCCTTTGTATTTTATTTATAATTTTTTCTTCATATTTTTCATATTTTTATAGCTTAAAAAAGTATTTTTACAATTTTCTTAGTTTATTTAGGTGCTAGTGTTAAATATACTAATTTTCTATCCTTTATAAAAATTACTAGCCCTGCACAAGAATCCAAAAATTGCTTATATACTTAAATCTCTTTTTCTAAAATCTAGTATGCTCGTAGTCTCTAGTTCATCACAATTTCACAAATATAAGCTTTTATATACTATCGCTCTAGTTGTTTGAAATGTTTATGCTTGATGCACAAAACAAGTCTTTTTGACCAGAACATCACTAAAAATTCGTAAATCTATCTTGCATGTGCTTTGATGGTATGTAATTACATGAATTTAAATTTTTGCTTGATTTAAACCACTTACTTTACAAACAATCTATTTATATATAAAAATCTTACTTAGAAAATCTTCTTTGTTTATCAAGATTTAAGCACTCTATCAGGAGTGTTTAAATATAATCCACTTTTTCTAATTACTTGGACAGATGGGTGAGCGGCTGAAACCACACCCCTGCTAAGGGTGCAGCTCTTAATCGGGGCTCTGAGGGTTCAAATCCCTCTCTGTCCGCCACCAACACAATATTTTTCTTTACAACTTCCCTACATTTCGGCGTTTTAGCTACGTTTATTAGCAGATATTTTTGTCCTCACTAAGACTAATCAGCTTTGTTACAGTACATGCACTTTTGTTACAGAAACTAGGATCATTCTATGAGCTCTAGATTGATCCCAAAGGTTCCCAACAGACCACTCTTTACTTTTTGATACTGCTCTTAAAGATGGCAAAAAGCTAACTGTTAATCTGCCTTTTCACAAAAGATATAGATGAGGCGATAAGACTGGCAAATTTTATAAAAGCCACAAACCAACAAAGCTCTTTGCTAAAAAGATAACCACGACGCATACAAATTCTAAAAAGCCTAAGGACCTTAATAAATATTAAAAGACAAAATGAGCGGTGCATTAAACAAAATGGCATATTTTTAGATGTTAGCGAATATAAAGAGCTCTCAAAAGAGGTGATAGCTAAATTTATAATCTAGTAGCTCCAGAAGAAAAGCTTGAAAAAGAGCTCAAAAACATTATTGGATGCATTTTTAAGTCCAAAAGAAGCATACCGATATCTTTTGAAGCAGTAGCCAAAAGATATGCAAAACAGAGTGTTTAAAGCTAAAAATCTAGTGATAAAACCAAAGGGTTATTATGTTAAAACTGGCAAGCTCTTGGATGAGTTTTTTTAAAGATCATCAAGGTAAAGAGTTTAGCTACGGCGATGCCGAAAAACTTTCAAACAACTCTTGCAAACAAAAAAACTCAACAAAAAGACTATTAACAACTACACATCTTACTCAAAAAGACTCTTTGACTATGCCATAAAGATGGGCAAGCTTACGACCAATCCATTTAAAAATGCTTACATCTTTTTAGTACTCAGCCGACGAGAAGTCACCGAAAGATAACTTTAGTCTAGATGAATTAAAAATAGTTTTTTGACACAAAAAAAGGCTTGATCTACAAAACTATATGATGTTTGCTCTTCATACTGGGCTAAGGTTTAATGAAATTGGCAACTTGATAGCAAAAAGTGTAGGCGAAGAAGATGGCATGTAATTTGATAAATGTTAAGACTGCCAAGCAAAAAGGAGGCGTTAGCAAATATAGGCAAACTCCCGCTACATAAGAATATTGAGCATTTTGGCTGACTTAAAGTGGTTGGAGCAAATTAAGAAAGGAAAAGATAGTAGTGATTATTTTGGGAAACGCCTAAATCGGCATATCCACAAATCTATCCCAAATGCAAATGTTAGTTTTCACAGACTGCGTGGCACTCTGCAAAAAGCTATTAAAGACTATTGTTTGGAACTCTTCTAGCAGATCTTTACTTCTGTTCTTTTGGGACATAGCACAGACCTAGCAACTGATACATCAAAACTTATACTTGGTAGTAGCTGTAAAGTTATGCCTTATTGAAACTAATCATTTTAGTAAAACATTACTTGCACGTTTTTCTATTAATGAAAAAACCACTATGAGAAATTTCACCGAAGACGATCTGTCTTAGAAGAAAAAGGCATTAGCCCATAATCTATATATAATTCTAACTAGAATGTAAGCTGCTTGCCTATAGAAAATTTAGCAAATTTATAGACAAGAAGAGTTTTGATCCAAAAAGGTTTCCTTTTAGACCAATTTATTATAGAGTTACAACAACATCCTCTTTTTGATATCTACGCTTATCGTAGAGCCTAGTTACCGTGTATGTTTTGTAGCCATCATGCGAGCCAGCCTCTGTAAAGCCGCCTATGTAATGTTACTTTATCGCCATTTTTCGCCCGTCTATCTTAAGCTCATTGTTTCTAAAGATATCATCTTTAGTTAGTGTGATGTTTTACTTTTATATCAGCTCCGCCAAGCTCAAGGCTTGTTATTTTCTCAACCTTACTAAAGTCCACAGAGCTGTCTTCTATGCTAAGTTTTGCTAGCTTTTATGTACCGTCATAGAGCCCGACTCACTTTACCACCTATTGTAGAGCCTGAGATATCTGAGCTCACTGATCACCACCGCGTAGTTGCCTCTCTACGTCGCCTTTACTGTGGCATTTTTGATGATCACTGTATTTTTATCAGAGTCTTGAGCGCCACCATATACGCTAGGGCGCCTCGCCACGACCGCCGCTTACACTGATTTACAGTGGCACGTCTAAAAATTTTAATAGTATCGGCGTCTTCGCTGCCCCTGCACATATTTCAGTCACAGTAGTGCTGCACCCTGTTACAGTAATGTCAGTCATTGCCCCATCTACCAACGTATGTCTTTAACCGTTGCTTGGTCGCTAATCTAAGATATGTATCGTCGCCACTCTCTACCATTTACAACTTGCAACATAAGTTCCAGTATCAGTCACAGTTATCTTGTCATCGCCCTCGTCTGCTTTGGATAAGTCCAACATAAGCACGCCTTTTTCTGCCGTGATAGTATCAATGCCGTTTCCGCCGCCTATGCATTTGTCACGCTTGTTCCTGCGCCGCTTATCGTTATAGTGTCATTACCAGCGCCATTATCTGTTATATCTAGTGATGGGATTTACCTGTTTTTCATGCATATCGTTTTTAGTCTTTGTATCGCCAAGCACCCAGCTATCTACCTTAGCACCGCCTTTGAACTACTATCGTATCTTCGCCAGCGTTACCAAATACATTCTTACTAACAACAGAGCTATTATCTATCGTTATAGTGTCTTTTTCCGTCGTTTCCATATACGCTTTTTAGCAACTTTTTGAGCCATTATCTACATTTATAGTATCGTCGCCCATCAGTTGCCTCACAACTATGCCAGTGATCGTAGTTTTGCTTTTAGATCAATCACGTCATCGCCTGAGCCACCAGAGATGTTGCTAAGCTTTTGCAGAGTTTATACCTGAATTTTATCAGCACCAACACCGCCGTAGACGTTATTTATCTGCGCATTATCTCACAACTATTTTGTCGTCTGATATCTGAGCCAAAAACATTTAGCTGTGCATTTGGAGCTACTATCTTGCCACAGTGCCATCATCTGGGTAGTTGCCCCTCATTTGCGTTGCTCGTTACTGCTAGCTTTTTAGCCTCATCTTGGCTGATAGCTAGCTGGCCATCGTTGCTCACGTACCAGCCATTGTTATATGTAATTCATTTACGCCCTCATCAGGCACTAGGTAGCTTCTGCCGTCAGCTTGCTTTTTGCACGCTATATCCGCTAGGTATCTTTGTCGTAAATGCCGATATCAGCTCAGCTGCTGGGTCCTCGCCCCTTGTGAGCTGAGAGTGGGATTTTGATTATGCCGTTTGGTTGTGGTGGCAATGGTGGTTGTGGCGCTACGTTATCAGCAGCCGCGCCATCACCCAACTTTTCACCCTGTCCGCCGCCGACTGAGCTAACTGGAGCTTCAAACGCAGCACCTAGGTCGCCAAGATCGTTAAAAATCTGCACTTATATTTGAGTAGTGACCACCTTGTGCAAAGCTAGCAGCACCAAGACTTACTCCATCACCTCCAGCGTTTCCACCGGCTTGGTTTCCACCAGCTGCAGTCTCTTCTAGAGCGTTAAGGTCTTGACCGCTTAGTATTGCTTTTTTTGAAGTGAATTTATATCAGCTGTTGTTTGAGAATTTTTCACCAACGCTTTGGTCTCAAATTTATTGAGTCTTTGCCTATTAGGCTTATCTCTTTTCCATCTGCTTTTTGCTATTACTACTTTTTGCGTCAGTTGATTCAGTGACTATCTTTTCACCTTGATATACTATGTCACCTACTTTTTAATTCTCTGCTTTCACCTGTTGAGCTTACAGCTTTTTACACTTCCTTGCGTTACATTTTTACTACACCTATTTCTTTGACATGTATCTCCCTTTTTAATTTTTCGTGAAATTTGAAGGTTTTTTGATAAAACATAGACTATTGTACTTCAGGTACAAGTGTGACATATTTATGACTAGAAATTTTTGTAATTTAGATTTTTGGGGGTTGGATGGTTGGAAAATTTAGAAATATAGAATAAAAACTGCCACCGAAGTGGCAGAATATAATATTAGAGGTGATCAAAGGTAGCAATAGAGTAGCGAATCTCGTTTTGAACTTTTAATGAATAGTCTGCACCATTGTATTCAAAATTAATGCTATAGAACTTATCATCAACTTGTTGTATTGTTATCCCTGCTGGTATTGGGCTTATGCCCAGCAGTAGCATCTCCACCTGCGCTATGGAAATACATACTACCATGATAGAAGCTACCATCATCTTTTGTTTTAGTTACAAGAGTAAGCTCATGAGAGCCATTGTTTGTAAACTCTATCAATAATTCAACTAGTTGCTTTTTACTGGTAAACATCGATGCCATCATGCTCACCTAGGGCTGAAACATCAGTATCTCAAAAGTTCTTATAGGTGTTAGTATCATCCATTAGTGTAGCTTTGCTGCCAACAACTACAGGTATCTACGCCGTCTCCACCATCAAAAACATTGCCAATTGATACTCCGTTTTTGGTGGTAATCGGATTACATCGTCGCCATTTCCACCCAAAAACAGTTGTGTCGATCGTCTTATCATTGCTTATTAGATCGATGATATCGCTTCCATTTCCGCCATCGATCATAGTATTCATGATCGTATGGTTTTCAAAAATAGCCTGGTCATCGCCATCACCCATCTTGATATTAATGCTTTTTAACATCGCCCTCTTTAGCATGGATAGTATCATCGCTAATACCTGTGTTAAGCTCCCTTGCCCTCGGCATCTACATCGCCAGCAATTTAACAAAGTCATCGTTGTTCACTATTTTGCTAGATGCAGAGTCTGAGCTTATAAGGCCGTTGTCTGAGCTTAGAGATAGTAGCCTCTTCGCTATACTCTACCATCCCTGTGATGTTAGGCATGGATTTGTGTGCCCTCATCGCTCATTTTTGTGCCCTCATTTTTGGTTGCCAGCATGTTGGCCGTAGTCATCGATGACTTTCTATTCTAATTTGATAACCCGTCTTGCACAGCTACGTTTTTAGCACCATATCAGGGTCAACAGCTGTCCATGTATTGCCTCCGTCCATTGAGTACTCAGGATGCTCATAGTCTTCGCCCTTAGTAGCTTGGCCACCAAGATCGATCTTTAGATTAGTAGTGAGTGAGCCTGCTGGAGCATTTTCGATATGAAAGTTATATTGCATATAAGGATAGCTCCTATCGCTCTCTGGAGACCTCGCTACTATGCGCGCTGAGCCACTATCTACTGTAATATAAGCTTTCAGCAGGAGCTATCACAGGCTGAGCAGATCGATTCAGAAGCTGCTGCGCTTGATGCAAAAACCATCAGATGGCTCAGCAGATGCACCGCCACGCACGTTTTGAAAACAGCTGAGGCATTTGCGCTTGCTTGAGATGAAAGGTTAGAAAAATCTGCACTTATATTTGAGTAGTGACCACCTTGTGCAAAGCTAGCAGCACCAAGACTTACTCCATCACCTCCAGCATTTCCACTGGCTTGGTTTCCACCAGCTGCAGTCTCTTCTAGAGCGTTAAGGTCTTGACCGCTTAGTATTGCTTTTCTGAAGTGAATTTATATCAGCTGTTGTTTGAGTAATTTTTCACCAACGCTTTGGTCTAATTTATTGAGTCTTTGCCTATTAGGCTTTATCTCTTTTCCATCTGCTTTGCTATTACTACTTTTTGCGTCAGTTGATTCAGTGACTATCTTTTTCACCTTGATATACTATGTCACCTACTTTTTAATTCTCTGCTTTCACCTGTTGGGCTTACAGCTTTTACACTTTCCTTGCGTTACATTTTTACTACACCTATTTCCTTTGACATGTGATCTCCCTTTTTAATTTTTTCGTGAATTATAGGGTTTTTGATAAAACATAGCTATTGTACTTCAGGTACAAGTGTGACATATTTATGACTAGAAATTTTTGCGAAATTTAGAATTTTTGGGGGTTTATCATGTTAGAGATTTTAGATATTGCAAAAGGAATGAGATCAAATTCCTTTGCAATTTGGATTTATTTTACAAAAACTCTTGTGCTAGCTCTTTTATCTTCTCGTGCGATGATTACATTTTCACCATCTACAAAAACGTCAATTTACTATCTTTACTAGCTCTTGTATATGCTAGCGCGAGCCTTGCGGCAAGCTCTTTGTCGGCTTGGCTAGCGTTTTTTTGCTTATGAAGCTAACAGCTCCCACGATGTCGTCGCTCTTTAAATTTCACCTGCTCACCTTTATCATTTGGATGAGCCAAAAGTGCGTTATTATCGCTCTCATCACGTCCTATTATCATTTTTGCGCCATCACGCAAGCGCAGATGCCTACCAAGCTTTAGCCACGTAAACATCGATATCTCGCATCTCTTTGTCACCTCAAGTAGTCTTTTATCTTGACCGCAAAGCTCGATCGTTAGCAGACACCCACCCTCCTGGCGTTGCAAAGTCCTCAAAGCCCAAATCCCTTTTCGCCAAAGCAAGTTGCGGCTTTCATCGCGCCCGCTTAGCGTCAAGTAGCTTCTCTCATCGACCCAGCCCTCGCGCTCTGGCTTAGTTGGGGCAAGAGCTTAGCGCACATCGGACGAAGCACTAGATCATCCTCGTCATCAGCTAGGCGCTTAACCCGAAAAAGTGCGTCTCGCGCTGGCTCATCGGTCTTTGACCCACGACTTCGCCTGTGATGATGAAATTTGCATTTTCGCTTTTTAGCATATTAAGAGCGGTTTTAAAACATATATCCGTGGCAGTCGATGCAAGGGTTAAAACTGCTTGCCATAGCCGTATTTTTGGGTTAAAAAAAGCACGTCACGAAGATACTCGTTTCTCATATCAACCACCTTTAGGCTAGCCCTCAGCCAAGGCTGCACGGCGCCTTAAAACTTCGTGCTTTTCTCCTCATCCACGCCAAATCCAGTATCCATATAAAGTGCGACCACTTCGATGTTTTGATCGCTTATTATTTTCATAGAGAGCATGCTATCAAGCCTCCGCTAAACAAAGCTAAAGCCTTCATTTTTGTCCCTGAAAAAGTGTATCAAAGCCTCAATTTTCACTAAATCTAGGCTTTTATGAAGTTTATTTAGCAGCGTTAATTACGATTTTAATCACTTCGCTTGCGGCTTTTTAGGCTCGCTAACTGGCAAGTACTCGTAGATAGAGTGAAAGTTGTTTCCGCCTGTGAATAATTCTAGCGTTGGCACGCCCTTTGCAGAGATCGCAGCACCGTCGTATCCGCCACGCATCGGCTTTTATGTTTGGCGTGATATTTAGCTCGCTAAAGGCATCTTTTGCCAGTTTTATAGGCAGTGAGTTTCTCATCTTTTAAGAACTTAAAGACGTTTTCATAGCGTGTTTTTTAGCGTGATCTCGCAACACTGCCCATAAATTTAGTTAAAAGAGCTTGCCATATCACTTAAAAACTCAAGCCTTTTTGAAACTTTCACCTCATCAAACTCCTCTTATGTCGATCTTGAGCGTCGTTTTTGCGCTGTTTCCGCTAAGCTCTTTCACCCAAAAATAGCCCCTCTTGCCCTCGGTGCACTCTGGCACTTCGCCACCCTGGCAAAAGCGAGATAATTTATGCGCAAGAAGTAGCGAATTTACAGTTTGCCCTTTGCGTTCATCGGATGAGCCGAAACGCCTTTAAAGACCATCGTGCAGTCAGCTGCGTTCCAGTTTTCATATATTAACTCGCCTATCTCGCAGCAGTCTAAGCAGTAGCCAAAGTCAGCCCCAGCAATTTACATCAAGCGCCTTTTGCCCCAAGCAAGCCCTGCTCCTCATCAGGCACGAAGCAGATCACGATCTTGCCGTGCTTTCACATCAGGATTTTGCATGAAAAAGCTAGCCATATTTACGATACTCAGCGATCGCCGCCTTATCATCAGCGCCAAGCAAGCTAGTGCCGTCAGTCACGACTATGTCGTCACCAACGTATTTTTAAGCTCTGGATTGTCGCTAACTGGCGTAGATGCCCCTGCTCTTCGTTTAGGCAGATGTCGCCGCCTGTATATCTTACTATCTTAGCTTTTTGTGTCGTTTTTGCTCGCTACTTGTATCCAAGTGCGCAAAAAGGCGATACTTGGGAGCATTTTTCGCAGTTTGCAGTGAATCTTGCTATCAAGATAGCATTATCTTGCAAGATGATATCTTTTATGCCAAGCGAGCTAAGCTCATCTTTTGATAAAAATAGAGCTAGCTTTCGTACTGGTTGGATTAGAAGGCATGACGCCTTTTAATCCATTCTCTTTATTTGTCGTGGTGTTACTCGTATAGTTTATAAATCTCTCACGATATCCATCTTTCATCCTTAGATGACGAAAAATGCGATCGCCACAACAGAGAGAAAACATGCCTCAAAAACGTCCTTTTTTGCAAGCTCGACTGGGCTAACCATAGCAATGCCCGCACAAACGATAGCAGCACCAGCGATCGGAGAAGCTGAACGTCCAAGTGAGCCTGCGATTGCTGCAGCCATACCAAGCTTTATCTTGCTCAAAGCCAAGAGCAGCAGCGTTTGTTGTGACAGCTTCGTTAAACGCAAAATGTAGCAGCGTCGCCTGAGCCTGTGACTATACCCATGATAAATGGCACAAAATGTTCCGCCAATTTAACGTAGCTTTGATCTGTTTTTAGCCATGCGATGACCACATCAACAGCTCCGCACGCCTTTAGACCTGCGACAAAGACGCCAGCTGCGATGATGATACCGATAACATCAGCGTAGGCGTGACCCATGCCGTTAAAGAACTCTTTTGTGATCTTTTGTGGGTTGGTAAGCGTAGCAAAGATAGCTATGATAGCACCAAGTATCATCGCCTCAGCAACGCCCATCTTTGTCCATGCTAAAAAGCTATAATCTTTTGCAAGGCTAGTTCCGCCGATAACCAAGATCACAAGTGGGACAAGTGGCATAAGAGCGTAGATGCAAATTTTACTTTTAAATAGCGACTTCTCTTCGCTAGCATGCGCCATTTTTCAAGAGTGAAATTTGTACCTTTTTGATAGTCTTTAAAGAGCAAGGCAACGATAGTTAGCATGATAACTACGATAACAAGAGCTGTAAATGCGCTAGAATTTGCACTTTTATGACGTCTTGAACTGTGTAGTTTGCAACTGTCTTTTTAACAAGATCAGCCACGTATACGTTGTGCGCAGAGCCTGGGCTTAAGACTGAGCCAAATGTACCAGCAAAACAGCCGCACCAGCCATCGCAGGGCGAACGCCTGATGCCATTAGAAGTGGTATAAGTGTCGCACCAACAGCAGCCGAGCAGCCAGCAGCTGAAGGGATAGCGATATTTATAAAGTAGTTAGCACGGTTGTTGCAGGGATCAAAAATAAAGTCCCACGTTTTTAAGTGGCTTTGTAAGAAGCGCAACAAGGTGTTTATCGCACATTGTGTATTTTCATAACAAAAGCAAAACCCATACTCAGCACAAATAGCCTTTATAAGCCCTGCTTTTAGTCATATAGTCAGTAAAAAGCACTTAGTGCGCCCATCGGTTTTAGTGCGATTATACAAAGCACCAAACCAACACCTATTAGCACCGTTCTTGTCTCTTTTTAAGACTAGAAGTGCGACAACTGCAACGATGCCAAGAATGGCAGCAATTAGCTTGAATGATTTCCATACCTCTCTCCTTGTTTAGATTTTTAAATTTAGTTCTAACTTCTATTTTTTTCTATCTCTTTTGATACTCAGCTTTAGGGTCTCGCTATGTCCTATGACCTCAGCTTCGCTGCCTCTATAAGCAAAGCCGTGCCCTCAGGCAACGCGTAGATAGTCTCTTTTGGATTTGCTATCAAAAACTCCTCCAGCCTCCTCCCTGCTCTCGCCGTTATGACCTGCTAGCTTGCCACTTATGAAGTGCGGGGATTTGATCTGATATGGGAAGATATTTAGGCTATCAAATGACTTTTGGCATGATGATAGGCATATCATTTGTCGTCATCATCGTCTTGCCAGCGATGTTTGCGCCAGCTGACCAGCCAAAGTATTTTGTGCCGTTTGCCACAGCTTCTTTTATAGGCTCACTCACTGTAGCTTATAAAGCGTGTAGCAAAGATAAAGGTATTTACCGCCGCCAACTGCGATACTGCTAGCATTTTTGATAGCTGAAAATTTTTATCCTCGTAGTGGTGGATCGACTTTTATATTTTTTTATTTTTAGGCGGTCGATCACCTTTTGCTCGTATTCGTCATTTGTCTGTCTAACTCCCAGCATAAGGGATAAATAAAATTTCTCCTTACCGCTCTCACCCAAGAAAAGTCCTTAACCCAGTTTTTTTGCAGTGTCTCAAGTAGCCGGTATCTTTGGTAGCTTGAAGCGCTGATTAGTAAAGCGTTTTTCATTTTTTAGCTCCGTTTAGTTTGTAAGCAGCCCTTAGATAGATATCAACCCCAGCGACCAAAGCACCTCGTCAAAGTCAACTTTGCGTTGTGGATGTCCTGCTTTTAAACTTTGTACCGATCATCATATATCCGCTCTTTGCGCCCCTTATCTTGAAGCGATCTCTACAAAGTGGGCGAAGTCCTCGCAAGCGCCAAAGTCAAGCTCTTTAACGATCTTATCGTCATCTATAAATGGGCTTTGTTTTGCCGCCTTCATAGTACTCAGTCACCTCTTTGTCGCTATTTGCCCCTGCTTGTGCCCACCCAGTCATCACGACCTTGCTCTCAACGCCGTACCTTTTCACTCACACCTTTTACGATATCCATACATTTTTTTATACATAAACTCATTTAATTTGTATCCTCGCCCCTTGTTTCGCAGGCTAGATAGCCATTTGGTGCGATGACGTTTCTGCCCTCACCTGCTCTTAAAACGCCCACATTTATCCCTAGTCACACCCTTTGCGTGTCTTGTGATGCCATGCATATTTAGAGCCATTTGAGCAGCGGCTAAAGGGCATTTGCTCCCTCCTGTGGCGCTCCTGCTGCGTGAGCTGAGCGGCCAGTGATATGCACGTCAAACTTAGATGTTGCAAGCAATTTGTTTGTGCCACAAACTATGCCCCCATTTGTTTCGCTTGAAAGCCGATGTGTCCGCCAAGTAGGTACTCAACCCCATCAAGCACGCCAGCAGCCTCCATAGCCACAGCGCCTCTTGTAGCCCCTCTTCTGCGGTTTGAAATATAATTTCAATTTGCCGTTAAAATCATCTACATTTTAGCGATCAGCTTTTTGCAAGCGCTAGACCCATCGCCATGTGTCCATCGTGCCCACAAGCATGCGTGATACCAGCGATATCTGAGCCAAAGCCCTCTTTGCAAGGTCTGTGAGTAGCCTCTGCGCTCTCTGTCACATCAACGCTATCAATGTCAAATCTAAATGCGCCAATTTACTCAGGCCTTTTTGTATCGATGAAAGGCTGTTAGTCCAGTTAGGCCGTCTTTCATATATTCAGGTATTTTTGCCTCATCGGCGCTTAGTAGTGTTTTTGGCTCGCTCGATCGCCTTTGGCACTGCTCTTTGCTGCCAACGCCCAGCCTTGCGTCGCTCTTTTACGACCTTTTCGCCAAGACTCACCTCATATCCCTAGATCACTAAGCCTTTTTGCTAAAACCGCTGTCGTAAAAAGGTAAACCAGCCAGTTTCTGGATGCGAGTGAAAGTATCTGCGATCTTTGATGAGCTCATCTTTTAAAGATAGTGCTAACTTTTGCTATTTTATCCATGACTACTCCTCGTTTGAAAGTCTAATTAGTGCGTTTGTCAAAATTCTTGTTGCTGATACGGCGTCTTTGAAATTTATCGCCCTCTTTGGTGTTGTGGCTGATACCATCCACGCAAGGGATAAAGAGCATGCCAACACTGCTTGCAAGCTTGGTTAAATTCATCGCATCATGGCCCTGCCCCACTTGGCAAAGTAAGTGTTTTTACACCAAGCTTTTTGGCTTCATCTTCAAGCAATTCGATGGCATGTTCGCTTAGTTTTACTGGCTCGTCGCTACTTAGCTCTCTTATCTCGTAGCTAATTTAGCTCATGGCTTAGCTCAGCCACAAAAATTTCTAAGGTCTAAATCTAGCTCATCTAAAGCTAGCCTTATCGATATCTCTTAGATCAACGCCAAGCCTCGCCTCGCCTGGCACGACGTTTAAAACGCCTGGTTTTGCATGCACGTAGCCAACGGTCGCGACGGCTGTTTTTTGTTTTTAGCAAATTTATTTGCAGCGATTATGATGTGAGGCGGCAAGCAGGGCGTCACTGCGCATATTCATAGGAGTTGCGCTGCTGTGATCAGCCTTGCCGTGGATAGTGATCTCAAACCCAATAGGCGCCGCGATACCGCTCACCACGCCAACGCTTATACCGCTTCGATCTAAAACTGGACCTTGCTCGATGTGAAGCTCGAGATATGCGTGTAGGAGTTTTCTTTTCAGGATGGCTTCATCTACATTTTGTGGTTTAAACCCAGCCGCACTCATCGCCTCAAAAAGCGAAATTCCATCTTCATCTTTTTAGCTCATGAAGTCTTTGCTGGCTTAGTTTGCCGCTTATTATCTTGTCTGCCGATAGTCGCTGTCTTAAAACGGCTTGACTCCTCACAGCTATACATCTATGAGCCAAAAGTGGGCGCTTTAGCTTGATGCCAGCCTCTTTTATCGCAGTTAGCGCCTCAAGTCCAGCCATAACGCCAAGTGTGCCGTCATAAAAGCCGCCATTTGGCACGCTATCTATGTGAGAGCCCACGCAAACTGGCTTCGCGTCCGCTTCACAACCCTCATCATAGATGGCATAGATGTTGCCGACATTGTCAATTTTAAGTTTAAAGCCATTTTTCTCTATCAAACTTTATAAGAAATTTCTCTTGCTTCAAGGTCCTCTTTACTAAAAAGGCTAGTCTTGTTAGACCGCCACCTTTTAATGCTCCAAACTCGCTTATAGCGTTGTAATTTGCTCCAAATCTCTTAGCATTTATCATAAAAGAGCCTTAAAATTATAAAAATAAACTTAAAAATTTATTACTTCTAGATATTTTACATTGTCTTTATGATTTGAATGAAAAGTTGAGAGCCCAATGTCAATATCTGAATATAAAGCTGCTTCTTTTAATTGAGATCTTTGACGATAAAATAGCAGTTTTTCTAAAATTTCTATCTTTTTGGGTTGTCAGAGCCTTTTGTAAAATTTCGCTGTTCATTCTCATAAAAGGCGATTTGCATATTTAAAATAGCCTTTTGCAAAAGTGGTTGCATCGATGATCTCATGGATATTTTCATCCATTAAAATTTTCTCTAACCATCTGCTCATCGCTCACGTCGTATCTATAAAGGATGGCGTTTAGATACTCAGGATGCTTTTATAAAGTATCTAGCTCCAAGCTTTGAGAGTATCTCATCTCTGTAGTTTGGGTTATTTAGCATGGTTTTAAAAAGTGCAAACTCAAGCGGGTCTTTGTTCATCACAGCTGGCACCCTCATCTACCATGACAGAGTTGCTCAATCTCATCTTTATCTTTTCAATCTCTTTTAAATTTAGCTTCATTTTTGGCTTTTGCTTTTAGCCCAAGCCTATCTGCCACGCTTTGTGGAGTGAGGTTAAATCTTGCGACAACTTCAGTCACATACGAGCTTGCTATCTCCCTCCAAGCTCGTCCATATAGGCCTTTTATCTCGCTTTAGGCAGTTATCTCTTTGCATTGAACGCGTGATGTCATACTTTTTTGCATGATCTTTTCTATATAAAATTCACCGCGTCCTCGCCTGAGCCAAAGAGCTCTTTAGCTCCTTTATCTTACCTGCAAAGACCATATCAGCAGGATCCGCGCCGTTACTTATGATGACTACTTTTGTATCTATCTTATTTATGCTTAGCAGGTGAGCTGACTTTATGGCTCGCATTTATACCAGCGCCATCTCCATCAAAGCAAAGCACCACGCTTATCTCGCCCCTTTTAAAAGTGGCAAGTGGCTTGTAGTAAGTGCGGTGCCAAGCACGGCAACAGCGTTTGTAAAGCCAGCGTAGTGAAGCATGATGACATCTAAAATAGCCCTCTGTTATGATTATCTGATTTTTTCTCAAATATGCTTTGTCTAGCTAGGTGGTAGCCATAGAGTAGCTTTTGACTTATCAAATACCGCACTTTGGGGCGAATTCACATATTTTGCAGGGTGATCTGAGATCGTTCTGCCGCCAAAAACCAACTAGCCTTGTGGTGTGTGAGTAGATGGGAAATGTTACGCGCTCGATGAAAACTAGCGTAAATTCCCTTCTCGTTTTGTTTTACGATGCCAGAGTCTATCGCCTCTTTTGGGATCGATATTTTTTCATTTTGCAAAAAGCCTAATGGTGCTTTTTACTATCCCCAGCCCAGCCAAGCTCAACTTCTCTATCATAGCGTCATTTATACCGCGCGACTTGATATATCTAACGGCCGCTTCGTTTTTTGTAAAACTCACTCCTATAAAAAGGCATTTACCTTTTCTAAAATGTGCTTATTTTTCTTTTTGCGTTGGCACTTTTGTCGTTTGTGTATTCAAGGCTGAAAGTTTGAATGAGCGATCTTTTCTATCGCCTCTGGGTAGGTTAGCTTTTCATAATCCATCACAAATTAACCGCATCTCCGCCAGCCTTGCAGGCAAAGCAGTGATACATCTGTTTTGTTTTGATTTATGCTCATACTCGGGTTTTTGTCGTCGGAAACGGACAGACGCACTCTGTAGCTTGAGCCCATCTTTTTAACAGGGATATACTGCTCGATGATATTAACAATGTCTATTTGGTTTTTAATTTTTCAATGGATTTTTGGATCTATCATAAGCAAAATTATACAACTGCTTTGTTATAATTAAAGTAAAATTTATTACAAAAGTGTTAGCGTGGATATTTTCATTGGGCACAGAGATCCGATATTTAGCCTTATTATTCTATTTAGTATCATCTTGATGATCGCCGCTTTAAGCTATGCTTGGGGCATATTTTCTAGCAAAGATGAGAAAAACGCATCGAGAAATTTATCAAAGAATGTGACAGCAAAGATGGCATAAGCGACGAGCACAAACAGATGCTAAAAGCCCAGAAGTAGATATACCAAGCCTTAGCATGCTAGGTCAGACATTTGCTAAAAATGGCGACTTTGAAAAATCGATCGGCGTCTATCTCATCGCACTTGAAAAAGGTAAAAGATAAAAACGAGAAGGAATTTATCCTAAAACGAGCTTGAGAGGTATATTTTAAGGCTGGATTTTTAAAAAGCTAGCGAAATCTTTGAAAAAGCGCTCGAGCTAAGCCCTAGAAACGTCCTCGCACTGCGCTTTTTAACGATGATAGATGAGAAGCTTTAAAAACTATAAAGAAGCGCTTTATGCACTAAATTCTCTTGAAGAGCTTTGGGACAAATGTAAAAGATCAAAAGGCCTATATAAAGGCGATTAGCACGCTTGATGATAGAATGAGCTTTAGCGAAAAAGGTGAAAATCTCTCGCATCTTAGCCAAATTTCTGAGCTTTTAAAGCGCATGATCTTAGCACTTTTCATAAGACACAATGAAAATTTAGAGACTTGAAAAGATTTTTGCCAATTTGAAGATGTGCTAGACCTGCTTTACAACTTAAAAACGCCTATAATTTAAACGATCCAAAATACAAATCTCTTTTACGCAAAGGGCGACATAGGTGAGCCTTGTGAAATGTACGGCTTTGAGCTAAATGCCATAAAAAGGCTAAAAACGATGCCAATTTGACGCAGCTGGGCTAGCTTTTAACTACGTTTGCAAAAACTGCAAAACTCATTTCCTATGCACTTCTACCGCTGTCCGGCCTGCCACGAGCTAGGAAGCGTGAAAAGTCTTATCCCACATCACAGAAAAACCAAGTGAAGATAGTAACACTTTTTAGCGACGGCTCATGCCTTGAAACCCTGGAGCTGGTGGCTGGGCATATATTTTTGAGATTTAACGGAGCTCAGAAAAAGAGCAAGTGGCGGCGAGGCCTTTTACAACAAACAACCAAATGGAGCTAAAAGCCGCGATAATGGGGCTAAAAAGCGCTAAAAGAGCCCTGCGAGGTGAGGCTAATAACCGATAGCTCATACGTGGTAAATAGCATAAATGAGTGGCTTTGCAAACTGGCAAAAAGAAATTTAAAAATGTAAAAATGTCGAGCTTTGGCAGGAGTATTTAGAAATTTTCAAAGCCGCATAAAGTCATCGCTAGCTGGGTCAAGGGGCACGCAGGACACCCTGAAAACGAGAGTGCGACCAGATGGCAAGGGACGAGGCGTTAAGAAATAAAAAGATGAGAATAAAATATGAAAATATCGAAAGGAATTTGAACGTAATCTTGGGTATAAATTAAACAAACTGAGCTTTTAGAAGAGGCACTAACGCACAAGAGCACTAAGCAGGCGCTAAACAACGAGAGGCTCGAGTTTTTGGGCGATGCGGTGATGGATCTGCTCGTGGCTGAGTATCTTTTAAGAAAGATAGCAAGATCGCAGAGGGCGATATGAGCAAACTTCAGATGCACTTGTAAATGAAAAAGCTTTGCAAATATGTCTAGGCGGCTAAATATGGGCGAGTTTTTAAGGCTTTCAGCCAAGCTGAGGAAAATAACGGCGGCAGAGAGAGAAGATAGCATTTTAAGCGACGCATTTGAGGCGGTGATGGGGAGCTATCTACCTTGAGGCTGGACTTGATAAAGTTAGAGAAATTTCGATCGCTCCTTGAGCTTTGCTATCCGCAGATCGACTTTGCGCACCTTGAAAAAGACTACAAAACCGCCCTTCAAGAGGTCACTCAAGCACACCTTGACGTCATACCAACATACGAGCTCATCGGCTCTTTTGGACCTGATCACAAGAAAGATGTGAGATAGCCCTCTGCTAAATGGCAAGGAAATTTCACGTGCCGTTGGAAGCTCAAAAAGCAAGCCCAACAGCTCGCAGAAAGATAGCGCTAGAAAAATCAAAAACTAGGATAATTTTGAATACATTTGGCAAAAACTAACCTTAACTAGCTTTTGGTGAGAGCCATGGGGTGGCGATAGGTGGCGTGATAGACGGCTTGCCAGCTGGGCTAAAAGATCGACATAGATTTTATCCAAAGCGAGCTTGACAAACGTCGCCCTGGGCAAAGTAGCTTCACAACGGCAAGAGATGAGGCTGATAAGATAGAAATTTTTAGCGGCGTTTTTGATGGCGATGAGCACTGGAGCGCCGATAGGGTTTTGCCATTTTTAACAACAACCAAAAGTCAAATGACTATGAAAAATTACGTGAGATTTTTCCGCCCTGGGCATGCTGATTTTACCTATTTTTAAAAAAATATGGCATTAGAGATCACAGAGGTGGCGGGCGCGCGAGTGCCAGAGAGACTGCAGTAAGGGTCGCTGGCGGGCATTTGCGCAGCTACTTTTAAATGAGCTTAAGATGAAGTTTTTAAGCGGCGTGCTTGGCATTGGCAAGTTGTTAGCGACAAGATTGATTTTGCTTTTGCACAGAGTCGCACGTTTACGCCCTTGGCAACGAAGAGGCGATGAAAGAGGTGGTTAGCAAGGCTAGAAGCGAGCACGATAGCGTAGGAGCTGTGGTTTTTAAGCGTGGCCAGAGGCGTGCCAGCTGGGCTTGGCGAGCCACTTTATGATAGGCTAGATAGCGCCTAGCAGCGGCTTTAATGGGTATAAACGGAGTAAAGGCCGTAGAGATCGGCGCTGGCATAAATGTAAGCTCTATGATGGGCTCTGCAAACAACGACGAGATGGACGAGCTTGGCTTTTTGAGCAACAACGCTGGGGGATACTTGGAGCATAAGCAGTGGCGCCCAGATCGTGCTAAAGAGCCATTTTAAGCCTACACCTTCGATATTTAAAGAGCAAAAAGACGCTAAAATTTAGCTGGTGAGGCAGTTGATTTTTGAACCACGAGGCAGACATGATCCTTGCATAGGCATACGTGGTAGCGTCGTTGCAACTGCGATGATAAGGCTAGTTATCGCTGATATGCTACTGCTAAATGCAAGCACAAAAGCTTGAAAGAAATTTAAAGAAAATGTGCGGCTACAATTTGATTTACTCAAATTTCAGCCAAGCTTTTCGAGTTAAAACAAATCAAATTGGCGCCAAACGAGGGCTAAATTTAGAATTTACAGCAACCAGCTTGATCTCGCCTTTATATTTTTCAAGATCAGCTAAAACCCCTTTGTGAAGCTACCTTGAGCGATGCTTGATGTACCTTTGTCGCGAGTTAGGACGTTGATGCGACCCTGCTTGCAAAGGCTCTTCTCGCCTAGCGCCTCAGGATCGTGCCACGCGCGCTTCGCAGATGCCCCTTTTTCTTGGCGTCATTTACGTTTATGAGCATTGGCTCTCTTGCGCTCACCTCAGCGTAGTTTATGATCACGGAGTTATTTTGGTAGCTTTGGTATGTAGTCTTTTCACTCAAATTTAGCCTTTTTCTTATTTTATTTTTCTAAAAACTTTTGAGCCATTTCAAAACCAATTATACAAACTAACTTTTACCAATCTCATCTATAATCCCTTATGAAAAACGAAAATCAAAGAGCAAGATTACGCCGTTATCGACCTAAAGTCCTTTTACGCCTCGGTTGAGTGCGTAGAGCGCGGGCTTGATCCATTTAAGGCCGATCTAGTCGTGGCTGATGCTATGCAGGGGCGAGTCTAGTGTCTGTCTGCCGTTGGTCCAGCGCTTCGTGCCAAGGGGTGAAAAACCGCCGCAGGCTCTTTGAGATCCCAAAGGATATTAAATTTATCGCTGCACCGCCTAGGATGCAGTTTTATATCGACTACGCCGCAAGGATTTATGAAATTTATCTAAAATATGTCGCCAAAGAGGATATCTACGTCTACTCGATCGACGAGTGCTTTATCGACCTCACCTCATACGTCAATTTTACAAGATCGGCGCAAAAGAGATGGCAAAGATGATGATGGATGAGATACTAAAAACGACTGGCGTGACGGCAACTTGTGGCATGGGGACACTGTAGTACCTCGCAAAGATCGCACTTTGATATATTAGCGAAGCACCAAGATGACGGCATCGCCTATCTTGACGAAGAGCTTTACAAAAAGCACTTTTGGACGCACCAGCCATCTAAGTGACTTTTGGCGTATCGGTAAGCAAACTAGGGCTAAAGCTCGAAAAATGCGGCATTTTTTGCATGAAAGATATCGCAAATGCGCCAAAAAGCCTGCTTGATACTTATGGCGTCGATGCCTACATCACGATCGATCACGCAAACGGCATAGAACCAACGACGATAGCCGATATAAAGCCTATAAACCAAGCACCAAGTCCCTACTTTAGCTCTGAATGTACCCAGAGACTACGAGCGCTGCGAGGCGGTGATCGTCGCAAAGAGATGGCCGATAGGCTCGCTCTTATGCTCTATAAACAAAGAGGTCAAGGGCGAGTGGGCTTACAATAAATATCAGATTCTCAGACAAACTTGAGCCACACCAGCGTAGCGAGTGTGCGGTTGAAAACGCCCACAAATGTCTCAAGCGTGCTGATGAGCGCGGCTGAGGAGCTGCTTTTAAACAAGATAAAAATGCTGGGCTAATCAGACAAATAGGCATATCTGCAAACGACGATAAAAGAAAAATTTGGCTGACTTTAGCCTATTTGAAGATGATGCTCAAAGAAAAAGCGGTGCTAAAGTCGCTAGTGTTGATAAAAGCAGGATCTGGCAAAAACTCAATCCTACGTGCGATCGACCTGTTGCCAGAAGCGACTGGGCAGGATAGAAAATCAAAAAGATCGGAGGGCACAAAAGTGGCGAGTAAAGATAGGGCGAAGAATCTTTAGCTCGTTTAATCCTCTCTCTACCTTAGAACGAGCCTTGCGACAAAAAGAGCGAGAAAAATGCGAAAAGCTCGAGCTTGATGAGAGCATGATCGATGAAATGTAAAAAAGATAAACGAGCTAAAAGATAGCTGACGAGAGTGCGTGTGAGCTACCACGACGGCTTTAGCTACGCAAGGCTAGCGGGCTGGTCTCAGAGATAAATTTCATAGACAAAAAGCCTCATGGTCGTAAAAACTAGGATCCGATCGAAGATATAAATGAGGTGGAGATAGAAAAAGAAAAACGTAGTGAACTGCGCATTTAATTTATAATATTCAAAACTTTATTTCTAATATGTTTATTTAACTAAAAATTATTTAAACTTGCTATAATTCTTAAACATCAAATCAAACAAAAGGATGTCTATGAAAAAAGCTTTATTTTATCTTTGGTGGCTTCATTATGTTTAGCGAATGTTTATATAAAAACACAAGGCGATGTTATATATACCATAGATGGACAAACAAGCGCTAAAACGGAAGTTAAAGATGGCTCTACTATAAAATGTGAAAGTGGAAACGGAAAACTTTTTCTTACCGACACAGTTTCAAATCAAGATATAGAGCTATCAAAAGCATGAGCAAGTCATACGGCTAGTAGCTCAAACTATCTTTGGCGAGATCAGTCATTTTTACAGCAAAGTTGAAGTCGAGCAAAAAGGCGCATTTACAAGAGGTGGTGATTGTCTGGCATTTAAAATTTCAACCGACACATTACCTATTAACCAAAATGCCCATAAACTAAAATATTATCAGGACGATAAGCTAGTCTATACTTGTAAGGTAGATGAGTGCTTTACACAGATAAAATCAAAAATCCATGATATTAGTTCGTATTTTAGATAAGGATGGATTTACGACATATATTGTCTAAGAATTGAAAAATAATTCGCATGAAAGCTTTGCGTGAATTTTATTTAGAATTAGTAAAACTTGTTATAGCCATATCAAAAATAAGTCAGACCTTGTTCCAAAAATATGGGATAATTAGAATTTTCACTAATACTCGGTCTAGCTTTCAGCTTTTGTTTTCTTTATAATACTTTTCTATCAAATAACAGATTGTTAGAAAGAAAACTTTATCGATACGGCAGACTATGACATTGCCATAAAACTCATTCATTCATAAAAAGTAGTGACAAATCTCCAAAAATCATAGTTGTGCCTTATAGATGAAAACATATCTGAAAAAGAGTTTATCTAAAAGCGGACGAGCCTCTTGCAACATGTACCCCAAAGAGACCCTCTCTGCCTCACTTCTTGATGAGCTGAGATGCTAGAACGATGAAAGAGGCCAAAAGGCTGTTTTACTGGACTATTATTTGGCATATCCAAGGATATAAAGGCAGAAAGTAACTGATGACGATAGACTACTTGTGCTTGAATAAATACTACAAAAGATATAAGTATCTTCCTACTCATAAAACTATTTCTGAGCCATATTTTAGATAGAAAATATCATCTAATTTCTACAACCATGCATATAGAATCTGATAATATTACAAGAGGATATGCCAATATACGTGCAAAAGACAATAAAAGTATACCTCACATAGCTGTGGCTTTTAAGCAGTGGATATGAAAGCTTTTATTGTGACGATAACAAAAGCTATGATTTTCACAGACTAGCTTTCTACAAGACTTTCTATAAAAGATCACTAAACTATCGGATCATTAAAAACTCAAACCATGAAAACATCTCTATATATTCTGCTGCGAGCTTTGCAACCATAAGTGGCTTTAAAGATGCTATCGTGTATAGGCTCAGACTACAAAGGCTCTGGAGATATATCAAACCCTATTGACGATACTAGAAGTGGAGTATTAGTATTGGGCGATGCTATAACTACGGCATATGAGATAACAGAGCTAAAGCAACTAGAACCTATCTATTCATTTATTCTCTACTATGCTTAGTTCAATTACATGTAACACTAAAAACTTTAGCCCTATAAAATCACAAGGAGTTTCAGACTAACTCTAGTAACCACTGTCAAATTACTGATCTTTTACTATATCTTTTTGGATTATTTTGGGGGTATTATATACCTAGGCTCTGCCTTTACTCTTTAAAAGGGCTGAGATCATTTTTGCTATTTCCTCACATAATTTGAGACATCAAAACATCATGGAAAGCAAAGGAGAACTAAATGAAGCGAAACATATCAAAGCATAGCCACATCCAGCCGCGTAGCTGGCTTTTTAACAGGGTTGTACTGAGCTAGGCATGGTGCATAGATAGCTATGGTTACCTTCTCTGGAAAACTTGACTAGCAGTGTAATGACGACCACCAACGCTTGTGCAAAACTCAATCAATAAGGACTATGATAGCTAATGAGGAACTCTGATACGTTTCTGTAAGATACAATAATGACTAAGTAGCTTCTTTTTCTAGGCTTAAAAATGTATGAATATTTAGGATTAGCTTATTCAGAATTAGGTGAGTATCAAAATGCCTTAAAAATATTATAATAAAATAATAGAAGCTGAGGATGACCTAATGGATTTTGGACACTTGGTGCAAAATGTCATACTGGAGATATTCTATGCTAAGATTAGGTGAGTTGATGAGGAAGAAAACTTTGCGAAGATGCCTTGAGCATAGCTGAGGATAAATATAAAAAGTAATGACCTCGGTATAATGGAGGTCATGTGTTAACTACTGGTAATATTTATATAATTACGAAAAACTTTCGAAGGTCACTTGAGTACTCACTCCGGCCAATTTACAAGAAAAGATACAGTACTAAAAATACAGAGTGGTATTATACGGCTAGCTTCGATCTATGTAAATATTCTTTGCTTATATAAAACTAAAGAATACAACGATGCTCTTAGCTATCTACAAAGATCACTCAGTCTAACAATAAATAGTGCACCAAAAGTAATTTGCTAATGATATATATATTAATCTAGCCAGATACAAGAGAGATAAAGAGTATGACTCAGCGCTGAGCTACTATGATAAAGCAGTCCATATGATGAATAGAACCTATGGTACAAACAATCATATCTATCTTGCTGGCATACAAAAGAAGACTCAGTAGCTATATGCCGATAAACAAGACTACCAGAAAGCTTATATGTACGCAAAAAGAGTCTATGACGATCTTTGATGCTATGAAAGATCAAGATGTACACAAATCACTAGATAACGATCAAAGAAGGCATTTTTAGACGCAAATAAAGGTTTTATAGCCTAATTTCTTGGATATTGGCTCAAAAGCAATGCAACAAAGAGCGAATATCATAAAAGATATGTATAAAAATTTTTATAAACTCGAAAGATTCTTTATTGGATGCTAGAAAACTCTATATCAATGCTAAGACAAACTACAAATCATTCTTTGTAGCTTCAAAAATAGATGAACTAAATGCTCTAAAAAGAATACGCTGGTCTTTCAAGACAAAGCTTTGAGAGCGAAGATAGAAAAAGAGTCAGAAAAAGCTAGAAAAAGAACGTAAAGAAAAGCTAGATCAAACACAAAAATATAAAAGGTAGAATCAGAACTATCTGCTATGTCATCAAATTTCAAAGAGATACTTGACATGAAAAATATAAGTATTCAGAGCAACTAAATTATAAGTCAAGATGAGCTGCTTATAGATATAGGGTATACGACGAAAAATACTATATCTTTGAGTGTGATAAAAATCAAAAGAGTAGATCTTGTAGTTCTTAACAAATCTCAAAGTAGCGAGATAAATCAAGATATTAAAAATTTGGGAGATGACATAGACACATATAATATCAAGTGGGGAACAAAGCACTAGAGCTACACAACTTTCAAAAGAGCTCTTCAAATATATACAAAACACTATTTGGCAAATATGTCTACAAGAATAAGTAGCTATAAAACATTAATAATAGTAGCCGATGGAGCCCTTAAGACTCTTTCCATTTTGAAGCACTGCGTGATAATGATGGTTACTAATAGAAAACAAAAATATAAGGTACATAGCTTCTGCTAAAGAATTGTAAGAGCTCACAAATATAACCAAAAATAGAGCAAAAAGAGCCTATAACTGTTTTTAGCGACCCAGACTACGATAAATGTCTGACAGAGAGCAAGTGATAAAACTCCAAGTAGCTCAGATGAGATCAGTGCTTACAAGGTCTTTAAAGCAAGATGAATTTCTTCACTAGATTAAAGGTTTTAAAAGAAAGAAAAACGCTATAAAAAGCAGTATTTGGCACTAACATAGATATGATAGGGAAAAATACTAGCGAAAAATATGTTTAGTATATCTTCTCCAAAAGTTTTACATATAACTTCTCATGGCTTCTTTATCAATGATGAGGAAAAATCATAGATCCTATAGCTAAAGTCAGGCATAGCACTAAGCGAGTGCAAATACAAAGGATAAAGAGTGGATAGTAATGGCACTAAGAATGTCTGGTTTACAAAATTATCAGGCACGGATATGGTAGTGCTTTCAGCTTGCAGAAACTGGCGTAGTAGACTCAAAAGATACAAGTGCGGTCAGCTGCTTTACCAAAAACATTTATCCAAGCTGGAGCAAAAATGTAATGATGAGCTTATGGAAAGTTGATGATAAGCAAACTGTAAATCTTATGAGTACCTTTTATGAGGCTTAAAGACAAAACCAACCAAACTATAATACTCTTCTTAAAAACTCAAAAATAGAGATGATAAAACAAGATTTACCCCATATTACTGGGCTGGATTTATTATCAATGGAGAATAAATTATAAGTTTTAGGGTGTGAAAATACACCACTTTTAGAAAGAAAACAATAAAAAGGGGTCAGGATTAAGAAATTGTACGCTTTAAATTACCAGTTTGCTCCAGAATCGTTCTGCCATTCTCTTGGATTTGCGTTTTTCGTAGATCGGCCTGCCAACGACGATAAAGTCAGCGCCCTCTTGCTTTGCGCTTCTTCGAGTGCAACCCTCTTTTTCGATCGCCGCACTCTCACCGACTGGCTGACTCCAGGGCAAAGCGTGATGCAAGGTACGCTTGTCACGTCCTTTATGAGCTTGCTTTCAAAGACCGAGCAGACCATGCCGTCAAGCCCCGCTTCAAAGCTCATCTGGCTAAATCTACCCTAACCGAGCGCGAAAGCGTGTCGTTATAAACCGCTCGGTCAGCTCTCATTAAAGCTAGTTGGTGCCGATACAGCAGGCACCAAAGGGCGATTTTTGCAGGCCCGCGATGCGCTCCATCACAGTTTTCATCGCACGCCAGCGCTTGCATGCCAGATTTATCATATCCACGCCTATCTTTGGACGACCTCGGCCGCGTCTGCCATCGTGTTTGGGATGCCATGGGAGCTTTAGATCAAGAAAGATTTTAAACTCCCTGCCCTTTTGGCTCCTCTACTAGAGTGCTCCGTCTCTAAGATAGCTTCTAAGCCCCACTTTTAGCCAAAGATCAAGCCCTTTTGGCTCACGACGAGGGCTAGAGTCCATCCTTGCTCGCCATATCAAGGGCGACGCAGGAGCCTCATGGATCGCCCCTTTATCTTATCTAACACGCCGTTTATAAATTTTCGGCGCCCTGATCGCTGCAGCTCTTTTGCAAGCTCGATCGCCTCGTTTATGATGACGGCGCCCATCTGTCTGGCTAAATTTCATCTCGTAAAGCCCAAGTCTAAGGATAGCAAGCTCAGTTGCGCCAACCTTGCTAAAGTCGCCATCTTTTAGGTGTGATTTTGAAATTTCATCTAGTTTTTCTTTATTTGCAATCACCGCTTTAAAGGTCTGCGAAGCTTCATTTTACGCTCATTTCTTATCTTTTTCTTCTAAAAATTCCTCTTCAAACTCCGCAGTTACAGGATTTATCTCGTTTGAGTAAAGTAGCGAAACTATGAAGCATGTCTGACCTGATGACGTGTGGCCATTTTACTCTCCTAGCTTTTTTTATAGATTAGCATTTCTATGACGCCAGTCATCGCTTCAAAGCCCTTGTTTCCAGCCTTGCTGCCAGCTCGCTCGATCGCTTGTTCGATGCTATCAACCGTTAGCACGCCAAATGTGACTGGTTTTGCGTATTTTAGCGTGACGTTTGCGATGCCTTTGGTGGTCTCAGCGCGCACGTAGTCAAAGTGTGGCGTTGAGCCTCTTATCACTGCTCCCACACAGCAAACCGCGTCATTACCACTTGCAAAGCACCTTTTCAAGCGCCATGGGTATCTCAAATGCCCCAGGGACTAGCTACTAAAGTTCAAATTCTTTTCTCATCACCGCCGTGGCGTAAAAATGCGTCTTTTGCGCCCTCTACTAAGCGGTCTGTGATGATGTGATTAAACCTTGCGTTGATGATCGCTATCTTCTCATCGCCTTTTAAAGCTAAATTTCCTTCGATTATTTTCATTCGTTTCTCCTTTCATATCTTGCGTGGTTTATCAAAATCTTATTTAAACTAAAGCTAATATCTAACCTCGAGATGAGAACGCTTAAAATTCTACCAGGGCAGTATATCGCTCAAGTCCGGTACCATCAAATTTAACATAGCTTTGGTTGCCGTTATATCTAAGCTGTCTTCGATTTTCCCAAGTAGAATACTCTTTATTAAAAATATTAAATACACCTGCATTTATGCTAGATTACTACGATCTTATAGCCATAGTTGAGTCAAAAGACAAAATAGCTTTTACTCAGAAAATTTTGTGCTTCTAGCGTAGCGTTGTGCCAGTTACTTCCTGTATCTCTATCAACAGTTATTTTGAGAAACTGGTGGTATTTTTTGAAACCGCATCTTTTTGCTGGCTACTAAGTTTACTAGTTAGTGAGATCAAATTATTATCACTATACCAAGTCCAGCTATTGCAGTAAACGGCTGAATAATATAGAGTAGAATCCCATCATGCCACGTGCATAAGTCGCCTTTAAAGCTTGCATATAAATTCATTTCAATTTAGCGCATCGCCACTTACACGCGAGTTTTGGTTTCCAAACCTTTGACGGTGGCTCTGCCAACATTTACAGTGTTTAAAAGTCAGAGACTTTTTGCTGTATACAGGCGTCCATGTTACAAAGTCAAGTTCTTCTATCTCACTCAATACCAACCTCATAATCACTATCAATAAAATCTCTATATTTGGAGTAAAAGCACTAAGAGCCAGCGCATACTTTGACCGATGACAATAAACCCTACCTCCTGATTAAAGAGCTTTTTCTGGTTTTAGCTCTAAATTCCTAACATATCTTAGTACTATCCTTGGTGTATCAAAATACATCTCCTCCACTCTTGGCGCACGAGCCAGTACTAAATGCGTAGCCAACACTCCACATTATTATTTACATCATACTGGGCTCCTGCATTGTAGGTTAGTGCTTTATTACTTTTTGTAGCTCGTGTCGTCGTGACCATTTTTGATATCCTGCGTCAGAGCAACAGATCTGCTCTGGTTTATATACATATCTATCAAGCCTAACTCCATAGTTTTAGACTTTCAAAGGCCTCATTTAGGCTCATATCATCTCCCAGAAAAACACATATTCAGAGTGCTTTTTACTGGCTGAGCCAAAAGGTTACGTCCGTTGCCTTAACAGGCTTGAAAGGTTTGCTGGATCTTTCGCTACCGTCCAATTTTGTAGTAAAAACTTTGTCTAAGTTGTAATTGCATTTTTAAAGGTAGAGATATGCCTACAAGACCAAAACTCAATATGTGAGAAAGAGTCACTGCATTAATGTCACGCTCACTCATCGCTTATATCGAACTGTTTTTGTCTTGAAAAATTCACCAGCTATCTTTTGATCAAAACTTGAGTTGTATTGCATGTCGCTTGGATGGTTTGCATGATATCTCGTATAAATTTGACCTCTCTGCCTCTTTGCTTATAAAAGCTTACCTAAATTACTTGTAAAACATCATGGTCTAGCTCGAAATTCATAGTAAATTCCATATCTTCTGAAGGGATGCTATCTCTTGTTTTGCTTTCTATTAAGTGTTTGCGATGCTATTACTCTTCTCTTCTGCTAAAATAGTTTTGCCCTAAAGTCTTCATAAGAAGTGTTTATAAAATGCGAATCAAACCTATAGCTATTCATCAGATTGAGTGCGTGGCGAAAACCCTCCGTCATCAGGCAAGATACCAAAGGAGCAAAGATTTGGATATTGTATCTTCAAATACAGATCCTCTATACTAAGTCCCCATTCCACAAAATGGCATCATCTAGCTTACCGCTGTAAAAATTCTGTCTGTTTGCCACGCTTGCTACGTGTGCTGAAATAGTGCTTCGATACCACCTGCTTTTACGCCTGCGCCTGCAACTCTACGAGTCACTATGATGCGTATGCCACTTTTGCTATAAAGCCAACATTTTGCCATCACCCTACAAAGTCATCAACATTTTGTCTGCATACTAACGCTACTCTACCGATCGTTCACTACCTTTATTTTAATCGATTTGCACCTTTACAAAACTCTACACTGCTTATATTTTTCAAGCTCGGTGCTGTTTCGGTTTGCCATTTAATATCCCCAAAAATATTGTAAGAACGAGGCGCACAAAAGCTCTCAACAGCTTCCATTCCGTCTATTTTCAAAGAAATCCTATCACTATCTACACCTCATAGCATGCCCATCATTCCCTTCTACCGCCTTCTGCTGACAGATTACGCCGGTTTCGATTTTCGCACGGATCTCGCTCGGAAAAAGTGACCTTTTGCAGCTCGCTTTTTGCTAAGCTCTGTCTTTTTGCTGAGATACCACTAGCACTTACTACAACACCTTCTAGATAGCATATCTTGTGATGAAAAGACAAAAAGCTGGACGCCACACCGAGATAAACAAAATTCTACAAATTGCACAATGTCTCCGCCAGTTGAAAAATAGCGGAAGTGTAGTGTTATTTATATCCATTGTTTTGAGTTAAAAATCAATATTTTGGCATAATATTTATAGTGACTAACATCTTAGAAGTGAGTTTAAATATTATTATTTTAGAGTATATAGGTGTACTCAAATTGAAGTTATCTGTTTTTGAAAATATATTTAAATCGTGCCCCCTAGACGAGTCTTTAACATCACCACGCTAAAGATGATGAGCGATAAAAAGGGGCTTTTCTAAATTATCTTTTCGTTGTTAAATACCACCCCAACTAGCACCGCTCCAGCAGCGCCTATGCCAGTCAGATCGCATACGCCACCGACACTAGCGATAGTCTGCATCGCATGAGCTAAAGTAGCGTTAGCGACAGCGAAAATCTCAGCAAAGGATAGAAATTGCGCATTTTAGCTCCGCTGCTGCTGAGGTATTGATAAAAAATACGCCACTTACCTCGCAGTGATCCAGCTGGTCAAAAGTGCCAAAAATGTATCATTGCTTCGCTCTTTTTAGCCCGAGCACGCCTAAAATGAGCGTCGCTATAAAAATAGTCTAATGAAAATTGGCAAAGCCCCATTTCTGCGTAGTCGCTGATGACCTCAGCTATAACTGATAAATATCGTGCCAAAGCCTACAAATACAGCGTACGAGATGCTTATCAGGGATATATTTTTAGGGGCCTTCATAAAAGAGATAAAGCTCACGCTCACAAAGCGCGGTTGTTAGTAAAAACTCGCCCCTCAGGTGATGCGTGCTTTGACCCATATGCCCAGCCACACTCGGCCACCGCGCCAAGCAATATCCACAAAAACCTCTATTTGACAAAACTACCTAAAACCCTTTTTACTATCTCTAAAATTCTTTCTCACCATGGCTTTTATCGCATCATTTTCTAAACTATCATCTGTATTTTTGCCCAGCTATCGTCTTTAAATTTCCGAAAAATCCAGGGATCAAACCTTAGCTCGCTGCGACGCCATATCGCCTCAAAACTTCGCCATTTCTAATGACTTCTACCTCGTAAGTAAAGATAGATATTGCCCATTCTGTCGCTTTTGGCAAAGGTTGCTTCGCCTATAAATTCCCTGCGGTGAGTTATCTTTATCTTTAGCTCATCCTTTAGGAATTTCGGATCAAAGCAAAGTACTTTGCTTTTGTAAGCACCTCTGTGATTTGCTTATTGTACTTTTTTCTCGACCATTTTTGAGCTTTGGTAGAAGAATTTGGTCGGCTCGTGGTGTTGCACATGAGCGTACTCTATGCCCTCAGATTATACTTGCCAGCAAGTGGCACCTTTAGTTGAGACGAGCTACAACCTACTAAAAATAACACTCCTAAAAGTAGTGCAAAAATCCTTTTTCATACTTCTATCCCTTGTTTAAAAATTGTAAATTCCTCTATCTTTAGCGTATCACTGACGACCTTTTTCAAGCTCGTCAAGATTTAGTATGTTGGCCCATCACATGGCGCTTCGCAAGGTTTATATGCGTCTCACGGAAAAATCCATCCACCCCAACACGCAGCTGCCGCTCTTGCAGGTAAGGGACAAACCTAGCGTCGCCACCGCTCTTTTCACCAAAGTGCGCTTGGCATTTGCACGCTGTGGTCGCGTCAAAAATGACTGGCGCAAAATTCTCTCATCATCCTGAAATTTTCTCATATCAACGACTTCATTCCATATCAGATGTGCTTCCACGCTCCGTTAGCCAGACGCCATTTGCCTTTGCAACCTCGTATCCGTCGCCACTCCGCCCCTTGTTTCAAGCACCTTTTTCAACAGAGTACTTCATAGCAGATCCGACTCAAAACTGCCCTTTTTGATATTTACGACTGCTTTTTGTCTGCAGCTGCCACGAGCAGATCAGTCTGGCGGCACAAAATGCGAAAGGGTTCTGCAGCACATCAGCCACTTCGCCAACTGGCTGTGCTGATAGCCTCGTGGATATCGGTTAAATTACAAAAGCCAGATTCTTTTTCACATCAGCCGAAATTCAGCACCCTTTTTCAACCCAGGGACCACGAAATGAGCGTAATGCTCGTGCGGTTGCCTTATCAAGCTTGACTTAAAGTAAAAATCAATTTTGGATTTTTCACTAAATTAACTAGCCTTTTTGCCACTTCAAAAACAAGCTCCTTGCTCTCTATCACGCAAGGTCCAGCGATTAATATCATATTTTCTCCTTTATTTTTCTTTTAACAACTAAAATTCCACTCACCACGACAAGCACGATACCTGCTAGTGCTGGGTGATTTAGCAACACATCGCCCATAAAATAATGAATATAAGCGTAAAAACTGACGTCTGCGTAGCTAACAGCGGCGATCACGCCAGCTTTTTGCCAACCGCAAATGCCTTTGTCATAAACGACTGAAAATAGTAGCCACTAAGCCCCATTAACACGATGAAAATAGAGTTGTTCCAGTTTGGCATACAGTAGAAAATCATCAGAGCGGCTCGTATGTAAAAACTCGCCAGCCCCATGCAAATAAGCGGCAGAAAAGCGAGGCCCCAAAGCATGAAGCTTTAGCACGATGATGTTTGTGCCGTAGCTCTTGTTTAGCTCCTTGACGCTTGTGTGAGGCAATAGCCGCTCAAGACCACTCAAATGCCGATGATATCGGTTTTTATTTATCTCGAATGGCTGGATAACAAGCAAGTCGCCAAATCCTAAAAATACAGCAAACCAGCCATAGCGAAGCTTAGCCGTTCCTTAAAAATAATAGCGTGCAGGGATCGCTGTCAGATTCGGGTTGTCTTTTTGAAAGGTAAAGGCTGTGGCTAGAATTACGTGTGCTACGTTATAAAAATGCAAAAAGCGCCACCCGTACCCACAAAGCCACGAAACATCAGCAAGAAAAAGCGCCCGCCAGTTTGTTTAAATGGAAATTTATAGATGGCGTAGATGACGATGAAAAGTCCGATTCAAATTCTAAAAACAACTTCAATAGAGGCATATCTTTTGATCGAGATACTTTGCCGATGCGCCAGTCACGGCAAACATAAGGCATACAAAGAGCATACTAAAAATGCCAAGATGAGATAAATAAAACTTTTTAGCATCACAAAAACCTCTAAATTAAAAGTAGGCATTTTTAATGAAAATGGCTTAGAATTCTCTATTTCAAGCGACATTTTATAGACTTAGTTATATAAATGTGGTCTAGTAAACAAAATATAAATGTTTATTTACAATATAATTTATATTTTAATGATGACACACATAAAAACGGAGGTTTGTCATGGGTGAATTATATCTAAATTATTTAGATCTAAAAATTCCAGATGTTTTTAGTGGTTTTATGTGTATCGTTTTAATGCCAGCTCTTGGCATTATATTTCGCATTCAGAGCATCTCAAGTCAGTTGAAAACGCTTCAATGAACAGCTTCAAATTCCTACAAACTAGCAGATGAAGCTTAGACAAAAGCTCTGATGATCTGACAAGGACTTGTTAGATCATACGTGGCTATAGCTGAGTAAAAATGCGAGCTTTGAAGAGCAGTATAAGCCGTTTTTAGACATAAGAAATGGCAAAAAGTCCAAGGCCACAAGAGTATGGAAGGGTACTCGGGACTTCGTGGCTGGTGGCATATGCGAAACAAGACCACAGACTCAGATGTAAGGTAGCGCTAAAGAGCTAATGAAAAAGGGCTTCTGCAGATGGGTTTAAAAAGCTTGAAGAAGCGGAGTCAAGGTCAAAGTGCGCTTGTAAATCTTGAGGGTAAAAGCCTTTGGGATGATCAAAAATTGCGTAAAGCTGAGCCTGAACAAAGAGATGAGATTTTAAAAAGGCGCTTGAGCTAGTAAAATGGCAAAAGAGTATCACGAACAAAAGGCCTTCATCATGCAACCACTTGATTAGTTTTGTCTTGGTTTTCAGATAGAACTCACAATGAAGTTAAAAGTCCCTGCAAACCGAGTCTTAGCCTATCAAGTATGTTTACATATTCACTTGGCATAACGATCTTTTGCTCGATCATCCTCTCAATCATAAACAACAAAAGTGATACAAAGGAGATTTTGGGTGGCAAAACCAGCTCAGATAGAAAATGTGATCAAGAAATCTCAAATGGAAAGTGGCTGTTATTATCACGACAGATGGCCCAAAAAGTGCCATGGGACTCTTACTGGCTGTCGCACAAAATTAAGAAATTGTAATAAGTGAAGCAAAACGGTTATCACATGACTCATCTACGGCCTATGAGCTAAGCTCAACCTCTCTAAGCGCTGGCAAAAATGCTGAAAAGAACCGCTGGGATAGTAGCTGGGCGGCTCATAAAGCAAATGAGATAAAGAATCGAGCTTTTAGAGTTTATTGAAGAGGTAAAAAGTCGGTAGAGACGATATGAAAAAGGCAAGCAGTGGAATAGAAGGTGCAAATATGGCGATCTCAGAGCTTACTTCAAAGATAGAAAATAGCGTGCGTTCTGAGCTTGGCCTCTCTGAAAGTATCAGAGACTAGCGGCGAGGCTGAGCAAGGTCAAAGTGTCCTTTCGGTGATAAACGGCAGCAGCCGATCGAGACCGGTTACTGCTCTAAACAGCGCTGTCAGGGAACGGCTCGTGCGGGTGAGCATGGCGGGGCTGCTGTCGTTGCTGACGAGGTTGAAAGCCGCTGAGCGCACTCAAAAGAGCCTAGATTGAGATAAATGCAACGATAGACATCATCGTCAAGAGATAGCTCAAACTAGCGAACAAATGGTACAAACTCAGCTCAGATAAAAGAGTTAAATGCAGTGGCTGACAATGTAAAAGACAAAATCACCATGCTAGCTCAAAGCATGTGAATCAAGCTATAAGTTTATCTAGATGCTTGGTTGATTACATACAGAAACTGGAGATAATGTAACTAGAATACTAAACGACACTAATAATATAAATATCATCTCCTCTCAAAATACAAAAAGTATCGAGGAGATCGCGGCGTGACCGAGCACCTCAACAAAATGACAGAACTCTAAACAACAAACTAGATAAATTGAGGTTTGATCCTAAATTAGTACAAAAGGCCCTTTGGTAAAAATACGCCAAGGGGCTTTATATCATCTTACTTGACGCCTTTTATACTTTATATAAGAGAAATTTCGTATAATCAGCCATCATAAAAAGGACAAGAATGACAAAAAGTAATATTAGTAGGCAAGCCAAATGTCGGCAAAAGCTCACTTTTTAACCGCTTAGCAAGAGAGACGCATCGCATAACAAGCGACGTTAGCGGCACCACAAGAGATACAAACAAAGCTGAGATCGAAGTTGAAGGCAAAGTGTATATTAATCGACAGCGGCGGGCTTGATGATAGCGCGAGCTTTTAAAACAACGTAAAAAGCAAAGACCTTGGCAGAGGCTAGAAACTCAGACGTCATTTTATACATGGTCGATGGCAAAATGATGCCAGATGATGAGGATAGAGCCATTTTACGAGCTTGCAAAAGCTAGGGTACCAATCGCTCTGGTCATCAACAAGATCGACAGCAAAAAGACGAGCAAAGAGTGAGATTTGTAGGTTTGGCGCATGCTGGCATTTCAGTAGACCCTAACACAGGGAAGTTGATGAGCTTAGCATCTGGCTAGCAAAGCACCTAGAAGAAAGTGAAGATAAAGGCCGATTTGATCGATGATTTTGATGATTTTTTAGAAAACTATAACGACGAGGGGCGAGCTAAGCGACGAGGATAGACTACGAGCAAAAACATAAGAGTTGGCATCATAGGCCGCGTAAATGTCGGCAAAAGCTCACTTCTAAATGCCCCTTGCAAAAGAGAGCCGTGCCGTTGTTAGCGACGTCGCAGGGCACTACGATCGACCAGTCAGTAAATGGTACGAGCATGATGGCAGGGTTTTTGAGTTTGTCGATACTGCCGGTATCGGAAAGCGTGGCAAGATCGAGGGAGTATCGAGAGATACGCACTAAATAGAACTGAGAAAGAGTGCAGAAGAGACGGACGTCGCACTACTCGTGCTTGATAGCTCTGAGCCACTAACTCAGAGCTTGATGGGCGTATCGCTGGCATCGCTTCGAGTGAGCTTGCGTCATCATCGTGCTAAACAAATGGGACCAAAAGCGACGAAAAGAGTTGACGAGCTTTGCAAAGAGATAAAAAGATAGGTTTAAATTTCTTGCATACGCGCCGATCATCAGCGTTTCGGCGCTGGCGGCAAGAGGTGCATAGAATGTACCCACTCATGAGTTGGAAATTTACAAAAACTACACCCAAAAATTCAAACATCAAAAGCTAAATGAAGTGATCAGCGAAGCGACCAAAGCGCACCACTGCCACGCGACAAAGGCAGGGTCGTGAAAATCTACTATCGAGTGCAGTTTAAGACCGCACCTATCATGATAGCACTCATAATGAACCGCCCAAAATACCTGCACTTTAGCTACAAACGCTACCTAACAAACAAGCTTAGAGAGGCTTTTAGCCCTGGCTGGCGTGCCCTATCGTGCTAATCCCTAAAAACGTGGAGAGAGCAGTGAAAACAAAGAACAATAATATCGTTTTGATAGGGTTTATGGGCGTTGGCAAGGGCACGACTGCGAAGGGCGCTAAGCAAGGCGCTAAAGACGATGAACCTTGACTGCGACGACTTGCTAGAGGCTCGCAAAACATGAAGATAAAGGCTATCTTTTGATGAGATTGGCGAAGAGCATTTTAGGCGACTTGAAAAGGATCTGGCTAAATGCAGCAACAAATGTCAAAAACGCGATCATCTCGACGGGTGGCGGCTTTGCGAAGGTTAAATTAAAGAAAATAGGCACCGTGATCTATCTAAAAGCGAGCTTTGATGCGATCGTGCAAAGGCTAAAAATAGCAAAAATAGCGAGAAAAAGATCGCTAAACGCCCACTTTTAAACGACCTAAAAAGGCTGAAGCGCTACATCTGGAGCGAGAGAAGCTTTATGAAAAAGGCTGATTATATCGTTGAAGTCGAGGCAAAACCCCAAAGCAGATCGTAAAAGAGATAAGGATACTTTTTAAAAGTTTAGTTGCAAAGTGGCGTGGGCTGCTGCAACGATCATTCAAGATCAGGCTAGATGGATGTCTGGCGTGGTGTTGAGTGAGCTTTTGAGTTAGAGTAGGTTTTGCCCGCAAGCTAAGTCCCCAGATCAAGTTGGATACGTAAAAGTCTGACATGATGTTAAAATTTAAAAAGCATTTTGGTGAAGTGTTTTTGAGATGAGATTCAAATGTTGTGCATCTAAATTTTAATCAAGACTGGGCATTTAGCCTGTCGATGGTTCAGTGCAAACTCATTTAAAAGGCGCTCAAAAACGAAAGCTCAAGTGAGATAAGATGAGGTATTAACCGGCCTCAACCCTCCGGCAAACTACACCTTGGCAACTGTGCCTCGATAAAAGCAGATGGTTGATATGCAAGAAAAAACGAAATGTTTTATGTTTATAGCAAACTACCACGCGATGACCAGTCTTAGCGAGGCAAAGGCGCTAAAGCAAAACACCTTTGACCTTTGCGTGTGCCTTTTTGGCGCTTGGGATCGACCCAAACAAGAGCATTTTTGGGTGCAAAGCGACGTTAAAGAGGTGCTTGAGCTTTACTGGGTGCTAAGCCAGCACACGCCTATGGGCCTACTTGAGCGCGCACACAGCTACAAAGACAAGGTCGCAAAGGGCCTTTCAGCTCGCACCACGGACTCTTTAGCTATCCAGTTTTGATGGCAGCTGATATCTTGCTTTATAACGCGCAGGTCGTGCCTGTGGGCAAAGGACCAGATCCAGCACGTAGAGATCGCGCGTGATATTGCGATCAGTAACAACGAACATGGCGAGATTTTCACTCTGCCTGAAGCAAAGATCGATGAAAATGTAGCCACCGTGCCTGGCACAAACGGCGAAAAAGATGAGCAAAAAGCTACGGCAATACGATCGATATCTTCGCAGACGCCAAGACGCTTAAAAACCAAATTTTACCCGGCATCGTAACTGACGGCACACCGCTTGAAGAGCCAAAGCAGTGGCAAAACTGCAACGTCTATAATATCGCAAAAGCTATAGACGAGAACGGACAGCGCGACTTGCAGGCTAGATATGAGGCGTGGCGGCGGGGACATGGGCACTTTAAGGCCTATCTAAAACGAACTTGTTTGGGAATATTTCAAAGAGGCAAGAGAAAATTGAATACTATCAAAATAATCCTGACAGGGTGGCTAAAATTACGAAGTGGGCGCCAAAAGGCCGGAAATATCGCTACACAACGATAAAAAGTGCGTGAAGCAGTTGGGGATTTATAGATAAGGAAAAAGTATGCAAGATTATACCCATACGCACAGATAGTTCACCTTTTTGTGCGATCATATTTATTGGTTACCTCTTTTTGATGTAGTCATCTTAAGAGCGACGAGCAAAAAGCTGCCACCAGACTTGCGCAAAAAGCCGAAGCAAACCATCGGCTCAGTAGCCATCAGGATCATGCCCTATTTGTCTGCTGCTTTTTAGTTTCTAACTGGTGGCATAATGATGAGTAACTGGGTTGGCGGCAAGGCTGGAGGCTACTTTGAGACAAATTACAGATCACTTTTATGATCCAAATTTTTCTGTGATGGTGATCGTGGGCTGCGGTTATAGTAGATTGGTTTGCAGTATATTTTAAGCGCCCTAGCCCGCTGGTAACATCCACCTATCGCACTTACGCTTGCGGTAGCAATCGTCCCTGCTTACAAAAGTTATGTTTATGGTTTTAAGAGTGAGGCTAATTTTGCCTCCCCAAATCATAAAGACTTTATAACTTCTAAGTTTTTCATTTTCAAATTGCGTTTCAAACTTTACGTCAAATCCACTGCCACTAAAGAGCTCTTGCGCATGCTTAATCTTTGCTTCTCGCTTAGCGCAAGTTCGCTTTTAGGTTTATTTTTGGTTTCTATGATGAGTGAGTCTGCTTTTTACCATCTTTTTATTGATTATGTAAGCAAAATCCTGCGAATACGTACCGCCACCTGCTACTGGGATTTTTATCAGATTCTTTGGGATTTTTGTAAATACAACCACCTCCGAGATCTCCTCAACGATATTTTCTTTCTCAAGCTCTGAGTCATAAAATATCTCATCAAACAAAATACTCTTTTGCGGTCTCGCCTTCAATGCTTTACTCCCAGATCTTTTAGCGCTTACGTCTTTTATATTTCCCTTTTTCATCAATAGTACATTTTTGTTGGATGCACGCTACTTTCTACTTTTTATAAGAGATGCTCATTTGCTTATCGCATTCTCTAGCAAGTAGCGATTCAGTCATTTTTAAGGCATATATCGTAGAATACATTAAATAATTTTTATATCTACTTCTTTACACTTTTCAAATGCAATATACAACGTATCTAATCGCACACATATCCGTCACTCAATTTCACTAAAATTCTTTTATAAGTCAGTGTATTTATGGGCTCTATTTTTATCTTCTACGCTATTTATATTTACGACACTCATACCTCCTTTTTGTAGCATTTACGCCAAATCTCTGCACCTCAGAGCCCTTGGCTTAAATATATCTTTTCTATCAGATAAAAATCACTAAAAATTTTATGCCCATTCGCTCTCAGTTTTTATCATATATTCTAAGATCGCTCGCTCGTTTAGCCTCTCCCAAAGCTCTTTTAGCTCAGTAAACATCGCAGGTCTTATCTTCACACCTCTTATCTTCTATATTTCTTATCTTTTTGCGATAAATCTCTACTGCTAAAGAATACATCTCTTTCATATTTTCATATCACCTTCTAAAATTTATTACTTCTGTTAATACACGTTTCTTCATCAAGTCTTTTTAAAATTCGTCTTTTAGCATGCCCATTCAAAGTCCAAGACTTATCATATCTTCAGTGAGATTCTTCTTTATTTATTTCAGCTTCAACGCTTTCATTTTATCTCGTTTATCAAGCTATTTTGCAGTCCCTTTTCTTTAAAAATCAACAATGTAGTTAAGCGCCAAATTATCATCTTTTACACGAGCCATATACTCATTTACAGGCAGTCTTGGCCCGCCCTACTTCTTGTAACTTACTTGTGTTTTGAACCACTACTTCTTGGTTTGCAGATAGTAAAAACATTTTGGATTATCCCAGCCTTCACGTAAAGTCCATTTTGAAAATACAAAACGTCTTGTGCTGTCTAAACTCAGCAAGCTCTCTTTATCGTGTAAATTTCATCTATCTCTTTTGTATCTTCTCATCTTTATCATCATTATCTTTTTGAGAAGTATCCACCATGAGGTTAAAGAAATATCATCAAGCGATTTTTCAAATAATCTTTATAAAAATCCAGGCTCTTCTTCTTTACTAAATTTGCTCCATTTTTGATTTTATAAGTTTTTTCAAATTCAGCTCTAAAGTCTCCTCTCGCGGTAGCTATCTATATCATTTATAAAAATAGTGCAGAGTGGTTTTTATACAAGGAGATCTCTTCATCAGCTCACGCTCATTTTTAAAGTGCGCATCTACGGCAACTCCTAACATCTTTTTTGTTGAAGCGTTTGCGAGTAGCTAAAGGATTTATTTCATCCCCTCTTTTCATCTCAAGCCGTTATTTAGTAACACGATTTTTTTCTGTTAGCTTTTTCTATCTTGATGCCACTTCAAATTTTCATCTATAGAGCTTAGATCATCATCTTTTTGCGAGGATCGTAAAATTCTTTACTTTTCTTATCGATTTTATACTCAAAGTTAGCAATCGTTCCGTCCGTAGATACCAGCCTTACACCTCCATCAGCTGCCTCGTCAAATTGGCTACATAAACCTCGACACCTTTTACCAGATCCGCATTAAAAGCATCAAGTGCATTTTAACTCCCGAAATTACTTTATTTTCAAACTCTTTAAAGGTAGCGCCATATCTAAAAAGTAAGTTGAGGGTTAAAATTTCTTTAAATTCCCCAAGTTTTTATTATCTTTATCAAATTTATGTGGTTCGTCTATTATCAAAAATAGGTCTTGTATATGAGATAGCTTTAAAAAGGATTTGATATCTCGTCAAAAAGCGTTACGTCAAATTCTTTTTGCAGTGTTTGAGGGATTTATCATACCTTGATTTATTACAAGCACGTGTATAGCATTATTTTTCACTAGCTCTTGCATACTCACTTATTGCACTGGCATACGCTCTTTTTTATCGTTTTTGCTTTGCGCTATCGATTAGATAAATTTCTGATATTTTTTAGAATAAATATCTCTAAAAATGCTCTCTGGTAGCTTCTGAGTTTAAAAAGCTCATCGTTCCAGCTTTTTATAAGCGTCGGCACTGCGATTACTAAATTTAAAAACGCCTGCGATTTTATTTAGCTCAAACATCATTTTTCGTAAACGTATACGTTTTGCCAGTTCCAGTTTGCATGCAGATATCAAAAATCTTATTTTTACTTTCTATTAGAGATTTTTGCTCTGCGTTTTAGGCTCGTTTTTAGCTTGCATCCAACTAAAGCGTCCATAACCGCATTTATCGCTTCATTTTTGATGAAGGCAAATCTTTTTCGTAATTAAATCCAGCCATTTTTAATGCCTTGCAATTAAGCTGTTACCGAGTCTTTTGCCAATTTTTAATAGCTTCGTCTAGCTCACGCCATCTCGAGCTTTCAAATTGGCTCGTAAATTACTATTTTTCAGGCACAGATTCTTTATCGCTATCTATTTTTCTCAACCAAAGCTTTTTTAAAATTTTTACCATTAAATTTTCATTTATAAGATATAGCTTTTTCTGTGCATAATACGCCTCATATCCTCCCAAATCTACTCTTTTTAGCTCATCTGTTAGTTTTGTCCGTCACAAACCACAAATGTAGTTAAAAAGTGCTGTCAAATCATCTTTTGAAAGCTCATAGGGAAATAAAATTCAGCTCTTTCGTATCAGAGTCACCGTCTAAATACTTATCTAAGTATGATTTTTTAAAAGTGGAACGGCAGAAAATATTTTGAAAATTTAAGCCGCGCATCGTCTTCAGAGAGAGAGAGAGAGGAGTTGCAGCTGCGCGCAGATACGCTCTTTGTTATATCAAAGATAGTTGGATTTTTACTTTTTAGCTCATTTTTACAAAAATCGTAAGCCGTTTTACTCTTTCTTTCATCTATCTTTTCATCAGCTGAACTTCATATAGATTACGGTTTACCGCCGTCTTCTAGATACGAGCCATTACGGCGTGAGCGGTCGTGCCGGAGCCAGCAAAAGTCTAGAATTAAGTCGCATCTTTGTTGGTCGAGGCTGAATCAAAGTCAATTAGTAATTGAAGCGGTTTTTGGGTTGAGAATTATCACCAAACAGATGTCACTTCAGCAGTTCCATTGCCACTACACGATGGTTTTGTAAAAAGTGTTTTTGGTTTTTGATGGCATATCCCCTAATGACGGTCTTTGTTTTTGTATAAACCCTATTGTTCCACTTCTCTGAGACTCATGACCTCATCAATATCTTTTAAATTTCTCTTTACTCAAACAACGCCATCTTGCTTTAGATTGTTTGTTATAGGGATAAATTAACTTCTAAAATTTTTAAAAGGCGGATTATCATTGTCGAAATATATATTTTATTATCTGCATCTATAAATATAGGGAAAAACAATGATGGCTATCTTCTCGATCTTCCAGCCTCACCAGTAGCTTTTTAAATTGCCTTGTTTAAAATATGCCATTTTCATCAATTTTGCCAATCATCTAATTCTTCATCATCAATATTAGAAATTCCCTGGTTTTACTAAATTTCTATTTTTGAATATGCAATTGTATATTCGTGTGTGCCAGCAAAGCCGGTCATCATTATTTCCTTTTTAGAAATTCATTATAGTAGGCAAACCAAGCCTACAAATTCTCTTCTCAGAAATTTCATCACATAGAGTACTAAGCTGTGCTTGTTCGTTATCATCAATGCTTATAAATATTACGCCGTCATCGCGGGTAGCTCCCCTAGCAATATAAAGACGCGGATAGATAAAACTTAACCACGCAGGTGCGAGTTTGAGCCTTTTTGCGTGTAAACTCAAGCACTCGTTTGGCCTCTTCTTGTGAGATACCAGCTAAACCAGAGGCTCATCAACTAAATTTCTACTATCATCTTTATACACAGATCCATCGCTACCTGTATTATAAGGGCGGATCGATATAAATCATCTTTAATACTTTCAAAATAAGCATTTTTAAGATGTTTTCATACTTCAAGATTATCACCCTTTATGAGTAAGATTACAGTGCATTTTTCGTTTTTAGAATTATGATCTATATCTGGCATTAGAAAGCGTTTTGGGATTCATTCGCCATTAATCTCGCATAAGATTTTGCCTAAAATTACAACTCAAAGCCCTCTTTTTGATATTTTCTACGCCTAAAATTTGACTTAACATTTCAATGTCAAATTTACTACTTTTATCAAAGCATTGTGGAAAGAAATTACTGTTTTAAAATAGCCAACTGCTTGCTGTTGCTGTAATATTTTTATTATCAAAAATATCTTGCACCCGCATCGTGTCTCCTTTAAGTTTTTAGTCAAAATTATACTAATATTCGCTAAAATGTGCCTCAAATTCAATAAGGATAAAAAGCAATGATAATTTGAAAAACTACTTGAGACAAACTACGATGAATTCGTACTAGAGGGCAAAAATGTTAAAAGCTAGTTTGCTAGAAGAGCTTTTACACACTTTTAACGAGGCTGAAGCAAAAACGCAAAAAGAGCTTGAGTATTCAAGCGATCCAAAACGCAAAGAGCAAAGAGCTTGGTGTAAAAGCAAGAGCTGGTGAGGACGTGAGCGAGCTTAGAGTGAGCTAGAGCTAAAAGCAAAGCTGCCCTTGCTGACGCTGATGAGATCGTTAAAAAAATGCAAGAAAAGCTTGAGCCAAATTTCATTTAGCGTGCCAAATATCACTGACGATGACGTGCCATTTGGCGAGGACGAGAACGATAATGTCTGCATAAAAACGAGTTGCTTGAGCCAACTACATTGACTTTAAGCCAAAGGGAGCACTGGGAGCTAGGGTGAGAGCCTTGGCTGAGCGACTTTGAAAGGGCGCAAAGCTCTCAGGATCTCGCTTTACCGTGCTTCGCGGCATGGGAGCAAAGGCTTAGCGTAGCGCTTGTTAATTACATGATCGACTTTAACAGCGCGCGTGGCTTTGGGCTTATAAATGTCCCCTATCTAGTAAGCTCAAACACACTTTTTGGCACCGGTCAGGCTGCCTCATTTGAAGAAGATCTTTACAAAGTGCGTGACGAGGACCTCTACCTCATCCCAACTAGCGAAGTGCCTGTAACAAATGTATACAACGACCCGATCATCGAGGCTGGCGAGCTACCTATAAAGATGACTTGCTACTCAGCGTGCTTCCGTCAAGAGGCAGGCTCAGCGGGACGTGACACGAGGGGGTATGATACGCCAGCACCAGTTTGAAAAGGTCGAGCTTGCTAAGTATCACAACGCCTGATCAAAGCGAGGTGTGCTTGCTGAAAATGGTAGCGTGCGCGAGCGACCTAGCTAGCCTTTGGTGCGCCTCACCGCCACATGCTACTTTGCGGTGGCGATCTGGGAGCTAGCGCCGCAAAGACAGTAGACCTTGAGGTTTGGCTACCAGGTCGAGGCAAATATGAGAGATAAGTCTCTATCTCTAATACTCGTGATTTTTCAAGCAAGACGTGCAGAATCGCTTTAAAGGCAGCAGAAAAAAATATGCTTGTAAATACACTAAATGGCTCGAGCTTGGCTGTGGTGGGACGCTAATGGCGATACTGGAAAACTACCAAAAAGCTGACGGCACTATCAAAATTCAGAAGTTCTTAAAAGGTATATGTAGTGGCTGATGACGAGGTTGTAGTTCTAAAACCACCTGGCGAGCAGGCAGAGCAAGAGACGCCTGAAGAGACAAAGGCCGAGGGCCGCTGAAGAGATCGTCTCGCTTGATAGCATCGCAAATGACGACGTGCTGCAAGATGAGAGTATCCCAGAGCCAATACCAGTAAAAAGAGCAAGAAAAAGCTCTTTATCATCATCAGTGCAGCTGTTTTGGTGCTCATCATCGTGGTTATTTTTGCTAGTTTTTCTGCTAAAAAAGATGAAAAGAGAGGTTGATACAACTAGCATCGTAAAAAGCATAGAAAACAGCTACCAAACACAAAATTACGGCGCTTCAAAGATCGATGAGGATGATAAACAAGATAACCAACTCTACGAGGCGTGGCAATCAGGGTGAAGCGTTAAAATTATGAAAACATAGCCGTTTTATAACCAATCTCTCTCAAACTACAACCTCGGCGTTTCGCAGATGAAACAAGAGAAATGTGACGAGGCGATCATCTCGTTTAACAAGGCGATAACTGATCGCGAAAACACCGCAGTTAGCGCCATAAACGCCGCTGTTTGCTCGCTGAGCTAAATAGCACCAAAAATTTTCAACTACTACATCGGCCTTGCCGACTCCTTTTGCAGTATGAAAACAGCTCGCCACTTTACAGCTACTACTATGCGCTGGTTAATTATTACAAGGGTAATTATTATGAAGCGCGCAAACTACTCTCGCACCCCTAGCACAGAGAGACTATAACGGTGAGTATGCCTATTTGAGCGCAAGTACATCTCTTCTTGGAGATGATGAGAGAGCCATAGCCAAGCTTGAAGGGCAAAAGGCTGCTTTTAAGGCTGACTTTACGCTAGCGCAGCTCTACTGCAGACTTAGCAAATACGACAAAGCAAGAGACTACCTGACAAAAAGGCCTCAAAAAGCACGCCAAACATCGATCTTATCAAGATGACAGTAGCGCTAATCGATCTAAAAGACTGCTGATTATGGTGACGCGTGCGGCATTCATCAAAAGACGTCTACGACTACAACGCCTCGATGCCAAGCAAAAGTACAAGATAAAAGATCATACTAAAAGCCAGACCTTTTTGACGTCAGCCTAGCTCAGGCACACTTTAGCGACGATATGTTTTTGATAGAACTAGACGCTATGAGACGCTCTTTTACTTTGCGCCCTACAAGGTTTTGACGCAAAACAGGCATCGAGCAGATAAGAAAAGGTGGTGTTAGCGTATTTTTAGACGATACCTCAGCGGCAAACGACTACCTAACGCAAAGCTGCCGCCGCCTCAAAGGTCAATGCCAAAACTTAGCGAAGCCATCGCAAAAGGCACTTAACTACCGCTTAAAAGAGGCAAACAAGGACTTTGAAGAGCTTGCTAAAGGCCTATCAAACCACTCGATCTTGCAGTACAACCTAGCTCTTAGCTACGCTCAGCTTGAGATTTCTAGCCTTGCGGCAAAGCACTTTATAGCAAGCTACCATCAGGATGTAAATAACCACCTCTCTGGCATCTTTGGCGCGATCTGCATGGATATAAATAGAAAATTTAAATCCAAAACTAGTTGAAGAGATCGGTGAGGTAGAAAATGACAAGAGCTTAAAACCTGTAAAGTTATACTCCTCACTTTTTAAGTCTGAGTTAGTGGCAGCAAAGTGCGATGATAAGGTGGCTTGAAGAGCCAAAAGAACCTACGACGCTAAATTGGCATTTGATATCATCACCGCTGAAAATTTCCAAACAACGACGAGCTAATGTCAAAAAGAGCTGATGAGCTGGTTAAGATACTTGCCAAACGATATCATCGCAAATATCTAAATTTCATTTCTAAAACAAAGATCAAAACATCAAAAAGGTATGCAAAAGCGATACACATTACTTTAACGATAAAAATCTCGACTCAAATGCCTTTTTATCACGGCGCTGACATCATCAAAAAGCAATACATCAAAGCTGCTTCGGATCTCAGGCCTGCTAACAAAGGGAGGCGCGATAAGCTAAGAGCCGAGCTAAAAGAGGCTCAAAAATATCAAAGTGATCAAACTCTAGCCTACGTGGATATCTTTACAAATGACTTTGATGAGAGCTATAAGCTTTATAACGAGGTCATAGATGAGTTTAAGATAAATGACGCTGGGCACGCTATTTTTGGCCTCTGTGGCTGCAACTGGAGCGAACAAAATAACAAATGCGATCGCACTTTTGGAGCTTACAAAGCTAAGCGACCCAAGTGCTGTTGAAAAACAGAGCCGCCCTTGGATTTATGTATCAGCAGATAGACAACATCAAAAGCCGCACTTATACAATACAGCAAAACCGGCAACGTCGAGTACGAAAATCAGTTTTACGACTTTGAGATGAATAACTTCAAATTTTGAACTGAGCTTTTTAAGGGCCTAGTACTAATATAAATTTTTACAAAAACTAAGCGATATCTGAAAATTTCAAAAGCTTTATCTGGTCCGAAATCTCCTACAGTTATAGATCATATCGCCATTTATACTCAATGCTCTTGCTGCTATTTTTGCTTTTTGAGATAAATTTTCTCTAGCACAGCAGAAGCTCTCTTTGCAAAAAGCAGTTTATAAGACATGCCCATGCCGTGAGTTAGAGACTTTCTCGATGCCATCAACCTCGCTCTCATCTTTTATCATATGAAGAGTTGCGTCAAATTAAGCTTTTTAAGAGCCTCGTAAAGCTCGGTTTATCCTTAGCTGGCGCTACATCTTTGTCATATATGCAGTGATAACTCACGTAAATTGGCTTTTTGTAGCTACTTTGAACATTTAAATGATCTAAATTAGGATATTTCTTATCTCTTCTCTTGCGTCACTAAAATAATATGGTGAACTTTTATTAAAGAGTCCAATAAGTTTTATCACAGAAGTAAAGATTTAAGTACTTTATATGAAACTCCAGTGCCACAGCCAAAAATCTAGTAAAATCAATCTCTTTACCAAAACCAATAAGCTGTCATAAGAAATTTTTGCATATGAGCTATTATCTATCACCGCATCAACTAGCCATGGAGCGATCTTGGCGCACATATGTGCCAAGTATCCACCATGCGAGCTGCCTACCATTATGACAGGGGAGATGCTCAGATTTGGCACTATTTATATATATGTATAAAGCACAGCGTTTAGCACGTCTAGTGCTTGCATAATGCCAAGAATACGATATTCGTTTTTGTTGGCAACATAGTCATGCTAATATCTAAAGCTAAAATCATCTGGCAAGACTCCGCTCTCTTTTCGAATAGTGAGTCTCCTCGCTAAGACTTTTTAAGTAAAACAGAGGTTTTATCAGTAGTTATCAACTATTTTTAAATCAATAGGTGAGAGTTATACCGATCTTTGCCAGCTCCTTTATTAGTATTGCGCGGTCTAGATCATCAAGTCCGATTTTTGCTCCGATCTGCGGGCGGTTGCCTGTCAGTGATAATCCACACTAATGCAAGCTACATCGCAAGCCTCTGCCATAGTTTGCATAAGATGAGTTCTATAACTAGAGTCAGAGTCCTCTCCAAAACCAGAAATGATCACTAAAAGCGCCTTCACCTCCTTGCTATCATCATAGGCTAGATGAAAATTCAAGCAAGAGCTTCTTTTTATACCAAGCTCAACATCATCACAAGATAAAATTCATGGTTTCCATCAACTAGCATTTTAAATCCTTTTAAATTACTAACTTCACACCTATTTTTGCGAGACGTTATAGAAAAAGCCGACGATCTGTTTTGCTAAGCGCTCTTTGAAAAATGGCCAGATATAACCTGGCGAATAGACGTTGCCAGCTTGCATGAGGCGAGATATTTGTCGCTTTTTCTCCGCCATTTTTGGGCGCACTAGCACGCTCAGCTCGCATGTGATAGGTGTAGCTGTTTGTGTCGGTCGTCATCGTCATAGTCAAGTGGGAAGAACATCGAGTATCCAAAACCAAAGCTTGGCCTACCAAAGCCATATCCCATCCCCATGGTAAATCTAGGATCTCTTTTTGTTATGCGCTCAAAGCCCTGCACGTCACCAAGTACGATAAAGTCAAGCGTTACTGATATTTGGCTCATTTCTAAAAGCCAGCCTTTATCAGTCAGCTCAAATTTCCAGCATTTACATCTTGTCCAGTCGCACTATTTTTTAAATCACATAGACGCTTTTGTTTGTTTCATTAAGTGTAAAAATATCAGCTCGCTCGTTTTTACCGATATATTTGGCGTGCTGTTTGCATCCAACAAAAATAGAGCCAGCACAAATAAAACTAAATTTCTCATTTTCACTCCTATAGAGCGATCTTATAGCACCTTCAAACACACTTTTTGGTGTAAGACCGATAAACTTTGATCGCATCTTACCATCTTTATCATAGATAACTGGCACGCCCATGACGCCGCCAACTGCCTTTGCTGAAAATAATCCCACCGAGACCTTATCGCTTGTGGTTTTAAAAGGTGATGTTATGCTCTTTTTTAAAAAGCTCTATATCCTTATCAAAGCCCTTGCTGGGTCCTAAAAATGCCTATAAATTCCACATCTTTGCCGTATTGGTTTTGGAGCGAAATTTAGATCAGGGATCGCATGACCTTGCACTCCGCAGTCTGTAGCCAAAGAAAAAGAGCATATATGACTGTCACCTATCTTTGAGGCGCTTTTTCGGTCGGAAAAACTGCGTGTCGATGCCGCCAGAGTCATTTTAGTGTGATGTGGTGCTTCTCATACTGCTTGACGCAACCCATAACTGGAAGGCTGCGACCAGGCACAAAAATAAGTAAAATTTCATTTTGGCACCTTTGGATTTTTCAATAGTGCAGATTTTCTCTAGCTTGCCGTGTCTTAGATATACGATCTTATCGCCGTACTCACCTAGATCTGGGTTGTGGTGACTCAGTATCGTCTTGCCATCTTTTTCTTAGCTTGCAAAATAGATCAAGTATGATCCTCTCATTTGCCTCGTCAAAGGTTGCCTGTTGGCTCATCTGCTATTAAAACTTTCAGGGTCGTTTATGGTGAGCGTGCGATACAAAGGCGTTGTTGCTCGCCACCACTTAGCTGGCTTGGTCTGTGCGTGAGCCTGTGAGAAAGTCCTACTGCCTCAAGCGCTCTTTTAGCGTCCTCTTCATCAACTGAGCTATGATAATACTGCAGCGATCATCACGTTTTCAAGCGCACTAAGATATGGCACGAGGTGAAACTGCTGGAAAATAAGGCCGATCTTTTTCACGTCTAAATTGCAAGCGTATCGTCGGCATTTTAGATTGCTCGCATCGTCGCCACCAAGCATATATGTGCCGCTACTTGGCGTATCCATAAGCGAAAGTATGTTTGCAAGCGTACTTTACCGCTACCACTTGGCCCCATGACGCTGACCCACTCGCCTTTTTAACCTCAAAATTTATATCATCAAGTGCTTTAACATCGCCAAAAATTTACACAAATATTTTTAATTCTAATGCATTTTGCATATCATTCTCCTCTTAATGTATCTGCCATTTTTGTTATTAAAGTGCCCGTTTGATCGGATAAAAACGCCGCAATCGCCGCAAACAGAAGCGATATACCACAGCCACTGGGATACTTAAAATCCTAAAAATCAATACTAGAATCAAATATCGCATATCCTAAAATTGAGCTAGTAGATAACCTAAAAATGCTCCGAACTAACGCTGAAATGAGCGCTGTTGCAAATGTTTCAAAGCCAAATAGCCTTAGCACATCTTTTTTTGCTAGCGCCTATGGCTCTAGAAGTGCAATCTCACGTGATCGTGATAATAAAATCGCACTAAGCGTTGTATTTACGCACATTGAGTAATCAACAAGATGACAAGGCTCACAAGCGCCATTAATAGTTTTATTTTTTCCAAGATATAGCCCTCAGACTTTTGGGACCTTTGCCACTGGCTTTTGCCGCTATCTCGTCGGCTGCTAAGCGAGCTAGCTAACGATGTTATCTCTTCCGATTACCAAAGCACAACAGCCTCTGCGTAGTTTATCTTGCCAGCTTTGTTTTGAGATATCAGAGCCAAAAGATAGCGACGTGATCAAAAGGCGTCCTCTTTATCGCCACTTGCCACTACGCCTTTTATCTTTACATTTATGCTCTCGTTTGAGCCAATGGCACGGAATTTCTATATCATCGCCTGCTTTAAAGCCAGCCTGACGAGCAAGATCGACGCCTATTAGCACGTTTTTTATCGTCAAAATCAACATTTATCATCGCCCATCTCTAACCTCTAAAAATGGCTTGACCTTCTTTAGCGTGCTAAATTGGCCCCATGACGATGGCATTTGTTGGGCCGATATTTGCCTGAGCAAAGAGATATCCTCTCGCCAAAAAGCTTATCTGTCGGGATCTTTGCGATCATCTCATTATACTTGCTCTCGCTCATATCATCGCTTGTAGCCATATCTTTTTGGGCAAAGATCATATTTGCACCATAAGTTTTTAGCTCGCGCGAGACCTTTGAGTCGATATCAAGATAGACGTTTACAAAGGCGCCACACGCATGCTCCAAGCAAGATCAGAGATCACGATGACCATTACTCTTGATGAGCCGTTTTAGACTTTTTGTAGATCAGGTTGTAAAAAGAATTTGCTGTTGCGGTCATATAGCACCTCCGCAGGTAGTAGATTATGACGTTTCTCATTGGCATTAGCGAGCCAACGACTGAGATGAGCAGAGGCAAATGCAACGCTTATAGGCAGCACGATCCACGCTATGCCGATGCCGTGAGAAAAGATGATGTAAGACATCACGTAGCTTAGCGCGTATCCTAGAAATGCTCCCGTTATGCCTGCAAAAAGGCAACTACAAGGCTCTCGCTAGCAAAAAGGGCGTAAATTTCAAAGTTGCGCCTATGGCTTTTTAAAAAGGCCGATCTCTTTTTACGGCGGTAAATTTCACTTGTCATTAGCGATGTTATGCCGATGGCTGGAAACCACAAGGGCGATGATACTAACGATACCCATTAGGCTTTGGATCTCTTTACGATATTACTCTCAGCATCGCTTACTTGAAGGCTAGCTTTTGCGCTAACGTTTGGTAGATTTCTCTTCTATCTGAAATGCGATCGAGTCCAGCGTAGGCTGAGCAGTACCATTTATCGTACTCTGCGCTATCAAGGTTGTCTCATTCTCCTTGCTTTTAGCGATAGGTCGTTTTCTGGGATCGTCATGGCTGAGACTTCCAGCTTTTCGTGTATGAGCTCACGTGTCCAGAGAGTTCACCAGCGAGTTTAAGCGAGCCAATAAGCTTATGTGTCTCGTCGCCTGCGCCTTTTAAGATGCCAACTATCTTTACCTCTTTTGTGGCGGCACTTCCACTTAAGTAGCTTGTCACCAACCTTTAAATTTTTTTAGCGCTTGCAAGCTCTTCGCCAACTAAAATTTCATCCATACTCTCATCTTTAGGCCAAGCACCCTCAACGCCCCAAAAAGCCATAAAGCGTCTTTACACCTGTAGCTAAATTCTGGCTCATCTTTTTAGGCCGATATTTTTGTCAAAATAAGTGCCTTCAAAGCTAAATCTCACTACCTTTTTCATCTTTTTGACCTTTGTCTCTAGAAACGGCGCAAAGGCAACGATATTATTTCTCAAAAGATCTCTTTTATCTTATAAAGATCAGCCTCTGGAGAATCGTGTGATTTTTAGTGGGGTGAGTACACCCTCGATCTCGATGCTTAGGCCTCACCGCGTGGTAAAACGACGATATTTGAGCCATAGCCTCTAAGCTCGCTTGCCCACTTGATCGCCGATTTTAAGCGTGATATTTAGCATGCAAGCTATCAAAAGACGCTAGCAAGATGGTGATAAACGCCATCGTCTTTTGCACCTTCGAGCCCGTGATCGAGCTTTTTATCATTCTTAGTTGCATATTTTTCATTTTAATGTTCCATTTGTTTCTACGTATTTTTCTGATTTGCTTCAAATTTCGCTTGAGTTTCGTTGTTTTCAAAGAAATATGTGCGTCCATAGTATAAATATGATCTTGAATCAAGATTGCTCACCTTTTGCGACTAACTGGGTCAATGACCATCTTTTTCGACGACTTTGCTAAAGAGAAATTTGATCCATCAACGATAGTTTTATAATCAACTATGATATTTTTTTACCATCAAAGGTAAAATGGCATAGGGATCGGGTTACAACCGCCCTCTTTGCCAACTGACGGCAAGAAAGATTCTGACGTTACAAGAGATGCAAATAAGGTCGTTTCCTTTCTTGATATAGCCCATGTCGCCGCAGATCATACACGAGTCAAAGACGATGACTGGAGATGGGCGGTCGCTAAAGCGGTTTAGCAAGAAAAATCTCACCTGTTTGCCCTCGTCTGTAATGTAGGCAAATCTGTGAAGCTCGTTATCTTTTAACATTTCAACGTCAAATATAAATTATCACCCACTGGCTCAGACAATCACTGGCTCTGAAAATTTCAGGTGGGCGAGATGCATAAAGATCATAATAAAGTGAAAATCCAAGCGCTATTAAGACGCTTGAAATTTACCAATTTCGCATTGTTTGAATTTTTCTCTTATAGCTTTGTTAAAGCGGTATTTTATAACTCCAAATGTGTTTTTTTATCGGCACTCTTTGGCATAAAACAAAGTGCTAAAAACACATAAAACAAAAGATAATAAGAGCATAAAAAAATATACCAAATTCTGATACATATATGCCTTTTGCAGACATTGATAAAATTGAGAGTTAGTCTCGCTACTTATCTTTTAAAGCGCCTGCACGTAAAAAGCTCAAGTGCGGTTTGTGAGCTTCTATCACTAGCAAAAATACTAATGTGATAAGAGCTAAAAGTACTAGCTACCAAATGATGGGATGCTTGCTTTTTAAATTGAAATGAAGAAAGAAATAAAAATATTATCAAGATCATCGCAAAAGATCATCAGAAAAAAGCTAATGACTGAAAGCGTATCTAATAGCTCGCCGCCAAAAAGTGGGAACAATGCGCTGCTTGAGCTATAGCCAAAGCCAAAGCCGATGCCTAAGAAAAACGTTACGATTTTTGCTATCTTAAGCTCGAAAAATATCCATAAAATGCTGATTATTAGAAAAAAACCAGCGTCACTGAATCTATGAAAATTACTTAAACTGGTCATCAACGAGCGCATGACGAGCGGCTTTAAAGATCAGCACACCAGCAACAACGCCAAGAAATCGACGGTAAAAGATCGTTTTTAAACTTTTGCCATTGTTATTTTGGCAAAAAGAGCAAAAAGCGTAAATCCAAGGAGGGCTAAAAAGACCTGATAGAAGTAAATTGACATAACCAAAACCCTATGAGAGTACTCAAAAAGGGCGAGTTACGCCCCTGGTGATTATTTAACAGGACCACCTGTCCATTGAAAGGTATAAGTTGCTGTAAAAGGCTCAAACCATTTACCAACACCGCTCTCTTTGTCAGCGTGGCGACCAAAACCTTGTTTTTCTGGATTGTCGATATGGATTTAAGCTCATAGTTGCCTACGCCTGTATCCATTTTTCACGTTAGCGCCGTAGTGTGGGCCATCGCTTGCAACCATTGGCATAAATGTACCTTTTTAACTTTGCCGTTATCAAGGTTTTTAGCTCGTAGTTGATCTTTAGATATGGTATCCACTCGCCCTCGCCAAAGCCGTTTTTGTTACCTTTTATAGCGTGGATATCAGCCTCTGGGTGAAGATCAGCTAGGCTTGGAGCTAGGTCAACACCTTTTTGGCTCCATGTCGATTGGCTGCACAAACTGCAGCTATCTCCATGCCATTAGCCTCTACAGGCTCACCAATTGGATGCTCACCAGCAGGTGCAAAACCAGCTACTAAGCAATGCTAGAGCTGAACTCAGGAATTTTATTCATCTTTTTCTCCTTTAAATAAAATTAATTTTTATTTTGTTTTGACTTCATTATAATGACGCCTTACGACTAGAGCGATCACCATTACTATTTGAGGCACTAAGCTCTCGTAATATGGCATAAGTCCTAGCCAGTCTCTCATCCAGTCAGGGAAACTTAGGCCGTTTATTATGGTCGGTACAAAAATTTCTTTGCCTTCAACTAGTTCGCCAACACCCTTGCCAACAAAGACGATCGACATATAAAAAAATGATAGCCGATGTAAATAGGAAAAATGGTTTAATAGGAATTTTTATAGCAAAGTACTTTTAAACAAGAAATGAGACTACCAAAAGTATGATAAAGGCCAACTAAAAAGCCCGCTGCTATCATAGAGTATCCGGCTGAGTCTTTTGCACCAAAAATAAGTGCCTGATAAAATAGTACAGTTTCAGCACCCTCTCTAAATACTGCTAAAAATACTGTCCACCAAAAGTGCCATGCTTGAATTGTTTGAAAGCGACTCTGTAACGTGTGACTTGATATAGTCGTTCCATTTTTTAGCGCCTGCATTTGAAAGAAGCCAGAAGCCAACATAAAATAGGAGTAGCACCGCAACAAGCATTGTGATGCCTTCCATTAGCTCTCTTTTTGGCCAGCTGCTTGTCCAAACATGATGTTCATTAGCCAAAGCCATTACAAAGCTTAAGATGACTAGCCACGCCGACTGAGCTATATACGACCTTGCCCATTTGTTTAGCATTGCCAGTTTTTACCAAGTATGCAACAACAGCAGCCACGATGATAAGCGCTTCAAAGCCCTCTCTTAAGATGATGGTTAACGCCCATATAAATAGCGTCCAAGGCGAGCTTGAGCTATTTGTCCTCTCAATGCGCGCTGCTAGTTGACTTGACATCTTTCTTAGCGCTTTCTTGAAGTGTGGCTTCGTCTGCGCCTGACTTCATCAGAGCTACAAAGGTGACCAAATGTGCCTTCGATAGCTGTTTTTAAATTTACATCGATAGCGCCCACTTTTATTCTCCATGCCGCTACCTTCAAATCGTCAAAAATAAAGATCTTGCACGTCGCTCATCGCTTTAGCGGCGTTGCCACTTTTATAAAGTGCGATCGCTTCTTGAACTTTGTCGTTTATATTTTTAACAACTTGAGTAAAGTCTGCGCCAGCCTCTTCTTCAGCGCTCATCAGCACTACTCCATATCGACTTTTTGCAAGCTTAGCCGTATCAGCTGGTAGCTTTGCGATAGCATCATAAGCTATCTTTTTGATCTCATTTAGTTTGTTTTTAAAGTCATCTTTTGAGATGCCATTTGTTACGCCGCTATTGCTTCGCCCATCTTTCTTTGGATATCAGCGTCTATGCCCTTGCCATTTTCGATGTGTTGGCGAATGGCGATTTCAAGTTAGGGTATTTCTATAGTCATTCGATTAGCGTCTTGAATGGCGCTTTTTGCCTCTTCTTTTTTTATCGCTCTCGTAGTTTGTGATAGCTTTTTCTCAAATTGCCATCGGTAAATGCCACCTTCCACTCTGGGATAAACTAGACGTGTCAAAGTCGCTGCTAGCTGGAGCTGTGCTGGCGTGTCTGAGTACTCGCCAACTAGCCTATGTCCATGTTAAAATAGTCGGCAGACACCTCAGCGATCTCGCCATTTATCTTATCAACTCTTTTTGTACATCATCAGGCGCTTCGCCAGCTTTTATCGCCTTTCTGATCTCGCGCAAACTGCTTCTCCATAGAGTAAGCTTTTTCTGAGCCCTATGTATTCTAGATGCCAGCCTCGACGTCTTCAAACAGACCAAAAGTAAGCATTTTGAGTGTCAGCTACGGCTTGTTCGACATTGCCAGCTCTATACTCAGTTATTACTTTTCTGTAAATGACTCTTTTATCTGAGCTGACAACTTGCTCGTAGTCTTCGTTTTTGCCATTAGCCAAACTGGCAATAGCATGATAAGCATCAATTTGAAAAAGTACTCATCAATTAAAACCGCCTGTAGATATATTTTTAAAGTTCGAAATATTAGCAAGCCTTTACTTTGACTAAAAATAAAAAACGATTATCATAAAAGTAGTAAATGATTTGAAAAGTACAAATAATATTTTTTTACAAACTAGATAACTCAACTTTACGAGTAGGGTTTTGCGAGAGTTAGAGTGAATTGTATCTAGATATAAAATAGTTATATGTTTGTAATGGTTTTAAAGATAAATTTGGCAATAAAGATCAATAGATTTAGATTATAAAATATCATAAAAGGTAATGTAAAAATTAGAAATTTAAAAGGAGAGCAAGCGCCCTCCTTTTTGGATATTAGATGTTTAGTCCGTATTTCTTAGCATAACACGCTTTGCGATATACATTTGAAAACCTCAGCAGCGTCGCCAACTAAAAAGTGCGTTTGTAGCGCAGATAGCCGCACACATAGGCACTTTGCCCCTCAGCCATTCTGTTTTTGACCATAAAGCTCCTCTCCTCGTGTGAGTTAGTAGGCTCTGGACCGCCTGCACACATAGTGCATTTATCCATTACGCCTTTTATGCCAAATGCCCCATCTCTTGGGAAACTGCGGCGCACCAAACGGACAAGCTATAAGCAGTATCCACAGCTCATGCACTTTGTTTTTATCGTGAAGCACGATGCCATCAGCTCTTATGTAGAAAACAATCCACCGGGCAGACTTGCTCACAAAGGTGCGTCGGTGCAGTGCTGGCACGCAATAGTAGTTGAAACCTCTTTAGCCCTCTGATACCATCGTGAAGAGTGATCACCTTTTCTTCTATAATTCCCCACTGGGAAGCTCATGAGCAGAAGAGCAGGCGACTTGACATCCAAAAGCAGACTGATACATCTATTAGTATCTGCAGAAAATTTCATTCTTGCCATTTTATCTCCTTACTCTTTACCTAGGGCGTCTCTCTCGCCATACTCATGGAAAAACGATGTTTTTAAAGGTGTTCTCTTCAGCCTTTTTCTATGCGGCAAAGGCCTGCGTTAAATTCTGAGTGAGTAACTGGGTCAAATCCGTGAGTTTAGTAACTGTGTTAAAGCTCTCGCCGATGACGCAAAGGCTTAGTGCCCTCTGGGTAGCGAGCTGAGAGATCAACGCCTTGCATAACGCCAGCGAAGTTGTAAGGCATGCGAATCTATCTGGAGTTACCATATGGCTGTGGTAGCATCTTACTTTGATCTTCGTGCCTTGTGGGCTGTGGATCCACATCATATCGCGATCTTTTATGCCGTATTTTAAAGCAAGCTCAGGATGGACGTTAGCAAACATCTCTAGGTGTGATGGCTGAGAGATATTTACTTGTTCTTTCGATCATTCCCGCACCACTCAATTACGACGCGTTGCGTACTAAATACGATAGGAAAGTCTTTTGACCAGTCTTTTTGCTTGTTGCTCTGACTTAAACCTTAGTAGAAACACGGAAATTTCTAGCCTGATCATCAAATGTCGGATACTTTTTGGACAAGATCCCAGCGTGGCGAGTGGATAGGCTCTCTATGTTTTGGGATAGGATCGAAGAAATTCCCAAACGATAGCTCTAGCCCTTGCGTTACCATACGGCACAACCCCTTTTTCACGGCATTTTTTCTAAGATGATACCGCTGTAGTCCATGCTCCAGCTTGGTCCTATCTTTAGCTCTCCTCTTCTGTTAGAGTTATGCCTAGGACTTTTTCTATATTATCTTTAGTTATTTGTGGGTAGCCACCTTTTATGGCTGAGCCAACTAGTGCTGCCTCTATCGCTAGCTAGCTGACTAACGCCGTTATGCTCTAAGCCAAAGCGGTTTCTAAAAGCCAGAGCCGCCCTCAGCATAAGACTTGCTCATATCGTAAAGTATCGGTGTGCCAGGGTGTTTTTCATCCCATGCTGGCCATGGCTTGCCGTAGTACTCGCCTTTTTACCTCGCCACCAAGACCTATTAGCGTATCTGGGTCAAATTTATCCCAGTTTGCTTGGTGACGTCTAAACATCTCAGCAGTTCTGCCGCCAAGACCTGATAGAGATTATCAACCCTTGCTATCTCATTTGTCGCATCATCTGGCCATACAAAGTCATCTTTAACTTGTTTTAGCTCTCTATCTACAACAGCCATCTTCATGCCTTTTACGTACTCATCGTAAAAGCCAATTCTTAGCAAACGCAAACATTACTTCGTGATCGCCCTTGCTCTCATAAAAGTGGATCAACGACTTTTGTTCTCCACCGACCTGAGCGGTTTGTAGCGTTTAGGTGACCTTCGTTTTCAAAGGCGGTTGCCACTGGCAAGATATAAACGCCATCTTTTCTATCTGAAAGGATAGAAATTTCATTTACAAATGGCTCATAACTACGATCATATCTAGCTTTTGAAGCTGCTTCTTGAATTCTAGCTAGGTGTGCCATAGATGTGAGCCAGTTCCTTGAACCCAAAGAACTCTTAACGCACCACTGCTAAAGGTATTTTTCCTCTTTAAGACGCCTTGCCACCATTTTTTGAAAGCGACCAGCCCTTTTTCATTTCTCAGTTTCTATCCTCTGGAGTTTTTAGGATCGTGGTAATAATACTCTTCAAAAACAGTGTTTTTAACTGGTGTGCCGCCTTGTTTTGGCTCTTTGGTTGAGACTGCAAAGCGTTTTACAAACTCATCATAATCAACACCCCAGCCTTGGCAGTAGTACTTTCCAAGCTGCGTCAGTTAGTCCGTAGTACATCGGCAAGCTATCTGAGAGGTTACACATATCGGTTGAGCCTTGAACGTTGTCGTGACCACGGATGATGTTACAGCCACACCTGGTTTGCCCATGTTGCCTGGGATTAGTTGCAAGATGGGTAGAATCTCGTATTTGAGCTACCAACTGAGTGCTGAGTGATGCCAAGTGCCCAGACCACTGTGCCTGGCTTTTGTATGAGCTAGGATATTTGCAGCCTCTATCAGCTTATCAACTGGCACGCCTGTAACGTCAGATCGTGACCTCTGGTGTCCAGTGCTCAGCCTCTTTGCTATCTCGTCGATACGTAAGTTCTATTTTTATAAATTCTTTATCTTCCCAGCCATTTTTAAGATGATGTGGATAAGTCCATAAACAAGCGCTATATCGGTACCTGATCTTTGTCTTAGGTATAGATCAGCATGAGCGGCTGATTTTGTAAAGTTTGGATCAGCTACGATCACTTTTGCGTTGTTTCTATCTTTTGCTTTGCAAAGTGTGCTTCATACCGCCAACTGGGATTTGCCACAGCTGGATTTGCACCTATTATAAATATACATTTTGAATTTGCAGCCATATCTCCAAAGTGGTTTGTCATCGCGCCATAACCCCAAGTATTCGCCACACCGGCGACTGTTGCGCTATGTCAAATTCTTGCTACGTGGTCGTTGCTGTTTGTGCCCCAAAACGCAGACAATTTTCTCAAAAGTAATATGATTGCTCGTTGTTAAATTTCGCAGAACCTAGAAATATAACGCTATCAGGGCCCATCTTCTTTGCGGATCTGAAGCATCTTATCGCCGATCTCATTTACAGCTTGATCCCATGAGTCTCTGCCATTTTACCATCAACCTTTTTTTCATAGGATACTTTGATGCGCTGTTTGCTGTGTGTAAGGTCGATCTGATCGATACCTTTTTGAGCAGTGTGAGCCTTGAGATATCGGGATGAAACATCGCCATATCTTGACGAACCCAAACACCATCTTGCACCTCAGCCTCGATACCACAGCCTGCTGAGCATATAGAACAAATAGTTCTAACCTTTTTGAGCCAGGGAAAGGATCTTTTATCTCCTCTGCGCTAGCGTGTCTTATCGTATCATTTTGTCCAAAAGCCATTGTAGTGCCTGCACCTAGTGCGGCTAGCTTTAAAATGAACGTCTTCCTATACGTGCATCACTCATGGTTTTCTCCCTTAGTATGCGATTTTTATAGTAGGTTTCCCAGTTTTTTTGCTTTTTATAAAGCACCTCTTTTTGTTAGACTTGCCTACGACAACGCCGTTGCCATCAGGAGCCAAGTCATCACTAGTCACTTTTGCTGCTGGCTGAGACTGCGAGATACTCCGCCTGCAGCACCGACTTTTAGAGATTTCTTGAGAAAATCTCTGTCTTGATCCTTGCATTTTTCTCCTTACACCTCAATAACTTTGAGAAATTTGGTTCATTAATATGTAGAATGCATATTTGAATTTCTAAAATATCGCAAATAGCCTATTTTATGGCATTTTTATAACTCTAAAACATAACTATATAAAATTGCTATATTTCTAAAGTTAAGCAAAAGTAAATATAAAGTTTAATTGCAAATGTTAAGTATTTATTAAAAATATAGTTAAATAGACTTTACAATTGTAAGAATTGTTGTAGTAGAAATTCTAGGAGAGCTCCCTAGAAAAATGTTATTTTAGATCGCTTTTTATTTACGATAAAATGGTACTGATCTAACGCCAGCTGAGATATATTTTTGCGCGAGCTATCGATCTTATCGCTCTTCTTTGCTAACGCTTTTCTCATCTACGTTGTAGTCTTCAGCGAAGTATTTTTCTTAAAGTCTCACCTTATCGCTGTCACTTTTAGCCGCTCTTGTCTCTTTGTAGATAAGAGCGCTTTTTTTGCCATGATGATAGGTCGTGCACTGGAGTTAGATGATCTCGACATTGTTATCTTTTAGCGTTGTCTCGATCTTAGCTAGCTCAGCTCTGCAGTATGGGCACTCTGGGTCTGAAAACATGATAAGAGTTGGCTTTTTAGGGTCGCTGCCAAGAGTTATGATATTTGCTCTATCTTCTTCTTTGTCGTACAGAAATCTCTTTGCGGCAACCTCTTTTTCATATCAGCCAAAAACGACTTTTTGCTCTTTTTAGGTCGATCACGTCTGGGAAGATGTAGTCGCCTTTTGTGAAGACGATCTCATCTTGTGAGTTGCCATCTTTGCTAGATTTACTATAACTCCCTCGATGTCGCCTGCTGTTTTGTGACGATCAGTCACCTTACTTTTACGCTACCATCAACCATTTCTGAGTAGAGATTTTCTATTTGCTTATCAGCTTGCAGCCATTGGGCTAGTTGCCGCGATGATTGAGGCTAAACCACTTTTTCATTTTCTATTCCTTTTTAAGAAATTTGGCGGATTATATTTGCTTTTTGTAAACGAATACTAACGCGAAAAACCTCATCATTTCCTGCTTCATTATGTCACTCTCAAGATCAAGCTGCTCGAGGTAGAGCGATTATATATTTTTCTACTAATTGGCGTCATCCTTGGCGTTTGTGACATTTACAAAAGCCCATGCTCTTTTTATGATGGCTCGCAGCTTATCAAGTGCTAGTTTTGAGCGAATTTTCTTGTGATGAAAAAGGTTGTGTCTCTAGCCTTATGACTCTGCCCATTGCGGTTAGTTTTTTAAGGGCATTATCGCCACTAACTCTATCGATCTCTAGACTCATCATATATATTATATGGCGCAGTTGGAGCGAGCTTGCCACTTTCTAGAAATTTCGCCATACTTTTCTCTCTAGCCCTAACTTTTTAGCTTGCCAGATCAACGCCTTTTTTGGTATAGACGCCACTATCTTTTGAGATCAAAGTTATACTTTCAAGCTCATCAAGCGCTTTTTTTGGGCTAAATTGACTTAGCCCAAGCAAGTTTTAGACTGATACTTTGAGCTGAAAAAACAGCAAATTCATTCTTTTTCTATCATCCAATTTGAATGGCTGATTTTATCCGCTCAACCGCACTTAGATCGTAGATATTTTAAAAGCCTTTTCATCGACAAAAACGTTTGATACTTTTTGGCGATAGTCACGACCTCTTCGTGATTTAAGCCAAATCTTTGATAAGAAGAGATGATGCCAAAGCCATTTTTGTGAGCCTCTTTTAAGATAGAAAAAGCTTCAACAAAATCATGCTTTTAAAAGTGCAGCTAAAAAGAGAATTTTGCCAGCTTTTTAGTGGCTCAAGCACAGGATTTAGCACTCTGCCGCCACCTATCACGCGTGCGTCTGAGATGAGAACAAAGGCTCGTCAAATTTACAAAACATATCAGCTTTTAGGTAAAAGGTGACAAAGTAGCTATCATCTTTTTGGCTGAGGATTAGCACCTTTTGCAGGGACGTTTTTAGCGCCCACGCAAAATGTTACGCTTTTGAGAGTGGATCAGACTTTTTGCAGTTACGACCGCATCAACCTCTCTAAATCCTAAAAAAAGCCCTTTTTGCTAGTAGCTGCCCTTTTTAGCTCGCTAAGCTCGATGCCTGTTAGATTAAGCGCCACACGGCTGCTCACGCCTGCGCGCTCTACGAATTCATCGTGGCTTTGCACGCTTCTTACTAGCACCTCTTTGCCAGCGTCGTGGTTAAAAAGCTTCTCATTTTTACTGACACTTCCCTCTATGACGGTGCCAGTTACGACGCTACCGATACCTTTTTAGGCTAAAAACCCTATCGATGTAGTATCTAAAAACGCCGTCTTCATCGCGCTTTTTGGCTCTTAGTGTAAAAAGATAGTTTCAAGCTCATCGGTGCTTGCCTTATCCTTTATGCTAACGGCGAAAAATTACTAAAATTGCAGGTTTTTAAATTTGAAAATTTCATCTCTTATCTCTTTTTCTTAAGTATGGTGGCTCATCTACCAAATCGCACTTTGTAAGCGCTACGATCACAGATTTTCACGCCAAGGAGATTTTAAATTCAGGTGCTCAAGCTTTGAGGGCATGAGCCCGTCATTTGCCGCCACCACAAAACAAGCACGCATCAAAGCCGTACGCGCCACTTATCATCGTTTTTATGAGATTTTCATGCCCTGGCACGTCGATAAATGCGATATTTTTCGCTATTTTTGCTTAGGTTTGAAAAGCTTAGATCGATCGTTATACCACGCTTTTTCTCCTCTTCAAGATTGTCTCCCTCAAAGCCGTTTAGCTCCTTTATAAGAGCGGTTTTTGCCGTGGTCGATATGCCCTGCTGTTCCTATTATTAAACTCATCTTTTTCTTCCGTTTCATTTTATTATTTTTTATTAGCACTTCTACGTCCTCATCTAAAAGCGACCTGAGATCGAGCATAAATTGTCATTTTTCTATGCGGCCGATCACCCTTTTTGCCTAAATTTCTAGCTCGTTTAAATTGCCTCTCCACTAAATGCAAGTGCCACGCTTGGGATCTTTTATTTGGCATAGCTCCACCTCCTACAAGGTCGAAGTTCGCACTATCTCAAGCGGTGTTTTTAAATTATTTTATTTATAAAATTGCTAAGCCTTCAAGCTCTTTTTACGCTTTTTATGAAGCAGTTTTTGCGTTGTGATTAGCTCAAATTCTTTGTTTAGATGAGGCTTTTATGCTCTCAGCCAAAAAGCGATATGATCACCTTATCGACACGAAGCATCCTTAAAAGCTGATTTTTTTCTAAGCTTTGCGATGAGCTCTTTTTTGCCGACTATTATGCCACATTGCACCGCGCCAAGCAGCTTATCACCGCTAAAGCTAACTAGCGAAACATCTTTTAAAGTCAGATCTGGCTCGTTTTTGTCAAGATTAAATGGTAAATTTCCGTAAAAATCCACTGCCAAGATCAAAATAATCTATCAATTCGCCCTGTTTGCTAGCTCGCTTAGTTCGTTTGCCGAGCTCTCTTCGCTAAAGCCCACGATGTCAAATTTGATCTATGAACCTTTACAAGCATCGCCGTCTCATCGCTGATCGCCTCTTCGTAGTCTCTTAGCCTAGTTTTTATTTGTGAGTGCCGACCTCTTTTTAGGGATGCGGCCCTGCGTTTGCCATCACCTCTGGCACTCTAAAACTACCGCCGATCTCGACTAGCTCGCCCTCTGCTAACGACTACCTCCCTGCCCTTTGCAAAGGTGTTTAGCACCAAAAATACAGCGCTTGCGTTGTTATTTACAACGATGGCGTCTTCAAAAACCAAAGGCTCTTGCTATGAGCGAGCCAACGTAGTCATATCTGTTGCCACGGCTGCCTGTTTTTTAGGTTGTATTCAAGGTTTGAGTAGCTGTGATAACAGGTGTCGCACGGTTTACAAACCTTCTTTATCGATAACGCTTCTAGCGAGGTTTGTATGTATGGCAACGCCAGTTAAATTAGCACCCTTTGAAGGCTGGCTTCGTTAAACTTTATGATACTCATCTAGGATCAATTATTATCTCTTCGCTCTCTAAAGCTAGCATTTTTCATTTAAAATTTTAGCTCTAACCTCATCTAAATTGCCCTTGCAAACATAGTGACTAAAGCTCGTATCAAGTCCCGAAAATGCTTCGTTTTTATGATCTTATCAACTTGTGGGATATTTCTTAAATCATTCAATTTGCGCTCCTAGTAAGTTAGTTTTTACCAAGGCGTGATTTTAACATAAAAATATTATAAATTAAAACTTAGAGCAAAAAGAGGATATCAATTTCAGAGTCTATTAATCCCATTAATATTAGAATAAGCCCGTTTTTTGATAATAGGGAGAAACAATGAAAAGAGTGGCTTTATGAAACGATTTTGACGATGCTTTGATGCTAAAATGAGCAGATAGAGATCAACAACGAAAATGGCGACTATCTAGTCTCAAACTCTCCAAAGCTAAAGGCAAATGTCGTCGCACCTGAGATAAATTTTACCTTAAAAATACCACCGCAAGCGTCTTAGAAAAAGCCAAAAATACCCTTTTACTCTACGAGGCAGAGCAAGCGCCTTTGACATGGCAAAAGGACGTGGACTTCGAAAAGAGGTCGGCAAAAATGTCGTGATGTATAGCAACTCAGGCCGCGAGGAGCTAGCAATTACTAAAAGAAAATGGCTACAAAGTGATAGAGCTCACGCACTTTGAGGTTAGAATTATATGCAGCGCAGCTGGCTGAGCTAAGCGTTTTGGTGCTTAGAGCTGATGATGAGTTTGAGGTTGATTGCGACTTTTTCTTGGTTGAAAATGCAAGGGACTATATGCTAAAACAAAGCGGCGCTACGAAATCTCAGGGCTAAAAGATGAAAAAGTGGTTGAATTTTAAATGCAAAAAGCCCAAGTCTAGATACAAAAAGCTTTACTCAATACGACTCATCTATCTGCCAGTATCACGAGCGCAGGACTGCAAAATTTGCGGTCGTTGCGCCGATGTTTGCCCAACGGTTTGCTATCTTAAAAGAGGACGCGACAAAGCACCTTGTCTTTTCAGCAGATAGACTGCACAAACTGCGGAAACTGCATCAGCGTCTGCCCTAGTGGCGCGCTCGACTACACGCTAATGCTGCAAAGCTCATTTGCCGCATGTATGCCAAGCTTTATAAAGGCAAGACCGCGCTTATCGTGCCTGAGGAGATAAAGTAGAAGATCTTAGCGTGAGCCTACCAGAAAATGTCCTGCCTTTTGCTATCTCGGCCGCTCATTTTTAAGCCAAACGCACTTTTTGACACTTCTTCAGAGAGTGGCTCGAGTGTCATTTTATATAGCAAGAGCCTTGGCAGGGCGAAAAAGACGCCATTAGCATCTTAAATCACATTATGAGCTTCAGTAAAAGAGACAGCGATACATCACGCAAAGATAAGGCTGAGCTTGAAAATGCGCTAAAAAGGCTAAACTGAATAGACGGCTCTCAGCACTCAATCAACGAATGCGTTACCAAAGAGAAATTTACACCAAAAAGGCTTGAATTATCGTAGGTAGCGATGATCTTGGCGTGGTAAAAAGCGGCGAGATGATAAGATATGGCGAGGTCAAGATAAATGCTGAGACCTGTACGCTCTGCCTTGGCTGTGTTGGAGCGTGTAACGTAAATGCCTTGGTGGCTGATAAAGAAAGACAAATCTGATTTTTATTTAACCCAAGCGTTTGCACCGCCTGCGGCTACTGCGAGCTAAGTTTGCGCTGAGAAAAACACCATCTCGCTTGAAGTTGGCAAGATCGCTCTTAAGCCTGAGGTTTTCGTCTACAGCGAGCTTGCGCACGATGAGCTATTTTGCCTGCGTGGAGTGCGGAAAAGAGTTTGCGACTAAAAAGGCGGTCGAGAAGATCGCGTCGATCATGCGAGCCACGATTTGGCAACGACAGAGCCAAGATCAAGTCAGCTTTTACTGCTGCGCTGACTGCAAGGCAAAGATCGTGGTGCAAGCCAACTAAATGCGATGAAAGAGGATTTGCTAAATGGATAAAGAAACATCATAAAAAGCAAGGTCATATTTTTACAGAATTACGGCATATCCGCTATTTTTTCACACGAGCGATGAAGAGTTTTCGAGGTGGAGGGGCGACTAGCTACCTAGCGCAAAATCTTTGAGCCAGCAAAGTGCAGAGCGTTTACCGATTTAGAAAATTTGAGCTTTTGATGAGCTTACAAGCGAGCAAAAATGACGTTCTTTTTGGCTTTACAAATATCCCTTTAAGCGCCTCATTTTATGAAGAGGGCAGAGACAACGGCGCGGCTAGACTTAGGGTGATACACTGCCCTAAACCTTAGCCCATATAGGCGTGATAAGGAGCTTTACAAGGATAGTGAGGACTATGTTGGCTTTATATTTTTAGCGATGGCGACATTTTTAAAGTGATGGGATTTAACGGTGCGAAAAATATCAGCGACAAGCTCTTTGGCGAGACTTTAAATTTATTTGTAGATGAGTTTGGCTCGCTACTTTTTAGCTCATAAAAATGCAAATTTCTTCCGCTCCTATGCGCTCATTTGAAAAGATTTTATCGAGCTTGAAAGAGCCGTTTTAAGCCCTAGAAGCACCAGCCAAGACCACAAGGCGATAGCGTCGCTATGACAGCGCTTAAAAAGAGCCATTTCAAAGCAAGATGCCAACGATTAAAAACCAAACTTCACTGGGAGGATTTTCTCCGGTCATCTCACACGAGTTTGATGACTAAATTTAACTAAAGTTTAGGGGTCTCTCCCCTAAATAGCTATTTTGCAGGCGAGTCGCCATTTGGTTTTATATATCTTTTAGCCCTTGCCTATCTCGCTTTGGTCTAAGCCTTCAAGTATCGAGGCTAAATTTGTACTGCTTTTGAGCTTAATGCGTCACTCATTTTTAGATAGGCTCGTTTGATATGTCCCTTCATTTGCGATGATCTTTAGATCAGCCGCGCTAGTGCTTATAGCCTGCTCTAGCCCTACGTCCCTATTTGCCTCGAGTCTGCTTTGTTCAAGATAAGAAAGCCCTTATTCTAACGTGTCTCTCTAGCTAGATTTGTAAATTATTTAAATTAGGGCTACTAAGTACTCTTTCTCACTTTTTACACTGGCATTTGCTAGCGATATCTCTCTAGGTCTTGCTTCAAGCTCTTTTATCTGGGTATCTTTGGGATTTATAGCGATCTTTTTAAAATTTCTCCAGCCTGCTATCAAGCCCGCCTTGACCGCTAACACTTTTAACGACCTCGTTGAAGTTATCATTTACCGATCTCACCGGGTTTCCAAGCCCTATTTAGCTTCTCAGCAACGGTGCAAATACTCCTCATAATTCATTTTGCACTTTTTAAAAATTTTCCTTCGCCTCTTTGTTGCCATTTTCCATGCGCCACAAATTTGCCACCACGCGAAGTAGCGGCATGAGCGTCGTGTGCGAGACTAGCACCACTCATAGCCGTAGTTAAATAAGTGGATCAAATTCAAAGCCTCCAAAAATGCCGGCTCAACCGGCACAAACATCAACACAAAATCAGGGCTTTTCACAAGCGATGAGTAGTCTTTTTAGCTAGCTCGTCGATGTGCTTTTTATTGAGGCGATGTGCTCGCCAAGAGCTAGTTGCTCTGCGCCGGGTCAGCCGCCGCAACCGCCTTTTCATAGGCATGCGGCGAGACTTTGCTGTCTATTATCATCTGTTTGTCATCTGGGGAAGTATAACAAAAGTCAGGTATGAGCTTTTTGCTTATGTCAAAACTCTCTTGCGTTACGTAGATGCGTGCCCTTTTCTAGCCCAGCAGCCTCTAAAAGTTCGCTCAAGCTGCATCTCGCCCCAGTTGCCAAGAACCTTGTTCTGCGCCTTTTCAGCGCTGTACTTAGTGAGTTTGCCTCTTTTGACATATTTTTACCAAAGCTCGACCACCTCTTTTAGCGCGCGCTAAGCTCACCTGCGCTCTTTTGCGAGTCGCTGTGGGCGTCATTTACCCTCTTTTCAAAGCTTGTTATCTTCTCGCCAAGTGGCGTTAGCAGAGCTCAAGCGACTCTTTGCTATTTTTGAGAAATTGCGCTTTTTCTTCAAATATCTTATTGGCAAGGTTTGCAAACTCGGTAGCTCGTTTTTTTACCTTTTTAGGTCTCTTCTTTGCGATTTTAGTATATTTTCTTTGGCCTCGATCTCGCTTTTTAATGCGACGATAGCGCGTTTTAGCTCGTTTTCACTCTCGTTTGATCTTTTTAGCTCATCCTCTTTTTGCGTAAGCTCATTTTGCAATATGAGAGAGCGCTTTAGAGTTTTTCCCAGCTGCCTTTGTCTGGTGCCAAGCTCCCTCTTTGCCGCTCTAAGCTCGACTTCAGTCTATCTTCTTTTTCATCTTTTTGTCTGAGCGAATTTACATACTCGTCTGATTTTTAGCTAGCTCATTTATCTTGTCGCGCTTGCTTCAAGTTTTGCCCTTTGCTCGATATTTAGCCGCTCGCTATCTTTTTAGCTCGTCTATTATTGTAAAATTTCTCTTTGCCTTGTTTTTGCAAATTTGAACTTATCAAAAAGTCGCCAAGATCACGCAAAAGAAGCGCAGGGCACGCTATCAAAATATATAATTATCTATCGTTAGCACTCATTTTCCTTTTACAAATTTTTATAAAAGCGTTGTGAAAATAGTTTTTAAATTGCAAAAATAGACATTACAAAATGGTAAAATGTAGACCGTTTAATTAAAAGTATCTATTGACTGAAAAGAAATTCTTTTTGATGTCTTAACAAAGACTAAATATATGGTTTATTGCAACATAAAATTAAGCATACATAAAAATGGCATCGTCACAACATAAACTATGCCATTTTTAAATATACGGTACATCACTACTCACAAGCTTTACAATCTATAACTTGATTATTTTTCTATGGCAAGTGCTAGTGTATATCTCCTACCAACTAGTTTGAGTTCAGTTTCCAAACTATTATAAACATATTGAAAAATCTTGTTTTCTATTTTTCCAAAAAGGCCTCATTGGCTAATTTTTAGGGTTGCTTGACTGTAACAAGCCATCCTTTTTCTTTAATATTATTCAATAATTCATTAAAATCTTTTATCTGTCAGCTTTAAGGCTTTCCATATCTTGATAAAATAATTCATTTTTAGTTACATAAAAACAGTATTGTATAAAATGCTTATACAAAATTTCTATACAAGAGTCATATTTTTCAACTAACTTATGTATTTTTACAAAAGCTTGTCTTGTGTTTTTTTATCTGTTACATCGATATATTTTATATTTTGTATTTTATCTTTTATTTTTAGAAAAAGTGTTTCATGAAGCATGGATAAATTACTTTGCATCATCTTGTAGTCTATTTTAATACTACTTGGTTATTTTTATATCTTTTTATTTTCGATGCTTTTTCAAATTTTTAATAGCATCATTTATTCTACCTTGTTCTGTAAATTCTATATCTTTTTAATATATCATCTATACCATCTTGTATTGACGAAAGTTTGTTGCTTATATCCGCTAAATGTTTTTTGTGCAACCACAGTAGATAATGCATTAAATAAAAACACCAGAAGCTACGATTTTTCCAAATTTTTCAGGTTTGAAAAGTACGCATGTTCTACTATCTTGCCATTTTCTACTATTACACCTCTTAAGAGTTCAGGATTATCTTTAACACTAGCTAAGAGCTCCGGGCTTACTGTCACATTGCAAGTAATTACCGTTTGCTAGCTCCATTGAGGTTATAACTCCAGTGGCGTTGTTTAAAAAGCACAGATCCTTTCGGAATATCATCATCCTTTTTGGTTCTTGTTGATTCATGTTTTTCTACACCGTTGTTTTTAATTGGCTGTGACACAAAGAGATATGGTTTTTAAATCTTGAGATTTGTTTTTAAGCCACATTAGTTGAATCGCAAAAAGGCACAACAACCCTTAGAGCAGGAGATGATATCTGTCTAATGGTATCACCTACTGCAATGGCTGGATTTATTTTTGTAAAAAAATAAAAGTGCTAAACTTTGATGCTATGTTGGTAAAAAGTTTTACTTTTTATTAGAACTTATTCCAAACCTAATATCAACTTCTTTAGACTTTTTATACATCTTCAAATGATATTTCTTGCCATTCTTTTTCCTAAAACAAATAACAGTAATTCTTGTTCTTTTTTGCTCATAAGAAAAGCTTGTTGTCTTTGGAGATAAAATCAGTTCATATATATCGTTTAATATTTCGTAATAATCAATAGATTTTATTTTATCTGTAAGGCTTCTAGCTACATTCATTAATGAGTTACTGCAAATTGATAAAATTCGTTTAGTAAAACTTTTAATAGTTCCTTTGTAATGAGATTTTTAACTCACTATTTTTCAGATACTAAAAAAATATTTAACTGCCGAATCCAGCGTGACCCTACCAACACCGTTATCTGTAATAATATCTATTAAACTATCTACATATTTTTTGTCTAAATTAGACAAAAACCACTCAAATCATCCTGGGGCATATTCCACTCCTTTGTTTTTAATTTTAGAAATTTAGCACTAACCTAAACTTCATACCTCTCGCCTGGCTTCATTTCGATTACCTCCCACGGCAACCCCTGCTTATTTAGCTCGTCCATGAAAAGGTTTTGCATCAAATTACTCCATATTAAAAACGCCTTTGCCGCTCCAGATGCCTTTTTGCGACCATTAGCAGAGCCGATCATCGCTGGCACGCCTGTGGTGTAGCTAACAGCCTGCGCGCCTGTCTCAGCGTAGCAAGCCTCGTGGTCGCAGACGTTGTAGATGTAAACTTGGCGCTCTTTTGCCGTCTTTTAGGCCTCTTATCACGCAGCCGATGTTGGTTTTGCCTTTTTGTGCGTGGGCCAAGGCTTGCAGGGTCAGGCAGAAGCGTCTTTAAAAACTGGATCGGCACGATCTTTACGCCGTTATGCTCGACCTCGTCTATGCGGAGCATTCCCACGTTTTTCTAGGCACTTCATGTGGGTTAGATAGCTTTTGTGAAAAGGTCATGAAAAAGCTGAATTCTCTTTAGCCCTTTGATGTTTTTACTAAGCTTTCAAGCTCCTCGTGATAGAGCAGGTAGCTGTCCTTGACGCCAACTTTTTGGGTAGTCCCACTTAAACATTATCTGCATAGGCTTTGTCTCGATCCACTTGCCAGCCTCCCAGTAGCGGCCATTTGCGCTAACTTCGCGTAAATTATCTCTGGGTTGAGATTGTCGCAAAAAGCATAGCCGTGATCGCCTGCATTGCAGTCAAGGATGTCGATCTCGTGGATCTCGTCAAATAAATTTTGCTGTGCATGAGGCGCAAAATACATTTGTCACGCCTGGGTCAAAGCCAGAGCCAGAAGCGCCATCGTGCCAGCGTTTTTAAAAGTCACCATCCTTCGCCCACTGAAGCTTGTACTCACGATTAGCAGTGTCTGGGTGCTCGTAGTTTTGCGGTGTCGATATAAGGTATGCCAGCCTTTACACAAGCGTCCATAAGAGTTAGGGTCTTGATATGGCGCGCGACATTTAGAAGCAAATCAGCCTTTGTTTGCTTGATAAGCTCCACAACCGCCTCTGTGTCGTCAGCGTCGATCTGGGCGGTATTTATCTGCACGCCAAGGCGATCTTTTATAAATTTAGCGATCGCATCGCACTTGCTTTTTGTGCGGCTTGCAAGGGTGATATTTGTAAAAACGTCCGAGTTCATCGCACATTTTACAGTTGCGACTTGGCTCACGCCGCCTGCTCCGATGATTAAGATATTTGACATTTTTGGCTCCTTTAAATTTTAGTGATTTTAGCAGTTAATATAAATTCTCGATTTAAAAGGTAAAATAGCCAAAAATTGAAAGGAAAGATATGAAGAAATTTTGCCATTTTTAGCGCCGATTTGCCTCTTTGCAAATAGTCTGCGACGAGCTGGGTACAAGAGAGCGTAAATGGGTTTTATAAAAGCGATAGAAATTTAGCTCGCGCTATCAGTTTAGCCGAGCAAGCGACCGAAGCATGTCTAAAGACTGGCAACACCGAGCAGGCGATCACTTCTCTAATAAAATGGCGGCATTTGCCTAGTAAATAAAAGAGCCACAAAAAGCACTAGAGCTCTCACAAAAAGCGCTTGAGCTCGCGGCAAACGTTAGTGACAAACTGTTACTAGCTCGCTCTTATCAAAATATAGGCGGAGCAAAAAAAGGCGCTTAGGCAAATATGACGAAGCGCTTGCTAATTTTCAAGAAGCTCAAAAATTTATGACGTCACGCCAAATGCCCCAATGCGCGACGAGTCTGCTTTCATAAAGTCCATCAGCGGCACCTACTACATGAAAAATGACTTTGCAAAAGCCTACGAAAAACCACATTTTAGCGTTAAACGTACTTGATATCACGCCAGATCTAAGCAATAACGAGCTTGTGCGATCAGAGCTGTTAATAGAAGTCGCTAACGACCTAGCAAAGCTTGGTGGAAAAGATCAAGCCGCCAAAACTACAAAAGAAGTGCTTAAATGTACAAAAGGCAAAGAGCAAAACCATCGCGCCCTTGATCTATTGGAGCGCGCAAAGAAGGGCTAAAGGAGCTTCAATACTAGATAATATTAATTAAAGTATAATTTTTTTAAACAAGCATACCAAATAAAGGAATAAAATGATTTTTTACGCCGTTTGATGCAAATAGATTTAGACTTAATCCAAATAGTTTTATGCAGAAGTTTTTAGAAAAATTCGAAAACGGAGATACTCAAATCATTTTTCCGAAGGACCAATCATCAAAAGAGTATCCAAAGAATGAAGGTGTTTTATATATAGTAAAACAAAATATCAAATTTGAGATGTTTTAACAACAGAAAATCCTTGTCCGTAAAAGAATATACCGATTTTATGAGAGAGCACAGAATAAGTATTATAAAAGAATATGACATGCATTGTAAAAATGAGCTTATTCTGAGAAATACCAAAACATAAATGTAGAAAAATACACTACACAATCTTTTTGCGGTTTTAATCAAATTCAAAATTATAGACGCCCATACGCTTGAAAGGAATATTCAAGAAAATGATATATATATAAAGCCTATTGATTTTACATATGCTATGGATAGCAATATAGCAAGTTATTTAGGAAAAATTATAGACGAATCATATAGTCAATATAAAAGCTTATACGAAGAAATAATTAAAAGTGAAAATAATATTGATATATTCCATATATTTTTGAAAACGTCATTAATGGCATTAGAGTTTTTGGTATAAATTTCTAAAACTAAATAAAAACAATAAAAAAATGAAACACAAAAAGGTTTTGAGAATTTAAAAGATTACACGAAAGTAAAAATATTTAAAGATGTAAAGAATGTATAACAAAATAATTAAAGATAATAATATCATCCTAGACAAATATGGCATATGCTATTATCAGTCATACATATTTTTAATGTTAATGATTGAAGCTAAGTTCTTGTTTGGAAAAATCATCAAACAAAATAATAAAGCATGTGTTTACTGAAATGAGAAGATTGAGTATCCCAATAGAAAATAAACTAAAAGCTATTTTATATATTTTTGTCGAAAATCAAACCATAATTTTTAATAAAGTTATAAATGTAAAAAAATATTAGAAATATCGATACATATTTAGAAAAAGTTAATAATACCTCGAGAGATATAGCGATTATTTTTATTAGAAAGATATATTTACGATATACTCGATGTTTTTCATTTATCGCCACGAACGATCAAGCTTTAATACAAATACTGCAAGACACAAAGCCTGATTTTATTATTAAAATAGATAAGTTTAAAATGCCTATTTACAGGGTATTGATGATGATATACATAGAAAATATAACGAAATATTTTCCATAAATAAGAGCAGACAATTTTTGTTATTTGAAAACCTAACATTAAAAAGAAATATTTGAAAAATATAAAATATGATTTTATATATAAGTAATTAAAAATAAAATTTATTATAAATCACCCTAAACTACAACACTAAAGGATAATTTTTTATAAATACGCGAGGGATATATTTATAGTTAATTAAAAATAAAATTATACTTAATTTATTTGTAGTTTTTCTTTAGGCTCTTTAGCACAAAATTGCAAGCTCGAGCCCCTTTGAGCGGTGAGAAAAGTGCAAAGCTTTTGTCTCGTTATCTAGCTCGCCAAGCGTCTTAGTAAAGCCATCTGGGATAAAAAGTGCGTCGTAGCCAAAGCCGTTTGTGCTGCGCTCCTCGTTTATCAGTCGCGCCATACATAAAGCCATGTGTCGTGTAGTCGCCAAAGTGTCGAGGCTAATGGCGATACAAGCGGTGTAGTGAGCCAGTGAGCTTTGTAAATTTAGAGGATTTAGCTTGCTGATGAGCTTTGCTCTGTTGCTTGCGTCCGTGGCGTTTTTAGCGACCATTTGGCCGCCTCGTCGATATCTGAGTAGCGTGCAGAGTAAATCTCCCGGCTCGCCACCAAGCGCATCCACGCTAATGCCACTATCATCGCTAAGCGAGATAAATTCGCCCTCAGCCCAAGCTCTTTAGCTTTTCAAAAAGACAGCTTTTGACTTTATGAGTGCATTTTCTTGAAAGCTACTGCCATCTTCAACTATCTCAAATGGCTTTACAACCTCGCTTAGAGCGTAATTTCATAGCCTTTTAAAAACTCTTTTATCTCTTTTTACTTTGTCTAAATTTGACGTTGCAAGCACGATTTTTCATTACAAGAGCTCCTTGATTTTTGGGCGTATTTTTACATAAAAGTAGATTAAAGTTACTAAATTTAGATTAGTGTTAAAAATGATAAAATTAAAGCTTTTAAACGAAGGAAAAATTTATGTTAAAAAGTGTTTTTGCCACTATCTTTTATCATCGCAAGCAGATTTTTAGGTCTTTTTATCGTCCTGCCAGTTCTTAGTCTCTACGCCCTCAAATTTGAGGGCGCGAACAGAATCTTTAGTGGGGCTAATAGTAGGCGTCTATGCGATCTCACAGATGATATTTCAAGTACCTTTTGGCGCACTCTCAGACAAGATCGGCCGCAAAAAGCCCTAACCATGGCCTTTTAGTCTTTGTAGTAGGCTCTATCATCTGCGCTCTCTCAAGCGACATCTACACTATGATATTTGGCAGGTTCTTGCAAGGCATCGGAGCCGTCGGAGCAGTGGCAACAGCGATGATAAGCGACTTTGTAACAGAAGAAAACCGCTCAAAAGCTATGGCGATCATGGGCGCTTTTATAGGGGCTTAGCTTTACGCTTTCTATGGTGCTTGGGCCGCTACTTGCTAGAAGCTACGGCCTGCCAAGCCCTCTTTACTTTAGCGCCGCACTAGCCTACTTTGCGTTGTGCTACTCTACACCGTCGTGCCAAAAAGAGATGAAAGTGAGCGAAAAGGCCGAGAAAGTGCCATTTGGTAAGCTATTTTTACAAAAAGACTATATGATCATAAATTTCACCTCTTTCATGCAAAAAAATGCTTACAAGCATCGCATTCTTGGCGATCCTGATCATCTTAGTAAAAGAGTATGGCTACGAAAGTGGCGAACTTTACAAGGTCTATACGCTTGGCGCCGTGCTTGGCTTTTTTGGCTATGGGGCTGGCTGGATTTTTTTAGGCGACGGCAAGGGACTTAGCAAGGTCATCTTGATAGCTGGTACGCTACTTTTTGGGCTAACATACACCATTTTTGCCTTTTAGCTTTTACGCTCTTTGTCTTTGTGCTTGGCGTGGCAATATTTTTTCGTTGGCTTTAACATGCACGAGCCCATCATGCAATCAACCGCGACTAAATTTGTAAAATCCTCACAAAAAGGCACCGCTCTTGGCGTTTTTAACTCATTTGGCTACCTTGGCGAGCTTCGCTGGAGGTGCTGTTGGCGGATATGTCCTGCACGCATTTGACTTTAAAACGCTAGCCATCATCTGCGTGGTGCTTTGTGTGATCTGGCTTGTTTTACTATTTAGCCTAAATGACCCAAGAATTTTTAAAAAAATATCTACCTAAGCCCTGACGTAGCTATAAATTTAGAGCTTTTTAAACAGCCAAAAAGGCGTGGTGGATTATTACAAAAAACGAGAAAAATCAAGTGATCAATTTGACTCTCGCCTAACAAGCGAAGCGGCTTTTAAAAGAGAGCTTGAGTGCGATCTACGACCTCGTCATCGTTGGTGCTGGCGCTAGCGGCTCTTTTAGGGGCACCGATTAAAAGGCAAAAAGGTTGCCATTTTAGAGAAAAACAGCGACGCTGGCAAAAATCTTAGCAAGCGGTGGCGGCAGGGTGCAACATCACAAACCGCTTCGTAAGCGCTAAAAACTACCTTGGCGAGCAAAAATTTATAGAGCAAATTTCTAAAAGTACTAAGCCCGGATCAAATTTCTAGATTTTTAGTGAGCTTCAAATTTAGCGAGCAAAAAGCAAAATCAATTTTTCTGCGATAGCGGTGCAAAGAGCGTTTTGAGCCTCCTTTTAAAAAAAGGCAAAATGCAGAAATTTTTATAACAAAGAGGTTATCAGCGCTAAAAATAGATGAAATGTACTGAAATTTCAACACCAAATGAAAAAATTTGGAGCTAAAAATTTAGTCATCGCAAGTGGCGGACTAAGCTACAAAGCCCTTGGCGCAAGCGACGTTGGCTACAAGATAGCAAGTGAATTGGTCTTGAGCTTTCGCCTACCGCTCCTGCTCTTGTTGGCTTTAGCGTGCAAAAGATGAGTTTTTGGTTTAAAGAGCTTTAGCGGCGTTAGCCTAAGTGCGGACGTGGAGATAAACGGCAAAATGAGAGCCGTAAATTTAGCGGCGATGTGCTTTTTACACACAGGGGCATAAGTGGTCCAGCGATACTAAACGCCTCACTTTTTGGCAAAAGGGAAAAATTTGCATCAAACTTTTTCGCCTAAATTTAGTGAGAAAAATTTGAGTAAATGGCAAAAAAGCAGCTCAGCTCGGTTTTTGCCTTTTGCCAAAGAGATTTGTGCTGGAGTTTTTAAGAGTACTGGCTTAAAAGATAGGGCTTATTATGAGTTAGTGATGAAGAAAAAGCATCATAAAAAGGCTTTTTGCTTATGAGTTTGCCCTGCTGGGACATTTGGCTTTGAAAGGGCTGAAGTTACAAAAGGTGGGGTAAAAACTCTATTTTTAGATGAAAAATTTAGAGTGCAAAAGCGTAAAGGGCTTTATTTTTATAGGCGAAGTTTTAGATATTACCGGTATGCTTGGCGGATACAACCTGCATCTAGCCTTTGCAAGCGCTCTAAAGGTAGCTGGCGCTTTAAAAAAATAGCTAAATTTAACTTCCAAATTCAGAGTGAAGTGGCTAGTGGCAGCTGAAACTGCCACTAAATTTGCTATATCTCTCGTTTAGATACTCTTGCAGGCTTTTTACCTCGAGTGCTTTTGCCAGTTTGAACTGTGCTTAGCGACTTGGCAGCTGCAGTCTGCGCGGATCGTTGTAAAAATATGGGATTTTAAATCTAAGTACATTTTGGCGTATCTTTTTGCCGTCATCCACGCTTGATTTTTGTATCGCTTGTATTTATAACAAGTGCGATATCGCCGTTTTTAAGCCTATCTTCGACATTTGGTCTGCCCTCGCTTATCTTATAGACAAACTCAGCCTCCACGCCAGCTTCGGTTAGAGTACTATGCGTACCACCAGTTGCAATGACGCTAAAGCCAAGGCCGATTAAATCCTTTGCAAGGGTCTGGTGCGTAAGGCTTGTCGCCGTCAGCTAGCGTTAAAAATACCCTGCCTTTTGCTTGGTAAAGTGTTGCTCGCAGACGATCTGGCTCTTTGCAAATGAGCTTGCAAAGTCGTGGCTGATACCCATGACCTCGCCCGTGCTCTTCATCTCAGGGCCAAGGATGAGATCTGCGCCACTTAGCTTGTTAAACGGCAGCACGCACTCTTTACGCTAACATGCGAGCTTACGCGCGGTTTTAAGATGTCGCCATCTTCATAAACAACTCTGTAATCATCATAAAATTTAAGCGCCTCACGTAAATTTCCCTGCCACATAACTCTTGTCGCCACCTTTTGCCATAGGCACGCCAGTAGCCTTGCTCACAAATGGCACGGTCCTACTTGCGCGAGGTTTACCTCGATCATATAAAGCTCGTTTTCATAGATAGCAAACTGGATATTCATAAGGCCAACAACGCCTCAAAGTGGCGCGATATCTCTGGTTTGCTTCTCCACTTTTTATCATCTCATCGCTTAAAGCTCATCGGTGGCAATATGCAAGCTGAGTCGCCAGAGTGAATTCAGCCTCCTCTATGTGCTCCATTATAGCGCCGATATAGACCTCTTTGCCGTCACATATCGCATCTACGTCGAGCTCTTTTGCGTCTTGTAAGGTATCAAGTAGCACAGGCGAGTGGTTGCTAACCTTGACCGCCTCACTCATATACTCTTTTAGCTCCTCTCGTTATGCACCCTTCTCATCGCCCTGCCGCCAAGGACGTAGCTTGGGCGAACAAGCACTGGATAGCCGATAGTCGCGGCCTTTTTGCAAGGCTTCTTCTAGGGCTAGTGGCGGTATCGTTTTTAGGCTGAAGGACGCCTATTTTATTTATAAATTCGCTTCATTCTTTCTATCCTCGGCCACGTCAATCACTCTTGCAGTTGTTCCGATGATCTTTGCGCCGATCACGCTAGACGTTTTGCAAATTGAGCGGAGTTTGTCCGCCAAAATGCACGATGACGCCGTCTGGCTTTTCACGCTCGATAACCGCTCTCACGTGCTCAAAATCGATCGGCTCAAAGTATAAAAATATCGCTCGTGTCGTAGTCGGTTGAGACGGTTTCTGGGTTGCAGTTGACATTATCGTTTTTACGCCAAGGTCTCTTAGGGCGTAGCTTGCATGCACGCAGCAGTAGTCAAACTCTATGCCCTGGCCGATCCTATTTGGACCGCCGCCTATTATCATCACCTTTTTAGCCTCTTTTGCTGGCTCTTTTTTAGGAAATTTAGTGATATTTGTGGTTGAGTAAAGATATGGCGTTAGCGCCTTGAGTCGCCCGCGCAAGTATCGACTTCGTTGTATTCAAGCTCGATGCCAAGCTTCTCTCTCGCAAAATAGATATCATTTTGGCTAAGCTCAAGATCGTCTTTTTCATTTATAAGCACAGCTATCATCTTATCTGAAAAGCCCATGCTTTTGGCCTCTCGCAGTAGCTCTTCGTTATTTAAGATATCCATGTCGATCTTATCTTCAAATTTAACTATCTCATAAATTTGCTCCAAAAAAACCAAGGATCGATCTTGCTAAACTCATGCACCTCAGCCACGCTAAAAGCCATCTCTAAAAGCTTGTGCTAGATATGAAAATTCTTCTCTCATTTGCATTTCTGATGCCATAAATCAAAGCGTTTTTCTCTAGGCTAAGGCTGTTAAATCCGCAAAGATCACGCTCTAGGCTACAAAGCGCCTTTTGGATACTCTCTTTAAATGTCCTACCAATCGCCATGACCTCGCCAACTGACTTCATCGCAGTGCCTAGATATGGGTTTGATCCTGGAATTTCTCAAATGTAAAGCGGGATCTTTGTCACGATGTAGTCGATGACCGGCTCAAAGCTAGCAGGCGTGCCTGTGATGTCGTTTTTGATCTCATCTAGGCTAAAACCAACTGCAAGCAGTGTCGCAACCTTTGCGATCGGATAACCAGTGGCCTTTACTAGCAAGCGCTGAGCTACGGCTCACACGTGGGTTCATCTCTATAACGATCATACGGCCACTTTTTTTGGGTCTATGGCAAACTGAACGTTACTGCCGCCCGTATCAACGCCGATCTCACGAAGTATGGCAAAGCTAGCGTCACGCATAGCCTGATACTCTTTATCTGTGAGTGTAAGTGCTGGTGCTACCGTGATGCTATCGCCTGTATGCACGCCCATTGGGTCGAAAGTCTCGATCGAGCAGACGATGATGCAGTTGTCATTTTTATCTCTAATGACCTCCATCTCGTACTCTTTCCAGCCAAGCAAGCTCTTCTATCAAAAATTTCATGTATCGGGCTTTGCGTCAAGGCCGGTGTTGGCTAGCTCTTTAAACTCGTCCATATTATAAGCCACACCGCTACCTGCGCCCGCCAAGCGTGTAGCTAGCTCTTATGATGAGTGGAAAGCCCTATCTCGTTTGCCGCATTTAGCGCGTCATCCATGTTATAAGCATATCTACTCTCAGGCAGGTCCATGCCGATCTTTTGCATGGTTGCTTTAAAAATTTGTCTATCTTCGCCCTTTTTATCGCTTCTGGGTTTGCACCCAGAAAATTTCACATCCTTTAAAAAGTCCGCTCTCAAAAGACCTCCATAGCAGCATTTAGCGCCACTTGACCGCCCATAGTTGGCAAAATGGCGTCAATATTTTTCTTTTTCGATGATCTTTAAAATACTATCTTTTGTGATCGGCTCTATATACGTTGCGTCGGCGAGTGGATCAGTCATAATGGTGGCTGGGTTTGAGTTGATAAGCACTACGCGGTATCCAAGCTCTTTTAGCGTCTTGGCCGCTTGCGTGCCTGAGTAGTCAAATTCTGCAGGCTTGACCGATGACGATAGGGGCCTGAGCCGATTAGCAAAATGGTATTTATATCTATTCTTTTTGGCATCATTTTTTTCCTTTGTTACAACGTATAGGTAGTTTGGTATGTTTAGCTTCGCATAGGGCTCGACTATCACGCTTTGATAGGAGCTCTCTTTTAAGATTTTACTCACGCGCCCTACTGGCACCCCACTAAAAAAATATCCCGTCAAGCCCGCTCGTAAAGACCTCGTCGCCCTCTTTTGGGCTGAGCCATTGTGGGATACATTTCACCATTATTTGGCCTTGATTTCCATGCGCGACGCCTGGGGATTTTTCTCATTTCCTATATAGACGGCAAATATACTTTTTGGGTCATTTTGCAAGTATGCTAGTGGTTTGCCATCTTTTTGCGATGACGATGCCAGCGCTGCTTCCTTGATAAATGAGCCCGTAAATTTTATTTGGGTCGTATCCTTCAAATTCGCTTATCCAGATTTTCATTATAATCCCCGATATGCACGTAGCTAAGCCCTTTTTACTAGCTTTACAGCTGGGGCGTAGGCAGTTGAGTTTTTATCTTTTTAGAGTTTGATTTAACTCATTTGCAAAAGTAGATAGAAAGCATGGCTGAACGCTCTAGCTCTTTTGTTTTTGCGCTCTTAGTTTTTCTATCTCGCTAGCCTGCCTAAAATATTCATTTTATATAATCTTTCACGCTTTTAGCAAAATTGTCGTATGAATTATAGCGTAGTTGCTAAGTTGATAGAGATGTTGCTTGCATTCGCCCTATAAACATCGAGGCGCCAGCAAACAACGCTATAAAAACAAAAAGAACAATCTTACTCTTCATTTGTTAGCTGTTGTAAAGTCCGATCTCTTGAAGTGCCTTGCCTGTGCCTCTAGCAACAGCAAGAAGCGGCTCATCAGCTACAAATACTGGAAGTTTAACGATATCAGATAAGAACTTGTCAAGCCCTCTAATAAGCGCTCCACCGCCAGTTAGCACGATACCAGTCTCCACGATATCGCCAGCAAGATCAGGCGGCATCATCTCAAGCACGGTTTTTAAGCGCATCTGCGATCTCTTTTAGCGGCTCTCTCATCGCCTCTCTCACATCCTCACTTGTTAGCTCAACTCTACTTAAAAGACCGCTCACTTGGTCGCGTCCTTTTACCACTACGCTTAACTCTTTTTCAAAGCTGCACAGCAGAGCCCACAGCGATCTTTATCTCCTCGCCTGTTCTCTCTCCTATTAGTAAGTTGTATTTTTTTCTTTTATGTAATTAACGATGCTGCTATCTCATCTTATCGCCAGCTGTGCGGATAGATTTTGATATAACAAGACCGCCGAGTGAGACGACACCGATCTCAGTCGTACCACCGCCGATATCAACTACAAGGTTGCCTTGTGGCTCACGAACTGGTAAATGGCACCAATAGCTGCTGCCATAGGCTCTTCTATCAAAAAAATACCTCTCTTGCACCAGCGCTTAATGCGCTCTCTCTAACAGCCTTTCTTTCAACCTGAGTAAGTCCGTAAGGAACTGAGATGATGATCCTTGGGCGTAAGAAATTTTTCCTTCTATGAGTCTTTTTCTATAAAGTAGCGTATCATTCTCTCTGTCATGTCAAAGTCCGCGATAACGCCATCTCTCATCGGTCTTATCGCCTCGATGTCGCCAGGAGTTTTTTCCCACCATCTCTTTTTGCAGCGTGGCCGACTGCTGAGTATTTTCTTTGTTTTCCATATTTTTCACGTCTTACTGCAACAACTGATGGTTCATTTATGATTATTCCCTTATCTTTTACCAAAACCAAAGTGTTTGCCGTACCTAAATCTATACCCATATCACTTGAGAAAAAAACCTATAACCTGATCTAAAAACATCTATTTCCTTTACGCTGTTAATTTATTGTGCTTTACCAAAATCGGCTTTTGCCTTATCTTTTTACCGTCTCTTTTTGAGATCACGATATCGTAGTCTTTTAGCTCTGGCAGATCATACATTATATCTGTCATGAGCTCTTCCATTATGCTTCTAAGCCCTCTTGCTCCAGTCTTTCGCTCGATAGCAAGGCTCGCTATCTCCTCAAGCGCTTCATCATCAAAGTAAGCGCGGCGCCGTCGATCGCACAAAGCTTTTTGATATTGTTTTAATATCGCATTTTTGGCTCGGTCAAGTTTAACCATATCCTCTTTTGTTATCTCATTTAAAGTAGCCACAACGTGAAGTCTACCGATGAGCTCTGGGATGAGGCCGTATTTTACAAGATCGTCTGGCTCAAGCAAGCTTAGTAAATTTTCTTTTTCGTTTTTGCCACGTTTTTCTTGATTAAATCCAAGTACGTTTTTACCAACTCTGCGCTCGATAATATCAAGAAGTCCGTCAAATGCACCACCACAAACAAATAAGATATTTGTCGTATCTATCTGGATGAAGTCTTGGTTTTGGATGCTTTTCTGCCACCTTTTGGTGGGATATTTACAACACTTCCTTCGATGATCTTTTAAATAGTGCTTGCTGCACGCCCTCGCCTGAAACGTCTCTTGTGATGCTTCTATTTTCGCTCATCCTAGCGATCTTATCGATCTCATCGACAAATACAATGCCCTGCTCCGCCTTTTTCACGTCGCCATTTGCAGCTTGCAAGAGCCTTGTAAGGATATTTTTCAACGTCCTCACCGACATATCCAGCCTCAGTCAGGCTTGTCGCATCGCAAAATCGCGATAGGCACGTCAAGAAATCTCGCCAAAGTCTGAGCCATCAACGTCTTGCCGCTTCCAGTTGGACCAACAAGCAAGATGTTTGACTTTGAAATTTTCGGTGTCGTCTTTGATGTCGCTTTGTTTAAAGAAATTCTCTTATAGTGGTTATATACGCCGACGCTAAAGACCTTTTTAGCCCTATCTTGACCGATCACGTAGTTATCAAGTACCGCTTTTTAGCTCCTTTGGAGTGAGCTTTTTGATACTCTATCGCCTCTTCACTTTTGCTCTCTTCTACACTCGTGTCACCATGTATCATATCGTATGCGGCACTGATGCAATACTCGCATATATAGGCGTTTCCTTCGATATCTGCTAATAATCTTCTCTCAGCAGACTCAGCCTCGCCACAAAAATTACACTTTCTAGCCATTAATCTCTTCCTTTTGCAAGCGGAATTCCTCTTGTCGTTTCTAATATAAATTTACACATTTTTAACGTTTTTCGTCACTTGTTTTTGTGATCAGCTCATTTGCTTGATCTTTTAGGCTGATGCCTTGATTAAACAAAAATTTATAAGCGCGAACAAGCTCTTCAACCTGCTCTTTGTCAAATCTACGTCTAATGCCGACTAAACTAAGCTTCTTATATAAGCCCTGTTGCCCTCAGCTAGGCAAAATGGCACTACATCTTGGCTTAGCGCGCTAGCTCCAGCTACCATGCAGCTTTCACCAACTCTAACAAACTGATGAATAGGCGTAAGACCGCCCACAACAGCGTAGTCACCAAGCTCGACGTGGCCCCGCTAGAGTTGCGTTATTTGCCAAAATGACGTTACTACCGATAATGCAGTCATGTGCGATGTGAGAATATGCCATGATAAAGGCATTATCACCGATCCTTGTTATACCATCGCCCTTGTGCGTGCCTGAGTTTATCGTGCAAAACTCACGTATAGTTGCGTGCTCGCCGATGATGACGCCGGTATTGACCTCATCTTTATAGCTGATATCTTGTGGGATATCGCCCACGATCGCGTAGCTAAATACACGAGAGTTATCGCCGATCTTCGTCTTGCCAAGCACCCTTGCGCCTTGTTTTTATCGTGACGTTGTTGCCAAGGACCGCATCTTTGCTTACAAATGCGTAAGCCTCGATATTTGCGTCATCTCCTATTATCGCTCCATCTTCTATAACAGCTGTTTGGTGGATATTTTTCATTTTTTTCTCTTTTTCTTAAGCAAAAGCCTATTTATCGACTATCATCGCTTTAAGTTCAGCCTCGGCACATAGCACATCATCGACGTATGCCTTGCCCTCAAGCACCCAGATATTGCCTTTGTGTTTTAATACATTTAGTCTATACTCCAGCCCTATCTCCAGGGCGGACTGGATGGCGAATGTAGCCCCGTCTATGCTCATAAAATAGACCACTTTGTTCTCGATGCCAGCTTGGTGCTCGTCACTCATACTCTTAAACGCTAGCACGCCGCCAGCTTGCGCCATACCTTCAATGATCATTACGCCAGGATAGATCAGGGTGACCCGGGAAGTGCCCCTGAAATATCGGCTCGCCAATGGTTACATTTTTATAAGCGACGATGTTTTTCGCAGGCTCTAGCTCGACAACTCTATCGATAAGCAAAAATGAAATCTATGTGGGAGATACTTTTGAATTTCTACGACGTCTATCACGTTTTAGCCTTAGTAATGTAAATTTTTGCCGATTGTAACAAATTTATACTAAGAAAAATTATTAGCCTCTTTTACAATCTCTGAATTTAGCCTTAATAGGTCTAAATTTGAGCCCTCTAAAACCAAAATTTTCTTCGCTGTCGTTGTAAAAAGAGCCTTTACGTACATTTCGTAGACTGCCCTTTTTGACCTCGTCTAAGATGATGATAGGATTTTTGCGAAAACTCCCCGCTTATATCACGGCGAAATTTTCATCTCAGCGCCAAGCTCAAGTGGCCTTTTGCAAAGCTCATCAACGCTTTTTAAATTTGCTAGTTGTAAATTTATTAAAGCGCTCTATGCTCATAAAAACTACGCCCTCTTTTAGCTCATCGTCCATTTCGCAGTCACGCTCCACGTTAAGCTTCAAATTCTTCTTTTTAAAGCCAGAGTAGAGCACAAAGTAGCTTAGCACCACGGTGCTTTGAAATTTTACGCCTCGCACGCAAAAGGCGGTAGTTTAAAAACCTTCTTCTAAAAGGTGAAATTTCTCACCTCTCGCCTCGCACTCGCGCACCTTTTATAAAGCTCAAGTCTTGCCCTCGATACTGCCATAAAGTGTCCTTGCGTGTAGCTCGCTCATTAGCTCACTTTGGGGCCGATTTATGCAGTCATCGGCGCTTTTTTTAGCGCAAAGACGCAGACCGCAGTAGTTTTTGGTGATAGAGTTTGTCTTTTTAGCGAGGATAAACTGCTCGCTTGTGCTCGCCATTTTTTCTATAATCAACCGCAACCGCCTCGATTTGAGCCAGCCACCGCCTCATCAAAGCGCCCTTGAGCTGAGAAAAGTCCTTTTGGGCTCATCAAAAGTGTTGTCGTGATCTTACTAAGTCCAAGCTCTATCGCCTTTAGCGGAGTCTTTCATGCGAAAAATCAAAGCAGTATTCGCACCTTTTGCCCTTTTCTGGCTCGTCTTCAAGCCCCTTTGTGCCGCCAAGCCACGCTTCAAAGTCATACTCACCACAGATTAGCTCGATGCCAAGCTTCTCGCAGCTTCGCTTCACGTCCTCAAAACGCAGTAAAAATTCGCTATATGGATGTATGTTTGGATCGTAAAAATAGCCTACTATTCGCTCGTTTGGATAGTCTTTTCGTAGGCGCTGTAAAAAAAGTAGTGGCTATCGACCGAGCAGCAGATATGAACTAGCACATTGACCTTTTTTTGCTTGCATTATATCAAAGTTTGCCATCATAGAATTTGGTATTTGCGTCAAAGTATTTTTAAGGACATTTTGGCTTGCAAGATCATCAATCTACCAAAAAGCCACTTGCTTGCCAGATTCGATTATTAGCACCTTTTGCGCTATCTTCATCGCACTTAAAATATCGTGCGTGATGAAAATAATGCTGATCTTTTCATCTAGGCTTAAAAAGCAAATTTATGATCTTTTTGCTTCGTTTCATTGTCAAGTCCGCTTGTTATCTCGTCGCAGATTAGGATCTTTTGGTTTTGAAAGAAGCGCTAGCAGTATCCCGACCCTTGTCGCCTCGCCGCCACTTAGCTGAGATGGGTATTTTTCTGAAATTTCATCTTTTTAAATTAAATTTCCCATAAGCTCTTTAAGCTCATTTTCACTAAAGCTAAGCTTTAGATACGACCTCACATGAGCGATGGCTGTTTTACTTTTTAGCGCTGGATTTAGGGCTTGTTTTTGATTTTTGCAAGATATATCTGATATCTTTTTTGAGCTCATTTTTGTCCGTGATCTCCTCATCGTTTATATAATTTATCGCTTTTTGGCTCGCTAAATGATATGAGCTTTGCAAGCGTGCTTTTGCCACTGCCACTTTGACCTAAAATAGCTAAATTTTCGCCATCATCAAGCTCGAATGTATCCCCTCTAAAAAGGTGCAAAACTTCGGCTCTAGCGTTAAAATGTTCCTTAAAAACTTAAACTTTTTGAGACGTTTTTGAGCCTTATTTTCACGCATTTTCCTTTTAAATTAGCCGCCCATCTCTCATCTGCCATCTCATCGCTAAGATAGTTCGTTAGCGCCTCATCGTGCGAGATAAAGATGACGCTCATCTTGCCCTTTAAGCTCTCTAAGATGCCAGCTACGTGGCTACCACTAATGCTATCAAGACCGCTTGTTATCTCGTCGCAGACTAGTACTTGGCTTCAAGCAAAGCGCAAGAGCGATCTGCACACGGCTCGCCTCGCCACCACTTAGCTCGTATGAGTATTTGTGCCAGATGAGATTTGCGTTATTTAGCCCAAACTCTCTAAAATAAGCAAACGCAAGCTCTTTATTCGCCTTTTTGTCGCCATCAAGATAGGCGTTAAAGTGATCGCCCACGTTTAAGAGCGGATGAAGACTGGCAATAGAGTTTTTGAAAAACAAGGCGGCGACCTTTTTCGGTGCTCTTTTAGCTCATTTTGACTAAGTTTTAAGATATCTTTTTGTAAATGCTAATTTATCCGCCCTCACTCTAAAATGATCATCAAAAAGCCTTTATTAAACTCTTTGCAAAGAGCGATTTGCCGCTGCCACTAGCGCCTGTGATACCTATAACTTACCCTCGCTCATACGAAAATCAAGCTCGCGCAAAAAGCCGCCTATCCTTATAAAAAACGTTTAAATTTCTAATCTCTATCATATTTTTATATTGCCATTTTTGAATTTGACGTGATGATCGAGGTTGCAGGATGAGCAAAAATAGCGTCACGCCAGGGAAAAGCACCATCCACCAAGAGCCAAGAAAAAGCGCTTCTTTGCTCTCATTTAGCATGATGCCAAGGCTTATTTTTGTTTGCATCACTTCCCACGCCAAAAACCAAGCGTTGCCTCCATGACGACTGCGTTTATCGCGTTTATGCCAAAGATACTAGCTATTAGATGCTTTACGGGGTGGCAGAATTTCCAAAGCAGATAAGGCTAAATTTACCAGCCCCATTTATCACGGCCTGCTCGGCGTAGTCGCACTTTTTATTAAGCCTTACGTGCATAAAAACTTTTGCACCTTGCATAAACGAGCAAATGGCGATGATAAAAGATGTTATAAAGAGATCTCCGCTACTAAATGAGCTAAAAAGCATGATAAAACGATGTTTGGTATGCTTAAAAAGGCATCAAGCCCCTTGTCAAAAAGGCTCTCGCAAACCCCTGCTCTTGCTCGTGCCAAAAATATGCGTAGATGAGCGAGAAAAAGCGTCGTTAAAAAGCCAGCTAAAAGCAAGATAAGAAGCGAGTTTTTAAGCGCGTAGGCAACTCTTATGAGATTATCTCTGCCTAGGATATCCGTGCCAAAGATATGTTCGCTACTTGGGGCTAAAATTTACCGCCATAAAGTCAGTGAGTGGCTCAAACTTTAGATGGCGTCACAAAGGCAAATGCGACAAGTGCAAAAAAAGACAAAACAAGCTAGAAAAATATGACTTTTTCTCATAATTTCTCTTATCTGCTAATATTGCGAAAAATTTTTAGCTAGTAAATCGGTAAAAACGACAAAAACAGCCGTTAGCAAAATGGTCGCAAGTGCAACTGGATAGTCCTTGGCGATGACCGCATCAAGGCTAAAGCTTTACCAATGCCTGGAAATGAAAAAAATGCTCTCAATGACGTATGAGCCAGCAAAAACGCCTGCCACAAGCGTTGCGAAATAATAGACTATATCGGTGCTTGCGTGCTTTATAGCAAAAGAGATAAATTTTGCGCCGCCCAAGCCCTCTAGCGTGAGCCGTCTGGATGAAAGCCTGCGTTTAGGCTTTGATTTAGCGTGTCACGCACAAACTCACGTTTGCGCCAAGGTGTGGCAAGATGATGGCAAGCGTTGGCAAGATGATACGGTAGCTCCCTACTCCGCTAGATCCTAGCTCGTTTGCCCCAGAGCTTGGTAGTACGTTTAGATAGACGCTAAAGATCGCTATTAGCACGAGTGCGATGTAAAAAAATGCGGCAATGAAGCCAGCAAAAAGGAGCTGAATTTATAAAGATATCGGCCAATTGTTCTTATAAATGGCACTTAAAAGAGCCCCAAGAAAAAGGACAAAAAGAGCTATTAAGAAAAACGAAGCAAAAATAAAATGAGCGAGTTTAAAAGCCGCTCTTTAATTAGCAATGATACGCTCGCCCTGCTTACAAAGCTCGTGCCAAAGTCCCCTGTGACAAAGTGAGCTAGCCATCTAAAATACTGCACGAAAAAGTTATCTTTTTAGCCCCTAATTTTTCCTAAAATTTGCTCTTTATGGCTAGCTCATCGCCTCACTTCTTGAAAAACATCGCATCAGTGACATTTCCTGGCAAAAATATATCAGTAAAAATAGAAAAACGAGATAAAAACAGTACTCAAGGCTTGAAATCACTGTTTTTAAAAATGGCTCTAAACAAAGTTTTTATCCACTATTTTACTTGCCACTCTCTTATATTCCATAAAAATCCAGCCCCATGATGGCCCAAAATTTGCGTCTTTATGCCTGAAAGTACGTTATTAAAAGGCGAGCGGATAGTCAAGATAGGCTATAAAGATGTAAGGTGGGTTTTCATGAAGCGCTTTAGAAATTCTTTATAGTACTTTTTCCTAAGCTCCACATCCTTTGTATATCTTGCGTTTTTAGGGCGATATCTACGTTTGCGTCCTTGTAGTGGCTAAAGTTCCAGCCATTTTCATTTACGCTCACATCGGCAAATCCGCCAAAAATTCTATACGTATGAAAGTCTGGATCAAATGGGCTTCCCAGCCGATTACAAAAGCTATCTACCTTGCTTATGCTAAAGGCTGTTCTTGGCTTTGCGTAGGCTTTGGCTCTCACACCAAATTTTCTCAAACTCACTGCTTAGTAATTTTGGCTAGATTGACCCTTAAGATGTCGTTATTAAAGGCGTAGATGTCAAAGCCAAGCTCCTTGCCGTCCTTTTTCAAAAAGCCAGCCTTATTTTTCTTAAAGCCGCTTTTTCAAGTAGCGCCTGTGCTTTTGCAGGATCGTAACTACATTTAAACTCCTCATCATTTGCAAAGCTTTTTTCTATCGGATTGTTTGCAATGCTCGCATATCCGTGAAATAAGCTTTTAACGATCTCATCTTTATTTATAGCGTAGTTTAGGGCAAGTCTTACATTTTTATCTTGAAAAAGAGTATCTTCAAAGTTAAACATCAAAGCCCTATAGTCCGCACTTTTAAACTTAAGCAGGCTTAACTTCTTATCATCTTTTATGAGATTTTACCCCAGTTGGAGAGATGAGTGCAACGTCGATCTCGCCACTTTTTAGCCCAACTAGTCTTAAATTTTTCATCGCCAACTATTTTTGAAAAAGACCTTTTTATCTTTGGCTCACCCTTGTACATTCTCATTTGCCGCAAATTCCCAAGCTTTCATCTTTTTCCATTTTACTAGCTTATATGCGCCAGTGCCAATAGGTGCTTCGTTAAATTATCAGTTGCGATATCTTTGCTCTTTAGGATATGCTCAGGCAAAACGCCAAAAGCTAAGTGCGTCAAGAAATGGCGGAAATGGCTCATTAAGCGTGATCTTAACTTTATAATCGCCCAAGTACTCAACGCTTTTTACCACCTCGTAGTTTGAGATAGCAGGGGCATTTAGCTTCTTATCTTGAGCCGCTTCGATGGTAAATTAACGTCCTTTTGCGCTCAATCTGACCCCGTCATGCCAAAAACGCATCATCTCTTAGCTCAAAAACATACTCCAAGCCATCTTCACTCACCTGCCAAGACTTGGCAAGCTCTGGCACCACGTGGCTATTTTCATCGTGACTAGTAAGGCCAGAGAAAACTAGCGAAAGCGTAGGGATCGTGATCCTCGTCATAAAGTGGGTTTATGCGAGGTGTTTGCTCCTCGATAGCTACCACGACTTTTGCTCTCGTTTGCGTAAAGGCAAACGCTAAATAACAAGAAAAATGCAAGTAAAATCTCTTCATTTTTCCCCTTCATAAAAATATTTGTGAAATGGTAATACGAATTTTATAAAAGTATTATTAATGCAAGTGTGAAATTTGGATTTCGCAAATTTATAACTAGAATTTAACCTTTTTAAAGTAAAATTAGAACTTATTTTAGCTGACAAAAAGGTAAATTTCACAATGGATAAAAAGAAAAATAGCCCTAATTTCAGGCATAAGTTTAGTTTCACTCCCTGCTTATCTACACACTTCTTGGCTTTTTGGTCTGCCTTATGCTATCAAAAATATCGCGCCAAAAGTACCTAAAAGACTACAACGCAACGCTTTTTGTTGGTGATGCTAAATTTAACCCATTTTACCTTCGAGCTAAACGCTACAAAATGCCGAGCTAAAACACTACTTCGCCGCTTTTTAGTACAAAACAAATAGACGTAAAACTAAAGCCATTTTTCTATCTTTAAAAAGCTAGTTGAGATAGACATTTTTAGGCTATATGAGCCAAAATAAAAGATCACAAGAGATAAAAAGCAAATGTAACTTTTAGTAATTTTCATAAGCGATGATAACGCAACTAGCGAAGATAACAGCACTAGCTCGATAAATTTTCGCACTAAATAACGCCAAAAATCATCAAAAGGCTCATTTTTCATATAGCGACCAGAAATTTAACAAAGCCATTTAATGTAAGCTTTTGGTGATATAAACTACGAGCTAAGCTCACTAAACACCGAGAAAAACAGCGCTGGCAACCACATATTTGACTCAAACTCAAGCCTCGCACATAAGATCGATCTAAAAGGCGATATCAAGCTAAATCCTCTAAAAATAGACGGCAGCGTCAGTATAAAAGGACTTTTAGTATAAAGCCAGTTGCGATAAGTTTTTATCGACAATGACACATTAAATCTAAAAAAATGCCATTATAAACTTAAAGATAAACTACGCTTTAAACGCCGATGAGAACGCTACAAAGATAAATTTAAAAGATAGCTTTTTAAATGTAAAAGGGCTAATTAAACGAGGGTGAAAATGAGCTTAGCCTTGGCGAGTTAGAGCTTCGAATTTGACCTTGATAGCAAGATAGCGGACAAAACAGACGCCACGCTCAATTTAAGCGCTATAATTTAAACGATATCGCCTTTAAAAGTGCGGTATCAGCAAAGCTTAAAAGCGTTAATTTAAGTGATATCTCGCTTCTTGCAAATTTCAAAATGAAAAGAGCGAGCTAGACGCCAAAGCGGAGCTAAAAAAATATAAGCGCAAGCAAACCTTTAAAAAGTAGATGAGGCTAGCAAAACCTGCAGACGCTAAAGGATATTAACGCTCAGTAAAAGGCAATTTACTAAATGAAAAGATCGCACTAAGCCTTGAAAAAAACAGCACTTAATGGCATAAATGCACCGCTTAGCAAAGAAGCAAAACGCAAATGTGGCAAACATTCGAAATGTAGTCACGAGCTTTACGCAAGATGGCAACAAAAAGCGAGGCTGGAGTTAGCGAGCTAGCGGTAAAAGGGATAAATTTAAAGGCTAAAAACAAAGATATTTCAAGCATTGCAGATGTTGTGGCAAAGAGCGTAAGCTTTGATATCTTAAAAACAGCTCTAAATATCGCTAGTATCGATGTAAATAAACCCTAAATTTGCTTCAGAGCTAAGTGATAATGGGCTAAATGCGGTAAATGAGCTTGGATTTGGAGAGCAGAGCACAAAAGCTACAAAAGCGGCAAAACACGCTAAAAAGTAGAGAAAAAGACTGAAAATAAAACTGCTTCAAAAAGCAAAGAAAATGAGTTTAAATTTGATGTAAAAATATAAGTGTAAATAACGCAGATATCGCTTTAACGCACCTTTTTGAAGGCGAGAAGATCGCTCATAAATTGATAATCTTTTGTAAAAGTAGTCATTGAGTAGCGATTTTAGTGATCATTTGATGCAAAAAGTGGCGATGAAAAGCTCGCAAAAGCTAATTTCAGACGTTGATTCAAAAAAATAAAGATCGAGCCACTTGACGTAAGCGCAAAAATCAAGCTAAATGATACAATTTGCCAAAGTATTTTTGCCTATGCAAAGCCGTTTTTTAGAAGCATCTCTAGCTAGCGGACAGATGAGCGCAGATGCGCAGCTTCACTACGCAAAAAGATATAAAAGCAGATGCAAAAGTTAGCATCAAAGATATAAGGCTAAAATGGCAAAAAGGATGAAAAACTGATCGCCTTTAAAAGCTTAGATCTTGAAAAAATTTTCATTTGCCAAAAATGACCTTGCCATAAGCGGAGTAAGCTTTAAATTCACCATTTATCAAGGCTCACCTAAACAAAGAGCGTAAATTTAATCTATCTCAGATCGTAAAAGAGGATAAAAATAAGGCAAAACCTGAGAGCAAAAAGCGACTAGCAAAAAGAGGACGAGCTAAAAATTTGAGCGTTGCAAATTTCTCTTCTAAAAATGGCGAGGTTGATTTCTCGGACGCATCGCTATTTATGCCATTTGCCACAACGATCTCAAAGCTAAATGGCAAGCTCACCGACATCGATAAAAAGCGCCCAAGCTCAGGCGAGTTTCAAGGTGTGGTTGGCAAAAGTGGCTTTGCACAGATCACTGCAAAACTCTTTCCATTTGAGCTAAAGCAAAATACCGATATAAAAGCTTGACTTTAAAGATATCGATCTAGTTAACGTGACACCTTATAGCGGGCAGTTTGTGGGCTATAAGATCAAAAAGGCAAGCTATCTAAACCTAAACTATAGCGTCACCGACTCAAAAACTAAATGGCTCACTCTCATACTTGACTCACTCACACTTGGAGAGAAGGTTGAGTCAAAAGATGCTGTAATTTACCGCTATCCCTTGCCATATCGATACTTAGCGATCAAAAATAATCAAATAAACATCGATCTGCCAGTTGAGGGAAAAGTAGACGATCCCTGACTTTTAAATATGGCGGCGTCATCTGGGCAGCAGTAAAAACTCTTTGCCGACATCACGTTAGCTCCATTTAGATTTTTAGGCAACGCCTAGGACTTGGCAGACAAAGATCTTAGCTCTATTGATTTTTCTTGCAGGAAGTAGCGAGCTTATAAGCTCAGAAGCGCCTAAGATAGCTGATTTTATAAAGCTAACTGGCTCAAAACCTAAAATGAAGCTTAGCATAACGCCAACATACTCAAAACTCGATGAGAGCTTTTATAAAAACAAAAAACTAGATCAAAAGATCAATCAAATCATCGCTTCAAGCGGCAAAGACTACATCGCGGTTTTAAATGAGCTTGTGCCAAATGAAAAGATAGAAGCGAAAAAGCCTTAAGAGAAGAGGCGCTAAAGGGCATCGAAGTCGATAAAGCAAAGCTAGTAGAGCTTTGCAAATGAGCGTGCAAATGGTAAAGAGGCACTTATAAAAGCTGGGCTTGAGGCTGGCCGCATAAATATGAACGATGCAACAAGCTCAGAACCTAAGCAAAACACCTACACAAGCGTGCTAATGGGAGTGGCGAACTAAATTTCATTTATTTCGCTGCTTCTTGCATTATAGACAAACCAGCTAAGAAGCATAAGCATCATAAAATGCGCCAAAAATAAGGCTTGCGTAAAAATATAAGTTAAAATCAGCTCCCAGTAATTTGCGTTGTGAAGGGCGATCATGACACCAGCTAAAGCGATTAAATAGCCAATTAGTTTGATGATGGTACTTTGGATTTACAATGATCAGCAAAAGGCCGCAAAGTATGATGCCAAGGGCTATTTGTAAATTGAAACGTCAGCTTGAGCGTTTGAGTAAGTGTTAAAAACCAGCTAAAAAGCGCCATTAGTATCATCAAAACTGCATAAACCGCCCTGCTTCGTCCAAAGCCATACATAAAGCAAACAAAGCCCTTATTTTGCCTGTTATAATCCATTTTTTTCGCTCCTTTTGGAAGTTTGCTTATTTTAATGCCAAATTCTTTAAATAACGGCTTTAATCTGAAATTTCACTCATTTTGGCTAATATTTTGCATCTTAAAAAGGAGCAAAAATGCCTTATGTAAATATAAAAATAGCAGGCCCAGAGCCTACAAAAGAGCAAAAAGATCAAGTGTTTTAAAGAGGTGACCGAGACGCTTGTAAGAGTGCTTTGGCAAGAAAAAGAGGCGGTTATGATATTTATAGAAACTCACGATGCTGGCAATATCGGCGTAGCGGGCGAGGCGTAGAAGATAAGAGAAAGGGGATAAAATGAGCGATTTAGCAAAGCAGACATGGAAAGAAAGATAACATTTGGAGGTTGGCGACAAGGCGCCAGAGTTTGAGCGCTAAATCAAGACGGTGTAAAGGTGCGCTAAAGGACTTTATAGGCAAAAACGTAGTGCTTTACTTCTACCCAAAGGACAACACTCCAGGTCGCACGACTGAGGCTTGCGAATTTGAGCGCAAACTACGATCAGTTCATCAAAAATGACACCGTTATCATCGGCGTTAGCCCCAGATAGCGTGAAGTCGCATGCGGGCTTTATCGCCAAGCTAATTTCAAAGCACATCCTCTTAAGCGACGAAGATAAAGAAAATTTCAAAGCTTTATGGCGTTTGGCAGGTCAAGAAAACTACGGCAAAGAGTATCTTGGCATCGTTAGAAGCACCTTTGTGATCGGCAAAGACGGCAAGATAGCTCAAATTTATAAAAGCGTAAAAGCTAAAGACCACGCCGCAAAAGTGCTAGCTGATCTGGTGAAATAAGGTAAAAATGACCGAAATTTCTTTAATACCATTATAAAAAGTCCATTTATAAATATATTTGTGATTACAACAATTGTGATGTTTGTTGCAAATGTCTATAGAAATTTACTTTTTGAAAGGAACTGACCGTATAGCTCTTATGCATATGGCAAGAAGTTTTACTACTATATTTTTATTCGAGCGAGTCATAACTCACCTCTTATACCTTATAACTCGTAGGCTTTTTAAGGGTGTTTATCTATTTTATGCGCTAATTATTTTTATGCTATGTTTTATAAACTTTTTACCCTAACAAGTCTAAAAACAGATATAAACATAGCAATAATCGATAGCGTAATACATACAAATCCTAATGAGGCTAGTGAATTTTTCCAGACCTTTTTGAGAGTTAAATATCTGGTCGTTGCTATAATTTTATGTATCATCTTTTTATGTTATGACAAGATATAAAATATCTGAGTCATGAAATTGGTAGAAAAACTATTATTGTACTTTCAGTTGTTTATCTAGCTTTTGTAGCCATATTTTTACAAAAATCAGCAATGAGAATAAAACTCAAATAAGGCAGATAGAGCTATAAGCAAGCTTTTCAGAGCATATCCTCATAAACTATGCCTTTGTTGCTCAAAAATATCTTTTAGATGATAACTTTTTAGCTAGCAATATACTAGAGGACATGACAAATCCAAAAAGGCAAATCAAAATATAAAAGCAGAGCGCCATGGCGGCAAAATATAGTCTTTATAATATAGGCGAAAGTTTGCAGCGCAACAAGATGCAAATTTATGGTTTTGACTCTGCCAACTACGCCATAAATCTAGCAGAGTAGCCAAAAATGGCAATGCTTCCATATATGCCAACACTATCTCACCGAGATACTTACACAAACGGCTCTCTTGCCAAAGTTTTAAATTTTCTCAAACTATGAAAAGTAAAAGCCTTGGAGTAAGAGCTTAAATATAGTTGATATGTTTAGCCTGTCTGGGTACAAAACATCTTGGATAAGCAACCAAAACAATATCGGCAGATACTCAACAACTCAAAAAGCCTTTTCAGATAGAAGCGACAATACCTTTTTCACATAAGAAATTTACAGATGAGATAAACTATGCAGATAGAGAAACCGATGGCGCACTTTATACCTGAAAATTTTAAAAATAAAGCAAAAACAAATAGAGCCAATTTATATCGTTCACCTAATGGGAAATCACTTCAAAATATGACCTAAGGTATCCAAAAACTTTGCAAAATTTACAGCGCAATGATCTACACAACAAAAATGAATCCTGGACAAAAAGAAAATTTTGCACAGTATTTAAACAGCATTCTTTACAACGATTACGTAGTATCTGAAAATTATCAAATTTTAAAGATGACGAAGCTTTGATAGTATATCTGTCTGATCATGGGAGACACTTTTTGAAATAGACGGCATACGAGGTCACGGCATGATAAATCGCTTTGTTTTAGAAAATTCCACTCATTTTTATAGGTGCTGATAATTTAAAGCAAAATATCCAGAAAATTGGCAAAGACTTGAAAGCACAAAAGATTATAAGTTTATGAGCGATGATATCATTCATACTTTTGCTGATGTTATTGGAGTAAAACCACTTGAATACAATGCCTCAAGGAGTCTAATAAGCGGCAGATTAACGCAAGTGAAAGCGTCTAATAAACGGCGTTGATTGACGAAAGTATCAAAGACGTAAAACCACAATGGTAAAAATAGACAAAAACAAAGGAGAAAAAGATGAAGCTTATAAAAATGCTAATTTTAAGTGCGTTTTTGCACTCAATTTATCAGCACTGACTGAAGGTGTGGAGTATCAAACTCTAGCAAAACAGCTTAACGTGCCTAAAAACTCGGTCATCAAGGTCTTTAGCTACGACTGCCCACACTGCTATAAATTTGACCGAACGATCACAAGAAAGCTGATGTCAAAAGCTTGATGGGGTCATTATGCCATATCACCTAAGCACCAAAAGGCAAGCTTGGCGAGAGCGCGAGTAAGATTTTTGCCGCACTCCTATTCTATTGACGAGGCAAACGGCACAGACTTGCTAAGCGACGAGTCTAGAAATTTAAAGCAAGCCAAGTGTTACTGTTACAAAGCAAGACACGATAAAAACGATGATTTTAGCAATGGCAAAGACAAAAGAAAAATTACTCAATTTAGCCTTAGATACAGCTCATGTAAGCAAAAGCCGACTACGAAAAAGCACTAAACTCAGAGCGCGCAAAAGAGCTTTTTAGACGCGTGGTTTGCCTCTTATGCACATAGCTAGCATTAGCGGTGTGCCAGCCTTTGTAGTAAGCGGCAAATATCTAATAAATTCAAATGCAGCTTCGTCGATCGACGAGATGGCAAAGACGATAAAAGAGCTTTTAGATAAGTAACTTTAGCCTAGACGTACGGACATTTTGGGCTTAGAAATGTAAATTAAAGCAATTTTTAGATAAACTCGGATCAAATTTCTAAAAAGAAAGGTTTAATTATGAGACGCTTCAGAATTCATCTGGATGGATGGAAAGTTAGTCAAAATGGGACGATGCAAAAAGTACACGTTCTAACTCACTCTTTGCACTACGCTAATGCCGTATTTGAGGGTACAAGAGCTTATAAAACAAAAAGGTCTAGCTATTTTTAGACTCAAAGACCATACAAAAAGACTTTTTAAGATCAGCAAAAATGACCGTTTTAAATGTCCCTTACACAGAAGAAGAGCTTGAAAAGCGCAGATCGAACTACTTCGCGCAAATAAATATAACAGCAATGTCTATATCCGCCCACTTATCTTTTTAGGATACGGCGTGATGGGCGTAGCGCACAAAAAGCACCAGTTCAAACCGCTATCGCCTCATGGGGAGTGGGGTGCATATCTTGGCGATGAGGGCCTAGAAAAAGGCATCAGAGTTAGAATTCAAAGCTTTTGCCAAACTAGCTCCTGCTTGCTCAAATGAACAGAGCAAAAAGCTAGCTCAAACTACCTAAGCTCGCAAATGGCAAACTACGAGGCAAAAAAGAGGCTGGATACGACGAGGCGTTACTTCTTGATAGTGAGGGCTTTGTGGCTGAAGGTCCAGGCGAATGCTTTCTTCATCGTTGAAAATGGCGTTTTTAATCACTCCTCCAAACGACAACAGCCTAGTTAGTATCACTCAAGATACTGTCATAAGACTAGCTCATGATCTTGACATCGAAGTAAGAAGAGAGCGCATCACAAGAGATCAGGCCTACACAGCTGACGAGGCGTTTTTACTGGCACTGCAGCCGAAGTAACGCCGATAAATAGCATAGACAACCGCATCATCGGCAATGGTGCTAGAGGCGAAGTGACAAAGAGACTACAAAAAGCTTATTTTGACGTAGTTTATGGTCTAAACAAAAATACGAATCATTTTTAACATATATTTAAGATTTAAAGGAACGAAATGCCCGCTGATTTAAAATGATTATTTCAACAAAAAGCCAGGTAATGATAACAGGGGCTCTAGTCAAAATAACGACAAAGAGCCACCTTTTTAAAAAGGATTTTAAAATGCCAAATATACCAAGCGGCTTTTGGCAAGTGGTGCACTAGCCTACATCATAATCGCCATTATCGCGATCCTTGCTATCACTCAGCCATTTAAAGTGATACATTCAGGCGAAGTCGGTATCAAAGCCACAGCGGGTAAATACGAGCCAAATCCTCTGCAACCAGGCTTTTCACTTCTTTTTGCCATTTATCCAAGACATCATCATCGTGGACACCAGAGTTAGGATCATAAACTACACTTCTGGCGAGGATATGGGCGAGTCAATGCAAAAAGTCATATCAAGGCGTTGGAGCTGGGATTTTACGCAAAAAAACTCTATCTCGGTTTTGGACGCTAGAAACCTGCCAGTTAGCATCGATATCACCGTGCAATACCGCCTAAATCCAGAAAATGCACCGCAAACTATCGCCTCTTGGGGGTCTTAGCTGGGAGTAAGATCGTCGATCCTGTCGTTCGTGACGTGGTTCGCAGCGATAGCTGGCAAATACACAGCCGAAGAGCTACCAACAAAGAGAAAACGACCTAGCTAGACAGATCGATGATGGCATAAGAAAAGACATCGACTCACAGCCAAACAAGCCAGTTGAGCTTCTAACAGTGCAGCTTCGTGAGATCATCTTGCCTTCAAAGGTAAAGAGCAGATAGAGCGCGTTCAGATCGCTAAACAAGAGGCTGAGAGGACAAAAATACGAGGTCGAGCGTGCAAATCAAGAGGCTCTAAAAACAAGCCGCACTTGCGAAGGTAGCGCAAAAAGCTGCGATCATCGAGGCAAAGGGTAAGGCTGACGCCATCAAGATCGAAGCTGACGCGACTGCTTATGCGAACAAAGAGATCGCAAAAAGTGTCGATCAAATTACTAAATTTAAAGCAGATCGAGACACAAAATAGATTTAACGACGCTCTTAAAGAGAACAAAGACGCCAAAGTACCTGTAACCCCTGGCGGAGCTGTGCCAAACATCTGGCTAGACGCAAAAGATAAGGCTAGAGCTAGCTCAGTTAGCGAGAAATAAAAATGAATAGCGTAGCAAAAAGTATAGACTGGCAAAAGGTTGGTGGATTACTCCCGGTGGTGGTTTGCGATCACGCTACAAACGAGGTTTTGATGCTTGCTTTTATGAATGAAGAAGCACTAAGCTTAAGTCTATCTAGTCGCTACGCTCACTACTTTTCACGCACTAAAAATAGATTGGAAAAAGGGCGAAGAGGCGGCAACACGCAAGAGATCAAGTCTGCGTCACTGAGACTGCGACAACGATACTTTGCTTTTAAAAAGTCGTTCAAAAATGGAGGCGTCGCTTGTCACACTGGGGCAAGGTCTTGCTTTTTAACGAGATAAATTGAAAAGTAGAAATTCAGATGAAAAAGCGAGGTCAAAAGCCAAGCTATGGCGTCCTTGATGAGCTTTATCACGTTATAGAAGATAGAAAACTAAATGCAGATCCGCAAAGCTCATACATGTGCAAGTCTCTTTTAAAAAGGGTGAAAATCAAATTCTAGTCGGCGAAGAGGCAGGGTGAGTTTATCATGGGTCGCAGAAGGATCTTAGTTTTACCAAGCAGACAAAACAAGATGAGCAAAAAGCAAAGGATGATCTCATCTACGAAGCAGCTGATCTTTGCTTTCACGCGCTTGTCGCACTTTTCATCTCACAATATCCATCCAGATGCCGTCAAAAACGAGCTTGCAAGACGTTTTGGCATGAGTGGTATCGAAGAAAAAGATCGCGAGATGTTAAATAGCATCAAGCACAACATACTTTTCATACTTCAAAACGCCAAGCTTATCGACTTTTTGGCCTATGGCTGGGTCTTTTAGCCTTTGTTTTTATCGTGCTTTTAGGGGAATTTTTGTCGCGATAAAAGTCGTGGTGGCAGATAGGATTTTTGTTTATCCTAGCTGGTTTTTCGGACTTTTTGCTGGTAGCTACTACGCAAACAAGTATATAAGCGAAAAATCTAAGACCAGTTAGCATAAGCAAAATAACCACAAAACAGCTTCAATACGTAGATGCGCTAATGGTTGATTTTAACATCACAAATAACTCAAATGATGTTCTAAACGTCTGCAAGATCGAGCTAGGATTTTTATCTTGGCTCAAAGCAAGAGGCGAGAAATACCTAAATTCACTCAACCCATTTGCTAAAAAGGATCATTGTAAGCTAGAAAATTTTGCCAAAGCAGAGCATCGAGATAAAAAGGATTTGTTAATAATTTTGCCTTTATTGACTACAATATCACCAAAAAAAGCGGAGTGTTTTTGATGAGTTCTACCTACTTTACGATCGTTCACATCATAGTACTTTTTTGCGATCGCACTACTTTTCTATTTTATTTCTAGTCCTATCATTTAGAACCGAGCGCAAGCTCTTTTTATCGCTACTTTTTACAAATATCCTAGTCTCAACCACGCTTGCCATTTTTGATGCTCGTACTTGACAAATACACAAAAAGGGCCAGCTTGAAAAATGTAAAAAGTGAGAGAGTTTATGAGAAATGAAAGCATCGTTTTTAAAGGCCAGATACGAAATATAGAGCCCGATTTTACCATTAGCAACTGCACACTCACCATTAAGCTCATAAATCAGCCACTAAATAAAAATGACCTTGGCGGAGAGGCACTTTTTAAACCAAGCGGGACTTTCGTTTTTCTCATGGGTCTTTGGTGGCGACGAAAACGAGAGGCCAAACACCGTGGCATATCAAATTTAATGTCGCACAAAATTTTGCAAAAGCAAAAGAGTGTGCCATTTACCGTAAATATGCCATATCCGCCCTACTTTAAAAACGGCATGACTATCACAAAGTTAAACTGCTATTAGTAAATTTAGCTATTTATTATAAGCGGTAGAGTGATTCAGATACCTGATCTATGAAGAAATAAGTACTGAAACCAAAAGCCAAAAAGGCAATGGTTTAAAAGTGGTTCAGATAATCTTGAAAGATAGTTTGTATCGTAGTTGTTGCTTAAAGTCTTTGTTTTCCATCATGGCGATGTGAAAATCTTTTGTTGTTTTTATGCCGCTTATTATGAGCTGATCAAGAGCTACTTTCATCTTGTGAATGGCTCTATTTCTATCAGTATCCCAAACAACGAGCTTGCCTATCATACTATCATAATACGGCGGTATAGAGTAGTCTTGATAGATGTGACTATCCATTCTCACGTTGCGGCCACCTGGGCAGACATATTTTGTGATCTTGCCAGGGCACGGGGTGAAGGTGTTTGGATCCTCAGCTGTGATCCCTGCATTCGATCGCATGGCCTTTTAGCTCGATGCTCTTTTGTGACGGTAGCTTTTTCGCCCTCAGCCACTTTTATCATGCAGCTCAATGATATCAAGTCCGCTTACCATTTCGCTCACTGTGTGCTCGACCTGAAACCTTGTGTTCATCTCGATGAAGTAAAAGTCATACCTTATCAACCAAAAACTCAAACGTACCAGCTCCCTCGTAACCTATCGCTTTTGCCGCTCTTATGGCAGTTTCGTGCAGCCTAGCTCTTGTCTTTTTCATCAAAAAGTATTGCTGGGCTCTCTTCGATAAGCTTTTGGTGGCGGCGGCGCGCAGAGCAGTCACGCTCGCCTATGTGAAGCACGTTGCCATGGCTATCGCCGATGACTTGAACCTCGATGTGGCGTGGGTTTAAGATATATTTTTCCATATACATTGTGCCATCGCCAAACGCACTCATCGCCTCGCTCTCAGCCGACCAAAATGCTTTTTCTAAATCGGCCTCTTTTTCAACCACGCGCATACCACGTCCGCCGCCACCTGCAGCAGCTTTTAAGATGACAGGATAGCCGATCTTTTTGAGCTAGCTCTTTTGCTGCTTTTATGTCAGCCACTGCGCCGTCTGAGCCAGGGATGACTGGCACACCGGCTCTTTGCATGACCTGTTTTGCCTTACTCTTATCACTCATCAAAGCCATCGCAGCAACGCTTGGTCCCATAAATTTGATCTTGTGGTGTGAGCACATTCAACAAAAATTTTGATTTTCACTTAAAAAGCCATAGCCAGGAAGATAGCGTCTGCTTCGCTGATCTCAGCTGCGCTTATTATAGCTGGGATATTTGGGTAGCTATCGCTTGAGCGCTCTTTGCCGATACAAATAGCACGTCAGCGTATTTTTACGTGAGAGTGCGTCTTTGTCAGCAGTTGAATAAAGCTACAACAGCTTCTTTACCCATCTCCTTTATCGTTCGCAAAGCACGAAGAGCGATCTCACCGCGGTTTGCGATTAAAAATTCTTTTTAATTCCATTAATTTTCTCCACGCCAAACAACGGCAATCCAAACTCAACTGGCTGTCCGTCAGAGACTAGCATCTCAGTGATCTGGCAGTCAAACTCAGCCTCGATCTCGTTCATGATCTTCATAGCTTCGATGATGCCCACTACATCGCCTTTTCTCACTCTTTGGCCTGCTTTTTACAAATGGAGCGCGCCTGGGCTTGGAGCGACGTGAAAGTACCCACCATAGGAGATTTTATGCTATCTTTTTGGCGATTGCGAGCTGGTTTTTACCTCTGAGCTAACGACAACATTTACAGGTGTTGGCGCTGGAGCTGCTGCTTGTGCCACTGGCTTCGCAGGCGCGCAATAATCTGCAAATTTCTCTAGCTCGACTTCAAAATCACCACTTTTTATCTTGATATGATTCATTTCCATATCATTAGAAAATTCGATAAGTTCTTTTATGTCTTCTTTTTCATAGAAAAGTCTCCCGATACCTAATAAGCGCTTAATTGTGGCGAAAATTTCATAAAATTTAATTTTATCCAACTTAAAATTTACGTTCAAATCTACTATATTTTTTAAATTTAGACATTTTCTCAAAATGGTATAATCTCGCCAAAAACAAAAAGGACAGATATGAACGAACTTGAGCTAAAGATACAAGGCAAGATAGAGGCTAACAGATGAGACTTTTAGGCTAGATCCTAGGATCGGCAAGGGCTACTTCACGGCGAAATACTTTCTAAAAAGTAAATGAGATAATTAAGCAAAACCCGCCAGATCAGCACGTGACGATGCAGTTTTTCCAAAGGCGTGACGATATCGTGCTTTGCGGTATCGACGAAGTTTTAGCTATCATCAATAAATTGCTAAAAACCCAAGCGAGCTTGAAAGTGTACGCACTTAATGATGGCGATATCATAAAATGCAAACGAGCCAGTTTTAAAGATAAGCGGCAAGTATGAAAATTCTCGGCTTTTAGAAAAACGTGATCGACGCGACGCTTACTAGAAGAAGCTGCGTGGCGACAAACTCCAGAGACGCCATAAAAGCGGCAAATGGCAAGGTGGTCTTTAGCATGGCGGACAGGCAAGATGACATCTGCACGCAGCCAGGCGACGGCTACGCCTCTTTTTGTGGGCGGTATAAAAAGTCGCCACAGACGCTCAGGGCGAGCTTACAGGGCTAAAGGTGGTGGCACCATGCCCTCATGCGCTTATTCAAATGTGCGGCGGCGACGTGGTGAAGGCTTGTCAAATTAGTGCTAAAACCTTTGAAAAACGAGCAGATCACAGCCTGGTGGATTATAACAACAACGTGATCATAGACGCACTAAAGGCAGCAAATGCCCTAAAAAGAGAGGCTTGGCGCGGTCAGAGTTGATACTAGTAAGTGATAGATAAGTATTTTTGAAGGCAAAGATACGAGTAAAGTTTGACCCGCATGGCGTTTGCAAAGGAGCTTATATTTGCCCTAAGAGGCGCTTGATCAAAGCTGGCTTTAAGCACGTCAAAATCGTCGTTAGCTCAGGCTTTTAACCCACAAAAATGAGTGGATTTGAAGGTAATTCACCCAGTTGATATTTATGGCGTGGGAAGCTATCTTGTTAAAAATGATATTTGTGGCTTTTACAGGCGATCTAGTCGAGCTAAACGGCAAAAGTGAAGCCAAATTGGCAGGAAAAATTTGCTTCAGATGAGACTAAAAAGAGTTAAATTTACAGGAGAAAAGATGGGAATTATAAAAGTACTCAATGTTTCTAGCGCTTTTTGCTCTCTAGTTTGCATGGCCGCAAACTACGCTAACGCCTTTGAAAAGGTTGGCATAGTTGAAGACGGCGTTTATCGCTTTAGCCAAAATGGCGCAGGGCTCAAGAAAGACCTGCTAGTAAAGGTGATCTCGGTGCAAAATGCGGATGGCTCGCGCAAAAGATCATCTCCATGCTAAATATCCCTAAAAAGTCTAAAATAAATGACTTTCAAATCAAGCGACGCAGGCGTTATAGTTGGCCTTTTTATGAGTTTGAGGATAAATTCATAACGACCATTATCGTTGAAAATATAAAAAGAAGATAGCGATCAAAAACTACTTAAAAGTGCTTGATCTGAGCACCCTACTACTCGACCTTTTCGTCACGCAACAAGGGCAAAAAATGACGCCATAGACGTGAAATACGTATTTACATTCAAAGGGCAAAGCTGGTAAAATCGTTTCAAAACCACCCTTAAAACTTTATTTTTAAATAAATTTCATTAAAATGGCGTAATCAGGATCATCTTTGCATAATCTAAAAACCATAAACGTCGCCCACTCGCCAGACGCTGACGATATTTTTCATGTATGCTCGCGGTCAGATTGGCTGGGTTAGCAGTAAAAACTTAGCCTTTACATCAAAGGCGCTTGATATGAAACGCTAAACGAAGAGGGCTCTAAAAGGCGCTTAGAGGGCCACAGCGATCAGCTTTGCTTTGTATCCGAAAATTGCGATGAATTGCGCTTTTACGCTGTGCGGTGAGCTTTGGCAACGGATATGGTCAAAGCTTATCAAGCTAAAGATAGCGACTAAAGCGAAATCTCAGGTCGCGCTATCTGGCAAAACACGACAAATGCCCCTGCTCTTTCGCATAGCCTACCCAGAGGCAAGGATCGTTTATAAAATACTTCTTGAGATCGAAAATGCCGTGCTTAGCGGCGAGGTCGATGCTGGCGTGCTCATACATGAAAGCATATTCAATTTCTCAGACCAGCTCTGCGTCGAGCGTGGATGGGACATCTGGAGCGAGCTAAACGGCGACGTCCACCGCTTCACGCTGGTGGCATGGCGCTTAGGCGAAAGTCTGCCCATAACTGACGCGATCGAGTGCGAAAGGGTGCTTAGCGAGGCCGTTCGCATAGCCACTTCGCACAAGCCATTTTTATCTCACATGCTAATGGAGCGAAAGTAATAAGAGTTGGCAAAGACGAGCTAAAACGTATCTAAATTATACGCAAATGACGAGTCTATCAGCATGAACGAAACAACGCACTAAAAAGCGCTAAATAAGCTCTATCAAATGAGGCTACGACAAAGGCTTTTTGAAAAAGCCAATCGACGTAAACGACTACCTTATACCCACTGAATACAACGAAGTAAGGTTTAGCTGATGCAAAAGTACGCTTGTCTCACTTGGAGTTGAAACCTTTAAGATCGCCCTTTATATCAGCCTTCCGATGCTGCTAAGTGGCCTAATCGCAGGTCTTATCATCTCCATTTTTCAAGCGACCACGCAGATAAACAGAAACCACGCTAAGCTTCGTGCCAAAGATCTTACTAGTCGTCGTTGTCATCATATTTTTAATGCCATGGATGATCTCGATGATGGTTGAGTTTACCACTCGCATGCTTGATTTTATACCGGGAATTATCCGGTGACGAGGCTTGTTGATTTTTCTAGATTTACCTCGGTTAGGATAGGTGGCGTGCATGAAATTTTTCGAGGTTAATAGTCTTGAAGGTCTAAAGTCTCCCAGTTTTTAGGCGCAGTGATGATAGGGTGGGGCAATAGCTCTTATCTCGCCAAATCCCCAAAAATGGCGATGCTTTGGCAAAGAATTTGACTATATACATTAGAACGCTTAGGCGATAAAATTTACCTTTGAGATAGGCGCGCTACAAAATCAGCAAATTACAACTTCGCTAAGCAAAATAATATAGCTAACCTTGAGTTTTTAAAAATATCCCTGGCACGCTTGGCGGACTTATCAAAGACGAACGCTGGACTGCTTAAATTTAGCATAAGCGACAACCTAACGCATGTGCGTCTAGCTCGTGGCTGGGTGGGCAAAGATGAGATCAAACATTAGCTACCGCCACAGCGGCATAGATGAGGCCATTTGGGAGCTCAAATTGAGCTTCATAGTGGCTTTGACGTGAGTATATCTGAGGCCATAAGCGCAAAAAGGGCAAATCAACCAAAAAGGTGCTAGTTTTGGCAGCTGTTTTGTAAATCCTGAGGGGCACTTTTGCAGGAGCATTGATTGAAGCGGTTGGGCTAAAGGATACGCGGTTGGCGGGCGAGTAGCGAAGAGCACACAAGTTTCCGTATATTTTAACCACGCAAGCTTTTGAGACGCCACAAATCTTATCATTTAGTAAAAGGCTAGGATTTTAGAGAGTGGCGTAGAGCTTAAGACTGAAGTTTGCATTTTATAAGGATGATGATGAGTGAGTTTTTAGCAGAAGTTTTAACACTTTCATTTTTTGTTTATGATCATTGGTTTTTATGCCGTTTATAGGGCTAAAAAGGCACAAAGCGAGCATGAGAGAAATATGGCTGATTATGATAAAGATTGCTAGCTTTGCTCAATTACAGGCGTAAAAATCACATAGACCTGATTAAAGTTTGATGAAATTTCTTAGCCCAGGCCTTAAAAGAAAAACTAATTTTTAAATTTAGTCAATCTACTAGCAAAGAGGAATTATCTCTTTTATAAAAAGATGAAAATATTTTCAAAACCAAACCCCAAATCTCGCCAGAAAATATCGACGAAGCCTTTCTTAATCTCTGCTCAAGCTCGCTATAGAGCCGCTAAGCAGCTATTTTAAAAACGAGGATCAAATTATGGATTTTGTTTGAAAAAGAGCAGCTTTTTGCTCTCATTGATAGCGCTTTGCGCTTGGCGAAAAATATTATAATTTGCGACTAAATCAAGTAAATTCATCTCTTTTTAGATAAAAATCAAGCCATTCAACTATAAGGTAAAAAAATGGCAAAAGAAAAGATAGTGACAAAAAGATGAGCTATCCCAGAGGCGAAGCGGACAAAGAAAGGCGCTTTGAGCTTGCGCTAAAAGCAGATCGATAAAGCTTTTGGTAAAGGCACGCTTTTTAAGACTTGGCGACAAAGAGGTCGAGGCTATCGAGTCGATACCGACTGGCTCGCTAGGACTTGATCTGGCTCTTGGCATAGAGCGGCGTTCCAAAAGCAGGATCATCGAGATCTACGGACCAGAGAGCTCTGGTAAAGACCACGCTAACACTTCACATCATCGCTGAAGCGCAAAAGCTGGCGGAATTGTGCGTTTGTCGATGCAGAGCACGCACTGAACGTAAAATACGCTTCCAGTGAGGCGTAAATACCGACAACCTTTACGTCTCGCTAGCCCAGACTTTTGGCGAGCAGGCACTTGAGATCGTTGAGACACTTGCTAGAAGTGGCGCAGTCGATCTTATCGTGGTTGATAGCGTCGCTGCGCTTACTCCAAAGAGCGAGATAGATGGCGACATGGGCGATCAGCACGTTGGCCTTCAAGCAAGACTTATGAGTCAGGCGCTTAGAAAGCTAACTGGGATTTCTAAGCCAAGATAGAACAACTGTTATCTTCATCAACCAAATTCGTATGAAGATCGGCATGATGGGATATGGCACGCCAGAGACCACAACTGGCAGTAATGCACTTAAATTTTACTCATCTGTAAGAATAGACGTAAGAAAGATAGCCACACTTAAACAAAAACGACGAGCCTATCGGCAACCGCACAAAGGCAAAAAGTCGTTAAAAACAAGGTCGCGCCTCCGTTTAAAGTGGCTGAGTTGACATAATGTTTGGCGAGGGTGTTAGCAAAGAAGGCGAGATCATCGACTATGGCGTAAAACGAGACATCATCGACAAATCAGGCGCGTGGTTTAGCTACAAGGCCGAAAAAAACTAGGTCAAGGCAGAGAAAACGCCCAAAGCCTCACCTAAAAAGAGCACCCAGAAATTTCTGATGAGATAGTAGCGGCGATCAAAGGCTCAATGGGGATTGATCACCTAATAAGCGCTGGCGCAAAAAGACGAAGACGACGACACAAAACGAAGCAGGGAGATGAATAATGGTATTTATTGAAGATGTAGAAGCCCACGAGGTTTTAGACAGCAGAGGCAACCCAACAGTTCGTGCGACAGTTAGACTAAGCGACGGAACCGAGGCAAGCGCGATCGTACCAAGCGGCGCAAGCACTGGCAAGCGTGAGGCGCTCAGAGCTTCGCGACAAAGACGAGAGATATGCTGGCAAAGGCGTTTTTAAAGGCTGTTTCAAATGTAAATGAAAAGATCGCAGAGGCAGTGATAGGACTTGATGCTTACAACAAAAGGCGGTCGATGCGGAGATGCTTGAGCTTGATGGCACGCACACACTACTCAACTGGGCGCAAACGCTGTCCTTGGCGTATCTATGGCGGTAGCTCGCTTGCAGCGCTAAAGAGCCCTAAATATCCCGCTTTATCGCTACCTTGGCGGTGCAAACGCTAGCATCTTGCCAGTGCCGATGTTTAACATCATAAATGGCGGCTGCACACGCAAACAATAGCGTTGATTTTCAGGATTTATGATCATGCCATTTGGCTTTAGCACATTGGCGAGGCACTAAGAGTCGCAACTGAAAATGTATCCTGAAGCTAAAATCTATCCTAAACGCAGCTGGTCACAGCACAGCTGTCGGCGATGAGGGTAGCTTTGCTCCAAATTTAAAAAGACAATGAAGAGCCACTAAAAGCTGATCTCTCAAGCTGTAAAGAGGCTGGATATGAGCTAGGCGACCAGATAAAGCTAGCCCTCGACGTCGCTTCAAGCGAAGCTTTTATAAAGATGGCAAATACGAGCTTGAAGGCAAGAGATAGCGACGACGAGCTCATTAGCTACTATGAAAAACTTTGCGAAAAATATCCGATATTCTCTATCGAAGATGGTCTTAGCGAGGATGACTGGAGCGGCTGGGCTGAGCTTACAAAAAGCTTGGCGACGAAGGTGCAGTTAGTTGGCGACGACCTTTTTGTCACAAATGAAAAGAGTACACGCGAGGGTATCGAGAAAAAAATATCGCAAATGCGATCTTAATCAAGCCAAATCAAATAGGCTCAGTCACGCAAACTATGCAAACTGTCCGCCTTGCTCAAAGAAACGGCTACCGTGCATCATGAGCCACAGAAGCGGCGAGAGCGAAGATGCGTTTATCGCTGACTTTGCGGTCGCACTAAATACTGGCGAGATAAAGACAGGCGCTACCTCAAGAAGCGAGGCGCAACGCGAAATACAACCGCTTGCTCGAGATCGAGCTTGAGGCGGGTGAGTTTTTAGGGGGATAATATTTGAGCGGAGTAGATGAATATGGCAAAGAAGATGGCATATTTTCATAAAATCATAAAATTGTTCGGCCGACATTACGCTACGTCATAGCCACCATTTGCGTGGCTATGTTTGCCTTCTACGTGGGCAACATGATGTTTGGCAAACGCTCACTTGACGTGATGCTAAGCCTTCAGAGCAAAAGAGAGGCTTAGCGAAGACGTGGAAAATTTAAAAAGATGAATGCACGTCTGCAAAAAGACTATTTTTTGAACTACAAGCGCCGAGGCCAGACTCTAATAAAAAAAGTAGGAACGATGAAGAGAAAATTTGGTTAGTTTTATCTATCTTGACTGCGAGCTTATGCGCCAGAGAAAACCCATTTATGCCTATTAGCGAGCTAAACACAAGCGTTATGACGACAAACGTCGTAGAAAAATATGACAGCTTCAACTCGCTCTCGTTTAAATTTCCAAGCGATGCGATGCTACTACTTGATGTCACCATAAGATATAGAGCAAATGACGGCGAGCATAAAAGAAAAAAAGACAGCTGATATAAACAAAACTATCGACTGGAACGATGGATTTGCCATAAGCAAGATGAAAAATCCAGAACCAGTGCGACTAAAAACTCAGACGTTTCTGTCACGATGGCGGAGGTGCCAGCTCAAAAGGTTAGCACGCCAGTGATAATAGATGAGACTAAAATTTCAAACAAAGATAGAAATAAAACCTCAGATGTGCCAACTCCAAACGTCGTGGTGATCGACCTTGGCACAAAAAGTAAAAGAGCCAGCTAAGCCTGAGCAAAAAGGTAGTTGAAGTAAAGATCGAGCCAGCCTCAAAGCCTGTTAAAGAGGCAAAAAGCAGTGAAAAAGAGGTTAAGTCTTAGGGATTTGTGAGCTTTTTAACACATGAAAAAGAGCTAAATATCATCACAAAAGCTAGAAATTTAAAGCACTTTGCTTACGAGAAAAATAAGATCGTACTTGACTTTGCAAAACCTCAAGAAGCTTTAAAAACTAGAAATTTTAAAAGCTTGAAAACGAGACATTTAAAAACGTCATAATCGGCTGGCATGATAAGTATTTCAGAGTGGTTTTAGAAGCTTGACAAGATGCATAAATATAAGCTTGAAACTGCTGAAAATGGATATGTGCTTAAGCTTTTTATAGTTTTTGAGCTTTTTCATAAAATTTCAAATATAATACTTTTCAAAATAAAATTTACAAAGGTCGTTATTTTGAAAATTCCCATGACTGCAAAGATAGTTTTGAAAACTCATTTATATTTTGGCTAACTCGCTATGTCAAGTTTAAACTTAGCTCGCTTTCAAACAAGGAGCTAAGAGACCCAAAAGCGCTTGCTAGTGTAAATTTCGCCCTAAGCCGTGAGATAAAAATATTGATCAGCTTGATGGGCTGGTAAAAGCGCAAGAAATGTGGGTCTAACTGGCATAAATACCTACTTTAACCCGCTTAAAAAGATATATGAGACGATGAAAGTACATGAGCTTAGTGGTCTAAAGCAGATCGATGAAGAGCTACTAAGTGAAATATTAGCTAGTACAACTGGCGGACTAAAGCGATGCGAGCAAGAAAAACTACAGATCTCAGGTGATAAACCTCTTTGCCTTTTCTTGATAAACAAAAACGAAGAGGACAGCAAGGCTCATGTTTTTGATATCAAATTTAAAAACTGGGGCGGCGTTGAGTGGCAACAAAGGGCAAAAAGCTGCCTGAGTTTATGGGCGAAGAGGAGGTCAAGAATTTCTTGATGCGATCGAGGAGAGCGACTTTAAGCAAAACTCAAACCGCAATAAGCTCATCATCAAGGTCATTATCTTTACTAGCATCCGCGTGAACGGGCGCTAATTAAGAAAGATATCACAGAGGACGGCGATCTTTTTATCATAGAATTCGTGGCAAAGGCAAAAGCAAATACCGCACATCGTTATGATAAAGCGACCTGGTCGAAGCTCATCGACACAATCGCCATAAACTTCATCAACAAAGGCTGCAACTTTTGCGACAAAAACTGAGGGCTCGCAAACATGTTAGCCGCATGAGTGAACAAATTTTGTTCCCAAAACGGGTATCAGAAAAGAGAAAAGTAAACGCTCACATCTTGTGACTTTCTTTATAACGATAGCTATAAGCAAAAGAACCTAGTGCTCGTGCGAGAAGTAGCGGACACACCAACCTAAATGCATACTGAATTACACTCACTTTGATGGTGACAGCTAAAACTTCTTTGCTTGAGTGGCACAGGATCTGGCAATTCGACTCGGTATCACATTCCAAGCTCTGGGTTGCGGCTAAAAAGTATGAGACTTTTTGTGACGTCATGGTAAAACCTATTGCGGCAGCGGTGAGGCAGCGTAAGACTGGCGTACTGCGCCAGTCTCGGTACCGATACTGCATCGTTAAAATCCACTTGGCACACTGAAATTACGGCTAGATATGCTCTAAAAGTATTGTACCATGCTTGAATTGTCAAGTAGCCTGGTCTTACTCTTCTCAAATTCTAATGAACACGATCTAAACAGCACGGTGGCTTTGGACAGATGATAAGATACTATTGCTAAGGTGCTAGGAAATTTATATTAGGTATTAGCGGTAGTGCGACAAATAGTCTGTATAGGTGTGCTAAAAAAGTGCTTTGAGCTTTCGATTTTTATGATGAAATAACTCTTTTAGCCCAGGCAGGGTGAGATCTAACTCAAATTGTGAGTTTTCAGATGAAGAGCGCTTCAAAAGAGCTAAAAAGGTGCAGATTAATCGCCTGTGACGTGGATAATCCACTCTACGGCCAAAGGGCGCGACCTACGTCTATGCCTACAAAGGGTGCAAATGGCCGCATGGTAAAAGCGACTAGATGATGGGCTAAAAACACTTTGCGGGGCTTGTAAAAGAGATGGCGAGCAAATTTACTCTGCTCGCCAAAGTTATATCAAACTAGCCGATTTTTCTTATCTTTGCAGGCAAGGCTTGTCTAGCGCAAGTGCCCACCAGCCAGTCATTTAGGCTCAGTCGCCATTTCTCTTTGGATCAAAAAGTCCAAGCTTGTTGTGATTGACCCCTTTTTCTAAATTTGCTATCCCAAAAGCTGGCTTTCCATCGACGATGTGCGTTCTTATACCAAACTCATCATGGCCAAATCCATGCTCTATGCTGATAACCCCGCTAGCAACGCCGTCAGTTACAAATGCCCTCGCCAACTTGCGCTCCATAAAGGCGTAGTCACTTTGACCTTATCGCCCTGAGCGAATGCCCTGCTCGCTCGCTACGTCTGGCGCTATCCTTACGAAGTTGCTAGGATGAACGGCTCTTAGCCTTGGGCTAACAAAGGTGTAGAAGTGCTGGATATTTGACTTTCTTGAGCTCACTACATATTTCCACTCAGAGCGTGGGAAAAATTTTCTCAAGCGGCGTGCCGTCACTTACTACTGGCAACATCAGACTTGGTACTCCTGGCATATATTCGCCAGTTACTGAGTGTCTGTGTCCGCCAAGTGGCTCATAGTAGATAGAAAGCTGGCGTAGGCGCTGGCACTTTTACGGTTGCTTTATCGCCCTTGTATGCGCTCTCGTAGCTATCATATCTACCGCCTTTTTGCTAGCACGTGCTGCTGCACTTCTCTTCGTCTTTTTAGATAAGGATCGAGTTTTGTCATCACTCTTGATATCTTACTAAGCTTTTTATCCTCGTCGCTTATATCTTTCACACCCTCGCCGTCAAAGGCCAATTTGCTAGTGCAGCTGCGTAATACTGCTCTTTTTACGTCAAGGTCCGTGAAAATTTCGTCTTTGTCTTTGAAGGCATTTTTGCCAAAGCCTTTTAGTCCAAGCCCTCTTTGCTACGGCTATATAAAACGCCTCAACGTCGATCACGCCGCCGTTTTTATCCTTTGTCTGCTTTTGAGCTAACGGCTGGATAGCGCACGACTGAAGTTTTAGCGATCGTTCCCCAAAGAGAGTTTGGAAGCGCCCAGTTTTCAGTACCCCATCTGGCACGATGTAGTCAGCATAGGCGTTTGTCTCGTTCATAAAGGCGTCTATGCCCACAAAAAGTGGTAAATTTTACTATCTTTTTAGCGCGTCTAAAACCGCTCTTTCAAGTCCAGCTTGGCCCGTAAAGTACGTTTGTCATGTGGTTTTATGAAAACTTTTACTTTTGTATGGATAGCCAGCCTTGTGGCTCGTGAGCGTTTTCGTTTACAAGTGGCATAGAGATAGGATACCATGGCTGAGTTGATGGATATCCGCTGCCACCAGCTGCTACTTTGCGCTTATACTCAGAGCTAGTTTCATAGTATTTGCCCGATCTTGATAAAATAGACCATTTGGCTTATAAGCACCCCTCAAAGCTCTCAAGGTCATATCTACCCTTTAAAAACTCGTGTGTGCCGGCACTTGCATTGACGTTGCCGCCCTTAAAGCCATAAGTGCCCATTAGAGTATTTAGACAAAGGATCGCGTAGGTAGTCATACCAGCTGTGTATGCATCATACCGCCATGCACGTTTGTGCTCACTTGTCTGCCATTTTTGGTGAGTACTACAAAGCCAGATGATATCTTCAACGCTAACACCGCAAATGTGGTACTCCTCTGTGCTGCTTATAAGCTGACTCTTTAAAAGTCGCATTGAGCTTTTTACTCGACTTTTTTTGCCGTCTATTAAAAGTATGCCTTTGTAGTAGAGCTTGGCTGGCTCATTTACCTTGTAGCTTTGTATCTTGCCATCTTGCGAGCAGACCTGCCACTCGTTATTAATAAGTACCAAATTGCCGTAGTCTTTGTGGCTTTTTCGGTGATGACTAGATGCGTGGCGTTGCACGCAGTGTATCTCGCCTGCTAGCTTTTGCTTGGTCTAAATTTGGCTGGATAAGGTGGTTTGTGGCGTATTTTTCATTTTCTATGATCCAGCGTATCATCGCCATGGCTAGAGCTGAGTCGGTGCCAGGCTTTATCGCTATCCAGCGGCCTTTTGTCTGAAGAGGCGTATTTTACAGCATTTGTAACGCTTGGGTCGACCACTGCGTAGCTAAAGTCATCTCTAGTGCCTCTTGCATAAGAGAGCATTTTTGCCTGTTTTTGGAAAGGGTTGCCACCATTTGACGGCGAAGTGCCCCAGTAGAATATCGACTAGAGTTTTCATAGTCTGGTTTTGTGTGTGCAAAGCCCCTTTGCGTTGTGCGCGATCTTGCCACGACCCTAAAGCCGCCGCCGCAAATTCCGCCGTGTGAGTGGTGATTTATAGTGCCAAATGACTTTTTAACAAAGCGATCAACGATGTCTGAGCGTCCGTCATATAGGTAAAAGCTTAAAAGTTGGTTTGCGTTTAGTGCCGTACTCTGGGTTTTCGCTATCTATTAGCTCGTCGCTATATATCGCTCTTAGCCCATCCACGTGCCCCTCGCCAAAGAGATCTCCGCCCTCTACGACCTCTTCTACTAGCTGTTCAAAGCTTATGCTCTTCCACTTGCCCTCGCCTCTTTTGCAACTCTTTTTAGCGGAGTTAGTATCCTTGCAGGCGAGTCTATCATCTCAGGCAATATCGCCCCTCTGGCGCAAACTGTGGCTCGCTTTTCATCTTCGCCGCTTAGTGTCGTGGCAAGAAGTGCGTCATTTATCGATGTGTCGAAAGCTGCCCAGTGTACATTTGAGAGTGGGTGGTATGGGTTGCCGCTACATCTTAAAACTTTGTCGTTTTTATCATCTACGTGAAGTCTTATGCCACACTTCGTTGTACAGCCGTGGCACATAGAAAAGACAACGCTATGTCCGTCGTTGAGCGAAAATTTGTGCCATCTTTTACGCTAAATTCAGGCTCTGAGTGAGTTTGACTGCGGTTTGTAGTCGTCTTTTCCCCATCTCGCTAGCACAGCGCTCGCGGTTAGTGTTGAGAGTGCAGCTGATCTTTTAAAAATTCTCTTCTTTGCATTGCTTATCTCCTTTTACTGCGCTATCTCTTCGCTCAGCTGATAACCTTTTGATATCCATTATCAAGCTCGAGTTTCTTATCGTTTTTAGCCAGAAATTTCTGCTAACGCCGTGGTAGAACACCTGTGGTTGTATTTTTAGGGCTATCTATGACCATAGTCTCGTGTGTGGCTAGAAATACTGATATTTGAGTTAGGGATCGTTAAGATCGCCTATTATACGGCTACCGCCCACAGCTCTCTACGCATGCTGGCTGAAGTCCCGCTCTTGGTCTCGTGGTCGCAAAAGGTGCATTTATCGGCCTTGTAGGTATGCAAGCTAAGATATCTTGCGTGATATGGACAGGCCTCCACACAAAGCGCACAGCCTATGCACTCTTTTTGTGTCGATCTTTACGATGCCGTTGCTTCTTTGATAGCTTGCTCCAGTTGGACAAACGTCGATACAGGCTGGCTTTGTTGCAGTGGTTGCAAAAGTCTTGGAAGTGACGCAATAACCGCCATTTTACCGCTTTTTATCTTTTTGCCTCGTACTCAGAGACGATGGTCCTAAAAGCACCTGGCTGAACATCGTTTTCCAACATACAGCTCATAGTACATGACTGACAGCCAACACATCTTGTTAGATCTATCGCCATACCGTAGCGAAGGCCACTACCGCCAAAGTCCTTTGGTGCTCGCCTTTAGCGCAGTCGTAGCGAAAAACAGTCCTGCAGCTGTGATGAAGCTGCGACGAGGTTTAGGGTCTGTTGCACAAGAAATTCTCCCTTTCTTTTAGAAGTTTTTCTTATTTTAACATAGTAAAATTTCTAAGTTTATTTTTATATTTTTGCAAAATGTATTAAATTACGAGAATTTTGTAGCACTTTGTGGGTAGAAATTGAGAGTTAATTTTAGGGAGAAAAAGATGAAAATTTAGCTTCTATCTTTTTTAAATTGATGCTTTGCGGTTTAGCATATAAAGGCGGATGACTTGCTCGGCTGTCATCTTTAAATTTCTAATGGCATTATCTTTTCGCATAGCTTCTTCAAGGCTCATCGGTTCATTTAGTATGCAAAAATACGCATCAATGCCGTGCTTATGGCAGTCTTTGGCGCACCTTTGTACGCTTCCAGCAAGCGCAATGACTGGTTTGTGGTTGCTTTGGCTAGCTTTGCCACACCTGTTGGGGTCTTGCCCATGGTGCTTTGAAAGTCCATGCGGCCCTCGCCAGTGATTACTAGATCCGGCCTTTTTGATCTCATCTTCAAGTGCGATGGTCTGCGTGATGATCTCGATACCGGGCCTAAGCTTTGCGCCCAAAAATGCAACAAAAGCAAAGCCAAGTCCGCCAGCTGCTCCAGCGCCCTTTTGCGTGTGAAATTTAGTGCCATTTTTCTCTTTTACAAGGCTTGCAAAGTGCTTTAGCCCATCATCTAGTCGCTTTACCATGCGGCCATTTGCGCCCTTTTTTTGGGGCATAGACGTAGGTCGCACCCCTTTTTGTCCGTAAAGTGGGTTATCCACGTCACAGGCGATTAAAGTCGCACTCTTTTAGCTCTTTTTAGCGCCTCTTCATCTGAAAACTCACAAAGTTGAGTTAGATCCTCACCTTTGCCCTCAAGCAAAGCGCCATTTTTATCATAAAATTTCAAATCCAAGAGCGCTTAGCATACCTGTGCCAGCGTCGTTTGTCGCACTTCCACCGATGCCTATGATAAATTTTCCTAGCCCCCTTGCTAATGGCATCTTTTTATCATCTGACCAAAGCCAAATGTGCTAGTTTTCATAGGATTTCTCTCATCAGGATTTATAAGAGTGAGCCCAGAAGCACTAGGACATCTCAAGTATGGCAAGATCATCTTTTAGAGCATATCTAGCTAAAACTCCAGTGCCCTAGTGGGTTTTTACAATGGTATCTATAAATTTAGCATCAAGTGCGTCAGCCATAGCTTCCACAGCTGCCCTCACCGCCGTCAGCTACTGGCTTTACTACGACGTCACAAAAGTCTTCAGGGCTCTTTTTATAGCAAGGCCCGCCTCAAGCGAGCTTAGCGAGCCTTTTAATGAATCTATCGCAACCAGAAAATTACTCATAAAAAGCACCAAAAGATAGGACGTAAACGCTGATCATACCAACAACGCCCATGATAAATGTCATCGCTGTTTGAGTGCGGTAGCCTTGATCTGCAGTCATCTTACTAAAGTTTGTCACGACCCAGAGTAGCTGTCGTTTGCGTGAGATACACACATCGCACCTGAAGCTATCGCCATGACACAAAGTGCCGCTGAAATTTCGCTCGTAAAGCCAGGGTGTGTGCATGAGCGAGTTGCCATCGCTAAATGCGCCCATGATAGAGGCTGTCGTGATGATAGCAACAGTCGAGCTTCCTTGAGCAGTTTTTAGCACGGCTGAGATGATGAATGGGAGAAAAACTCCTATCGCTTTTTATAGTTGAGGCATTTTCTTTTGTAAAGTACAAATCCAGCCCTCAGTGATGACGTTGCCTAAAACGCCACCAGCTGCGGTGATAAAGAGTATAGGACCTGCGATCTTTAATGATTCGTTTGTTATATGGTCAAGTCTCTCATCTTTTTAGTTTCAGCTAGTAAAAATACGCAAAAGATCACGCCGATAGCTAGAGCGATGATAGGGTTACCTAAGAATAAAAATATCTTTGGCAAGAGCGCGACTTTATCAAAGCATGCCTTGTTTTGCCAAAACATCGATCACAGAGCCAACCGCCATGAAAATGATAGGGCATGATGATAGGAGCAAGGCTCAAAAATCCGCTAGGTAATTTGCCAAATTGTTTAAAAAGCTCCTCGTAGCTAGCTGTTATCGTAGCGTCAGCCTCTTTATCGCTGATAGTTACGCTTTTAGCGATGCTTTTTGAAAAGAAATAAACAGCTACCAAAACAGGCACCGAAACTACTGTACCCATAATGATGACAAGAAGTAAATTTCCACCAAGGCCAAGTGTGCCAGCGGCGGCTATCGGACCAGGAGTTGGCGGGATAAAGACGTGAGAGGCGTATAGACCGCCACTAAGAGCTACTGACATCGCGACTGGGCTTGCTGCGATCTTTTTATAAAGTGCCTCGCGGATAGAGTTTAAGACGACAAAACCGCTATCGCAAAATACTGGTATGCCAACAACCCAGCCCATTATAAGCATAGCAAGCTCAGGGGCGTCTTTGTCCGACCAGCTTTCACGACCATGTCCGCTAGCTTTAGCGCAGCTCCCGTTTTTTTCAAGCACTGTGCCGATGATCGTTCCAAAGATGATGACGATGCCGATACTCTTAAACGTGCCGCCAAATCCAACGCCTATCATCGCTGGGATCTTGGATGAGGTCTATACCTGCGACAATCGCAAGCACCAAAGAAATACTCGCTAGTGCAAAAATGGATGCACCTTGAGCTTTGAGATCATAACGATCATAAGGATGATTGCTATAACAAAACAGACAATCAAAGCTATACCGCTCATGAAAACTCCCTTATTGTGAGATTATTGATGAGGATTTTAGCAGATACAGCTATATTTTTCTGATTTTTAAGTTTTTTTGATTAGTTAAATTTATTTGACAAGTGAACAAGTATGAATATTTGCTAAATTAGCCATTTATTTTTGGATAGAAATTTAAGTTTATTTTTAAAATAACAAAGCCAAGACCGATCTTATCTGTGTGCTTATCATAATCAATCAAGCTCTCGCCGTATCCAGTAAAATACTGCAAATAGCCATAAACGCCGGTTGAAAATATCGGAGACATATATGAAAGTTCAGCCGCGCCTTTGTTTGTTTTATCAAAAATGTAAGTTATTTTCTTAGCATTAGGCTAAAGATGTGGTCGTTTAGGTTGTAGCTAAGCCTCACGTCGCCATGTCCGATGTATTTTCTAAGATATCTTTGTTATCGCCCTTGTCGCCAACGACTATCCAAGCTCTTGGCGAGACGCTAAAGTTGCCATAGACAAAGTCGCTTTGCACGTAGGCTCTGTTCCAGCTCCTTGATTTAGAACCATCTCGTCCGTTTTGACTCATGCAAAAGGCCGATTTAGATTTTGGACGCCGATTTTCTCTAGATATTTTTGGTGAGGCCAAAAGTTGAAAGAAATTCTGGCTGATAGTTTGTCTCGCGAAACGGCGATGACTTTTTAGTGATCTGCCACCACGAGAGTCTGTGTATAGGCTGCCACTAGGCTCTCTCTAAGACCAAAAACGTCGTAAAATAGCGGCTTAGCAAGGCTTATTTGAAACTTGGTCTCAACGCTCTTTTCGCTCCATCATCTGGCACAGTTTTAGCGTAAGTTACTGGTAAAGGTAGTTAACGTATAAAGTTCTATGCCAAGTGCATTTTGCAGATGATGTTCAGCCTTGTTTTTCTTGTGTGATCTTAGCCTGCTTTACCTTTAGCTTCTGGCGTCGCTGGCTCGGCATTTAGCGCTAGCCTGAGAGGCTAAGCTTTGCGCATTAGCAGAGTTTTTCGGCAATGCTTTTATAAAGTTTGCATAGCACCTTTTATATCGCCACTTTGCTCAAGTGCTTGCGCCCTTTGAAACTCGCTAAGTTCGCTTCTTGCTAAAGGCTAAAGCCAAGAGCCAAAAATATAGTATAAATTTAGGCATCTTTTTGCTCCTTTTTGAATTTCGTTTGCTGTTTTGTACTCTTGCAGAAGTACGTTAAAAAACTGCTCTTTATCATCAAAATTTACTATCTTGCACTTGCAGTTTTTCGTAAAAGGTCCGATCTTGTGCTCATTTTTGATAGAGTTCTTTGGCTAATGTGGCTAAATTTGAGCTAAAAGCCACAAAGCGAGTGGATATGCTCATCATCGCCAGCCACGACCATGTCAGATTCATCTTTAAAGTTTAGCTAGCTCGTCAAGACTTTTTAGATCAAAAATGGCATATCAGCTGGGATGATAAAGACGCTGTGATCAAAGCTTTTTAAGCACAGAATAAAGCGCTAACATCGGCGAATACTCCTCACTGCTCTCATCTTTTTATGAGCTTTAGCGGTGGAATCACTCTCAAATTGGAGCTTACAAAAACCTCATCAAAAACTTTTGCTAAATTAGAGACTTGGTAGTGCGTGAGGCGTTTCAAAACCCCCAAATGGCAGTGAGGTCTTATCCTGCCCCATGCGCGAGCTCTTACCACCTGCTAAAATGATGCAAGTTTGCATTTTTATCCTTTCATTCAAAAATTACAAAAGTATAACCAAATTTTCTACTTTGGCTGGTTTTAGGTTATTGGCAACTCATTAAAAAGCTTTGTTACTTTTTACGTCATATCGTAGCAGCAAAAGTGCGAGCTGGTGGTCTTAAAATACATCTAGGATCATATTTATTCTAACACACAATGTCACTTCTTTTTAAATTTTCACTTTTTATTGTTTTATTTTAATGTAACATTGGTTAAAGTTTCAATTTTAAATAAAAATGATAAGAAGGTTAGATGGCATCGATCGATGATCTACTAGAGCTTGCAAGGTATACAGCGGTAAAAGCTGGAAATGAGTATCTGAGTTTACCCACCTCAAAGTATAGAAAACAAACTTGAAATAAAATTTAAAGAGGATAATTCACCACTTTACGAGCGCTGATCTTGCAAACAGAAATAAAATCGTCGTGGATCTACTTAGCACAAAGCAGGGATAAAATTTGTTCTGAGGAGCAAATTTCTAGAGCCAAAGGGCTATCCTTCTATAAAAAGGTACTGGCTTGTTGACCCGCTTGATGGCACAAAAAGATTTATCGAAGCAAATGGGGGAATTTTGCGTTTGTATCGCACTTATAAGAAAGAGCAAGCCTGTTCTTGGGTGATATTTATCCCAGCTACAAGAGAGCTTTTTATGCAAATGAAAAATGGTGCTTTTTAAAGAAAATTTTAGATGCAAAAATGATGTTATAAAGCGAGTTGATCTAAATAGAAAAAGTATTTAAAAAGTACTATTTTTAAGCAGACGCGGCGATCCTCAAAAAGCAGAGTTTATAGCGTCAAATTTAAAATTAGAACAAAAATCGTATCGGTTCAGCTATAAAGTTTTGTCGTTTAGCTGGATTTGGCGGCGTATATCTAAGATTTATGCCAAGCTATCTTTGGGATAACGCAGCTGGCGAAGCGATAGTAAATACTGCGGTGGCAAGGTCTTTGACGCTGCTAGTGGTAAGGATATGAGCTATAAGCTTGCTCATTTAAAAAGTCCGTTTTTCGTAGCTCTTGGCAAAAATGCACTACATTAAAAGACGAGATCAGCGAGCTTGCGTCTGAGTTGACAAAGAGGGTAAGTGAGGCTACCTGCAGCCTATCTCGCTACTCATTTTTAAAATGCACTTTCACTTTGCTCTAAAAATTTAACGCCCGCGTCCATATCGTCAAATCTCTCTTTTATCCTAACCACCAAAACGCCGCACTGGCTCTCTTGTACGCTCCAAGCTAGCGTCAAAGGCGCTTCCAAACTCTTTTACACTCTTTATCAAAAATATCATTTTGCAGCTCTTTTGCACTAAAAAGGCATTTCGCTCAGACTTCTAATGCCAAGATAGTTTGCTGGCTTTATATCATTTATGTAGATATAAATTCCACCATGCACAGTACCGCTATATACCATCAGCATCCTTGTTCAAGCACCCTTAGATAGCTCTTTTCGTTGAAATTAAACTTTGGGTGAGATTTAAACTATTCACACTTGGCTGACTCGCACAACTAGCTAAAAATATACAAAATAAAAGAGCAAAAACCTTCTCATCGCTTACATTCTTCTAGCAGATAGAGCATGCTAGCTATTCTTATAGTGCCTGCCACATAGTTTAATATATTCGATGCAACCTTGTTTCTCTTTATCTCTTCGCCGCTTGCTTCAAATATTTTTACGTCATTTTTCTTTTTATAAATTTTCAAAAGCCTTAGACGCAATGTCTTCTAAATTATTTTTACCATCTAATAGTAAAAATATATAGTAATCAACCAGTTGATCTTTCAGATACACAAAATCTATTTGCAAAACCGATATTTGTCTCTTCTTTATGTTTTAAAAAAATACTTAACATAATTTATCAATTGGGTTTTAGCCTTGAATACCCCTGGCTCTATACTCTATCTTTTAGCTCATCTTTTACTATCATTGCGCTTGCTGAGTTAGTTATAAAGCCTTACAAAAGCGCTATAAACTGTAAGCTTATCTTCTGGTAAAATTTCTAAAATTTGAGAGAGGTTTATGCTCGCTGGAAACATCTTGTTAAAAACCTCACAAAGCCAAGATATATCTTGTGGCATAACATTCAAATCTATCATACCATCCGTCGTCTCTTTTTATAAAATTGCCACAACGTGAAGTTTATTTATATCACTTGGTCCTATCTGTTTTGCCTTAATGACCTCAAAAGCATTTTTATGAACGATTAGGCTCTGCCTAAAAAGCTTCATATTTAAAATATCCAAAAACTGCTCACTTTGTATACGATCTGCAAAATGCACATTTTTAAAGTCATCCACAAGAGCATTTCCAAAAATCAGGCACAAATACATCTTTCATATCAATATCACAAAGATAAGCTAAGTCAATTATCTATGCAAAAATCTTTAAAGTAAAATGGATCATTATATCCTCAAAAACTCATGCACTACATAAAAATCATCTTTGCTAAGAATATCATCTATCCAAGTGATAAGCGACTTAATAGGCATAATTCCAATTCTTCATTATCTCTTTTTAGCAAGACCTCCTTATAAACCAAAAGCGCCTCTTTAGCGGCCTTTAGCCTCTCTTCTGTACTATCCTTATCTTTTTGCGACAAGTAGCATGATATCTCTTATAATATCCTTTACTTTCCAGCCTGGATAGACATTGTAAGAGATAAAAGCCACGCCGTTTTGGCTTCAGCTTTTGCTCTTACAGACCCTTAGTATCGCATCTTTTTACAAAGTCAGGCACCCAGCTAAAGACGCCGTGAGCAATGATGTAGTCAATTTTCTCATCGCTTTTTAAACTCGCAGATATCGCCATGTATCAGCTCTATTTACCAGCCCTATCTCTTTAACGATCTCTTGCCCGCGCCTTATCTGCTCACCGCTAAGATCGATGCCAACCACTCTTGCTTCTTTATTATTTACAGCAATGGGATCAAATTTCCACCAAAGCTACATCCTATCTCAAAACTTTTGCATTTTTGCAAGGCGGTGGATTGATGCCAGAAGCGTAGCGAGGCCTCTAGTTTATAAGGCGATGACTGCGCAAATGCTGCTGACTTATAGGTTAGTTCATCGTATGATTTTTCTATCTTGCTATTTTGACTCATTTTACCCTCCTAGTAATCTTTATTTTTGCAATTTTTCTAGCATATTTTTAGCGTCATTTTTCAGGCTCACCCACTATATATGCACGCCTTATATTACCACCTTTTATGATAAGTGTTTGACGAAAGTAAAATTATGCCCATTTGAAGCTGCAAATACCGGAGCTCAAGCGCGCTCTAGCATAAACTCGCTATCGTTTAAAAACATCAGCCCAGCTGCCGTCTCTTCTTTACATTTCTCTGCGTCTGCGATCTCTTGCGAGCCTATGGCAGCCACCATAAAGCCAAGATCGTTACAGTCTTTTTAAAAGTTTTTGTAGTTTATCGCTTGTTTTTGTGCAGACCCTTCATGCCCGCAGTATTTTTGTAGCTCGCTCGCTTAAAGCTCAAAAGTCCGCACCTATCTTTGGGTAGATAAAAACCACGCAGTCATGGCTCCTTGCAAATGCAGAAAAGTCAAATTCCGTCCCATCTAAGCTCTTTAGATGGATGTTTTGTAGGCACACTTATCATCTTTCATCCTTCAAATTATCTGATTATATATCTTTAAGCTTTTTGAATTTAGAGATAGACGACAAAAGAACAAAAAGCTGATGACGAGCATCAAAAGTGCATAGATATGAGCCTTGGTATAGTCAAGCATCTCAACCGCCTCAAATATCGCTATACTAGCGACCTTGCTCTCGCCAGCCACAGCGCCACCTATCATCAAAACCACGCCGATTCGCCCATCGTATGAGCAAAACTAACGACGATTGCGGTTAGTAAATTTGACCTGATACTTGGCAAAGATCACTCTAAAAAAATAGTCGTGAGCTTGCTTTTACCAAGGCTGTAAGCTCGCCTCAAAAAGGCTCTTTTTAGGCTATTTAGCCCAGCATAAATGGGCCCAAACATAAATGGCGACGAGTAGATGCAGCTTGCCACAACAAGGCCTGTGAAGTTAAAACCAGTCTCACGCCAAAGAGCTCTTCGTCAGATTACCAAAGGCCGAGTATGGCGAGAGAAAAATAAGCAGATAAAAGCCAAGAACGCTTGGCGGCAGCGACCAAAGCGGCGAGATGATGGACTCTAAAAATGCCTTGCCAAAAGAAATCTCTTTTGCGACATAAAAATAAGCCAGTGCTACGCAAAAGAAAAATAGGATAAAGGTCGTGATAAAAAGATAGCTTTAGAGATAGCCCAAAATGGCTCGTAGTCGATAGATAGTGAGCTCGCTCATCATGCTTTTTACCAAATTTACGCCAAAAGGCTTTTGTGCTAACCACCACCGTGTCGCCAGCTCTAGCCCCAGAGCCTCCGCGCTACCTTTAGCACGACTTCGCAAATTGGCGGTTTATCAGCACGCTTGCCACAAAAATAGCGTCACGCTTTTTGATCTCCAAAACCTTAGCGTTAAATGCAATTCTGCGATCCTGCACTTTTTAAAATATCTCGCTCGCACTGCCAGACCCCGAGATTTACGCCATTTTCAAGGACAAAAACCCTGTCTGCAAAGCTTGTAAATTTCAGCTATGTCGTGACTTACTAAGATAACGCTCATCTTAAACTCATCGTGAAGCGCTAGCAAATAGTCTTGCGCTTCTCACGCATGGCGTTATCTAGGGCACTAGTGGCTCATCGAGCAGTAAAATTTCAGGCTTTCTCATAACTGCACGAGCAAGTGCCACGCAGTCGCTGACCGCCTGAGAGTTTGCCTATCTTGGCGTTTTTTAGCTCTTTAGCTCGCACATTTCAAGTGAGTTTATTTTGCTCAGTACCATCGTTATTTGCAAAGAGCAAATTACTAAGAACATTCATATTTTTCAAAAGGGCGTAGTCTTGAAACAAAAAGCCGATATTTCGCTTTTGTGGGGCTGAAATGTCTTTTCATCAAAAGATCTTATCTCGACCTTTATCACGCCACTTTGCGGTGCTTCAAAGCCAGCGATGAGCCTTTAAAATCGTAGTCTTGCCTCCGCCACTTGCTCCATAAAGTGCGACAAACTCGCCGCTTTCAAAGGCGAACTCAGCCTCAAGCATAACATTACCGCCACCGCCATTTAGCTCTTTTTGCAAGAAAATTTCTATCATTTTTAAGCGCTTACGTGGATACTTGTTGATTTAACGTAGGCAAGAGCTGCTCGCCTATCACTACATTGAGCCTTTTTAGGGCGTGATCTGAGATGATAGCTTCAAAACAAAAGTCTGCTCACACTTTAGGCTAACTATGCTGTAAATTCGCCGCGAGTTGTCGCCTGCAACCTCGCATTTTAGCTCATTTTCGCAGCGAGCTAGCCTCAAGTCTAAGCTTTGATAAGACGACGTCTGAGCTTTTTAAATTTAAGCTCACCTCATCACTTAGAGCGAAATTTGCTAGCCTCATTTAAGGCTAGCATATGCTCATTGCTCCTAGTGAGCACTCAAGCTCAAAAAGCTGACGCCATCTTTGCTAAGAAACTGAACGATCTTTGCTTTTTATCATTTAGCTGGGACGTTGTAGCGACATTCTTGGCAATTTCTCTTGCCTTTTTCGCCCAAGATAAACTCGTAAAATACCTTCGCATCAGCGTTATTTTCAGCACGTTTTAAGAGCACGATGCCTTGATCGATCGGGTATAGGCTCTTGAGGCACGAAGATGTAGTTAGTGCCCTCTTTGTATTTTGCCATTTTTCTCGCTAAAAAGCGCACTAGCGGCGATAAATCCAACATCCGAAGCGCTTGGTGCCTGAGAAAGTGTCTCAAAAATGCTTTTGAGCATAGACGATGTTTTCTCTACTTCATCCTCGATTTTCGCGTTTTTAGAGCCTCGATGCTAGCCTCGCCGTAAGGTGCTGTTTCTGGGTTTGCTATTGAGGATCGCTTTTGGGCACGCGAACCACTTCGATGCCTAAAATCCACGTCTCTTATAGAAAAGATCGCCAGCGCCTTGCGCATAAACTTTTAGAGCAGCTACTGCAAAGCCTGTGTCGTGAGGCCTTTTTGTGCGCAAAGCCCATATCAGCCGCCGCCGAAGATATCGGCTGGGGCCTGGTTTGCTATCTGTGTGACAAGGCCGCCGCTTGCGCCAAGAGTTAGGTTGATCTTAGCGTCTGGATGAAGCTTGTTAAACTCTTTTTATAAGCTCAGGGAAACGCGTGGGTCGTGTCTTGCCGCGACATAGACGTTACCTCTGCGCCAAAGGCGTTTTATAGCTGCACGCACACACAGAAAGGTAAAAACCCTTTTCATTTATACTCCTATTATGATTTGAGATGATTTTACTATGGCTATAAGCGTGTCGCCAGCGCCCTGTTGCATATCCATCGCGCTATCTTTTGTGATGATGGCAGTGGGTGTCTGCTCATCGCTTGTTTTAGCGTGATTTTCCAGCATTTACAGCGCCTATTTTTGCCTCTATGACCTCGCACTTTAGCTGATTTTTAGTGCTTATTTTTAGATCAAGATCTTTTGCGAGAATGACAGAGGCGCTTTAAAGATGAAAAACCACTCTTTTGACCCACTTTTTAGGCCTAGAGTCTCGCTCTCAACTGTTATGGTCGCTTCAAGTGTGTTGCCATTGCTTAGTTTTGCAACTATCTCGAAATTTACAGCGCCTCTATTTATGCTAACGATCTCGCATGAGAGCTGGTTTCTGGCGCTAAGTTCCTCTCATTCTTTGTAAATTGTGATATCAACATCTTCAAAAATCAACCTTTTTGACAAATTCTGTAAAAGTCCTTTTGTGTCTCGAGGATGGCGTCGTAGAAATTTTTATCGGGTTTTTAGCATATGGACTAAGCTCCGAGCCGCTATTTTTTCTTGTTGCCATCAGCTCTTACGATTAGATGGTTTTACTACTTTTTGTTTATGGTATCTAGGCTGTCCCAAAGCGTTTTGTATGATATGCCAACAACCTCAGCTGCTTTTGTGATGCTTTTTGTCTCTTTTATCGCCTTAAGTAGCGCTTATGCTTTGCTAAAACCTGCGTATCTTCGCCTAGAAATAGCTCTAAATTATATCTGCTTTCAAAGTACTTTAACCTCTAAATATATAATAATAATTTGCAAAGTATATCTAATTATATTAATGCTCAAGCTTAAAACTACAAATTTTTCTTTAACTTTTTGTAAAGTTTCAAGAGGATAAAATCTAAGCCACATTTATAAATAAATTTTAAGGTTTTAAGATGGGAGTACTGGTTGCTATCTTTTTGTAGCCTGCTTTTTAGCCTGTGCTAGTGCCGATATAAACGCGACTAATGGCAGTGAAAATGATGATTTTGATGTTGAATTTGGAGGCAAAAAGATGTTTTTGACCCACTTAGTGGCTATAACAGAGTGATGACAAATGTAAATGACTTTTATCTACATAAACATGCTAACTCCAGTGGCAAAAAGGCTACGCTTATGTCGTACCAGCCACAGCTAGAACGATGGTTTGCCATTCTTTGACAACCTCCTTTTTCCAGTGCGCTTTGAAATAACCTGCTTCGGGTTTTAAAATTTTCAAAAACGCGGGCGAAGAGACTTTGCGATTTTGGCAAATACGATAATTGGCTTTGGTGGGCTAACGGACGGGGGCAAAAATACTATGATCTCAAGCCTCACAACGAGGACTTTGGACAAACCCTTGGCTACTGGGGTTTGGGCAGCTTTTCACATCGTTTGGCCACTTATCGGACCATCAAAATTATAGAGATACTGGAGGCCCTAGTTGGCGACTATTTTGCCGATCCTATCAGCTACGTAGACCCTATGCTTTTATCGGTTGGTATTGAGTCTTATAGGACGTTTAATAGCTTTGCACAAGACCCAACAGCCTATGAAAAACTACGCAAAGATGCGATCGATCTATATCCATTTTACGCGATGCTTACGAGCAAAGACGCGATAAACTTATCAAGGAGTAAGTATGAAAAATTTTAGAATTCTTGCGACGGTTTTTATGCAACTGAGTCTTTTTGCTATGTCAAAAGAGCAGATAAAGCCTGAAATAGAAGCAAAAACTGCTAAAGTGATCGAGGTTTTAAAAATGCAAATTTAGATAACAATGCAAAGACAAAAAGAGATATTTGCTCTGCTTGATCCATTTTTGACTACAAACAGATGGCAAAGATCAGCCTTGGCAAGCGCTACAACAGCCTAAATGCCGACGAGCAAGCTACATTGACGCTGCTTTTTGAGCAAAAAGCTAAAAAGCTCATACATCGATAAACTTTTAGGCTACAAAGATCAAGAGATCCGCATAACAGGCCAAAAGTGAGCCACAAAAATAGATACTGGGTCACATCTGAGCTTATAAATGACGGCAAAAGCTATGGATTTGTCTATAGTACACGACGCAAAAAGAGCGTGGGTGGCTCATTTACGACCTTGATATCGTTGGTGTAAAGCATTATACAAACTTACAGAAGCCAGTTTGGCGACGTGCTAAACAATGGCGATTTTAATACGCTTTTACAAAAACTAAACGAAGCGGTTTTTGCCTGATCAAGATAAAAATAACCCTTAATGCGACAAATGCCAGATTATCATTGTCCAAAAACAAGCGTTATCTCGCTTGTCCTGCTTTTAAGCGTTGTTTTGTTTGCCTTAGCACAAGACTAAGCATCGACGCTTCAGCCGAGACCTTGCTACTTGAACACGACCCTGATCTAAAAAGCCTGTAGACAGATCGCCAGCCGCTACGACTCACCCGGGGCTTTTGGTGGTCGCTTTTACTCAAAAAGATGATCTTTTTGCCCTGAAAAGTTAGAGCTTATTAAAGGATTGTAAGCGACGAACTTGCCCAAAAACGATATGGTTAGCAGTGTTATCTCTATCCTAAAATGTACCGCTTCTAAATAGCGTAAAGGCGGCGTTACAGGCATCTTAGATCACACACCAACGCTAAGCGATAAAGATATAAATATCTCAAAAGCAAAAAGCTTGAGTTTGCAAAAAGTCCCATTTATAGTGGAGGTGATAAGCAAAGACCTAAAAACCACAGCGATTGCTTTTAAATTTAAAGCAAGATAATAAATTAACGAGCTTTTTAAATGAGGCAAAATTGCCACAAAAAGAGTCAAACGGCACTATCACACAGGCTGAAAAAGAGAAATTTGAAAGCGCTTGTAACGGAGTTTAAAGCCTACCGAGATGAGCTTAGAAAGAGTGATCACAAAAACCTTGAAGCCATAAAGACAGCCATCGCTAAATTTAACGCAAATGACGAGCTGTTTTTGGGCGGCGCAAATATGATCGCTGATGATATGATAGGCTTTATAAAGGCGATCTTTTGGTTTACGGCCTAAGCGTTCTGGCGCTTCTTAGCTTTAGCTTGTGGCTATTTTTAGGCGACCAAGATGGATCATCTTACCGATGTTTATCTGCGCGGTAAAGTGCCATTTTACGACTGGAATTTTTGGTATGTTTTGGCTGGGAAGTGACGGTCATTAGCTCAAACTACATCGCACTTCAGCTCATCATCACCATTTCAACAGTCATCCACCTAGTCGTTAGCTACCGAGAATTTTACGCAAGGCACCCAAAATACAGCCAAAACCAGCTCATCTATCCGACACTTCGCAACCGTTACTCTCCATCTTTTTGGGCGATATTTACAACGGTTATTGGCTTTTAGCTCGCTTATGAGCGCCGATATAAAGCCAGTTATCATGCTGGCATTATGATGAGTGCGGGCATTAGCGTTTCACTCGTGCTTGCCTTTTTGCTATTTGGCTCGGTAAATGCAAATTTAAAAAGCTTGCTCCTGTTAGGACATTTGAAAACAGCTTCAGGTACAAAATACTGCGCAAAATTGAGCCCTTAACTCAAGAAAGATCATCTACGCGGTTTGCGTGCTGAGTCGTCTGTTTTGGCGTCTATGGCATCAGCAAGATAAAGGTTGAAAACAGCTTCGTGGCTACTTTAAAGAGAGTACGCAGATCCGCCAGGGCATGCAGATTATCGACACAAAGCTTGGTGGCACGATCCCAGTTGATGTGATAGTGAAATTTAAAGAGGCGAGCCAAAGCAAAGAGTAGCGAAAGAAAAAGACGAGTTTGAGAGCGAGGTGAAAAAGGACGCAAAAGACGCAAAATACTGGTTTAACAGCTACCACACAAGGATCGCTGAGAAAGAAATTCACGACCATTTTGGCGCGACAGAATTTGTAGGCAACGTAAGCTCGCTTGCAACGCTCATAAAGGCGATAAAGAGCTAAATAACGGCGTAAGTGACGACTTTTGCTAGCGGCGATGTATGAAGCTACCACTTGAGTATAAAACATCTTGCTAAGCCCTTATGTAAGCGTCGAAAAACGATGAGCTTAGATTTAGTTTAAGGATCATCGATAGCGACTCTGAGCTTAGGCGAAATGAGTTTTTAAAAGAGCTTAGAGCTGGGCTTGCCAAGCTTACTAAAAATGACAACGTGAGCATAGAAGTAGCCGGCATGATGGTGCTTTACAACAACATGCTTCAAGTACTCAGCTCGCAGGTTGATACATTTGGACTAACGGTTGCGATACTTTTTGTCATATTTTTGCTTTGTTTTTAGAAGTATTAAGCTAGCAACCATCGCCATAGTCTCGATTGATCCCGCTGCACGCTCTTTTGGCGTGATGGGATTTTTGGCATACCGCTTGATGTGATGAGCATTACGATGGCGGCCATTAGTATAGGTATCGGCGTTGATGATATCATCCACTACATCCACCGCTTCAAAGAGGAGCTGCCTACAAAGGACGTTTTTGAGAGCATTAAGTGCGCACGCGAGCATAGGGTACGCTATGTATTACACCCTCATTTACCATTTTTCTTGGCTTTAGCGTGATGATAACGAGCAACTTTATACCGACTATTTATTTTGGTTTTGCTGACTGATCTTGTTATGGTCTTTATGCTACTTGGAGCGCTCATCATCTTGCCAAGTCTGATAGCTAGTTTTGTGAAAAAGCGTGCGTGAGCGAGGTAGATTGGTTGTTGTGATTGCAAAATGTGTGGGAAAAAAATGGCGAGAGGATGAGAGAATCGAACTCCCCACCAGACAGTCAACCGCCTGAGTCATCGGGTTTTGAAGCCCGTGAGCACCACCAGATTACTTTATCCTCCGTGTTGTGTGCCGTATTTTAGCAGATATATATAATGTCAGCCCATTTTCTATAGAAATTTTTGAAATTACAAAAGGTTTATGATTTTACGACTAGGCATTTTGGCGTTCTTGGCTCTATGCTCTTGCTCATCAGTGCTAAGCCCAGCAACTGCGCCTTTAAATGTCTACGACGCATACTCGATTTCACGTGATAAAGAGGCATTTACTCTATCACTCGTGACAAATTATACAAAGCAAACTGCAAAGCAAATTCTCTTTTCAAGCGGACTTAGCAACATCGATATCGAGATCGAGTGCTTTTACGGCGATGCTTATTTGATCGGGCTGGTAGATAGCAAAGAGCTTGGCGACAAACTAATAGAACTAGCCAAAAACACAGACGGCGTGCGTAAAATTTTACCTACCTGCGTGTCAAAAAGCCAGAATACCCATGCGACGAGCCCTAGAGCATACTTGCTGATCTAAAGAAAAATCTCTTTAAAGACAGTGTCGTTGAGGGGCACAAATGTGCGAGTTAGCATAGTTGGTGCGACGTCGTTTTTAGTGGTGTGGTCGATAGTGTAGAGCAAGAAAAAAACACGCCATTTGGTACGCTAAGCACATTGAGGGTGTGGCTGATGTTTATTCGTTTTTGAAAGTTATTAAGTAAATTATCGTGGTTAATGTGATCCCTAGCTTTAAATTTAAATCACAAAGCTAGACCACTTTTTTTAAAATTTTTGTCGCATGTAGGTGATTTTATCTCTTAAATTAGCGCGTGTGCCTTTTTGGATACTGGTTTGTAGTTTATTGCCATCTTTAAATGTGCACCACTGCCGATTTAAAAAGCTGTTTTATGGCCTCGACAAAAACCACTAAATTAAATTTTCTATATCCAAAACATGAGGCTCGTCCGCCACATCATCTATGCCGCCATCATCTAGATTAGCTCTTCATCGCCTTTTGCGTTTTTGCTCTTCATGTTCACATTCGCCAGCCTCTTGCTCGTTTTTCTGGCGCTCGTGCTCCCTTTTCAGGGTCTATTTTATATGACTCCTCCATCGGACGCACCTCTTGGATCTCCTCGTTTTTTGTGCGTGGCTAGCTCAGCAGCCAGGAGCGCTTGCATGTCAAAGCGTGCTTGCTGGTTGCATGCACCTGCGAGACGACTGGGGCGTTTTTGGTTGATGAAGTTGGTGTTTCCTAGAGGGTGTTACCGCCATTTTTAGCCTTTATTTATGATGATCGTTTTTGTAGTTTGTGTAAAGTGACGTTCGCGCCATTTTCACGCCTTAATTTTTCACGCTTGGTGTAATCCACCTCGTATCTGCCAGCCCTTTTACGCTTCAAATTCACGCATAAAAGTTTAGCCGCCATCTCAGCACATCCTCAGGCACTTTGCTTTTGTTTGTTTTAACGATGACGTGAGCACTTGGGGCGTCTTTTAGATGAAGCCAGATGTCGTCTTTTTTTGGCGAGATCGAGCAAATTATATTGCCTTTTTCGTTTCTGCCAACTAAAATTTTAAACTCTCTAATGTAAAAATTTACAGCATTTTCGCCCACATCTTTTATCTGACGCTCTCTTTGTTTTGCCTTGTTTTTGGGCTTAAATTTCAAGCTCGTAAGCACTTTTGCCTCTTTTAAAAGTGACTTTAGACCTTCATAAAACTCGATCTTTTCGCTTAAATTCTCTTTTTTCTATCTCCACACCAAGGGCTTTTTGCACGAAAATTCTTTGATCTTGCATAAAATTCATTTGCGCTATTTTTGGCGTATCGCTAAGCTCTAGTTTTATCTCGTTGCCCTCAAAATCTTTCAGGCAAATTCTCTCTCATAGCCCTTAAAATTTGCCAAATTGCAAGCAAAAGCGTGCCGTAGTTTGCAAACTCCTCGCTCTTTTTCATAAGCTCATCCTTATCTTCAAGCGAGTTTAAAATTTCTCTCATACTATCTATCTTTTTGCACACTAGCAAGCTTTTGCCTCTTTTAGCCCAGCTATCCTTGCTTCATTTATCCTAGCTGCTTCGCTTCTAAAAATGCCTCAAAAGCCAGTTATAGGCTCGCACGGCTTTTTCTTTTATAGCGATGGCTGGCGACTCAACTAAAAACTCGCCAGTTTCTATCTTGCGGTAACTATTATCTATATGCCTTAGTGCCTCGATGATGACGTTGTTTTCGTCAGTTATCACGGCATTTGTAAAGCGGCCAGTAAATTCAAGGTAGAGGATGAAAGTCACTTTTTATATGAGCCACTTTGCGTGCAGGTAAATTTACAAAATCTATTGTCTTTTAGGCACTCGACGCTTTTTTTATATGCGAGGCGTTAAAGCGCTTTTTAGGACGTTGTCAAAGGGAGCTTGATAAATTCTCGCCTCTTTTAGCTCGTCATCTTTATAAATCGCTGAGTTTGACTTATTTAGATCAAAGATGATTTTTTCACCGCTAAATTCAAGCATAATAGCCATATCGCCGAGGCGTTTTTGCTTAGCTTATCTTTTAAATTTTCGATAGATAATCTGCTATTTGAACCAAATGTGCGTACTTCATGCGGGGATTATATCAGAAATGTTGCAAAAAAATGTTTTAACTAAAAGAGTCCTAGCAAGCTTGCTAGGACCAAAATCACTAAAATTGTTTTTAGCGACCTCTTTTACGATCTGATCAGCTATCTCATCGACCTCGTTTGTGGCCTTGTTTGTTTGATTTGCCACTTCAAGATTTTCTTTTGTTAGATTATCGATGTCGGCAACTAGCGTATTTATCTGGGCGATCGCTATGGTTTTGCTCATTTATCAGCCGCGCTCATATCGTCGATGTTTTGAGTTAGGATATTTGCATTTGCCTCGATCTCACCGAGGCTTTTTGAGTGCGCTCGGCCAAGTTTCTAACCTCATCAGCCACAACCGCAAAGCCCCTGCCATGCTCGCCCGCACGTGCTGCTTCTATTGCTGCGTTAAGAGCTAGTAAATTTGTTTGATCAGCGATGTCGTGGATGATGGTGATGATATTTTTTTATCTCCTCAGACTGCCTTTTGACATCGTCTGATCTAGCATTTACCTGCCTCATAGACGCACTCATCTGCTCGACTCTCTGCGGCGCCCTCGAAGCGATGTCGCACTCTTGTTTGCCTTAGTAGTAAGCTCTTGCATGTAGCCTTTTAGCGCCTTTGCACGGTCCTCTAGCAGTTTTGCGATCTCTTCGTTATTTTTTTAGCATCTGTGCGATCTTGTCGCCAAGCGCATCGATACCTTTTGCGATGACGCCTTCGTCGTTTATCCTAGCGGTAAAGTCGTTTTTAAAGTAAATTTCTAGTGCTTTTAAGATGTCGTGCTCGTTTGAAGCGATATTTGTCTTTAGTGCGTCACGTAGCTCACCAAATGCCTCTTTTAGTTTAAGCAGAGCTTGGCTATTTGTTGTAGCTTCAAGTGTCGCTCTAAAGTCGCCTGCTTTTATCTTTGTAACAAATTCTTGCGTTTTAGCTGAAAATTCACGCTCGCTATTTAAATCTCTTTTGTGCTTTCTATATTTTTCGTTGATAATGCTAGCCATAACGCCTAGCTCGTCGCTGGTTTTTAGCTTGATAGGCTCGACGTTTGAAGTTTTTGTTGTTTATAAATTTGAAGACTTCGATTAGCCCATTTTGTATAGTTAAAACCGGCCTGAAAGTATCTAACGACCACGATGATAGCGATGATGACTGAGATCAAAAATGCACTAAACATCAAAATTGCTTATTTGAAGCACTTTGAATTTCAGCTACAAACTCATCAGCGTCAGCCACTATACAGAACGTTCCAGCCTGTTAGCTTTTTGGTTTTGGCAGTAGATGACGTTTCTCATACCATTATGGAAAAATAGCGAAACCTTGTCGTCCTCTATGCTCTTTTTCATATTCTCTTTGATGAGATTTTTGTAGTTTTCATCTTCTTTTGTGATCAAATTATATCAGGATGAACTATCACTTTACCGTTGTCATCGGCGATTATGATGTTTGAAGTCTTAGTTGTTTTATCTCTAAAAGCTCCTGGCTAAAGCTGTTTAAGAAGATATTTGCGCCAAGGACCGCGCTACAAGCTGGTGCTTGTCGTTAAATATTGAGCGTGAGGCAGTGATGGTTAGTGCTTTGTCGTGACATCTATGTATGGCTCTGAAAATCCAGGCTTTTCGGCTGCTTGCACCCTGAAACCAAGTCCGCGTGCGACCATCAGAAATTGGTATCAAAAATGGCTGGTTGTTTTTCAAAAGATCAGTCTTTATGACGTTGCCATTGTCTGCGTAGCCCACAAATAGCGCGTCAAATGGCGAAATGATAAGAGCACCCTTTAGTGCCTCGGCTATCTCGTCCCTGCTAGTATAGAGCTTTTTATCCTCTATCTCTTTTGCAAAGTTTTGCACCATGTGAAGTCTTGACTTTAAAACTCATCGACAAAAGTACATCGTCGATTTAAGTCCTGTTTTGCGCACGCTGTTATAGGACTGAATTTTTCCGATTTGGGATTTGAGTAGTTTATGCTAAAAAAATATACCTATGCCTATTAGCATCCAAGCTGTCAGCAAAAAGGCTATCTTGTTAGCCAAGCTAGAAAATAGTTTTTCATCTTAAATCCTTTTAGAATTTTCCGACCTATTCTATAACAAAAGTTAAATAATGTTTATTAATTTTCATATTTAAGTAAAAATGATCAAATTGCTTGGTAAAAGCCCATTTGAGATAAAGTAGACTTTTATTAAAAAATTACAAAAATTATTATAACGCCTATTTTTCAAGCTTTTAACGACTTTTCAAAGGCAAGAATTACATAAAAATTATTTTTATTGCTTAAATTCTAATTTTAGAATTAGTAGTAAGGAAGGTGCAATTTTAGGGTATTTTGCCTGTTTTTAAATTTTACTATCATAAATTTTTGTCAATTTTAGAGCAACTTAGAGCCATGACTAAAAGTCTTTTATCCAAATTCGTTAAAATCGCCCTCAAAAATTTAAAGGGTATGAAACAAACCATCACAGAAAAGATATTTTCAGATCACGTTGGCAAAGAGGTAAGAGCAGGAGAGATCATCGAGAGCAAGATCGATATGATCATAGGTAACGACATCACGACGCCTATCTCGATCAAGCAGTTTGAGCGAAGTGGCGCTAAAAAGCTAGCTAACCCAGACGGCTTTGCCATAGTGATGGACCACTACATCCCGACAAAGGACATCCTAAGCGCAAATCAAGCCAAATTTCACGCAGAATTTGCCTACAAACACGACCTTAAAAACTACTTCGACGAAAAAGATATGGGCATCGAGCACGCGATTTTGCCTGAAAAAGGGCTAGTCATCCCAGGCGACGTCATCATTGGCGCAGACAGCCACACCTGTACGCACGGCGCTCTTGGGGCATTTTAGCACCGGCATGGGTAGCACCGACCTAGCTTATGCGATGATCACGGGTAAAAACTGGTTTAAAGTGCCTGAGAGCATCAAGGTTGTCTTTAAAGGCAAGCTCGATAAGCACGTCTACGGCAAGGACCTCATCCTGAGATCATCCGCCAAATAGGCGTTGATGGCGCACTTTACAAAGGCGCTTGAGTTTAGTGGTGAGGTGATAGATACTCTTAGCATGGATGATAGATTTTTCAATGTGTAACATGGCGATCGAAGCTGGCGCAAAGAGCGGTATCATTGCAGTTGATGAGATCACAAAAGAGTTTTTAAAAAGATAAAAATCTGCGCGATAAGCCCAAAATTACTCTACTCAGACGAGGGCGCAAAAATACGACAAAATTTTAGAGATCGATGTCACAAACCTTGATCCAGTCATCGCATATCCGTTTTTGCCAAGCAACGGCAAGAGCGTAAGACAGGGCAGTTCGTGACGATCTAGCTATCGATCAGGCATTTATCGGCTCATGCACAAATGGCCGTCTAAGCGACCTTCGCATCGCGGCACAAATCCTAAAAGGCAAAAAGTAGCCCGAAAAACAAGGCTCATCATTACTCCAGCGACGCAAAGATCGCAAGAGCTGCCGAAAAAGAGGGCTTATCGACATTTTCATCGAAGCTGGTGCGGTTGTAAAGCAACCCAACATGTGGTGCTTGTCTTGGCGGATATATGGGCATTTTAGGGTGCAAATGAGCGGTGCATCTCAACGACAAATAGAAAATTTCGTCGGTCGTATGGGGATAGGACGAGGTGAGGTATCTGGCTAACTCGGCTGTTGTGGCGGCTTCAGCGATAGCTGGTAAGATCGCCGATCCAAGGGACTTATAAAGAGCTTTATATGGAGTATTCCTGTGGACAATTTATGGATAGATGTAATAAAGATTAGCCTTGGTGCACTTTTAGCAGTTTGCGGTCAAATAGTGCATGCCTACATAACCAATAAAAAGATAAAAACAAACTCAGGTGACAAAAGTTAGAAGAAGCGTTTATTATAATTGGAGATATTTTTAGGAGGATTGCATTACAAAGGCATCTTTGTTGATAAACCACAGTTAAATATAGAAAATCCAAATGTGAAATTAGCAAACTACACATGCTAATTGGTTTCTATGCACCAGAATTACAAGAAGACTATAAAGATTTTTATAACCACGTATCAGGTTTATTCCACTTACCAAGGCAAGGCTTAAAAACTTCAGACAGTGATGATGAAAACATGAAAGAAATAATAGATGAATTAACAAAAATAGTCTCTTTATTGAGCTCAAAAGGCAATAAAGTCAAAGAAAAATTGAGCCAAAAATAGCGCAAACACTATAATGAATTAGTTGTTGCGGCGAAGCAAATAATGTTTTGTTGCAGACCCACAACAACTAAGTAGCGCATTAAAACGCTGTTATAGTTACCAAAAGTCCGAAAGATTATACGTGGCAAGTTTGCAACCGAAAGTAAATAGTCTTTTTTGGCTTTTAGCAAGCCGTAGCTTGTCCAGATCGTGCAGTTTAGCCACTGACCTGGTGGCTGGATAAAAGGCGTTTTGTTGCCATCAAGGTTGCCCATTATTTGTGGGATGTATGAAATATACATAATAACCCGATAGGCACGTACCTATCCAACCTAAGAATTTGCCATTCTTTCACTCATGTGATCTCCTTTAAAAAGCGACGTTATATTACTTTTTCTTCACGAGCGGTGAATACTGGCAATTAAATTATTTATAAAAATGTGTAGATTGACAAGCTTGGCTTGATAAATGGGGATGAGTATTTTCAACAAAAACGCATGCGGCGTGTTGACAAGTGACAGAGTTTTGGCTCAAGGGCGAGCTTTGCATTTGCTATGTAGCCTTAAGTCTGCTACATAAATTAAGCCAGTGCCTCCAGCAGCCACTAGCAGCTAAATTTAAAAGCTCGCTCATTTTTGGTGTTCTGTTTGTCTCACCGACGTAGAGTTGTCTTGGACGGACGATCTTTATGCTCTCTTGCTCTTTTAGCTCGATCCACTGACTGATCCAGCCTGGCGTCCCTGCCGATGACGAAGATAACGGCAAACATATTGTTTGGTATGCCAAGCGCTTTTAGGATGAGCCCTGGTGAAAATCAACATTTGGATACAAATTTTACTCACAAAATAATCATCATTTAGCGCGATATCCTCGATGCGGTTGGCGATCTTTATAAGCTCTGAGCTAATGCCGATCTCATCCATCAGCTGATCTCTCATCTTTTTAAGCACCTTTGCACGAGGGTCAAAGTTTTTATAGACCCTGTGGCCAAAAAGCCCGATTAGTCTAAATGGATCGTTCTTATCCTTTGCTCTAGCGATGTGTTTATCGACGTTTGCGACCGAGCCGATCTCTTCTAGCTGACGGATGACGCCCTCGTTTGCCCCACCATGAGCCCAGCCCCAAAGTGCGCCGATACCTGCACTTATACATGCGTATGGGTGCGCGTGAGTAGAGCCAACGGTCCTAACAGTAGTCGTTGAGGCATTTTTGCTCGTGGTCAGCGTGAAGCATAAAGACCGTGTCAAGTGCCTTGATCTCGATAGGTTTAAGATTGACATGCTCGTATGGATAGCCCCTCATCATGTAGAGGAAATTTTCAGTAAAGCCACGATCTAAATCCGGATATATGATAGGAAGGCCACGTGAGTAGCGGTAGCTAAAAGCCGCTATCGTTGGGATCTTGGCGATTATCCTCATAGCCATCTCGTGGTACTCTTCGGGCTTATCCATATTTGGGTGGTCTGAGTAAAAGGCACTTAGCGCTGAGACCGCCGCCTGCAAGATCGCCATAGGGTGCGCCTTGTCTGGAAATGCGTCAAAATAGCTTCATCATGCCCTCGTGTATGAAGCTTCTTTTTGAGCTCGTCTTTAAAAGCCCCTGTATTGCTCGCCAGTTGGTAGCTCTTTGTTTAAAAAGCAGGTGAGCAACGTCTAAAAATGTCTTATTTTCAGCCAAATACGCGATGTCGTAACCCCTGTACATGAGCTCACCCTTTAGGGCCATCGATGTAGGTTATGGCTGAGCGGCACATCGCAGTTGAGGTGTAACCTCTGTCAAATGTAAACATCCCAGTATCGCTAAAAAAGGTCGATATGTCGATGACGTCTGGCCCCATCGTGCCTTTTAGGATAGAAATTCATAACTCTTGCCAGTTCGGTTGTCGATTAGTGTGGCTGTATTTGATGACATTTTTACTCCTTGCTTTTTGATTGCATTAAAGTACTTTTGATGATTATAGCTCCTATTATAGCTTGTGCGAGGCTTGCTAGGGATGAAAGATGAGTAAGAATAGTCACTTATCTCGCCTGATTTGTGTGCGATAGTAGCAACTGCGATCAAAAGAGTGAGCGGCATAGACTGCGAAACTGAAAATAAAAATATCCCTCTAAAAGCCAAGCTTGCCCAAAAAGAGCAAACTAGATACAACTCTCGTGCCAAGCATCGCTAAAAATATAAAAATAGCATCCTTTATCACTTCGCTAGATCCTAGGCTTGAAAGCTTAAAAGTAGAGCCTATGTGGATGAAAAATATCGGCACCAAAAAGCCAAACCCAAAGCTTGAAAGCTTATGTGGCAAGTCCTTTTTGTGATCAAAAAAATGTCGTGATAAACATACCTGCGATAAACGCACCAAAGGCTACTTCTAGATTTAGATATAGCATCAAGGCTATCATCGTGAAAAAAATACCGCGATGCAAAGCCTGATGTCCTTCTCATCCTTGTCGTAGTGCGGCATAAGCACCACTTTAAGCCCCGGATACCACCAAAAAGTACGTCCAAAATTACAAAAGCTAAGCACGCTGATAGCCAAAAACAGGATCAAATAGCCTATCGTTAGCCATGAAATTTATGCTCGCTCCAAACTGCAAGTAAGCGGCGGTAAATGTTAGAAGCGTGATGCTTAAAAAGCTCGCCGATAGTTGCTATTAGCATGCTTAAAGTTTAGCCACTCTTGCTACGCCATACTCCTTAAATAGTGTAAATACCATACCAACGGCCATTATCGGGATGATGATGATGTAAAGCAGGCTAAGCTCAAACCCCAGCGTCAAAGCCGTAGCTAGAGCGTAGATGAGCGTTAGATAGATGAGCCCAAGGCGCAAAATTTTACGATCGATGTTTATGAGCATCCCTAAGATCGATCTCCATACCAGCTAGAAACATCAAAAGAAAAAGCCAACTTCACTGATGAGCTTAAACATCTCGTTTTCTCCGACAACTCCGATGTAGCCGGCAACCGCTCCAAGTAGTATCTCAGCAGGTGCTACTGGTATGCGTAAATGCAGAAATATAAGGCGAAGCAAAAGACGATAAATGCCAAAACGACAAGGATGCTAAGCTCGCTTGCTTGGTGTAACTGCAAAAAGATCCTTAAAAATAAAAATGCTTGATTGTATAAAAAGCTTTGTTATTTTTTTGATTAAGCTATAGTACTTGGGCAAAATGCACTCTTTATTTTGGGTTTTAAGAGAGTTTATGAGGAAAGTACCATTTTTTGCACTGCTTTTTCTTGGCATTTTTAGTGAGCTTTTTGCTGGGGAGATAAAGATTGCGGATAGATTTAGATTTGACGGTAGCACGTTTTACAAAAAGCACACGAGCGGCAACGAGAGCTTTTACTTTTTGAAAAATGAAAAATTTAGACGAGCATTTTGTCGCTTTTTGAGCTTAAATTTATAGAAAATGTAAAAATGAAAGCGAGCTGGCTGGCTTTTAAAAAGAGCCCTAAGCGAGGCAAATGGCGTGCTTTTTAGTGAAAAATGTGGATAAAATTTAGCGCTCGTTTGCGATGAGGGTGAAATTTGAAAGAGCATAAAGGTTGTAAATTTTGAGGCTTTGAAAATGGGCTGATAACGACTACTTATAAAAGGCTTTTATGATCCAAAAAAACTTCGCTGCAAAGCCTCAAAAATGGTGCTTTTAACCGAGGCTAGAAAGCTTTCGCCGTGCAAACGCCAAAGGTTGGGTTTGCTGGGGAGTAGCTTACGACGCTGGCTTTTTGTCCGCATGAGTTTCGAGAGCAATTTAAAAATTAGAGCTGGCATATCACGGCTCTAGTCTAGTGGCGAGTGGCTACGATACCCTAAATTTAGTAGTCTGCTAAGGCGAGTGAGTAATTTGCACATTGTAATTTGTTTTGTCAAATCAGTGAGTATCAAGTAAACTTTTACTTTCATGAACGAGTAATTTCGGCTCTGATTTTAGTGGCAAGCTTTTGCTGAGACCTAAAATCAGTAGTCAATTCTTGCGAGTGAATGGAATTTAGAAATTGCAAAAATATAAAAATCATTTGCAATACTTTTATTCGAAAAGGGAGACAGGGGACTCGAGTTACGGTCTGCTTGCAGTTGCGAGCTTGCGAAGCAAAGCCGTCCCCTTATCCCTTTTAAATCCCCTTCTGCTCGCAGTTACGAGGCAAAGCCCGAGTAGCCCCTCCCCTCGCACGTTCAAAGGGCATGCTTTAGTGCTTTGCACCGCATGCGGTTAAAGAAAACTAAGACAAATTTTTAAAATTAGAGCTGGCATATCACGCTTCCAAATTCAGTGGCAAGTGACAACGAGACCTGAATTTGGTAAGCTACTAAAGGCGAGTGAGTAAAGTTTTAGAAATTTGCAAAAATCAGACAAATGCTCTTAAATAAGCTCATCGCTTCACGTATTTTTTTAGCAAAACATTACAAATTTTTACCAAGCCAAATGCCAAGATAGCTTGCGAGCAGGCAAAGGACGAGGCTAAAAATATATTTAAAAGCCTTTTACAAGTTCGCCTTCTAGTAGAAATTTAACGCTATCAAGGCTAAAACTTGAAAAATGTGGTAAAGCCGCCAGTATGCCAACGACTAAGAACACCCTCGCGCTTTGGCTTAAATTTAGACAAAATAAAAACGCCGATAATGAAGCTACCAAGCACATTTATACCAAGCGTGGCTGGGGAAAGTGGCTACATTTCTAGCAGCCTCCCCAGCTAAAACCCTACATCCAGCTCCGATAAAGCCCCCAAGCCCAGCAAAAAGCAAATTTGACAAGCATTGGTGGCAGATGCTTGCAAAGCTAAAACCGCGCTTTGTAAGCTCCTCGATGTCCTTGCCTTGCCTTCTCGCCCTTTGCGGTGAGGTAGTCGCCTATCACGATCGCGTCTGCGCCATTTTCAAAGATCTCATACTGCCTCTCGCCCAATATCTTCTCCCTGCCACCAGCTATCATGACCCTAGTTTCTGGCAGTGCGTTTTTGGTCTCACGCACGATTTTTTAGGGCTTCATCTACGCTAAGAGGTGGCTGATCAAGGCGCAGAGCGTCACTTTTTATGAAAAATTTATAGGTGACGAAAAATGGCTCAAGCTCTTTTAAGCTAGCTCTAAAGCTCACCCTGTCAGCCTCGCTCTCGCCAACGCCGTAAATGCCGCCAGTGCAAAGCATGGCCCAGCCCCTTTTTGCGTCTAAATTGTCTGATATCTCTCGTCCCAAGAGTGCGTCGTGCAGATTTTGGAGAAATATTCGCGGCTTGTTTCTAGGTTGTGGTTGTAGCTAAAAACGCCAGCATTTTTGAGCTCACAAAAGTCTGCTCGTAAGTCGCCATGCCGTTACATGCGATGAGCATCAAATTGGCACTTCTTTATGCACAGCTATTGCTAAAGAAGCGATGTAGTCGGTCTTTTTGTCATTTAGCCTAGCGCCACTTGTGACTAAACAAAAAGCCAAGAGCGTGGTTTTTTTATAAGCCATTTTGGCTTCGTCCACCACCTGCTGAACACTTTTTCTTTAATGCAGTGATATCAGCGCCTGCTTTGGCACTTTGCGTGCAATAAGCGCAGTCCCTCAGCGCAGTTTCCTGTGTGACGGAGCATATCGCACAAAAGCATAATTGTCTTCATTTCTTATCCTTTTTGGGGTGTATTATAGCTTTGGTAGGTTTAAAATTACGTATGATCGCCTTGGATTTACGAAAAAAACAGGCAAAGTTCTAGTACTTTCATGAACGAGTAATTTCGGCTCTAAGTGAGCTAAGCTGTAAGGTGAAGCCAAATTTACAGTAGTTAACTCTTGCGAGTGAATAAGAGTTTAAAAATTTGCTGCGATATACGTTATCAAAAGGGAGACAAGGGGACTTGAATTACGAAGCCGTCCCCTTATCTCCCTTTAGATCCTACAATCCCCTCGCACGTTAGAAGTGCATGCGATAGCACTATCGTGCCGCATGCGTTTTATCCAAATATAAGTTTCAAACAAATTATAAATTTACTCTTAGAAATAAAACTATGTAAAAAATTTCAATTTTACAGGATCATCTTTTTCTTATAAATCTCCGCCCTTTCTTTTTAAAAGCCCTATTTTTAATTGGCAAAGCACTAAGCTCATCAAAAAGTCCAAAAAGTGCGTGTTGTGGTGGCAGACTGAGATGGGTGAGGGATTTTAGAGACAAGATGGGCGAGTAGTCCTTACTTTTTAGCCTGGCCACCAAGATCACAAGACTAGTTAATCCTGGCATCTGGCGTAAGAACTCTAGGCTATCTAGTGTGGATAACGTAGGGCGAAAGTCCGTCGCCACTGATCTCTAAGCTCTTTACACTGCAAATTTAAAAAAATACAGAATAGTCGCTGATCTTTTTGAAAATTCTCCACGGCTAGGCTTTCAAGTGCGACAAGTTTAGCGATCGGTGCTATGCTTTTTACGTTAGCTCCTGAGCCGATAAAAAGGCTCTTTCAGGCTAGAAAAGATTTGCCAGCGCGTCAAGGCTCTCATACGAGCCCCATTTTTATGTGAAGGCTCTTTAATTTCTTTTGGCGAGACACCGCATCAAAAGAGCTCTGAGGCATTTTTCGTGCAAAAGTTAAGCTCATCAAATGCCTCTTGCTCGCTTCTTAAAAAGTAGCACCACTCATCAAGCACGGCTCTTTTTTGCTTAGCGGTTTTTATACTGCAGCGCAAAGCTGTCGCCTAGCTGCGTGCAGTTTATCACAAGGCTCTTTTGCCCTTTATACTGGCTAACTGTGTGATAGTTTCAGGCATTTAAAGTCCAGATTATAAAAAGCCATTGAGGCTCAAAAGCTCAGTGGCTCGATTTCTAGTTTTCAGAAACTAACATCTTTTTCTTGCACTTTGCGCACTCTATAAATGTGCCTTTTTAAGCTCTTTTGATCATATCGCCACCGCACTCGTCGCATTTTTGTGCGACTGGCTCAGTAGTTTGAGATGAAGTCGCATTTTGGATAGTTGGCACATCCGTAGATTACCACGCCTGCTAAATCTCTCAACGATCTCGCCACCGCATTTTGGACATGGCACGTCAAGCTTTTAAGCTCACGTTTTGGCTTAGCCGCCGCAGTAGTGCCTGCATCTGCGCTCTTTTCACTCTCTTTTGCGACATTTCTTGAGTATTTGCATTTTTGGGAAGGTCGACAAGCGATAAATCGCCGTATCTGCCCTTTCTAAGCACTAGCTCGCTTCCGCACTCTGGGCACTTTTCGCCGATCGGAGTGGCTGTTTTTAGGCTTTTTATGCCAGTTTTGCCAGCGCTTATTTTTCCGACAATGGATAGTAAAAAGTCGCTTAGCACCTTTTTGCCAGTCGGCCTTGTCAAGCGCGATCTCATCGAGCTTTTCTTCAAGATGTGAGGTACATTCGCTATCGACGATGTTGCTAAAGTGCTCCTCCAAAACGCCTATCATGCTAAATGCGATCTCATTTGGTATAAAGCTGCTTTTTCTCGATCCTTACGTAGTCTCTTGATGTTAGCAGCGAGATGGTCGGTGCGTAGGTGCTTGGGCGGCCGATGCCAAGGCTTTCTAGCTTTTTAACAAGGCCAGCTTCAGAGTAGCGAGACGGTGGCTCGGTGAAGTTTTGCGTGCTTTTATGCTCTGCAAGCTCATCTCGTCGCCCTTTTTAAATTGGCAAGTATTCATCCTTATCAAGCTCGCCATAAACCTTGTAAAAGCCGTCAAATAGCACTTTTTCTGCCGCTTATCTTAAACTCGCCTTTTTCGCTTGCGACGTAGACATTTTGCGTTTGGCTAACACATGCGCTCATTTGACATGCTAAAAATCTATTGTAGATGAGCGTGTAGAGTTTTTAGCGCATCTTTTTCAAAAAATTTAGCGGCGATTTGCGGTGTGAAGCCCAAATTTGTAGGGCGGATAGCTTCGTGGGCTTCTTGCGCGGCCTTTTGAGCTTGTTGTGTAGCTGATCGCTTTTGCTGGCAAGTACTCTTTGCCGTAGTTTTGTAAGATATGCTCCCCTAGCGGCTGCGACGGCCTCTTTGGCTCATTTAAGCTGTCTGTTCTCATATGGTGATCGCACCCATGAAGCCCTCGTGAGTTTGGACGCCCTCGTAGAGACTTTTGTGCGATCATCATCGTCTTTTCGGGCTAAAGCCAAGGCGGTTGCTCGCACTTTGCTGAAGGGTCGAGGTCATAAAATGGCGGGCTTGGCTGGATCTTTCTGTCCTTGCTCTCGATCTCACGGACGCTTCAATTTCTCATTTTGTAAATTTTCGATGATGTATTTTGCGCGGTCTGGGTTTTGGATAGTGAGCTTTTCGATCTTTTGGTTTTCAAATTTAACTAGCTCAGCGTCTAGATCTTTTTTAAAAATGTATCGATAGCGTAGTATTCAACCGGTTTTAAACGCCTGAATTTCACGCTCGCGATCGACTATTATCTTTAGGGTGCACTTTGCACACGGCCAGCGCTTAGCCCTTTTTGTATCTTTTAATTTAAAAGCGGGCTTAGTTTGTAGCCAACGATGCGGTCGAGCAAGCGCCTTGTTTGCTGGGCATTGACGCTATTCATATCGACGCGTCTTGGACTTTTTAGAGCGTTTTTGTATAGCACTTTTTGTGATCTCGTGAAAGACGATGCGAGGTAGGCTGGTAGGGCTCTTTGCCTGATGGCATTTGCGATGTGAAACGCTATGGCCTCACCCTCTCTATCCTCATCTGTCGCAAAGGTACTTCATCAGCCCCTTAGCAAGCTCTTTTATCTCTTTTACGATGGCGGAGTGATCGCTGCTGACGCGGTACTCTGGGGTACGATCATCCTCTATCTTGATGCCAAAGCTTGTTTTTTTGGCGGGTCTCTGATGTGACCTTTTGAGGCGATGACGTTGTAGCTTTTATCTAGGAAATTTCTTTAATAGTCTTTGCTTTTGCGGGCGACTCCACGATGATTAAGCTTTTCATTATATATAGCCTTTATATTTTTGGCGTAATTGTAGCAGAAATAAAAATCGATTGAAACCATAAAATCTCTTTAAGTGCTTTTTAAATGTAATTACAATATGATTACACAAAAGGAGCAAAACGCATGATAACAATTTAATCCAAATAGGAAATTCTCAAGGCATAAGGCTTCCAAAGGCTGTTATAGAGCAGTTTGGATTTAGACTTTCTCTTGAGAATTTCAAAAAGATGGCATATTTTTAAGACCAGTAAAACAAAAACGATATAGATGAGTGGGACACTTTAGAGCTTAGAAAACTAGCACAAAGTGAAAAATAGATAGTGAGTTTGAAGCTACCGACGTAAGTGATAAAGAGTGGCAGTGGTGATGAGCAGATATGAAAGTGGTTTATAAGCCTTGATCCTACGATAGGAGCCGAGATACAAAAACTAGACCTTGCGTAATTGTTTCACCACCTCAGCTTGACTATCTACAAACTAGGCTTATAGCACCTATTGCCAGCAAAGGCTTTGATGCACCTTATAGGGTACATTCAAGTTGCTTGATAAAAGAAGCAAAAATACTTTGCGATCAGATAAGATGTGTAAGTGTTGATAGATTTGTTTCAAAAATTGGCGAGCTAGAGGGCGAACAGGTTGAAGAGCTAAAGGAAAAGTGTACATCAAATGTTTTTATGATATAAAGTACTTTACTTCATCTATAAAACTTTTTCAAAAACCAATCGATATAGTTTTTGTGCGGCACGAAGTCGTAACTTAAAACATAAAAAGGATTTACAATGAGTTTTCGTATTAACACAAACGTAAACGCACTTAACACACACGCTAACGCAGTTAGCAACAACACTGACCCTATCTAAGTCACTCTAACAAACTTAGCTCAGGTCTTCGTATCCAAACAGCCGCAGATGACGCTTCAGGTCTATCTATCGCAGATAGCTTAAAAGCCAAGCTTCAGCTCTAGGTCAAGCTATTGCAAACGGTAATGATGCTATTGGTATCATTCAAGTTGCCGACAAAGCTATGGACGAGCAGTTAAAAGTTCTTGACACTATCAAAGCTAAAGCTACTCAATCAGCTCAAGACGGCCAAACAACTCAATCACGCCAAGCATTGCAAAGCTGATATCGTTCGTCTAATGGAAGAGCTTGACAATATCGGTAACACTACTTCATTTAACGGTCAGCAGCTACTAAACGGAACATTCTCTAATAAAGAGTTCCAAATAGGTGCTTACTCAAACCAAACTGTTAAAGCAAGTATTGGTGCGACTACATCTGATAAGATCGGTCTTACACGTTTTGAGAGCTCAAAACTACTTACTCAAACAGCAGCAGGTGCGATCAGCCTTACATTTGTAAACGTAGATGGTGTAAACAACGTAAAAGTTCAAGCTGCTACTCTCTCAACTGGCCTTGGTAAAGGCGTAGGCGCTCTAGCAGAGAACATCAACAAAGTTGCAAACGAAACTGGCGTTCGTGCTACTTATGATGTTACATGGAAGGGCAGTAAAGCTATCGCTGCTGGTGAGATGAAAGATCTTGAAATAAATGGCGTAATTATAGGGTGACATCAGCGTTAAAGCAAATGACGAAAATGGCGCACTTATAAACGCTATCAATGCCGTTAAAGACCAAACTGGCGTAACAGCTTCACTTGACAAAGGCAAGCTAGTGCTTACATCAGTAGATGGCGCGCTATACAAGCTAAATCAACAGCAAATACAGCAAAGGTTGCAAACAATATGTCTGCTATCTTTGGTTATGCTGGTAAAGGCGATGACCTTGTAAAATGGGCGCGACGACTATCTACTATGTTTATCGGAAGACTAAACCTAGTTAAACTTGATGGTCGCGATATCAAAGTTAGCACTGGTGCCGCTGGTAATACACTAGGGCGGTCTATCAGTAGCCTTTAGTATGTCATCTAAGGCAAATAGTAACGGCGGTGCTCAGCATCTGTCTCACTACGTGAGATCAAAGGTCAGATAGATAAAACTCTAGCTGCTGCTATGGGCTTTACAAGGATGAACAATAGTGGCGCTATGACATCTAACCAAAGTGCTGGTGTTATGACACTAACTGGTGCGATGGTTGTTATGAGTATCGCTGAGTCAGCTCAAAAAAACACTTGACCAAAGTCGTTCAGACCTTGGTTCAGTTCAAAACCAACTTCAAGCTACAGTTAACAACATAACTGTAACTCAAGTTAACGTAAAATCAGCAGAGTCTCAAATCAGAGACGTTGACTTTGCTAGCGAGTCTGCTAACTTCTCAAAAACATAACATCCTAGCTCAATCAGGTGCTTATGCTATGAGTCAAGCAAACAGCGTACAGCAAAACGTAATGAAGCTACTACAATAACGTAGCTAGTTAAATTAAGTTTTTAAATAAGGCTTTTGTTGCAGTAGCAAAGCCTTAAACGTGTTAATGCTTTTTACAATACGCAAACCCCCAAGCCTCAAAGCCTAGCTTTGGGGCTTTTTCAAATTTATAAGCAATAAAAATAAATATGTAAAAATAGTGTTTTGAATAAAAAGCCTCAAAGATAGAAAACTTTAAAAGGCTTTTTATGAAATTATTTGGACTAGGTTTAATGGATGACTAAAAAGCCCAGCCTATATCAGGCCAAGCTTTTTAACTTCTTTAAAGTAAATTTTTACTAGCTTTCTTTGTAGTTTTTATCTCAGCATCTAAGCCACCTGCCAGAGAAAAATAGCCAATACTTATGCATCTCAACCCACTCTGCTAGTTTATTTACCTTTTGCATAACATTATCACTAGGCTCAACTGAAATTTTAGCCAGCTCAAGCTCTTGATAATATACAGAGATAGACAAGATGTATTCGATATATCTTCTATATTTTTTTGCCTTCCTGCAAATCTTTTAGCCTTATCTATCTTTTTGTTATAGATAATAGTTTCTTAAAATGCTTCTCGCCAAGCTCGCCTTTTATCTCTTATCTCTATCATTTTATCTATATCTGGAACAACTTCAAAAAGACCTCTTCAAGCTTTTTGTTTTACCTCTTCTTCAAATTTGATCTTAGTTTGTATAATTTATAAGCCTGCAAAAGCTCTTTTTATGGTTTTTCACTAGGCAAACTAATATGAGGTACTTTTATCTCCTTACCCTTGGTAAGCTCCTCCATGACTTGAATAAAAGGCTTTTCTATGGTGCCTTTTATCATAGCGCCGCCTTCTGTGCAGTTGTAGTTTTTGATGCCTTGTTTGTTTGTTGACTCGATGTCTGATTCGTATTGGTTTTTAAACTTTATCCCAAACATAAGTTGTCCTAACCTCACCTACTCCGCCATAAGCTGTAGTGTATACATTTTCATCTGCCTGGGCAAACGCGTGTCCTGTTGCATGGCTTTTGCCATCTGGTGCAAAAAGCTAGGTCTTGACCTATCAAGACTATATTTTTATGACCCTAGCGTATAGGCTAGTTGATGAGGCCTGATTTGCCGTGCTAAGTCCAATGCCAAGATATCCATGCTTGTTTAAATCCATAGAGCGTTCAGCCTGTGGGCGAAAAGGTAAGCACTAGGCGTCTTGGCAAGATGTTTTTTTCACACTTTGAGGGTGTGTTAGCGATGCTACGATAAAGTATGCGTCTTTATCTCAAATTCCCATTTCTCTTTTTTTAAAAAGCTCGATGTTTCTATAACTCTTTCTATAGATGTAACATAGTCTGGCTTGATGCCGTGCTTTGCTAGTATCGGCAAAGAGGCATCTAGGCTGATAACAGTAACATAAGGGCCAAATTCTTAAGCGTATCAAGCTGTTTTATCTAGGCTTGGTCCAGTAGCTACTATCACAGCCGTATCCATAAGGCCTTTTTCGTTTTTATAAGATCTTGATAGACATAGCCTTTTTATAAGCTGAGGTAGGTTTTTGGGTATTGTTTCTCACACCTTGGAGCAGGTCATCTACGCTATTCCCATGCGATGTTACAACCTGCGAAATGGCCCTTACAAAAATTGGTTTATCTTGTTGTAGTCATCTGCAATTTATCATAAAAAGGCGTGTGGATATGAAAGTTATATGTCTTAGCATAGACTGAATAAACTTGACCTATCATGAGCTGATAATTTGCGAATAGGGTTGTTAGCTCTGAATAAAAATATGATAAGTCTTTTCGCTAAGTAACTCTTTTGATAGATCGACTCAAATTTAACGTGATGTAAAGTATTTCAAGGTCTGGTTCGACGACTATTATATGTTGGTGAGTTTCATTGTGAAGCAAAGCCTTGTAAAATATGCCATTACCAATTCCGTAAAAATACATCACTGGATAGCGCTTGCACTGAGATCCAAGTCCTTCAAGCATATTTTGCACATCAGAAACAGGCTTTTCATAGACATAAGATAGAGTTTTTGTCTATTATGTTTATATCGATCGGATCTTTGCCGATAAATACTTCATAGTTTTTGCTCGCCCAAAGAAAAAGCCTAGTAGCTAAGATCTCGTCTTGAGAAAATAGCGCATTTTAGGTTATTTCTAAAAACAGCATTTTCTATTTTATTGACGTTTTTGGGCGTATTCTTTTGCTCTCTTCACTTTTTTTCTTGTGGCGCAACGACACCATCATGAAATTTTAACAGCCATTTTTCCTCCTTATAGATCCTCTTTTGTTATTCTCTCACTCAATTTTCTATATCTCTTTTTGCTTTTTGCCGATCAGCTCTTTTAGGATTTAGGATGCAGGCCATATCCTGGGCGCACACTTCTATATTTTTGCTCGCTAAAATTTCACCTTTTTTATATCCGCGCTTGCATAAAGTGAGCGAGAAAATCTCCTATTTAAAACAGCTTTTTCATCTAGCTCGTAGTTTACCACGCCTAAAAGCTCCTCAGCCTCTCTAACACACTTTTGCCATAAGAGTAAATTCGCTCTCATCAAGGCTAAAATGCACTATCAACGCTTTTTACGCTCTTATCAAGGATAAAATGTTTTTCAATTATCCTAGCACCCAAACTAACCGCCACTACTGGAGCTGTCACGCCCAGAGTGTGATCCGAAAAAGCCCACTTCAACGCCAAATTTCTCTCTCATGTCGGCTATCGTTTGCATAATTCATGCCATTTAACGGCGCTGGATAACTTGAAGTGCATTTTAAAAAGGGCGATGTCGCTATTGCCTGCATTTTTACAAATTTGCACCACCTCTCTTATCTCTTCTTCGTAGGCTGTGCCAGTTGAGATGATGATGGGCTTGCCTTTTGGCGACAAATTCTACAAAATCATAGTCCGTTACCTCAAAGCTTGCGATCTTATAAGCTGGCGGGTTAAACTGCTCTAAAAAGTTGGCGTCATCTTTGCAAAATGGGCTTGAAAAGCAGATAAGCCCCTCCTCTTTTGCCACTTTAAAAAGCTCAGCATGCCACTCTTTTGGCGTTAGTGCCTCTTAGTAAAGCTCGTATACTCTCTCTTATCCCAAAGCCCGCCTTTGATGACAAAGTCGTCTAGGGTGCGAATGTAGCGTCAAGCTATCTGGCGTATATGTTTGAAGTTTTTATCGCGTCAGCTCCAGCGCGCTTAGCCGCCTTTATCGTATCTACTGCCGTTTTTAGGCTACCGCTGTGATTGGCTGAGAGCTCGCTATTATAAAGACCTTTTGTCTGTACTGTACTCTCCTATTTTCATCTGCTAGTCCGTTTCATTTTTAAGCTCAAGATAGCTAAACTCATCATCTTTTGCATACATTTAAAGCCAGTACTTTTCATAAAGTGCGAGCGCTTTTTCGTTGCTATTATAAGCTTTTTGCCTTTAGCGAGCTAACTTTTAATGTAAAAAGCGTAGTTCTTTATCAAGTCAAGCAAACTTTTTACCCACTCCCTTTTTAGCTCTGGGTTTTTATAAACGCCAATTCTGGCTTTTGCTTCGTGATATCAACAAAGCTTATCACGCCGATAATTCACTCTCGTCTTTTACTAAAAATAGATCTTATCTTGAATGCTCTTTTAATCTCTAAAAAGAAAAATGCTCTGCTTTTGCTAACGCTTTTGTTTTTCATAACGAAGCTATGCGCTCGTCATTTCGCCACTTTAAAACCATCAGCTTTTTGCTCGCCATTAAGCGAGGTAGAAATTTATAAGCTCAAGCTACCTTTCATCTCCCAAAAAGCTTCATAGCCATTTTCTTTTTAGCCAAGCAAAGATCTCTTTTTGATTATCAGCCACGCAAATGGCTTTTAAATTTAGCTCCCAAAACATAAGCTTCATTTACAAGCGAGCTTGCTGTTATGATGAGCGTTTTTGGCCTCATTCATCAGCCTTGCCACGTTTTTGCTATCTACAAAAAGACTGAAATTTTTCACTCTTACTTGATAGCTCTTTTTAGTGCGCTCACTTTTATTATTTCCACTTGTTGTTATGACGGCTGTTTTTAGCCCTTTTAGAAGCAGTTTTTCTGAAAATTTTAGTGCTAAGACCTGAAATATCAGTGCCTCCAAGAATGATAGCGTAGTCGTATTTTTCTCTCGCTTTTATCCTGGCTTCCTCATAAAAACTCATCTCTAACTAGCAAAAACTCACTCCCACAAAAAGGCCCTCGCGACTTTTTCTACCAGCTCCTCATATCTTGCCTTTTGCGCATACAATTTACATTTAAAATATAGTCTGCAAAAATGTTTTTTTCATAGGTATCGTCAAATGATAAAATTTTAACGCCAGTTTTTCTTTTATAGCTCTTTTCGTCTTCAAAGCTAAAGCCGTAGTGGTCGATGATAAGGAGTTCAAACTTTATTATCTCTTTATAAGCTCACAAAGCTCATCTATCTCGCCACTTCTTAGGCTAATTTAGGGTAGTTTATCTCATCAAAAATGTCACCTTCAAGCCTTTAAAGATGCAAATGAGATGTCGTTAATTCTTTAGCAAGCAAAGGTCTCGCCTGATGTGCCCATGCCCCTATCTTGTGCTGCTATCGGCGCGCACGAGCGTTTTAGCAGGGGAGTCCTTTTAAATTCTTTCTCAATCAAATCTTTCCATTATTTATTAAATAAAGCTTTTTAGCAAACTCGAAATCCTCTATCGTGTCGATGTCGCAGACTAAATTTCTTGGCAACAAATATGCCTTTGAGTGTGGTGCAAAAGATAGCGCTACACTCCAGCCAAGCCTCTTTTACCAAAAATAAAATGCCCCAGCGTCATGAAAAGCAGACTCTAAATCTTGCGAGCGTGTCTTTTCAGAAACTGCGGGTAAAACATGCTAACTCTAGCGTTTTCATCAAGCTTTATGGCTCGCTGGATAGGAAAAATCAAAACGCAGTCGCTGAAAAATAGAATGTACACTCCTGCTTTTTAAACTCGACAGCGACCTCCTTGTACCTCAGCCGTCACGAGCGGCGCTGTGGCATAAAGGCGACGAGACGTCACTAAGCTAGAATTCGCGCGTCTTATCGCATCTTTTATCACGTCAGTGCTAGTTGCGTAGTCGTCGCCCGCTCGCCCTCTCTAAAAATGGCACGCTAGCCCCACATTCTCTAGCCATTTGCGATCGCTTCGTCATCGGTACTTACGATCACGTCGCTAAAAACTTAGACCGAAGTGCGCACCTCGATGCTATATGCGATCAAGGCTTGCCTAAAAAGTCTTTTATGTTTTTGCCGACTATCCTTTTGTCGCGCCTCTTGCTGGTATGATGCAGATCATTTTTACTCGCTAAAGCTTTTTAGCACGTCAAAAAGTGTGCTTGCAACAATTTAGCATCATCCACGTTCATTCCGTGATGGCACGGCAAGCTAAGCTCGGCGCTATATCTTTCCTGCATTTGGCAGTGAAATTTCGCCAAGTAGTGCTTTATAAAAGCTAATTTATATGTTGGCTTTATAATGCACCTGCACACCAACGCCATTTTGCAAAAAGCCTGCAAGTGCTCTTTTATCCCAAAATCTCTCATCCAAAAGCACTGGATATAGGTGTCTTGAGCTAGTTGTATTTGCTGGGATATTTATAGTTTTAAAGTATTCGCACCCTGCCACTCCTCATCATGTACCGTAGCTATCTCGTTTCTTTTTAGCGATAAAGTCGTCCAGCCTTTTTAGCTGGCTAAGCCCCCTAAAGCGCAGGCAACGTCGTGATCCGTAGTTGTAGCCTCAGCAGGCTCATGTCGCTATCCCAAAGCTTTGTTTTAGCGATACCGTGGCTTCTATATAGTCTTGCAAGTCTTGCGGAGCTCATCGTCGTTTGTAGCAAGCGCGCCGCCTTCAAGCGTGGTGATAGGCTTTACAGGATGAAAGCTAAATATGCTAATATCAGCCTTAACGCCCCACTTCTACGCCGTTTTGCACGCTACCAAGGGCGTGAGAGGCGTCGTCTCATCACTTTTATGCCGTGTGGCCAATGGCGATCTTATCTAGCTCTACTGGGTTGCCGCCGTAGTCGACTGCTGTTATCACCTTTGTATTTGGCGTGATCACTGGGATCTTCTTCATCGATGTTTGCATCCATCTTCAACATCGCAAAATCGGACCTGCGCTCCTCGCCATCAAAGCCGCACTGCAGTGGTCGCAGAGGTGATAGGCGTCGTGATCACTTCATCGCCAGCTTTACGCCCAGGCTAAGATAGGCCACGTGCAGAGCCGAAGTGGCTGAGTTCATAACGATCACGTGCTTTACGCCAACATACTTTGCCAGCTCCTCTTCAATTTGCTGACTTTTTCGCCACCCGTTAAGATGTCGTCTCTAGCGCGTCCGCTACTACCTTTGATATCTTCTTCCGTGATCTGCTGGCGGCTGTAAGGTATCATTTGCCGTCTCCCCATCATCTCAAGAAGGCCTGCTCTATCGAGCCACCTGATTTTGTATTTGAGCTATACCAAAGTCCTCGCTCACTGGCTTTCGTCCTTTGATTTAGCGCATTTACCGAAAAGTCCTGCGCCGTTGTGAACTGAATAGACGGGCTTATCACGCAATAATCATCAAATCCATAGGTTAAATGCGCGTCATCTCTTGATATCATCATCTCATGCATCTTTTCCCCCTGGGCGAATGCCGATGATCTTTACGCCAAGGTCTGGTGCAGGGCTTTTTGCAAGATCGACCATCGTCATCGACGGGATCTTTGGTATGAGAGTCTCACCGCCCTTCATCCTTTCAAAGTTTTGGCGACCACTTTACACCTTGCTCAAGCGTGATCCAAAACCTCAGTCATCTTTTTCGTGAGTGACTGGCAGTTCTTTTTCCCCTTGTGCGATCAGCTTTTTAAATAGCGGCACGACCGAGCCTCTGGAACCAACGACGTTTCCATATCTTACGACGCTCAAATCTCGTCTTTTTCTCGCCTACGATGTTGTTTTGCAGCGACAAAGAGCTTATCGCCAGCTAGTTTTGTAGCTCCACATAAATTTACAGGATTGCAAGCTTTTATCAGTTGAGAGTGCGATCACTTTTGCTAACGCCGCACTCCAAAGAGGCGTCGATGACGTTTTGAGCGCCATCTATGTTTGTTTTGCGCACTCCATTGGGTTGTATTCTGCTATTGGTACGTGTTTCATCGCAACCGCATGGATGACGTAGTCTCATGCCGTTCATCGCAGTTCTTAAACGCTTATAGTCCCTCACGTCACCGATGAAAAACGCATAGCCTTGTCTTTAAAAACTTGAGCCATTTCGTATTGTTTTAACTCGTCGCGCGAGTAGATAACTAGCCCTTTTTGGCTTATATATAACAGTATTTCTCGGTGTACTTTTTACCAAAACTCCTGTTCCGCTGGTGATCAATATCGATTTGTTGTTAAACATTTTGCGCCTTTTGCTAGTCATTTTTGATTTATAAATGGCTAATTTGAATTATTTTTTATAAATTCAGCAAAAGCCGTACCAAATTTGAAATTTATTTATCAAAGCTCTGCTCTTTCTAGCTTCTATTTCGTCAAAGTACTCGTTATTGTTTAGGGTTTTTATAAAAAGTGGGTGATAATTTAGCCTTGCAAGGTCGCAAAGGCATGAAAATTACTCAAAACTTAGGCGTGTGATACCTTCTTGGGCTTGGTATTTGCCATTTTTATCAGCATACGTCACCTCGCAAGGCTCATCACCCTCGATAAATAGCACCTGTGCGATACCCTCGTTTGCATAAACTGGCAGGAAGTGGCGTCGTGTTTGAAATTTCAATCGTGATATGCGCCTTAAATCCCTGCTCAAAAGGCGTCACATTTACGATGATGCCGCACTCGTGCATATGTACTCTTGCCAAGGCAGATCGCCAGCACATTATCAGGCATGTTAAAGTACTCGACCGTGCGCCAAAGTCAAAAAGACTATACACGATGCAGACATCGCCCCTTAAAATCAACCACATTTTTCTCATCAAAATGGATCAACGACGGTTCCGCCGATGTTTGTGATATCTTAAACTCATCGCCCACGCGGATATCATAGCCGTAGCTAGAAACGCCGTAGCTGACGACGCCACGTCCCACTTGCTCCTCGGCAAATGGCACGATCATCTTCTTTTTCAACCGACATTTTCCTTATCCAAGAGTCTGCTTTTAAACCCATTTTTGCTCCTTTTTGAGGGCGATTATAACGCTTTGCATCTTTAAAGTAAATTTAATGGCACTTTGCAGTAAAACTAGTATAATTTTGAGAGCGAAATTTCATAAAGGACAAAAATGCAAGAGAGAAACGCCGAAACTTTCACAGGAGAACGCGCGATGTTTGGGGCAAAGGGATACATCTACTAACTGCATCTTTGAAGATGGCGAGTCGCCACCAAAGCACAGCTCACTGAAAGCTAAATGAGTGCGTTTTTGCCTACAAATATCCACTTTGGTACGCAAGCGACATCACGCTAAATGGCGGCTATCTCGAGCCTCTAGCAAGGGCTGGCATGTGGTACAGCTCTGGAAACTTTGCTTTAAAGACGTGCCTCATAAACGCTCCAAAAAGCTTTTAGAAAAAGCTCTACCTCGCTTGAAAATGTACCTTCAGACGCTGCTGAGACGCTTTGTATGTGGACGTAAAGCTTTAAAATGTCTTGCAAAAAGGGGATTACTTCGGGGCAAACAGCGTAAATTTTAGAGGTTGATGCCAATTTTTGGACGGCAACTACTGCTTTGATGGTCGCAAAATGTAAAAATCACAAACTCAAAGCTCATCTCAAAAGACGCCTTTGAACTGCGAAAACGTGCTCGCGCAAAACTGCCCTCATCTCAGGCGAATACCTAGCCTGGAACGCGAAAAATGTGACACTCATAAACTGCACGATAAAGAGCTTGCAAGCGCTTTGCTATGTAGAAAATCGGGTTGTGAAAGATTGCATTTTTGATGGATACAAGCCTTTGCTTTTTGAGTATTCTGCGTCGATGTGAGCACAAAAAGCAAAGAGATAAAAAGTGTGAAAAACCCAAAAAGTGGCGTCATAAGAGCTGGCAAGATAGAAGAGATCATCATAGACGGCGACTTGGTTGATGCAAGCAAGATAGAGATAATCACCGATGAATTAGACAATAATTTGAAAGAAAAATGCAAAATGAAAAATCGAGCGAATGTAGTATAAAAACGATGCTAACTAGCTACTACGCGAAGTCTCACGCAAATGTCTATAAAAGAATAAAATTGTATTTTTAATGAGGACGATCGAGCTACCATTTGCTGTGCTATGTGGAGTAGCTATGGTCACGCTTTTTGACATTACTGGGCACGAGTTAATAGTATATTCTGATATGGACGATGCCTCTACTTTGGCAAGAATTTAGCCATCTTTTGTGTGTTGGCGTGATCTTGCTTTATATTTACGCTAGCTATTATTAAGCCAGTTTTATTTACTAGAGCCATTTACTCAAACATCGATGTTGAGCGCGAGCAGGAGATCGTTATATATGATGATGAGGTCTGTTTGTCACAAAAATAGCACGGTTCATTTTTCGTTTGGTGCGCTGGTAGTTGTGAAACGGATGATTTTGTAGCTTTGATCTTAAAAGAGAAGGCAGCTCTTGCAGATCCCAAAAAGAGTCGTTAAATGAAAAATCGAAAGAAATTTTGGAATTTCTAAAAGAAAAGATAGGCTAATTTAGTAACATAATTTTCAGGTAATATGAATTAATTTGGTTGGCTATAGTTCAGACTAAAAATCTCTAAAAAATATAGAGATAATCACGGATGAATGTCTGACTTGTTTTTTAAAAACATTTTGCTACATAACTCACTCTTAAGATCAAAACAGCTCTGCAGATAAAAATCTTATACCTGTATAAAATGTAATAAGCTTTTATTGTTAAAAGTAGTAAAATAGTTACACTTTTTGATCGGGAATGAAATGAAACCGAAGATTTTAAAGAAAAACAGTAGCAACTATGACTTTTTTCACAGCTGATGAGATGAGCTATAAAGAATTTGGTACAACTAAGCTTTTAAAGAGTTTTTAACTAGCGATAATGACTCAAAATGGCAGCTTGACATAGATGATAAAAAGGTTTAACTCATTTCCGAGCTTTCACCCAAAAACATCAATTTTGTATATCAATTTAGACTATGAAGATAATATTTTTCAGTTTAGAATCGGCTCAGAAAACAACGTATCAAGCCTTGGCTACCGCATGTTTACGAGCTTTGATAGCGCACATAAAGACTTTGTCACAGACGATATCAAGCACTCTGACGAGGTGATGATGAGCCCAAAGCTTGGCGAGCTTAAAGAGTTTCCTTGCATATCAAAAATGCGGCTGGTGGATCAAAGATATCTGGCGAGACATGTATCCTATTTTTGGACGAGACTAGCAGCGAGGACTTTGTGGTTGACATTATAAAAACGAATTTACCAAAAAGATGACCGAGATAAACGAATGTCTAAAAATGCTCAAGATGGCGGCAAGCTTGACGAAGTGATCGCCAAACTAAAAAGCTAAAAATCAACTGAATTTAGAAATTTCCACCCACAGCACAAGAGCTAGTTGGATATGAAGTAAGTCCGTAGTCAGCCGACTCAACGTTGTAAAAGTCTAATTTGCACTTCTGGAGATGATGTACTCAAAGCCTTTTTGATTTAGCTCGACCAAATACTCAAGCTCCGTATCCCTTTTGCAAACGATGCTTTCAAAAATGAGAGAAGAAAGAAATTTTGGCATTTTTCTTTTTGCGTTGAGTGATTTAGCATGAGTTCCATGTTGCTGGGTAATTTCTAAATATAGTTTGATTTGACTCACTTTGCCAAATCTAGCATAATAATTTTTGCAATGTGCATCATTTAGCACGATGTTTTTTAGTGCAGTTTTTGGTAATCTGCTCATAGATAAGGCCAAAGAGCTCAATAGAAGCATTTTGATTATCCATCACTCTATTTTCGTGGTTTGTGATGACCACAAAGCCATCTTTTTATCTCGTATTTTTCATTTTTATAATAAAAACTAACGCTTGCCACCTCTTGCTCGAAACGCTTTTTGTAAGCAAAGGCAGATAGTTTAAAACGCCCATTTTATCGATGATAGCCGAGTTTACGCCGCCATCTAGCTCGTGTCTGCATGAAATATCTTATAAGCTTCCCTGCTCTATGTCAAAGCTGTTTAAATACTCGATCTTATCAAGATAGATACATCGGTAAAGCTTTTACAAATTCCTGGATTTAGCCTCAATTTATCTCATCTTGAAGTTCGCCATATTTGTCGGTTTGCTCTGCGTCTATAAATCTGATTATATTCATCTGTTTTTCGATCCTATCTCTAACAAAGATCGAATATTTCACGTCCTGCATCTCATAAAAGCACTTTTATCGTATCTCGTGGCACTTTTTGTGATATCTGTTCTTACTTTTTAGCAAGCTCTGCTTTTTCAGCGTGAGCGAAAAAGTCGCCATTTTTAGTTTATTTTGCGAGTACAAAAAGATAGAGTAGCTGCTCATAGACCATGAGATGTGAGTAGGTTAAAAATGTATTATCCACCACGATGACGTAGTAGCAACGCGTTATAGAGTACCTTTTGTTATTTTTGCAAAAATCTGTCATACTTTAATTTGCTTTGGGGATTTACATACCTTAAAAACATCATATGATTCTAAAAATATATTTTCCATTACTGCCCCTTTTTACCTTTGCAAAAATATTACATAACTATTCTTTAAGCTAATTTGAATTTACAAACTAACTAAAAAAATAATTTTTGTAAAAATTAATATTAATTTAATTAAATATAGCTTTAATTATATAAAATATTTTTGTATAAATCTATTTTTATTTACGAATTTTTATTATATAAAGTAAAAATTAGCTATAAAATATATATTTTAAACTAAATTTAATAAATATAGTTATATTATTTTTTCTCATATAAAACATGTTTAGAGTTTAAAAACTAACGAAAAAGGAGCTCAAAATGGAATTTCTAATTTTTGACGCTATTTTGATAAGCGGTCTTATCCCTATACATAAAGCCGCAGATGAAAAAGTAGCAACGTCCTGCTTGGCCTTAGGGTGCGTGATACCAGTTGCACCAGTATTTTACGTAATTTATGGGTAGTCTCTGCCAATAGGCAACTTTTAGGAGGGCAAGATGCAAACGAAACAAAATGAAATCCCAGCAAACGAACAAGGCTTTTTCAACCTTATGTCACTAGCCATCACCGCTCTTGTGGCACTCCAGTTGGTATCGCCTGCTTAGTGCTTGGCTTTGGGCTAGGTGGATAACCCTTGCATAATGTGCTGGGCCGAGAGGATCACGATGATAGCTATTAGCCCTATTAGCGCTTTTCATCATCAGGTACGGACTAAAGCCTGGCTATCTAGCAAAGCACTTTTACTAATGGCTTTGCTGGGGCATATTTAATGGCTTTATCCACTACAGCCTAGATGGAACATTTTGGAGGCTATCTTGACATCAAACAAGGTTTTGGCCTTGAAATTTTAGGTGCCCACACTCAGTTTTTGGGTTATGGTTGTTGATTTTTGTGTGATCATATTTTTAGCTCTTATATTTTTGTTTAGCAAAAACTTAGGCCTTATAATGCAAAAAGCTCAAATGGCGAATATGGCGACTTTCTAAGCTACCTACCGCTCTGGCAAATGGTAATTTGGTCTTTATCGTGATCATACTTGCAAACTGCGTTCAAGCCTTTATAGCTTCTGGTCCACCGCCATATCTAGGATCTAGCACACCACCCTAGAATGAGCATCGATCCTTCAAAATGGTTCTGGGAAAAGACCACTGGGATAGCTCGCTTGACTTTTAGATTTGACTGGAACCCTGAGCTTCCAGACCTAGCAAAAGTAAGGAGTAAAAGATGAAAAAGCTAATATTTTTATCGCATTAGCAAGCCTTGCTTTTTGGTTTTAGCTTTGACATGGATAGCAAAATGGAGCTATCCAAAAACGTAAAAAGAGCTAGGCCTTAAAGGTACACTCACTCTACATGGTAAAATGATAATGCAATAACTGGAGCTGACTCATGATGAGGGCAAAAAGCAGTTCGCTCTTGTCTCAAACGACAGCGAATTCTACATCGCAGATGAAAAATTTAAAAGCCAGTTAGCTACGCCAAACATGACCGCCATTTTATAATGGAAATGGAAGCAACAGTCTGAGCTAGTTGGTATAAAAATGAGCTTGGCATGATAAGTTACAACAAGACTTTTTGTCTTTTATGAGCCAGCTAGCAACCTCAGCAAAGACGAGCAAAATAGCCAGTGGAGGCACCTATTGGCTGGATATGACTCGTGGAAGCTAAATGACCTTGGTAACAAGGGCAGATTTTCACCATCAGATCAAAACAGCAGTATGTCTTGGGCTGGGACTACCTAGAAAGTGAGAATAATCACAGCTAGCGTGCCAAATGACGTTAGAGACTACTGGAGTGTCGCTATATTTGACGGCGACGATAAGATGATCTTAGAAGAATTTTAGCCAAAAACAGGAGCAAATTTACAGCTCAAAAGAGGGTAGAAATTTAAACAACTATTATATTACTGGCATCGACGCAGAGCCTGATGCACTCTATCTTTAAGCAGTAACTTTCTCAACTATTTTTAAAGTTAATTTGACCACCAAAGAGATAGACGAGGCATTTAGTTTTAGTGGGGTAAATAACCCAAGAGCATTAGCGATCAAAGATAATAATCTGACATCTTCTCACGAGAAGGCAAAGAGAATAAAGTTTTTATCTTTGAGATGAAATAGCCATCAACTTTAAGGAGAAAACATGCAAAGACGTTCTTTCCTAAAAAGGCACCGGAGCAGCTCTGGCAGCAGCTGGAACAGCTCCTAGCCTATTTGGTATGGAGCAATTTGAGGTGGATTTTAGACCAAAAATCCTATAAGAACGAGGAAAAATGTAGAGTACCACTACCTAACCTGTCCTAGAAACTGCCGTGATGCCTGTTCGATGATCGCTGAGATCAAAGATGGCAAAAATGGTAAGCATAAAAAGGAGATCCAAAACACCCCTAACGCAAGGCACAGTCTGCGTCAAGGGTCCACACCTGCCATGCACCTATATAACGCTGACCGCATCATGCACCCTATGAAAAAAGAGTCGGTAAAAAGGCGAGGAAAAATGGGAGAAGATAAGCTGGGATCAAGCCTTAAAAGAGATAGCTGCAAAGCTAACTGAGATAAAAGAGAAATGGCGGCGAGGCTTTGACTGAGTTTGTCTACTCTGGCAACGAAGGACATATCTCAAAAACTATCGCACCGGTACTCTTTTTGAAAATATGAGCCACAAGGCTTGTTAGAAACCCTTGTGACTGGCCAAGATACGCGGGCACTCCTAGCGTTATAGGTACTGACTTCTCAAAAGATGCACTTGAGATCGATGAGGCGATATGTACATTAGCTGGGGATCAAACGAAGCTTACACAGCCGTACACTGGATAAGATTTGCTCACCGCGTTAAAAAGAGGCGGAAAGATCATCGTTATAAATACGATAAGAATTCCTCTAGCAAACCAAGCTGATATGTTTATCCAGCTAAAACCATCTAGCGACCCCTGCATTTTGTCTAGCGGTCTACGGTACTAATAGAAGAAGATCTATATGATCATGAATTTGTAGAAAAATATACCACTGGCTTTGAAGATCTAGTACACGAGTGCTCACTATACACTTATGGCGAGCTATCTGGATGTGCGGAGCAAGCGTGGATCAGATCAAAAGTCTTTGCTGAGAGTACGCTCACGCAAAAGCACCAGCTATCATGCACGGCGACGGCGGACAAAGACACTTTAACGGAGCAAGACTTGTTCGCGCGGTTACATTTTTACCAGTTTTAACTGGCTCCCTTGACAAAAGCTTTGGTGGCGGACTATTTTGGGCATATGTGCATGTAAAAGGTCGCTTTAACTTCGATAACTGTATGCCAGATCTCTCTCCAAAAGATAAAGATGGCAAAAGATAGAAAGACAGCAAGTAAGCTATATAGAATTTGGTAAAGGCATACAAAAAGAAAATCCAACATATCTTGACAAGCCTATAAACACAGTCATTAGAGCATGTATCAACTACAACTCAAATTTAATGGTAACAGCGCCAAAATACAATTTGATCAAAAACGCATAATGGACGATGACTTCTTCTTAGTTGTCCTTGATCCATATGATATCGATACTTGCGACTATGCTGGACTATGTGCTACCTGGTGTTACATTTATGGAGAGTGAGGATATCCAAAACGACCCGATTTCTGGATATGTTTGCTACAACGCTCAAAGTAAAACCTCTGGGCGAAGCTAAGACAATTTAGAGTTCTTTAACGCTCTTGCAAAAAGCTATGGGCTATACAGAAGAGTGCTTTAACTGGGATAGCGAAACGGTTTGCAGACGCTTTTTGGATACAGAATTTGCCAAAAAGCAAAAACATCACCTATGAAAAACTAAAATCAGTCGGCTGGATCAAACCATTTAGAACGCCTGAAACGATGAAAGATCAGTTCTACATATCCCTTATGCGCCAAAAAGACAAACCAGTCTTTGGCACAAAGAGGGAAAAATGCGAGCTTTACTCACAAACCTTTAAAGACGCAGGATATCATCCGGTAATAGACCTGAAACTGACTGGGACTACTATGAAAAGAGCAACAATGGAAAAAGAGTATCTCAAAAATATCCGCTTTATTTCATGACGCCAGGCACTCAGCTCCAAGATAACTCAAACTGGGGTAATATGCCTTATATCTTAAAAAGGGTTATCGTTAAGGGCAATGCTGAGTTATTTATGACACGTGAAGATATGGAGGCTCGCGGTATCAAAAACGGAGACACAGTTGAGGCAACAAACGAAAAAGGAACAGCCGTCTTTACAGCAGTCGAGACAAACCAAAATGAACCCAGGCATAGTCTATGCGTGGAACAACATCTGGGTAAAAAGTGACAAAATCAAGAACTGGGGCAAATATATCTTTGCTCTGATGGCGCGAGCGATCTAGGAAATGGCTCAACCTATACAGCTAGCTTTTGCTGAAGTAGCAGCTAAACAAGAGATGTAAAGGGGCTCTAAGATGAAAAAGAAAAACAAGGATTTTTATTTGATTATAACTTTTGTATAGGTTGCAAGGCTTTATGACTCATGTCAAGTCTATCACAACCAAGATCCAGATATAAACTGGAGACATGTCGATGGTCTTATGATACATGAAGATGGCATAGAAAGAGATCTTTATAACTCACTCTTGCCATCACTGCGACGAGCCAGCCTGTATGGATGTCTGCCCAGTTGGGGCTATATATCAAGCTAGAAAATGGCGTCGTACAGCCACTTCATGATAAGTGCATAGGCTGTGGATACTGCTTTGATGGCTTGCCCTTACGGCTCTATCACAAAAAGGCAAAGACGGCAAGGCTCAAAAATGCAACTCTGCGCCGAAAAACTTGAGCGTGGCTGAAGAGCCAGCTTGTAGCAGGCTGTCCGTGTGGAGTACTAAAACTAGTTGATAGCAACGTCAGCGACAGTGCTGGTATGCAAAGAGATGCCAGGGCTTTAAACACTTTACCAAGCCAAACATCCGCTTTTATCCAAGAATGAAGCGAAAATGAATTCACTACATTAAAGAGTAAAAGATGGATAAGGTCAAAGAAAAAGCTTAGCGTTAGCCTTTAGTGTTGAAGACTTTTTAAGGCGATTTTTCTTAGTGGAGCTTAGAGAGCAAAGAAATTTAGATGAGCTCATAAGCCTCAAGCCTTAATTTTAGTGATAATTTAAAAATCACGACTTCATACTTTTGGCTAAAATAAGTGCAAAGATGATCTAAATTTGCTAGATGAGCTAAGATATGAATTAACAGGCTTTTTGTAGGGCCAAGACACCCAAAAGGCCGAGCCATACGAGTCGGTTTTATTTTGACTATAAAACGATGTTTATGAAAAGATTCATAGGTGCGAAGCTTTTTATGAGAGCTCTGGCCTAAAGCTTTGAAGTAAAGAGCAGTTTGATACCTCCAGATGATTTCATCGGATACGAGCTGCAATACCTTTACTTTCTAAGTTTCAAATCGCCTTACAAGCAGACGAAAAAGAGAAAATGGATGAAATTTCATAAAAAATATGACTTCATCCGCACTCATCCATTTGAGTGGTTTTATACGTAGCTCTCGCTGTAAGGAAGCTACAATTTAGAAGCTTATGGAGCTTTGCTGATTTTTAATTTATATCTTGAAAACGAGATAGAGCAGTCAAGAGCTCTTCTAACTTTTAAGAGTTAAAGGATAGATAATGGAACAAACAACTTGGGGATGGCCTCATAGTCATATATCTCTTTTTAGGTGGTTTAGGTGCTAGGGGCGTTTTTATGCTCGGCTTTAGCCTCACAAAGGCTTTTTGGGCAATCTTGATGAGAAAATTTTCATAAATTTGGATTTTTGCTCGCGCCAACAGCAGTTATAGTTGAACTGCACTTTTTGCTATTTGACCCAGCACCAAGCGCAGCGATCAATCCAGTTAAGATCATAGGTCTTTACACAAGACCAGTTTCTCATAATGAGTATCGGCACATATCTTCTACATTTTTCATAATAGTTAGCATACTTGTACTTTACAGGTCAAAAAGGCGGCAAAGATTTGCGATATGATGCTTAGCTTTTGGCTCGCTACTAGCGCTTGGAGTGATGGGATATACTGGCTACTTTTTATATGTAGTAAAAGCGATCCCACTTTGGCAAGCTATTTGGCTACCGATACTATTTACTATCTCAGCCATATCAACGGGCCTTAGCGCAAACGCTATATCTGTGCTAAGTGGTGGTGGCGTTTTTTGAGCCACGAGTCGCATACATTTTCACACTATTTTTGGTGGCACTTGAAATTTTTCGCCCTCTTGATGCTATTTGCAAAGCGTTAGAAACGAAGCTGCTGGCATGGCTAGCATAACCAAAATAGTATCAGGCCTCTAGCGCCGATGTTTTTGGATAGGTTTTATAGTGCTTTGGTCTTGCACTCACCGCTAATTGAGCGGCAGTCATTTATACTACAAAAGATGTGGCGTAACAAAAGACGGAGCAGTGTCGCGGATGCAGAGGAAGGTATCAAATCCTGCGTATACAATGAATATGGTGTTTTAATCGGCGGTTTTGCCTAGAGCATTTATCGTTCTTGGAGCAATTTATATATTTTAATAAGCTTTCTCCCTTTAAAACTAGGCGAGATGGGATGCGGCCCTGGCTATCTAATCACTTCTCGCCAAGCGGCCAGTAACATACTGGTAGCTCCAAGTCTTGCCTCCCCATGATACATACCAAGCTTATCTTTGGTCCAAGCAAAGCCAGTCTTTGCCAGAGATTTATCGATAGAGATGATACTGCCGCTACTGCCTAGGGCTGCTACCTGTGCTACGCCTCTTCGGCTGTTTTCTCTTTTGCACATCTTGGTTTTATATTTGCCGAAGATGAGACCTCGTGAGCTGCATTTACACGCATATAGATATCACACCTGTACCTGTGCAGACTGCTACTGGGTCATTATTTACTGGGTTCCAGAGCCTGTGGACTATCGCCTATACGGCCAGTCATTTTTGTTGTCATGCCACAGTGCTGGTTGCTGCAGCCTGGAATTACCATTTTTATCAGGCTATCACTCAACAATTGCCAAAGATATGGTCGCTCTTAAATTTGGTGAGGTTTTTCTTTGTCTTTTCGCTGTAAACATGAGCTTTTATTTCTCTTTGCTCTTTAGGTGCGTCATATCTAAACTGTGTAAAAAGTACTTTTGATCGCCATCTCCTAGGCCGTTTTCTTTAGCTTCTTGTCAGCCCCTCGCCAGCAACAGAGTATGCAAGTCTTGTCATGACGACTCTTGCACCAAGTTGGGTTTTGATATGCCTTGCCATCATACTGCTGCTTTTTTAGTGAGCCGTCCATGATGAGGCGTCTGGCTCATTAAAGCGTCGGCTGTAAATCTGCGCCCTTGCCCAGCATTGAAATTTGGATCGTTCTAACACCATAATGGCTGCCGTTACCGCATCCATCCCGCTACCACCCCTTTCAAGCACAGCCTGTCCAGCTAAAGTGCCTTTTCACTTAGAGCTCTTAGCACTCTCATCTTTAAATAAGCTCAAGTCACTAGTGCCACCTGTATAATAATAATAGGGCTAAATTATCCTCTGCGTTTAGAAGTGAGCCTGCAAATATTACAACACCAGCTGCTACTAAAATAGCTTTTTGAAAATGCTGATTTCATACGCTCTCCTTTAAAAAGGTACATTAGTCTTTTTAGACATCATCTTTCGAAAATAAGAAATTTTATTCACGCCATTTTTCTTTAGAAACGACATACATTATCATCCTTTATGGCCAACGCATGAGCATCATTCACGCCATCAAGCTGCCATTCTGTGACCTTTCTTGTAGGTCAAATTTTAATATCCTGAATATTGTTTAGATAACAAGTACTACAAACCTCGCCATTTGCGTCCATTCCTGTGATATAGTAGTCATTTATCTCCCTGCCCTCTTTTACGCCAAGACTCTCATCAAAGCTCGGAATAAACTTTGTAGACAAAAAGGTTATCACTATCACTAAAACTAGCAGACTAACTTTGTTTATGTCATCTGCACGCTTGCTATACATCCCGCCATAGAAGTCAGAGTGATCCCAAGAGAGATATACTGCTGTTTTGCACGAACTGTGTAGTATCTGTCCTTAAAATCAAGGCCAAATTATCATAGCCATCGATAGCAAAAATATCTCCACGCCCTTTATTTGCATCATCCTTACTTTGATCTGGCATAACGAGTATCTATACGTTTTGTTATAGCTAATCAGCCTAAGAGAGAACCTTTTTAGCTTGCACCAACCGCATCTTCCATCTGTATGATCCAATCAGGCGTGCTGTAGATAGCTTTTTATCTGATTTACCATCCATAGAGTAAAGCTGGATTTTACGAGTGCCGACCAAAAACTTTTGCTCTCCTTATCATAGTCAAGACCTGTAACTGGATTGCTATTATTTAGTTTTAGCTCTATTTGTCCAGCTAGAGTTAGATTTTGTAACTGCACATCTTTGGTCGCATTTAGATCAAAACTCTCCACCAAATGCCAAGCAAGTGCAAAAGTGCTAGCTACATTGAGAGTCATTCCATATCCTTACTTTGGTATCTGGTAGTTTTTGGATTCCAGCTTTTCGCGAAAATCTCATCTCATGTTCATTCCAGTGATCAAGCTCCCAAAACCATCTAGAAGGATCAGCACTCATGCGAGAAGGCGTGGCTGATGCTAGATATGGTGGTGGGCCAGCTGTTATGAAAAGCTTGAATGCAGTTAAACGCCATAATGACCACAAAAACAGCCACAGCTATCTTTCCCAATAAGAATGGCAAAACAACTCGTATGCGTTTTTCTTCGCTATTTTGCATGATCTACCAACATTTTTACCAAGCATCAAAATAACGCCTAAAAGATAATGACACAAAAAGTGTACGACAACAACCCAAAACTGCGTATGAGCGCTCTATATCTTTCAAGCCCAAAACCCTTGCTTTATATCAAGATATCCACCGCCTGTGCCATCTAAACTATAGTGCAAAAGCCATCCATATAGTCCAAGGCAGGACAAAAAGAGAATTGTGACCAGATACCTAACCTTAAAGCCGTAACGTACGACGATAAGCGCCATAAAAGAGATCGCCACCATGCAAACCTCTCACGCCAACACATTATACAGGCGTCATCACCCATGCCAAATCCAGCATCAGACACGCACACCAACAGAAGTGCGATCAAACGCGAGGGCAGCAGCTGCAAAGAGATTGAAAAATCTCTTTTCGTCATCACCCCAGCTTGCAATTTTCTTTCATTATTCATTGCCTGCTCCTGTACTTCCCATTGGCACAACGGCAGATTTATTTACGCATGCCATCATCACAATAAGCACAACCATTCCAGCAATACCAAAACCACATTACAGCCTGCTTTTCCGGCTCAAACAATAAAAATAGACCAGCGATAAAAACATCAAAACCATTAGAAATCCTAGTATCCTTTCTATGAAAATTGAATATTTTATTAAAATATACTACCTGATTTATAATTTAATCTAAAGGATATTTTTATTATTATAAATATATTTTTACTTAATGTTTTACAGATATAAAATGTATTTGTCTATATTTAGTATATTAATACTAAATTGTACTTTTATATTAATACACCTCAAGACGAATTTGAGTCAGATAGTCTCAAAAACTATGAAAATTATTGATTTAACAATAGTAGTTTCAATCTATTTGCTAGCAAACTAGTATTTTAACTGGTAGAAATAATGTTTAATCTTACTGAACTTATTTGGATAGCTGGCTTTTAGATCAGCGCCGATAAAGACATCTTTTGGAGTTGTACCCTGCGTCCAAAAATATCAAAATGGCAATATTCGAATAAAAAGGTTTGAGAATATTTACGCTACTCTATGGTTAGTTGGTTATTATCAGTGATCAGTATCTAGCACAGTAAGAATCAAAACTGTTATATCTAGGATATAATACCTCCAGCCCGCCAAAGTTCAAAAACACAACACTACCACCTATGTTACCAACCATCGCATTTGCGCCTTTAGCTAAGAAATAAAACAAGCCTGCCATTTCGCCAGCTGTTGCGTCAGTTCTAACGCTCGGTGCTTTAAAGACACTCTTTTTAACATCAGCGATCACGTCCAAGACTCAAAAATAGCATACTCATATCTAGTCATGCTCTTATGCTCTTTAGCTGTCTCACGCTCTAACTCTTTACCGCCAGCTAGCCACCGCTTGCATACTTTGAAACGCCAACGTTTGAAGTGAAATTCACAGGTTTGAAGTCTTTTTGCACGCTTGATTTGATCTGATGTCAAAGTCTGATATTTCAAGCGTCTTTGGGGTACTAAGCATAGTCAGTTAGCCAAGAGTGCTCTATACCTTATTTAGTACGCACTTTCTGACTAAGCCAACTTTGTCGATCACTGTGCACTCGCTGTCTATTACGTCAAGTGAAAGTTTTAGCTTTGGGTTCCTCAAACTTCGCAAAGCCCATCAGAATAAAAACATTGTTAAAAATTCCCATTATAAAGTAAATCCTATCAAGACATACATTGAGGTTTTAATATATATATTAATCATTCATAACACTTTATTCTATATTTAGACAGAAAGCAACACTAATAAAAACAAACTGATTAATTATTTAAGAATTAAGCTAGATTAACAACAAAGCCCGCAACGACCTACTTTTCCAAACATCCCAGTAAGGGAGAGTATCATCAGCCAGGACGAGCTTAGCTTCTTGGTTCGAGATGGAGCAAAGGCGTTTCCTCGTCTGTATAGTCACAGGCAGTGTTAAATAAAAAGATATATTAGACATATCTCTTATTTAACACTACTAGATAAAGTTAAAAAGTCATAAACAAAGTTTTATAAAAACATATCTTATTAAGTTTTTTTATCCTTAACAAGGAAGTGATGCTTATTAAAAAGATAAGCAGACGAGGCTATTAGTACTGGTCAGCTAAAGGACTTTCATCCATTACACACCCAGCCTATCAAACACATAGTCTATATGAGCTCTTAAAAGAAGATTCATCTTGGAGTTGGCTTCCTGCTTAGATGCTTTCAGCAGTTATCACATCCCAACATAGCTACCGAGCGGTGCCCTTGGCAGGACAACTCGTACACCAGTGGTTGGTCTCGACCCGGTCCTCTCGTACTAGGGTCAACTCTCCTCAATCTTCTTACGCCCACGGCAGATAGGGACCGAACTGTCTCACGACGTTCTGAACCCAGCTCGCGTACCGCTTTAAATGGCGAACAGCCATAGCCCCTTGGGACCTGCTCCAGCCCCAGGATGCGATGAGCCGACATCGAGGTGCCAAACCTCCCCCGTCGATGTGAGCTCTGGGAGATCAGCCTGTTATCCCCGGGGTACCTTTTTATCCTTTGAGCGATGGCCCTTCCACACAGAACCACCGGATCACTAAGACCGACTTTCGTCTCTGCTTGACGTGTATGTCTCGCAGTTAAGCTGGCTTATGCCTTTATACTCTACGAACGATTTCCAACCGTTCTGAGCCAACCTTTGTAAGCCTCCGTTACATTTTTGGGAGGCGACCGCCCCAGTCGACTACCCACCAGACATTGTCCTACGTGAGGATAACTCAAGCTGGTTAGCTATCAGAATAGAGTGGTATCTCAACAATGGCTCACCATAAACTGGCGTCTATGGATCAAAGCCTCCCACCTATCCTGCACATTTTTATCCCAATAGCAGTGTCAAGCTGTAGTAAAGGTCCACAGGGTCTTTCCGTCTTGCCGCGGGTAGGAGGGAATTTCTCACCTCCACTACAATTTCACTGGGATCCTCTTCGAGACAGCTCCCATCTCGTTACGCCATTCATGCAGGTCGATATTTAATCGACAAGCGAATTTCGCTACCTTAGGGACCGTTATAGTTACGGCCGCCGTTTACTCCGGGCTTCGATCAAACGCTTCGCAGAGCTAACGTCATCAATTAACCTTCGAGCACTGGGCAGGCGTCACACCCTATACATCCTCTTACGAGTTAGCAGAGTGCTGTGTTTTGGTGAAAACAGTCAGGGAGGGACTCTTTGTTGTAACCTTCAGCTTACAGAGTAAATCCTTCACAAAGTTAGGCACACCTTATACCGAAGATACGGTGCTATTTTGCAGAGTTCCTTGAAGAGTTCTTCCACGCGCCTTAGAATACTCATCCCACCCACCTGTGTCGGTTTTTACGGTACAGGCAACTATAACTAAACTTAGAAACTTTCTTGGCTCGACAGTATCAGGATTTACGATTCATTCCGAAGAACTTCACGTACCTGTAAGGCCTCGGCTTAAAGGGTTCGGATTTGCCTGAACTCCAACCCTGCACCTTTCGACCAGCACTACCATCCCGCTGGCTCCTCTAACTCTAAAGCGTCCTTCCATCGCACATTATAGTTGGCATTGGAATATTAACCAATTTTCCATCGCATACCCCTTTCGGACTTTGCTGGGACCCGAGCTAACCCTACGATGACGAGCATCGCGTAGGAAACCTTTGGTTTACGGCGTTGGGGATTCTCACCCCAGTATCGCTACTCATGCCTGCATGCTCACTTGTATTCGCTCCAACTCCTTACCGGTATACCTTCAACGCAAATACAACGCTCTCCTACCACTCTAGTAAAACTAAGTCTAAAGCTTCAGTACTCATTTTAGCCCCGTTATATTTTTCCGCGCAGAATCACTAGACCAGTGAGCTATTACGCTTTCTTTAAAGGATGGCTGCTTCTAAGCCAACCTCCTGGTTGTTTAAGTAACTCCACATCGTTTTTCCACTTAAATGAGATTTGGGACCTTAGCTGTTAGTCTGGGTTGTTCCCCTCTCGACGACGGATTTTTATCACTCGCCGCCTGACTGCCATGATTACACACTAGGTATTCGGAGTTTGATAGGGTTTGGTACATTGGTGTATGCCCTAGCCCATTCCAGTGCTCTACCCCTAGTGTTACTACATGACGCTATACCTAAATATATTTCGGAGAGAACCAGCTATCACGATGTTTGATTGGCCTTTCACCCCTCATCCACAGTCATCCCATAGCTTTCTCAACGCTAGCGGGTTCGGTCCCTCCACCGGCTCTTACACCGGTTTCAACCTGCTCATGGATAGATCACATCGTTTCGGGTCTGCAACGTCTGACTAACGCCCTATTAAGACTCGCTTTGCGCTACGGCTCCGGGTTTCCTTAACCTCGCCAGACATCACAACTCGCAGGCTCATTATGCAAAGGCGGTCCATCACCCTGATAAATCATAGGGCTCTGAATGATTGTAAGCAAATGGTTTTCAGGTTCTATTTCACTCTGATCACCTCAGTTCTTTTTCACCTTTCCCTCACGGTACTTGTGCACTATCGGTCTAGTAGTAGTATTTAGGGTTTGGATAGTGGTCTACCCAGCTTCAGACAGAATATCACGTGTTCCGCCTACTCAGGATACTGCTAAGTAAAACAAAGCTTTCATACGAGGGTATCACCCTCTGTGCCTAACCTTTCCAGGTTGTTCTATTAGCTAAGTTTAGTCTATATTGCAGTCCTACAACCCCCACTAGTAAACTAGTGGTTTGCCCTCTTACGCGTTCGCTCGCCGCTACTAGCGTAATCTCTTTTGATTTCTTTTTCCTGAGGGTACTAAGATGTTTCAATTCCCCTCGTTCGCTCCGTTATACGGTAACTAATATCTCTATTAGTTGGGTTGCCCCATTCAGAAATTCCCGGATCAAAGCCCCTTGACGGCTCCCGAGACTTATCGCAGCCTGGCATCTTTCATCGCCTCTACTAGCCAAGGCATCCACCACTTGCTCTTTGTAGCTTACCTTTTCTATATTAGATTATTCTAATTCGCATCACTTCCTTGTTAAAGATAACTTTAAGTTACTACATTTTTAAATTCTAGCTCTCAAGACGGAAAAGCTATTGACTACTATTTAGATAAGTTTTAAATCCTAAATAGATTGTGATGTCAAACTTTTGCATTAAATGCAAAGATGATAGAAAATTTAAATCTTTAACAAGTCCTGTAAAGAAATTGTTTTTAAAACTTTGCTTGTGACTATTAACAATATTAATTAAAGAACATTTAGACTTCGCAGACTAGCAAGCTAGTCTTTACGACCAAAGAGTTACACCCTTTGAAACCACTAAAAGCACAAAGTTACTTTCGGCAACTTCGTCATCAGTAAAAGATTAAGTACGCTTAAAAAGTCTAAAGTAAATGTTTCTTAAAACACTTAATATAGACTTTTACTGTTAAACTATGTTTATGGTGGAGAATAGCGGGATCGAGACCACTGACCTCCTGCGTGCAAAAGCAGGCGCTCTCCCAGCTGAGCTAATTCCCCAATTACACTTCTCTAGGTGGGCCTAACAAGACTTGAACTTATGACCCTCACCCTTATCAGGGGTGCACTCTAACCAGCTGAGCTATAGGGCCCCTATAGGTCTGCATCAATCTTTCAAAAACTAAACAAGGATGATTGAGAATCATCTTTCTTATAGATATCTTGTGAGAGAATATCTATATGTACTCTAGAAAGGAGGTGATCCAACCGCAGGTTCTCCTACGGTTACCTTGTTACGACTTTCACCCCAGTCGCTGATTCCACTGTGGACAGTAACTAGTAGTATTCCGGCTTCGAGTGAAATCAACTCCCCATGGTGTGACGGGCGGTGAGTACAAGACCCTGGAACGTATTCACCGTAGCATGGCTGATCTACGATTACTAGCGATTCCGGCTTCATGGAGTCGAGTTGCAGACTCAATCCGAACTGGGACATATTTTTATAGATTTGCTCCATCTCGCGATATTGCTTCTCATTGTATATGCCATTGTAGCACGTGTGTCGCCCCGGACATAAGGGCCATGATGACTTGACGTCGTCCACACCTTCCTCCTCCTTACGAAGGCAGTCTCATTAGAGTGCTCAGCCGAACTGTTAGCAACTAATGACGTGGGTTGCGCTCGTTGCGGGACTTAACCCAACATCTCACGACACGAGCTGACGACAGCCGTGCAGCACCTGTTCTTAACATTTCTGCAAGCAGACACTCTTCTATCTCTAGATGATTTGTTAGATATCAAGTCCGGGTAAGGTTCTTCGCGTATCTTCGAATTAAACCACATGCTCCACCGCTTGTGCGGGTCCCCGTCTATTCCTTTGAGTTTTAATCTTGCGACCGTACTCCCCAGGCGGTATACTTAATCCGTTAGGTGCATTACTGCCAAGACTAGCTTAGCAACAACTAGTATACATCGTTTAGGGCGTGGACTACCAGGGTATCTAATCCTGTTTGCTCCCCACGCTTTCACGCATTAGCGTCAGTTGAGTTCCAGCAGATCGCCTTCGCAATGGGTATTCCTGGTGATCTCTACGGATTTTACCCCTACACCACCAATTCCATCTGCCTCTCCCTCACTCTAGATTATCAGTTTCCCAAGCAGTTCTATGGTTAAGCCATAGGATTTCACAAAGAGACTTGATAATCCGCCTACGCGTCCTTTACGCCCAGTGATTCCGGTAACGCTTGCACCCTCCGTATTACCGCGGCTGCTGGCACGGAGTTAGCCGGTGCTTATTCGTTAGGTACCGTCATTGTTCTTCCCTAACAAAAGGGTTTACGCTCGAAAAAGTGTCATCCTCCACGCGGCGTTGCTGCTTCAGGGTTTCCCCATTGAGCAATATTCCTACTGCTGCCTCCCGTAGGAGTCTGGACCGTGTCTCAGTTCCAGTGTGACTGATCATCCTCTCAGACCAGTTATGCGTCATAGCCTTGGTGAGCCATTACCTCACCAACTAGCTGATACAATATAGCCTCATCCTACACCGAAAAACTTTCCCTATCTAAACTCATGTAAGACAGGGAGTATAGAGTATTAGCAGTCGTTTTCCAACTGTTGTCCTCTAGTGTAGGGCAGATTAGCTATACATTACTCACCCGTGCGCCACTAAGATTAAATAGCAAGCTACTTAATCTCCGTTCGACTTGCATGTATTAGGCACGCCGCCAGCGTTCACTCTGAGCCAGGATCAAACTCTCCATATTAATTACCTATCTAATAGATAGGATTTTTTATTATGAAGTTTTTAATCAAAAACTTTTAGTTTTTATATTAGTTTGTCTAATCTATTATTTAATCATAATAGACTGGCTCAATCGATCACTTGTTTAGATTTCAAAGATTGACTAATAGTTTAACAATTGTAAGTTAAAGAACTTTCTGTTCTCGCTCTGCAAAACAGAAAGTGAAGTATATAGAAATGAGTGCTTAAACGTATATAAAAATAAGGCTATAAAAAGCCCATGAAGAAATTTCTGAAGTCCAACTTTTCCGTTAAAAATAACGTCTTTTTGCTTGGATCATATTTAAAATCGCTCACAACTTTTCTTGCCCTCTTCTTTTAAGATATCCAGTAGATATTAGAGTCGGCTCAAAAAGCGCCATCTCGGAAATGCCGTATCAAATAATTTAGCCAAACTCTCATCCACACTCAAATTTGCCTTCAGAGTGAAAGTTTGTCAAAGTACTCAAGCTGAGTTGAGCTATTTTTAAAGCCATTAACAGCTGCGTCTAAGTTTAGTTTTAAACTCTTGTCGCCATTTTTAAAGCTGAGATTACTTACTTTTATGTACGGATTTTTCTCTAAATTGACCAAATATCTCTTCGTGGTCAGCTCGTCAAGCACGCTTTTATCACCATTTGTGCTACTTAACTTATCAAGCACCTTATTTATCGCAGGGACGTTGATATTTGATAGACTTACTCTCAAGAGGCAAAATCTGTATATTTTAGCTTGCTTACACTTACTACACCTATCTTTATCACGTCATTTGAGCTGCCAAGATCGTTTGAAATTTCTAAATTTTGACTTATAGTCAAAGTCATCAACCACGATATCACCCTCGCTTTCAGATAAAAGGGCTACTACGTTGGCATTTTGCAACATACGGAGATATTTTTGCTTTCAATATATTTGAAAGCTCAACTGGCGTTGTATAGGCTGTCTCTATATAAATCCCTCAGCCTCAATACTATCTTTATATTCGCCATAGCTTTTAAATGCGATCTTAGCTATCTCGATATTGCCACTATTAAGGTTATATTTTTGTCCACTTTTTAAGCCAATTTGAAATCTTTTGTGAGAAGATTTGGTTTCGTCTTTTTGTCATCTAAAATCAACATCGCTACATTACATTTATATCTTTATCGCCAGCTAAAAGTTGCCCTTTGTCTTTGCGGTAGCAACGATATTTGAGCCTAAAAATGTGGCTGCAATATTTTTGATCATATCATTTTGGATAGAAACTTTTGAGTCGATCTCAAAGCCATTTAAAAAGGCAAGCACTGAGTGTGAGATCATGCTCTCTACTTTAAATTCAAATCCCTCATCAGTCTCTTCGCCAGTGATATTATAAAAAGATCTTTTGAAACAGTAAGATCAAACGAGGCCATTTTGAGCCAAAAAGCCCTTTTTCATACTTGTTTTCAGAAACCTTAAAACCTTTTTATGTCATTTAGCTTATCAACAGTCCTTTGATAGTGCTCTACTTTGTTTGAAGCGATATAAGCAGCTCAACTGCAACCACGATAACTACAACTATGGCAGATATCAACTTTTCATAGCTTTTCTCCTGGTCATATGCTGTAAAAATACCAATCTCAAATAGCAAACTAAACACTCACTAGTGGCATGATATAACCATACTCGCCCAGATAGTCGTTCGCACTCATAAAATAATCCCCTGCCTTAAAGCTAGCAGTAAAGCCTGATGACTGCACCAGAGTATCGACGAGATCAAATTTATAATGCTAGATCATAAAAAGAGTACTTTGTGAAAGACCAAGAGCGACTGGCACTAGTGTCTTTACTCCGTGAGATACTTTCTTGATAAAATATTATCTTGTCGCCATGTTTTTAGCCAAAATTCCAGCATAAGCAAGCTTTCTTGTGTGATTTTTGATATATGGCATGAGGCGAGCTTTTGTTAAATCTCGCAACGAAAAAGCAGCGTATCGCCGATCGTGTTTGCCACGGCAGCCACTGCTATGCTAAGAGTTAGGTCCATCTTGCCAGCAAAGCTTAATATCCCAGCTGCGATTAACGCGACCATGCCGCCACTGGGCTATAAAAAGAGCACGATATAGCCGTATGTCGAAATTAAGGTTTATAATATCTTGCATTATTGGCCTCAAGAGTTTTAGATGGTGCGCCGATTAGCTGCTCGTATGCGTAGCCGTTTTGTTTTAATTTTCCATCCTTTGCGCTGATGACTGCTCCGCCAAAGCTAGCCCCAGCGAAAAATCCGTCGTTTGCAGCGTAAGCGTAGATGTCGCTTGAAAATTTAAAGTCGCTTACTTTTACTATAATTGCGTCCGATATCGCCGAAACGCGACCGAAAGCTTCGTATCAAGTGTGATCTTGGCGTCTTTTTATGTCATAGATGATGCTATCTTTAAATATAAAAAGCACAAGCGAGCTATCTTCATAGCCAAGCTGTGTGCCCGATACTGCCGCCACTTATGCTAACTGGTAATATTCAGTTGGAGAATTTAGGGTTGCTCAACGACCATTATGCTGTCGCCACCCATGCCGCCAACTACAAAGCTATCACGCTTGAAAGATGATCGTCGCTTTTTGACTGTTCGATGAGGCTCTTTTATGGGGCATTTCTAGCGCCTCTCATCGTCGTTATAAACGATTTGCTAGATTGCCCACAAGCTCCTCGCTGGCAAAGCCAAGCGAGAAAAACGATATTAATGATAAAAAGAAAATTTCATATTTAGCCGTTATTTCGCAAAATCAACAGCGCGAGTTTCTCTTATAACGCTTACTTTGATCTCACCAGGGTACTGCACCTTGCTCTCGATCTCTGAGCGATCTCTTTGCCACAAGCACGGCTTCATCATCGTTTATGAGTTTGCGTTTGCGATGACGCGGATCTCACGGCCAGCGTTGATCGCATAGGCTTGCTTGATACCCTCTTTGCTTTTTGCGATGTTTTCGATCTCTTCGACACGTTTTAAGAAGCTCTCAAGCACCTCACGTCTTGCTCCTGGACGAGCGGCACTTAGTGCGTCAGCTGCGCAAACAGCGGCACTTTCTATGCTTGTCGCCTCTTCGTGGCCGTGGTGAGCATAGATAGCATTGATAACAACTGGATGCTCTTTGTAGCGTTTGCACATTCAGCTCCAAGATCGACGTGGCTGCCCTCGTACTCGTGAGTTGGCGCTTTGCCGATGCTCGTGGAGTATGCCAGCTCTTTTGCTAGCTTCTCATCTCCGCCGCACTCAGCTGCTATGATGCCAGCTAGATGAGGCCACCTCAAGGCTGTGTGCAAGGCGTTTTGACCGTAGCTAGCTCTAAATTGAGCTTGCCTGTGGTTTTACGATCTCTGGATGAATTTACTTTAAACCAAGGTCCATGACGATGTTTTCACCCTCTTCTTGTATGCTTTGCTCACATTCTTCAGTCACTTTTTGTGAAGGTCCTCTATCCTCGCAGGCTGGAATTCAGCCGTCCTCCACCAAAAGCTCGATCACTCTTGCTAGCGATCGCACGTCTATAAAGGTTGAAGCTACTTAGTACGTGTGATCGCGTGTGGCGTATCGTCGATGATGATATCAACGCCAAGCACCATTTCAAGGGTCTTGATATTGCGTCCCTCTTTGCCGATGATCCTGCCTTTAACTCGTCATTTTTGATATTTACTACGTTTATTAGGGCGCTCTGCCGCAATTCCTCCAGCAAATCTCGATGTAGCCTGCGCCAAAATGTAATTAACCCTCTTTTAGCCTCTCGCTTGGCCTCTTCTTCGTACTTTCTAACGATACGAGCGATGTCTGCACGTGACTTTTCCTCGACCTTTTTAAGCTGACCTCCTAGCCTCTCTTCCTCTGTTAGGCCAGCTGCGTGCTCAAGGACTTTGATCGCCTCTTCTACCTTATTTTTTATAGGTAGCTTTAAATTAAGCCCTCTTCATATAAGTGATCTTTGCGTCTTGCTTCTCTTTTTCAAAAAAGCTCTTTGTTTTCGCTTAAAAATCTCGTTGTTCATTTAGTAAAATTTTTCTCTTTTTGGTTAGCTCATCAACTCATTTGCAGTACTCTTTTTGTAGCTTTGTTGTCTTGTCGTCATATCTTTTTAGCTTCAAAATTCAGCCTCTTGGACTAGGGAAATTTTAGAGTTTTTAAGCGTTAGCTCAGCTTCGTACTCGATAGCTTTTGCTTTTTGCTTTTGCTTGCTCTATGTTGTAGTTTGCGTCATTTATCTTTTTGCATAAAGATACCCTGCGTCCAATGCTCCGCGGCACCGACTCCCTAAGCCTATTAAAACCTCTATCATTTATTCCTCTTTTTATATAATTTTTGCTTGGGGTTATATAAAGTCTCCCACCGCATCGTGCGCCCTGCGAGAGCACATCTTTGGTGTAAAAGTCTTTTATCTCTAAGAAAACTATCAGTTTTGGCTTGACGGGCAAAGTGTCAAAAACCTATCGTAAAAATCCTTTTTCCGTACCCTATCACTCGCCATAGCCCCATCAACCCCAATCGCTGGAACTACCGCCATATCAAGTCTTACATTATCCATTTTTCTGCCAGATGGCTGTCTGACGTAATGTATAAGTGACAAAATGGCAGTCGCAATCTTACCATTTTTAAACTAAGACCTACCATGAAAAGGGAGCATTTCACATCTTCGTGATAATTTCTTCTCATTTTAAGCACATCGACCTCGTAATCAAGTGGCAAATAGAGCAAAACTTTCTTAGAATTTGTAAATTATCAAATTAAAAGCGCTTTTGCAGCTTGGTAGTGTGAGGCATTTTGCCTTTAAATTTGACAAGCCTCATCAGATTTGCTCTTGCATTTTTCTAAATTCATTTTTCTAAATTAACGCTCATTTTATGCTCTTTCTTGTATAATCCGAGGATCTTTATCCCAAAGGAAATATGACACTAAAACGAGCAATTATAACATCACTTTTGCCTATTTGTATTTTTGGATGCGGCGATGATTCGAGTAAAAAGCGAGCAAAAGCCAAGTGAGCAAGCCGTAGAAAGTAGTAATTAACGAGAAACATCACCAAAGATGAAAACACCAGCAAAGAGACGCCGGTTGTAAAAACTAGCGAAAAACACGCAAAACACCCAAAGCAGCGATGCAAAGAGGCAAATGAGATACATTTTAAAGCTCATAAGTGGCAGCACGATGCAAGTAACCAAAAAGAAGCAATGGCTGACGTAAAAAGATGGCAAAAGCGACACTTTACGTATTTTTCGCCACTTGGTGCCCGCTCTGCAAGGCTGAGATCCCACACCTAAACAACCTAAGTGAAGAATTAAAAACGAGCTAAACATCGTTGGCGTCTTGCTTGAAGACAAGAGTGAGGATGAAGTAAAAAGACCGGTGCACAAAAATATAAGATCAAATACGACGTCGCCGTTGGCGAGGAAATTTCTTATTTGAAAAAGCAATGGGCGGCATAAACGGACTTCCGTCATCTGCACTATTTAAGGCAAATGGCGACTTCGCGCAAGGATATGTTGGCTTAGTGCCTGAAGAGATGCTAGAAACTGACATAAATAAGGCTATAAAATAATGCTTGATTTTCTAAAAAGGCTTTGAAAAAGACCTTTGGTGCGATCAGCTCAGCTAAAAATCAACCAAAGATCTCACAAAGAGAGCTTGAAGAAATTTCTACTAGAAGCTGACGTCGCCTACGAGATCGTGGAGGAAAGTTTTATACTACCTGCCGCCGCAAGATGAAGTGAGCAGAGCTGACCCTAAAGCGCGTTATGAGTAGCTATTTTATCTACGAAAACGAGGCGTGTGATCGAGCCTGACAAGCCATTTGTCGATCTCATCCTTGCGTAAATGGCGCTGGCAAGACGACAACCATCGCAAAGCTTGCAAGTTGTATAAAAATAATGGCAAAAGCGTCATTTTTGGGCGCTTGCGATACATTTAGAGCTGGAGCGATCGAGCAGCTGCGCCAATGGTCAATCAGACTAAATGTGCCAATGGTCGCCACCCAACAAGGGCATGATCCTTCAGCTGTGGCTTACGACACGATCAGCTCAGCCCCTTGCAAAGGGATCGACCGCGTCATATTAGACACAGCTGGCGAGGCTTCAAAAACCAGACACATTTAGCAAACGAGCTTGATAAGATCGTTCGTATCAGCAAAAAGGCCTACGAAAGGCGCCGCACCGTAGATTCTCATCCTTGATGGCACGCAGGGCAATGCTGGTGTCGCTCAGGCAAAGGCATTTAACGAGATCGTCTCGCTTGATGGCGTCATCATCACTAGCTTGCAGCGGCACTGCAAAGGGCGGGCGCTATTTGGCGTGGCAAAAGGGAGCTTGAGCTACCCTATATTTTTATATAGGCGTTGGCGAAAGCATGGACGATATCATCGCTTAGCCCAGACGAGTTTTTGAGACGAGCTGATGGACGCCATTTTTGAGTAGGTGTACATTCTTAGTAGGGATTGCTTTTTCGCTGCACTTTTGGCGATTGATTTTCTTGCATTTACTCCAAAAAGTCCTGCGATAATTTGGAAAAATTCGTGGGACAAAAGCAAACCATTTTTAGCCTTTTTCGTCCTTTATATACTGCTCTACCTTGGCTATGAGTTTAAAATTTACAGATTGAGCCCTACTTTTAGCCTTTGGAGTGCAAATAGAGCTCGTTCAGGCTTTTTACCAAATAGGAGCTTTAGCCTGCTTGACATCGTAGCAGACATGATCGGAGCGGCTTTTGGAGTGATGGTAGTTGAAAATTTTAAAAAGGATATATTATGGCAAAAGCAAAGCCAGTTTTTGAGTGTCAAGCCTGCGGTAATCAACAGAGCAAAGTGGCTGGGTAAATGCCCGCAATGTGGGGCTTGGGATAGCTTTGTCGAGCTTAGCCAGCAAGAGATAAAGATAAGTAAAGAGATAGCAAAAAGCAGCAACACACCTAGCAAAGCCATAAGCATAGACGAAGTTGAGAAATCTAAAATCTCACGAGATTTAGCACCAGAGATAGCGAGCTAGACCCTTGTTCTTGGTGGTGGCGTGGTCGAGGCTCACTTGTGCTTATAGGTGGCAGTCCGGGCATTGGCAAATCAACCCTGCTTCTAAAAATCGGCTCAAATTGGCAAAAGACGGCACGCTCTATGTAAGCGGCGAAGAGAGCCAAAGCCAGATAAAAATGAGAGCTGATAGGCTAAATGCGGTGGATAAAAATGTATACCTGCTAACTGACATTTTGCCTAGAAGATATCCTGCTAGAGGTGCAAAAGAGCGACTACAAGGTGCTAGTCATTGACTCCATTCAAACGCTTTATAGCCAAAATATAACCTCCGCTCCAGGCTCGATCACGCAGGTTCGCGAGATCACGTTTGAGCTGATGAGGCTTGCAAAGACCAAAATATCTGCGTTTTTCATCATCGGTCACATAACCAAAGAGGGCTCGATCGCAGGGCCTAGAGTGCTTGAGCACATGGTCGATGTGGTGCTTTATTTCGAGGGTGATGCGAGCAGAGAGCTGAGGGATTTCTGCGTGGGTTTAAAAACCGCTTTGGCTCGACGAGCGAGGTTGGTATATTTGAGATGAGTCAGCACGGACTTGTGAGCGCAAATGAGGTATCGAGTAAATTTTTCACACGTGGCGGAGCGATGGTGGTAGTGCGATAACTATCATAATGGAAGGCTCAAGGGCGCTTAGCATCGCAGGTCAGGGCCCTTGTTTTGCGAAAGCGCCTATCCAGAAACAGAAGTTCGACTGGCTTTGAGGAGAAACCGCCTGAGATATGCTGCTAGCACTTCTTGAGCGAAAGCTTTGAGAAATTCCACTTGGGCACTTTCTGACGTCTTTATAAACGTTTCAGGTGGCGTTAAGATAAGCGAGACTGCAGCCGATCTGGCCGTCATCGCAGCGATAATAAGCAGCTTCAAAACCGCCCTATCAGCAAAGACAGCGTCTTCATCGGCGAGCTAAGCCTAAACGGCGAGATAAGAAAGTACCAACCTTGATCAGCGCCTAAAAAGAGGCAAAAACGCGAAATGTAAAAACGCTATCATCCCAAACAAAACCGCTTGACACGCAAGGTCTAAAGTGCTTTACGCCAAAGATATCACGCAATTGCTTGAGTGGATGTAGGATAATTTTTGTGCAAGATAGCAACGATACCGCAAAGCCACAAAGAGATAATTTTATGCTTTTGTGTCAAAAGATAAAAGATTTTTAGTGAATATCAAAAAGAACTCACGCGAATGGTACCACTTTATCCTAGCTTAGAGTTATTGCTTGTCGATTTTGCAGTCATTTTTGGTGGAAAAGTGCGACCAACTAAGCGAGCAAGATAAGCTAGAAAGTACTGGCTTAGTTGAGAAAAATATTAAGAGCGATAGCTACGTTAGCGCAGCATTTTTGACTGAGCTTTATTGAGACGATACAAAATGTTTCAAAACAAAGAACAATATAAAGAAGATTGAGAAATATTTTGGTAAAGAAACTTTTATCACTTGCAGGCGAGCTAATAGAATTTTAGGGGCATATAAGCTTTTTATAAAAATTGCAAATTTACCCATCAAGCACCGATATCCCACTTGGACAGATTTTCTTGCAAGTGGTTGTTATATTCTTGGTGGCATTTTTCGCACTTTATGACGCCTAGTTCTGCACTTACCTAGTTCAGCATTATAGCAATGCGGACAAACCACGTAGTATCTTCTTGCGTATCTACTCCGGTAGCTTTGATACTTGGGTCTTGATAGTCGTTAAAGATTTTTCTAAACCACTTTTTGAAAATTGATTTTGCTAATGTGACTAAAATCGCTCACAGTATATTTTCTCTTCTTTTAAACAACCATCAACATAATTGTTCCAAAAATCCTGATAGTTTATAACACTCGGTGCCCTCAATTATTTTCACTATTGTTACTGTCTTATAGTCCAGTCATTATCTATTTTTATCATCCACTATTTCAAATAAATCAGCGCTAAAATATGCTCCGTATTTATTATCATTACTTATGATCATATATGTGCAATTACACTCATTTTGCATATCTTTTATATTTTATCTGAACTCTTTTCATATAAAAACATTTGGTCCTCAAATACTCACATTTATTTTTCGTCCAAACATTCTACAATGGGACACAGCCTATTATCAACACCTGCTTTTTAATCTTACTTTCATTTTTACACTTTTTAGGATGCTGTAATTTTATTACAAACAGCTACTACAATTTTAAACCAAACGTAAAAATCATATGCATCTTTATTTATACCAATAATCTTTGCTACTTCTCTATCATTTCAAATTCCTCATCGGACACCTCTATACCATATTCATATAATTGAACGCATAAATCTTCTAATACAACTCCATACTCGCCGTGATCCATATTGATCATCTCATTTTTAATAAAATCTGAGCATTTTCACATTATAATCATAGTTATTTAACAATTTAGACAAAAATACTATGTATAAATTCTAAATTATTATCTTTTTATCATTATTGTATCTTCCTATTTAATCAAATTAGCATAACTATTTATGCGAAAGCCATATCAACTTACTTTTTTCACTTTGTAAATCCACAAAATATTCCAAGCCATCCATACATTTTTATAAACAGCTGTTTTTCCTATTATTTTATAATCACATATAATATCTTTAAAATATGTCTCCCATATTTGTGTAGAGCCGATGTAACATATCACACCGCATTCACATATAGCAAATACATATTCACCTTCATTTTCAGTAAAGAATTTCTATAAAACAAAAAGATAATTTGCTATTAAAACTATACTTTCCTTTTTCTATATTGAGAACAAATAAGTACTTTGACTAGCACCTATACAAAGTACATTTTGTTTTGAGTTAAAACTTATTTGTGGCTAATCCGTAATCACAACAAGCTACGCCACAGGCTTTATGTGCACTTAATATATAAAAAGTTATTGTATGGATCATCACCACAAAATATAATATTGTCGCCAACATTTTCTTTTAAAGCTCTCCAATGTCTCTAAAAAGCGAGTTGTAACAAACATAGTATCATTTGCCTCTTTTATAATTACAGTAATTGAGTCTATTTTTATTCAAATCAAATTATAGTTTTTATACCAGATAACATTTTAAAATATTCAAATGTATCTATATATTTTTGTGTTTTATTAATAATTTTTATCTTCCTTCATACATCTCAATCAGCAAGACATCCTGCAACAGTATCTTTTTGCGTATCAATGCACTTAGTTCGCGAAGCTCAAGCAATGAAATATCGATGGTTGATTTTGGTTTTACTTTCAAACTTTACCCTTTAAATTATGTCGTCTCTATAATTACACAGCTCTTCAGTACAAAATTTAACCTATCAATACTTGTAATCGCTTCAAATTTGCAGTCATCTAGTTTTATATAACACCAGCTTTGATCGCTATTTTTAAATACCATATCTTGTTTTATTGTTAATATTTATATTTATTTTTAACTAGTTCATTTTCAAAAGATTTAGTTTAAAGTCAGATATTTTGCCTGAGTGTTTGAAAGTTATTTATGACTTTTAGTCTTCCATTAATCCTTTCAAATTTCTTTAGTAAAAACTTCTTTAAAAATTCTTTTGCAAGTATTTAGCGGTTCAAGCATACAAAATTAGATTATTTTTAAAATAGATACCTCAATTCCATCATCACTGCAGCTACGGCAAATCCGTCGTAGTTATACTAAGGCTTGCTTCTTTGATATTAAAACGAGTATACCCTTGGGCTACATTTATCTTAGGTGCTCCTCTTGTCGCTTTTTGCTACACTAATGTCCAAAAAGCCACACTCTTTGCTGATGCCCACACAGGGGCTTTATAGCTGCTTCTTTTGGCCGCCCAAAATCCAGCCAAAGTCGCGTCATTTTTGCTAAGCGCGATCTCATCATCGCTTAAAAATCTCTTTTAGCTCGCCGTGACGAGCCTTCGGCATGCGATATCCTGTCTATTTTAGCGATATCGATGCCTATCATTGTACCACGAAATCAGTAAAAATATGTTTTTATGCTGGCCGTCGTTTAGCACTTCATTTAGTCACAACGATCTCGTCTTTTAGCCTATCCTCGCCCTTTGCGGTGCTCACCTCTTCGTATGTGTTTAGAAGAGAGCGTTCTTATGATGATATCTCTTAAAAGCGCCTTTTTCTTGTCAAGCTCGGCAGTTAATATCTCGTCACTTTGCTCCATATCGATCTTTGTTTTTAAGAAATCTCGAACCATTTTCGCTAAAGCAATTTGACAACAAACCGATCGAGCGGATAGATCGGTCCCATGTTCGAATAGTCGTTGCCCCGCGTTTTTGCTTTTTATTTTGAGCTGGTGCAGCCTGAGTTTGAGTTTGAGCTGGTGCAGCTTCATATTTGCATCTTTTTGGCTCGTCCGAACTAAGCATCAAAAACGCGACTAGCCCCTCCGATAACTAGCAACAAACAAATAGTCGCGATGATAATGATCATCAAAGCGCCATTGCCACCTTTTTGCTTCTCTTCAACTTCTTCAGCCATCTTTCCTCCTTTAAGTTTTGGCTATAATTATACGAAAAATTCGCAAAAATGAGAAAAGATGATACATAAAAACCAACGCCGCTGGGCTTTTAGACAAGCTAAAAATAGACTACGAGATACTTTGGAGTACGAAGTCGATCCAAACGACCTTTCAGCCGTTTCACGCTCGTCGCAGCTATGCACCAAGCAAGATATAAAAGCAAATTACAAAACTATCGTCTGTCAGTGCGAGCCTCAGGGTACATTTGTCGTTGCCTGCGTGCGAGGCGATCTGAGCTTGATCTGACGCACTCTGCACATGCGTGGAGCAAAACGCTGCGAGCTTATCGATTTAAAAAGACCTCGAAAAGATCACCGCGACATTAAGGGGCGGCTGCTCGCCCTTGCATGAAAAAGCACTTTGCGACCTTCATTGATGAGCGAGCTAGCGAGCAAGAGTATGTGCTAGTAAGCGCAGGCGTGAGAGGCAAGCAAATCAAGATAGCGCAAATGACCTTTTTGAAAGCTTGTGAGGCGGATTACGCTGATATCGCTAGGCTAGCTCTTTTAAAAACTCTACTCATTTAAAACTTCTCGCCCAAAAACTCAGGCGAAAAGTAGAAATTCGCCTGTTTGGCTGCATTTTTCATAGGCTTGCTTGCTCCCTTTTTCAAGCACTAAAAGATACTTTCATCCACGCCAAAGTCGCAAACCAAAAGCTTCATTTTGCTTTTAAATGTTAAGCATCAAAAAGCCAGCCTCATAAAGCCTCTTTTACCTGCTTAAGGCAAAGGCTGTAGGTTATATCTGAGCTTTTAAAAATATGGCTCGAGGTTTGTACTCAAAAAAGAAAAACTTGATGGTCTTTAGAAAACCTTAGGCTAACAATTTTTTGGCTCACAATTCCTATAATCAAAAGCTTTGAAAAATCTAACCTTTTTGCCGTCGCAGTGCAAGCTGGAGCGCAAATTTAGCGTAGCTAGTTGAAATTTTCACCCTTTTTTGGTCAAAATCTTTTGCTAATGTTAAATTTGATCTGCCTCTTTTGCCAGTGAAAGTTTTAGTTTACTATCCAGCAAAAAGCATATTTTCCCCTCATCAGCCCTCGCAGCTAAATGTCAAATAGCTCATTTGATATGACCAAAAATTCATCAATTTACACCATCTAAATTTTTCATAGTGTTTTTAGTTTTACTTCGCCAATAGACGATTTTAAATGTTTCAAAAGCTGCTTTTTACGTAAAACTCATGAGGTTCTATGTGACAACCTCTACCTTGGTGCTATCAGCTCAGAGTAAAGATACCTTTGCGCAAAATCAGCCAGCATGTCGCCAGAGTTTGCCCCGATCCCACGACCGCATGAGCTAGAATTTCGCCATTTTTGCGTAGCTTTTATAAATGTGTTGCAAGGCGGGCAAAGGATAGCCAACGCTTACATTTGTGTAAAAAGTCGCCCTTTTGCCGATATCCACGCCGGAATTTATGAGTAGTTTTTCACTGACCCAGATATCAAAAGAAACCTCATTTCATAGATCAGGCAGCTTCCAACCCCTATAAAATGCAAACATCCTGACCGTTATGCCAAGAGCGAGTAATAACATGGTAAAAATATATTAGTTAAGCCAAATGATAGAGTATAAAAGCAGCAAGCCCCCACGCCAAGCTTTATCGTGCCGTAAAGTCCGGTGCGTAAAACCACGGAACTCGTTTAGCAAAATATCCTTAAGATACCGCCGCCAACGCCGTTGAGGCTATCATCGATTACGCCAAAGACGTTATAGTTGTACTCGATCGCCACCATCGCACCGACGATAGAAAAGCAGATGACGTCGATCGCATCATGCAAAATATAAAGACACATTTCTTCTAACCTCTCTTGTGTGTAAATTTGTAACCCTAGAGATGACAAGCATATAACGACGCTTTACTGGCATATGGTGAGTAAAAGAGTAAACCGCCCCCTGCCAACGAGCATATCACGCACGATACCGCCACCAAGTGCGGTCACAAAATGCAGACAAAAAGACGCTCAGCCAGTCGCTACTCTTTACAGCAAACAAAAAGCCGCTAAGTGCAGCAGACGCGATACCACGTACTCACAAAAAGTATTAAGCTCACATTTTTCCCTTAAAATGGGCATTTTACAATGAAATCTCATAAAAGTTCATTAATACTTATCTAATAGTTTATTTTAGCGTCTATAATAACGAAAGTACTCAAATAAGGATATTTTTGATGAAACTTTTTAGCTTTGCTTTTCAGTAGCTCATTTTTCACGCCAATCTTAGAGGCCGATGTCATCCAAACCAAAACTAAATGCCATTAACATTTTGACGCTTTTGGCACGAGGACCTTAAAGCCAAAACACCAAGATAGAGAAAGCATAAAAGCCATCGCGATCGCACCCTGACGGCCAAAGGCAGGTGCCATCATCACTGGCTCAAAAAGGCAAAGGATATTTATCGCTAAAAACGACGACGGCGAATGGTCAAGTCCGTATTTTGTAAACTACACATCTGGTAGCATAGGCCTTCAGCTAGATATAGCTCGGCTGATGCTATGATCATTTTGTTTAAAAAGCTCAGAAGCCTACGCAGCTTGTTTAACGCAAAAAGATAGATCAGTCTAAAAAGCAGAGGCAACTGGTGGCGTTGGCAAACGGCAGCAGCGATCACTAGCGACCTACCTGAAATTTTCAGCCTTCGTAGAAGAGCGTGGCAAGATCAAGCGGGTGCATTTATAGGCGTGAGCTGGACATCGCTAGACTCAAAGGTAAATGCCCAAGCATACAAACGACTCATTACGAGAATCGTGGCAGACTTTTGAAGACGTACAGCAACAGCCCAAAAGCTAGCAAACTATACAATCAATCACGGAGAGATAATCCAGAATGCTTTCTATAATAATCTTCGCATCTTTGACTCTTTTCAGGGTCAAGATGTCACGCTGTGACATTTTTAAAGTGATTTTTGAAATTTTAGTTGATAATTTAGAGAATTATGGCTCAGCGTTTTTGCTAAACCACAAATAGTGAAACAAAGCGTTTTTAGGATCGGAGAGAATTGAGTCATGTATTCAAACGCTTCGTGAGTCGCCGTCAGTATACGAGCAACTGCTCATAAGCTCGTAAAAGCTCCTCGTCGTCCATCGAGTCAAACCTCTGTTTTCCCAAAACCCCTAACAAAACGGCGTCTAATTCAAGCTCGTCAAGTCATTTTATTCCTTAACTTTGATTTAAAAATGCGACACTATACCGAAAGTAGCTTATAAAATACTTTTACCCGACTCGCAAAGAATGATACTATATGTAAGATTGTAAAATCTCTACTTTTCATTATCATTTTGGCTGGAAAATTTGTGAGAAAACTTTGAACTATTTTATAAGCACTTTAATGAGTTTTTAAAAGCCCTAGATCAAAAGAGCTCAGACATAAAAAGAGCAATGTACCATGTCTTTTACTAGCAACTCTCACCTAAGCGCTCAGAATGTATGCACCAAAAATGCTATGAAAACTATAAGACGAGGTGTCGATGACATCGATATATCTCGTTTTTAATTTTCTTGAGAGCCACCATCTGGCAAAATAGCTTTGAGGAAAATGGCATTACAGAGTCTGAGCTAACTAAAGTCCCTCTCACGATCATTTGACTATGCAAAATATGGAAAGATAGTTGATTTTGTAAAGATGAGATGATAGAACAGCTGAGGCAAGAGCAAATCGCAAGAGAGAAAATTTCAAAGTGAGCAGTCACATACATGATGATACTTTATGGATTTGCAGCGATTGTCAAGCATGAGATTTGTTTTTATTATTTCATTTTTGCTTTTTGATAATGAAGACAGATGGTACTTTTAGATTTGTTTAAGTTATATAATAGATAATACGCCATCAACTAAAAAGGAAACAAATGGATATAAAACACAAACTTTAGCCCAAGTGGCAGCTATTTTTCGATGATAGCTCATACAAGTGGCAGACTAAGAGTGAGGTTAGCCCAAAGATAAAAGAGCTAAGTGGCAGCGTAATTTAACTAGTTTAGATGATATGATCGCTCAGATAAATGGCATAAAATGTCAATTTAATAAGATAATGAGACTCTGTAACGATCGAATACGACCATGAAATTTTCCTAAATATCTCTGGGAGGATCTTTAAAAAGCATGTACTTAGAAGAAAATAGCCAGTAAAATGAAGTAGCAAAAGAAGTAAAATATGCTTAATGAGCTTTTAAACGCCTCTTATACGAGCGAAAAAACGCACTAAGGTTATATGAAGGTCTAGCTTCGTTTGGTGAAGTATTTGATCAAATCGCAAGCGTAAGAAAAATGCGATCATCTTGATAGAAAAATTGGCAAGCGCGCATAGGTATGAGCTTGTTTGTGAAAAACGAAGCTATCTTTTGCCAGCAAAAATAAAGAAGATGCGCTGATAGAAGCGCTAAACTATGAAAATGAGCTAAACAAAAATGTATGAAAAGGTACTCTGTAGAAAGCTTAGATGATGAGGAGCTAAAAGATCTATTTTTAGACTTTTGGGCTACTTCAAATAACGAATATATCACCTCTTTAAAGCACTCGCTTAAAAGAATTTATGGTGGAGTTGGGGATGAGCTCAATTTAAATGAAATTTTCGCTAGTAATCTTGAGCAAAATGACACTAACAAATATTTTAGAAAGCTATCAAAAATGACTTTAATGAGATAACTAAAAGCTTGCAAAATATCGCAAGTGGTAAGGCTGATAAAAGCGAGTTGGCAAAGATCACAAACAACCCACTGTAGCGGGCTTTGCGCTTGGGAGCATTAGGCATTTCAGTAGTTAAAGCGTAAATGAATAAGGATAAAGAAGATGAATAATTTACAAAATCAAACAAAGAAAGGATTTAAAATGGCATTACCATTTTTGTAGGTTTAGCAGTAGGCGGTTTTAGCAGTGAGTTGCTTGAGTAAAAGAGATAAGATCAAAGAGTGTGCAAAAAGACGGCTTAGACAAAGGCAAAGAGGCTGCAAAAGATCTTTTACAGGCAAAAATGTCGCAAAGACGCAAAAAGACTTCAGGTAAAAGAAGTAGAAAAAGCAAAAACGCGGCGCTAAAAAGTAGAAAAAGAGGCTGAAAAAGTGGTTACAAAGAAACCACGCGCTAAAAAGCCAGCAACTCCAAAAAGCTATCACACCAAACGATATAGCTTAAGGATAGAGAATGCAAGAAAATAATCTTTTTACGCTTTCAAACACAAGGCTTCCGTTTGATCACTTCATCAGCGGAGCCTTAATCGCTGGCATGGGTGCGGCTCGCACTTGGCTTTAACGACTATCTAAACAACAGAGCAACCAAAAAGATGTCGCTAAGAAGATAGTAAAATACGCTGTAACTGGCGGTTTTCGGTAGGTGTTGCTGGCATTCACGCTTCAAATTTGATAGCGCATATCTCAAACGCAGCAGCTTTCACAGCAGCTGGCATCGGCGGTCTTTTTGATAGCTGAAGAAATAATAAAATTGGAGAGTAAAATAATGAATAACCCTTACATCAATGAAGAAAACGCAAACGAAGTAGCAGCAACTCAGCCAAGTGCAGTTGATAATGCAACAAACAATGCAGCTCTGTAATTTCACCATTTGTACCTGAAAATTTTAACGCAGCTGGCTTTGTAAAAAGGCCTACTTTTTGAGGCGGCATAGCAGCATATGTGCTAACTAATCCAAAAAGCACAAGAGTGCGTATTTAAAAGCGATAATCAAAAGGTGGCGAACTAATAAACGCTGGTATAGAAGAAACTAAAAGAGCTGTTTTGAAGATGTCAAAGCAGAACTTGACTCACAAAAATAAGATCACCTCTAGCTCACAAGAGTAAAAACAGAAGCGAGATTTATTTTGCGAGAGCCTAAACGCCAGAAGCGACGTCATGCGTTATAGAGGCTACGATATCAGAGCGAACTGATGCAAGAAGCGTGCGTGCAAACAAAATACGCAAAAAGCATCATCGTCGACCTGATAAGAGCTATGAGAAATATTTAAGTTTTATCGAAAGCTACGAATTTTCCAAACCAGCCAAAAAGACCCAGGTCTGCCGCAAGGCAAACATCTACAAAGCGGCCACAGCGCTTGCTATAACGCCATTTATGAGCGACAAGACGCTAAAAATCAGCTGTAACCTTTACGCAACAGCTCCAAAATTGATAGAAGGTGCAAAAGAGCTAAGGCACGAGGGCATCACCTCAAAAGCGCTCGAAGCAACAGCATAGGTACTAGCCTTGCAATGGGCGATCATTTGCGCTGCAAATAGCACAATTTGATGATAAATATCGGCGAATACATGGAGGAAAGTGCTAGCCACAGAAGTGACGATCTCATAAAGAGCTAGCCAAACCAAATATCGAAGAGGTTTGCGTGAGAGGATTTAAATGGCAAGAAGACAGCCTTAAAAAGGTAAAACTGAAAATCTAAATAAAGCGCGATATCGTAGTCGTAGGAGCTGGCGAGACTATCGGCGTTGATGGCTATGCAAGGTCGAGGGCAACGCAGATGTCAATCAAGTCTCAATGACCGGCGAGGCCGAGCCAGTAGCAAAAGCTAGAGGCGACCGCGTCATAAGCGGCACTCGTTGTTGATGAGTGGTAGGATCAGACTTTGGCTGAAAAATGTCGGTAGCGACACCGCAACCTGCAAGTGATCAAAGAGTACATCCAAAGCTCGCTCAATGAAAAGTCAGCCATCGGCGTAAAAAGCTCTAAAACCAGCTGACAAACTTGTGCCAGTCATCACTCTCGCCGCTGGGCTTTCGTATGTTATAAATAAAAATATGAACAGCGTTGCTAGCGTGCTTCAGGCCGACTACTCTTTGCGCGCTTGCTTGCTACGCCAGTTGCTTTTAAGTCAGCATCTCAAAGGCTGGTAGAAACGGCATCCCTCTAAAAGGCGCAAAGGGCGATCGAGGCTCTGGCTCAGTAGATACCTTTGTCTTTGACAAAAACCGGCACTCTAACTCACGGACGCCCTAAGTGTGGTTGAAATTTACTCTTTAAAAGATGGCTTCAGAGGATGATATCTTAACTTTAACAGCAAGTGCCGAGGAGCACTACTTCCACCCAGTGGCTGAGGCGATAGTTGAGGCTGCTAATAAGCGTGGATTTAGCCATATTCACCACGACGAGGTCGAATTTGATCGGGCTCACGGCGTAAAAACTGCTATGAATGGCAAAGAGGTCGTTATCGGCAGCAGGCACTTTTTAGAAGATGACGAGATGATAGCTTTAAAAGCTCATGAAGCGCTCATAAGCAAGGCATTACAAAGCGGACTAACCCTGCTTTACGTAGGATACGACAAAGAGCTTGTTGCGTGATCGCTATGAAAGACGACATGAGATCAAATGCCAAAGATATGGTGGAAAAACTGCGCAGTCTTGGCGTAAAAGAGGTCGTCATGCTAGTGGCGACATCAAGAGTAAGGCTGAAGAGGTAGCGCGTGAGCTAGGGCTTGACAGGGTCTATGCAGAGTGCTTGCCGACAGATAAAGCAGCAATCATCGAGGAGCTAAAGAGTGAGGGCAAAAAGGTAGCCTTTGTCGGTGACGGCATAAACGACGCGCCAAGCCTCCAATAAAAGGCAAATGTAGGCATAGCATGCATAAAGCGAGCTGATATCGCCAAAGCGACAGCTGATATAAAGCCTTTTTAAAAGACGATATCATGAGCGTTGCACTTGCAAAAAGAGCCTCGCAAATCAAAAACGATGAAGCTAATAAGCTCACCTCTCCGCTCAACGGTGGGCGTAAACACAGCTATACTAAGTGCCGCAACGCTTGGCATGCTAAATCCAATAGCAACTGCCGTGCTTCACAATGGCACAACGATTTGGCTTTATTACTAAATTCAATGAAAGGCGTAAAAAGCTCAAATCAAAAATAAATTTAAAGGAAAAATGGTGTTTGAAAAAGTTTCTAGACCTTTTAAATGTACAAATGGACGTAGCCACGACTTTTATATGGATATTTTTAGTTATCGTTCCCGTGGTTACTGGAATTTATTTTGAAGTTATTTGACCCGTTTTTGTGCAGTTTAGGATGTTTTGAAGCTTGCAGAGTATTGGTAGAGAAAAAGACAAGTACAACAAGCACCATCTAACGCCATTTCAAGCCCTCACGATATCGACTGCTTCACGCGTTGGTATAGGCAACATAGCTGGAATTTCAGCGGCCATCGTCGCGGTGGCCCTGGAGCACCTTTTTGGATGTGTTTGATGGCGTTTTTAGGCTCGGCTTCGGCCTTCATAGAGAGCACGCTGGCTCAAATTTATAAGACAAAAAGATGTTTTTGGATTTAAGGCGTGCCCAGCATATTACATCAAAAATGGCTCTGGTATAAAGTGGCTGGCATCGCTTTTTGCGATAATCCTCATCATCACCTACGCATACGGCTTTAACGGCCTCTCAAAGCTCACACTCATGACCTCTGCTTTGAAATTTACTCACGACAAGGCGGGCAGCAACGTGAGCTTTTGCGCAAAGTGGCTTTGCCTATTGGCATTGCCTTATTTTTAACGGCATTTGCGGCGGTTATGTTCTTTAGCAAAAAGCCACATCATTGGTAAAAGTAAGCTCATATATCGTGCCTTTCATGGCGCTTTGCTTATATCTCACACGCAATTCTATTGCGATCGTCTTAAATTTCCAAAATCTCCCAGATGTTGTCAAGATGATCCCAGAAAGCGCCTTTGATTTTAAAGCGATATTTGGCGGATTTGCCGGCAGCGTGATCGTAATAGGCATAAAAAGAGGCCTCTTCTCAAACGAAGCTGGCATGGGCTCAGCGCCAAACGCAGCAGCTGCAGCGCACACGAGCCACCCAGTCAAACAAGGGCCTAGTTCAGGCTATGGCGGTCTGTATCGATATGACGTATATGTATCGCTTCTGGTATGATCGTGCTATTTTCCCGCAGGCCTACCTTACAAAGCAAACTGGCTCAAGCGGCGAGCCACTAACGGCGCTCCCACTCGTGCAAGCAGCGATGAAAGTATTTTGCGATCGGAGTTCATTTTCCACTACCCTTGCTGTCGTGCTTTTTGCCATCACTTCGCTCATTGGCAACTACTACTACGCGCAGGCAAATATGAAAATTTCTAACCAAAACCACAAGCTTATGTTGTTATTTAAGATAACGGCCGTCATTAGTGATATTTGTTGGCGCGGATGAATCTAAAACTCGCTTGGAATATCGCCGATATCACGATGGCTGCGATGGCAACTATCAACATCATCGCTATTTTTCTTGCTTTCAAAAGTGGTGATAATAGCGGTTGAAAGACTACGAAGCTCAAAGAAGAGCCGGACTAAATCCAGAGTTTGACCCAGAGAGCCTTGGCATCAAAAACACAAGCTGCTGGAGCAAAAACTAAAGGAGCAGTAATCTGGAAAAGATATAAAAATAAGCGGTCAATTACTTGACATAAACATCCACAGAAAAGATAGCAAAGGTCGGCATGAGCGTCACTTTGGCATCTGTTCGCCTATGCGCACTGATGAAAAATATGATCTGTTGCATCCTCATCGTAGTTTCTGGCATCGCATTTACATGCTTTTGCGCTTTTACCATGCTGGACTTTACGACAACGGCATCTTTAAAAAGATGATCGTAAAAGCAAAACTGCTTCAAAAAGGCATAAAATGAGACCAAGCGACGCTGAGTAGACTACATCAATGAAGACCTACCCTACTTTGACCTCACAACGTCGCTTCAAAAATATCGATAAAAAGCCTCACTTGAAAATTACTCGCGTGATGAATGGACGTAAGCCGCGTAGATGTGGCAGCGAGTGTGGCGAGGTTACTTGAGGTGTGAGAGTGAAAATTTCTCGTGCAAACTCTCAATCTGCAAGACTGGCGATGTGATCATCAGACTTTATGGACGACCACGAGAGCGCAAGCATAGAGGCTTGAAGCTGGCTCAGGTCGCGCTAGAATACGCCAGCGCCATCGCAACCTATACAAACAAAATGGTAAAGGCTGCAAAAAGTGTCAATGAAATGTGAGGTTTTAGCAACCAGAAAGAGCTTTCCATTTGCGAAGAAGTCCCATGTAAAAAGCCGTACTTGAAGGTGGTGGTGGCATGCATAGACTGGGACTTAGCGATAGCATCTTGTTTTTAGAAATCACATAAAAGCCTCATGCTAGTTTTGATGACTTTATCTCACATCTGCCGCTAATTTGAGGCAAAAATGGTCGAGCGAAGATCTGCGTAGAGGCTGTAGTAATTTAGATGAAGCGAGCAAGCTTTTTAAAGGCAAAGTGCGACGTCGTGCAGTGTGATCAAATTTTACCCCAGGAACTTATCAAAAATGTTCTAACCTTAAGAGATGAAATTCTCACCAAAACACTATGATCCCAGCAGCCGGAGGCGTAATTTTATCAAACGCAAAAAGAATCCTGTCGGCTGCAGATGCGATAGTCACTTCTGCGATGTACTCAAAAGGCGTTGCTGATATCAGCGCAAGACTTGAAATGTGTACAAATTTACAAATAAAAATACATATAATCTATATGCCGATAAGCTTTTATCAAATTTAACTTTCCCAAGAACCTCAAGTACATTTTAGTAATCCCATTCACTCGCAAGAGTTGACTCACTAAAATCTGGCTTCGCTTATAGCTTAGCCTCACCTTTAGAGCCGAAATCACTCGTTCACGAAATTTTTAAAAATTTGATAGAGTTTTCTTAATTTTCAAAAGTACCGCATGCAGTGCGAAGCACCATTGCATGCACCTCAACGTTGTAGGGCTTTAGCTCGACTTCTGTCTCGTAACTGCAAGCAGACATGGGATTGTTAAGGTGGAAGGAGCTTCTTTACTCGCAGGCTCGCAACTGCAAAGCAGAGCGTAGTGCAAGCTCTTCCCCTTAACAAGAAAACATACATGTAAATTTGATTAGATTGCTTTGTAAAATTTTATCTAGTCTAGTTCACATAGCCCCTCTACCGAGAGGACTATGCTTGTATTTTATTGTGGTATTTGGTTATCTTTACAATAAGCCTTTTTATTTCTTCTTCCTAACATCCTCAACTATAGCTTTAGCCATCTCATCTACTTCTGATGTTACTTCATTTGCTTGGTTTGCAATCACAACGTTTTCTTTTGTTAGTGATCTATTTGAGCAACTGATTGATTTTTATCATATTTATTCCTTCACTTTGCTCTTGATTGATTCACTCATCTCATTTATTGATTGAGCTAATACATTTGTATTTCTGCTTCTATCTCTCCCAGTGATTTTGAGTTCTCTCTGCTAGTTTTCTAACTTCATCAGCAACAACGGCAAATCCCTTCCGCCATGCTCTCCTGCACGTGCAGCTTCTATTGCAGCATTGCGTTGCTAGAAGGTTTGTTTGATCTGCTATATCTCTAATGATAGTTATGATGTTTTTAATTTCATCTGATTGTCTTATAACATCAGCTGTCTTTTTGAGAGATGGCATTCATTGAGCTAGACATTTGCTCAACTGCAGCAGCAGATTCTTGTAAGTCTATTTGCTTTGAGTGTTTGCTGAGCTTGCTACTTTAGATACTGAGCTTGCTGTGAAGTTTGGCTTTTTCTTCTAGGGTTTGGGCTTTAGCGAGGTTGTCACTTAGCACTAGATATCTCAATGCCTGAGAGAGTTTTATACACACTCTGCTATCTTACCATTATCATCAAGTCTTTTTGTAAAGTCTTGGCTTTTTATATGTATTTAGTACTTAATACATCTTTACCATTACTTGATATTGCTTCTTTTTAAAGCAAGTTGTGTGATCTTTAAATGTATAGTTGATTTAGAGCTGGATTGTTTGTATCAGCTTCTAGGGCTTGCTTCATAGTTGCCATCTTTTATCTCGTTAACGAAGGTGTTTGCTGGATGAAGGTATGCCCTCTTTTCTTTAGCTGTTTGTATCTTTTGGATGTTGTCGTTGATGAGGGAGGACATGACGCAATTTCTGTCCTTGCCCTTTAGCTCCACAAGCTTTGCTGAGCTCTTTTTCGTTGTTTAGATATAAGAAAACTCACTTAGTCCATTTTTAACGCTATCGATACCTGAGATGATATTTTTACCGACAACAAGCGGATAAGCACGAGTGCTGCGATAAAACAGGCAAGCGCTGATAGCCATAAATAGCACAAGGTTGCTGGCTTCATCTTTGTCGTGTGGCTAGCTCTTTCTATCATTTAACAAGTAAGCTCGTAGTTTCGTGAGGCTATCGATCACCGAGGATGCTCTTAAACCAGCTAGCCGCCTGATCTTTCTGGCTGCTCTTCTGGGCTCGCAATGCATCTTTGATGATCTCATCTATTTGCTTACTCTGTTGCTTTTGCTAACATATCTTTTGCAGGCTGTCTGCGTATTTGCCGCTATTAATTTGACATAGTCGTTTAAAAGCTTTTTGATGTTTGCGTCGTGAGAGATCACCTACATATGTGTTTTTGTCGATCTCATCTTTTATAAAGGCGACGTTCATTATCGCTCTTGTGATGCCGTAGTACTCTTTGATCTTTGAAATGCTAAAAATCCTAGCCACATCATCTTTTATAGCTGGCTTAGCGTCTTTGAGAGAGATGAAAAGACAAGCGTGTTTTCTATCATACCGCTATATTCGCCAAGGAGGTTCATTCTCTTTTTATCGACCTTTGCCCTTATGCCACTAAGTACTCTTAACACCTCATCTCTTTGTTTGAAAGCTCTTCACGATCCCATCGACCTTAGCTCTTTGTTTTTAAATCTCAGAGTCTTTGCCGTTTGCTATGAAAAGCTGCGCTATAACCACGCTCTTTTTGAAGCTCATGGATAATTCGGCTCTGCTTTATGATATCTTCTGCTCATTGAAAGAAAGGTTTGAAATAGCTTCACTGCTGTTTAAAAACGCCTTTAAGATGTAAACACTAGTCACGCTTAGACAAAGCAAACTCACAAAAACGATGAGTAATATTTTTAGATTTTATACTTAGATTATTCATTTTATTTTTCTATCCTCGATCAAAACCACCATCCAGTGGCATTTTTGGTATTTAGGGGCGGGATTGTATAATTTTTATTATTAAATAAAACTTGAAACCAGAAATACCTTTAAGCAATATTTAATAATTTCGTACTTGCAAATGCCGTATTTTAGGATTTTATATAATTATTAATTACAAATAAATACAAAACTAATCAAAAATTATTTAATCATAATTTGTCATTTATATAAAAAGCAGGAGATCGCCCCCTGTTTTGAGATTATTTAGGTATTTTGGCTCAGAAAACGTTGTAAGTTTTGGCGCTTCATCGCCTTGATATTTTCTGATATTTACAAGAGCTGTGTGGCTGATGTTGCCGTTTGCTAGCTTTTACTTGTTGGGATATCTATGGTTAGCATCGTTTGCAGAGCCGTTTTTGCAGATGCCACTATCAAAGCCGTCATACCAAGCGCCCTCAGCTAGTTTTACAACGCCCTCTTTGATGTTTTTAGTCACATAAGCACCAGCTAAAACCTCGCCTACGAGCGTTAAATACACACCAAGTCGCCTGTTTTTGCCACCAAGCCTTTTGCGTCATTTTTCGTGTCCACACTGGCTCGCGGTTACGATAGCATACTTCACGAAGTGAAGTTTGGCTTAGCTGTGAGTGCAAGCGGTCAGTTGCGTAGAGCTTATCATCGTGGTATTTTGCAGGTTTGTCTTTTCATTCCCAGCCACTCGATCGGCTCAAACCAGTTAGGGTGTGCTTTGCAGTCGTCTAGCCCATTTTCTGACTCGTATCTGAGTACTCGATAAGACCGCTAGGCGTTCCAAGAGCGTTTAGCATAGGATCTTCTCTAAACTCGCCAAGCCTCACCCAATTAGTCACTATCTTGAGATGAGGCAAATGTGACTGGTTTGTTTTCATTCCAAAAACTCTTCAAATGGTTTCATATCGCTTGCAAGCTCAGGGACGGCCTTTACTTGAGCGTAGGCTGCGTCGTAATACTCTTTTGATCCAGTCAATCTCGTCTTTGCCGTTATCTGTGTAGGCAACGACTACCTAGCATAAGCCTTGCAAAGGTCAGCGAAAATTTGATAGTCATCTTTGCTTCGGCGGTATCAACGACTTGTTTCATCGGCACGATGTTCATGTTTGAGTAATCACCTGTCATCGTGATGTCGTTTCTCTCATACTCTGTTGTGACTGGAAAGACGATATCAGCCATCTTAGCTGTCGGTGTCCAGTAAGCTTCGTGAACGACTACGGTTTCTTGGCTTTCTCCCACGCTCAATATTAGTATCTGGTGATGCACAAGCGAAGGGTTCCGCCGACCCAGTAGACAAAGTCGATGTCTGATAGGTGATCTTCGCCGTCGTGGTCGATCACTTTGCCAGGATTTTAGCAACGCATCAGCGATACGAGCTACTGGGAAAGCGTAGTCAGTTGCTTTTTGCAGCCAGCTTTGACCTGCGCTCTGCTACTGCGGCTGCTTTTGCAACGAAGCGACCGTGTTTTGGCTCGGACCTCGCCCGTATCAGTCGCCGATAAACTCGCCTTTTTCGTTAAATTACTCCACACTCGTCCCTATTTACGCCGCCGATGACTGCGCCTTTGCATGTTGGTGCGCCGCCGTTTGAGTAGTGGTAGCTTGCCAAAGCCTCCACCTGGTACGTCCGATCTGACCGATCATAGCTGCAAGCGTCACCATCGCCCAGTGTGGCTGCTCGCCGTGGTGAGCGCGTTGCACAGCTCCAACCGCTCATTGGCATCGTGCGGTTGCTTTGCACAAATGTATCAGCTAGCTCTTTTAAAGCATCTTTGTCGATGCCAGCATTACCTGCTCGCCCACTCTAAATCTTAGGAGTGTTGTCTGTCTTGCCAGTAGATATGGGAGGAATTTATCATAAAGCCACAAGTGTAGTTTTCGATAAATTCCTTTTATCGTATTTGCCGCTTTCATATGGTAGTGCATCATGCCCAGCATCATCGCTGTGTCGGTGTTTGGGCACTGGGCGATCCACTGAGCTTTGTCGAAGTATTGCGCTGTTTCAGATCTGATAGGATCGGATCACGATCACTTTGATATCTTTTATTTTTAGCTCTTCAAAGTATTTAAAGCCTTGCTCATCAGTCGCCGTCCGCTATCGCGAAGTGTCGCGCGGGTTTGCACCCCAGATGACTACGACTTTTGAGTTTTCAAGCACGACTGGCCAGCTAGTTTGCTGCTCATAGACCTCGATGCTACCCACAACGTGAGGCACTGATGATCTGGCTAGCGCCTGTTGAATAGTCACCTAGCGAACCAACAAAACCGCCACTAAGGTTCATAAATCTATGAAGTAAAATTATTGAGTTATGCACATTGCCACTTGATTTCCAGCTGTAGCTACCTGCAAAAACACTCTCAGGCCTTTTTGCGCTCTTGTAAGCTCTTTTAGCAACTAGCTTGATCGCCTCTTCTCAGGCACCCTCGACCCACTCGTCAATGCCACGAAGCTCTGGTTTTGGGAGCTATCTGGGTTTTGCAAGTAGCTCTTTTCTTACCATTGTGTGCTCGTACTGACTTTTTATAGATCATAATCTGGCGTGTAGTGCTGAAGTGGGTTGTACTCACTTTGTCTTTTGATAGGCTCTGACTTTACAGCAACGCTGTTTTTGGTTGTCACTTTTAGCATGCCCCAGTGAGCTGCTGTAAGAGTTTCGCCATTTTTTAGCAACGCCTTTTAACCTCATCAGCAAACAATTGAAGCTGTTACGCCTGAAAGCAAAGGTGTAGCTGCGAAGTGCTGCTGCACCTAGAAAATCTCGTCTGTTCTCGTTCATTTTTCTCCTTTCATTTTTAACTTCTCGCTGAGCAAGCCTAAGCTCCGACAAACCCCATCGGTTTGATCCTACACCAAAGACAATGCTCTTTTTAGCGGCTTTGGCAAAGCCAAACCTAAGAACCAGTTCTAAAGCTCTAAGATCGCAAGTCTGCGATCTAGATTTTGATTTTCTCTCTTTCAGCCAAAAGCGAGCGGTGCAAATCTCGCTCACTTATTCAAATCCCACAGTCCGATCAGACTGAATTTTGGCTCTTTAAAGGCGCTAAGCTCTGGGCTTTGCCTTTACCTTTCTTGATATTTACAAGCGTCGTATGCGAGATGTTTGCATTTTGAGAGCTGCTAGCTGGGATGTCGTTTGTCAAAACGTTTGTGCAGCCATTTTTGCAAATGCCCTTCTCATCTGGTCGTACCACGCACTCGCAAAGTCTCAGCCACGTTGTAGCTCACGTCATCGCTCACCACAGCGCCTGCTGTATCTCACCTTTTGTTATATACACGCACGATGTCGCCTGTTTTTATGCCAAGTAGCATTTTTGTATTTATCACGATCTGGCTCACGATCAGCCACCGCATAAGTATCTCTAAGCGACGTTACGCCTAAGCTGAGAGTGCAAGCGCACGCTGGGTGTGGGTTTAGCAGGTGAATGCTGGCTGATTTTTCTTCGCGCTCAGCCACCAGCAGGCTCCATCCACATAGCATGGCCCTTGCAGTCGTCATAGTTCCATATTTGCTATCGTCTCTGAGTACCCATGATAAGACCACTTGCGTGCCAGAGCGTTTAGATAGGATCTTCTCTAAACTCAGCGTGTCTTACCCAAGCCTCGTCTTCTGCGGTCGAGTCAAATTTAGTTGGCTCGTTTTTCTCCCACCACTCGCTATCTTAGGTATTTTTACGCCAAGAGCTTCATTTGCATTGATGACCTGTAGCGGCGTTATCGTAGTGTGACTTGATGAAATCATGCCGGCTCTTTCGCCCCGTCAGTGTAAATTTTCAGCTACGCCATCAGCATAAGCTTTGCTTAGACTGCATAGCAAGCATCTGATAGTCGTCTTTTGCCTCGTTTGTTTTGGCTACGACTTGTTTCATCGGCATGATGTATTGGTTAGAGTAATCACCTACCATCGAGATATCATCTCTTTCATACAAGGCGTCGTCACTGGAAATACAATATCCGCCATCTTTGCTGTTGGTGTCCAGTACATATTTACGACAACCGTTCTTGGCTTTTGCCATGCACGTTTTAGCTTATTTAATTTCTACAGGACTAAATGGATTGCCCCCGCCCAGTAGATGAAGTCTGCGTCTGGATAGGTGATCTTTTTGCCATTATGATCTATCGTCTTACTTCAGGGTTTTAAAAGCACGTGCAGCCAGTGAGCCACTGGGAAAGAGGCTGCTTTGCATCTCTTCTATCTCAGCTTTTAGCTTCTCATCAGCCACGTCTTTTTGCGATATCCCTTTAATTTTGCCATCTTGATGACGCCGATATCTGCAGGGTTGATACCGCCAACAACCGTTGCTGTGCTAGCTGGCACGCCGCCGCCGCTGTAGTGGTAGCTGAAAGCCAAAGCCTCCGCCTGGTAGGCCTATCTGACCAAGCATCGCCGCAAGTGTGACTAGCATCCAGTAAGGCTGCTCGCCGTGGTGAGCGCGCTGCACAGCCCAGCCACCCATTATCATAGTGCGGTTTTTGTACATTTTAACAGCAAGCCTTTTGCTCACCTTTTCGCTGACGCCGACAATTTTACTCGCCCATTTTGGTGTTTTTGGTTTTGCCATCTTTCTTTACCAAGTAGATATGGCAAGAATTTATCAAAAGCCAACTGTGTAGTTCTCTAAAAACCTTTGTCGTAGTTTTTGGTCTTATATAGATGATACGCCATGCCAAGCATCACTAGCTGTGTCGGTGTTTGGCACTCGAGCGATCCACTTTGCCTTTGCCGTCAAAGTAGTTGCCTGTTAGGCTTTTTGATAGGGTCAATGATAATGATCTCTTTATCGCCATAGATCTTCTAGATATTTGTATCCTAGCTCATCAGTCGCCGTCCAGCCACTCTTAGCGTAGCTACTGGGTCGCTTCCCCAGATCACTCACGACCTTTTGAGTTTTCAAGTACCACTCGGCCATGTAGTTTGCCGCTCATAGACCCCATACCACCCATAACGTGAGGCATGATAACCCGTCCGGCGCACGTCGAGTGAGTCGCCAAGACCGCCGACAAAGCCACCAGTTAGGTTCATAAATCAGCTAGAAGCGTAGTCGAGCTATTAAAATTTCCGCTTGATTTCCACGCTGGAGACTTCGCATAAACGCTAGCAAGGCCTCTTTGCGCTCTTGTTTTCAGCTCTCTTGCCACTAGCTTTATCGCGTCCTCGTACTTCACCTGCACCCACTCATCTTGACCGCGTAGCTCTGGCTTTTGGACTATCTGGGTTTTCAAGATAGCTCTTTTCTCACCATTGGATGCTTGATAGCGGCACTTGTAGATCATGTCTGCAGTGTAGCCTCTTAATGGGTTTGTGTATGCTGCTTAAGACGCTAAGCGGCTTTGAGCCAGTCACAACGCCGTCTTACGCTAACATCCATCATACCCCAATATGCCGAAGTCCTCACGCTGCCATTTTTGCACTAAGCTTGGTTTTACACGCCATTTCCACCTAAAAGCGCAACCGCCAAGAAATGGTGTAGCAGCCAAAGCTAAACTACCTTTAGTACTTTTCGTCTTTTGGCATTAATTGATACCTTTTATTAATTCTTTTACCTCGCTTGAGCAAAGCCCAGCTGCGAGCGGAAGTGCAAGCACTCCCTGCACCCACCCTAGTTACTCGTCCGACCACGCGGACTAAATTCTGGTTTTTCCCTAAGAAAACTCATCAAATCACAAGATCACAGCACTGCGATCTCACTTGTTTTACCTCGCTCGAGCAAAGCCCAAGCTGCGAACAGCCACCCATCGCTCGCATCGCTAGTGATATGCTCCGCTCACTCTCTCCCGCACGGATAACTCTGAAAGACCAAGATCGCAAGTCTGCGATCACTTTGGTTTTTCTTAAGTAAACCTTTACCGAAGCCTTTTTCCTTGCTAAATTGGTTAAATTTAGCCTGCTAGGTTTTTTGCTTATTTACCTACACCTACGTCAGATGAGTGTTTTTGTAGATACTCGATAACTAGCCACTCGTCTTTTTATCTATCGCTGTTCTGCCGATCATTGATTTTTAGCAGTGACGGCCACTGATTTGCGTTAAAAATGCGTAGTTTGAGGCAACGCATGGCAAACGCCACAACTCTCTTTATACATCTTATCAGCTTTTGCAAACATCGCATTTACATCAGCGCTAAAGCCATCTTTTTGAACAAAAACTGTTGTTTCTACCTCGTTCCATTTGCCATCTTTGCCCTCTTTAACCACTTTTTATATCAAAGGTGCAGTTTTGCAAACGCTACTGAGATGATCCTCGCGCCATCAGCAAAATAAACTACGTTGCTAACGGCTGGGTTTTTGATAGCCTTTACTTTCTGATCTGCGCTCTGTCGCCGCTTGTTTGTATTTCAACTGCGTTGGTTGGCAGCAGTCTGCCTATACTTTTGTTTGAGCTAGCGTCACCATAAACGTCTTTTTACGACATCTGTATAGTTTAGCCCAGCACCAAATGCCGCACAAGCCACGATGGCTGAAAGAATGATTTTTCATATTTCTCCCTTTAAAAATGAATTTTCTAAATTCTATGGGCTTTTAGATTAATTACATATTAAAAAGTAAAAATATAATTTAAGAATAACGCGGAAAAATTTATTTTAAAAATGAGTAAAACACGCCAGATACGATAAGGCAGAGGGCTATAATCTTTTAAAATTTAGCCTCTCTCCAAGAAAGACAACAGCCAAAATGACAGCTAGCACAACGCTACATCTATCAACCAGTGCTACTTGATAGACCTTGCCCGCTTGCATCGCTTTTAAAAATACATATCACGAAAGCCCAGTTGCCATGCCACTTAGTATGAGAAAGAGCCAGTTTTTAGGGCTTAGTGAGCTTAGTGGTTGCCATTTTTTAGCCACGCTTAAAAAGCAAAAACAAGCATAAAAAACGACAACGATCGTTCTTATAAATGTCGCAAAAATCGCTGTCGATGTCCTTTACGCCAAGCTTTGCAAAGATCGCGGTAAGTGCAGCAAAAACAGCTGAAAGAGCTGCGTAGATAAACCACTCTGGCATCTTATCCTCTTAAAATTTAAAGGGGCAAATTTGTCTGCGCCCCAAGCCACCTTTACTCTCGTAGTCGCCAAAGCATATCAAAGCTGTAGGAGCAAAAAGAGAGCCCCAGTCACTGGCGCGTACTAAAGTCAAGCAGCCTATCTGAGTTGCCTTTTTGGCTCGCCGATAAACATCTTTTTAAGCATAAGTTCAACAGCTGAAAATGTGCTAGCATAAGCGATAAAGTAAGCGCCTGTTTTGCTACCTTCAGTAAATGGCATATTGCCACGCACGACCTTTTTATCGTCGCCCTACATTTGCAGCAGCTGAGTGTGAATGTAGGTTTTACGCTCTCGTCCATCTCGATGTCATACTCTTTTGAGCGACCTATAACCTTTTTCTTGCTCGCTCACGCTTGTGGCGTTCCACTCTTGCATTTTATGGAAGTATTTTTGCACGAAAACATAGCTACCGCCTTTCTAAATCTAGCATCCTCTTTTGCCAACTTTTTGCAAAAAGGTCTCTATCTTCACCGTCAGGATTTTCAGTGCCATCGACAAAGCCAATTATCGCTCTGCCGTCGTGGTACTTAAAGCCTTGAGTCTCGTCTGTAAGCTCTGCAATTTAAACAAAACTTCTTTTGATATTTTGCGCCATGTCAAAGCAATCAGCCGCATTTTAGCGCACGGATATGGATGTATATCGCCCTTTGTGCTAACGGCTTCATGTTTATCGCCTTGATAGCTTTGATAAAATTTACAAGCTCTTTTGGCAATTCTTTTTGAATCCAAGCTTTTTTCCAAGCATCATGACCCACGCCAAGGACGCAATTTACATTTTTCATTTGCGCCAAATCTAACTTTGGCAGTTTTATTTTGAAATTTACAACCAAAGCACAAAGTCTAGCAAACCCTCTTTACATGCCTTCTTGTCGCCTTTTTAAAACCCATGTTTGAAAGACTGTGTTGTTACCAGGTGTTTGTGTAACCTCTTGTGAATTCCACTCATTTTTCTCCTTTAAATTAGTGCGATATTTTCTACATTTAGTTGCTCGTTTATCTGCTCGTCGCTATCGTCAAAGACAAACTCAACCTTGTTTGCGCTAAAGCTCTTAGCTATCGCCTCAAGCGTATCGCGAGCTGATTTACTGAGATTTACTTGAAAGCTGCGAGATAAGTCTAACGCTCATCTTCTTAACCCTCGTTTCTAGCCTCTTGGATTAGCTCTATTTTTATCTTCTTCTGTAAATGTGCTACCAAAAAGCCATTTAGCGAGTCAGGGCAGCAAAATGGTAGTACTCTGTTGTTTTTTCATCGTCGTACTCATATCGGCGATTGAGTAATTTATACTTACATGGGGGCATTTTTATCTTGTAGCTAGAGTTTGCGATCTGCATGATCTCGAGCTTTGGGCTAGTTAGATCGTAGATGAAATTTATCTCAAACTCAAATATCATCGAAAGCTTCTTCTCGCTTACCAGCCACCTTAGATACTCTTTGCCAAAATTTCCAAACGCATGGTCGGTTTTTGTGACGATCTCTTTGCTATATACCTGAAAAACAGATAGCTCTGCCTATGCTTTTTAGCTGCGAAATTTTCGGTGTTAACGGATACATTTTGCTCTCGTCTTTGGCCTTTTTAAAGCCCTGCTCGTCCCTATAAAAACGCAAATGCAAGGACCGCAAGCAAAAAGGGCTAATATCAAATTTACATATTCACTCATATTTTTCTCCTTTTTAAAGCGATGCTATTTTAGCCTAAACTTTGTGAAGCAAAAGTGAAAATTTAATTTTTAACAAAAATCATATTTAAATAATTCTTTCAAGATAAAAGATAAAGTAATAATATTTACGTGATAATAGTTTTTACTCTCTTTTTCTTATCTTATAGTAAAGATAGCGTAAAAAGGCTTAAAAAGTAAATTTTTATTAAAAAATTCTAGTAATTTCTAATTAGTAATTTATTTTAAGGATATTACAATCTGTTTGAGTAATTATGCAAAGGATGAGATATGAAAAGATCCGTTTTTAACAAAAAGCATTTTGCTAGAGCGCTGCTTGCTGTGCTTTTTTTGTTTACAATTCGCTAAATGCTAGCGAGCAAAAACAGAGGTAATTTGGCGATATAAGAGCTGGGAGAGCGATGAGTACAAAGCTGACTGGGGATTAGTTCGTATGAATACAGCTATTGCTTATGCTCTTGAGCAACAGGCAAAGGCGTGACGCTTGGCGTTATGGACTCTGGCGTGCTACTTAGCCACAAAGAATTTAGCGATGGCAGGGTAAGCGCACTCAATATCTTCTGGTAGTTACTACAAAGACGGACAAAGATACCCAGACACTGAGTACGGAAACTCGCCACTTCTTAAAAGGAGCGACGAGAAAAATAGAAAAGACTTTGGGGACTTCAAAAAGGTGAGAATGTGAGGCTGACGGCAACTGGATAGAGGGGGTAAATGACTCACACGGCACGCACGTAGCTGGCACGATAGCTGCCTTAAGAGACAGCGAAGGCATGCACGGCGTAGCATTTGACGCAAAACTTATAATGGGAAATACTGGAGGCACTGACGGTACATGACCTATGGTCCAAATCAAGACTATAACTTCTTTTTGGCCTCTTATGAAGGTCTAGCCAAAAAGTGGCGCAAAAAGCGGTAAATAATAGCTGGGGCTCAAAACCGCACCGATTACAAAGCCTATGAGGGTGCGACTGGATATGAAGATGGCAATCACCTCAGATATCAAAGACCTTGAGGTTGCATATAAAAGCTACTATCCATTTGTAGTAAATGGCAGTACTCATAGACGCAGCTTATGAGGGTTTCTAAAAATATGGCATGATCCAAGTTTTCACCGCTGGAAATAGAGACGGCATGAAAGAGTCTTATACAAGAGCGATGCTTCCATATTTTTCGCCCGGATGCTGAAAATACTGGATAAATGTCACGGGCCAACTAGAGGGCGACACACAGCGTTACAACACAGCAGGGCAACTCAAAAATGGTGGAGCATAGCAGCACCTGCAAAACCTATATATTCAACCATCGTTGATCTAAAAACTGGCGAAGCTGGCTATGGCAAAAAGGCGCGGCACATCTATGGCAGCACTGCACGTCACTGGCGCACTTGGACTTGTTATGCAAAAGATATCCATATATGAGTAACTCTCAAGCAAGAGAGGTGCTACTAACCACTGCAAGACAAGTGCACGATGAGTTTAAGAAAAATGAAACTAGAAAAATTTTCTAGTTACTGCGCCACTTGGTGTGCCTGATGAGCGCTGGGGCTGGGAGTGCTTGATATGTCAAAGGCTATGTTTGGACCAGGTCAGCTACTTGGCGTCTTTGATGTAAATTTAAATGTAAATGATCTTTACTCAAATGATATCAGCGATGTAGCTACTATTTAGAAAGACAGAGGACAGAAGCAGAGGCAAAAATCTGGTCTGAACGCAAGTCTGAGCTTGAGAAAAATGTCACGGTAACAGCCGAACAAAAAGCCGAGCTTGATATAGGTAACACAAGAGAGAAGGCAAGAGAGCAAAGAACCAGCGAGGGCTATGAGGGCACTCTTATCAAAAAGAGGTCAAGGCACTTTAAGTCTAGCAGGCAACAACTCATACACTGGCAAAACCATAATAAAAGGTGGCAGCTCACAGCGCTCAATCAATCACTAAAATCAAGCGAAGTAGTAGTCGAAAAATGGCGGTACACTAGAGCTTGTTAAAGAGATGAGCGTTAAGGAGATAAGTAGAAATAGATTTACCCAGAAGCTATCTTTTACAAGACGTCTCTAAAAAGCACAGATGACGTAGTAAACGCCACTATAAAGGCAGGTGGTAGTTATATAGCCTCAAACAACGCTGCAAATGTCAATATCAATTTGAAAAAGGGCTCAGTTATAAATATAAGCGAGCCAGACGTTGATATCATGAAAAAGCTCTATGATGATAGCTCAAAGGCAAAAACCACGCCATAGCGGGAAATTTTAGCGGATACAACGAAACAAGCTCAAAAGATTAGTGCATTTTTGATCTTGGTAAACTATAGCGACAACAAACTAGAACTCACCCTTAAAAAGTCAAAAATACAATGACAAGCATCGCAGCCAGCGATAACCAAAAGAAAGTGGCACAGCTCATAGAGAACACAGCTAGCCAGCCAGCGCTACTTCTTCTCCATTTAGAAGCAGGCCAGCAGTCATCACTAGCGATCTTTATAGACACTTCATCTACACTACTCCAAAAAGAGGCAAGACAGACGCTAAAACATTTGCAAACGATGTAATTTAGCTCAGCACAATGCATTTTTACTAGAAAATATCTTGCTTAAAAATGCCATCATCAACCACGAATTTGATCCATTTGGCGCAAAAAGCAAGCGATGCAAGCGGTATGAGACTTTGGTCAAACACAATGGCAAATGCTATGGAAATTTGACGATGTAAAGGCAAATTCTCTCACTCAGCTTTTTGGGTTTGACGGCAGTGTAAATGACGCTTTCACACCTGGTGGCGTACTTGGTGCTAGCAGTGAAAAAGTAAAAGAAGGCGGCGAAGATGCCTATAAAAACAAAGGGCACAAGCATCGGCGTCTATACAAAAAGCGAGATCGCTAGCACAAAAACTAGACCTTGGCCTTGTATATACAAATGCAAAAACGCAAAACGCAAAAATGGCGCGACAATAGCTAGCTTTTTATTCAAACGAACATGTAAAAAGCAAAGAAAAAGCGCTTAATGCATATGCAAATTTAGCCCTAACTGCATTTAATAGCGCAAATTTTCGCAAATCCTTATGTGGGTGCTAGCTATCTACGCATGAAAACTGATAGCACTAGCCAAAAATGTTAGATCTTAGAATGGACGTTGATGAAAAACTAGAAATATAGGCATATTTAGCTTAGGTATAAAACCCTAGCGTGCCATCTAACCTTGGCAATATGAAGATGAGATTGAAGCTGATCTAGTCCACAATAGACTAGTTGGCGACACAAAACCGACTATCGGTGTAAATGTCGCAAATGCTGGATACCTAGAGCTAGAGGGCAAAGAGGTTAAAGACCTTGGCACAGCCAGCCTTTGACATATAAAAGCAAATGTTTATAAAGAAAACATAGTAGGGCCTATCTTATACAGGCGCTTTTGCTAAAGATGTGAAGTCAAATAGTGTAAATGCGAAAATTTGAGATATTGTTTTAGTAGAGGGTTATGCTCGCTACTTTAAGAGTAGCGAGCTTTAATTAAAAATAACTGAGTAAAAGCAAAAGCCGTTTTTACTAAGCACTTCTTTGATATTTTCTTGGTGTTCAAGCCCTTTGTCTCAAGCGTGATCGTGATGCTAGCGTCGCCGTAGTCAAGCTTTGTTGAAAAGCGGTCGTAGTCGATCTGCAAAGATGTTTGCGTTTGCTGATTTAAGGCTGTCAGTTAGGCTCATGAGCGCTCCCGGCTTATCTACAAGCGTGATTTGTAGTGTCATTTTGCGGTGAGACTTGATAGAGACCCTTTTCGATGATGATAGAAAGCACCTGCACGTCGATATTTCCACCACTTAGCACCACGCCTATCTTGCACCTTTTTTAAATTTCTGATCTTATCATGCATAAGTGCTGCCACGCCAGCTGCGCCAGCCCCTCAACCACGATCTTTTTGCGTCTCCAAAGGAACAAAATCGCAGTTGCGATCTCTTCTGTCATCGACCTGTATCAAACTCATCCACGCACTCTACGATATTTGCAAGCGTGATCTCGCTCGCGTCACGCACAGCAATACCGTCTGCGATCGTGCGGACTGACTTTGAGTTTATGCTTTTTAGCGCCATAACTATTAAACATCCGCTGGAGCGCCCTTTTGCACCAACACAGACCACTTTTTGTCTTTGGATTTACCTGTTTTATACAGCTAGCTACGCCGCTAGCTAGCCCGCCGCCGCCAACAGGCACGATGACCATATCAAGGTCGCTTATCTCATCAAGCATCTGCAAGACCCACAGTGCCCCTGCCCCTGCCATGAGCGTACTCGTCGTTAAATGGATGAACAAAGGTCATGCCCTTTTCTTTGGCGTAATTGACCGCAAAAAGCGTATGCCTCGTCGAAGTTATCGCCCTTTTAAAATGACCTCTGCGCCAAGGTCCTTCGTGCCAGCGACCTTTAGAAGCGGCGTAGACTCTGGCACTGATGATACAAGCGTGCACGCCAAATTCTTTTCGCACTTACTAGCTCACACCTGAGCGTGATTACCAGCGCTTGCAGCCACGACACACACGCTTTCTCTCCTCGTCACTTAGACTAGCTATTTTATTATATGCGCCTCTTATCTTATATGCGCCTGTTCTTTGTAAATTTTTCTTTCAAATAGACATTTGCGCCCCGAAAATCTCTACTAAGCTTCGCACTTAGCGCAATGGGGTCTTGATACGAAATGACCGATCGTTATCTTTGCTTGTAGTGCATTTTATTTAATGAAACCATTTTTCGAAAATTTTTCCTTTTTAAATTTATTCTTTTGCTCTTAGCAGCACGCCACACTCTATATGATGAGTGTTTGCAAACTGATCAAAAATGGCAATTTATCACTTTATGGCTTTTACGAAAAGCTCATTTTAAATTTTTCTTTTAAAGTCCTGGGTTGCACGAGATGTAGATGATATTTTTTAAAATTCTTGATGAATGTACAACGCTTTGGCTTAATCCTGCACGAGGCGGATCAACAAGGACGTGCGAGAAGTTAAAGTCGCTTAAATTTATATCTTTTTAGCCCGTTAAATTCCCTAACGCCAGCAAATGCACTCATCAGTTCATCAGCGTCCATACGCGTGGCGTGATATTTTTAGCTCCATTGAGCTCACAGTTTTTCAGAGCATTTGCGATCGAGCTTTTTGAAATTTCAGTAGTGAAGCACATGAAATGAAAACGAAAGCGGATGGTAAAATTTCACGTCCGCAGTAAAGCTCTAGCAGGTCGCCACCAGTCTCCACACACTCTTTCGCCCAAGCTATCATCTTTCATTTACGGCTTTATTTGGCTGGATAAAGGCATTTTCGCTTAGGGCTAAATTTATAACGTGCCCATCAACATTTAGCTCATCTATCAACTTATCTCCGCACTTAGCAGCTTTTGGCCGCGAGATCTTGGTAAGTATGGTGACACCAAGCCTGCTGGCTAGATTTTTCATCACCGCTTCAATCCCACCATCAATCCTTTTTGTGATAAAGCAGCGTGACTAAGATGCCACTTTTACAAGATATCAATTCCACCCAAAGAGCTTTGTGCGTACTCATCACTTTGTAATCAAGTAACCTTGGCATAAGATGTGAAATTTCCTCGCAGACCTTTGGGCACTCATCTATGAGTATCTCTTGCCCTTTTCCTTTGCATGTGCATAGTGTAGCAAAGCTCGCTGCCTTCGTGCCAGAGACCAAACTCAGCCCCTTGTGCGGTAGTGCTTTTGGGCTTGAGGCTAAAAACATCAAATTTCGCTTCATAAAACTGGGAGAAATGGTAGCTTGATAAGATCACTTTTAAATAATGCTCATCATATAGGGGTAAAAAGAGTGCATGAGCCGCACTCTTTTTAGATGATGCAGTCCAGTACGCTTCCACTTTTTGCCGACAAATCTAACTAGCGCCCAGATCGCTAAAAATCCGCAAGGAAGTGCAGATCCACACGCTAAGACCAAATGCGACTGGCAAGTAGCCAACAAAGACGCTCACCGCACAAACGCTAAGTGCGTAAAAACCATCTGTGTCGAGACGTGGTCGATGTGGTTACATCCTGCGCCCATTGATGAAAGTATCGTAGTATCCGAGATCGGCGAGCAGTGGTCACCAAAGATCGCGCCAGTTAGTACACCCGAGATGTTTACGATCATATATGCATGCATCGCGTCGCCCTCTAGGCCGTAGTTTTTGCCGACTGCATAAAGCTAGCGGGATAGCCAGAGGCATCAAAATGCCCATTGTGCCGTAGCTGGTGCCTGCTGAGAAGCTCGATAAACGAGCCAAGGATAAAAACAGCCACTGGCAGGATAAACTTTAGGCGTTGAGTCACTTAGTAGATCAACCAGATATCTTGACGTGCCAAGCCTTTTATAACAGCGCGCTAAGGCTCGCTGCAAGAAGCAAGATAACAACTGTGATGATCATAGTTTTCCAGCCTTTTTACCCATGTGCTAATGGCCTCTTTGACGTCAGTACTTGACGCCAAACACCCATAACGAGTAGCCACTATACTAGCTAGCAATGCTGCTTTGAAATAGCGATGTAGCCGAGTCTGCCTCGCTCAAATGTGTCTTTAAATGTTGAAAATGCAAATGGATGTGCGGAGTGCGTTTTTCAAAGCGTCGCCCTCAAGCGCTGCAAGACCGCTAAAATAAAAAGCTAGTAAATGCGCCAAAAACTAGCACAAGAAGTGGCACGACGGCATTTGAAGCGCTTGGTTTCACGCCCTTTTGGCTCAAGTGTCTCTATCCTCAAGATCTTGAGATTTTGCGTTTTGCCAGAGTGAAGCTCGCCATTTCTAGCGCGTCTTTTCAGCTGCTAGCATCGGACCATACTCACGCTGCATCAAGGCAGTACAAATGATAAAAATAATATAAATAGGTTGTAAAATCTATATGGAATAGTCTCTATAAATACCGAATATGCGTTGATACCAGTCTCGCCAACTAGCTCGTAGCCCTTTTCGATGAGCGAAACCTCAAGGCCGACCCATGTCGAGATGATAGCGATACCAGCGATCGGACGCTGCGGTGGCGTCGATGATAAAGGCTAACTTTTCGCGGCTTATTTTTAACTATCGCTTATTGGTCTCATGATAGGGCCAACGATAAGGGCATTCGCGTAGTCATCGAAAAACAAAAGATGCCATGAGCCAAGTTGAGGTGAGCCGAGACGCCAGTCTTTGCCCCTTTTTGCTAAGCCAAGAGCGACCGCCTTTGTGCCACCCATCTTTGTGATGAGTGCGACCACGCCGCCGATACAAAGTACTTGTAGCAAGATACCAGAATCAGTCTTGTCGGCCATCGGGTCAACTACCCTTGAGACGATGCCGGTAAAGCCTTTACGATGCCCATAAAGACGTTTTCATTGATGATGTTGTGAGAAACGTTCCGCTAAAAACACCGATAAATGAGCGACAATATAACGTCTTTTTGTGATAAACAAGCGCTATTGCCACAACAGGCGGTATAAGCGTGAATACGCCGTAAATTCAGCGTTTTCTCTTTGCCACTTCTGGATCAGCTCCAAAAAGCGTGGCACTAAAAATAGTAATAATAAAATTTGTCTCACAGAACTCCTTAAAAATTACTATCGCAAGCCCAGCCCAAGTCTGCGTATTTGCCTGTGACTTCGACCCTGTTTATATTGACACTTCCAGGCATATTTAGACAATTTACCAAAATAGTCGCTATATCCTCGAGACGTGATGAAAGTGTATTTTCATAAGACTATCCGCCTTTGCCTTATCTCCTCTAAATCTAACCTCACTAAATTCAGTCTTGCAAGTCCTGGCTCGATGTTTGTCACCCTGATATTAGTGCCAACTAGATCGTTTCTTACAGTTTAGACTAAACCTGCTTTTGCAAAGGCCTTTGTAGCGCCATAAACGTTACTGCAGGATATGGCCAAGAGCCAGCTGTCGAGCCTAGGTTAAAGATATAGCCCTTTCGCTTGCTTATGAAAGTAGCGGCAAAACCGCCTTTGTCGAGTAGATGAGACCCTTGACGTTGGTGTCTATCATCGCCTCCCAAAGTCCTCTACCTTCGCATCTATCGTCTTTTTCAAGTCCAAGCGCCATACCAGCGTTGTTTACAAGCACTTCGATGTCGCCGGTATCAGGCGGGCTCTCTACCGCCTTAAAACAGCCTCTTTATCGCGTATGTCAGCTACGATGATATGCGTGTCCCAAACTCGTTTGCAAGCTTTTTAGCCTATCTTCGCGCCTTGCAAGAGCGACTATCTTGTAGCCCTCTTTTGAGAGTCTTCTGGCGATCGCCTCGCCAAATCAGATGTTGCACCGGTTACAAAAGCTGTCTTTTCATGGTTTTCCTAATTGAAATTTGGTTTTAAACGCAAATTACTCTAAGAATCGATCGTCTTCTTGTTTTTGTTCTTTCATGGCATAGTCAAGCGCGTTAAACCCAGCATCATCAGCCGCGTTTATATCAGCGCCACTATCTATCAGCTTCATTTTACTGGTGTCGCGTGAGCTGCTGCGTGCGATGAAAAACGCTTCTGTTTTGTATGCTCTAGGCCGCACGTATCTTCAACCTGCGCTTGGCCAAGTTTATCATATTCATCTTGGTATTTTTCATCTATGTAGCTCTCATTCGCATTTGCCCCGCTCTTTAGTAAAAGCTCGCAAAGTGCCCTGTCGTCAAACTGCACAGCGTAGCGCACTTTTGCCAAAAGGTACATGTGATTTACGTCGGCTCTGTTTTTGTCAAAAGTTTAACGTTTTTCTATATTTTTAGGGCAAAAATAGCGGCGTCTCGTCGCCTAAATTACCTATCCGCCCCACGCCTGATGATCTCAGCTATCATCTCTTTGCTCTTGTCATTTAAAAGTGCGATGTTTAGCAGCTCGGTTAGCTCTGCGGTGGTGAAATTTTTAGAGTAGAGTAAATTTGCAAGCTCGTCAAAGCTCATTTTTGAGCCATCAACTTTTGCTCTGTGGTTAGAAATTTCTAGCTTTCATTTCGTGCCGACACTAGAAAAGCAAAAACTCATTTACCACGCTAGTTGCGTAGTATGCGGCACTTGCAGTGTCAAGACCAAGGCTTTCATAAAATTTCACAAGCGGAGTTTGAGCGTTCATGTATGCGTTTAGGAAATTTTTTGATTTTAAAAAGTTAAACAAGCTCTCGTTTGCCCAGTACCTAAAATACTCCATTTGAGCGTCTTTTTGAGCTTCTGCCACCTCTGGCTTTTCAAGCTCTTTAGCATAGAGATCAGGGGCAAATGAAGCTTTTAGCAAGATCATCTAAATTATTTAGATCTTTCTATAAACGCCCTCACCAACGCAGCTTTGAGACTCGCTTCTGACGACCACGCTCGCGTCAAAAAGCTCTTTTACCTCTTTTAAATTTAAAAGCGAGCCATCACAATAAAAATAGCCCTCATTTGCGTAAAGCAAAAGCTCTTTTGGAATAGTTTTAAAAGCTCTCTCTTTAGTAAGGTCCTCGCACTCTAATGCATGCAAATTGCAAAAAGGCAAACGCTAAAAAGAAGGAAAAACTATCTTTCTCATCAAAGCTCCTTGAAAATTCTCGACATTGTAACAAATTTATATACCAAACTCGCTTATTTCATTAAAAGTAGGTATTTGATAATTGATCTTTGTTTAAACTAAGACTATCTTTTACTATATATACTCACTAACGCTTGGCAAACGCCCTAGTGGCGCGCACACAGCGGCTAGCTCAGCACTTCCTAGATAGACCTTTGCGCCCATGCCCATTCTGTTGTCAAAAAATTCTGGTCGAGGTCGAAATACAATGGCGTTATCGTTCACCCTTGCTTGATTACCCATGCAAAGCGAGCAGCCTGGCACCTCTGTCCTAGCATTTAGCCTCTTAAATATCTCATAAACGCCCTCATCTTCAAGTGTCTTTTTTATCCATTTTAGTTGGCGGAGCGATCCAAAGCCTAGTAGTAAGCTTGCTCTCACGCTCTACCATCCCTATCAAGCGCCCTGTAGTGCCCGATATTGTCATGCGACAGCTACCCACAAAGACCTCGTCGATATTATGCGCTCTTTTTACTATCAGCTAAAATTTTCACTCTAGCGTCGCCACGTCGTCTGGGTCGTTTGGACGAGGCAAGGGATCGGCTCGTCTATCTGCGACAAATCAATCTCATTCATCATATCTTGCGTCCTTGTCGGCTCTTAAGAGTTGGGTTTTCTAGCCATTTTTGCATCTTCTCTTTTCGTCTAGCAAGCGTTTCATGGCTCTCATAGCCTGCTTTTATCATTGCCTCTATTAGCGCAACGTTTGAGCGAACGTACTCCGCGACGCTTTCAACGCTTCGATTACCACAAGCCGCCGCCGAGCGCTCAGCCGAAGCGTCACTTAGCTCAAATGCCTGCTCCACTTTTTAGGCTCTCAAGACCCTCAATCTCTAAAATTTTTCCCGCAAAATGTTCTTTTTATCTTTCTTCTCAACGCTTAAAAGCCCTTTTTGATCGCAAAATAAGGTATCGCATTGACTAGATCACGAAGCGTCACGCCCTCTTTTAGCTCGCCTTTCGTGATCAAAAAGCTGACTCTGGCATATTTGGTGGCATCATCCCAAGCACCGCCGCAAACGCCACTAGGCCACTACCTGCTGGAAAGCTAATGCCGATAGAAATCTCGTATGACTATCGCCACCCGTACCAACGCTGTCAGGCAAGACCATGCGGTTTAGCCACGAGTGGATGACGCCGTCACCTGGTTTTTAGGCTCACGCCGCCACGTAAAATTTCTATAAATTTGGCAAGCTCGTGCATCACAGGTCGCTTGGCTTTGGATAAAGCAGCCGTGTGGCAAAAAGCTTTGCAAGACAAAAATCCGCCCCAAAACTAAGGCTAGCAAGCTCTTTTATCTCATCTCTGGTCATGGGCCCTGTGGTATCCTGCGAGCCAACGGTCAGTATCCAGGCTCCACGTATGCACCAGCTCTCGCACCAGCCTTGCCGCAAGCCTTGCCAACCATCTTTGAGCGGGCGTATAGCCACCACCTAGCTCTTTGGCTGATCTGGCTTTATGAAAATTTGCTCCTCGCCAAGCAAGACCTCTCTAGCCTTTTTGGTGACCTGCCTACTATCATCAGCGGTATCCTACCGCCTGCTCTTATCTCGTCGCTTAGGGTGTTTGGGCTTAGTGACATTTGCCACGAGCTTTTTCGTTGCCTGCAAGCTTGTAAATTTTCGCCTTTAAATGGCCACATTCTATCCTCATCGCCCATTTCTAGCTCATTTACGTTTGCAACTATCGGTAGTGCGCCACCATCTTCGGCGGTGTTAAAAAATATCGGAGCTATGGTCAGCCGATCACGATGCCACCGGTTTTGTTTTGCACGCCCTCTGTCTCATCGCCAAGATGCCACTGGATAGAGTTTATACCGCTCTTTCTGCTACTGCCAGTGCCGACCACGTCGCCAACATACGCCACGCTCTTGCCATGACTTTTTAGCTCTTGTAGGTTTCCTACAGCCCTCAGGCATCTTTTTAACCAGCATAGCCCTTTGCGTGAAGCGGTATGTCAGCCCTCGTGTATGCCTCGCTTGCTGGGCTTAGATCATCAGTATTTGTCTCGCCAGGCACCTAAAACCACTGCCTTTATGCACTCATCAAGTGGCTTTTTATGCGTAAACCACTCGGCATTTGCCCCAGGCGCAAGAGCACCTCTTTTGCCGTTATGTGCTGTTTGCTGGCTTTTGCGATCGCGTCAAAGTGTTCATGCACCAAAATGATATAGCTCATTTGCCGCAGCTTGATGCGACAACATCATCGCTATTTTTGGCGCTCGCACTGTAATGCTCTACGTTGTATCCGCCAAGCGTCTTGCCTGGGTACTAATGGCACGAACCGTGTCAAGTCCGTCTATTTTAAGCCCTCTCTATCACCTCGCCAAGAAAAGTTCCCTGCCTTTATCTTGCCGCGTCATCAACGCCAGGATTTACGCGATTTGTGAGCAATGACAAGAAGGTACTAACTCGTTTTGCACCTTCTCATCGCCGCCAGAGTTGCTAGCAAGTTTTTATCAGCTCCGCAAAATTCGCTTGTTTGCTTGGCGTTAGCGCAAGCGGTGACGCCCTCTTTCTCGCTCACTCACGTGTTTTTCTTTCGGTTTGCAAAAGCCTTGCGACTTTGTGATTTTTGCTGGCAGTCCAAATGTCGAGTTTGCTTTGCATTTTATCAAAAGCATAAACAACGAAAGTAGTACCGTCGTACCCCACAGAGCAATGTCAGCCTACCTAAAATCACCCATTGGGATTTTTAGAGATCGTTGCTAGTGAAAATGGGATTGCGAGATAAATTTGTAGATAAAGTGAAAAGTTGCGGTAAAAGATGAAATTTAAAGCTTTGTTTAGATGAACTGGAGGCTTATTTTAAGGGCGAGCTATTGGCGTAAGGCTTGATATAAAAACGACCAAGGTAGAGCTGTAATTTATGACGTTTTTACAAAAGTGCCATACAGCAGAAACGACCACATACGCAGCTCTTGCACTTGCTGCAGGCCACAAAAACGCTTACCGAGCTGCTGGTTCAGCAAATGCCAAAAACCCAGTGCCTATCATCATCCCTTGCCACAGAGTGCTCTCTCACAGCGGTCTTGGTGGCTACTCAGGCGGCGAGGGTCTGCCAACTAAAATCGGCTACTAGAGCACGAAGCATCATCAAGCCAAATGCAAAACTATAATTGCTGCAAAAACGTCTCTTAAACCGACGAGCCAACCTCTAAATTATCAACAAATGCGATATCTCGTCGATCACTTTTTGCCTGATTATTGGATAGTTTTTATTTAAAAGGGCTGATCTTAGGGCAGTATCTCGCCTATTTGCGTTCCACTTTTGACTAACAAAGCCGCTATTTAACGACGAACTTATAAACCTTCTTGCTCCAGCCTCATCTAAATTACAAAAGCGATAAGCTCATCCGCCTCTTTTTTCATCACAACTTTTTGCACTGAAAAACTCTTCTATCACGCTGGCTCGGTCTTCAATTTATCCAAGTCGCTTTTGGTTTATAAAATCGACTATCAACCCCTCTTTTGAGCGGTTTTTCCAAGCTCGAGCGGATGATGCGACGCACCTCATCAGCGAGGGCTGCTTTATCTTTTATCTTTTATTATGCTCAAATATCAAACCCAAAATATAGTCTAAATTTATCTCCTGAGACTTTAGTAGATCAACCTCAAATACCACATCATCCGGTTTATCCTCTCTTTTTCCTTCTTCTTCGCCAGCCCTTTTTCTTTCTTAACCACTCTCTTGATCATTATACGTTCCGCGGTAGTCTTGTAAAAGCCCTTGCATTTTGCACTTTTATGCTTTGCATCTCTTTGATTTGTTCATCACTTGACCAAAGTTTATCCTAAACTCATAAACTGCTTTTTCATCATCTACATGTACCTCTTGCAAAGCCCTTAGAGCAACAGATTCATCGTAGTTTTTGCAAAGCATTTTTCCACCCTTAGATACTCTCCAAAAAGCTTTTCATATCTTTTTCTTATCCTTTTGCATCTCTGTCTTAGTAGGATCAGAGATTTTGCCTCTAGCTCGCTTTACTACATCTACAAAGCCCTTCTTGCCTCGCCAGACACCGCATCTGTAAAGCCATCCATATCTCTTATAGCTTTTTCGAGTATGACGCTTTTGGTGCTTCCTTTACCAAAAGAGTTAGCGGCATCTTCTGTCGCTTTTTCTGGGTCTCAATGTCACAATGTTGCCAAAAGTTTTTAGCCAGCACCATAAATTTCTATTTTAGTCCTAGAGTATGCCTGTACGAGCCCGTGATATGTAAGTACTTTATCCACAAATAGCGTGTTTAGACAAGGCGCGTCAAATCCAGTTACATACCGCAACTAAAAGCAGATCGATCTCTTGCTTCTTTGTGCGCTCAGCTTAGGTCCTCGATAGTAGTCTTGAAACGACCCGCCATCAACTGCCAGAATGTGTCTTAAAACGTTGTAGTCTTTTTATCCGCACTGCTAAAACTCTTTTGAGCTAACGTCCATCGACTCTGGGCTCAAAACCCTCGTCAGCTATCTCACCAACCATATCTTGCTCTTCATTTTGTGAAAAAGAAAATATTGTCGCTATCTTTAAAGTTCGCTCTTTGTTGCTTTGCAATGTACTTAAACGCTTCATAATAAAGCTTCTGCTGCATCTACCGAGCTTACTGCAAACATAGCGTTAAAGCCCTTGCCACTTACGTTTCAAACGGTGAGTTTTTGATGACCTCTCTGCGCACATACTCTGAAACTTTTGATGCGCCTCAGGATGCAAAATGCGCTTTTATTCTCAGCCGCACTTAGCTTTAGCTCGTCTTTTCCGTCTCTATGCTCTTCAGGTGAGGCACGACGTTGTTATAATCAACCTTACTGAAGCACCTTCTCATCTCTAATTGCATCAACTATCACATATTCATGAAGCGAGCTTCCAAAGACACTTTGCGTCGTCTCTGCTCGATGGCATTTTGAGGAAATATCTAGCGTTCCAGTAAAGCCAAACTGATAGAAATTTTTCACAACTTTCTTCTATTTTCTGCGCTTTCGCCAAACTGAGACCTGTGGCACTCGTCAAATATAAAAACAACCTCTTTTTGATATATACTTAGATCATCTTCGTTTTTCATCAGATTGTTTTAGCTTTTGTATAGTTGTTACGATGATCTTTCCGTCATCTTTTTGAGTGTTTCGCTTTAGCTCCGCTGAGTCTAACTGAGCCATTTACGCTATCTTTTGAAACATCTTTGATACCCTTCATAGTCTGATAGTCAAGGTCTTTTTCTATCCACCACGAAAAGACTTTTATCTATAAATTCAAGCTGCTGTAGCAAGCTTCCAGCCGCCTTAAAAGCTAAAGTTGGCGTCTTGCCAGATCGCGTCGTATGCCATATAAATCCGCCACCCTCTGGCTTTGCGTAAGCATTTGGCATTAATGAGCGATGTTATCTTCCACAGTATGCGCTCAGTCGCTGCTATCTGATAAGGACGCATTATAAGCAAGGTGTTATTTGTATCAAAGATGCAGTATTTTGCTCGGTATGCTAAGAAGTGTATTTTTCGCCAAAAATGTAGCTGTAAAGTCCTTTATATCTTTTATGGCTTCGTTTTTAGATTTGCCCAGTTTATAGTAAAGTCAAAGCTGGTTTTATACCGCTTGGTTGTGTTTGCAAAGTATCTTGTATCTGTGCCATTTGAGATGATAAAGATTTGCAAGTATTTAAAGAGAAAGTTTGATGAGTTAAAGCTCTCTTTGAGTAGCGATGACTGATTAAAGGCTTCTCTTTATTGCCACGCCTCGCTTTTTAAGCTCTATTTGCACAGTGGCAAGCCATTAACTAAGTTATAGTGACATCATATCTGTTGTAAAGCGATGAGCCAGTTTGCTCAAACTGATTTTATCACCTGCAAGCTGTTTTTAGCGATATCTTTTTATCGATAAGGCAGATATTTTGTATATGCCCATCTTCAAAAACAAAATCATAGACATGATCATCTTGTATCTTGCGTGTCTTTTTCTATAATGCCATCATTTGGCTTATCGATATACTCTTCAACTAGCCTTTTCCACTCAGATGGGCTAAATTTAACGTTATTTAGCCTCTCTAGCTGCTCTTTTAAATTTAGCAAAAGCGCCGTTTGAGACTTTATATCTTTTTATCATAGCCTTGTTTTTATAAGATCAGCTATAAGTTCATCCTCCATATCCGCTCTGCTTTGGTAGCTTGAAGACTGAGGCAACCTCTCATATTTATCTAAAACGATGAAATTTTTCAGATTCCAATATAACTTTATTTTCTATCATTTTGTTCTCTTTTAACTTGTTATCTTGAAAAATGATACATAGTATTTATCTCTGCATTAGAAAATTTTCTAAATACCCTTTTATCATTATCTGTTGGTCTCAGAATACTCTTCCAGCAGAATGTTTAGAATGACTTGAAATATTAATCAATCTTGTTTCATATGGTTTAGAATCACCACCTGAAGTATTTGGTAATAAATCAGACCCATTTTTCATAGCAAACTGAGAAAAAGTAGAAGTTTTTCCAAAATATTTCTTAAAAATTAAAATGGTACTTTATCTGATTATTTTCGATAGCTCTTTCTATCTCAGACTTTAAATAAAGATGATAAGCAAAAGGCGAATCATTTTTGATCTTTAAGGTCATAATTTCCATCTTCCGTTTTTCTTTAAGATTAATCTTCTGGCAGTTGGTCAGGTCTTGAAACTATTATGCAAAAACATTATAAAAAGGGACTATGAGTAAAGATTATAATTTAAATCCGATTCACTTTTTCTTTATTCTCCCTAGCCAAATTGACAGCCATTTCTATTAAATTGTTCTCATCCAGCGAACTAACTGGATCATCTATAAAAATATATTCCAAATTATCAAATTCATGCGTTGAACGACTATCTGACTCTGTTATATTTAATTCGCTTATTATTTGCTTTCATTAACACATAAAAAAATACTCCAAATAAAAATACTTTCTTCTCCTTTTGAAATTTTAACATTATCATTAGGGGTATTATCACTCACAAAATGAAATAAAACTTGAAAATCTTCATTAAATGTAGGCTCAAGTTTTTATTTACATAAAGTTGAAAATATCAATAACTTCTCCGCTTAGACCATGCACTTTAAATATCCAATCCGTAAAAACATTTGGCTGTATTTTTAGTTTTGGTTCAATATCGTTTTCTATATCATTATCCCAGTAAAATAAATCCTGCGTAAAAGCATTATAGTAAACGATCTTCTTTGATTAAAAATCATCATTTTCATCTCTTTTTGGGATCTATTGTTTTTAAACTCCACAGATAAATCGCGTTTTGCCTGTACCCATTAAAAAGCATAGATTAACTGTGTTTTTGTTCCACTTCTTCAACTCATTTGCTACTTCATTAAGAGTTGTCATGAGGCTTATATCTCCTTTTTAAGTTCTGTAAAATCTAAAAGCTTTTCACGATAGTATTCATACTGCTTGCGCCTTAGCTCTCATCTCTCGTGGCAAACCCTCAGTTATAGAATTTACAAGCGTATCACTTTATCCAATATCTCAACAACCTTTTGCTGTGTTTGAGGTGATGGGATAGGAAAATTTTACTTTTTTTAAGTTTAGTCATATCAACTGATGGAAAAGAACTAGAATTTGTATTTTGCTTGCACCATTCACAATTTTAAAGAAATCAAATAAAAGACAAACTTAATATCAAGTTTGTCTTTTAGCAATTCACGTATTGTAAAGACGTGAATCGCTGATTCATTAAAAATGATCAGCGATTGCGAGCGTAGCTCGCCAATAGTCGCGGTAGTCGCGACAATAATTGAATTCTAGGATTAATTTACCTCCCTTTAACAGCTTGAGGTGTTATTTTTGTATAGACTCAGATAAAAATTCTACCATTTTCACGTATATCCTCCATTCTATACCAAGCATATAGTTCCATTTTCCCCAAAAATCTTTATTCAGCTTTTTGAAGGTGTATAGCCATTTTTCATAATAAAAATATTGTTTAGTAATGTCCCATCTCAATTTCACTTTGATCTTCGTTAAAAATTTTAAAAAGAAAGTCGCGGTAAAAATCCATACTGCTCAGCTGTAAGCTCTGCTGTAAGCTCTGCTGTAAGAAGCGTGAAAGAGTCCAAGATACGGACTATTTCACGCTGCACTCTCCATCGGAGGCACAGAATTTTCACTTTTAGAATATTTACTAATCCAATGTCGTTCATGATTTATTGGCTCACTCTTATACACTTCTATAGTATACAAACAATTTAGAAATCTCGTTTCATCATCATTTTTTATTATTTGGTACTTTTTATTGCCGACGATTTAACTTTAAAATCAAAAATCTACCCATCGAAATGCTGTTGTAAAATCATCAAAAATAATAGCTGCCGTCTTAGATGCTTCATAATCCCAAAAGCTTCGTTTGTATAGCTAAGTATAAAACTTTGACCAGCCGTCAAAACTGGATATCAATTTATCATCATAATTTGTATTAACAACTATAAAAATCTGTAGGCTGAGTGTAATCCACGACATCTCCAAGCTCTCTAATTCAACCCCATCAGGGCAAAGCTCGTTTATCAGATCGTAATTTTACTCATCTCTCGCGCCGTCCAGGCTCTATCTGCGCGATGATATCATCTATCTGCGAGCGTAATTTGATATCTTAGCTCACGGTCTCTTTATCTGTAATTTAGCCCATTTATATCTATCTTTCGCGTGTATCTTTTGGCTCGACGTAGGAGCTAACTGCTAGGGTTGTAGCCATTTTAGAGCGATAGCGTCATGTATCCACTCGATGTAGCTACGTGAGCGATCTCTTCTTTGACAGCAAAAATTTCACTATCTTTTTAATGTGCTCATTTGTTAAAACGTTATTGTTTGTTCTTTTTCAAAAACTCACTAGCGTCTATAAACTGCGTTTTGTTTTCACTTTTGTGTTTTGAGAGCACAAGGATATTTACAGCGATCGATGCCGTAGAAGATCGGCGCTAGGGCGATGATGGTTTCTGGACAAAATTTTTCTTTTACAAGATACTCACGTATCTTCTTTTCTGCGCCGCTCTATAAAAATGCCAGGAAAGCTAACAGATAGCAGCTCGCCCCTCGTTTGAAAGATAGCTAAGGCATGCATGATAAAGGCAAAGTCTCGCTTTGCTTTTAGGCGCTAGCACGCCAGCTGGAGCAAATCTGGCATCATTTATAAGTGTGGGATCATCGCTGCCGATCCAGTTTATAGAGTAAGGAGGGTTTGAGACGATGGCGTCAAAATGGCTTATCATCCTGAAGCTTTGGGTCTAAAAAGAGTATCGCCAAGCTCTATGTGAATGAGTAGTTTATGTTGTGTAAAACATATTCATGCGAGCAAGGTTAAATGTCGTGATTGATCTCTTGTCCAAAAAGCCCTGCTCTACCTCATGCTTGTCAAATCTCTTTAGCTTGCAAAAGTAGTGAGCCTGAGCCACAAGCTGGATCGTAAATTTTATTTACACTTTCTTTGTCCGTGCATGGCTAGCTCAGAGATGAGCTTTGAGACATTTTTGCTGGAGTGAAAAACTCTCCGCCTGACTTACCGGCATTTGCAGCGTAGTTTGAGATGAGAAACTCATAAGCATCGCCAAAAAGATCAATGTGGTTATCTTTAAAGTCACCAAAGTCAAGCCCAGCAACTCCGTTTAAAACAGCAGCAAGCCTTCTATTTTTATCTCGCGACGCTATTGCCAAGTCTGTTGCTAGTCGTATCAAAGTCGGCAAAAAGACCTTTTGATATCTCTGCTCTGACTCAAACCCAGCGGCTGAGCCTTCGATACTTTTGTACTTTGATCCAGATCGGTATTTAAATTCTTCATTATTTGAGGCATTTTTACGACATTTTTAAAAAGCTGACTAGGATAGATGAAGTAGCCCTTTCTTCTATGATGACCCTTTTGCTCGTCATCTATCTCATCGTCACCCATGCTAGCGTAGTCGATGCTCTCATCTCCAGCCTCTGTGTAGTCGGTAAAAATTTTCGCTGATAAATCTATAAAACAAAGTTCGAGGACATACTGTTTAAAGTCCCATCCATCAACAGCACCCTCTTACTTCATCTATGATGCTCCAATGGATTTTGTAAGGCTCTGCGTTGTGCCTCTTCGCTCATTTTATCTCCTTTAAACTCTATAACCGACTATATTTAGTCCAAAACCGGCTAAGCTTTAGTACTCTTTATTTTTATTTGAGCTAAAAAGTCGATCTCTTTACGCCCAAGTGATTTGGGGAAATTTCGCCCTGATGCCGTAGTCTTTGCTTGAATTTTGGTTGTCGCTATTCAAAAGATCAAATCCACCATTTTTGGCTTAGAAATTTGATAGTTTTTAAAAAGCTCGTCATATTTTGACTGCTCAAAGATCGTGATCGGCAAGGATCTTTTGAGGGATTTCTGACATTTGCCTTACTCTTTGGCTCACCAAAAAGATAAGCTGAGTGGATCTTGCCTTTGTGATCGGTGATATCGTATCTTGCTGCAGCGCAGTCTGCAATCATAACGTCATCACCAACTCTTATGAGGCTTTCATGGCTTTAGTCTATACTCAACCAAGTCAGAAACGCTGATCATATTTAGCCCACTCTCTCGCAAAAACCCTCTAAATAGTCGCGTCTTGCCATTGTGCCATCTTCTTTACGATCTCACAAATGGCTCGCCATAGGGCTAACGCCAGCAAGCTTGCAAAAGATCGACCGAGCCCCTCGGTGTGGCCTCGATACGAACGAGCACGCCGCCATTTTTGCGATAAGTGGGAAAATGTGTCCTGACGCACGAAGTCCTCAGGCTTTGAGCTGGTCTCGCAGCAAGTCTGATCGTCATATCGCGCTCATATGCGCTAACGCCCGTGTTGCGTCTTTTGCGTCGATCGACCGTAAAAAGCTGTCTCGTGACTTGATGTGTTTTTAGCCACCATTAGCGGCAGATCGCCTTTTTGCGTTCGCCTCGTCCATCGCAAGACAGAGCACACCTTTGCGTGAGTGATGGCAAATCTACCTTTTTCATGTCGCTACTAGCTGCTGAAAAGACTAGATCGCCCTCATTTTCGCGGTCCCTCATCATCGACCATGACGACCATTTTTCCATTTTTATATCTTCGATCGCTCTTAATACATTTTCAAGTGCCATAATTATCCTTTTTATAATCTTACGATTATATTGATATTTTTGATAACTAAGAGATAAAAATATTAACTTTTTCTTTATATTTTGCATACTAAATTTATGAAATTTTTATATTTTGATATTGATTAATTGACTTGGCTTTTTTATAGATAATTTAACCTGAAAATATTTATAGGGGACAAAAGACTATTGTTGCTCGTGAAATTTATATACTATTTTGCGTAAAATTCTCTATTTTTGACCTAAGAAAAAGTTAAATAAAAATAAAAATGAGTAAAGTAGATGGCGCAGCGGACGGGCTCGAACTCAGGACCTCCGCCGTGACAGGGCGGCATTCTAACCAACTGAACTACCGCTGCACCTAAAAGTAATGGTGGTCGCTATAAGACTCGAACTTATGACATCCACCTTGTAAGGGTGGCGCTCTACCAACTGAGCTAAGCGACCTGAAAATTTATAAATCTGAGGACCCTTAGAGGATTTGAAACCTCTGTTCCTACACAGAGAAAGCAGAGTCCTGAGCCACTCAGACGAAAAGGGTCATAAACCCGAAAAATGGTGTCCTGCGTTGATTCTGAACCAACGGCCCCCTCATTAAAAAAGTGAGATGCTCTACCGACTGAGCTAGCAAGACATTTGTTTAAAAAGAATTGTGATTATACAAAAACATTATTGTATGTCAAGAAAAGATCTATTTCAAATTTTAGAATAAGCTGATATACAATGTAAACATTGGTTGTTAATCAAATACTTTTTGACAATAAGAATAAAAATACTGTACTATTACAAATCATCTTAGTAAACAAAGGAATGCCCTCTATGAAAAATGTTTTATATAAAAATCATACTTGCAGTTATGCAGCATTATCCGTAATACACTTATTTATTTTTAGAATATATTTTATCCTAACCATGTCAATGGAGTCCCATATAAGATCGATTCGATCATAGGTGTGACACTTTTTGACTATGACATATTAAAACCCATATCTGCCTTTTTTCTACAAACGCCTCTTATTTCGTCAAAGGCAAGTAGTGGACACTTATTAGATTTTGAAAATCGTCCCAAACGTGGAGATGTAGTAGTTTTTAGAAATCCACTGAGTCCAAAAACTCAATTCATGAAACGCGTCTTTGTTATCGGTGACGATGAAGCATGTACTCTTGTAATGGTCTATATTTAAAACGACTACAAGATGATGAATATCTTTGATCCATACAAAGAACAATTTACTGGTATACAATATGACGAAAAATAGCACAACATTTTATAAACTATTTATATCAGCAAGAATTAAAAGTGGATTTAAATAAACCAATTTGGACACACAGGACTGCTAATATATTTTTACATGGAAGTTGAAAAGATACATTTTTGCAGATTGGCGACAATCATGACCCTCTTTGATAGTCGTTATTTTGGAGCTGTTCCATATAAATTCTTAATTGAAAAGTTCGTTGGTAAAATATTTTTGATCTAAATTTAGTAAGTTTCTAAAATAAAGTATCTTGTAAAATTGAAAAGAAAATAGAGTGTAGCTACGAGTTACATCGTTATGAATTTGGATAAACTTATACTTATAAAATGAAAAACCCTACTTGCACTTAAAAACAAGTAGGTTTTTGCTTATTTTTAAAATTATTTTCCCTAACTTTTCTTTTAGCTCTTCTTTTTAGATTTAGCTTTAGAGGCAGCTCTTCTCTTTTTGTCTTTTTACTTTTATCAGAGCATCTCTTTCTTTGACGTTTTCACTCATACTATTTTTCATCTTTTGCTTGAGCCCTAACTCTGTCTTTTGCTTTAGATGCTTTATTTTAGTTTATCTTTTGTCAGAAAAGTTTATCTTTCATCTCATCTTTTGCGTCACCCATTTTTCTTACTAGCTTTTTGCTTTTTCGCTTATTTCGCTTTTGCCAGTTGTAGAAATTTTCACCTTTGAGGGTTATCAAAAGTTTTATCACCAATACCATTTACATTTTTAGATCATCAATCGAGATTCATTGTTTGCTTTTCTGTACTCAATGATCGCATCTGCTTTTGCACTGCCAATACCATCAAGGCTCATAAGCTCCTCTTTTGTAGCTGTGTTTAGGTTGATCTGCCATAGCCAAAAAGAAGCAAACTGCTGCTAACGATAACAATATTTTGTCATTTTTATTCCTTAAAAATAAATTAGAAGACGAAAGTGTATCAAAGAGCAGTTAATGAAGTATAAACGTAATTGTTGTAAAATATATTCGAAAAAGTTTTATTAAAGAGGTTCCCTGAAAAATCTAGGGAAAGAGTTTTATTTTCTAAGTTCGCGGATCTTCATGCAGCTTTACCACGAAGTTCACGTAGATAGAATAGCTTAGCTCTTCTAACACGGCCTTTTCTAAGAACCTTTTATCTCTTCTATAGAGTCGCTAAATGATTGGGACATCTCTCAACACCAACGCTGTTAGCTAACTCGATTTTTCTGATGATAAATGTTTCGCCAGTACCGCTACCACGTCTAGCTATACAAATGCCTTCAGAAATTTTCAGATTCTTGTTTTGTCGCCCTCATGAATACGAGTAGCCACACGCAATGTATCACCTGCGTGAAGTCGGGATATTCTTACTAGCAATTTGAGCATTTTCAAACGCTTCCATGTATTTATTTCTCATGTTTTTCCTTATTTATGTAGCTTTAGCTTTTGAGTATAAATCAGGGCGAAAGTACCTTGTTTTGCAGTGAGCCATCTTGTTTTTTAAGTTGTGGATTTTAGCATGATTACCCTTTAAAAACTCTGAAACCACAAAGATAGATTTAAAAATTATCAGGTTTTGTAAAAGATGGAGCTTCAAGCAGATTATCCTCAAAACTTTCCACTTCAAAGGCTCATGTCATTTCCTAAAACACCTAGCACGTTTCTTGATATCGCGTCACTCATACAAAGTGCTGGAAGTTCTCCGCCAGTTAAAAATAAAATCACCTATGCAAAAACTTCGTCACTTCAAAGCTCAACAACTCTCTCATCAAGCCCTTGTATCTACTACAGACAAAAACAAATATGATCTTTTTGAGAAAGCCTTTTTGCGTCATTTTGATCGGTACTACCGGCTGGCGTCAAAAATAACGTGAGCATTCTTATCTTTTTCTTTTTACAATTTGATCGACTCATCCAAAGGCTGTGGAAACATCAAAAGCCCTGCTCCGCCTCCGATCATATAATCATCAACCTTTATTGTGCTTATCGTTGGTAAATTTCTTGGATTTATAGAAATCGATTTCAATAAATTATTACTAATCGCACGTTTTTAAAATAGAATCCACAAGTAAGGTTTGACTAAATTCCAAAAAGTGTAATAAATGTAAATTTCATGGATTTTCTAAAGATATCTCTAGCGCCTTTTTACCGAAATCTCTCCGCTTTCCAGGTTACAGTTTCGATAAAATGCTCCAAATATGGAATGTAGGTCTTTGGTTTGCCAGTCTACGATAAGCTCTTCGTCTGTTTTATGTATAAAAGTGATCACAAAATTATCTTGGATATCTTCTACAATACAAAATTCACCATTTTCTAGCTTTTTAATCCAATAATATCAAACTGAAAAATTCATCTTTTTAGCTTTGCAGTTTTTCTAGTGAGCTCTTTTGTAGTGTAGATAGTTCTATTTACGAGTGTTTTGGCAAGGTCTAAGTCATCAAAATTTTTCAAACAAAACCAGCTCTTTTTGCCTGTTATAGTCTTTTTATGATGAGCTGATCATTGTTTTTATCAAAAGATTGCGCTTTTTTAAATTGTTCTGGGAAGTCGCTCTTGTTGTGAAGCTTTAAATAGCCCTTTAAACCAGACACATCTCCCGATGGTAGCGACTCAACAATATCACTATTCAATAGCTTTTACCGTTACTCTATAACTTCATTGTCTTTTGAGCTTTACAGCCAATAATAACGGTCTTTATAGCATTTATCATTTTGCCGTCTTTGCGATAAGTTTTCCAGTATCAACCTTATCGCGCTTATAATGATCTCGACCAAGATTACTCACCAAGCTCTTGACGCTCGATGGTTACCCTTTTCAGGAAAATCAGCTATCAGCTTGGCGTATTCGTATAAAAGTACTTTCAGCCATTATTTTGTAATTTTGCGCAACTCTATCGCTAAGTTTAACACCGACGCTTTTCAGTAATCCAATCTCTCTTTGTTGAAAAGTATAACATTTTGGCTCAACCCTATGGGGTTGTAATAACCAATGACTCTCATCCAACCGCTATCGCGTCTTTTTCTGCTATCTGTAACAACTATACGCGATAAAAAGGTCTTTTACGTCCCATTCTTATTAGTCTTACTACTGTTGCCATATTATATCTCTCCTCTTGTGTTTTTAAATAAAGCTTAAATTTAGATAACAAATATCAAATTTAAACCCTTTTTATCAAAACAGGTCTTTTTAAATTGCTTGAAAGCATATTTTGCAAGTCCTTTGCCCCACTTTCCTGAAAATTCTTAGCAAGCTTTTGAAGCATTTTCAAAGCTGCTTTCAAAAAGCGATTTACCTCCACTTGAGATAGTCAGAGCCAGCTGCTCAAAACGCCTTTTTCTGCTATTGTTTAAAAAGGTCTGGATTTTTCCACGCTCTTTTTGCGTCATAGAGTTTATCATAGCCTTAATATGTACAAAATTTCTTTGAATTATCAAGGTTCTATATCTTTTATCTGATTTGCAATATTTGAAAAGTCCAGGTATCATACCCATCAAAGATTTCATACTGCCAAGCTTTTTAACGCTTTCCATTTGATCCAAAAGTCATTAAAAGTTAAAACTGACCTTTTTATCTTTTGACTTAGACGTTTTGCCTCTTTTTCATCGATAATAGTCGAGTTTTTCTCAACCAAAGTAGCTAAGTCACCCCTCGCCCATTATACGGCTTACAGATGCGGTCTGGTATAAAAGCCTCAATATCAGCTACTTTTTCGCCAGTACCGACAAATCTAGTGGGATATTTAGCTGTTTTGCGATACTAATAGCTACACCACCCTTTGAGTCAGAATCAAATTGAAAGGATAACTCCAGAAATTCCTCATTTCATTAAAACTTGTAGCTGTCTTTACGGCATCTCGTCCACTCATAGCGTCAGCTCATAGAAAAATTCCCTAGTGGGATTTATCGCATTTTTACATCTTTTATCTCTGCATCAACTTTTTCATCGATCGCAAGACGACCAGCAGTATTCACTAAAAGCACATCCGCAAAAGCCGCTTTTGCCTTTTTCTAGCGCTTCTTTTGCTACTTTTATAGGAGTTGTTTCATTTTCTATAAAAAGATCGATCTCATTTGCAACGCAGAGCTGTCTTAACTGCTCAACGGCCGCTAATCTTTGCAAATCGCAGGCCGCAACTAAAACTTTTTCTTTCTTGAGTTTTAGAATGGTTTGCAAGCAAACGTGGTTGTCGTAGTTTTACCACTACCTTGCAAAATGGCCATCAAAACAATGGTCTGCGCAACTGGCTGCATAGACAAAGCCTTGATTACCAGGAGTTGTTAAGATGGTCGTTCGGTGACTTGATCGCATCTAGAAATGCTGACCAACACCAGTTTGCTTTAGTTCGCTTTCGATAGATACAGGGTAGATCTTTGGTGACTTTGTGGTGAACATCAGCTTTTAAAAGGCTAGAGACGTCATGCGTTTTTAGAGCTTTTTCGTCATCTACAAAACGTATCTCTGCTAACGGCTAATCTAAAAGACTCGCTAATTTGTTCGAACACTAATCACCTTTCTAAGTTGTTATTAAAGGGCGTATATTTGCTAAATAATTTCTTTATTGCTCTTTTCAAATTTTCAATTTATTAGATAGCTCAAATCCAAGGAGTTCAATCTTTTTAGGATTAGCGCTAAATTTATAGTTTAAAAAGAGCGATAGAATAAGCATGCAAGAAACATTCTATTTGCTCTATTTTTGCCGTATTTCTCATCGCCAGCGATCAAAGTAAGTTAAACTAATAAATGCACTCTTATCTGGTGCGTTCTGCCTGTTTTATAGCAACTTTTACCAGCGCGTTTTTGCCCCACAACCGAGCGGTGAAATTTCACTGATCGCCTCTTTGCCATCTTTGTGAGATCTTTGAAAGGCACCATGTATCGTTGAGATCGGCTCATTTACGATCACTTCCTCGCTCATGATACCTCTAACTGCAGACACGTGATTTTCCTCAACCTTCATCTTTTTCAAACTCATTTTATAGCAAGGGCTCGCACGATTCATCATTTTTTACAAAGAAGCAGCACGCCACTTGTATCTTTATGTCAGCCTGTAAGAAGCGAAATTGTATACATTTGGCTGATCACTAGTTACGGCGGCTGGTTTGTTAATGGCTATTAAATTTTCATCTTCAGAGATAACGCTTGGCTTTTGGCATATCTTCGACGTTCATTTAGTATTTTCACTCATCAAGGCACGAGCTATCATCACCTTTTGCCCCTTAGGCCTCAGACTAGTCCGCTTATCGAGTTAGCTCCTTTGCCTCGTTGTTTGAGATGTTTTTTGCTTGGCTGGAATTTTATACGCTTTTTCTGCCTCATAAAATGCTCCTTGATATCTTCTATGATCGCATCAGCGCTGCAGCTTTGCACGGCGATCTTGTCTTTTCAGCGCCACTATCTATGCACGCCGATCTCGCTTGCCTTTGCAATATAGATGTTTTCAACTAGGCTAAATGCGCCTTTTTGAGTTTAGTCTCAAACTCGCCGCTAATTACTCTGGCAGCTTAAATTGCAGCGCACTCAATTGGATTATGCCCGCCGATGATTTGGCACAAAACTGCCTCAAGCGACTCATATCGCTAATGGCATAGAACATTTTACAGCTCGCTCAGTGTGCTCAAATCGACGCACTGCTTCACGTTTATGCTGTTTCTAATTTCAGCGAGCTAAAATCATGCTTTTTAGCGTAGTGCTCCGCTGATGAGCTTTTCAACCTCCGCAAATCTCTCTGGATGGCGTGGCGCGATGATCAAAAGATCGTTTTTCTACAAATTTAATTTTGCCAGTATCATCTTCTTCGCGCATGTGTGCTTGCTAGCACGATCACTCTAGCTTTCGGCTTTTCATGCCAATCTCTACTCACGCTGGCAAAAATACGGCTTTTATGTTTGCCCAGCAACCTCTTTCGCGCTCAAGCGACTTTAGTCTCTCTTTATCAAGCTCACTTTTGGGCGTAAGTATCTATAAATTTAAAAAGATATCTATAAAAAGCTCATTCAAGTAGTTTTTATAACTTCTCTGAAAATTCTAGCGTTTATCAGGATCACTCGGCTACCTTTTAGCTTTTGCCATAAAAGACTAGCGATTAGTAAAGCTCTGCCTCGAAGATGACGATGCACTTATCTTTTTAGCCAGAAATGGCAGAAAAATTTCAAAATGGCAAAAAATCTGTGTTTGAGAACAATTACTCGCTGCTTCAAAAGCCCGTATTTGTCACCACACTTGCGGCACTTGTCTAATCTACTGCATCAAAGGGCTTAGCGCGCACCTCTGCCAAATGAGCAGGCGTGAAAGATACGCACATCTGCGTCTTGGGTGGGATTATTAAAGAGAAAAACGTGCTGGGATCTGATCTGTGATACTGAAAACTTAAGAAAAATAGAAAAATAGCCCCAAAAATAGAGTATTGAGGCTAAAATAATATATTATTATGACGAGTATGTTATTGCTCTTGTTTACAGATATTCTGCCACAATGCGGACAAGTAACGATATCTTCGCCTTGCATACAACCGCAGACGAAAGTTTTATCATTTATCTGCATAAAAGCGACCCATAACAAGCTTGCTTTTTGACTGGCACAACGGCTGTATTGTGAGCCCATTTTCTGAATCTTTTTCATAAAATGCTAGGATTTTTGAGTTCATCAGCAGCTGACAAGTTTATCTTTTCGCATAGACATCTTTGCGCTCTTTTTCGATGTTTTCAAGCTCAGATGAAACCTCGCTCTTATCTTCTCTCATTTTCCTTCAAGCTCTGTTTTTAGCGTAGCTCATCTTTTTAGAGCCGTTTTTATTGTCTATTAGTTTTCTCAAGCTCTAGCGATCTCTCGTTTTGCTGCTTCAGGCTGCTCTTTTGCGATATCTTCTTCAAGACCCTGGCGCTTTTATCTCTTTTTCACTTTTATGCGCTCGAGCTAGCTACGATCTTTGATCTTTTGGCACTAATCTCGCGATATGGGCGTTTGTGCCTGATTTTTGTGACTTAAGATCATTTATCTCTTCAGTCTAGTCTTTTGCTACATTAACCGCATATGGTTTCACACTCTTCTTCTATGCTTTTTATAGGCTTTTTCTACTTCTTGTATGCGCGGCGTGAAACCATCTATTTGTCTATCAAGATCAGACAATTCAACTAATTGTTGTAAATATTTATTCATAATGTTTCCTTTTTGTTAGCAATATGTAAATGGGATTTTTAGAATTGCTTATTATAACTTCAATTTTTAGATTTTGCAAATATTTTTGCTAAAAAATCACTAAAATAACGCTCACTTTCATAGTGATTTATGTCGATCAAATTGAGTCCATTTTCCTTTGCATAAAGGGCTTGGTGATACTTTAGATCGCCTGTTAAAAGGCAGTCCGCTTTGACATCTTGGATGAGAGTCTGCGCCGCTTCCAGTGCAGATGCAAATTACGAAATTCATCTTTTGCATGAACTGCTCTCAAATTTTTCTAGCCCAAGTTTTTCTTTTTACAGATTTACAAAGCTCACATTCATCATTCACATCAGCATAGACCAGCCCTCTTTGCTTGAGTGTCAAGCCCCAAAACCTGCGTCGCTAAATTTTTCATTTAAAATGCAAGGTCGGCGTTTGTGTGGCAAAGCGAGATGAGCGAGATATTTTTATCATCATCTCTTATGAGCGAGCTTGGATAAAAAGCCGTAGTCTATGCTCTTTAGACCTTTTAAAAATGAGCGGATGATGCGTAATAATGAGCGAGGTTTGGCGAGACATTTTTGCAAAAGCTCGCTGTCAAGATCAAGGCTTAGAATACATTCGCTCACGTCGCTGTCAAATGAGCCAACTTGCAGGCCGCTAGTATCCCAAGACTCTTGAGCTCGCGAAATGGGCCATTATCATTTGAGATTTTTATACATTTCAGCTATTTTCATCAAATTTTACTTTTGCTCTAGGCTCTCTTTTATATGTTAGCGCACCTCTTTGGCTAGCTCGCGAATTCTAAGATGTAGTCTTGTCTTTGTGTAACGCTTGTCGCTCCGCGCGCGTCAAGGACATTAAATGTATGAGCTGCAAGCGTACAGTAGTCGTAGGCTGGCAGTGAAAATTTTAGCCTCCAAGCAGCGTTTGCACTCGTTAAATGCGTTTTCAAACTGGTTAAAAAGCATATCAACATTTGCCACTTCAAAGTTATATTTGCTCCACTCATACTCGCCTTGCTTGTGCACATCGGCGTAGGTTACGATGTTGCCATTAGAGTCGTCCCAGACTATATCGTAGACGCTATTTACGTCCTGCAGAGTACATCGCTAAAGCGCTCAAGACCGTATGTTATCTCGCCAGATATGAGCTCGCACGCGATGCCGCCCACTTGTTGAAAATAGGTAAACTGTGTCACTTCCATGCCCATCTGGCCAGACCTCCCAGCCAAGTCCCCAAGCGCCCAGTGTCAGGCTCTCCCAGTTGTCTTCGACAAAAGCGGATGTCGTGATTTTTCAGTGACTAAGTCTTTCAAGGCTTTTTGGGGTAAAAGCTCTTGGATATTTTCTGGGACTTAGTTTAATGAGCACTTGAAACTGATAGTAAGCGCCAAGGCGTTGGGTTTTTCGCCGTATCTGCCATCAGTCGGACGGCGGCTTGGAGCCACGTATGCAGTCGCCCTACGGCTTTTGGTCAAAAGCTTCTTAAAATGTCGCCTGAGTGATATGTGCACGCACCTGCTGGCATATCGTATGGCTGAAGTGTACGCAGCAGCCTTGCTCTTGCCAATAGTTTTTGAAGCGTTAGTATTATTTGTGAAAAATGTCATTTTTGCCTTTTTATTTTTATTGATATATAAATTCTATTTTATCTTTTTAGAGTATTTTTCAAAGTCTGTTTTATAGGTTCTCCAGCTCACTACTTTCAAAATATCTCCCAAAATTCACCCAAGTACACGCATTTTTGTGGCTCATTTGCAAAGCTAAAAGGCGTACTTTCCGCTTTGTATATTTAAATTACCACTATCTTTTTGGCGTGATATTGTGCCGATGAAGTTATCGTAATGTCCATTAAAATCAGCTACCATGGTTACAGTAAACACTCTCATTCACTCTTGCCATCATAGTATTCACTCCTACATTGGACCATAAAGCTGGGAATTTGCCGTTGCCGTCCATTTCATCTTCATTTTTAGTGCGAGTTTTTACTCCATCATTCAAAGCTATCTTTCTAAATTTATAATCTTCATAAACTACCTTTTGTCATTCGAAATCTTTCAACCCGCTTGAGTTTCCACATGAGCTTGTATTTTTCGCTGAAAAATCTAGCTTCATCTTGTGAAGATTCTAAGCTGTTTTCATGTAGCGTCTCGACCGTTTTTCTATCCTCGTCATAGGCTCTTGCATCAGAAATGGGCGCCTCTTTTTGATTATTCTCATTTCTTAAGGTCTCGAAGCGTCTCATCTTTTGCGTCAAGCACCTTTTCGTACAATTTAGTATCGTGCCGATCGTCTTTCGACAAAAGCTAAAACCATCTTGGCATGCGGCTGCGCAAAGATAACTTGCGAAACACTGGGCACCACGCTCATCGTCCTCGCGCTCGCTTCTATCAGAATTCTCTCCATTTTCCTCTTTGGTTTTTCAAAACGCCACGATTTATCATATCCTCGATAACTTCGCACTCCAAGTGCACAAGTTGTAAGATCATCAACTCCCAAGATAGGTCTGCACCGCTTCTCTTTTATATAGTATCACTTCAACCCTTTGGAGAGTCATCCTCTAAAGCCTTTATCTTTGCCTCTCTGTCGAGCTTTGAGCGCATTTGCACTAGCTCCTCATCTTCAAGGCTAAAGGTACACCGCAAGATAGGCTGAGATTATCGCACTCAGCCTTGCCGATAGCTAAGAGTTGCCACTGGCATGCCGCCTTGGCATTTGCACGGTTGAGTAGTGCGTCTACGCCGCTTAAAGCTGAGCCTGCCGTTGGTATGCCGATCACTGGTTTTGTTGTGTTTTTGCGGCGATCGCTCCCAGCTAGGTGAGCTGCCATGCCAGCGGGCTACGATGAGGGCTTTTGCGCCTTTCTCGGCATTTACGACGTATTCGGCTAGTTCTTTTTGGGCTTCTGCGACTGAGCTGATTATCAGTTCATATTTTGCGCCAGATTCTCCAAGTCTTTTTGCCGCCTCACTAGCGATCTCAAGTCGCTTTTGCTTCCCCATTATAATAGAAACAAATTTCATATCTTCTCCTTACTAGGTGCGGCGACTTAGCACGCCCTAGGGTTTATCTCATTTCATTGCCGCTGTAAATTTCATCATGACCTTGCCTTTTTGGTGATGGGCTGCTTCGATGATATTCTTGCCATCTTGCGAAATCGACCTTTAGATTTCATTTTCACTCTCATCTATATGTGAGGCCAGTCGGTGCTGCGATCTCGTAGCCCCTTATCTGGGGAGAAATTTATATGTTGCATTTACTCACCGTCTTCGCCGCCGGCGTTACCTGATGGTGCCCCTCTTCTAGACTTGCTAGTGATTTTGCGTATCGGTTCGCTCATAAGGTCTATGCATGAGTAGCGATCCGTAAAGCCGCGATTTTTCCGGCGTATTTATCTCATTTTCGCCGATTGCGCGTCAGATTATCATTCATGGCATCATCTATCGCCATTTTATGAGCTCTTGCTGTACAGGCTGCGTAGTATTCGCTCTTTGTTGCGACCCTCTATCTTAAAGCTATCTATCACCGCTATCAGCGATCTCTTTGATGTGCGAGATAAGGCGAGATCCCTGAGTTCATGATGTGGTGCCGTTTTCGTCCTCTTCTAGCGGAAAAGCACGCCGCTCTCTCTTCGTTTTGGCGTAGAGTTCATGCCAATCTGCAGTCATTTGCACAGCTGCCGACGTTTGACGCCGCTTTGCACTGAAGCTTACTCGAAAGCACCTGCAGAGTAGGCAAAGCACATCAGGCCATGGACGACTTTCGATATCAAGGTTGGGATCCTCTTTTTATCTTTATAACATCTTTTAAATTCATCTCTGCTGCCCACAACAATGCGTTTTGCGCCCATGTCGCGATCGTTACAGCATCCAGCACGTTCATAACGTTTGCCTGAGTAGAGAAGGTGTATCCTCGATATCTGGGCGATCTCTTTTGCTAGGCTCGAGCGCCCTGGGTTGCGATGATAAAGGCGTCTGGCTTCATCGCTGAGGATGGTTTTGCAAGTGCCTTTTTAGCGGCTCTATCTGAGGGTTAGAAGGAAAAGCATTTATGGTCGCATAAAATTTCTTTTCCTTTTTCCGTGTGTAGTTATCACTCTTTGAATGTTTCAGGTTCGACTCCCCTTGCTGATCTAGTCCTGTAGTGAAAGCTAGCCACAGGACCATAAACAGCGTCGGCTCCCGTATTCAAGGGCGATTTTAAGTTTTGTTAGAACACCAGCTGGAGATAAAAGCTCAGGCCTTTTGCTTTATCTTTTACCCAGACTTTCATCAAGGCTTCGATGTCGTCGTTACTGACAGAGTTTTCGAGTCGTTGTATCGCCTGCGATATGAACAGCAGAGCCAACACGTTTTCATCGTCGAGTTCTGACCTCAGGTGCAATGTATTCCTATACTTACTTAGCGCTCTCATAACGTTGATAACGCGCTCGATCTTTTGCGTCTGTGGATGTGTACTGATGCCGCATCATATCCGCAGCCATCGCAGATCTCATCTTGTCCCATTTATAGATTTGATGTGTATGTTATCAACCGTACCAAGGCGGGTTGTTTTCTCAAAGCTTCGTGCATGCAATATTTGAAATTTCTCACATAGCGTCGTAAATAAGCTCAGCATGGGTTTATCGCGTCTTTTAGACTATTTTGGAGTCGCTCTCAAGCATCCATAAAAAGTTATTTATCGTCTCAAAGCGTCAAACATCGGGATGTAGCTCTCTTGCTATCTCTCTCCCGTCATCAAGCTGATGTACCATTTTGGCGGTCTTCAGTCGAGTGGTGGTGAGTGGCCAAACGCCGTCCGCACTCACTCTGTAGTTTTCTTGCTGCTTTAGAGCTGCTCTCTGCTTTTAGTTTGTGGCTCGTCTGGCTGGCACTGTTGCCTCTGCCTTCTGCTACCTCGTCTATATCCTCTTTGACGTCCGCGGTCTCTATGCTGGCGTCGTCTTTAGTATCCTCGATCGTCCAGTCCGCCTGCCATCGGCGCGTCAAGTTCCTCTTAGGTCCTAGCTCCTAATAAAGTGGCTGATTATATGATTTAAATGAAAAGTAAGTTTAAAACCCTTTTTATCTTTCAATTTATCAAATTTTAGAGTAGGATTTTTGAAAAATAAACGACTTTAAAAGGCTAAAAATGACCGTCGATCTTTCACAACCCACACACCTTTGCAAAGCACGCAGTCGGCGAACCTGCAGAGTATGTAAAATGCCGCCATAAATGCTGGCACAATCACTGGCTTTGTGACCACGCCAGTACGGTAAACATAGGCTTATAGGATGGTGAGGAGATGCAAGGCTACGAAAAGCAGGTACGCTAGAGATGGGGTGGCGGGCAGATAATTACAGCGGCTATGAGATGGACTTTTTAGATGGATTTATGGATGAGCAGTTTTAGTAGAAAAGGTTGATTATCTAAGAGGCTCTGTGCCATTTTTAACGGCTGGGCCTTTGACAATCCGTGGTATCAGTGGTTACGAGGGCAAAGACTTGGATCCGATTGGCAGGGTACTTTGACCACGTGGAAGATCAGCTGAACTTGGTAAATTGACATCATGGGCACATAGATCTGCCCATTACCAAAGTACACACCCAAAAAGACGTTAGAGTCGTAGCACAAATCGCCATGAAAGCGATAAAGGGCAATGGTCGTTGAGATAAACGCGGCTGGCTTTCCGAAAAGCCTATCGGCGAGCAGATATCAAGTGTCCGATGCTGCGACTCATCTAAAATGATATACCTATCACCTTTGGCTCGGACGCTCACGCAAAAGGGGACATCGGCAAAAACGGCGAGTGCGAGCAGATAGCTAAATTGGGCTATACAAAAGTGCGTTATCTTTAAAAATGAGATGAAGGTGCCGGGTACAGCTAGGGTCAAATAAAATACTCGTTAATCACCAAATATTAAGTTTTATGATAGAATACGAAAATTAAAAACCAGAAGGAGATGGGAAATTATCAAAGCGTAGATCATTTTTGATTTTCTGTAAAAAGAAAATGAAATCAAATATCGATTTTAGAGTTTACTGATCTAGTCGGCGCATGGCACAGCATAAGCTCTAACATCAAAACCGTCCACGAGACCATTTTCATACAGGGCATTCGATGGACGCTAGCTCGATGCATGGCTGGCGGCCGATGAGATAAAAAGCGACATGATAATGAGCCAGGAAGCGACAAACCAATACGTAACCCC